>WNFI01229256.1_pt1 | contig 200926 bp, 157 predicted proteins | sample 5400471 | NCBI WGS metagenome assembly WNFI01 (sample SAMN13153348, study PRJNA577476) | soil metagenome | isolation source: 100 cm saprolite on Douglas fir-dominated hillslope | place: USA:California | collected 2013-09-17
CGCCAACACCACCCTCGCTGCCTGCGGTGGCGGTATCGGCGCCATGTATATGGCCCTCTGGTTCGGTGAAACAAAAGGCAAGTTCGATCTGGGCTTTACGACCAACGGTTTCCTGGCCGGTCTCGTGGCCATCACCTGCCCCTGTTACTGGGTCTCGCCTTTCGGCGCCATCATATTAGGTCTCATCGCCGGCGTCATAGTCTGGCTGGGCATCAACCTACTGGAACACTTGCGCATCGACGATCCGATCGGAGCCGTCGCCGTACATGGATTTGCCGGCATGTGGGGCACCTGGTCACTCGGCTTGTTCGCCTGTGGCCTGTATGGAGCTACCGGTCCGACCGGCGCTGATAATTCAGCTCCTGTGGCCGGCCTCTTCTACGGAGGTGGGATCACCGTGCTGAAAGCCCAGCTTATCGGCAGTCTTACGGTCACGATCTGCACCTTCGTCATCGCCTATATCCTGATGTGGGTAGTCATGCAGTTACCCCATCCGTGGAAACTTCGTGTACCTGCCGAAGGCGAAACAGGTCCCGGAGGACTCGATGTATACGAGCATGGAGTTGAAGCTTATCCTTCACAGGCATAAGGCGCCACGGGAGAACTTCGAAGGAGCTTCGTTCCTCGCTCCTTCTCGTTCGCAACCTTCGCGTTGCTCGGTTGTCCCCGAAGGGCCATCATTAGATTCGAAAGCCCGGAAGCTCGTCTTCCGGGCTTTCGCTTTTAGCGCCAAAGGCGCCACGATCCCCTTACCCCACCCTATTTTTCATTCCACTCCGCCCCAAAAAAAAATTATAAAATATTTTTTGTCATATAACATAAATACTAAATATAAAAAAAGCAATTCAGACGAAGGCTATTTTATATTTAGTCAGATCTCAAATTGTTATTTTGAAGAAAGACAATAGTGATTTTAACATCATACCCTTCCAAAAACGATAATATTGAGGGCATGCAGCCTGAAACCCTTTCTACTAAAGGGTTCCAAAAGAAGAGAGCCACGGCGGCACACGATAAATTCACGCAATAAATGATATAACTTTACGTCTTAAACAGAATATATTTTTTTATTAACCTAAATTTATCTCATATGCGTCAGGATTTAAAACATCGCTTGATCACCTGGAAGAACGATGTTCATTTCGGAGAAATTAAAAAAGTGTTTGTTTCAGAAAGCCCCGTAAAGAAAGGCGAATTCATTATCAAACTCGAAAAAGGTCTTAATGAATCCCTGGCAGGCAAGAACAACGAAGTTAAAGTAAGCAAAAAATATCTGACCGCCGGTCAAAACGATACAAATGTAGATGCAGCCACTGACCTGTATAATGTTAACAGGATCATTGATTCTCTGGACAGGGAATTCGATGACAAACATGACCAGGCCATCAACGAAAGATTCAAAGACGAAGTCGTTCATTTTTCTGAACTCTAACGATTGCTTGTTACCTTTCTAAACAAAATTGGCCGCCCGTGGGCGGCCAATTTATTTAAAGGGAGACCATTGGCCTCCGGCTGAATACCTGTCATTACAACGACTGCCCAAACAAATACTTGATCTTATACATCTTCAACAAGCCGTCATAGGCTACCAGGCTCTTGTCTGAACGGAATTGTGCTTCCAACGAATAACGAAACCGTGCATTCCCCGCAAAAGCACCCTCCAGGTTCGCTAACGTAAGCTCCTGTACAGGACCATTCGCCGTTACACTAAAATAATACACCGTCTTCGGCCGGGCGATCTTTTCGCCTTGCACCAGCTTATTGACACTATATAGGTAGAATCCGGTCGTATCAAGGATCTTATAAGTGCTCTTTCCATATACCCTCTGTCCTATATTATTATTGGAAGAAGACTGGACAGTTTGATGTATCGTAAATGACATCAGTAACAATGCGCCGATTAAAACTTTAGAGTAAAACATACATTTAATTTTTAAGAACGTTTAATACTGCTACCATAATTGCCAACGCTGTACCAAACCGGCCACCCTAAGGCAATACGTCTATAACTCTCTATTCCACTGTCCTTTGTACAGACAATAAAAAGACCAGCCTACCATAAAAAACCCTTCTTAAATGGAAGGGTTTTTTCATTTTAGCATACGGGGATCAAGATCAGCCACAAAGCAACCTCCCAAAAAAAGCAAAAATGAGAACATATTTCAGCAACTCGGTAACAGTTAAAACCTTATCGCCTTAATTCTCATTCAGCCCATACTCCTCCATTTTCCGGTAGACAGTGGTCAACCCGATATTCAACAGCTTTGCAGCTTCCACCTTATTCCCATGCGTATAATTAAGCACACGCTGGATATGCAGTTTCTCCACGCTCGCCAGGTCAAAGGCAGATAAAGTCTGTAATTTATAACTCTCGGTCTGCAACTCCAAAGGCAGGCTCGTCGCAGTAAGCTCAGTTCCGTCGGCCAGGATCACCGCACGCTCTATTACATTCTTCAACTCCCGGATATTACCCTTCCAGGGCTGGCGCTCCAGCGCATTCAAAAAATCCCTCCCCATCTCCTCGATGCTCTTATTCATTTTATCGGCAAACAATTTCATAAAATATTTCGCCAGTAAAGGAATATCTTTTCTGCGATCCCGTAATGGGGGGATCTCTATCGTGAATACATTCAGCCGGTAGAAAAGATCTTCCCTGAATTTCCCTTCCATCACCTCCGCCTGTAAATTCCGGTTCGTAGCCGAGATGATCCGCACATTCGCCGTAGTCGGTTGCGTGTCGCCCACTTTAAAGAACTGGCTCGTCTCCAGCACTCGTAACAATTTTGCCTGCAGATCACCATGCATCTCACCGATCTCATCCAGGAACAAAGTTCCTCCGCTCGCCTCTTCGATCAACCCTTTCTTATCCTTTACCGCTCCGGTAAAAGCTCCGGCCTTATGCCCGAATAGTTCGCTTTCCAGCAGGTCCCTGGAAAAAGCGCTGCAGTTAAGCGCCATAAAAGGATAGCCCGCCCGCTTGCCATTGGCATGGATCGCCTTGGCAAACAACTCCTTCCCCGTACCGGTCTCCCCCAGCAATAACACCGTCGTGTCGGAAGGAGTGACTTTCTGAGCCATGACAATCGTCTCTTGCAAAGCAGTCGATTGCCCGATGATATTGTCAAAACTGAAAACATGGGCGACATGCTCTTCCAACCGTCCCACCCTTTTCTGCAGGTGCGATTTCTCCACCGCGTGAGCGATCAACGGCAGCAACTTATCATTGTCATTCCCTTTACTGATATAGTCAAAGGCGCCAAACCGCATGGCTTGTACAACATCAGGAATATTCGCGTGGGCGGTAAGCAGGATGATCTCGACAGGGTTCGGTCTGGCCTTAATGCTCCTGGTGAAATCCAGTCCGCTGCCATCCGGTAGCTTCACGTCACAGACCACCACATCGATATCCTCCTTATTCACCACTTTCAGGGCATTCCGGACATCTGCAGCCTCATATACCGTATACCCCTCCAGGGAAATGATCCTTTTCAAAAGACTGCGAAGTTTTATTTCATCATCCACTACGAGAATATTTCCTGATGTCATATTATAACTGATTATTTAGAAGACTGCGTGTATAGATATTTTATTTTGTAAGTCTTCAACAAGCCGTCATAAGCGATCAGGTCCTTATCCGATCTGAATTGAGCTTCCAACGCATAACGAAACCGGGCATTCCCTGCAAAAGATCTTTCCAGGTTAGCCAGCGTAAGCTCCTGGACAGGATCATCCGCCTTCACGCTGAAATAATAAACGGTCGTTGGCCTGGCTATCTTTTCACCCTGCACCAGTTTGTTATAACTGTACAGGTAGAAGCCCGCCGTATCAAGGACCTCGTATGCCCTGTGACCGATGTGCCGGTAATCCGGCTTCTGAGAATGTCCCGTCATCAGGAACAATCCCGCAACTAGAACTTTTAAAGTATACATATATTTAGTTTTTAAATTACACTTAGAATCTAACCAACAACGCCAGTACGATCCTCGATTCCGATTTGACCATATCCGGCTGCCAGCCGCCCCAACTGCTCAGCGGCGGAGCAATGGAGGCGCCACTGGAAGTGTAAGTATACCCGCCGGTATTAGCAAAACCGGAAGGTGAAGTCACCCCGCCATGGCCGGCAAAATATCCGACGAGAGGAGTCGTTCCGGGAGCCGCACCGATCTTTTCTACCGCCCGGTGAACATATTCAAACTTGATCGTCAGGTTCTGGTTGGGCATGTAGTCTAAGCTGGTGGAATAATCCCATGCTTCGAAAGTAGAACCAGGCCCTGTCTGTGCCTGAAATAACGTATCAGCATAACCGGTAGGCGCCAATACCAGGTATTGACCAGGGTTATGCATATAGCCACCGCCGACCGTCCAAGCAAATTTTTGCTTTTCCCCTAACCAGAGGCGGTTATAGATCATCCCACTGATAAAATTCTGGGCCGGTAAATACACGCCGGTTTTTGAATCCGTCTTACCGAAAGGGCTAACCCCATTCCCATTTTCAAAGCCGAAATCGCCGGTGATGCTGAAAGCTGCCTTGGTAACGAATCCATGCTTACGGTTGAGATAACGCAACTGATAGCTGTCATCACTGTGGAAACGCATCCGGTGCGGCGCTCCCTGATCGTCCTTTCCATAATAGTTGTTAAACACATAATCCACTGTTTCCTTGGGCCTATAGTAAATGGAGGCGCCTATACCCGGGGCCTGGTTGAACATGCCATAGGACTGCCAGCCATTGACCAGCCACAGCTCGACTTTCAACTTATCCGTCGGGAAAGTCTGTAATCGCAGCCCATTAAAAAACCAGGGGGTATTATCCGAAGTATAAGAAGGCTGATATCCCCAGTTCTCAAAATTATTATAAGAAAACAACCCGATATAAGACATGAAAATACCGGCATCCAGGTTGATACCATGCCATTTATCCCAGTGGTATCCCGCATACGCCTCACTGATATATCTATAAATGGTCTGCAGGTCATACTGCCCCTTATAAGAGCTGCCATCATTCCGGGGCACCACGGTAGAGCGGGTGCCGAATTGCATCATCACCCTTCCCCGCACATTATTATAATGAATATCTCCTCCCACCCCCATAAAAGAGAGCTGTAACTCATTATTCCTCGCCAGCGCCGTTGAACCCACCACCGTATTATCGATGGGGCTATTATAAGAATGGGTATAATTAAGGTCGAAGGTGACATCCCCGGTGAAGTATTTGGAATCAAAAGCCGGCGGAGTTGTCTTCCGGCTGTTACCGTTAAGCCAGGAAAAATCCCCGAAAGCGAATGGGTCACTGGCCTTTTCTTTCGCTTCTACTCCTGCCGTATCCTTTTTAAAGAGACGGGTAAAAATATTTTTAAACTTGCCCACCCCTACCGGTTGAGCCGGGGACGCAACAGGAACAGCAGAGGCGACAGCAGGGACCGAAAGAACGCCCCCCCCCTTATCCGCCGTATCTCTTCCTTTGTCGGATAACTTCTCATGAATAGAATCTTTTGATGCATCAATTTGGTTTTGGTTAAATGTTACAAGTTTAGCGGACGCTGATGATTGGCTATAACCTTTATAAAAAAGGAATAACGCACTAAAACAAACAATAGATCTCTTAAGCATAGACTGAATTTAAAATATGTAAAGAATATCAGGCGGATATCGGCATCCACCCGGATTAAGATTGGCTAATTGTGTACCAGAGCAGAATTCTCACAGGGCCATATCTTGTAAGACTCACTGCTACCGGGTGTTCCAGCCATTTTACCCCATCTGGCCGGGCAAATGACTAAGAGTTGAAACATTGCCACTTTGAAAAAAAATTTTCAAAGTGGCAATAAAAATATGTTTAGAATGAAAAATACCTGATTTGAAAAACTCCAATAAACAGGTCTCTTTGGGGAAAATTTGGAGGCACAAGAGTATAAAAGGCATATTTTTTTCGAAAACATGCATGTAGTCATGATAGAATTACATGGTTTTTTATATTAAATTAAATTAATATATATTTTTTCAAATTGAAAACATTCCTTTATCCGGCAATTTCCACTTCCGCCCTGAGCATCCTGCGGACAGGACTCATCCCGATGCTCTCAGGCGTAAACAACATAGCCGTACAAAGACACATCCTCCGCTGATTCGACTCCAAAATGCTATGGTTCACACAATGCCTGCATTGATTCCAGAATGCCTCATCCCGGGTGATCTCCGAATAGGTCACCGGCTCGAACCCGAACTTATGGTTCAGCTTCATCACAGCAGCCCCGGTAGTAATGCTGAAGATCCTGGCGCCGGGATAACGCCTGCGTGATAAAGCAAAAATTTCTTTTTTGATAGCCGTTGCCACCCCCGCCTGGCGATAGACAGGATTCACGATTAACCCACTATTCGAAACAAACTCCCCATTCGTCCAGGTTTCTATATAAGAGAATCCCGCCCATTCCTCACCAGCCCCCGCCTGTTTCGTCGCGAGCGCAATGACAGCCTTCCCCTCATATATTTTCTGACAGAGGGATTGCGGCGTTCTCCGGGCAATGCCCGTCCCCCTGGCCCTGGCCGACCGCTCCATTTCTTCCAGAATGGGATATACATACTTAACGTCCGCCGCTACCGCGATACGGATCCGAATGGTACTATCAGGTTCTCCTTCCATGATGTTGATTTGTTGATTGCAATCTATTAGCCAAAGAGTATTCCGGAAAAAGGCCATAATTATGTAAGTGATTAAAAATCAATCAAATACATTCAACCAAACAGCCCAGCCGCTACCAGACAGCCCCCTTCCACCCACCTATTTTGAAAAACTACTTCCATTCCGGAGCACCACCGCCCCATTCCCGCACTTCCCCGCCAGAGGCCCCTCGCACCTGCAAGCCTCTACCAGCCTGTATTTCAACGCTTCCCCGATCCACGGGTGGCAAAACAGGCATTCCATTTGGCATTCCTGCATGAAATAAATTATACAGCTATGCTCAATCAGTATGAAGTCCCAGCCTATATAGCCAGCAAATTGCCCCAGGTAAAAAAAGACCTCTCCCATCCCGGCGCTCCGCTAACGGTTTACCAATCCATGCAGGTACTGACCGATTTTACAAAAGAAATGGCGCTGCAACATGACTTTAAAATGGTGGAAAAATGTATGGCACTGGTAGAGACGCTGTATGTAAAAGGCAACAGCCTCGTAAAGAATGCCGTGGAAAACGTCTTCATCTTCTCCTTCTCTTCTATAATGTCCCGTTGTAACATCGTGGAATGGAGGATGGTGCAATCCTATATGCCGACAGATCTATATGCCTTATATGTGCAACAGGTGCTGAAGTCAAAATGCTGAGGACCGCCATTTTCTCCTCAGCCAACCAATCCATTTATCGGCGTCTTTCTAATAGCTTTCTAATACATTTCTAATTGTCCTCTAACAGCCTTTTATAATCAACTCTCCTAATTTCGCATTGCATTTAAAAAATAATGCCGGATCAAATATGACAAGCGATAGTCATTCAGGTATTCATCCTATCAAATAATCTCCTGCCTGACAGGATTGCTTCTCTGCAGTCCCCGCTCAGCGGGACTAAACGTGAGAAGCTATGCTCGACATTTTTCAATTTTCCCTGCGCCTTTTTCTGGCCTTGCTCTTAGGCGCCGCCATCGGCGTGGAACGCCAGTGGCGTCAACGCATGGCCGGTCTTCGTACGAATACCCTGGTATCCCTGGGAGCCTCTATTTTCATCACCCTGGCCGTAAAGATCGGAGGGGATGCAACAGGTCGTGTAGCCTCTTATGTAGTCAGTGGCATCGGTTTCCTGGGCGCTGGTGTGATCATGAAGGACGGAATGAATGTAAAAGGGCTGAATACGGCAGCTACCCTCTGGTGCTCAGCCGACAACGGCGATCCTTCCATCGCCCTCATCAATGCCGAAATATTTGCGACAGGCAACCAGGATCACAAAATAGAACGATTAGCCGGAAGACTCACGATCGAACAAGGCATCAGTGAAGTGAGTTGGAAAGTCATCGGGGAAGAAAACGATTTATAAATCAGAAACTGCAAAACTATGAACGATTTCGGAAAATGGCTATACAGGATCGTCATCCTCCTGCTGGTAATTATCCTCATAGACTTCAACCTCAACTGGCCGAAGACCCATGCAAACGGGAGCGGCCACCTGTTAACAACCAATCTTGTCCTGCTGGGCCTGATGGCAGGAATGATCGTCTTCAAAAAATTAAAAAGGAGGCTGTAACATGAAACTAATGATCCAAGAGGCAAAAAAGAAAATTTTATCCCTCAATGGCAATGGCAAAACAGACCACGATTTTACTGCAGGCGCAGCCACGAAGTTAAAAAATGTGGCGCGTGCAGATAAGAACTTCTTTTTCGCTATGCTCGACAGCAGCGAGTCGGGCCTGACCCCTCTGCAGGTTAAGGAAAAACAGGAAAAATTCGGAGCTAATGAAGTGGCGCACGAGAAAGCCCCTGCCTGGTACCTACAGCTACTGCAAGCGTTTATTAACCCTTTTATCGGGATATTGATTGCCATAGCCCTTATCTCCCTGATCACCGATGTATTCCTGGCTACACCGGCAGACCGCGACTATAAGACCCTTATTGTGGTTTCCATCATGGTTATGCTCAGTTCCCTGCTCCGCTTCTGGCAGGAATTCCGTAGCAATAAGGCGGCCGAACAGTTAAAGAGCATGGTTAAAACAACGGCTACCGTACTCAGGTCAGGCCAGTTGGGACCGGGCAAACAGGAGATCGATTTAAAAGAGTTGGTGCCGGGGGATATCGTATACCTGTCAGCAGGGGATATGATACCGGGGGACTGCCGCATCCTGCAATCCAAAGACCTGTTTGTCAGCCAGGCCATGCTCACCGGGGAAGCGCTTCCCGTAGAGAAAAGGGATCATCCTATCGATGATGCGGACACAAAATCACCGCTGGAATTAGAGAATACCTGCTTTATGGGTACCAATGTGGTTAGTGGCACCGCTATGGCGATTGTAGTCACTACAGGCAGCCAGACCTATTTCGGCTCCATCAGCAAATCCGTCACAGGCAAAAGGGCTGAGACCAGCTTCGACAAAGGGGTCAATAGCGTCAGTTGGCTCCTTATCCGGTTCATGCTGATCATGGTGCCCCTGGTATTCCTGATCAATGGCCTGACCAAAGGGGATTGGCTGGAAGCCCTGCTCTTTGGTATTGCCGTGGCAGTAGGGCTCACTCCGGAAATGCTTCCCATGATCGTCACAGCCAATCTTGCCAAAGGAGCGGTCAATATGAGCAAACGCAAAGTGATCGTCAAACGTCTCAATGCCATTCAGAATATCGGCGCGATGGATATTTTGTGCACGGATAAGACCGGCACGCTGACCCTTGATAAGATCGTGCTGGAAAGGCATTTGAATGTATTCGGGATCGAAGATGATGAAGTGCTGAAATGGGCCTACCTGAACAGCTTTCACCAGACCGGACTTAAGAACCTGCTGGACTCAGCGGTATTGGAGCATGTGGAAATACACGAATACCTGAAAGCGGAGGATTCCTTCAAAAAAGTGGACGAGATCCCCTTTGATTTTCAACGAAGGAGAATGTCCGTCATCCTGGAACAACGCAAAGAACGCCACGGGCTTCCCGACCAAAAGCCCATCAAAAACAACCGGCATTTATTGATCTGTAAGGGGGCCGTAGAAGAAATATTGGGGCTCTGCACCCACGCTTTTGACCCGGGAGAAGACCGCCAGTTGCATATTGAGAACGACAAGGTCATCCCCCTGGATGAGACCATGCGGTCCGTCATCCTGAAGACCTCTAAAAAACTGAACGAAGAAGGATTACGGGTGCTGCTCGTCGCAATAAAGGAATATGAAGAAGGACCTCTCACCTATTCGGTAGCTGATGAAAGCAATATGATCCTGACCGGCTTCATCGGTTTTCTGGATCCCGCCAAGGCCTCTGCCAGACCCTCCATTGAAGCCCTTCATAAGTTGGGCATCACCCTGAAAGTATTAACGGGAGACAACGAGATCGTCACGAAAAAGATCTGCAGGGATGTAGGTATTCCCATTAATCATATACTATTAGGCAATGAACTGGAAAAGATAAGCGACCAGGAGTTGACCCTCCGTATCGATGAAATAAGCATTTTTGCCAAGCTGAGCCCTGCCCAAAAAAGCCGCGTGGTAAAAGTGCTGCAGGCCAAAGGGCATACGGTTGGCTTTATGGGGGATGGCATCAACGATGCAGCCGCTCTCCGCGATGCGGACGTAGGTATCTCCGTGGATACGGCAGTGGATATCGCGAAAGAGAGCGCCGATATCATCCTCCTGGAAAAGGACCTGATGGTCCTTCGTAAAGGAGTGATCTATGGCAGAAGGACCTTCGGCAATATCATCAAGTATATCAAAATGACCGCCAGCAGCAATTTCGGGAATATGTTCAGCATGTTAGGAGCCAGCGCCATTTTCCCTTTCCTTCCCATGCTGCCCGTACAGATATTGATACAGAACCTGCTCTATGATGTCTCACAGATCTCCATACCCTGGGACCGGATGGATGCCGATTATATTGAAAAACCCCGCAAATGGGAAGCCGGCGGCATCGCGCGTTTTATGATCTTTATCGGACCCATCAGCTCCATTTTCGACTATATCACCTTCTTTGTAATGTTCCGGTTCTTTAAGGCCAACTCACCCGAACACCAGAGCCTATTCCAATCGGGTTGGTTTATCGAGGGACTGCTTTCCCAAACATTAATCGTACATATGATCCGTACCCGCAAAATACCCTTTATCCAAAGCTGGGCCACAGCGCCGGTATTGGCATTGACGACGGCGATCATGGCGATAGGTATCTTTATTCCCTTTTCCCCCTTTGCCGCCGGCCTGAAACTGCAACCCCTTCCCATGCTCTATTTTCCATGGCTGATCGGGATCCTGCTGGCCTATTGCATACTTACGCAGTGGGTAAAGGTCTGGTTCATTAAGAAATTCCATCAATGGTTGTAACAGGTATTGAATACAATATTCCTTCTATCATCAAAACTATAATCATGAAAAAGCAAATGCTGCATATCCCATTCTTTCTGTTCAATAATGTTTTCTTACGCCTATAAAATTTGACCATGAATAAAATTATAATCTCCCTGTTGACCCTTGTTACTTTGATCTTTGCCACAACCACCAATAGTTTTTGTCAATCTCCCGTGGACAGCAGTGAACGATGGAGCACCCATTTCCAGTTGAGCTTCGTCAATCAATGGCATGGGCACTATCATTTCCCTTATGCAGGCCCTTCCAGTTTAGACAGCAATAAGGAGCAGGCCCTGTCCATGACAGCTACCCTGTTCGTCGGCAGAAAGCTCTGGAAGAACGGGGCGATTTATTTTAACCCCGAAATTACAGGCGGCAAGGGCCTATCCGGAACGCATGGCATGGCCGGGTTCCCCAACGGGGAAATCTATCGGGTAGGTAATCCTACACCTACCCCCTTCATAGCCAGGTTGTATTATCAGCAGCACTTCCCTTTGGGAAATAGCCATGACACACCTGTAAACGATGATTTCAACCAGGTCAAAGGCACGGTACCCTCCTCCCGGATCACCATCAATATTGGCAAATTCTGCCTGGCGGATTTCTTCGATGATAATAATTATAATCACGATGCGAGGACACAGTTCCTGAACTGGTCCCTGATGCAGCACGGAGCATGGGATTTCCCTGCAGATACAAGAGGTTATACTTCAGGGTTTGAAATAGAACTGGTAAAACCCGGTTACGCCATCCGGTATGCCCTGGTCCAGATGTCCAAAACAGCCAATGCCCTGGATATGGACTGGGACCTGGTAAGATACAATGGCCAGACGCTGGAATTTGAAAGAAAATATTCCCTGCTCCACGCTGCCGGGGTAGTAAGACTGACTGGCTATATAAATACCGCCAGGGCTCCCAGGTATACAGATGGCATTAAAGCTTTAAAGGTAGGGGACAGCTCCCTGGTACCCATATTTGCAGGCAATGCACTGGGCCCTGACAAACCAACCGCTAAATATGGCGTAGCCCTGAATATAGAACAGGCCATCTGCGGGCAAACAGGAGCTTTTCTCCGCGCCAGTTGGAATGATGGGAAAACAGCATCCTGGGAATTCACGGATATAGATCAAAATATACAGGCAGGGATCAATGCAAAGGGACGGGCCTGGAAAAGGCCTTTGGATAATTTCGGCCTGGCCGTATCGGTGAACGGGATTTCAAAGGACCACCAGAATTATTTAAAAGCCGGCGGATATAGCTTCATTATCGGGGACGGCAACCTGAATTATGGCCCCGAACAGATCTTTGAAACTTATTACAGGGCCATGCTGAATTCTTTCCTGTCGGTGTCACTGGACTATCAACTCATCCTGAATCCCGGATATAATAAAGACCGCAAAGGCCCCGTCTCTATCCCCGGGGTCCGGGTCCATTTGGAATTATAAAAACGCCACGGGCGTTTTGCCCGAAGGGCCATCATTAGACCCGAAAACCCGGAAGCTCGTCTTCCGGGCTTTCGCTTAAGGCTTTCGCCCTTCGGGAATTTTATGCCGAATTTCTGGCGGCGTTAATAATACCGAAAGAGCTACGGATGATCAATTTCTCGTACACCTCCTTCATCGGCTTATTCTCGCCGCTCTTCTCCAGATTCTGAAACTTGGTAAGCGCGTATTGCTGGATCGTACTCAACGGCAACACGATCCTTTCCCGCATCTGAATGGACAACTGCTCCACCGGATAATCGGCCATCAGCTCATTCTTACCCGATAATTTGAAGATATATTTTTGAGTAAGCCCGAATTCGTCATAGATCAATCTCCAGATCTCCCCATAAACAGGATGTTGCGAAAAATGCTCCGTTAACGGGAAGAAGCATTTCTTCATAGCCATCTCACAATTATCCAGCAACGTCTTAAAGAAAGGCGAATTCGTATACAACGCTTTCAGTTCATTCCATTTCCCTTTCTTATCCAGGGTCTGCAACGCCTTCCCTACCCCATAATAACCCGTCACATTCTGCTTCAGCTGGCTCCAGGCCCCCACATAAGGAATAGCCCGCAAATCCTTCAATTCCAGCCTGCCGGAGCTCTTCCGTTTGGAAGGCCGGCTGGCGATATTCGTCTCGTTATAGAATCGCAACGGACTCACCTCGTTCAGATAGGAAAGAAAATAAGGATGATCCTTCAGCGTAGAATAAGCCTTATAACTCTCCACTGCCAGCGATTGCAACAATTCTTCCTCATCGGCCTGCATCGTCACCTCCTTGGAGGAGAACAGGTCATTGGAGATACCTGCATGCAATAACTGCTCGATATTATACTGCGCCGTATCGATAGTCCCGAAATTACTGCTCACCGTCTGACCCTGTATCGTTAACTGTATCTGTTTATTGGCAATATTTTTCCCCATGGAAGCATAGAACTTATGCGTCTTCCCTCCCCCCCTGGCAGGAGGACCTCCCCGGCCATCGAAAAAGACTACGTTGATACCATACTCCGCAGATACTTGCGTCAGCTCTTCCTTGGCTTTATAAATGCCCCAGTTCGCCATCAGGTACCCTCCATCTTTGGTGCCATCCGAGAACCCAAGCATGATCGTCTGCGTCTGCCCCCTTCCCTTCAGGTGTTTGCTATAGACCTTGTTTTCATATAACTCCCTCATCACTTCCGCCGCGTTCTGAAGATCGTCCACCGTCTCGAACAAGGGTACGATATCCACGGTCATCTTATCTTTTTTCCAGCCGCTAAGCAGGAAAAGCCCGAACACTTCCAGCACATTGACGGCGCTGTTGCATTGGCTGATAATATACCGGCAGCAGCCTTCCTCACCATTATAATGCTGTATGGTCTTAATAGCGGCAATAGCCTGCAGGGTATCCTTCACCAGGGGATCCTCGTATAATTCCGGTTTGGCGGTCCCGCTGACCCCCGTCAGCACAGCCGCTTTTTCACCGGCCGTCAGCGCCGGAAAATTCTCCGGCACCAGCTTTTCCTTGCCGGCAATGGCAGCCAGCACAGCCCCATGCACCGTACTCTCCTGCCGGATATCCAGCGTAGCGAAATGCAACCCGAATATCATCACCTTCCCGATGAGATTGTCCACCAGGTTTACGAACAGGCTATTGTGCTGGTAAATGATGATCTCCCGTATCTGTATCAGCGGATCCAGGATCTCATGCTTATGTAATTCCGTTTTCTTCTCCGCAATAAAAATATTATTGTACAGTTTTTCCTCCAGCTCCTGCAGGATCGTATCGACCCCTTTAAAGGTGAGCCGGCGCTTCAATCTCCGCACATCGAGATAATAACATTTGATAATGGCGCCCCTGAGCGATTCGGCCACCTTCAACGTCGTCTCCGTTTTTACAAAAGGATTCCCGTCCCGATCGCCGCCCGGCCAGAAACCCATCTTAATCACCGCATTATGCTTATCGATGGAATGAGGGAATTGATCCTGCAAAGCAGAGATGATCTTACCGCAGGCATGATAAAATACATTCTCCAGGTACCAGATAAGACTGACCGCCTCGTCATAAGGAGTAGGCCTCTGCTTCTTCAGAAAAGGGGTTTTGCCCAATTGCTGCATGTAGAGATTGATATCCGCGGCATCGTTCACGATGACAGCCCTGGACAAATCATTAATAATGCCCAATACCGGACCGGGATAGAATTGAGTAGGATGCGCCGTTAGTACCATGCGCACCGAATAATCCTTCAGCTTCTCCGTCAGCTCTTCTTCCTTATTCGTTTGCAGGACCTCAGAGATCAGGTGCTTCACCGTACCCGTCCCGCCCATATCGTTCACATGACGGAAAGCCGCATCTTCCAGCGCATCGAATAATACGATCTGCCTTTCCACATATTGCACGAAACGGAACAGGATATCCGCCCGGTCACGCTCAGTCGAAAAAGCCGTATGCTTCTCGAAAAAATCCTCGATGATCTGCTGCGGACTTTGCTTTTTCTTATAGCCATCCTCGCAGATCGTCAATAACAGGGATAATAAAATACCTGTCTTCTCTATACGATGAAAAGGAAGGGAAGTAAATAGACTATTATATAACTGAAACTTGATCCCTACCAGGTTCTTAAATTGCTGCAAACCCTGGGATGACTGATAGCTCATACTGTCAATTTAAATAATGTTCAAAGAGTGTGCCTGGCAAACAGCAATAAATCCAACTAAAGTCCGAAATTACCGCATTTTTATTAAAATAAGGGGGCATTCCTTGTTTTTCCTCCACAAACCCTTACCTTAGCGTCACTTTACGACGTGGTCTATAAAAAACACGATATTGTCTCCTCCTCTTTGCCCGTAGCCGGTAACGCCACGCAAATTACAACTATTATTACCTCCACAACCCGTTAAGGGTTGTCTATTTCCATATCATACCTTGGGCTTTTACAAGCTGTTCACTAAAAGAAAGACCATTTAGTTCTATTCAAAATTCACAAATCATTCATATGCAGGTGTTAAAATTCGGAGGTACTTCCGTAGCCAATGGAGAAAATATCAATAAGGTCGTTACCCTTGTACAGCAAGCCCTTACAAAGGACGCTACCATCGTGGTCGTGTCCGCCCTGGGAGGTATCACGGATATCCTTATCCAGGCCGGGGAACTGGCAGCCGCCGGAAACGAATCCTATAAGGCAAAATTACAGGTGATCGAACATCGTCACCTGGAAACAGTGAAATCTCTGTTACCCCTCACCCGGCAGAGCGGCGTACTTAGCCTGGTGAAAAAACGCTGCAACGAAATAGAAGATATCTGCAACGGGGCATTCCTGTTGGGTGAGCTATCGGCACGCACCCGCGATAAGATCGTCAGCTATGGGGAACTCTTATCCTCCCTGATCCTCTCCGCCCGCTTCGAAACCCTGGGCATAGAGAATAGTTGGAAGGATTCCAGGGAGCTGATCATTACCGACTCTCAATTCGGTTATGCCGCTGTCGACTTCCCCCTCACCAACGGAAAGATCCGCCAGTTCTTCGATAACACGAAAGGATCCCTCTTTATCCTGCCGGGCTTTATCGCAGCCGACAGCAATGGAGTTACCACCACCCTGGGAAGAGGCGGCTCCGATTATACCGCTGCGATCCTTGCCGCAGCCGTCGACGCCAAATTGGTAGAGATATGGACAGATGTATCCGGCATGATGACAGCCGACCCGCGCCTCGTATCCAACGTTAAGCTCATCCCGCATATCTCTTACCAGGAAGCGATGGAATTATCTCATTTCGGCGCTAAAGTGATCTATCCTCCCACCATTCAGCCCGTAATGACCAAAGGAATTCCCGTATGGATAAAAAATACCTTTGCCCCGGCAGATCCCGGCACCGTAATAGAATTTGATTCCGCCCGCAACGGCGGCAGCATCCGCGGCATCTCCAGTATCGGCAAAATAGCGCTCCTGAGCCTGGAAGGCAGCGGCATGGTAGGTATCCCGGGATTTTCCAAACGACTCTTCGAAGCCCTCTCCAACGAAAGGATCAACGTCATCCTCATCACACAAGGCTCCTCGGAACATTCCATCTGCGTAGGCATCGATGAAGCCAATGCCATGGCAGCTAAAGATGCCGTAGACAAAGCCTTCAGTCATGAGATCGAGACCGGGAAAGTGCAACCCCTTATCATCGAAGACCAGCTCTCCATCATCGCGCTCGTAGGAGATCAGATGAAGAGCCATCCGGGTGTCAGCGGAAAAATGTTCGGCGCCCTGGGAAGAAACGGCGTCAACGTACGGGCCATCGCCCAGGGATCCTCGGAAAGAAATATCTCCGCCGTGGTAGCGGCCGGCGACGTAAAGAAGGCCATCAATATCCTGCACGAAGAATTCTTCACGACCACCTATAAACAGTTAAACCTCTTCATCACCGGCACCGGCAACGTAGGACGCCGCCTCCTGGAACAACTGAAACAACAGCAAACCTACCTTCAGGAACACCTTCGGCTGCAGGTACGGGTGATTGGACTGGCTAACAGCCGGAAAATGATCTTCAGTAAGGAGGGGGTCGACCTGGAAAACTGGAAGGAATTACTGGAACAGGGACAGCCCATGGAACTGCCCGAATGGATCCACGGCATCACTTCCCGCAACCTGCGCAACTCCGTCTTCGCGGACGTTACCGCCAACAGTGAGGTAGCTACCTGCTACGACAGCTTGCTGCAAAAGAGCATCTCTGTCGTGGCCTGTAATAAAATAGCTTGCTCGTCCCCCTATCAGAATTATAAAAAACTCAAAGACCTCTCCCGCGAATACAACTCCCTCTTCCTGTTTGAGACCAATGTAGGCGCCGGTCTTCCGGTCATCGGTACCCTGAACGATCTGTTGCGGAGCGGCGATAAAGTGAACAGGATCCAGGCAGTGCTCAGCGGCACCCTCAATTTCGTTTTTAATCACTATAATGGGGAACGGCCCTTTGCCGAAGTGGTCAGGCAGGCCCAGGAAGAAGGATATACCGAGCCGGATCCCCGTCTCGATCTGAGCGGTACGGACGTGATGCGCAAGATCATGATCCTGGCCAGGGAAGCCGGGGAAAAGATGGAAATGGAAGACATACAGAATAATTCCTTCTTACCCGAATCCTGTATGCGAGGCAGCGTGGAAGACTTCTACCTTGCCATGGGACAGGAAGAAGCGCATTTCCGGCAGCTATACGAAGCCGCCGTGAAAGAAGGGAAGAAACTGAAATTCGTAGCTAAATACGAGAATGGCAAAGCCGCCGTGGGACTGCAACACATCAATCCGCAACAAGACCTCTATCATTTATATGGCAAGGATAATGTCGTACTTTTCTACACCGATCGCTATCCCGAACAACCCCTGGTGATAAAGGGAGCCGGAGCCGGAGCAGAAGTGACCGCATCCGGTGTATTCGCAGATATCATCCGGGCCGCAAGATCATAACATAGTTAACCGAAAAGTATAACTAATAATTTCAGACCTTACAGCTGTTAATCATACTTACAACAATGGATCAGATAACCATAAAAGCGCCCGCCACCGTCGCCAATCTCGTTTGCGGATTCGATGTGCTGGGCATGGCCCTCGACGCCCCCTATGACCTCATGGAAGTGAAACTGCTGGAGGAACCCACCATCCGCATCATCAGCCGTGACGGGTTCCCCCTGCCGACAGACCCCGCCCAGAATACGGCAGGAGCCCCCTTACTGGCCATGCTGGAAGAACTGAACAGGCCCATCGGGTTCGAAGTGATCATCGACAAAAAGATCAAGCCCGGCAGCGGCCTCGGCAGCAGCGCCGCCAGTGCCGCAGGCGCCGTGGTGGCCGCCAACCATCTGTTAGGAAATATCTTTTCCAAAGAAGACCAGGTGCGCTTTGCCATGTTTGGCGAAAAAGTAGCTTCCGGCGTCAAACACGCGGATAATGTCGCCCCCTGTATCTATGGCGGCATCACCCTGATCCGGTCCATCTTTCCCCTGGATATCATATCCATCCCCGCCCCACTCCTGCATGTCACCGTCGTACACCCGCAGATAGAAGTGCGCACGGCCGATGCCCGGCAAATACTTCGTAAAGAAGTATTGCTGAAAGACGCCATCCGCCAATGGGGGAATATAGCAGGGCTGGTTGCGGGTTTTATGAAGAACGATTACGACCTGATCGGCCGGTCCCTGGAAGACGTGATCATCGAACCGGTACGCAGCATGCTGATCCCGGGATTCGATGAGGTCAAACAGAAATGTAAGGAAGCAGGCGCCCTGGGCGGCGGGATCTCCGGCTCGGGCCCCTCTATCTTCATGCTGAGCAAAGACCCATCGACAGCAGCAGAAGTAGAAAAAATAATGAAAGCCATCTATGAAAAAATAGGCCTGGACTTTCATACCTATACCACCAGCATCAACCAGCAAGGAGTAAAAATAGTCCCCCAAAACCCAGACCTTAGTTGAGTTTTTTTTAACACATTCATTAGCAACCAGTTGAGAAATCCCCAACTAACCTCTCCAAAAAGACACCCCGACCCCAGACCCAAATCGATCTAAATTCAAAAAACAATGACCTACTATAGTCTCAATAACGCATCAGAGAAAGCCAACTTTAAAGAAGCCACCATCAAAGGACAGGCGCCGGATAAAGGACTCTATTTCCCGGAACAGATCCCCATCCTGCCCGCCAATTTCATCAAAGACATAGAAAAGTACTCCCGGGAAGAGATCGCCTTCCGCGTTATTCAGCCATACGTGGGAGATACCCTTCCTGAAAACGAGTTACAGCGCATCGTGCAAGAAACCATCAACTTCGACTTTCCCCTGGTCAGGGTCAACGATACCATCAGCGCCCTGGAATTATTCCACGGACCTACCCTGGCCTTCAAAGACGTAGGCGCAAGATTCATGAGCCGCTGCCTGGGCTATTTTGTCCGGGATAACGACCAGCCCGTGACCGTACTCGTCGCCACCTCCGGAGACACAGGCGGCGCCGTAGCCAGTGGATTCTATGACGTGGAAGGGGTCAACGTCGTCATTCTCTACCCTTCCGGAAAAGTGAGCAGCGTGCAGGAATTGCAGCTGACGACCCTCGGTAAGAATATCACGGCCCTGGAAGTAGACGGCAGCTTCGATGATTGCCAGCGCATCGTAAAAGAAGCGTTTGCTGATGCCGCCCTCAATAAAGAAATCTTCCTCACCTCCGCCAACTCGATCAATGTCGCCCGCTGGCTGCCGCAGCAGTTCTACTATTTCTTTGCCTGGCAGCAATGGGCCGATAAAGACCACCCGCCGGTGATCAGCGTTCCCAGCGGCAACTTCGGCAATATCTGCGCCGGTCTGCTGGCACATCGTTCAGGCCTGCCCGTTCAGCATTTCATCGCAGCCTGTAACGCCAACAATGTAGTGCCGGCCTATCTCCAAACGGGCGAATACACACCGCAACGGGCCGTAGCCACCCTTTCCAATGCCATGGACGTAGGAGATCCCAGTAATTTCGTTCGCATCCTGGAGATCTTTCATAAAGAATTCCTTTCGCTCAAAAAGGTATTGACCAGCTATAGCATCTCCGATGAAGAGACAAAAGACACGATCCGGAAAGTCTACGCCAACGAACATTACCTGCCCGACCCCCATGGCGCCGTAGGTTATCGGGCCCTGGTCAACTACCTCGCAGAGCACGCATCAACACATCCCGGACAGCAAGGCATTTTCCTGGAAACAGCCCATCCCGTAAAGTTCTACGATACGGTAGAGCCCATCATCGGCCAGGCCATTCCCTTACCCGCCTCCGTACAAGCCATCCTGGGGAAACAAAAACAAAGCAAAAAGATCGATGCGCAGTACAGCCAGCTGAAAGACTTTTTACTAGCCTGATCAGTAAACCAGTTTACCGGCTGATCCGGCTGGGTCACTGGCCCGGCAACCAGCATAGCCGGCCTCCCGGCCGGCAGCTAAAAGCCCTTTTCCCCTGACAACGAGTAAGGATAAGCGCTCGGCGACACCCCCCGGTTCCGGGCAGGCTCCGGTCCCATCAGCAGGTCCAGGCTCCCCCCCTTACGGATATCGAAATGGCTGAGCCAGTTCTTGTCATAGGGCTGTCCATTGAGCCGGGCGCTCTGGATATAGATATTCCGGTCGCTATTGGCCGGGGCATTGACAATAAATTTACGGCCACCTTCCACCGTCAACGTCATCTTCGGGAACAGGGGCGCCCCTATCGCATATTGCTGCGTACCCGGGCAGACAGAATAAAATCCCATCGCAGAAAATATATACCAGGCGGAAGTTTGTCCATTGTCTTCGTCACCGCAATATCCGTCCGGCCGGGCGCTGTATAATTTATTCATGATCTGCCTTACCCAATATTGTGTCTTCCAGGGCTCGCCGGCATAATCATACAGGTAGATCATATGCTGGATCGGCTGATTGCCATGCGCATATTGCCCCATATTCATGATCTGCATCTCCCTGATCTCATGGATCACCTCCCCATAATAACTTTCATCATACACCGGCGGCATGATGAACACGGAATCGAGCATCCTCACAAAAGAGCTCCTTCCCCCCATCAGATTTTCCAACCCCTGGATATCATGAAATACACACCAGGTCCAATGCCAGCTATTGCCTTCCGTAAAAGCATCCCCCCATTTAAAGGGATTGAAAGGGGACTGGAAATTTCCATCTGCATTCTTTCCCCGCATCAGCTTGTGAGAAGGATCGAATACATTCCGGTAATTCAGGCAGCGTTTGGCAAACCGCTCTATTTCCTCCGCAGGCCGGTGCAGGGCAATGGCCAGCTTATAGATAGTAAAATCATCATAGGCATATTCCAGGGTCCTGGCCACGTTTTCGTTGACCTTCACATCATAAGGCACATAGCCTAACTTATTATAATACTCCACGCCCAGTCTTCCCACCGAAGGCAGCGGACCTGCATGCTCCGTATTCTTCAGGATGGCTTCATACAAGGTGTTGATATCATAACCCCGGATCCCTTTCAGATAGGAATCGGCGATCAGCGAAGCGGAATTGCTCCCCACCATACAATCCCGGTGCCCGGGACTGGCCCACTCCGGCAGCCAGCCGCTTTCCTTATAGGCATTAGCCAGCCCTTCCATCATATGACTGTTCAGCTCTGGGAATACAAGGGTCATCAAAGGGAATACGGCCCGGAAAGTATCCCAGAACCCATTGTCCGTATACATATAGCCCGGCAACACCTTTCCATTATAAGGGCTGTAATGGACGACCTGCCCCTTTGCATCCAGCTCATAGAACGACCGGGGAAACAACATCGCCCGGTACAGACAGGAGTAAAAAGTACGGGTCTGATCCACCGTCCCGCCCTCCGCCAGGATCCGGCTGAGCGACTTATTCCAGGTTTCATGCGCCTTCTTCTGCGTCGTTTCAAAATTATCCGCCCCGATCTCTCTTTGCAGGTTCAGCTCCGCCTGCTCAGGGCTGATAAAAGAAGAAGCCACTTTCATATGCACCTTTTCTCCCCGGACGGTAGCAAAGCCGACAACGGCCCCTACATGATCGGCCTGGTATTCCAGGGTGTCTTTTGCCAGTTGCTCCCCATGCCAGGTTTGGGCAATGGTAAAAGGCTTATCGAAATAAATGACGAAATAATCTTTGAAGTTATCGGGTACTCCCCCGCTGTTACGGGTAGTATAACCGATGATCTTCCGCTCGCCTGGCACGATTTTTATATAGGATCCCCGGTCGAATGCATCGATCACAACCATGGAGCTATCCGTTTGCGGAAAGGTAAGGCGGAACTGAGCAGCTCTTTCCGTAGGCGTAATCTCCGTGGTCACGTCTGCATCCGCCAGGTATACGCTGTAATAGTAAGGCCTGGATATTTCTGTCTTATGGGAAAACCAGCTGGCCCGGGCATCCTGGCTGAATTTCAAATGCCCCGTCACCGGCATGATGGCAAACTGGCCATAGTCATTGATCCAGGGAGATGGCTGATGCGTTTGCTTAAAGCCCCTGATCTTATCAAGGCTATATTGGTAGGCCCATCCGTCACCTATTTTCCCTGTCTGGGGCATCCAGGTATTCATACCCCAGGGCAGCCCGATAGCAGGATAGGTATTCCCGTTCGATAAACTATATTTGGAGTCCGAGCCCATCAGCGGATTTACCCAGTCGGCCGGATCGGAGACCTTATTGACAGATTGGCTATAGAGGCGGAAAAGGCAAAAAATACCCAATAGGGACAAACTTAATTTCTTATTCACGTTCTATTCGATTTTTAAGGAAAATAAAGGTAATTGAAATAGGTTTTTCTCTGGTTGCTAAAGACTGCAAAACATTTTGATTTTCAAATAATTTTCAAGAAATGAAGGCCCCCCTTTACCTGCTTCTTACCTGCTTCGCTCTAATGCTATTCCAGAATTCCTTTTCGCAGGCAATTTGTGGTTTCGACGCCGCCCATAACAAAAAGATGAAGGAAGACCCCGACTACCGCAGAAATGTACTGGCAGGTGAGGCTTCCATCCGGACCTATATAACCAATCACCCCAAATTAATGCTGGCGCCCGGGTCCATTACCCCGGACAAAGTCGGCGCTCCCCCCACCCCCCTGGGAAGCCCGCCCTATACAATCCCCGTCGTAGTCCATGTCGTGCATACCGGGGGAGTCGTTGGCAGCATTTACAATCCTACGGACGCACAGATCACCGGCGCCATCGACTACCTGAATGCCGTATACAATGGAACCTACATAGACATCGATCAGGGTGGTATCCAGGGTGCAGGAGACCTGGGGATCCAATTTGTCCTGGCCCAAAGGGATCCGAACTGTAATCCCACCAACGGCATCAACCGCATCGACGGATCCTCCATTTCCCGTTACGTTTCCGAAGGGGTCAACCGCTATACCACCCTGGGTACGGACGATATCAATATCAAGGATCTCAGCCGCTGGGATCCTACTCAATACTACAACATATGGATAGTGGATAAAATAGATGGTAATGACGGCACTTCCGGGACCTTTGTCGCCGGCTATGCCTATTTTCCCGGAGCCTCCGCGAGTGAAGACGGCATCATTATGCTGTCCACCCAGATGGTCAAGGGACAAAAGACCCTTCCCCATGAGATTGGCCATGCCTTCAACCTCTATCATCCCTTCGAGGGCTCCACGGATTCGACCATATGTCCTGCCAACACGGATTGTAATACGCAGGGAGACCAGGTCTGCGATACAGACCCCATCTCTTATAACTATGGCCCTGTCACCGGGATCCTCCATTTTACCTGCAGGACCGGCGCCAACCCCTGTGCAAGCCCTGCAGGCACCCAATACAGCGCCAATACGGAGAGCAATTTCATGAACTACACCAAATGCTATACCCTCTTTACACCAGGCCAGAAAGCCAGGATGCAGGCTTCTGCTGCAGGTCCCTACCGGGCCAGCCTGTCCGGTTCCCTGGGAGGTACGCCCCCCGGAGGAGGCAGCAGCCCCTGCATTCCCAAGATCGACTTTGAATGGACAGACGACCAGCAGACAGAAACAACGGCGGCCACCTCGGGATGCCGGGCTTACAAGGACTACGTTTACAATATGGTCATCGGCAGCGCCCCTTCCGCCGCGGCAACAGCTACCCTGAATATCAGCTCCGGCACAGCCACCCGGGGACTGGATTTCGATATCACCACCAATGGGAGCTTTACCGCCCCCACCACCACCCTGAGCTTCCCCGCCGGCTCCACGACCTCCCAGCCGTTTATTATCCGTATCTATGACGACGCCAGTATGAACGGCACCCGGAAATTTACCCTGGGCTTTACCGTCAACGGCGGAGGCGGCAACGCCATAGCCGGAGATGGCAGGCCCAATTTCACCATGACCATTCATGACAACGATGTGCCGCCCACCGCAGGGACCAGCACCGGTACCGCAGACATAGGATCAGCAACCAATGGGTCTTCGGCTACTCCCTTCGATGCTACCCAGCAATCGGAACGGACGCAATTTCTCTATAAAGCAACTGAATTAACGGCCGCCGGTATTCCAGCCGGCAGCCTGACCGGCCTATCGCTCTATGTTCTTACAAAGCAGAGCGCCCGGAGTTATACCAACCTCCATATCAGCCTGGGCGCCGCTGCCGTGAATTACCTGGTCAATAGCAGTGGCGGCTCCAGCCCGGCTTCCTCCATGACAGTGGTAAAAACCCTGGCTTCCTATAATACAACGCCAGGGTGGAATACATTCGCCTTTGATAACGCTTATACCTGGGACAGCATCAGCAACCTGGTCATAGAAATTTGCTATGACAACGGCGCCGCAGCCTCTACCGATGCCGGGGATGTGATCGCCCTTTACAAAGACGGCGGCGCCCTCACAGAAGGAAACCTTATCTTCCAGGACGGGGTCAATTGTTCTCAATCCTATACTTCCTTAATCTATGAACCCAATGGCGAGAAGCCGATTATCAAACTCTCCTACGGCACCCCTCCCACCGTCGTTCAGACCGCTCTGAACTCCTCCATACAACAATACCTGGGGGCCAATGCGGACATCTACTTCTATGACCAGGCAAATGGTCAGCTAATGGCCCGTATCCAGAACCTCAGCTCCTTCAATTACGGCTGTACCCAGGTCATTATCGACCGTGCCGGTACCAATGCCGCCCGGTTCTGGAACAACAACATTCCCAATTACCTGATGGACAAGACCTTCCATGTTGTCCCTACTACCAACAACCCTTCCGGCAGCTATAATATCACGTTATTCTATACCCAGGCGGAGGTCAATGGCTGGCAGTCCTTCACCGGTCAGCCTATCAGCTCGATCCAGCTCGTCAAAGTGCCCGGCCGGATATCCAATGTGACTGTTGCCAACCCAACGGGTGGCAACCCCGTCACCCTGGTCACCCCGACGATAAGTACCCTGGGTACGAACACTGCCCTGACCTATAATTTCACCAACGGCTTCTCCGGCTTCGGAGCAGGTGTCCCGGGCCTGTCTATCCTGCCCATTGGTTTACTGGACTTTGAAGGGCAGCTGAAGAACAACAATACCCTGTTGGACTGGAGCACCTCTTTTGAATCGGGTAGCAAGGGATTTGAGATCGACCGGTCTTATGACGGCATCCATTTCACCGGCATAGGATATGTGGCAGCGGCGGGTAACAGTTCTACCACCCGTTACTACTTCTTTACTGACCCCTCCATAGCTCAGGATAATAACTATTATCGCCTCAAAGAGATCGACCAGGATGGAAAGATCACCTACAGTAAAATAGTGGGGATAAAGGGCCCTAATTTAACGACCAGGGCCTTCACCGTCTTATCGAATCCATTTACGGATCATATCGACATCGTATTCGGCCAGTTACCGGCCGGCAAGGTGGGGGTAAGATTGCTGGATATGGCCGGGAGAGCGCTTTTATCCTGGTCCGGAGAAGCCTCCGGCAGCCGGATGCGTATCGACCTGTCCGGCACTACCATCAGCGCGGGGATCTACCTGCTGGAACTCCGGTTCAATAACAACATTCAGATACAAAAGCTCCTTAAATAAGGCGCCACGCGGGATGGCTTCTGTATTATTCATCAGTTAGCGGAGCCTAATTAATCAGGTCATCAGCGACACCTTGGCTTAATCAAACTTCAGGTCCAGTCCTAATCCCCTCAACTCATGTACCAGTACATTGAAGGATTCAGGAATACCCGCCCTGGGAATATTGTCCCCTTTCACGATAGCCTCATAAGTCTTGGCACGACCGATGATGTCATCTGATTTAAGGGTCAACAGCTCCTGCAGGATGTTCGACGCACCATATGCTTCCAGTGCCCACACTTCCATTTCCCCAAAACGCTGACCACCGAACTGCGCCTTACCACCTAATGGTTGTTGCGTAATAAGACTGTATGGTCCGATGCTACGGGCGTGCATCTTATCATCCACCATGTGGTGCAATTTAATGATATAGATGATCCCCACAGTAGCTTTCTGGTCAAAACGATCCCCGGTTTCCCCATCATAAAGATAGGTATGGCCGAAGCTGGGCAATCCTGCTTTTTCGATATGTTGCGCGATCTCTTCTACGGTTGCTCCGTCGAAGATCGGCGTGGCGAACTTAAGCCCCAGTTTCTCACCGGCCCATCCCAATACGGTCTCATAGATCTGTCCCAGGTTCATACGGGAAGGTACCCCCAGCGGGTTCAATACCACATCCACCGGAGTTCCGTCTTCAAGGAACGGCATGTCTTCCGCCCGAACGATCTTGGCGACAATCCCTTTGTTACCGTGACGACCAGCCATCTTATCCCCTACCTTCAGCTTACGCTTAACGGCTAAGTACACTTTAGCGAGCTTCAATACACCGGCAGGTAATTCATCCCCGATGGAAATATTGAATTTTTCCCTCTTATAGCGACCTAACTCTTCATTGTACTTAATGCTGTAGTTGTGCAGCAGGATATTGATCGGCTCATCCGTCTTGATATCGCCTGTCCAACCCAAAGGATTGACGTTCAGGTAATCGATACCGGCCAGGTTCTTGGCAGTGAACTTAGCGCCTTTCCCGATCTGTACTTCCCCGAAATTATTGTTGACACCTGCAGAAGTATGCTCTTTCAGCAACACCTGCAATTTGCTCAGCAATACATCCATCAGGTCAGCCGTATTCTTTTCATGCACTTTTTCTATCTTCTCGAGCGCCGCTTTTTCACGAACCTTGGCATTCTTATCTTTCTTGGCGCGTTGGAACAGCTTCTTGCTGATTACGACACCTTCCGTACCACTGGGAGCCTTCAAAGAAGCATCCTTGGCATCTCCCGCCTTGTCACCGAAGATAGCGCGTAACAGCTTTTCTTCAGGAGTAGGATCGCTTTCTCCTTTCGGAGTGATCTTACCGATCAGGATATCGCCTTCCTTGATCTGGGCGCCGACACGGATGATACCATTCTCGTCCAGGTCCTTGGTAGCTTCTTCCGAAACGTTAGGGATATCAGGCGTCAATTCTTCTTCACCCAGTTTAGTATCACGGACTTCCAATTCATATTCAGAAATATGGACCGAAGTGAACAGGTCTTCTTTCACCACTTTTTCACTGATCACGATGGCATCCTCGAAGTTGTAACCCTTCCAGGGCATGAACGCAACTTTAAGATTGCGGCCCAATGCCAGTTCTCCGTCCTGTACGGCGTAGCCTTCCGTAAGGAAGTCTCCGTCTTTCACCCGCTGTCCTTTCTTCACGGCCGGTTTCAGATTGATACAGGTTTCCTGGTTGGTCTTGATGAACTTAGTTAGCCTGTATATCTTGAGGTCTTCTTCAAAGCTGACCAGCTTCTGCGTGTCATTTCTTTCGTAGCGGACATGGATCTCATTGGCATCCACAAATTCCACCACCCCTTCGCCTTCTGAGTGGATCTGGATACGCGCATCCCGGGCAGCCTTTGCTTCCAGCCCCGTACCGACGATCGGCATTTCAGGACGGATCAGGGGAACAGCCTGGCGTTGCATATTCGATCCCATCAGGGCACGGTTGGCATCATCATGTTCCAGGAAGGGGATCAGCGAGGCGCTGAGACCGACGATCTGGTTAGGGGCCACGTCCATATATTCTACTTCATTCCTGTCGAGGATGGGGAAATCTCCTGTCTGACGGGAAACGATCTTCTCTTCTACGAAATTCCCTTTATCATCCAGGGTGATATTGGCCTGTGCGATTTTCGCGATATCTTCTTCTTCCGCACTGAGATAAGTGAGTTTTTTCAGGTCCACCTTCCCATCATGCACTTTGCGATAAGGCGTTTCGATAAAGCCCATTTCATTGATCTTCGCATGCACGCACAACGTAGAGATCAGCCCGATATTCGGCCCTTCCGGCGTCTCGATCGTACAGAGACGGCCATAGTGGGAATAGTGTACGTCACGAACTTCAAATCCGGCACGTTCACGGCTGAGACCTCCTGGTCCGAGCGCTGAGATACGACGCTTGTGCGTGATCTCGCTCAACGGGTTGGTCTGATCCAGGAACTGGGACAACTGGGAAGTCCCGAAGAAGGAGTTGATCACGGAGGACAGGGTCCTGGCATTGATCAGGTCCACAGGGGTAAATACTTCATTATCCCTTACGTTCATACGTTCACGGATCGTCCTGGCCATACGGGCCAGACCTACGCCGAACTGAGCATATAATTGCTCCCCTACCGTACGTACACGGCGGTTGCTCAGGTGATCTATATCGTCAATTTCCGCTTTGGCATTGGTAAGCCGCACCAGGTACTTGATGATATTGATCATATCTTCCTTCGTCAGCGTCTTTTGCTCCAGAGGCTGGTTCAGACCAAGCTTACGGTTGATCTTATAACGTCCCACCTCACCCAGGTCATAGCGCTTGTCGCTGAAGAATAATTTATCGATGATCCCTCTGGCGGTCTCGTCATCCGGAGCATCCGCACCGCGCAACTGGCGGTAGATATGCTGAACGGCTTCCAGTTCCGAGTTAGAAGTATCTTTATTCAGGGTATTATAAATGATGGCATAATCACCGCCTACATCCTCTTTCTGGATGAAAATGCTCTTCACATCCATTTCAACGACCATGTCAATGGCTTCTTCATCGAGGACGGTATCGCGTTCTAACACGATCTCATTACGCTCGATGGATACCACTTCGCCGGTGTCCTCATCCACGAAATCTTCCACCCAGGTCCTCAGAACGCGGGCAGCCAGCTTTTTGCCGATATATTTCTGCAGCGCTTTCTTGTCGGATTTCACTTCATCGGCCATACCGAACAACTCCAGGATGTCCTTATCCGTCTCATACCCGATAGAACGCAGCAGGGTAGTCACCGGGAATTTCTTCTTCCGGTCGATATAGGCATACATTACATTGTTGATATCCGTAGCGAATTCCATCCAGGCTCCCTTGAAGGGGATTACACGGGCAGAATAGATCTTCGTGCCATTCGGGTGAATGGACTGTCCGAAGAATACACCGGGAGAACGATGCAACTGGGAAACGACCACACGCTCAGCGCCATTGATAACAAAGGTGCCGCGGGGGGTCATATAAGGTATATTGCCTAAAAATACGTCCTGTACGATCGTCTGGAAATCCACGTGCTCCTCATCATTACAGCTCAAACGCAGCTTCGCCTTCAGGGGAACAGCATAGGTCAACCCACGCTCCATACATTCTTCAATGGTATAGCGGGGCGGATCGATGAAGTAGTCCAGGAATTCCAGCATAAAAATGTTCCGCGTATCGGTGATCGGGAAATTTTCTTTGAACACCTTGAACAAACCTTCAATATTACGTTTGTCCGGAGTGGTCTCGAGCTGGAAAAATTCTTTAAAAGATTGGATCTGCACTTCCAGAAGATCAGGAGTATCGGCAAGGTGCTTAATTTTACCGAAGTTGATCCTGTTTTGCAATTTTGTTGAAGACATATTATTTAAAACCGGTTTTTAATTATTCGAACTTCAAAAATCGTCTATCGGGGTGAAACTGCGGGACTCATTGATCCTCAACAGTATACAATTGAAAACAATTTACAACCGTAAATGGCAAAGGGAAACGGACGGCAAATTTACAAAATAAATGGGAAAAACCAACGAATCGTGGATCCATCCGGCAAATAAAGCCAAATCAACGCACGAACCGCAAGATTCATCCGACCATTTTAAAATCTTTAGAAACGGATAAAACCCCGGTTTTTGGCCGGGGTTTCTGATTTCTTTTGCGAAAAAGATTAGTTCACTTCTACTTCAGCGCCAGCTTCTTTCAGCTTGGTTACCAATGCATCAGCGTCTGCTTTGCTAATACCTTCCTTAACGGGCTTAGGAGCGCCGTCTACCAGGTCCTTAGCTTCTTTCAGGCCGAGACCGGTCAGATCTTTCACGATCTTAACGACGTTCAGCTTGTTAGGGCCGGCAGCCTTCAGGATTACGTTGAAAGCTGTCTTTTCTTCAGCAACAGCAGCGCCAGCAGCAGCAGGTCCGGCTGCAACGGCTACAGCAGCAGCCGCAGGCTCGATACCGTATTCTTCTTTCAGGATCTTAGCTAATTCGTTAACTTCTTTTACAGTCAGTCCTACTAACTGTTCAGCAAATGATTTTAAGTCTGCCATAGTTGTAAATTTTTGCCGCCTTCACTGCTTTTGCTCCGGCGGACGGTTTAAAAAAATTGCCTGGTCGACCCCCAGGCCTGGGCTTTCCCAGCTTGAAGCGGCTAATGGCCAGCTCCGAGTCTGAATTATTTCAAGTCTTTCGACCTTTTAAAGAACTAGTTCGCACCCGCTGCTTCAGCTCTGGCTTCCAGTGCTTTAATCAGACCAGCCAGCTTATTACCGGCGTTCAGGCCGCTGATAACATTCTTGGCAGGCGATTGCAACAGACCAATGATCTCACCGATAAGATCGTGCTTGCTTTTCAGGTTCGTCAGCACTTTCAGCTGATCATCCCCGGCAAATACATCCCCATCGATAAAAGCCGCCTTCAGAACAGGCTTTTCCAGGTTGCCATCCTTACGGAAAGAACTGATGATCAGAGCCGGCTCCTTTGCATTCTCGGAGAATAACAACGCCGTTACCCCGTTCAGGGATTCGAATACACCGGAATACCGGCTATTATCCAGCCCTTCCAGCGCTTTCTTAATGAGGGTATTCTTAGCCACTTTCATTTCCACTTTCTTATCGAAGCAGATACGACGTAGCTTACTGACCTGCGCCACACTCAACGATTCGGTATTGGTGATGTAGAAGTTATTATATTGATTGAACTTGTCTTTCAACACTTCAATGACTTCATTTTTTTGATCTTTGTTCATAACTCTTTTTTTGTGCCCCGATCAGGGTCGGGTTCCGATGAATTCAATTTTTTCGCCTAAGCAGCCTTTGGCTCAGCTTAGTGGGTAAATGCTTTGGTGTCAATAGCAATACCCGGGCTCATGGTGCTGGCCATAAACACGCTCCGGACATAAGTGCCCTTGGCGGTTGCCGGCTTAGCCTTCACGATCGCATTGATCAGCTCCTGGCTGTTTTCAACCAGCTTCTCAGGGGTAAAGCTCACCCGGCCGATAGAAGCGTGGATGATCCCCGCCTTATCTACCTTGAACGCGATCTTACCACCCTTCACTTCATTGACAGCGGCAGCTACATCATTCGTCACCGTACCCGTCTTAGGATTGGGCATCAGGTTACGCGGGCCTAATATCTTACCCAGCTTACCGATCTTAGGCATGACAGAAGGAGTAGCGATGATAACATCGACGTCTACCCAGCCGCCTTCGATCTTTTGAATGAATTCATCCAGCCCGACATAATCAGCCCCGGCTGCTCTCGCATCCGCTTCCTTATCAGGAGTACAAAGGACCAATACCCTTTTTGTCTTACCGGTACCATGAGGCAGATTGACCGTTCCACGGATGGATTGGTCAGCTTTCTTGGGATCCACACCCAGACGAACATGCAGATCGACGGAAGAATCGAACTTAGTGATATTTACGTCCTTCACCAGCGTAGAAGCTTCCTTAAGGGTGTATACTTTATTTTTATCAACCTTCGCTGAGGCTGCTTTTCTTTTTTTCGTGATAGCCATTTCGTAGTGTTTTTAAAGTTAGAAGTTAGTTCGCCCAGGGAGCTGCTCCCTCTACGGTGATACCCATGCTACGGGCTGTACCGGCTACCATGCGCATAGCGCTCTCGATAGTAAAAGCATTCAGGTCAGGCATTTTATCCTTCGCGATCGCTTCTACCTGTGCCCAGGTAACTTTTCCAACTTTGTTACGATTTGGCTCCTTGGAACCACTTGCTAGTTTCGTAGCTTCCAGCAACTGTACGGCTGCAGGAGGAGTCTTGATGATGAAGTCGAAGGACTTATCCGTGTAGACAGTGATGAGACAGGGAAGGACCTTCCCTATTTTATCCTGGGTCCTGGCATTGAATTGCTTACAGAACTCCATGATATTGATACCTTTAGAACCTAATGCAGGTCCGATAGGAGGTGCAGGATTGGCTTGACCGCCTTTTACCTGCAACTTGACATAACCCGTGATTTCTTTTGCCATGTTGCTTCTTTTTTTGGTGTTAACGTCCCGGTATTTTCCGGAACTCCCAAACCAATAATTCGAAAGGTGCCGGAGGGCATCTTTCTATTTGGGGACGCAAAAGTAGTACATAACCGGCATTTTACCAACATTTAGGCGCTTTTTTTTGCACCCCCCAGGCCCCAAACCCGGCCCGGAACAGCCTTCAAACCCACCGATCCTCCCCTCTCTCCTCGTACCCGCCCTACACAACAGCCTCTCCCCAACAGCCTTCCCCCTGCGAAAAAAAGTAGCCCCTTATCATTTTCCGGGAGAAAAGTTCCCACACAGCCCCCGACCTGCCAAATATAGGCCCGCCGCGCCTCCCCGGAAGAGTTATGAACGGCTATATGAACTTTTTGTGAAGAAAATTATTGCCTATTTTTTTCTATTTGAATTTTTCTGACTAACTTTTCCGATAATTCCCATTAATATTCTCAACAACAACTTAAAACGCTCCACAAACTATGTCAAAGTCTAAGAAAAAACCGGCTAAAAAAGCTGCTCCCAAAAAAGCAGCTAAAAAACCTGTCAAAAAAGCGGTCAAAGCGGCTAAAAAAGCCGTGAAGAAAAAAGTTGCTAAGAAAAAAGTTGCCCCTAAAAAGGCCGCTCCTAAAAAGGCCGCTCCTAAAAAAGCAGCCAAAAAAACAGTAAAGAAGGCCGTAAAGAAAGCGCCCGCAAAGAAAGCCGCTCCCAAAAAAGTCGCTCCTAAAAAGGTCGCTCCTAAAAAGGCCGCTCCCAAGAAAGCCGCTCCGAAGGCTGCTCCTAAAAAAGTCGTGAAAAAGAAAAGCACCCCTAAAAAAGTTAAACCCGTAATAGTTCCCCCCGCACCGGAACCCATCGAAACCACTCCAGTAATTGACGAGCCAACTCCGACATTTGGTTTTGACAACGACAATGACAACGGTAACTAATTGTGATGGTCCTGCAAAAAATTAAACCCTCCATATGGAGGGTTTTTATTTTATATCCGTCTTGATAATAATCGCTTACGCTATCTTTTCCACCTGCATGTAATTCAATTCCACCGGTGTAGAACGGCCGAATATCTTTACCGTCACCTTCAGCTTCTTCTTCTCATCATTCACCTCTTCAATGATACCATTGAAATCATTGAAAGGCCCTTCGATGATCTTGATCGTTTCCCCGATGATGAACGGCTCGCTCATGCTCATACCGCCGGATTCAGCCATCTCATCCATTTTGCCGAGCATCTTATTCACCTCCGCCTTACGAAGAGCAATAGGATTCTCCTTCCCTAAGAAATGGATAACGCTATTCGTATTTTTAATAGCTTCCCGCAGATCGTCTCCCAACTTGCCCTCCGTCACCTCGATCATCACATAACCAGGATAGTAGTTGCGTTCCCGCATCACCTTTTTCCCATTCTGTACCTTGTACACCTTTTCAACGGGAAGAAATACCTGCTTTACCACTTCTCCCCATCCGCCCCGGGTAATTTCCTTATCAAGGTACTCTTTTACCTTACGCTCCTTGCCACTGACCACCCGCAATACATACCATTTGGTTTCCACTGCTGGTTTGGCTTCAGAAGTACTCTTTATTTCCTGTTGATTTGCTGTTTCCATTATGAAAATAATGAATAGGTGAAGTGTAATACGGAACTGGATGCCAGGTCCATGACCCATACGAGCAGAGTGATCAGTAAAGTAGCGACTAGTACAATCACAGTCGACTGCTGCAACTGGGCCCAGGTAGGCCAGGTCACCTTCTCCATCAGCTCTTTATACGACTCACGGAAATATGTTGTTATCTTGTTCATCTTACTGATTAATATAATGATGGCACGGGCACTAGGATTCGAACCCAGATCAAAGGTTTTGGAGACCTCTATTCTACCATTGAACTATGCCCGTAGACTATATCCCTCCATCCCCCGAAGGAGAGGCAAGAACAATCTTTTTTAAAAGAACCTCTTCTTATAGAAACAAAGTACTTAGAGAGTTATCTAAGTACTTTGTAAAGTTAAGAATTTATAACTAGCTTCCCAAGGAGGGTGCTTATTTTACGATCTCAGTCACCTGTCCGGCGCCTACAGTACGGCCACCTTCACGGATAGCGAACTTAAGACCCTTTTCCATAGCGATCGGCTGGATCAGCACAACGCTCAGGGAAGTGTTATCGCCAGGCATAACCATCTCAGTACCAGCAGGAAGCGTAACTTCACCGGTAACGTCCGTAGTACGGAAATAGAACTGAGGACGGTATTTGTTGAAGAATGGAGTGTGACGACCACCTTCTTCCTTACTCAATACGTATACTTCACCCTTGAATTCAGTGTGCGGAGTGATAGAACCTGGTTTGCAAAGAACCATACCACGACGGATCTGGGTCTTTTCAATACCACGTAACAGCAGACCTGCGTTATCACCAGCTTCACCACGATCCAGGAGCTTACGGAACATTTCCACACCCGTGACAGTAGATGTCAAAGGAGCATCCATCAGACCTACGATCTCGATACCTTCACCAACCTTGATAACACCTCTTTCGATACGACCCGTAGCAACAGTACCACGACCGGTGATAGAGAATACGTCTTCAACAGACATCAGGAAGGGAAGATCGACCGGACGGGGAGGTAAAGGAATATAAGTATCAACAGCTGCCATCAGCTCATCGATTCCTTTAACCCATTTTTCTTCACCGGCCAGTGCGCCTGTAGCAGATCCCTGGATGATAGGAGTATTATCCCCGTCAAATCCATAAGAAGACAACAGTTCGCGGATTTCCATTTCAACCAGTTCCAGCAGCTCAGGATCGTCTACCAGATCTACCTTGTTCATGAAAACAACGATACGGGGAACACCTACCTGACGGGCGAGCAGGATGTGCTCTTTCGTCTGGGGCATCGGACCATCAGTAGCAGCAACCACCAGGATAGCTCCATCCATCTGGGCCGCACCGGTGATCATATTCTTCACATAGTCAGCGTGACCGGGACAGTCCACGTGAGCATAGTGACGGTTAGCCGTCGCGTACTCAACGTGCGCTGTATTAATGGTAATCCCCCTCTCCTTTTCTTCAGGAGCGGCATCAATCTCATCATATTTTTTTGCTTCTGCCAGACCCCTTCCAGCCAGGATAGAGGTAATAGCAGCAGTCAAAGTCGTCTTACCATGGTCAACGTGACCGATTGTACCGACGTTAACGTGGGGTTTGTCCCTTTTGAAGGTCTCTTTTGACATTGTTATCTGTTTTTAAAGTTGTGTTTTAAAATTTAAACCAGGACCGACCCCACCACACCGGGCCAAATGCTGATTACTTATACTTTGATCTTATTCTCAAAATGCTGGAGCCGTTGATGAGAATTGAACTCACGACCTCTTCCTTACCAAGGAAGTGCTCTACCCCTGAGCTACAACGGCTTATTTCCTTGTGAGTCAACCCAAGAACTACTCCAAATGAGCGGAAGACGAGGTTCGAACCCGCGACCTACAGCTTGGAAGGCTGTCGCTCTACCAACTGAGCTACTTCCGCATTTACCGTTTTGTAAAGAACTTTCCTGATCTGCTTCAAAACCCCGCTTCCATCCGGAAACAGGGTTCTGAAATTTTAAAGTGGGCAGGGATGGATTCGAACCATCGAACTCCGAAGAGGACAGATTTACAGTCTGTTGTCGTTGGCCACTTGACTACCTACCCAAAACATTTACTGGAGCCAGAGAAGGGACTCGAACCCCCGACCAGCTGATTACAAATCAGCTGCTCTACCAACTGAGCTACTCTGGCTGGTAATTCCTATACTCAGTCTGGAAAAGATCTCCCAATTAATCCCGTTAGACCCCCATCCTTTAGCTCCTTCAAAAGGGATATACCGTTTTTTTTGGGAAGGCAAAGGTAAGTGAATTTGTTAAATTCAAAAATTTTGAACCCCTTTTTTTACCATATTATCATCACTTTATGGAAATATAACAATACACACACCGGTCAAGCCCCCAAAATAGCCCAAATTACCAAACCCGGCCAAAAAAAAGACCTCCCGAAGGAGGTCTTAAAACTTTTTTCAATTATGCGACTTGTTTTTCTTTTTTCTTTTTTACCTGATTTACCAGCGACTCGAATGCGCTGTCAAAAGATTCTTCGAAGGACTTGGACGAACATTTTACGAAAAAATGATGTCGTGGCACCTGGACACTGATCTCCGCGATCTTGTCCTTGATCTTATGCACCACATTGTCCAGCTTTAGGAACACATCTACTTTAATGATCCTGTCATGAAAGGTGTTTAATTTTGACATTTTTTTAGTTACGTAATCGACTAATTTACCGTCTGCATCAAAGTGCACAGTTTGAATTCTAACATTCATAGCAATCCCATTTTAAACAGTGAACAATAAATTAAAGAACTCTTTTAGCTGAGTAAGTAGGAGGACAAGGCAGGACAATGAAGTTAATATTTCAGGGGTGTTTTTCCAAATAAAAAACACCTTTTTATACCCCTGAATTGTTAAACCTTCCCATCGGTCCGGCTTGCCTTACGCCTTCGGATGGGCTTTCTTATGCACGTCTTTCAGCTTTTCAATGGTATTATGCGTATACACCTGCGTAGCCGCCAGGCTGGAATGCCCCAGTAACTCCTTCACGGAATTAAGATCGGCTCCGCTATTCATCAAATGCGTGGCAAAAGTATGCCGCAGCACATGGGGGCTCTTTTTATCGATCGTCGTCACCTGCCCCAGGTACTTCCGGACCGCCCGGTAAACATATTGCGCATAGAGCTTCTTCCCCTTGGAATTCACCAGCAAATAGACCGTATCCGGCGCCTCCAGCACCACTCTTTTCTGCCGGCTGTAAGCCAGTATATACTCCACCAGCACAGGACTGACCGGGATCACCCGCTCCTTATTGCCCTTCCCCAGCACCTTCAGGGTCCTGTTACTGACATCCACCTGCCTTTCCCGGAGATTCACCAACTCACTGAGTCGCATCCCGGTATGATAAAAAATGGCCAGCAATAGCCGATCCGTCCCCCCCTCCCAATCATCCGGAAAGACAAGCTCGTCAAAAAGAGTAGCGATATCCCGCTGTTCCACATAGACCGGCAGCCGCTTGCTCACCTTGGGGCTGGTAATCGCACTCATGGGAGATTGCTCCACCGTCCCGCTGCGTAACTGGTATTTGTAAAATGACTTGAGAGAAGAGATCTTCCGGTTCACTGAACGGGAGCTCAGCCCCTCGTCTTTCAGGGACGCCAGCCAGCTTCGGATCAAAGAAGGGGATATCTCCGGCAACGACACCTCCCCGAACTGCACCTGGATAAAATCGAAAAAAGAGACCAGATCGTCCTGGTATGAACGGATCGTATGCGCTGAATACCGCTTTTCGAACTTCAGGTAATCGATAAAAGGCTGAATAAAGGAATTCAATATAAATTGCTTAATTGCATTGTTGTAAATTTACGAACTAGGAAAGAAATTCCTTTTGAAAGATCAAAATAACTGACGGAGTCATCATCATATAACCCGGTAACACTCGGCGACAGCATCCTTAACCACAGGTACAATAACTTCAATTTCGTAAGACTATTAGCCTCTCTTTGCGTATTACTGACCCATTCCTACGAAGCCTTTTCAGACGCCCGCGATCCCATTGCCTGGGCTACCCGGGGCCTCATGGCGGCCAGTTATCTGGGCCTCTGCATATTTTTCTTTCTCAGCGGGCTACTGGTCACCCAGAGCCTGCGACACAGCCCTTCCTGGAAAAATTTTTTATGGAGACGCTTTCTCCGCTTATACCCGGCAGCCTGCCTGGTCATCTTATCCTGCGCCCTGATCCTGGGCCCCCTTTTGACCACGGAAAGCCTGAAAGATTACTTTTCCAACCCGGAATTCTATCAATTCCTGGCCAACTGCCTGTTGATAAAGCTCCATTTTACTCTCCCCGGCGTCGAATGGGGCCCTCCGGCCAATAGTCCTTTTCTGATCGTCGCTTTCTGGTCCATCGTCCTGGAGCTCAAACTCTATGTCGGATTACTGGCAGGCTGGCTGATTAAAATACCCAATAAAAGGATCCTGGCCCTTGCCGCAGTCATCCTAGCCTTCCTCTTCAATCTGGCATTCTACCAGCAGGCTAATGACCTGTTTTCCAGGCTCATCCCCATCCCTTTCAAACCCTTTCCCTCTTATACCGTCTTTACCCCCCTGTTCCTGACAGGAGTACTTTGCAACCTCTATCAGGACAAAATAAAAATAAAAAAGGAGTGGATACTGCTGATCATACCACTAGCTATAATAAGCGTATACAGCAGGAATCTGACGATAATGACTTTTATAGTGATCCCGGCCTTTGTTCTTTATCTGGCTACCAGTGGAATACGCTGGATTAAAAAGATCACGCCCCGGGGAGACCTTTCCTATGGGATCTATGTATTTGGAGGACCTGTCGGGACAATGGTCCTCGTTTACGCCCATCCCCGGAACGCCTGGCTGGATTTCGGCTTATCCCTGCTAGCGGTACTCCCCTTTGCAATCTTGTCCTGGTATGGCATAGAGAAGAAAATGCTGTCGCTTAAGGACCGGGTAAAATAAAAAGGCTGCCAATGGCAGCCTCCTATAGAATTGCTTTGTATATAATTGGGTCTATACTTCAAATTTGCCGCTGGCAACTTGCTGCTTGTAGACCGCTTTCAGCACCTCTCCTCTGCGTTTAACAGATGGTTTGGTGTAGGACTGACGCTCCCTCAACTGGACCAATACCTTGGCCTTCTCAAATTTCTTCTTGTACTTTTTGAGCGCTTTGTCTATGTTTTCGCAGTCTTTTGAATCGATGATCAGCATATTATGATACCTCCTTTACTTGTTTTTTCCGAAGGATCCCTCTGAAATTCCTCAGAACTTCGTCGGAGCTTCGGTCAGCGAACCGGTGGTTCGCCTATTGATTTACGGGTTGCAAATATACGGTAATATTTGAAAAAGAGAAATCCAATGGAGAAAATTCCGAAATTTGCCCCCATGTTTACAGGAATCATAGAATCACTCGGCTGGATCCACTCCATCGAAGCCCGGGGCACTAACAAGACCTATTGGATAGAATCCCCCATCTCTCAGGAACTGAAAATCGACCAAAGCGTCTCCCACAACGGAGTCTGCCTCACCGTAGAAGAGGTGAAAGAAGGCAGGCACCGCGTCACTGCCATCGATGAGACCTTACAAAAGACCAATCTCGAGACCTGGAAAAAAGGCGACCTGGTCAACCTGGAAAGATGCCTCCTCATGAACGGACGCCTGGACGGCCATATCGTACAGGGACACGTAGATAGCACCGCCACCTGCCTGGAACGGCAAGAAGGGGGAGGAAGCTGGCAGTTCCGGCTGGAATTCCCTAAAAAATTCGCCTCCCTGGTCATCGAAAAAGGCTCCATCAGCCTCAACGGCATCAGCCTGACTATTTTTAACGTGAAAAAGACCAAATTTGACGTTGCCATCATACCTTATACCTTCGAACACACGAATATCCAGTCCATTGTACCCGGTAGCAAGGTCAACCTGGAATTCGATATGATCGGTAAATATGTGAACCGGATCAACAGCCTGTGACGGCCACAAACTAAGATCCTATGGATATTGCTGAATTCAAAAAGAAAAGCGGCGCCCGTACCTTTCACCGGCATCCCTGGGAAATAGCCCGGGGAAAAATTATCATGGACCTCATCCGCGACGCCCAAAATCACGACGCGAACCGCCTGCCCGTAGACCATATCGCAGACATCGGATGTGGAGACGGCTATATTGCCGGCCTCCTCACCGCCGATCCGGCCTTCACCCGCCATTACTCAGCCATCGACAGCGCCCTGGACGAACAAATGAAGGCTTCCCTGGCCGCCGGCCACCAACCCATCCATTTCTTCTCCTCCCTCCAGGAGACAAAGGGACGGGTCCCACCGGCTGATATCGTATTGATCCTGGATGTATTGGAACATGTCCCGGAAGAAACAGCCCTCTTTACAGATATAAGAAATAACATCCCGACGACCCCCGCTACAAAATGGATCATTACCGTTCCGGCCTTCCAGTCCGTCTTTTCCCGTCACGATACGCTCCTGGGACACTACAGAAGATACAACCTGGCCCAATTGACGGCCATGTGCCAAAACAATAACCTGGTGATCGAAAAAAAAGGATACTTCTTCTTCTCGCTTCTCCTGGCCAGGATACTCACTCTCTCCCAAAAGAAAAGGGAAAACGAATCCACCATCGAAAGCTGGAAAGGCAACCGGTTTTTAACAGGCTTATTTACCCGCATACTCCGCGTAGATTATAAAATTGGACTTATAATTAGTAATATTGGTCTCCCTGACATACCAGGACTTTCGTGCTACTGTATATGCCATCAACCGCAATAATAATACCCTGCTATAATGAAGAAGCCAGATTAGACCCTTCCGGCTTTACCGGTTTCCTGGAAGCACACCCTTCCCTAACCCTGGTATTCGTCAACGATGGCAGCAAAGACAATACGGCCGGATTGATTGATAAAATGAAAACAGAAGCCCCCTCCCGGATCCTGGCCCTTCACCTGGACCGCAATCAGGGCAAAGCAGTCGCCGTATCCGAAGGGATATCTTTTTGCCTGTCCCCCGCCTCCGGAACATTTGATTTCATCGGATATCTGGATGCAGACCTTTCCGTCAGCCTGGATGAAATGGAGCGCATCTGCCGGATAGCAACCGATAGCGGCCTGGACTATGCTTATGGATCCCGGATCCAGAAATTAAACACGACGATCAATCGCTCTTTCTTCCGGCACATTATGGGACGGATCATTGCCACCATCGTCGACAAACGCTTTCGCTTGGGTATCTACGATACCCAATGCGGAGCCAAACTCTTCAGTACAGACCTCGCCAAAGTCATCACCGGAAAAAAATTCTTTACGAAATGGCTGTTTGACATAGAAATTTCGCTCCGGATCCGCAACGAAAGGCCAGGGGCCAAAGGAGACGAGATCCCTTTGCATACCTGGAATTCGCAAAAAGGTTCCAAGATCACCCTCTTGCAGACACCCACAGTCATCCGGGACCTCATCCGGCTTTTTAAGAACTATCCGGGCAAACCAACACAAAAATGAAAAATCCTTTTTCCGCTTCTCCCCTAAAAAGGGATTTCCAGGCCATCGGCATCCTCTGCCTCCTCTGTTGCCTGGCCTATTGGCCCCTCACCTTCCACGTTCTCAGCCTGAAGAACGATGCCCTGAATTATTTTCTACCCGTAAGATTCCAGGTGAGCGAAGCCATCTCTAACCACCAGTACCCCTTCTGGTCCCCTTACTTCAACCTGGGCTATCCCCTTCATGGCGATATGCAGAGCGGCGTCTGGAACCCCTTCGTACAATTCTTTTCCCTCTTCGGCCCCTATACCCTCTATAAACTTCAGATCGAGACCCTGCTCTATATTTTTCTCTCCGGAACAGGCATGTACTTTCTGACACGACAACTGAGGGCCCATTGGTATTCGGCCCTGTTCGCCGCCACGGCCTATATGCTTTGCGGTTTTAACAGCGACTGCTGCCAATACCTGAACTGGATCAGCGGCCCCGCATTTTTACCCTTCGTCGTCTTATTCTTTTACAAGACCCTCAGGAAAAGAAGCCTCCCCGACGCCCTGGCAGCAGGTTTCTTCCTCTATCTGCAATTCGTTTGCGCCTACCCCGCTCAATTCATTATAACGCTCTACCTGCTCCTGGCTATTTTTATTTATCAGGGAATCGTACAAGGCCGTCATGCGACCACACCAGGCCGCCCCCCCATTATCCGTACCTTCTTAACAGCCCTCGGCAGGCTCATCCCCGCCGTCCTCTGTTTCCTCTTACTGTCCTTACCAGCCATCCTTTCCTATCTCCAATACCTCCCCTTATCCGAAAGAGGCAATGGCACCACCTACGAAAATGCCATGAGCAATTCCCTCCACCCCCTTTTATTGTTCGCCTGGCTCACCCCCCTGCCGGTTTATAAAGACGTCCCCTTCGTCGAAACCGTCGATAACCTGCAAAGAGATTCTTATTTCGGCATCATCACCTTTGCCTTCGCTTTATCGGCTTTCTTCATGAAGACAACCGACCCCCGGGTGAAATTTTCCCGGGCCGCCGTCATCATCTTCGCGATCATGAGCCTGGGAAAATTCGGCGGCCTGCGCCCCCTCTCTTATTACCTGCTGCCACTCATGAATACCTTCCGCCACCCCGCAGGCCTTAAAATATTCACCACCTTCTTCAGTTGCATCCTGGCTGCCTGGTGCCTGGATCAATATAGCGCCGGTGCGGCAAACAGCCAGCTCCTGAAAAGAGTAGGTCTCTTCAGCGGAGCCATCCTGGTATTATTATTCCTGTCTTCGCTGTCGGGCCTCCCCGGAATAGCCCGAACGATCCACTCCTTTTTTGCAGCCGGACAACTGCAGGGCATAGCGGCCCGCTCCGTTGCCCTGAAAAAAGTAGTGGCGGAATTGTCCTTCAAAGAGCTGTTGTTGATCGAGACCCTGATCCAATTGCCCTTTATAGCCCTGCTGCTTTTCTACCTTCCCAAAAGAAATTACAAGGCCCTTGTTTTCCTGAACATCTCCAATTGCGTATTGCATATACTCCTGTTTACCCCCTTCACCGTAGTGAAAAAAGATACCGCCGCCAGTATGCAGCAGGTGCTGGACGAGACGATCGTAAAAGGATATCCCCTCCCTTCCCTGGAGACCTCCCTCAAAGAGAATAGCGCCCTGGACTCGAGCAGGTTCGAAGAAATAGGTTGTATAAATATGTACAATAAGCAGGTGGGAAGGAACGACTACCGGATAAGTCCCTCCAATCTATTGTCCCACAATGATTTCTGGTTTGATACAGCCTTCCGGAGGACCATTATGGAATATCCGCTCCTCTATAAGCCGGATACGATCCTCTCTCAGCCCCCCGGTTCACTCAGCCCTGACCGGAAAATAGCCATCCTGCCCGAGTCTTCCCTCAAGGCAGAGATAGGCCGCTACCAGCCGAAAGAACAAAACCAACTATCGGTCACCGCCTTCACCCCCAATCACTTCAGCTTTACCAGCAGCTCGAAAAAGCCGGCATTCTACATCCTGCTGCAGAATTATTATCCTCTGTGGAAATTGACGATCGATGGGAAAGAACAACCCATCATACAATCAGACCTCAGTTTTATGGGATTGGAAATCCCCGCCGGCAAGCATCGGATAGAATTCACCTACACGGCGACGAAGATCGCCGCTGCCTGGTGGCTTAGCATAATACTAACCATCCTGTTACTGATAGTCTTTTTGAGGCAATACCTCCGGAGCTGCACCCTCAAGGCTATTCACGATCGGCCCGGCGATACCCCGGGAAACGACTGTCCAGCACAGGTATAAGTCGGGAGGCCAGGATGGCAGCCACCTTTTCAGCGCCCTCGTTGGTAAAATGGGACATATCATAAAAATAAAGGCTATTCTTAGGCATTAGAGATGCCAGATCGATCACTGGCAGTTGCTTTTGGGCGCAGACAGAACGCGTCACAGCATTGTACGCTGACAGCATATCCCATATCAGCTTACCATTCATAGCCCTGTCTCCCCGATCGACAGGGAACATAGCCAGATCTGTCCCGGTAAGACTATCTGTTCCTGCGCCGAACTGGTTGGGCTGCGTGATAAATACAGGAAGGATATGCCACGCTATACAAGTATCTGCCAATTGCAACAACCTGCTTCTGTATGCCTGCAGATAAGGCTTTTGTTTCGCCAGACGCTCTTTCATCACCGAATCCGGCAACACGAGTTTTTTATTCTTGTCGAGGGACAGCAGACTATTCGTGGTATTGTTGAATTTTTGCGCCCTCCATCCCCTCACCAGGTTCAGCAACAGGTTCAGGACCTCGCTGTTCTCGAAAATATAATGTTTCAGGTCAGGAAAAGCGCCCCGTGTATTTAATTTATCATGGAAGGAAGGTCCCGAAGTTTCCACATCATTAATGCCCGTAAGAAACAAGATGACCGAGGGTCTCAACTGCTTCACATGATCATTCAGCATTACGGTATGCCCGTAAGTAGAATGTCCATCCAGCCCCGCATTGTTCAGCCAGCAGCCCGGGAAAGAATCCAGCAATCTTTTACCCAGCAAATAAGGCCAGGTCTTCCCATCATTCAGAAAATGACATTCCGTTGTACTACCGCCTATAGTGATGATCGTCAGGGTATGTTCGCGGTCAAGGGGGAGTTCCGGCCCACGGAATCCCAGGTTGTTGCGGGTATTGACAATTACTGTATCCAGCTTGGGGTTGATCTTGTTCAAAATGGTGATCTTCTGATTCACCGGAAGTACGATCCTGTTTCCCTTCAACCGTAAATGAAAAGGATTATAGATCCGCAAACCGATCTCCAGCAACAAAAAAACAGCGAAAATGAAATATACTACATAAGCTATTCTCCTGGCGCCCTTCCCCATTGTTTTTCCTTTCATCAAATTGAATTTAGGCAGGTCCCGTCATTCTTCTATTTCATAAGGTACATTTTGCCGTAGCCATTGTTGAAGTATTGATCGGTATTATCTCCCGAAGCCTTATACTTATCCAGGGACTTACCATTCAAATTCGTCACGACATGGTACAAATATACGCCGTTTGCCAATCGTTGACCATACATGTCCGTGCCATTCCATTTGAATTCGGTAATATTCCGTCCGACATGCAAAGGCCCTAATTCATCCTTGGTGATCTCCCTGACGATCTTGCCCGTGATGGTCAGGATCTGGATCTTGATATTCTGAGGGACATCACTACCCGTTATCGTAAACACAAAGGCCGTGGAAGTAGTAAACGGATTAGGGTAATTCAACAAATTGGAGATCATAGCTTTTGTAATGATCTTAAACCCGATCCGGTAAGGCGTGGTACCGGCCGTATTGCCCAATTGATCCTTACCGGAAACAATCAGCTCATAATTATCCCCGTCGGCATTATACTGTTTGGTAAAGGCTGGAGTGAATTCCACCGTTGCCTCATTATTGTTCGCGGCCGTTGCCGGTGTAAACCGCAGGGTATCGCTATTGAAACCATAATTATGCAAAGACCCGTCTGGGAATTTCACCTGAACCGTTATCAGGGAAGTATCCGTAAGTAGCAGGTACTGAGACTGGCTCTTTAACTTGATCTGGATATGCGGCTTAGCCGACACGATATCGTTATTCAGAATATGTACATTGTCGAAGGTTACGTCCATCAATGGATTCCTGTTATCGGATTTGACGTAGAAGCTCTTATAGAGGAAATTATTAAAATGGTACTGCTCGGGCTGATCATTATCCGGATTGATATCCAGGTAGATCGTATTGGCCCCGGGATAATTCTTCGTATCCAGTCGATAACTTACCGTCAGCGTATCCCCGCTGATCAGCGGCTTTTTCCTGGGCAACACAATGGTATGCGTGACATTATTCTTGTCGATGATATTTAGTTTCAGGCGTACGCTGTCAAACGCGTAAGGGCTGACATTCTTAAACGCAATGCCGAAATTCAGCGGCTCGCCTATTTGTAAAGTATCTTTAACCAGGAGATAAATATTGGGAGCCAGAGCGCCTTCAGGAGAAGGTTGATAACTTAGTCTCCAGTATTTCAACTGGTAAGGAGTGCCGGTTACCGTATCCGAAGTCGACATCTTCAATTGCAGGAACGGATATTGTTTTGCATTGATCGACGATATATCATAATCCTGGTTGTTAATGCCCACATTGAACAAAGGAGTCTGTTTTCCTGCCGTATCGATACCGATCAACTGCACGTAGGCCGTATCGGCGGAAGGGCTCTCCAGGCTACTGCCTCTCCAATGCAGCTGATTCCATTTTTTGGCCGGACCAAAAGTGGGGGAAGTAACGGTCCCGCTGGTATCAGGCGTTTTAATCACTATCCTGGAAGTGACATTGTCAGTTACCCCCTGCGTGAAGAGCCACTGAGGCATAAATATATTGGGTTGATTCTTCTTATACATAAAATAGAAATTCCTGGGGCGGCTAAAGGAATCTATTCCGCTGAAGCCCTGGGACAACAATCGGTTGTAGATGGAATTACCCGCTCCATAAACAACCGTATCCGCATGCCAATCGGCCGCATAGATCCCGGGAATGCCAAAAATAGCTGGATCCAGCATGAAGGATCGCACGACGACATAAGCCCCATTAGGAATAACGTTATCCATAAAATTCATCATCTTTCTCCGCGAAGCCGAGTCCCTATACGGGTATTCAAACTCATATTCCCTTCCGGCATAAGCGTTATTTTCAAAACTTCCATACATTCCCACTCCCCCGGTTGTCGTATTGAGCCAGGGTCTGAAAGTTATAGGGTCGAAAACCGTAAATACCAAAGAAGAAAATGAAAGGGCGTTATGCATAAAATATTGCCCGTCGTTAACCGTTATCGAAACCTGCTGTTCCGTACCGGTACTGGATACCCATGTGCCGATTTGTATATACAGGTTGTTAAACGCAGAATCGAATATCCATCGCCTGCTGGCAGAATCCAAATGAATATTGTGCGGAGTGGACTGGGTATGCTGGAAGAAATGAGATTGATTACTCCCCACGCCGCTGGCGACACTATCTATATAAACGAAAGAGGAGGTGTTCCAGATATATTGACTGCCTGCCTGCGGAACGATCGCCACCCTCCAATAATACACGATACTGTCCCGGTAAGTGATGCCTGGATCGAATTCCAGCTCTCCGCCGACAGAAGTCAGATTCTTTGTCACCAGGCTGGGAGAATTGAAAAATGCAGTCGTATCGATCTCCATTATAAATTGCTGGCTGGGGTCAAAAGGATTGGCCGTGCTGGCGTACAATTTCGACTTATTGGCATTAATGATCGCATAATTATAAGGATATATCGGCGTAGCTTCATTCTGGTAAATATATACATTGGTAGCAACGGTATTATTGGCCATCGTAACTTCCGGAACATTGTTATCCGAATTGATCGTCACCGTTACGATATTCTGACCCTTATCCCTCGAGGCAACGATGGGAACCGCTATTTCTATGGAATCCGAATAACGGATACCAGGTATTCTCTTTTTTAGCAAAATAGTCGAACTCCCATCCGGGTATTGCCGTTTAATAAGCACCGTAATCGAATCCTGAACAGCCCTACCCAGGTTATAAAACTTTGCTTTAACGGTAAAATTATTATCGGCCACGGAGATAAAACTGGGATTGATCACCACCTGCGACGCTTCCACATCATAATCAGCCAGGCTTTCCTGGTTCAGCTTAATATAAGGATCTCCATGAAGAGTCATTTGTTCTGCGTGAAGCCGGGCAAAAAAATCCCCGGGCGACGCATTCACCAGCGACTGCAGAGCATCCTTTTGAATGACGCCCAGCGTCTTCCCATAATCCGCCTGATCGATGAGATTGTATAGCCCATACAGCAGAATATTCAGGTAATTCACGATCCCGAAATGAGTACTGGCCACAAAAGCGATAGACCCCTTATCCTTGGCCAATACCCAACTCTCCGACAGCGACTTACTCGAAGCCAACCTCAAATTATCATAAACGAAGAAATCACCCGCATCACAACCATTTATAAAGAACACCGGATACTTTCCCGTATTATTATAATCTGCAGGATTATCCAGGTTATAACCAAGCGTGGTGCTCGACGAGTGGCCAAAATAGGTCAGCATACTAACCCCTGTACTGAGCAGACTGGCCATCACCCCACCCGGCACCTGGCTTACCTGGCTGGCATTCCCGTCGCAGAAAGTAGTTACATTCCCTCCCATCAGCGTATCGGCGATAATCTGACGGTAGGAATTCATATAATTACATAAAATCGTACCCAGGTAAGGCTCGCTCACCCCGGTAAGATGCACCACATTTTTCATCCATAACCGGTCGGCGATCGTATTGCTGGCTGTCACCTGCACCTGCTCATATTCCTTGACCTTATTCAGGTAGTTTTCCACCTCGGCCCCGGACACCGCCGAGATCCTGCCAATAGGTATAATAGGAACCGCATCGATCGCATTTCCGGCACTAAACTTGTTATCGGAAGCCGGATTCCCGAAAGTCGGCACCAGGTTAAGCCCGTCCGCCAGCGGATCATGTATCCTCTCCGCATAATAAGTGTAATCCGCATACACCATCCCATGCCCGATCAACAACACATACTGAGGTTTGGCCGCAAAGACCGCCCGGGCATACCGGAGAAAATTGTGGATGGAGAGCGGGTGCTTTTTGATCCCGAAGGCAAATTGGTCCACCAGTTCATCGATATCGTATACCTGTGCATTAAAACTTCCGCCTGGCGCAGAGCTGCGGTAGGCCTTATAATCAAAGATCGGGTTATTACCACTCGACCCCGTATACAGCGCCCGATGGCTGATAATAATATAATTCCCCTGGTTGGCCGAATTGGAAAAATTCACAAACGTCTTGCTGGTCAGCCCTGTTACCGTCTGCACCGTGGAAGGATCCTCATTCACCAACACCAGCTTCCGGGTCGACGCAGAACCTCCGAGCAAAAAAGACAAGGTACTGCCGGGCCCTACGATCGCCGTATAACGCAACCCGTTCGTAACGTCATATAACACGGGAGGGATACTCCCCGAAATGCCAAAATTATTGATCTTCAAAAAATAGCCGGCGCTCCTGGCCGGAAGCTCGAAATAAAAATTGGGCTGCCCCCCGAAATTGAACTGCCGGGGATAATCCAACTCATAAAAAGAAGCGACTATCCTGTCCGTCGGAACGGTAGAATTATTACTGAACTGCACGCTGGCCGAGCCGCCGCCGATCAGGCTCAAAGGCACCGTCCTCGACGTCAGCAAGTCGAAAAAACTATTCATCACCGTATCGGCCAACACTGTATTGTTCACAGACACCTGGACCGTACGGACATTATCGGCACAGCCGGTCATACCAAAACGGATGCTGGCATCCGGCCCCGCCCCATATACAAACAAATTAGACTGATTATCCGTAAAAGGGCCGCCGGGATAGAACTGCGGCGTGGACCAGAATTCCCCGATATCATAAGAAGAAGAATAAATATACTGCCCCACCACCTGGGCAAAACCAGGATTGACTCCCCCCTGCCTGAAATAACCTGCCGCCTTATACATGAAATAAGGCTCCGCCGTCAGCGGAGTACCCGTCGTATCATTATTCGTATTGACAAAATGAAATGCATTCCCGCTGGTATTCACCGTCAGAAAATAAACAGCCGTATCCGTCTCCAGGCTCCATTTCTGCGTATGTTGGTAACTGGGGCTCCTGTAGAGCGGCTGGTCCGGCACCCCATCATTGATCCGGCCCCAGAACTCGATATAATCGCTGCTGCCCAACGGACCGCTCGCCACCGACGTATAGACCGGAACCTCCTGCCCGTTGCGGAACAATTGAAAATTCTGCGCCGGCTGGCCTCCCAGCCCCGCAGTCGCCAGCACCGATTGAGGAATACGATACAGGCCGGTAGCACCCACCTTAAACTTATAATAAGTCTTACTATAATCGATCCACTCGTTATTGTAATTCTGAGCGCAAAGACCCAGCCCCACCAGCAAGAGAGCTATAGTAAAAATTTTTTTCATGATATTCGGTTTCGGGTTCGGTTTATCAGTCAGTCTATTTCTTATTTACTTTCTTTCGCTCCAGGTCGACCCTGACAGAAAAGACATGTGTATATAGCGGATAGGACTGGTTAGCCAGATTCGTAAATGCATAATCGATCTGTACGTCCCCTACCTTGAATCCAGCCCCTACACTTGGCTGGTAAATCCATATTTTCCGCTGATTGAGCGTATCCTTATCATCCAGCGCCTTCTGAAAATTATTGATGCCCCCCCTCACGAAAAACACATCCTTATAATTTAATTCCAGCCCCAGCTTCGGATCGATGCTGACAGGATTCGTGCTGATCACCGTATTGCGCCGGCCGTCAAAAGTTACATCCAGATCCGCCTCCGCCAGCAAGCTTATTTTCCGGCTCAGCCTGAAACTATAAGAGCCCCCCAGGATCAGCTGGGGAGCGGTCAGCTCCGTGGATTTGGTCGGAATCTCATTTTGGGTCATATAGAACACTTCCCGCATCTGCTGATCGATGCTGAAAGACCAGGCATTGAATGTAGTCGTCACGTCCTTGGCAACGATGCCCAGCTTCCAGCGATTACCAATGATCTGGGCAGCCGCATCGAACCCGAACCCCCAGGCGCTGGCAAAACTACCTGCTATCCGGTGGATCACCTTGGCATTGATCCCGAAATTGATATTACTGTTCTTCGATAAACTGGCCTTTTGCGCCAGAGAGAAAATAAAAGCATAATCCGCTGAAGAAAAGGTAGTTATATTATCAAAATTTACCGTCCCATCAGGCTGTACCAACAAAATAGTATTGGGGATATTGTCGACGGCAAAACGTAACAACGTCAGCCCCAGCGTCCTCTTATTATCTTTCAGCGGAAGCACCAGGTTCGCAAAATCATACTTGCCGATCCCGGCATAGTACTCCGAATGCATGAGATTGAGCTGCGGCTTGTCCCTGATGTTGGCCAGGGCGGCCGGATTCCAATAACCCGCCGTCCCATCCGACACGGAAGCAGACTGGGCTCCGGCCATAGCCATCCCCCGGGCCCCCGCCCCGATGTTCAGGAACTCATTCGAATATTTAGTGAATTGTGCAGAGGCAGACAGGCATAGTAAAAAGGATCCAACAATAATTAAAAAGGGGTAAGTTTTTGTCATCTGGCTGGTATATGTCTTTACGGTCCCCGGACAAAGCAAACCCCGCATTCTTTTCAGCATAAGCCAACAGTTATGGTTTTTTTACGGATTTGGATGCTTCAAGGGTTTTTTGGATCCATTCAGGTCCCGCGTAATCGCTTAAAAATTAGCTCCCGCGCAGACCTGGTTTTTATAACGAGCTTTCACTCATAATATTGTACCTGAAAACCCCGACGGGAAGGCAAAGTACTCCAAATACTTTATTTTTGCCAACTGCGACGCTAAAGCAATCATAATGAACGGAGTCGCACGTATAAGCGTCCTTAAAAAATATTGATTACCGCGAATAATCACATTGATACACAGCTATGAACCTGATCGAAGAATTAAGCTGGAGAGGCATGATACAGGATATTATGCCCGGCACAGCCGCCCAACTGGAGAAAGAAATGACGACCGGCTATATAGGATTCGATCCTACCGCCGATAGCCTGCATATCGGCAGCCTCGTGCCCATTTTACTCCTGGTCCATTTACAAAAGGCTGGCCATAAGCCCATTGCACTCGTCGGAGGAGCTACCGGCATGGTGGGCGATCCCAGCGGCAAAAGCGAAGAAAGAAACCTGCTGAGCGAAGACATCCTCAACCACAATCTTGCCTGCGTCAAACGCCAGTTGGAGAAATACCTGGACTTCAGTCCCTCCCGCCCCAATGCCGCCGAGATGGCCAATAACTATGACTGGTTTCGCGAAATAAGCTTCCTCCAATTCATCCGGGACGTAGGTAAACACATTACAATAAACTACATGTCCTCAAAGGACAGTGTTCGTAAGCGATTAGATGGGGAGAATGGGATGAGTTTTACGGAATTTACCTATCAGTTGGTACAGGGATACGATTTCTACTGGCTTTATACGAATAAAAATTGCAAACTCCAGATGGGCGGCAGCGACCAGTGGGGCAATATTACCACCGGCACCGAACTGATCCGGCGCAAGGCGGGAGGTGAAGCCTTTGCCTTTACCTGTCCCCTCGTCACCAAAGCGGACGGAGGCAAATTCGGGAAAACAGAAAAAGGGAATATCTGGCTTGACTCTGCCAAGACCTCTCCTTTTGAGTTCTACCAGTTCTGGCTTAACGCCAGGGACCCCGACGCGGAAAAATGGATCAAACTATTCACCTTTCTGCCACAGGACACCATTCATGATCTCCTCCGGCAACAGCAGGAACATCCCGAAGCCAGGCCCCTCCAAAAGACCCTGGCCCGTGAAGTGACCCTATTCGTGCATGGGGAAGACGGCTACCAGAAAGCCCTGGCCGATACCGAAAAATTCTTTTCCAACCAGTCTGCCCCGGCGGAATCCCTCAGCGAAGAAGACCTCGAATCCATCGACGGCGTCGCCCGGTTCGACTATCCCGCCGCAAAGATCGCCCAGAGCGTGGACATCGTCACCTTCCTGGCGGAGACCGGCATTTTCTCCAGCAAGGGCGAAGCCCGCAAACTAGTTGAAGGCGGAGGCGTCAGCGTCAACCGCAAAAAAGTAGAGTCGGTCAAACTCGCCGTCAACGACAGCCTCCTATTGCACGGGAAATATATCCTCGTACAGAAAGGCAAAAAGAGTTATTACCTGGTAAAAGTTGCCTGACGAAGCCTGGACCCGCCGCAGCTTCCAGCTCCTCCCGATGGCTTCGCCAGCTGCATCAGCTCAACAACGCCGGTCTTTCCCGATAGGTCTTCAGCACGAACTCGCCAAACAGCGTATTGGCCCAGGCAAACCATTTCCGGGTAAACCTGGACGCATCATCCTTATGGAAGGACTCATGCATAAAACCCATCCCAGCATGACTCTTCTGCAGCATATCCAGGCATAGGGAGATCTCTTTGGGATCCCGGCTGGTCAGCCCCCGCATGATAATACCCAGCGGCCAGATCATATCGACCCCCACATGCGGCCCGCCGATCCCTTCCCCGGCCTTACCCTTAAAAAAGAAAGGATTGGCCTCGCTCAGCACCATCCGGCGCGTATTCTGATAGACGGTATATCCCCGTTTATCGCTGTTCAGCACCGAGAGATCGCCGGCAAACACGGTAGACTGCAGGTACGGTAAGGCCAGCAGACTGGGAACATTCGCATCATCCATGAAAGTATGATTACCGAATCCGTCCACCTCATAAGCGAAGACTTCTCCATAGATAGGATGTGTCACGATGGCATGCTCATTCAACGCATTGATCAGCTCGTTTTCCAGCGCGAAGCACTGATCGCTGAGCGACTGCTCGACCTTGAGTGTCTGCAGCAACGTGCGCAGACTCCTCAGGCTGCTCAGGGCAAACAGGTTGGAAGGGATCAGGAAAGGATAGACCGTAGAGTCGTCACTGGGACGGAACATCGAATGGATCAATCCTATCTTTTTTGTAGGAAAGCCATATCCGTGCATAGGCAGCGTGTCCGTCGGCTCCTGTGTCTTCCGTTCAAAATGGTAAGGGCCGTCTCCGTCCTTACGCTGTTGTTCCCTGAAGGTCTTCACGATCATTTTCATCGCTTCGACCCAGTCCTTATCGAAGGGAGTGACATCTTTCGTTTCTTCCCAGTAGCCAAAAGATAGCCGTATGGGATAACAGAGACTGTCGATCTCCCATTTCCGCTCATGAATGCCCGGCTTCATATCGGTCAGATCTGACTTCCATTCACTGATCTTATTTTCGTCTTTATAAAAGGCATTGGCATAAGGGTCTCTCAGGATGCATTTAGCCTGCCGGTGAATGACACCTTTAATGAGCTGTTGCAGGTCCTTGTCCTCCTTAGTTAAAGAGAGATAAGGCCATACCTGGGCGCTGCTGTCCCGTAACCACATGGCGTCGATATCCCCGGTGATCACATAGGTATCCGGTTTCCCGCCAATCAATCCAAACTCCACTGTCGTATCCAGGGTATTGGGGAAGCAATTTTCGAACAACCATCCAATCTCCTTATTCCCGATATTACTTCTTACCTCGCGGATAGTCTTCTCTACGGAAATACTTTTGAATTTTCGTCCCGACTCCGGGATACGTACCACCGGGAAATTTCCGGCCGCACCGGCTGCCCCAAAGGATTCACGGGCCATAAAAAACCCGGCTGTAGCCAGCGTACTTTGCTGAAGGAATTTTCTGCGTCTCATGAGAAGAATAAAATTTCAATTTATTTGTAAACCTACGTAATTTTTACAGAGTGGCCTGCGGACTGGATCCCGTCCCTTTCCAGCGGCCACGGATAAAATAAACGATGACTCCGCCCCCTGCCAGCAGAAGCCCATACAGGGCCGGCTTGCCGGTGGAATACCATACAAAAAGCCATATTGCGACCGACAGGATAACAGGTAAGGGATATAGCCACATCCGGAAAGGGAGGTCTTTAGTCCCTTTTCTTTTCCGGAGGATCACCACCCCCACCGCCTGCGCAACGAACTGCACAAGGATCCGCATAGCCAGAATAGCGCTGATCGCATGCTCCAGCTTCAGTAGCAAACTGAAGATGAACCCCAGTCCTCCGATAAATAAAAGAGATACATAGGGGAATGCTTTCCGGGGATGCAGCTTCGCAAATAGCGGGAAGAAATGGCCGTCCACGGCCGCCGCATAGGGCACCCGGGAATATCCCAGGACCACCGCAAAAAGAGAGGCGAAGGCAATCCATAAAATGAGCATGGTGGCGATCATCGCCGTCCGGTGGCCATATATCTTCTCCATGAATGCGCTGACAATAAAATCCGAATGCATAGCCTCCTGCCAGGGCACGACCCCTACAATGCTCAGGTTCATGCATAGGTACAGGGCGGCGATGCAGAAGATGGAGATAAAGATACTGCGGGGAATATTGCGCCCTGGATTGCGGATCTCCCCTCCCAGATGGCAAACATTATAATAACCCAGGTAACTGTAAATGGTCTTTACGGACGCCTGCCCGATCAATAGTACAAAGCTAAAACTGAACAAGGATTGCCCTCCCGAAGGCAGACAGGTATAAGTCCCTTGCCGGTGGGTAAATCCGCTGAGGATGATCCAGAGGATAGTGATGATGACGCCTGCCCAGAGAAAGACGGAAATTTTGCCGATGGTCTTGATATTGCGGTACAGGAGCAGCACGACCAGGATCACCAGCGTGCCGGAGACGATCTTCTTTCCCCAGAAGCCCAGGGGTACCAGGTAGTCGAAATACTGTGCGAAGCCGATAGCCCCGGAAGCCACCACCAGCGGGGCCTGCAAACAAGTCTGCCATACGAAGAGGAAAGACATCAGGGGACCCCATTTTTTGCCATAGGCCTCTTTCAGGAAATTATAGCTCCCGCCGGCCAGGGGATAGGCCGCACCCAGTTCGCTCCAGATCATGCCGTCGATCAATGCCGTCACCGCGCCGAATATCCAGGCCCATAAAAAGAGATTGCTGCCGACCATACGGATAACCAGGGACATCATAACGAAGGGGCCGATGCCCACCATATCGATCATGTTGATAGAAGTAGCCTGCAATAAACCGATTTCGCGCTTCAGGGGAGAGGAAGACAAAGACATACGCGAATATAACGTAAGTTACTATCTTTACCCTTCCATGAAGTATTACATCATTGCCGGGGAAGCCTCCGGAGACCTGCACGGAAGCAATCTCATCAAAGAATTAAAAAAACTGGACGCCGCTACGGAGGTTCGCTGCTGGGGCGGAGACCTGATGCAGGAAGCGGGAGCTGTATTGGTCAAACATTACAAAGACCTCGCCTTCATGGGTTTTGTAGAAGTCCTCAGCAATCTCAGAACCATCTTCAAAAACCTCCAGTTCTGTAAGGAAGATGTCTTGTCATACCAACCGGATGTATTAGTCCTGATTGACTATCCCGGCTTTAATCTCAGGATCGCAAAATGGGCCCATGCCCAGGGCCTGAAAGTTATTTATTATATCTCTCCGCAGGTCTGGGCCTGGAAGGAGAACCGCGTCAGGCAAATAAAGGAATCCGTGAACAAGATGCTGGTTATCCTTCCTTTCGAAAAGGAATTCTATCAAAAATGGCAGTATCCGGTAGAATATGTGGGGCACCCCCTGGTGGAAGTCATTGACAGCTTCAAAGCAAAGGCCCCTTTGGCTCAGCCCGCCTCCCCCCTTTCCGATCCCTCCCGCCCCATTATCGCCCTGTTACCGGGGAGCCGTAAACAGGAAATATTAAAAAAATTGCCCATCATGCTACAGGTATGTCGGTTCTTTCCGGATCATCTGTTCGTGGTGGCGAAGGCCCCGGGATTGGAAGACGATTTCTATACGGGCCTGCTCCAAGCGTACCCCAATGTCTCTTCCGTTCGCAACGATACCTATTCTTTATTATGCAAGGCCGAAGCGGCCTGTGTTACCTCAGGTACGGCCACGCTGGAAACCGCCTTATTCGGCGTACCGGAAGTGGTCTGTTATAAAGGGAGCGCTGTCTCCTACCAGATCGCCAAAAGGCTGATCAAGGTAAAATACATTTCCCTGGTCAACCTGATCATGGATAAAGAAGTGGTAAAGGAATTGATCCAGGATGAGCTCACCCCGGAAAATCTGCGGAAAGAACTGGATGGGTTACTGAATGATCCCCGGCGGCAACAGCAGCTCCGCACAGATTATAAAAACCTGAAGGACATTCTGAGCCTGGGCGGCCATGCATCCGCTAATGCAGCCAAGAGCATCCTGCAGTTTATGCGAGGCTGACCCCGGGCCCTCGTCCCTGCACTTTCCCGCTTCTCGCGTGGAGCTTACGCTCAATTTAATGTCTCTTAAAAAAAAGCGCCCGGATAATCATAATGATCACGGCCGTGAGGAACATAAAAATGGAGATCCGGTTGATCCCATGCATATAGCGTAGCCAGCCTGAACGATCCTCATTGGGGTCTCTTTTCTTAATGTAGAGATATTCTGCAATCTGTCGCCATACTCCCATAAAATGCTGCTTTATTCCGGCGGGTCCGGGTGTCCAAAATTATGCTATTTTATGCCCTCTTTCCATCCTTCCCCGCCCCTTATTTTTTCCCTCCTCCTCAAAAAATTTTTTTTGATCTAAAATCTTATATATTTGCACTCCCAAACGGGGAATTAGCTCAGTTGGCTAGAGCGCTTGCATGGCATGCAAGAGGTCACCGGTTCGACTCCGGTATTCTCCACTTTGATTCTCAGTGCCTTACATAGAAATATGTAAGGCACTTTGTTTTAGAAAAAGTTTTTACCATTATCAACTATCCCAGATTCCATTTTTAGGACTTTTTCCCATCCATTACAGGCATCGCTTAGCCCATATTTAGCCCATATATAATATAGCCCGGCCCCTTAAAGTTATTGACTTTATTGTTATTATAGAGTAATTTCGCCCTATCCGAATTCTATTTGAATCCAATTCGATACCCATGAAACTAAACCTCTACTTACGCACAGGATTATTCATCCTGTCCATATCCGAGGCCATTCCCAGCCTTGCACAGAACTGCAATGGACTAACGGCTACTTACTCAACAACTGAATCCAGGTGTACGGCGACAGGCACCATCCAGATCAATGCTTCCGGCGGCTCGGGGAACTATAACTATAAAGCACAGGGAGCTGTTTCCGCCGACTTTACCTCTTCCAGCCAGATCGGGGGACTGCCGGGCGGAACTTATACCATTACAGTAAAAGATATCGTCTCCAATTGTACCTTTCAGATCAATAACGTAACTATTGCCGGTTCCTACATTGAGCCGAGGTTCGGCATTACCGAAACAGATGTGACCTGCATGAACGGACAGGACGGCGCCATATCTGTATCCGCTGTTCAAAATGGCCGCTCGCCTTATACTTTTACTTTGGTGGCGCCTTCTCCCATGGGTGTAGGCACTTACAACTCTACCGGCACCTTTACCGGTTTGAAACCAGGCTCCTATTCCGTGCAAATGACGGATTCCTGCGGGGCCATCCAAACAAGGAATATCAGCATACAGAATTACAGCTGGTCGATCAATTCCAAATCCGTCACCTTAAACAACTGTACTACTTATAACGGGCAGATTACCCTAAAAGACAGTAAAGGAAACCTCAATACGTCCGGATCCGTCTTTTCCGGTTTCCAATACGGCGTGGTAAAAAGCGCAGGAGATACCACCTGGTTCAGCAATTATTCTTTTTCCTTCGATCTGGGGCAAAGCAGATCCATCGGTCTGGTAGCCAAAGACCGGTGCGGACAGGTCCAGGCAACATCCTGGTCCAATAGCTCGATCCCTTCCGTCAGCGCCAATGTGACCATCAACGGACAGACCTGTACCGGCTTCAATGCCGCGATCGTCAACCCTCAAAACCTCACCAACCCAAGCTATTGCCTGATCGATGCATCGGGTAATGCCATACCCGGTTATCCCTGCAACGGAACCGGAGCCTTTACCAATATTCCCTACGGCTCTTATTCTATAAAGGTGACGAACAGTTGTTATGATACGGTGATCAGCCGTTCTTTCACCCAGGTGCAGGCCGTGCCTTCCATTACCGGCGGTGTAGCCTTCTCCTACTATACCTGTACGACAGTCAATGTGACTGTTAACGGTCAGCATAACCTGACCAAACCAACTTATTGCCTTTTCAATAGTTCCGGCGTCCAGGTGGGCTCCTGTACTGGACAAAGCTCTTTTTTCAAGGTGCCTTACGGAAGCTACACGATCAAAGTGACCGACGGCTGTACCGGCGCCGTTATATCGATCCCCTTTACCGCCGTCAAATTAGTCCGTTCCGTCAGTAGCGTCGTCGTCAAAGCAAGCAGTTGCACCACATTTACTGCTACCGTCATCGGGTCCGTCAATTTCACCACACCGCAATATTGCCTGGTGGATCCAAGCGGCAACGCCATACCCGGCGTTCCGTGTAACAGCACCGGCATATTTAATAATCTTCCATACGGAAATTATTGCATCAAGGTGACCGATGCCTGTAATGATACCACCATTCAAAGATGCATCAACATATCACCAATCCCTCCTACCCCCGGATCCATTAAGGTCTCCAATAAATCCTGCACCGGCTTTACGGCGACCCTGACCGGGCAAACGAATATTTTCAATGGCCAGTATTGCCTGCAGGACCCGGCCGGCAATCCCGTGACCGGCGTTCCCTGTAATTCGACAGGAGTTTTCACCAATGTACCTTACGGAACCTATTGCGTAAAAACAACCGATGGCTGTACGGGCAAAATTTATACCAGCTGCGTTACCGTTACGGCGCCGGTTCCCTCCGTCGGGCCTGTGGTGATCAGCAATACCTCCTGTACGGGTTTTACGGCCACCCTATCCGGCCAGCAAAACCTCACCTCTCCTGTTTTTTGCCTGTATGATGCACAGGATCACCAGATAGCCTGCAATAATACAGGCGTATTTACTCTAAGCACCTACGGATCTTATTATATAAAAACAACCGATGGCTGCGGCGGGGCTATTTTTAAAACCAATTTCAGCTTGTCCAAACCCATTCCGTCCGCAGGCGCGACCGTGAATTTCAGCAACCAGGCCTGTACGACATTCTCCGCTGCCATCACCGGGCAAAAGAACCTGGCTAACGCACATTATTATTTAAAGGATGGTACCGGGGCCGCAGTGGCCGATAATACGACCGGCATTTTCGACAATATTACTTATGGCTCTTACTGCATCGATATAGCCAGTTTCTGCCATGACACGACGATCGAACGGTGTTTTACCGTGAACGCCAGCCCAACGCTGATGACTTTAACGGCTACACCTTCCTGTACCTATGCTGCAACCGATCTTACCGTCCAGGTAACATCCGGGTTCTCTCCTTATACAGTAAAAGTATACGATACCCTGAACAACCTGATAACGACCAGCACTTCCTCCAGCAGCACGATTGTTATCACCGGACTGCCTACGCTGATCACGGCCCAGCGGTACAAAGTAGTCGCTACCGGGACCTGCGGTACCCCTGCCACGAACTATGTAGCCGCCAATCCCAGCAGTCTCCATCATACTTATACTATCACCCCGAAATGTCCTTCCAGCATCGTGCCGAATGGTTCCGCAGACCTGGCCATCGTAGCGACGACCAGCCTGTCCTCGCTGTCTGTGGCGATCACACAAAAGAACTTTTCTCCGGTATCCATCGGATATTCGTTTAATTCGGGTTCACAATACACCTTTAATGACCTGGAATCCGCTACTTATGTGGTAACCTATACCTTCCCGGGATGTTCGGCCACGGTCAATGACACCGTCGTAATGCCAAACTATGCTTTCCCGAACCTGGCCAAATCAGCCGCCTACCAGTGCGACAATAACAGCTTCAGCGTCGGGGCTTCCGTCAGCGGAGGGGTCGGACCTTTCACCTATGAAGTGATCGGCAGCTCGCCTGCTACGCCAAGCATAAGCTCGGCCCCTCAAAGCAGCCCGGTGTTTAACGTCAATAACGGGGTACAGTATTCCCTTATCCGCCTCAGGGCCATTGATGCCTGCGGAAATGCCGCCCTGAATGATGTCAGCATCCTTCCCCTGGCCAACACCATCGTGACGGCTTCTTCTAATTGCATCTACCAGGGCACTACCTTGTCTACCGGGATCATACCGAACGCCACCTATACCTGGTATAAAAAGGATAAGGCCAATTCGACAGATAGTACTTTAGTAGGAACGGGTTCGAGCTATACGATCGCCCATATGGCGATCAGTGACACGGGTGTCTATGTCAACCGGATGTCCGTCAATAACGGATGTCTTACGCAATTGTCTTATTTTCATCTTAACGGGGATTGCGGCGGACTATGGGTGCTGCCCATTCCTATCAACCTGACGGGAGCCACCCTGGACGGAGGCGCCAACCTGTTGAGCTGGTTCGCCCCCGTAGAAGGATCGATACAGCAATTCACCATAGAAAGGAGCGATGCAGGGAACAGCCAGTTCACCGCCCTTGGCAGCTTGCCGGCAGATCATGGGACGGCGGGCAGCGCCTATACCTTTACGGACAAAGATCCTTTACCCGGTGTCAATTTCTATCGTCTCCGTACCGTGCTTGCAGGCGCCGGTTTCCAATACAGCAATATCGTGTCTCTGGCGTCCGGTAAAAGCGGCCTGATATCCGTGTATCCCAACCCGGCCGGACCGCTGCTGAATATTTCCATAAAGGGGACCCAAAACCAGCGTTACTCACTGGGCCTCTATACGATAACAGGGCAAGCCATCGTTACGGACCTGCCATCGATCGTTTCCAACGGGACGGTGGTCTGCCACCGGGATCCCGCTGTGCGGCCAGGCATGTATTTATTGAAAATAAAAAATCTGACAACGGGAGAAGGGCAAGTGTTTAAGATCGTTTTTGAGTAAAAAACTGCTGCAGCGTAAACCTGACCCTGCCATTGCGCCAGGTTTACGCTGCAACGTATATATAATCGTATCCGCCTACCACGTAATCGTATCCGGACAACCCCTTCGGAGTCAGAAAATAGTAACAATCTGATTATCAATAGTATAATAATGTGGCACCTCACTGGCATCTACCCCTGTACCGAACAAATCGGCGCTCAGGCAAAAATTATAACACGAATAAAACCGAAATCATGAATAAAAATCAAATCAATAAAGGGACCGCAGCAATCCATCCCTTTATTCTTACCGTTCATAATAGTATTATGCCATTCACTGTACTACATATTGCATAGTACCTTCCAAAAGCATTATCTTTGTTATGTCAACCGATCGAAATCAAAACAACAAAATTTAAAAATAAAGTTATGAAACAGTCAATCAGCCTCCTTAACCAAACCATCATCAACAGGAGCAAAAAAATCGCCTTCACCCTTGTCTTATTATTAACTGTCACCATCAGCTATAGCTTCGCAGCAGCACCCGACAGTATCAGCGGCCAGATCGAAGCCTCCTTCCAGAAGGATTTCAAGAACGCCAAACTAATGAGCTCGGAAGTTCGCAGCCACTTCACGAAACTCACGTTCAAAATGAATGACATGATCCTGTTCGCCTTCTATTCCGACAACGGGGATTTATTGGCAGTAACCAGGAACATCCTCTCCTCGCAGTTGCCGATCGAACTGATGATAAATCTGAAAAAGAATTATAGCGATTGCTGGATCACCGAACTGTTCGAATTGAACGGAGATGGCCAAAACTGCTACTATGTTTCCCTGGAAAATGCGGATTACAAATTAGTCCTGCGGTCCACCGGCAGCAACAACTGGGAAATCTATGAAAAAACAAATAAATAAAAAAGATGCCCCACTCCTTTGGCTTGGGGCATCTTTTTTATTTTCACCACCCCATAAACACCATGCCCGTCCCGCATATAAAAAGCGTCAGCCCTCCCAGCGCATGTACATAACGGTCCAGCTTTTCCAGCTTCATAAAAGCAAGGCCATAATAGCCGGCCATCACCATAAAGACCATCGTAGCCAACGTAAAAAAAGTATAAACGAGGATCAGCAACAGCATTCCCGACCAGGAATTTTTCGCCGCAGGGAAGTATAACAGCGGGATCATAGGCTCACAAGGCCCCAATACAAAAACAATAAATAAGACCCAGGGAGTGACCGCATGCCGGTCCTGTGGTCTGACCATCTCCCCATGTTTATGCTCATACACATACACTGAGCCATCTTCATAAATATCAAAATGCTTGTGCGGCCTGTTCCGCCAGGCCCTGAACAGTCCCCAAACACCATAAAGGAGACCAAAGCCGATCATGGCCCATCCAGTCACCCCTCCCCGGATATTCTCCATCCACTTTACTTTTGACAATGACCACCCGATCGCAGCACCCCCAAGCCCCAGCAACACAGAACTCCATACATGACCGCAACCACAGACAAGGGTCCAGCAGATCGTCTTTGTAAACGACCATCCTCTTGACTTCGACAACGCGATGAAAGGCAGATAATGATCCGGTCCCGTGACCGTATGCAGACAGGCCACCGTCACCGCGGCGATCATCAATATTTCCAGCTCAGCCTGCATGAGTTAAAGATTTAGTGTCAGACTGTATAAGCCAATGGCTTCGCAAAAGATAGAATTCCCGCAATCCCCTTCAGACAATCATGCAATGGTTCCGCCCGGTTCCCCAGGATCCGGATCACCAGGCTATCCCCCGGCCCCGTGCTGATGGCGCTCAACATCCCTGCCTGCTCCGGCACCCGCGACAACACCTGCCCCGATGCCGCCCCCGGCGTTTCTACCGGCTCCCGCTCCGCCAAATAATCCTGCACCTCCTTCCGCAGAGCCTCATCGGGCGTCCCCTCACCGGCTCCTCCCATAAACAGTAAACTGGCCTGATGCGTATATCCTTCCAGTTGACCCAGTGCGCTCAGGTCCATTACCGAAGGCTGCAGGTTTATATTTTCCCGCAACACCAGCTTATCATTTCTAACAACCTCAGTGATCGTATGATATTTCGAAAAACGAAAAACTTCCCCATTCAGCTTTCTTCCGCAGGTCAGCACCTCCCCCCAGACCAGCCGGGCCCCTTCTGACAGAAAGATCTTATTTCGTCCCGTAAAAATGGAATGCGCATGGGGAACGCAGGGATGCGGCAGATAACAGAACGATGCGCCCCGCCCCAACCGAATCTCCATCCGCTGGCTGGCGCCCTTCTCCATCTGAAATAATCGTTGATACGATTGCGTATGCAATTGCAACCGGCTGCCTTCCTCCAATTCCACCCGGATAGTATAAGCATCCTCATCCAATATACCCGGCGAAGAACACATCAGCATCAGATGCAGCAAAGGATCTTTCTTGTCTTCCGTAATATTCGCCACCTTGAACGGAGGCGTAGAATAACTCTCCCTGAGATACGTCACGCCATCCCGCAGCGCAGCCCGGATAATGACAGTCGCATTCATCGCCATAACCTCGGCTCGTTTACTTCTTCCAGCAACGCATACCGTTTTATCCAGCCGACCACACTGTCCAACCCTTCCAGGCTCATCAGATTCGTAAAGACAAACGGAGTGCCTTTGCGCATCTTCCGCGCATCCCGTTCCATCACTTCCAGGCTGGCGCCCACATAGGGCGCCAGATCGATCTTATTGATGATGAGCAGGTCGCTCCGCGTAATACCCGGTCCGCCTTTCCGCGGGATCTTGTCCCCTTCCGCCACATCGATAACGAAAATACTCAAGTCCGCCAGGTCCGGGCTGAACGTAGCCGACAGATTATCTCCGCCACTCTCGATAAAGACAATCCGCAGATCCCCAAAACGATGCGCCATCTCTTCCACCGCCTCCAGGTTCATGCTGGCATCCTCCCGGATAGCCGTATGAGGACAGCCCCCCGTCTCCACCCCGATAATACGATCCGCCGCCAGAAGACTATGCTGCGTGAGGAACTCGGCGTCTTCCTTCGTATAAATATCGTTGGTGATCACCCCGATACTATACTCCTCCGCCAATACCCGGCTCAACCGCTCGATCAACGCCGTCTTACCGGAACCCACCGGCCCGGCAATCCCGATCTTTATATAGTTTCTTTCCTGCATCATTTTATTTTTTATTTCCTGCTGCCTCCTTACCATTTCACCTCCACTCAACAATTCGCCCTCCATGCCATCCTGGCCCTCTGACATCCCCATCGTCCCAACCTCACGACATATACAACCTCGAATACAACTGCTCATGCTGCATACATCGGATATCCAACCCCGGACAGCAGACCCCGATCAACTCCTTGTCCGGCTCCATCGACCCCTCCACCAATTCCCCGATCAGAGCCTGCAAGGAAAACAGCAACTCCTGTCCATCCTGCTGCCCGATAGGTATCAATTTCACACAGTTCGTCACCATGCCCGCCGCCGCATTGTAATAAAATCCCGTCAACGCCTCCCGCAACCCGATCCCCAATGCCGCCGCACAAGTCCCGAATGCTACGCTATAGTGGCCAGGCGTCTGCTTCGCCTGCACAGCCTTGTAATATTGTCCCGCAACTCCATCAACATCGACGCCCACGATCGTTCCTCCCGCTTCCTCTAAAAATCTCCCCACTCCCTCCCCCACATACGCCCCCTGAAATATCTTCAGCAACCTAAGCCCTAATTTCTGACTGGCCTGCCGGATCTCTTTCGGCAATTTCACGGCCTCGCATAGAGCATCCCATTCCAGCAAAGCTCCCTGATCCCCAGCCGTCACCGCCGCATAGGACAAGGCCACCAGCGCCGCATCCGTATAGCGCAGGTTCTTAGCCAGCATTTGCCGGACGAATTCCGCCGCCGTTCCCCGATTGCTCACCACACCAGCCTGCACATAGGTCTCCAGCCCCCCCGAATGGGCATATCCCCCGATGGGAAGCGCCGGGTCGCTTAACTGTAACAAACGGTACAGGGCCTGGCTCATGGTTCAGGTTTAGTGAATGATTCCGGACCAGTGAATTGTAATATTTTGGAGAACAGACTACTGCTGCCGGAATGCGCATGAGCCATCACGGTAGTCTTCAACGGATACAGCAGTTTCCTTTCTTCCTGCCGGACATCGTATCCCCCCGCAACCAGCATACGGAACAGCGGCGCCTCATAGGGCGCCAGCAACTCCTCCTTTTCGAAGTACAGGGGTAGATGCTTGTTCCCGATCTCATAACAGACCGACGCGATCTCATAAAGAGAGGACGCCCGGATAACAAGGACGGCACAGGGAATGATATCCACCACCACCAGGCATTCCCCGTCTTCATACAACACATCCCCCTCAACAAGCGCCGGGCTCTCCCGCAAAAATTTCAAAACGACTTCCCTCCCTCCCCGCGTAGTCTTGCGGAGGATCCGCTTGCCCGTCTCATGCCATTCCACCCCCACCGGATCGATCATCCGGTCCCTGATGGCAAAGGATTGAATATTCCCCAATTTCTCCTGTATCAGCATAATTCGTTTTTATAAAAATCGTCCCCATTAAAACCTCTCCCCGCAATCGGAGCAATCCTCCTCCTCAAAACAAAAAATATCGTTGCGCCAAAGCCAGCTCACGGGCCGGCTCACAAGTGACCCGCTGCCCATCCACCCGCACCTCATAATTCTCCGGGTTCACTTCGATCGACGGCGTCCGGTCATTATGTTTCATACTGCTCTTACCGACACTGCGGCAATCCCGCACCGGCAATACTTTTTTCTGCAACCCATACTGCTGCACGATGCCCCTTTCCAGGGACAGCCCCGAAACGAAACTGGCACAGACCGAATACAGTGCCTTCCCATAAGCGCCAAACATCGGCCGGTAGATCACCGGCTGCGGCGTGGGGATAGAAGCGTTAGGATCTCCCATCTTTCCGGCAATGATCATCCCACCCTTAATGATCATCTCGGGCTTAGCCCCGAATAACGCCGGCTTCCACAATACCAGGTCAGCCATCTTCCCCACTTCCAGGCTGCCGACATAAGCCGAGATCCCATGCGTGATCGCTGGGTTGATCGTATACTTTGCGATATATCGCCGGACCCGGAAATTATCGTTGCCCTTATCCTGATCCTCCGGCAAAAAACTTCGTTGCTTTTTCATTTTATCCGCCGTTTGCCAGGTGCGTAAAATCACTTCCCCTACTCTTCCCATGGCCTGCGAGTCCGAGCTCATCATGCTGAACACCCCCATATCATGCAGGATATCCTCTGCCGCAATCGTTTCCGGGCGAATACGCGAATCGGCAAACGCAACATCCTCCGGAACGGATTTATTCAAATGATGACAAACCATCAGCATATCCAAATGCTCATCGATCGTATTGACCGTATACGGCCGGGTAGGGTTGGTGGAAGAAGGCAATACATTCGGGTACATGGCCGCCCGGATAATATCAGGGGCATGTCCCCCGCCCGCCCCCTCCGTATGATAGGTATGGATCACCCGCCCACCAATAGCAGCCATCGTGCTTTCCAGGAATCCCGCCTCATTCAGGGTATCCGTATGAATGGCAACCTGGACGTCAAATTGATCCGCTATCCGAAGGGATGCATCGATTACGGCAGGCGTCGAACCCCAGTCCTCATGGATCTTCAATCCCAGGGCCCCCGCTTCGATCTGCTCTTCCAGGGGCGCCAGACTGGCGCAATTTCCCTTGCCCAAAAAACCCAGGTTCATGGGGAAAGCATCTGCCGCCTCCAGCATGCGCTGAATATTCCAGGCACCGGGAGTAACCGTAGTAGCATTCGTACCATCCGCAGGCCCCGTTCCTCCCCCGATCATAGTAGTGACCCCGCTGTACAACCCATACTCGATCTGCTGCGGACAAATAAAATGAATATGCGTATCGATACCCCCCGCCGTAGCGATCAGGCCCGCTCCTCCATGCACTTCCGTCGAAGCCCCGATCACCATGCCTTCATCTACGTCCATAGTATCGGGATTTCCCGCCTTGCCAATGCCGGCGATCTTTCCGTCTTTGATCCCGATATCCGCTTTCACAATCCCCCAATGATCGATGATAATAACACCGGTGATCACAAAATCCAATACCCCCTCTTTGCGCGTAGCAGTGGCGGACTGAGCCATCCCATCCCGAATGGTCTTTCCCCCGCCGAACTTTGCTTCATCCCCATATACCGTATGATCTTTCTCTATTTCGATCAACAGGTCCGTATCCCCCAGACGTATCTTATCCCCGGTCGTGGGGCCATAAAGATTGGCGTATTTGATCCGATTGATACGTAGGCTCATTCCGGCTTATTTTTAAAATGATATTCCCGCACTTTTTCCAGCGCTGCCTCCAGGGCAGTCCCCCCGGCAATCCCCGCTGCCGAAGCCGTGCCTGTCTCCCCGTCCACCAGCTTATTAAAACCAACAGCCCTCCGGCATCCTCCCAGTTCAACCAGCACCACCTCCTTCGCCTCACCAGGCTCAAATCGTACCGCCGTACCGGACGGAATATTCAAACGCATACCGAACGCTTTTGCCCGGTCGAACTCCATTTCCCTGTTCACTTCGAAAAAATGAAAATGTGACCCGATCTGCACGGGCCGGTCACCGGTATTGACAACTGTAACCGCAACAGTAGCCCGCCCGGCATTGCATTCAACTTCGCCGGCAGCCAGTATATATTCGCCTGGTATCATAAATGTGTATTGAAATTTATCAATGTCTTTATCCCCCCTTTAGGTAACCGAGGAACGAGCGAAGCTCGAACGAAGGTTACGAGCGAAGCTCTGGGGGTGGGATCTAACGAATGGGATCATGGACCGTCACCAGTTTGGTCCCGTCAGGGAAAGTAGCTTCGATCTGTATTTCGGTTATCATCTCGGGAATGCCTTCCATGACATCCTCACGCGATAAAATAGTCCCCCCATATTGCATCAGCTCCGCAACGGGCTTCCCATCCCGGGCAGCCTCCTGCAGCCGGCTGCTGATCAGCGCAATAGCTTCCGGGTAATTTAATTTCAGCCCCCTTGCCTTTCTCTTCTCCGCCAACTCCCCCGCCAGGAACAGCAACAATTTTTCCGTTTCTTTGGGTGACAAATGCATAGATAGTAAGTTACTGAAAAAAGCTAAGGATTCCTTCTTCTACCCCGCAAAATTTCATAGAAAGAGCGACTGCGGATCTCCTTCAGACTGAGCCCCGTCTCCAGCGCCTCATCTTCACTGATAGCCCCGCAATTCATCGCTTTTAAAAAGAAGTTCAGTAAGCCCTGCCCCGTGGCGGCATCGTCGAAAATATCCCCCGTAAGGGTAGAAATGGCAGCCCGCTCCACAAATATTTTCAACCGGCGCACGGCATCTTCCAGGCTGCTTAAAAAGAAAGTATAGGTGGCCGCATAACGCATAGGCAGCTGCGCCGGATTCAGATCCCAACCCTGGTAGAAACCATTGATCAGCGAGTGCATCGTATGACCATAACAGATCTTCCAGCCCTTATAAACCGCCTCCCGGTTTTCGAGAACCTGGCCAGGAGTGAGAGAAGAACCCTTATGCGGACCGATCGGCATGACATTCGTAGCGCCGTCCGATAAAAAGATGCCCGTTCCTGCCAGCGCCACCTTCGTCATATGATGGGCAAAGTCACAGACAGGATGCGCCATCGTTTGGTACCTGGCCGTGATACCGCAGGAAGCCGTATAATCATAAGTTCCGAAATGGGCCGCTATGCAACGCCCCTCGCTGGCCCGGATAATCCGTAACAAAGGATTACGCCCCTCCTCATCCATGATGATCTGCGTAGCCTCCACCATGATCTCCATCTTCAGGGCGCCCGCCGGCAGATGATTCACATTCTCGATCAGCTCGAATAACCTTACTAAAGTGATGACCTGCTCCGGTATCGTCACCTTGGGCAGCATCACGACAAAATTGGCAGGCAACTGTCCGCCCGTCGCCTGCACCAGGCTGGTGATGAACAGATCCAGCGTCCGCACCCCACGGTATTTAAGGTCTTCCGTGAATGGTTTGATCCGGATGCCGATAAACGGAGAAATGGTCTTATTCTTCATACCTTTTGCCAACTCCTGCGCAGCACGGATAGCCGTCGCATCTTCCTCCTCATCCGGACGATTGCCAAACCCATCTTCAAAATCGATCCGGAAATCCTCCACCGGCTCCTCCTGTAATTTTTTAATCATTTTATGATACACCGCCCAGGGAAGCCAGGCCTTTTCCCTGCGCCGGTCGCCCTCCTTCATTTGTTCCAGCCTCTGCGACAGCTCCAGCACCCCTTTTTCCGTAGTAGGTAAATATTCGGTTCCCTCCGGTTGCACCACCCTGGCCAGCGCCGCGAAATCAGGCGCGTAACTTTGCAGGCTCCGCAAAGCGATCTCCCCCATCTTCACACAGGTGTCCGAATGAAAAAGGTCGGCGCCCCCATACAAAGTATGAACAGGCTGCCGGTCGGGCCGGTCACCAGGATACTCCTGCTGGAAGCCAAGGTTAGCAATTTTCAGGGTGGCCAGAAGACTCTCTTTCTCCAACTCGTTTATAGACAATTGCATAATGATCATTTAAAAATTTACAGAGCTCAGGAGCCCCGGTAAGTTGAATAGCCGTAAGGGCTTATCAGTAAGGGAACATGATAATGACCCTCCGCCCCCACCTCGAAATAAATGTCCACCCAGGGATAAAAAGAAGCCACCCCCTGTTTGTCGAAATAATCCCGGGTCTCGAATCGTATTTTATAAATGCCATTGCCCGCATCCTGAGCCCTATCAACCTCCCTGACAGCATCTGCATCCGGCCAATCCAGTATCCTCCCATCCTTATTCGTGATGCCTCTCGCTATTTCCACCTCCCCGGTCCATAAAGTAACCCTCACCCCTGTGGCGGGACAGCCACCAGCCGTATCCAGGATATGTGTCGTTATCTTACTCATGCTAATAGTTTTTCCAGCCGGATCCGGGTGATCTTATTTTGCTCTCCCATGGCAACCCTGATTTCTGTTTCGGGAACATTACCCAACCTTGCCTTCAGCAGACCCAACATCTCTAAAGCGGACTTGCCGGTGGCGCACACGATGAAAATATAACCGAACCTTTTTTCATAGGCTTCATTACCCGCCGCCAATTCTTTCAGCACCTCCTCCGAAGCCACATTCACACCGGACTGCTCCCCCGCCGCCCATTGCCCCATTGAACCGAACTTCACTTTCAGGCTCTCTAAATCCCCGATCCTCGGATGATGCGTGAAAGCCTCCCGCCAATCCCCTTCCCCACAGGAATACCATACCCGCTCCGCTTCCTGCAGTAGCGCCTCTTCCGTAGCGACCGGGAAAAGCCTTAGCATCCCTTCGACCCAGGCCGCCGCGCCACAACAAAGCCCCAGGGCTTCCCGGAGAGCAGAGGGTTCAAGCTTATTCAATTCGGAGATCATAATCATAATTATTGCGTCATAGCAATATCAATTGTTAATTCATATCGGTAACAGTTATACGGTGGCGGGATGCCGGTTCACATTCTTATAATAAATGTAAACAGCCGGCTCCTTACCCATAGCTGTGAACCATTGCTGGCAATAAGGCGCCATCCAGATGGAATCCCCTTTTTTCACAGGATACCACTGCTGGTCCAGCATATAGATCCCCTGCCCCTGCAGGTACAAAAGACCGTGTTCCATAATATGGGTCTCCACCATCGGCAAATGACCGCCGGGATCATACGTAAAAATATTCACGGCCATATCGAAAGAAAAATGCTCGGGTAATAACACCTGCAACCGTAAAGCAGGATCCCCCAGGTATTCCTTACCGGGGACCTGCCCCGCATCCCCGAAGATCGTCCCGGGAACAGGAAACTCATCCAACCCTTCATAGACCTTATGAAAACTGAGCACCTGCGTCCCCTCTCCGATCTGATCAAAACGATACTCCTTTCCGATAGGAACATAGACAAAATGACCCTGGGACAGCGTTTTCGACTCCCCGCTCACCAGCGCAGTACATTTCCCCCGGACCACATAAAAAAATACCTGTGAAGCGACAGTCCGTCCGCTGAGCATGCCCCCTTGCTGAAAAGTGACGATCGTCTGGCAGAGGCCCGCGCCCATTTGCTCGTTGAGGATCACGTTCACTGTACAATTCGTCCACCCAGGCACCGTGCTGTTAATATACCCGTCCGGGCTGATAAGAGCATGACTGCCTCTTTTAACCACCGATCTCGTTAATGCTGATATTTCCATGTAGCTATCAATTGTTGTATGAATTTATCTGAAATAGCGATCACCGCCGCTATATCTTCTGTCTCCACGTTCTCCATCGGATGGTGACTGATCCCTTTTGTACAACGTACGAAGAGCATCGCGACCGGCGACACGGCAGATACCGGAACCGCATCATGCCCGGCGCCGCTCACCAGTTGCAGGGACTCATATCCCGCCTCCCGGACGGATGCTACCAGTAACTCATTCATCCCCGCATCGCACACGACAGGAGAAGAAACCTGTAATACCTTCCAGTCGATATTAATATTGCGCCGCTTACCGATCTGGGCGCACAAGGCCCGGATCTTTTCATGCGACCGCGATAACACCTGCCCGTCAGCGCTCCGGATATCCACGCTGCAGACCACCTCTCCGGGAATAACATTACTGGCCGGATTCAGGATCTGTAATTTCCCTACGGTAGCGACCAACTCATGCCGGGCCGCTAAAGCCAGCTTCTCCAGTTCTATTATAAATTCCGCAGCGCCGCACAACGCATCATTACGCCCTTCCATAGGCACCGTCCCCGCATGTCCCGCGACACCTTTAAACACAACCTCCGACCTGATCTGCCCCGCAATCGCTTTTACCACAGCCGCCGGAATTTTCTTTTCATACAATACAGGCCCCTGCTCGATATGAATTTCAAAATAACCCAGCCAGTTACCCGGAGCAATCGCCTCCTCCTGCAGCTTAGCCACATTTCCCCCAATCCGATGGATCGCAGCTGACAGGCTGATCCCTTCCTCATCTTTACGGTCAAGCATCTCCCGCTCAAAAGAGCCCGCCACTACCTTGCTGCCAAGATAAGTCGTGTGATAACGCACCCCTTCCTCATCACAAAAAGCAATCAACTCGATATGAAACGGGAGCCTTTGTTTCGACTCCATAATATTTTCCAGCAGGTCCAGTCCGGTGAGGACCCCTAAAGGCCCGTCCCACCTGCCGGCATTCGGCACCGTATCGATATGGGAAGCGATCACCAGCGTCTGAACAACACGACCAGGCGTGCCGGAAGTCAGCTCAGGCATACCGGCAGCCGGCTCGCCAGCCCTCCACACCCCCCGGACATTTCCGATAGCATCAATCCTTGCCTCCAGGCCTGCCTCCTGCATCCATCGCAAGACTTTATTCGCGCCCTCCAAAAAAGCATCCGTGCCATATCTTCGGGTAATGCCATCGCGAATCTCGCTGACAGCAGCCAGTTCATGGATCCTCGATACGATCTTTTCCGCTCTTTGCAGCTCTTTACTCATTTGTCCGGCCTATTTAAAATAATCTTCCCCTGATTGAACCCTGTCTGTACTCCTTTATCAAAAACCCTTACCCCACCTAACCAGGTCTGCTCCACAGCCCCGGCCAATCGCTCGCCCAGGTAAGGAGTGATCTTATGTTTATGCTCAAGGTGCTCCGCCGTCACCAGGAATTCCCGATGGGGATCCCAGACTACCAGATCGGCTATAGCACCCGGAGTTATTTTTCCACGCCTGCCGGATTCGCCGATCAAAGCGGCCGGTCCCTCACAGAGCCATTTCACTAAATCCCCCGGAGTGCCCCCCTTTTTCCGCGTGATCGTCCACAAAGCGGACAACGCCAACTGGACAGAACTGATGCCTCCCCATGCCTTGGCAAAATCCCCGCTTTCCAACTCCTTCATAGCAGGCGGAGCCGGGGAATGATCGGTCGCAACAAAATCGATCACCCCCTCCTGTAAGCCCTCCCACAATTGATCATTATTCTCCCTTGACCGTATAGGAGGCGCGCATTTGAAAGAAGTCGCTCCATCTTTTATATTGGCTGCATCAAAATACAAATAATGCTGCGCCGTCTCCGCTGTTAAGGGCAATCCTTTATCCTTCGCCTTTCGGATCAGATCGATAGAACCGGCCGAAGACAAATGAACAATATGGGTCCGGCACCGGTATTCAGCACATAACCGTATCATCAGGGCAATCGCATCCTCCTCCCATCCCGGCGGCCGGGATAAAAGATAATTCCGGTACGAACGCGGACCCACTCCCGCAGCGTCCCCCCGCCCACTCTCCAGCTCGCAGTGCACCAGCAAAGGCAGCCCACGGCGGGCGATGACAGGCATGACCTTACGAAGATCCGTTTCCGTCACATTGGGGAACTCATCGATACCCGAATGCGTGAGAAAAGCCTTGAATCCCAATACGCCCCGATCAATTAAAGACCCGATCTCTTTTTCATTACCCGGCACCACCCCTCCCCAGAATCCGCTATTACAATGCAATTGACCCACCGTCGCCCTCAGCTTTTGATCGAAGGCCGCCGCCGTAACCGTCACAGGCGAGGAATTCAACGGCATGTCCACCAGCGTGGTAAGCCCCCCGGCCAGCGCGGATCGCGTGGCCGTATCATAACCTTCCCAATCCGTTCTCCCCGGCTCATTGATATGCACATGCGGGTCGATGACACCCGGCATCACCACCTTATCCGCCACATCCAGGAACCCGGCTTCCATTCCCGTGACCAGTCCCTCCTCGATCCCGCTGATCAGCCCGTCCTGTATAATGACAGTGGCATCCCTGATCCCGCCGGGAAGGGCCATCTGCTTGCTATGGAGCGCGTAAAAAGACATCTGTGAAGAAAGTTAAGAATAAAAAACTATTTAATTATATTGAAGTATGATTACCCGTTTGGATAGCAACGCTTACGGAAAAAATGCGATTAACCTGTCAAAGATCCTCCGGTTTCCTGACCGGCATGAGATCCGGCAGATTGCAGTGAATATATCCCTGCAAGGCGATTTCGAAACAGCGCATACCATCGGCGACAACACGAAGATATTGCCTACAGATACGATGAAAAATACCGTATATGCGCTGGCCAAAGACCATTTCAATACTTCCATCGAAGAATTCGGGATCGTCCTCGTCGATCATTTTTTATCCCATAACCCACAGGTCTCCGCGGCTTCGGCCGGACTGACGGAATTTTGCTGGAGCAGGATGATCTTCGACGGAGCGCCTCATTCCCATTCCTTCGTCAACGGAGGCTCTGAAAAACATACCGCCTTCATCCGGAAAGACCGGCAGGGCATTAGCGTGACGGCAGGCATCAAAGACCTGCTGATCTTAAAAACTACAGATTCCGGATTCGAACGCTATATCAAAGACCAATATACCACCCTGAAAGAAACCAGTGACCGCATCTTCTCTACGGAATGCGAAGTCTCCTGGAAATACCAGACGTCGGCATCATCCGGCCAACTATCGTCACCAGATCAAAGCCCCTCATCCTCGTCCCCACCGCCGGCCCCCGATTTCACCGGCCTCTACAACAACATCCGTAACAGCCTGCTGCAGACATTCTCCAGGCATAAGAGCTTATCCGTCCAGCACACCTTATACGCCATGGGAGAGAACGTCCTGAAAGAATTTGCCGCCGTCGAAGAGATCACCCTGCGAATGCCCAACAAACACCATATCCCCTTCAACCTGGAACAATTCGGCATGGACAACCAGAACGAGATCTTCATCGCCACCGATGAACCCTACGGTTATATTACCGGTACCCTCATAAGGGACCCCGAATAATCCCCCTTCCAACTCCCCCTACAAATAAAAATAGCCGCGGCCTTTCATCTCCCCGGATCCCACATCATTCCTCCCAAAAACCAGTTGCACATACAACTCCCTCCATTTTTAAACGGGCGCCCACCCCGCAGTTGTACATACAATTCCAAAACATACCCTTCCTCCGACCTCAGATCTCCTCCTCCTCCCCGATCCCAAACCCCATCCCGACAATTCGGACAGCCCCGATTTTTTCCACCCGACATCTTAAACTTTCTATTTTTGCTCTTCACAAAGACCTGTCCTGTGTATGAGCTTCCTGAAGAAACCCGCCTCCGAAAATCTTTCATCCGGCGACCTTTATTTTGCCTCCTCAGTTCTTTTCCGGCAAGTAGACCGGCTGGCCCGCAACGCATTTAAGTCAACCGGACTTTCTCCCAGCCTGGCACGCCTCCTGCTACAGCTGTTGAATCAGAATTATCACTTTCCCTCTTTTCTGGCCAACGACCTCTGGCTAAGCCGCAGTACCATCAGCCGGCTCGTACAGAAGCTAGAGAAAAAAGGCCTGGTGCAAAATATTCATTATGAGAATCTGGCTGAAGTCCTCCCTACAAAAAAAGCCTGGGAACTGGAACCCCTGTTGACAGCATGCGAGCTTGATTTCCACCAACAATGCCGCCACATCCTGGGAGAAGAACAATGTGATATATTAACGAAAATCCTTACCGGCGCCGCCGACAGCCTGGATCAGATAAAGATCAGCCCGCCGCTGAATTCTTTATCTGAATGATCTCCGCGGCAATGCTTATGGCGATCTCTTCCGGCGTCTGACTATTAATGGATAAGCCCGCAGGGCTATGGATCAACTGCAATGTTTCCTCCTCAATCCCTTCCGCCCGGTAATCCGCCAGTAACTTCCCAAACTTGGCCTTACTGCCCAGCAAACCAAAATAACGGAATTGCTTACCCAACACCGCCCGCACTGCCTGGTCATCCGTCCGGTAACCCAGCGTCATTACCACGATGTAACGATTAGGACCGCTGACAGGGATCCTTTCCCTCAGCTCGGCATACTCCTGCACCAGGATCTTCTCATGCACGAACTCATTCCGGGATAAAGTGACCAGCTCCGGCCGGTGATCGAAGATCGAAATATGAAATTCCATCATCCGCATGATCCGGGAGAATGCCAATGCAACATGCCCCCCTCCGACAATAAAAAGCCGATGTTTGTATCCGGCCTTCTCTTCGTACCGCCAATCGGCTTCGGACTGCTTATCAAAATAAAAATTCGTTGACGGCACCTGCTCGGAAAATGCCAGTCCAACAGGAGACAATTGCAACGTTCCATTCCGGAAAAATTCCAGGCAAGCCACGATATGCTCAATAGCAGTCCTATCCTTCTCCCCGAGCCTGTACAATAAGATCGTCTGCTCCCCGGAACAGATCATGCCGCTGCGGTCTTTCGTGACCGTCTTATCATGCACCTGCCGGTGAACGGATAATAAAGCCTCATCCTGCTTCAACCTCTCCCGGGCCATCTCCGTAAATTTATGCTCCATAATACCGCCGCCGATCGAACCCTCTATCTCATCCCCTGTATTCACCACCATAAAAAAACCCTGTCTTCCCGGGCTGCTTCCTTTGCTCTCCAGCACATATAGCAGGAGCACGGCTATGCCCTGCTGCAAACTGCTAAGCGCCAGCTTCCAGGCTATAAGCTGTTTATCCGGAAACATGCTGCTCAACTTTTTTTAATAACCCCATCAATACTTTTTCAGGTGTCAGCGGAGCGGAAAAAGGAAGCTCCGCATCCGGGTTGAAAGCCCGTATCGCACTACGCAAAGCAAAATAAGCGCCGATCCCATACATCAAAGGAGGCTCGCCTACCGCCTTGGAGCGAAAAATAGCCAGGTTATCCTGTTGCGTATGCAGAAAGTCAATGAGGATCTCTCCCGGCGCCGAATAAATATCCGGCACCTTATAGGTAGATAAAGCATTGGAGCGTAACCGGCCTTCCTCGTCATAGATCACTTCTTCCACCGTCATCCATCCAATGCCCTGCACAATACCTCCCTCGATCTGCCCTCTGTCGATCATAGGGTTCATACTAGCCCCGGCATCATGCACCACTTTCACCGCATCGACGACATACCTTCCCCGCAGACAGTCCAGCGTTACCTCCGTGATCGCCGTCCCATACACATGATAAGCAAATGGATGCCCTTTTTCCCGGCTGACATCGAAATGAATACCCGGCGTCGCATAATGGGCATGCTCAGACAAATTGACCCTTTTCATAAAAGCGGCCAGGATCAGCTGCTTCCAGCCAAGGCCAACCTCCACGCCCTTTACCTGCACCGCTTCATCCTTCAGTTCCACCAGGGCAACATCTACATTCAGTTCGGCAGCAGCCACCTGCCTCAGCCTGCCGGCGATTTCCGTGCAGGCCATCAGCACCGCTTTCCCATTCAAGTCGGCCGTCGCGCTGGCGGCAGAAGGAGAAGTATTCGCTATCCTCCAGGTACTGGTAGCCTGTATTTTTATTTTATCCGGGGGTATGGAGAAGACCTCCGCCGCTACCTGGATCATCTTCGTATTGACACCCTGCCCCATTTCTACTGCGCCCGTACTGACCGATACGCTGCCATCCGTATAGACATGCACCAGTGCCCTCGCCTGGTTCATTAACGTTTTGGTAAAAGAAATGCCAAAACAGACAGGCATCAGCGCAATCCCTTTCTTATACAGGGAATTCGTCGCATTAAAATCAGCGACCTCCTTGCGGAGAAAATCGATAGCATACAGGTCTTCGGCTTTCTCCCAACAGGCATGCGCCTCACTTTCCACCAATTGCCCATAGGGGAATGCATCCCCCGTCCTGTGCAGGTTCTTCTTTTGAATAACGGCTGCCTCCACCCCCAATGCTTCAGCAGCTTTCACGATCGCCGCCTCGATGACATACATTCCCTGCGGACCTCCAAAACCCCTGAAAGCTGTATTGGGCGGTAAATGCGTACGACAACTGTAGGCCGTCGCCCTTACATTCGGAATAAAATAAGAATTCGTGCAATGAAACAAAGTCCTTTCCAGCACAGCCGGGGACAGATCGGCCGCCGCACCCGCATTCTGATAGAAAGTCACCTCATAGGCCAGGATCCGCAGATCCCGGTCCAACCCGATCCGGAAATCAGAAGAATAAGGATGCCTCTTCCCCGTCATCACCATATCGTCCGTCCGGGGTAACGAATACTTTACCGGCCTCTTTACATAAGAACAAGCCAGCGCACAAAGCGCCGCCCAGATATTGGCCTGGTCCTCTTTACCGCCAAAGCCCCCGCCCAGCCGGGTCACTTCCACATCCAGACAATGCATCGGCCACCCCAGCACCTTGGAAATAGCTCTCTGCACGGCAGTAGGCGCCTGTGTGGAAGAATATACCCGGATCGTATCGTTTTCCAACGGAACGGCATAAGCGCCCTGTGTCTCTATATACAGGTGTTCCTGCCCGTTCGTTTCCGCCCTGCCTTCAAAAATAGAGTGGCACCCCCCCCAGGCGGCTTCAGGATCCCCCAGCCGGAAAGTTCTGGGCGGAACGATCAGTTCCCCCCTGGCCTGCGCCACCCTGGGATCCGTAATAACAGGCAAAGGCTCTATCTCCACGACTATTTTTTTCAACGCCGCCCGCGCCGCGCCCTCCGAATCCGCCACTACAAAAGCAACAGGCATCCCGCAAAAATGTACATGCCCTTCAGCAAACAAAGGCTCGTCAGGAACGATCCCCCCGATCTGGTTCTCCCCCCTGACCTCTTTATAAGTCAATACCCGTACGACACCCGGCAGCTTCTCCGCCTCCGTGACATCCAGCTTTCGAATGATCCCATGCGCTACCGGGGAACCGAATACGGCTCCAAAAAGAGTCCCCTGGATCAAAGGAATATCATCCAGATAAATAGACTCCCCCCGGGTATGCGCTGCGGAATCAATATTTTTCATGCAAACGTCCCGCCTCCAGGTCGGGAAACAAGGTTAAAAAATGCGCTTTAATCAATTGTCCTAATAGCAAACGCTTATATTCAGCCGTCCCCCTCGCATCAGGTATCGGAGCTATTTCCCCGCGGGCGATCTCAACAGTTTCCAACACCAGCCCCTCCTCCAAAGACCGGCCCCGCAGGGCGGCAGAAGCCTTCGCCAGATAAGCAGGAACAGGGCCGACCCCTCCGGCCGCCAGATGCGCCTCCCCGATCATCCCCCCCTTCACGGTGATCCGCAAAGCCGTATTCACACTGGCAATATCCAGGCAGGTGCGTTTGCTGACCTTTTCAAAATGGAACAGCGTATCCGCATCCGGCACTTCAAAACTTATCTTTTCAATAAACTCATCAGGGCTTTTATTTAATACCTTATACCCCCGGTAGAACTCCCGCAGAGGTAATTCACGGATAGACCCGCCATCACTCAATAACAACCTTGCATCCAACGCCAGGAAGAAAATAGAGAGATCTCCGATAGGGGATGCATTCACAAAATTGCCCGAGATGGTTGCAATATTGCGGATAGGAGTGGAAGAAATAAGACGGGCATACTGGTCAAACCGGGGAAAAACCCGCTGTATCACCGGTGACTCCATCAGATCACTGACGGTGGCCGCCCCACCGATCACGCAGCGCCTGCCTTCCAGCACAATGCCCTTCAGCCCCTCCCGGTTGAATAAAAAATCGAGCTCCGATTCTACCATCCTTTCCTGCTGCTGCACATACAAATCCGTACCCCCGCCCAGGAATTTGCCTCCCTTCTTCCCCACAAATACGCCATTCGGCCCCTGCATCAGCGCCCGAAGACGCCCCGGGATCTCTTTGAAATAAGCGGGCAGAAGTTCATGCGCCGTTTTCTCCTGCAGTATCTTCACTACCCGCCCCAATGCCCTTTCTATGGACTTATAACCGGTGCAGCGGCAAATATTACCATCCACGGCAGCCAACGCATTTTTATAGGAAGGCGTCGCCTCTCCCAGGCAGAACCCGGCCATAGCGACAATGAATCCGGGTGTACAAAATCCACATTGCGTCCCCCCCTCTTCACAGATAGCCTGCTGCAGAGGATTCAGCCCCTCCTCCCTATTGATCCCCTCGATCGTCACCACATGCTTCCCCTGCACATTGCCCAGGGCCGTAAGACAGGATACCGCGCTGCGATAATGCAGCCTTCCTTCCTGCAATTCCCCCACCAGAACAGTACAGGCCCCGCAATCCCCCTCCCGGCATCCGATCTTGGTACCCGTCAGGTGTTCATGATAACGAACGAAGTCAAGCAACAGCATAGCCGGTGGCTTATCCGTGTGGACCTCTTTGTTATTTAGAATAAAATGATTCAATATAATTTTTTATTTCCTTTCTCCTTCCAAAGCCCGAACAACGCTGCCGCTTCTGTAAGGGAGCAATGGTCAAAAGGGATCTTCCTCTCCGCGATAGAAAGATTGATCTCTTTGTAAATGAAGGCATCATCAAATCCCGCATCGGCAGCCTCATGGCGGGTGGAAGCATAGATCACCCGCCGGGGCCTTGCCCAATACAGGGCGCCCAGGCACATCGGGCAGGGTTCGCAGGAAGTGTATACATCGCAATCCATTAACTGATAATCTCCCAGGTGCTGACAGGCATCCCGGATCGCCACCACCTCGGCATGAGCCGTAGGATCATTGGTAGAAGTTACCCGGTTGCAGCCTTTTCCGATAACCTGCCCCTCTTTGACAATGATACAGCCAAAAGGCCCCCCCAGACCATTTTCTACCCCCTGCCCTGCTAATGTTATCGCCTCTTGCAGGTATATTTTATCCCTTTCAGTAGTCATACTTAAAGTTACACAAAAAACGCCACGGGCGTTTTGCCCGAAGTTCTGCCATCATTAGACCCGAAAGTCCAAAAGTTCATCTTTCGGACTTTCGCTTAAAATGCCAGCAATAAAATGCTGAAATCTAGGGACTAATTGAGGAAAATCCTCCACAAAATTCCTCAATCCCCACAGGTTCAGGCAGCTATAACAAGGGAAATCCAAATGGACTGAGATTTGCATATGTATAATTGGCTTTTAATAGGATATTGGATTTTAGCAACGGCCTGGATTTTTATCTGGGCTTTTTTTTTTATTTACATTTGAGTTTCATAACACCTTAAAAACTCAACTGTGAACGTGGGCAAACGACGGCTACCAATAACCTTATTCCTGATCCTCTCCCTGGCTGCCCGGAGCCAGCCCCCCATATCGGTTTCCCTAAGCGAACTCAACCAGGCTATCGAGGCCTCCGGCAAATTCGATCAGAAAAAACTGACGAATATAGAGCTGCTGAAGAAGTCTTTCCGGGACAATAAGAACGTAGACTTGCCCCTCCTCTTCTCCCGGTATCTGCAGCTATATGAGGAATACAAAGTCTTTAATTATGACTCCGCCTTCCACTATGCCAGGGAACTACAGGAGACAGCCCTTCGGCTGGGCGATCCCTCCCGTATCGTTTCTGCACAGCTTAAATTGGGGTTTTCCCTACTCTCTTCCGGAATGTTCAAAGAAACCCTGGATTTCCTCAATAAGATCAATACCAGTGGCTCTCCTGATAGCCTGCGGGCGGAATATTATGCCCTGATGGGCCGCTACTATTACGACCTGGGAGACTTCGACAATGACACCTATTATGCCCCTGCTTACCTTGAAAAGGGAAATAGCTTTATGGATTCGGCCCTGCAGATCTCCCCACCGGGCTCCTTCCAAAGTTCTTATTTCAAAGGGCTGAAAGAAATAAAATCAGGCGACAGAGGCGCAGCCCTGATCGAACTGAAAGAACTAATGCGCCGCCCGGGACTTTCCTGGCACGAACTGGCCATCACCGCCTCTACCCTCAGCGATATCTACATCTACAAAGGACAGACGGATACTGCCATTTCCCTGCTGATCAGGGCCGCTATCGCAGACATAAGATCTTCTACCAAGGAGACCGCCGCCATCTTTAACCTGGCCCAGCTTCTCTACAAAAAAGGAGATGTGAAAAACGCCGCCTCCTATATCGAGGCCGCCATCCGGGACGCCAGCTTCTACGGCGCCCGGCAAAGAAAAGTACAGGTCAGCGCGATCCTACCCCTTATCGAAGGTGAAAAGATTAGCCGGGTCGAAGGACAGAAAAGTATCCTGATCACCTATTCCGTCATCACCACTCTTTTACTGCTGGTAGTGATAATTTTGGCCATCATCATCTTCAGACAGGTTAACAAACTAAAGCTGGCAAAAAAAGTGATCACGGAAGCCCATATCAAGGAACAGGCGATCAATCAACGGCTGGTGGAAGCCAATTATAAACTATCGGAAGCCAATAAGATCAAAGAAGAATACATCGGATATTTCTTCAATGCCGACTCCGAGTTCTTCTCCAAAATGGAAAAATTCAAGAAATCCCTGGAACAAAAAATAGCCTACCGCAAATGGGAAGACATCATTGCCGTCGTAAATAATATCAACCTGAAAAAAGAAAAGGAAGAGCTCCTGCAGAATTTCGATAAGATATTCCTGAAGCTCTTCCCTGATTTTATACAAGGATTCAATGCCCTGTTCCGCGAAGAAGATCAGGTCCAGCTGAAAGACCACGAATTCCTGAACACCGACCTTCGGATCTTCGCCCTGATCCGCATGGGCATCCACGAGAATGAAAAAATTGCCCGGATACTGGAATATTCCGTCAATACCATCAATACGTACAAAACAAAGATCAAGAACAAATCCACCGTCCCCAATGAGGAATTCGAACACCGGATCATGGAGATCAAAACCCTGTAAGGCTGATAGCCATTCCACCGCCCTCCGCCAGTTGAACGGCAAGCTGCGTATTACTGTCCACCGTTCTCTTCTCGATGGTATACGCTTCCGGATTGTTCTTCCAATGGGCACTGCCCGCATCTTTATAAATAACAGCCTGGTACTTCTTCCCCTTATCCAAAAAATTAAGGGATAAAGCGGCCATGCGGCTATGCTCATCCGTAATAGCGCCTATATACCAGTTATTCTTCCCCTTTTCCTTCCGGGCGATCGTAATATAGTCGCCGGGCTCCGCCTCCAGGATCCTCGTAGTATCCCATTCCACCGGCACGTCTTTGATGAACTGAAAAGCGTCAGCATGCGCCTCATAATTTTCCGGCAGGTCCGCTGCCATTTGCAGAGGGCTATACAACGTCACATACAAGGCCAGTTGCTTGGCCAGCGTAGTATGCACCTGCCTGCCCGGCACGCCGGAATACCCCTTCAGCCGGAAGATCCCCGGTGTATAATCCATAGGACCGCCCATCAGCCGGGTGAACGGAAGGATCGTCTCATGCTCCGGCGCATTCCCGTTACTGAAGGCATTGTACTCATTGCCCCGGGCAGCTTCACAAGCCAGCCAGTTCGGGTAAGTTCGCTGCAGCCCCGTCGGACGTACCGGCTCATGGGCATCCAGCATAACCCGATAGTACGCGGCTTTCTCCGCCACCCGTACATAATGATTCACCATCCATTGCCCGTCATGATGCTCGCCGCGGGGAATGATCTTGCCGACATAACCCGTCTTTACGGAAGTATACCCCCACAGGTTCATGTACCGGAAGGCCGTATCCATCTGCCGCTCATAGTTGGTCGCGGAACCGGAGGTCTCATTGTGCATGATCAGGTGGACCCCTTTCGAAGCTGCATAGTCCATAATCTCCCTGACATCGAAATCAGGGTAAGGCGTTACAAAATCAAATACATTTTCCTTCCAGTTGCCAAACCAATCCTCCCAGCCCGTATTCCAGCCTTCCACCAGGACGCCTCCGATATGATTTCCGGCGGCAAAATCAATATACCGTTTTACATTGGCCGTATTGGCGCTATGACGTCCATTGGGTATCAGCCCCCCGCCAGCTCCCGTACTATCCGGAAAATCCGAATAACTCCAGGTGCCCTTACCCGTCTGCATTTCCCACCAGATCCCCACAAACTTCATCGGGCGGATCCAGTCCGTGTTTTCAATCTTCGAAGGATCATTAAGATTCAGGATCATTTTAGAAGCCAGGATCTCCGTCGCCTTATCACTGACGATGATCGTTCTCCAGGGAGTGGAAAAAGGCGCATGTACATACGCTTTACTGCCCACTGCATCGGGGACAAGACTCGAAGACAACGTGAATGAAGCCCGGTCGACATGCAACTGCATAGCCGGATAATTCACCAGGGCCGCCTCATGAATGTTGATATACAACCCATCCGAACTCTTCATCATCAGGGGTGTCTGTACCGCATATTCATCCGGCGCCACCCGAACGGCGATATCGGTGGACTTCTCCGCCAGCTCCTTATTATTGATCTCACTCAGCTTCGAAGTGGTATAAGGATATTCGTTGGTATCATAGTCGCCCGGTATCCAGAACGTTTTATGATCCCCGGCCAGATGGAACTGGGTCAGTTCATCCGAAACGATAAAATATTTCAGATCCGGTTGCCCGGGGAACACATACCGGAAACCTACCCCATCCTCAAAAACCCGGAATATAATATCCAACTTTCGGAGCGGCGACGCCGCTCCCTTCTCCGTAGACGCAGCGCCCCCTTTCTCCAGGTGAACGACAAACTGCTCGTAATGATCGCGGATAGTCCGGGTCTCCCCCCATACTGTTTGCCAGACAGTATCCACCGACTTTCGCTCCATACCCTTCCATTGAAATCCCTTGTAAAAAGCGCTATCCTCGTTCAGTTTAAAACCGAGGCGTGAAGACAACAGAACAGGCTTGCCATTAAAGGTAACTTCATAGAGAGGAGTCCCGTCCTTATCCAGCGTAAAAGAAAGTCTCACCCTTTTCATCTCCGTCAATTCCGTATGCTGCGCATGGGCAGCGTGCAAAAGGAACATAAGCAAAAAGCAAAAAGCAACTTTACAGGGTAGCATAGTATAACCGGTTTTCATCAAAAATACAATAATAAGATCCATGTAAACATTTAAGTGTTTACATGGATCGTGCTGATTTTTCACTATCCTTTTACAGGCCTAATAGCCCGGGTTCTGCTGATGGACCACCTTAGGATTGGAATTGATCTCCGTTAGCGGTATAGGCCAGGCATACGCCTTGTCATCCCAGGTGAAAGGGGTGCCCTGAAGCGTCCGGGTGGTAACATAAAAAGCATCCTCGGATTTGCCCAGATGCCAGCGGCAAACGTCAAACCACCAGTTGCCTTCGGCAAAAAACTCCGCCCAGCGTTCGTAATACAGCGGATTGGTGCCTAATACCGGATCGCCTGCAGCCGCCGCGCTGGTTTGATCGGTAAGACTTTTATAATCGATGGGGGAAGGAGTGTTTACATCGAGGCTATAGGCCCTCCGCTTCACTTTATTGAGATATTCCAGTGCAGTCACATTATCGCTGGAACCAGCGCTTGCCTCCGCATACAGCAGGTATACATCTGCTAACCGCAGGATATATATATTGGCTCCATCCGCAGGCCCCACATTGTTGATGTTATTAAGGATAGGTGTATACTTGTGGAAGCTCCAGCCATATTCGGTGGCCAGGTTGGCATCGCCCATGATAAAGCTCGGCCTCGATACAGGATACCAGTGCTGGCCATCAGGCTTGACAGAGTCCACCCAGGGCTGCAGCGTACTGACATAAAGACGGGGATCGACCGTCCCATTCGTCCGGGCGGCAATTGATTTTTGCTTGTACACCGGGTCCATGATCTTGGCAGGATTGGTGTGCGATGCCGGTTTACTATTGTCAAAATTAGGGTTGGTGACAAGCTGGAAAGTACCTAAGTTGAATCCATAGCGCAGTACATTCTTGTCGTGCAATCCGTCATTGCCACCGTAACCCAGGGGGTTAGAGGCGTTTTCCGTGCCGTCATCACCCAGCGCATAAGGAGGCCAGATAAGACCGTTGATAGTAGTGGCATTGGCAGCGCCGCTGTATACTCCATAGCCGCCCTTTGAATCCTGATCTATATTCAGCTCGAACAGGGACTCCTCATTGAACTCATTGGCGCTGTTGCCGTCGAACGCATCATGATACTTGGTATAAGGCATCAGCGATTTGCCGCTGTTATCGACAACATCCTTCAGGACGGTTTTAGCGTTCGTCCAGTCCTTTCTGAATACATAGGCCTTGCCTAACAGGGCTTTGGCAGACCACTCGGTTACCCTTCCAATATCATTGCCGGTCCATACCTGCCCTTTCAACAAAGTAGCGGCCTGCTGCAAATCCTTGTAGATAAGGGTCCATACCGCCGTGATGGAGCTGCGGCCCTGCTGCGTGGCAGCCAGACCGGAAGGCAGCCCTTCGAAAACAGGCACTCCCAGTGTATCCGTCGCCGAAGGATTTACCAGGTAATCCTCTCCGTAAAGGTTCTCCAGCTCAAAATAATACCAGGCCCTTAAAAAATAAGCTTGCCCGCGGACATAATCTATATTAGGCTTATCGCCCGCCTTGGCATAAGTCTTTTCAAAAAAATCCGCGCCGGCCAATGCCGCATTGCAATTCTTGACGCCCGTGAACAAAGCCTGCCAGGCCCCCGAGACAAACCCATTGCTGGGATTCAGGGTATTCACCGAAATATAGCCACTCCAGTTAGGGTCGCTATAGGCGGCATCGGCAGCATGCGTGCAATTGGCCATCATTTTAGGCAAAAAAGCAAATCCATATAAAAACTGATCTCTCAGGTTAGAATAGCAGGAGGCCAGGACACTGTTCAGATCGCCTATGCTGGCGGGATAATTACTGGTAGCATACTGGTCTTTCGGGCTTACCAGCGAAGGGTCTTTTTTACACCCCGCCATCACTCCCAGGATCAATACCAGCGAAAATATTTTTTTATACATTTTAATAGAATTTAAGAGGTTCAGAAATTAACATCCAGTCCTACTGAATAAATGCGCGTCTGCGGATATTGCGCTACCGCATCGACACCCCGGGTAGTTACGCCGACCGAAGTACCTACAAATCCGGCAGTGGATTGAACCGAATAGGCGCTGCCGATCTCCGGATCAAGGCCGGAATATTTGGTAATGGTGAACAGGTTATTGGCCATTACGAAAAGCCTGGCGCTTTTCACACTCACCTTGCTGAGCAGGTCATTGGAAAAAGTATAGCCGAGCTGCAGGTTCTTCAGTTTGATATAACTGCCGTTCTCGACAAAATAGCTGTTCACCGATGTATAGTTTCCATTAGGATCGTATGTCTTGTCGGGAGCCAGGAAACGGGGCTGGGAAGTGAGCCCGTTACTGCCGAAATAAGAATCCCCGAATACCTTGCTGGTAGTGTTGCCATCCGAGAAGGGGGCCTGCTCATAAGCCTTCACCCCGTTAAAAATACTCACACCGGCTACCCCGTTGAAGAGCATGGCCAGGTCGAAATTCTGCCAGTTAAAATGAAGATTGATCCCATACACCAATTTAGGATTGGGATTGCCGATCACCTGACGGTCATCCGCCGTGATCGCCCCATCCTTGGTTAGATCCTGGAATTGGAGGTCGCCCGCATGAGCAACTTTCCCATTCACCTTTTGCCCGGCAGCCTCTGCATCCGTTTTGAATATGCCCAGAACTTTATAACCATAGAACGAACCGAACGGCAAGCCCGTCTTCGTAATGGTCAGCGGCGCCGTGCCCATCAGGTTATACCCGCTCTGGTCGAGGTTAGTGTAATAGTTGCGGCCGTCATACAAGGCATCGTTGTCGATCCCATCCAGGCTCGTCACCTTGTTCTTGTTAAAGCCCGCGGTAACGCTTACATCATAACCGAGTTTCCCCACCTTATCCCGGTAACCCAACTGCACATCGACTCCCTTGCTGCTTACCTGGCCGATGTTCACAAAATAAGGACTGGCATACCCGGAGCTCTGTGGCAGGGGCAATGCATACAACATATCCTTGGTGGTCCGGTTGTACCATTCTACGGTGAAATAAAGTTTTCCTTTCAGCGCTTCCCCATCCACTCCTATATTGGTCTCATAAATGCTTTCCCAATGGAGGTTCGGGTTAGGTACCGCATTGATCGAATTGGCGATCAGCAAAGGCGCTCCGGGAGCAAAATTCTGCCCGCCATTGGCTATGCCGCTGGTCCCATTGAACTGTGAATAGGAAGCCACATACGAATAGGGCGGTATATTACTGTTACCCAGCGTACCATAGCTGCCCCGCAGTTTAAGGGCATTGACAACAGGCAGCGCCCCCCGGAAGAAATCCTCATTTCCAATGTTCCAGCCTACAGATGCCGCCCCGAAAGTACCTTTCTGCTTGTTGGGGCCGAATACCGTAAAATTGGCATCCTGCCGGATGGAACCCGACAGATAATACCGGCCATCATAGTCATAATTCAACTGCCCGAATTTCGATTTGATCAACCCATTCGGATCATACTTGCCGAAAACACTGATGCTGGAATTCGAAGTCTGCACAAAAGAATAACCTGGTAAACCCACAGCGCTTTCAGTGGTATTGATATTGTTGTAATTGGAAGTGATCTGCTCATAACCGATCAGGGCGGCGATATTATGCCTCCCAAAACTTTGACCGTAGCTGAGCACATAATTGGTCAGCAGTTGGGTGCTTTGTACGGCCATTTTATTAAGGGAATTGGCCGAAGGGGTACCGGGGCCAAAATCCGCATTGTTCTGAAAATAATCCTGCGTTTCATTGTAATAAGAATATCCCAGGTTAGTCTTGAAGGTCAGATGCAAAGGCAGTTTTATCTCGGCATAGACATTTCCCTGCAGGTTGCTTTTGGTATCCTGCAGATCCGCTGAATTCACTACGCCGTAAGGATTGGGGCCGCCAAAGGATATACCGTAACCGGGAGGCACCACGCCGGATTTGCCGTCTTTCCCGATCAGCGGGATAATAGGCAAAGTACGGAATGGGGCATTGTGCAGTTGAGGCTCCACCTGCCCAAGAGGCGATGTCTTACGCTGGGATAAGGCCAGTTGCTCCCCGATCTTGATATAGTTGCCCAATTTAAAATCCGTGTTAGCCCTGACTCCGCCGATGTTGGAATAGTTCTTAATGTAAATACCGTTTTGCGCATTATAAAAGCCCGATAAAAGATAATTCGCCGTAGGCGATGAACCTGCAACGGAAAGATTGTAGTTCTGCTCAGTGGCATTGCGATACAAAACATTTACCCAGTCCGTATTGGCTAATGTATCCGTTTGTGTAGCATTCTGAAAATACTGGGGATGGTAAACATTCTCCATTTTGATGAACCCGGCTTTATCCAAAAGATGGATCAGCTTGGGCTTTGTTACGCCGTAACGGGCGCTGAAATTGACGGTGGGTTTCGAACCCAGGCCTTTTTTGGTAGTGATGACGATCACCCCGCCGGCCGCAGCCGAACCATAAATGGCAGCGGCGCTGGCGTCTTTCAGGATATCGATGGAAGCTATATCCTGCACGTTGATATTATCCCCCGGCACCCGCACCCCATCGACGATATACAAAGGATTCGGCTGGTGCAGGGATGACAACCCCCTGATAATGATCGTGGGAGTGGCGTCAGGCGCACCGGAATTCTTAATGACCTCCACACCGGCAGCCCTCCCCTGTAATGCCTCTGTCACATTGGTGACAGGAAGATCCTTAATGGCTGCCCCCTTGACAGAGGCGACGGAACCAGTCAGGTCCTTTCGTTTCTGCGTCCCGTAACCTACTACTACCACTTCGTTCAGCCGGGAATTGGTAAGTTGTAAGGTTATACTGAGAACGGCGCCCGCCTTTGCCGTCAGTTCCTGCGACTCGTATCCCACATAGGAGACCACCAGCCGGGAGCTGCGGGAGGGGATGGTAATGGTAAAATTTCCGTTGGCGTCCGAACTTACGCCGCCTGCAGCTCCTTTTACTTTTATCGTAGCACCGGAAAGAGGGGCCGCTTTCTCATCGGTTATCGTTCCTTTAACGACCTCCTTGTCCTGCGACCAGGCAAGCCTGAAAACCAACAGAAAAAAAACGCATAAAAACGTTTTATGCAGCAATCGTAGCTTTGTCATAAACGGTTGTTTGTTTTGTTTAAAAATGGAAAATGGTATGTGATCAGGATTGGCAATGGCCGAAGAGACAGGCCCGGGATGAGTTTGCTCCATACAGGCAGAATCCTGTAAAAGCACAATTGGTTTTGGTTCAGTTTCATATAACAAGCAGTAAAATCCTTTCACCGGATTTTACAACTCAAAGGAAAAAATTGGGGAAGCGAAAAGCAATTTATATTCTTATAGTATAAGAAATAAACGAAAGAATCAGGAATTTTAAAAAATAAACCACTGACTACCAATACATTAAAAATGTATTAATAAAATCATAATATAATTGCTTTGTAGTAAAAAATAGCGGCAAAAACTATTAATGTGTAAGAAATACGTACTGGTAATACGGCCCGCGCGCCTTAGATAAATTTAAAAAACTTATCGATCAGCAGATTCAGCACTTCCAGAAAAACAAGCACAATGATGATCCATTCCAGGAAAGTACTGTTCCGGTGTTGCAGCAGATCCTTGAACAACTCCAGGTTTTCTTTGATGATCTCCAACCCCTCACGGATATCCCGGAATCGTTCCTGCAGGTCAAAAGTTCGCTTAAGCCCCAGGTCGATTTTGTTCAGGTTCTCGTTTTCCCAGGTCTCGGGAGGAGAATCAAATATGTAAAGATTTTCAGATATGCGGTTCTTCAGGTTGAGGGTCTTACCGATATACTTCTTCAGATTATTCCCCGAGATATCCAGTTTCCCTTTTCTCTCCAGGCTCTGCGTATGATAGTTGGTTTCCTCCAGCAGCAAATTGGTCTGCTCGGAATAATAATCCAGGGCCACCGACTGACTGACATTCAACATGATCAGCCGGAAAGTCTCTATATCCGGATTCACGATCTCAATCTTATTATAGCCGAACTTATTCTCCCGGGCATTGGCCTCCACCTGAAATTCTTCACTCAGCTTCTGCTCGAACAGGTTTTTGCAGTAAGGAGAGATCCTCTGTAAAAATTCCTGCGTTCCCGCCTCGTCATAATTCAGAAAACAGACCACCCCATATTTAAAGACATACACGAATGCCTCCGGTCCCGTCTTATAGAATAATTCATCCGCATCATAATAATAGAGTCCGTCCTTATAAGCAGCTCTGAATAATTTGGTATCAATACTATCCGCGATCTGATATGATAAGACTTGTAACATCTTTTACAAGTTAGCTGATTTCCCCTAAATATGATCACCACCTCCCTTTAAGCGTCTTTAACTCAGTAGTATCCAGTTTTTCCTTTTCCATCAGATCGATATCCCGGTTGATCATCACCATTTCTCCGGCCCCTATTACTTCCGGTTCATTATCCGTATCGGAATGATAAGACTTTATCACTTTCAGTTTCCCCTCCAGGAGGTCCACTTCCTCTCCGGCATTACTTGTATACGCATCCACCCGGAACCGGGTCCCCAATACCTGGATCTGTAAGTTCCGGGTATGGACGATAAAAGGTTTCCCCGCATCGCTACCCACGGTAAACAGCGCCTCCCCATCCAGATCCAGGTCCCGCCCGGACTGATTGAACTGCCTGGATATCCGGATCACCGTGCGGGCGCTCATTACCACGGAACTCCCATCCGGCAATCGGACCGTACGGGCTTTTCCCGTTCCATTCTCATACGTTATATCCGCAGCAGGCTGCCGCACCGGGCCCTTACAATGCCAGGCTCCCGCGATCAGAAAGTAAAATACCAGCCCTCTGAAAAAAATAGCCGATCGTGTAAAAAACATAGGGCGTGAAACTACGGAACTTTTCCTTTATCACCCACCGGCAATTATTATACCTTTGCCAGGTCTCAACTCACTTATTATAACCAAGAGGATATGATCCGGATCGGCGAATACAACACCTTGAAAGTAAAAAAAGCGCTTGCCTTTGGGCTTATCCTGGACGATGGCGGAGAAGGGATCCTGCTCCCCAAACGATTCGTTCCCAGAGGAGCCGGAGTGGGAGACACCCTGAAAGTTTTTCTCTACCATGACGGGGAAGACCGCATGATCGCCACCACACAGCAACCCCTGGGGATCCTGGGAGATATCGTCAAACTGCGGGTGGTAAGCGTCACCCCCCTGGGAGCTTTCCTTGACTGGGGATTGATGAAAGACCTTTTCGTCCCGAAATCCAAACAGCTCAGCGGCATGCGCCTGAATGGCGACTACCTGGTAAAGATCTACCTCGACGAACAGACAGGCAGACTGGCCGCCACGGAAAAGATCGAACCTTTTTTAAGTAATGAGAATCTGACCGTAAAAGAAAAGGACCTGGTAGAACTACTCGTCTATCGCCGTACAGATATCGGCTACCTGGTTATCATCAACCAGTTGCATACCGGCGTACTACATTTCAATGAGATCTACCAGGACATCACCGCGGGCGACCGCTTCCCGGGCTTTATAAAAAGAATAATCCCCGCCGATAGCACCCCTTCCGGCGAAACCCAGATCGACGTAGCCGCCGGCAAACCGGGATACGAACGGGTAGAAGATGCCGCCGAAAAAGTCCTTCGCCTGTTAAAAGAGAATAAGGGCCGCCTGCCCTACCATGACCGGTCCAGCCCGGAAGACATCTACTCCTTCTTCGGCATGAGTAAGAAAACTTTCAAAATGACCACGGGTCGCCTCTATAAAGAAAGAAAGATCAACATCACGGAACAGGGTATCGAATTACTCCCCGGTTCCAAAAACTAGTCGTATCCGGCCCGGTTGCCTCGCTTAACTGAAAAGATAAGCGACATCTTCTTGCGTAAGCTTTTTCACGAAGCCCGTCTCATCCGCCACCAGGTCCGCCGCCAGGCTCTTCTTCTTTTCCTGTAATTGTAATATTTTTTCTTCCACCGTATCCTTACAGATCATCCGGTAGGCAAACACTTTTTTTACCTGCCCGATACGATGACTCCGGTCGATAGCCTGCTGCTCCGCAGCCGGATTCCACCAGGGATCCACCAGGTAAACATAATCTGCCGCCGTAAGCGTCAGCCCCACTCCTCCCGCCTTCAAACTGATCAGGAACACCCGGGTCGTCTCATCTTCCTGGAATTGTTGCACCGACTTCTTTCTCGCCTCCGCCGGCATACTCCCATCCAGATATAAATAAGGGATCCCCTTTTGTTGCAGCGCCTCCCGGATCAATCCCAGCATGGAAGTGAACTGGGAAAATACCAGGGCTTTGTGGTGACCCGTATTTTCCTCGATCTCCCGGATCAGTTCCTCCAGCTTGGTACTGGCATTGGGGTAAGGCCCCCCGGTGGGCTCGCGCAAAATAGCCGGACTATCGCAGATCTGCCTTAATTTGGTAAGCCCCTCCAGGATATAAATACTGCTCTTCCCAACCCCCTCTTCGGCTATCCGGTCCAGTATACTATCCCGATAGTGTTCCTTGAAACTATTATAGATCTTTCTTTGCTCAGCGCCCATCTCACACCAGAGGATCATCTCCGTCTTATCGGGCAGATCACCGGCCACCTGCTCCTTGGTCCTTCTCAATATAAAAGGATAGACCAGCTTTCGCAGACGGGCAGCCGCCTCCTTATCCCCATTCTTATCGATAGGCGTAGCAAATTCCACCCGGAAAAAATCAGAACTGCCCAGCATGCCCGGGTTCAGGAAATCCATCTGCGCGAACAGATCGAACGTATTATTCTGCACCGGGGTACCACTCAGGGCCAACCGGTTACGCGCCTGCAGCAATTGTACCGCCTTGCGCACCTGCGAAGAAGGGTTTTTAATAGCCTGGCTTTCGTCCAGGATGACATAGCCGAACTTCCACCGGGAAAAATGCCGGATATCGCTGCGCACCATGCCATAACTGGTAATGATGACACGGGCCTGCCGGAAAGCAGCCTCATCGAATTCCCGGTCCGCGCCATAATGAATATGGTAAGCCAGCCCCGGCACGAACTTCTTCAACTCCCCCTCCCAATTGTATAACAGCGAGGTCGGGCAAACGACCAGGTGCGTCTCATCCGGGTAACTTTCGACCAGGTACTGTAGGAAACTAAGCGTCTGCAATGTCTTCCCCAATCCCATATCATCGGCCAGGCACCCTCCCCAGCCCAGCTCATCCAACAGGCACATCCATTGGAATCCCCCCAGCTGGTAATCCCTCAGCCGTGCCTGCACAGCCAATGGCACAGGCCATTCCTTCGCCGTAGCGATTGTCTTCAAACGTTCTTTCTTCTCCCCCAGCTCTTTTTGCAAAGCCCCGGAACCAGCGGCGCCATCGGAAGAGGAAGCGCCCAGTTCCTCCAGCAGCGTCCAGTGAATAGCCGGCAGTTTCAGCTCTCCCTCCTTCATCTGCCCCATTCGCATTAACAACCCATATTTTTCGATCCATTCCTTCGGCAACATCCCCAGGCTCCCATCCCCCAACAAAATATGATCCTGCTTCCCAAGGATAGCCTTACGCAACTCATGCAACGGCACCACCTGCTCTCCGTAACTCACGCGGATGGTCAGGTCAAACCAGTCAATACCCTTTCCTGCTACAATCTCGAACTGAGGAGTATAGGTATTGTATTTGAATTTACGGAGCCGGTTCATGCCCAAAACAGGAATATCCAGTTGCTGCATCTTATTATAGAAATTCAGAAACCAGCTCTTCTCCAGCGCCTCTTTAAAATTCAGGTAGAAGTAACCATTGCCCTGCCCCCCGAACTTTCCATGTAAAGCCCGTATGGCCTCGACCAATGCCTTCTCCTCCTCCTTTTTACGGAGGATCACAAACACAGTATCTTCCGTTTCCACCCGCGTCTCCTCCTCCTCTCCGTCTTCCACCTCCATATCCGCATAAAGCCATTTCGGCTTGATGAGCAGAAAATTTTCGTTTAGCTCGCTTACATACACCCTTCCCTGCGGAGGCAGATCTACCACCTCCCTGCGGATCACCGCTCCCATATCCACCGGGTAGATCTCGGCCAGCGGTTTTACGACAGCTGCCAGGAAGGAAGCCTGTTCCCGTTCCGGAACAACCGGCCATTGATCCTTCCATTGCTGCAGGATGGCATGATCTTCCTTTTTCAACAGGAAGTATTCATTACCGCTCTTCAGAAAAAAAGGCACCTGTAAAAAGTCCTCCAGCGGGAAAGCCCCATTATTCAGCACCACGGAACAACGCAACCCCACCAACCCATCCCCTTTTTCCAACGTGAATTGCAGGGAAGGCGTAAAGGAACTGATAGCCGCAGGCCGCACATTCTTGTTGGCAAAAGGCTCGCCGGCAGGCAAATAATAAAGAGGTGGGATCGCCGGCGCCAAAGGCTTCAACTCCTGTAACCGGTCGCTGATCCATTGACTCAATAAAGGATAATGCCGGTCGTCCAAATGATCGAAAGGTTTCTCAGCATCCCTCAGCCAGGCAAACCCATTCTTTACCAGTTGATCCACCAGCGCCTCATCCGTCATTTTCTTAAGAAAGGCCGCGATAGGAGCAGAAATACCGGCCATATAAGGTAAATGCTTGTTTCCGGCCAGGGGAATGCGCTGAAAGCTTTTACCCTCCTTTTTATCGATCACGATGAGCAGCTCTAAGGCTACTCCCCCTTTTTTCTCCTGACTGAAATTCAATAAAAGGCCTGTTTGGAAAGAGTGTAGGCCAGAATGGGCCGGACCGGAATTTACAATAATCGTCTTCTTAGGAATATTTGTCATTTTTTTCTGCCAGGTGGTAAAAGAGGGCGCAAAATAAGGCTTCTATTTTTATAGATACCCATATTTCCGAATTGTTAATTTTTTGCAATAACAACTCATTAACATGGTTTTCATTTTGGGAAAATATTTTCAAAATGGCTCTCAAAAACTCTTTTTTTTCTTTTCTTTTTTCCAAAAAAACAAATCCTATTATCCTTTGTAATATAGGAGTGCAAATGGTTCCATGAATCGGCAGGCAAAAGGGATTCTTTTTTCCGGCACTCTTTTAGTACTGTCTTATCGGGGAAAAAGAGATAAGGGAACATTAGATATAAAAATTTAAAATACGAGCCTTATTGCGAAAAAGTTGCAGAAAACGCACTGGCTTGCAAAAAAATTAGCTATTTGGAAAGCTTGTAATGTTTAATTTCGCACTACAATATCCGATTGGTCTTGCCAGATTTTCACATAACAATATTCGTAGTGCGCAGAGAGTTATATTAATAAAAATGATCTTTTTATGAATACTGTTGTTGATAAACCTGGGATTACCTCCAGGATAAAGGCCATCATAGTGGACAAACTGGGAGTAGATGAATCGGTACTGACAGGCAACGCCTCCTTTACCAATGACCTCGGACTCGATTCCCTGGATGTTCTGGAAACACTGATGGCGCTGGAAAAAGAATTTGGTCTACGTATAGACGATGAGGACATGGAAAAACTGACGACCGTGGGATCTGTTATCGACTATATTATCGAACGCAAGAACTGACAAAAAACCTGACACGAGGACTGAGATTTACTGACCATCCTTCTGACCCATACCTGTCTGACCTGGGGCTTATCTCCCATTACCTGCCAATGATCTGTACACAGGAAGCCCTTCGGGGGTTCTTTCTGCGATAAAACCTATAAATTAAAAAATACACCATGAGAATGTTCACATTGGCATTGGCCCTGTTCATTACCCTTTCGTCAACCGGTATGGAGATCCATCCGCAGTCACCCGCCTCCCCGAATATCTACCGGGACCACAGCGGACAAAATTACCGGCTTCTGAAGAAGGCCCACTACATGATCCTGGACACCGCCCACTTCTACCTCTATAGCTATAATAAGCTGGTACAAGGCGAGAAGATCGCAAGACCGACTACCTGCTATTATTTCAGCCAGGATGCCGCCTCCCCCATCATGCCTCTTACCATTGCCAACCTGGAAAAAGTTTTCGCCGGAGATGCCGCCTTTTGTTACAAGCTGCACACGGATTTCAAATCAGACAAAGACCTGATCTCCTGGTATCCTTCTCTGAAAACCTATAAGATTAAATACGCCTATGGCCAGTCCTCTAAATAAGATCACTGCCCAGACCGGTAACATCCTCATCGTAGATGACCAGATAAAATTCCGCAATCAGCTCAGAAGAATTATCTCGCTGGAAGGGTATAAGGTGTATGAGGCCACCGATCCGGAGACGGTTATTAAAATAGTGGCGAAAGAAGATATCGAAGTGATCCTCTGCGATAATAAACTGACCACGGGGGACAACGCCCTCTTTGGCCTGGAATCGGCTGACCTCTTTGCCTATACGGAAATCGTCCCTCTGTCCTTCTCCGCCAACATGGAAGAAGAACAGGAAGCTATCCTCACCCTCATCAGCCACGCCCTGGAAAAAGTGCGCCTGCAAAAAAGGATACAACAACTGGAACAATGGTCCGAACAACCCCCGGACTTCGATAATATCCTGGGAGAGTCCTCCGTGATCCGGGAAGCCATTGCCCTGGCAAGAAAAATAGCCCCTACGGATGCTTCTATCCTGCTGCACGGTGAAGCCGGCACCGGCAAAGCAATGTTCGCCCACGCCATCCATGCAGCCAGCCCAAGGAACCTTAACCCCTTTATCGCGATTAACTGTAGCGCTTTCCCCAAAGAAACGCTGGAAAAAGAGCTATTCGGCTATAAAGCAGGGGCCTTCCCCGGAGCCCTGCGGGATAAAAAAGGATTATTGGAAGAAGCGGGCAAAGGCAGCCTCCTGCTCAACGAAGTCAGCGAAATGGACCTTGACCTGCAAAACAAATTATTACTGGCCCTGGAACGGAACGAATATATCAAACCGGGAGAGACCCGGCCCACCCGGCTCAATGTCCGCCTCTTTTCCACCACCAAAAAAGACCCTTATCAATTGGTGCAGGAAGGAAAATTCCGGGAAGACCTGCTCCACCGCCTGAATGTATTCACCATCCGCCTCCCTTCCTTAAAGGACCGGAAAATGGATATCCCTTTACTCGCCCGCCGCTTCATGAAATATTTCGCCCGCAAGGCCGACGTAAAAGTGAACAACATGAGCAAAGACTTCCTTTACCACCTCCAACGCTACTCCTGGAAAGGAAATATCCGGGAATTAAAGAACCTGATGGAACGAGCCGTGATCATGACGGAAAGCGACCTGCTCTCGGAAGACTGCCTTCCCTTTGATATCCGTTACCACCCGGCCGACTATGGCAGCATCACTTCCGCCTTCGACTTAAAGAATGTCGAAAGACTCCATTTACAAAAAGTATTGAACTTCACAGGAGGCAATAAAGCCGAAGCCGCTAAATTGTTAAATATAGGACTGACTACCCTCTACCGTAAGATCAATGAACCCGAACACCATAAAAATTAGCCTTACCTTTACCCCATGGTCCTGGTAAAATCAATAGGAAATTTTTTGCTGAAGATCTTGAAAGCCATTTTCATACGTAAAAAAGACTGTTGCAAATAAAATACCCAACCACCCCGATTGCCGATTCCCATTTAACTTGCTAAAATATCCGTTGATAAAGATTATAGCCCAATCGCTTGCTCCCCCGTTAATATTTGTATAATATTATTTCATTATGACAAAAATCACAACGATTAGTGCCATAGCTACGCTTGCTATTCTATGGACCTCCTGCACGTCACCAGAAAAGGAGCCGCCGCCGGACTTTCTCTCTCAAAACCTGGATACCACCGTTAACCCCGCCACTGACTTCTTCCAGTACGCCAACGGAGGCTGGATCAAAAAAACCGCCATTCCCGCAGAAGAGAGCGCCTGGGGTATCGGACAATTAGTACAATTGGATATTTACAACCGCCTTAGGATCATCAGTGAGCGGGCCGCCGCCGAACCAGCCACTCCCGGAACGGTTTCACAACAGATAGGAGACCTCTGGACCAGTGGAATGGACTCTGCAGCCATAGAAAAACAGGGACTGACACCCCTGAAAGAAGACCTGGACAGTATCAGCACGATCCGGACCACGGAAGACCTGCTCCGGATAACAGCCGCCTTTCACAAAAAGAATATCAATGTCTTGTTCTCGGACGGAGTGGGTCAGGACGATAAGAACAGCGCTCAGATGGCCTACCAATTGGAACAGGGCGGCCTGGGCATGCCCAACCGGGACTATTATTTCAATACCGGCGAAAAAACATTACAGGTAAAAAAAGCTTTCCTGTATTACCTGTTCGTCACCTTCCGGCAACTAGGCAGCGACAGCCTTGCCGCCCGCGCTCAAGCCGATGCGGTCTTCCAGTTAGAAAGCAGGCTGGCCCGGGCTTCCCGCAAATTAGCCGACTTACGGGATCCGAATAAGAACTACCATAAGATCGACCGTGTCTCCCTGCAGCAACTCTCTCCTGCTATTTCCTGGACCGACTGGCTGAAGAACTCCGGCATCGGCAACGTCGATTCCCTGATCATCCGGCAGCCGGAGTTTTACACGGCTTTGAATACAGAATTGTCCCACACCTCCCTGGATGATTGGAAAAGTTACCTGCAATTTCATTTAGTACAGAGCGCCGCCCCCTATTTGGATCAGCAGACCTATGCAAATTATTTCGCCTATCGCCAGTCGCTGACCGGTACTGCAGTCCCCCACCCCCGTTGGAAAAGAGTATTGGACGCGGAAGAACGGGCCATGGGAGAGGCCCTGGGACAACTATTCGTAAAAGAGTATTTTCCGGAAAAAGCCAAACAACGCTACAGCGATATGGTCGAAAACATCCGGGCCGCTTATAAGGCAAGGATTCTGCGCCTGGACTGGATGAGTGACAGCACCAAACAAAGAGCCCTGAATAAACTCGCCCATATCTCCAAAAAAGTCGGATACCCCGACAAATGGAAAGACTTCAGCGCTTTAAAAATTGACAAAGGCCCTTTCGTCCTGAATATGCAGCGGGCGGCGGAGTGGTGGAATAATTACCGGATCAGCAAATTAGGGAAGCCCGTAGACAGAACGGAATGGGAGATGTCGCCGCAGACCTACAATGCCTACTACAATCCCGCTAACAATGAGATCGTATTACCCGCCGGCATCTTCGCCGTACCGGGCAAAAAAGACGCGGACCTGGATGACGCCTTTGTATACGGCTACGCAGCCGCCTCTACCATCGGTCACGAGATTACCCACGGCTTCGACGACGAAGGACGCCAGTTCGATGAAAAAGGCAACCTTCATGACTGGTGGCAGCCGGCAGACGCCACCCAGTTCAAAGAGAAGGCCGCCCGCATCATCCGGCAATTCTCGGAATTCGTCCCCGTGGACACCCTGCATGTAAACGGAGACGCTACCCAGGGCGAAAACATAGCCGATCTCGGCGGACTCCTCCTGGGATTGGACGCCTTCTCCAAAACAGAAGCTTATAGAAAGGGAGATAAGATCGGCGGCCTCACCCCTCTTCAACGCTACTTCCTGGGATATGCTTACGGCTGGATGTACCAGGAAAGAAAAGAGACCCTGGCCTCCCAGCTAATGGTAGACGTTCACGCTCCTTCCAAAGAAAGAGTGAACGGCCCCATGGCAAATATCCCCGCCTTCTATGAAGCCTTCGGCGTAAAACCCGGAGATAAAATGTACCGTCCCGATAGCTTACGCGTCAGTATCTGGTAAAAAATAAAAATTGGGTCACACAGTACACACACAAAAGGCGCCCCGCTCGACCGGGGCGCCTTCTATTTATTAATATCGTTAAACGAACGTCTTACCAAAAGACCGTATACAACGTGATCAGCGACGCAATGATCACAAGAGCGCCGACAGCAAATGATTTGGATACTTTGAACATACTCGCGTCTATCTCCAGGCCCTTGGTCACCACTCCCCTCCTGTTCTCCACAAAATTGATGACCGTCATGCCGGCAATGCAAAAGGCAAACACAAAACCCATTCTATCCAGGAAAGGTATCTCGAACACGCCATGATTATCAGCGTTCGGCTGAAAAAAACCATACGGAGTAAGCCAGCTGAGATTCACCCACATCGGAAGGAATTTCAGGATACAGGAAAGAATAAAACCTCCGATCGTGGCGAACAACGCCGCATTCGACGTAGTCCGCTTCCAGAAGAAACCCAATATGAACATGGCAAAGATCCCGGGCGAAACAAAACCCGTATACTCCTGGATATAGTTGAACCCCTGTTTGCCCTCTCCCATCAGCTTCTCCCCGATGACCAGGGAAAGCAGGATCGCAATGATCATCGATACCACCACCGTTATCTTGCCCGTTATGACCAGCTTCTGCTCAGTGGCGTCGCGGTTGATAGCCTTCTTATAAATATCCAGGGTAAAGATCGTAGCGATGCTATTGGCCTTCCCCGCCAGCGAAGCGACGATCGCAGCCGTCAATGCGGCAAAGGACAGCCCCTTGAATCCCACCGGCAATAAGGTCAGCAGATTAGGATAGGCCTTATTGACATCCACGACACCCGCGGAACTGAGCATGCCGCTATGGAACATCCCCTTCTGATACAGCACATACGCCCCGATACCCGGCAACACGACGATAACCGGCATCAGCATCTTCAGGAAAGCAGCATACAGGATCCCGCTCCGGGCTGTCTTCAGATCAGCCCCTAATGCGCGTTGGGTAATATATTGATTACAGCCCCAGTAATTCAGGTTGACGATCCACATCCCCCCAATCAGCACCGACAGCCCCGGAAGACTGACGTAATTGGGCGAATCCTTTTTAAAGATCATATGAAAGTGATCGCCCGCTTCCGCAGTCAATAACCTGAAACCATTTAACAGCCCCGACTGCCCCGATTTTTCCGCTACCAGGTGCAGCGCAATATAAGTAGCTACCAGCCCCCCCAGGATCAGAAAGAATACCTGTATCACATCCGTATAGCCGATCACCTTCATCCCCCCCAGCGTGATGACAATGGAAAAGATCGCCAGCATAACGATACAGGCGTATATATTGATGCCGGAGATACCGCTGATGGCCAGCGCCCCCAGGTATAAGATCGACATCAGATTTACCACGATATACAGGGCCAGCCAGAAGATAGCCATGATCATGGCGACCTTGTCATTATACCGCTGACTCAGGAACTGCGGCATCGTATAAATTTTATTCTTCAGGTATACCGGGATGAAGAACACGGCCACGATCAGGAGGGTGGCCGCAGCCATCCACTCGTACGTGGAAATAGCCAGTCCCAGTTTAAAGCCGCTGCCGCTCATTCCGATCATTTGCTCCGCAGAGATATTGGAGGCGATCAGGGAAGCCCCGATGGCCCACCAGGTCAGCGACCCCTCTGCCAGAAAATAATCTTTTGAACTGGTCTGCTTGGCCTTTTTACGATTGTAGATCCACAATCCGTAAAAGGCGACAATGAGAAAGTAAATGAAGAAAACGACGTAATCCAGGGATTGTAACATTTGCATATAGCAGGCAGTATTAAGATGTCCGATTGATAATATCCATAAAAATAGGATAACCGATCAATTTTCCATCAATCAGCTATCCTTTTATAAATAAATTAAATATACCGGTTGATAAGATTTTCCAGATATTCCTGGCGACCACTGGTAGTCTTGGGCTCCCCGTTAGCGATGGCATACTCCCGGAGATCTTCCAGGGAAAGGCCTCCCTTTTCAAAAGCCGCTCCCCTTCCACTGTCAAAAGAGGCATACCGGTCCGTCCTGACCTTCCTGTAATCGGACTGCCGGAGAATAGTATCCGCCGTCAGCAGGGCCCGGGCAAACGTATCGATCCCCCCGATATGCGCGTGGAACAGGTCCGCCGGATCCGTGGAATTTCTTCTGATCTTGGCGTCGAAATTGATCCCGCCCCCCTTGAACCCGCCGCCTTCCAGGATGATCAGCATCGCCTCCGTCAGCTCATTGATATTATTCGGGAATTGATCGGTATCCCAGCCATTCTGGTAATCACCCCGGTTGGCATCCATCGAACCCAGCATATCCGCATCCACCGCTACCTGTAATTCATGCGTAAACGTATGACCCGCCAGCGTAGCATGGTTGACCTCGATATTCAATTTAAAATCAGCCATCAGATCGTAGGTACGCAGAAAGCTGATAACCGTCGCACTGTCATAATCGTATTGATGCTTGGTCGGCTCACAAGGCTTGGGCTCAATAAAGAAAGTACCCTTGAAACCCTGCCTGCGCGCATATTCCTTCGCGGTGTGCAGAAAACGGGCCAGGTGCTCCTGCTCCCTCTTCATATTGGTATTGAGCAGACTCATATAACCTTCCCGTCCTCCCCAGAATACGTAATTTTCCCCTCCCAGGGCAATGGTAGCGTCCAGCGCTGCTTTCACCTGCGCGCCCGCATGGGTCAGCACATGGAAGTCAGGATTGGTAGCCGCTCCATTCATATAACGCCGGTTGGAAAAGAGATTGGCCGTTCCCCATAATAATTTCACCTGGCTGGCAGCCTGCTTTCCCTTCGCATACTCCGTCAAAACCTGTAACCTCTTTTCATTGTCCACCACATCATTGGTATAATCGACCACATCCACATCGTGAAAACAATAATAAGGCAGATCCAGCTTGGTGATAAATTCAAAAGCGGCATCCATTTTATCTTTCGCGCGGGCAACGGCATTAGAATTCTCATTCCAGGGAAACAAGTGCGTCGGCTCCCCGAACGGATCGGCCCCATTGCCACAGAAAGAATGCCAGTAGGCAACGGCAAAACGCAGGTGCTCTTTCATCGTCTTGCCGGCCACTTTTTTGTTCGCATCATACCAACGATAGGCGAGCGGGTTATCCGTTCCGACGCCTTCATACTTTATTTGTCCGATTCCCTTAAAAAACTCTTTGTCTCCCGTGATAACTGGCATAGCTGTTATTTTTATAGTTGAAATATTTAATGTCGTCTTCCCTCTTACCGGCCCAATTCCCGTTCGAGCACCTCCCGCCATCGGCCATACAATATATCATACTGCCCGGCCTTGTCCGGCTCCACCCATTGCAAAGGCTTTCTGCCCGCAAAGGCTTCCTTCTCACTCCCGAAGACCCCGGCCCCGATCCCCGCGCCCAGGGCCGCGCCTACACTGCCATCGCAGTCGTATAATTCCACCGGCACGTTCGTGGCATTCACGAAAGCCTCCGTAAAGACCTCGCTCAGGAACATATTAGTCCTGCCCGCCCGTATAACGGAAGGGTTCATCCCACTGCCCCGCATAATGTCCAGCCCATACCGGAAAGCAAAAGCGATCCCCTCTTGTCCCGCCCGGTAAATATGAGCAGGCCCATGCAGATTCAGATCGATATGATGAAGCTGGGCCCCGATGATCCGGTTATTCAATATCCGCTCCGCCCCATTGCCGAAAGGCAGCACAACCAATCCCTCGCTTCCGGGAGCAAGCTGTCCCGCCATCTTATTGAGTTGAGCATAGTCCCATCCGCTCCCGCGAACAGCCGCAGGAATCCCCCCTGCATCATAGCCACCGCCTCCGCCTGTTAAATCCCGGATCCAGCGATTGAGGATACCGGTCCCGTTGATACAGAGCAGGACCCCGATCCTCTTCTTCGCGCTGGTATAATTGACATGGGCAAAACTATTCACCCTCGAAGCAGGATCATATACCAGCTGGTCGCTCACCCCATAGATCACCCCGGAAGTCCCGGCCGTAGCCGCTACCTCACCCGGTTCCAATACATTTAATGACAGGGCATTATTAGGCTGATCTCCCGCCTTATAGGTCACCGGGATCCCTTTTTTCAGGGATAGTGCCTGCGCTACCTCCGCCTTTAGCCCTCCATGAGCAGAGAATACAGGCTGAATGGCAGGGATGAGTTTTTTATCGAATCCAAAATAATGGAAGAGTTCCTCCGATAAGGCATCTTCTTTAAAATCCCAGAAGATACCCTCCGACAAAGCCGGGATGCTGGTAGTCGCCTCCCCCGTCATCCGCAGGGCAATAAAATCACCGGGCAACAACACTTTGGCGATCTTCTCATAGACAGCAGGCTCCTGCTCTTTCACCCAGGCCAGCTTGGCGGCCGTAAAATTTCCGGGTGAATTGAGTAAATGAGCCAGGCTTTTCTCCTCCCCGATCGCTTCAAAAGCCTTATCCCCATAGGGAACGGCCCGGCTGTCACACCAGATAATGCTATCCCGCAATACCCGCTGGTCCTTATCCACCAGCACCAACCCATGCATCTGGTAGGCAATACCGATCGCCGCTATATCCCGGGGATCATAAGCGCCGCAGGCATGCACTTTAAGAATCGCCTGCTGCACGGACTCCCACCAGGTTTCCGGAGCCTGCTCCGCCCATCCGGGGCGCCGCGAGAGAATGGGTGCTTCCGTATCCGGATATTGAGCAGTGGCAAGGGTCCGCTGTGTGGCCGGGTCTACCACAGCCACTTTTATCGAAGAAGTACCCAGATCAATTCCTAATAACAACATACGGCAAAGCTGATTTCAGGTTTTTAAAAAAATCGCGGGTAAATATAGCTCGTTTCAATCATATTGCAACCGATTGCAATAATATTTTTAAAATCCGTAATTTTACGGCCAAATAGCCCGCAGCCCATCATGTCCAAAAGAGATATTACCATTTACGACCTAGCCAAAGTACTCGATCTATCCCCGGCCACTGTAAGCCGGGGCCTGAAAGACCATCCGGCCATCAACATAGCTACCCGCAAACGGATCACCGATATGGCCAAAGAAATGGGCTATCGCTCCAACAATTTTGCCAGCAACCTCCGAAAACAAAAGACCAATACGATCGGCATCATCGTACATGAACTGAATAGCCAGTTCATCAGCTCCGTACTGGCCGGTATCGAGAAAGTGACCACCGAATCGGGTTACGACCTGATCATCGGGCATTCCTCCGAGACCTATCGGAAGGAAGCCGCCAATGCCCATAACCTCTTCCATAAAAGAGTGGATGGCCTGATAGCCTCCCTCGCCTTCGACACAAAAGACCTGGATCATTTCTCCCCCTTCGTACAAAAGGGGATCCCCGTCGTCTTTTTCGACCGGGTAGAAGACAACCAATATGGGACCAGGGTCATTATCGATAATACGAAAGCCGGTTATGAGGCAACGGCCCACCTGGCCCAACAGGGCTGCCGGCGTATTGCCCATCTCACGGCCAGCCTCAACCGCAACGTATACGCCGATCGGCTGAAAGGCTACCAGCAGGCGTTGTCAGACCATGGACTGACCTTCGATCCGGACCTGCTGCTGGTGGACGACCTGGGAGAAGCCGCCGCTATCCGGTCGGCCCGCCAGATATTGAATATGGATCCCCGCCCGGACGGGATCTTTATTACCAATGATTTTTGCGCCGCCGTATTCATGCAGGCCCTCAAAGAAGCCGGCCTTCGGGTACCGGAAGATATCGCCATCGTAGGATTTAATAACGACGTTATTTCGAAGATCATCACCCCCAAACTGACCACGATCAACTACCCGGGGGAAGAGATGGGAGAAAGAGCCGCCCGCAGCCTCCTCGACCAACTGGCAGGCATCTCCTCCGCTCATTCAACAGACACCATTGTCATTAAATCAGAATTGATCGTCAGGGAATCAAGCATTCTTCGACCATTTCTCCAATAAACCCATCAATTCCTGCAGACGCACAGGCTTGCTGATATAATCATCCATGCCCGCCTTCAGGCATTCTTCCCGGTCCCCCTGCATGGCATTCGCCGTCAGGGCAATGATAACCGGTTGCCTGGATTGGCTCCCGCGAATGAGTTTCGTAGCCTCCAGCCCATCCATTTCCGGCATCTGTACATCCATTAAAATAAGATCATACGGCTGGTCCCGGACAGCAGCGACTGCCAGTTCCCCATTCCACACCGAGTCCGGCTCATATCCCAGGTTGGTAAGAATATGCAGGATCAGCTGCTGATTAATGATATTGTCTTCCGCAATCAGGATACGCAGGGGATATAACCGGGCAAATCCGGCCTCCATCTTCTCCCCCGGCCGGGCTCCTTTCCCCGAAACGGCCACCGGCTGCCTCCCGGCCCTTGCCAGGATGGTGAAACCAAAAGTGGTTCCCTCCCCCGGCTGGCTCTTAACGGTAATCCGTCCCCCCATCAGGGATACCAGCTTCTCAGAAATGGCCAGCCCCAGTCCCGTCCCCCCATATTTACGGGTAGTGGAAGAATCCACCTGCGAAAAAGATTTGAACAGCCTATCTATTTTATCCGCCGGGATACCGATCCCGGTATCCCGTACCTCGAAAGCCAGCTCGATCCGGCCTTTCTCCCAGGACCGCAACAGACGGACCCCCAGGAATACCTCTCCCCGCTGCGTGAACTTGACGGCATTGCTCAACAGGTTCATCAATACCTGCCGCAACCGCAAAGCATCTCCTGCAATATATGCCGGCACCTCCGGATCGATCCGATAGACCAGCCCCAGTCCCGACTGTGCCGCTTTTTCATGGAACACATCGAAGACCTCCCCGATACAGTTGCCCAGGTCGAAATCATACTCCTCGATCTCCATCTTGCCGGAATCTATTTTGGAATAATCAAGAATATCATTGATGACGCTCAACAGGCTCTCCCCGCAGCTCATGATCGTGGCCGTATACTCCCGTTGCTGGGAAGTAAGCGGCGTTTCCGCCAACAGCGAAGCCATGCCGATCACCCCATTCATCGGCGTACGGATCTCATGGCTCATCGTCGCCAGGAATACACTCTTGGCCTTGTTGGCTTCCTCGGCATCCCTGCGGGCCTTGCTCTCTTCTTCCGTCCTCTCCTGCACCTGCCGTTCCAGTTCCCTGTTCAATGCACGCATCGTACTCACACGCAGTAGATAGAAAGTTAATACGCTGCCGATAAAGAACAACACCAGGAGCAACCGGAACCACCAGGTCATCCAGAAGGCCGGAGTGATCACCAGTTTAAGAGATAGGGACTTCCCCGACCACTCCCCATCATTATTCAACCCCCTTACGTTAAAAGTATATTGCCTCGGATCAAGATTCGTGTAAGTGACCGAACGCTTGGCACCTACATAATTCCAATTCTTATCGAATCCCTCCAGCATATACGCATACTTCTTTTTTTCCCGGTCCGTATAATTCAGGGACGCAAACTGGATGGTAATGACCGAACTTTTATAAGGCAGGATAATACTTTTTGTCTCCGTAATATCCATTTTCAGCGGAGAAGGATCCTTCTCATCCCGGGCAATCGGCACCTCCTTATTGAAGACCTGGAAATTAGTGATCACCAGGGGCGGATCAAAAGGCTCCGACCGGATATTGCCCGGTAAGATCTCATTGAATCCGTTGATTCCCCCGAAATAGAGAATGCCCGAGCGGGTCTTACAATAGGCCTGCTCCTTGAACTCATTGGCCTGTAAGCCATCCGCGACCCCGAAGTTCCGGTAAACCCCATCCCCGGGATTGAACCGGCAGATCCCCTTATTGGTGCTGATCCATAAATTTCCGCTGTCATCATCCAGAACCCCGAAGATCACATCATTAGGCAACCCGTTCCGGGTCCTGTAAATAGTGAAATGATCCGTCGTCGCATTATAACGGGTAAGTCCCTCCGTAGTACTGATCCAGAGGTCGCCCATCCTGTCCTCGAAAATCCCCCCGACATTGTCATTGGCAAGGCTATTTTTACTGCTGTCATGCACATGATGTACACACTTTCCCGTCTGCCGGTCAAAAAGATCCAATCCTCCCCCGTCCGTCCCCACCCAGAACCGGTCCTTACTATCCTCGAAGACGGAATGCACTTTATCACTGCTGAGGCTCGCGGCATCGTTTTCATCATGCCGGTGATGAATAAAAGACTTCTTAACCGGATCATACAGGTCCAGCCCGCCTCCATAAGTACCGGCCCAGATATGGTGCTGCCGGTCCTCAAAAAGAGTCCACACGTTATTATTACTTAAACTGGCAGGATCGCCGGGATCATTTTTGAAATGAGTGAATTGATGCTGCCTCCGGTTGAAGACCGATATTCCATACGCCCAGGTGCCGATCCATAAATTGCCATGGCTATCCTCCATCACTTTCAATACATTATCCCCGCAAAGACTATTGGGATGACCGGGATCATGCCGGTAATGGGTAAACCGGCCCGTCTTGCGGTCAAAGAGATTCAGCCCGCCCCCGTCGGTGCCGATCCAGATGTTCTCATGAGAATCCTCGTAAATACAAAGAACATGATTATCACTCAGGCTGTAAGGAGATGAATTATGCTTGTAATGAACGAACTTACTGGCATCCCGGTTGACAAAATCAACGCCGCCCGTGAACGACCCGATCCACATATTTTTTTTCGAGTCCCGGTAGATCTCGTATGGAGAATTAGTGGCAGTACTGGTAGGATCTACATCGTCATGAAGATAGGTTTGAAATTTACCGGTGACGGCATTCAAAATGCAGAGCCCTTCATTTTCCGTGCCGATCCATAAATTACCTTCCCCGTCTTCCCCCAGGTAAGAGATCGTATTGCTGTTAATACTATCCTTAACGCCATCATTTCTCTTATGATGCACAAAAGTCCGGCTCTTCTTATCCATAAGGTCCAGCCCTCCCCCGTTCGTGCCGATCCACAGCCGATGCCTGCTATCTTCCAGGATGGCGCCAATATTATTGCTGCCGACAGACCGGGCATTCTTTTCATCATGGCGGAACCGGGTGAAAGTCCCCGTCCACCGGTCGAAAAGATTCAGCCCTCCCTCCATCGTAGCCACCCAGATATTATGCTCCGAATCCTCACAGATATCTTTCACATAATTACCACCCAGGCTTTTCTCATCCGCTTTGTTATATTGATAATGTACAAAATGCCCGGAAGCGGAATCAAGTATATTCAGACCGCCATCTTCCGTTCCCACCCAGAGAACGCCCCGGCTATCCTGCATCAGGTGAATGACCAGGTTACTGGAAAGACTGTTCGGGTCAGCCGGATCATGCCTGAAATGAATGAATTGATTCGTCCTTCGGTCATAGCGGTCCAGCCCTCCTCCCCAGGTCCCTACCCAGATAAACCCCTTCGCATCCTCCAGCAGGCCCATGATGAAGCTGTTTCCCAGGCTCTTCTTGTCCAGCGGATCGTTCTTATAGATCGTAAACTGGTAGCCGTCATATCTGTTCAGCCCGTCCCGGGTGCCGAACCACATAAAACCCCGGCTATCCTGCATAATACAGATCACATTACTCTGAGAAAGTCCGTCGTCCGTTCCCAGGTGTTCGAATTTTATAGGCGTAGACTGAGGATAAGCAAAAAGAGAAAAGAATAAGGACAGGGCAATAAATAGATAACGGTAAGACCCCATAGTATAAATAAATGCTCTTTTAAATGTAAGCATTTATTCCTATAAACAGTACCCCTATTCAATCTTACCTGCTTTTCCCGGCTTCATCAATACTGGAAGCCCAGCTTTATAAGCGCTATCCCGCCGTCCGTTCCCTCAGCATAACTGGCAGAAAGGACGAATTGCTTCAGCGGACTGATCCAGAAGCCCCCTCCATACCCGTCATGCCATTGCTTGCTGTCCTCCCCATGCAGCCAGACCCGGCCTACATCGTTAAAGAACAGAAGACCCAGCGATCCGGGAAAAAGATAGGTTTGAAAATCTGCCAGCCGGATGCGCAGATCGATATTATGGTAGAACTCCTCATCGCCGGCAAAACGGAATTTCCGATATCCCCGCAAATTCTCTGTTCCTCCGAGGAATTGCGCCTGATAAAATTCATGCTCCCCAAAGGTCTTCCCCCAGCCCACACGGGTAGAGATCACCACATTGCTGCGGGTATTAAAACTCGTGAACAAAGACAGGTCCGTATTCAACTGGGAATAATGATGGCTCGCATCATTCAGCCCGCCGTAACTGCTGAACTGGGTTTGCCAATGGATGCCCCGGCTGGGTAATATTTTATTATTCCGATCATCCACAAGGACGGTCGCACGGCCGCCGGCAAAGGCCCTGGATCTATAGAGGGTAGCATGATCCAGCCCGGGTACATCGGAGCGGTTGATGAACCGGTCCTTGTTGTCGGCGCTGTCCAGGGTAAAATATTGAAAGGCCGGTCCCGCAGCCAGGGTGAATACCGAACCCATTTTTTTCCGCAATTGCAGATCTGCATCATAGACATTAAAACGCGCCCGGTAATATCTCACTCCTTCCTTGGCATGCTTGTCGTAAATGCTCTCATTCCCAAAGCCGAAGAAATTGATGGTATTGTTCGGGGCCTTAATGCTGCTATGGAACAGAAGGTCCAGTTTCCCGATCGCATGGATAGCTTCGAAATCGTATTTGAAGGCAAAGGCTTTCGTTGCAAGAGCATGTTCGACCAATAAAGTATGCAATTGCTTATACGGATCTTTATGGAATCCATGGACCGTATACCGGAACCCTGCGCCCAGGAATACCCCATCGTCCGGGTTATAGCCTACACTTACCAGCGGCGCCAGGACATTGTACCTGAACCCCAGCCGGTTCACCGCATTCACGGAAGGATCCTTCGACAGGAAGGAGAGATGAGCCCCCTTCCCGGTAAACTCGTTCTTCTCCGTGCTCAGATCGTAGATCTTCGTCCTGACGGCAGGCGCCTCCGCCTCATTCTTATACTGATCATTCCCCGGACCGCCGATGATACGGACGACGATCCTCCCGCCGCCCTCTCCATGAATATGGAACTGATCGTCCCCTCCCAATCCATATAAACGGACCTCTTTCGTCTCACCGGAAAGGAAGGTCCGGCCAAAAAGCTTCTTACTGGCCTCCCCCCCTTTATTCAGCTTATAGACCGTCACGGTCACAGAGTCCTTTCCTTTACGCTCCACATCGAACAACTCTTTTTTATCGCTCCCGTAAATACTCACCATTTCAGCAAGGAAATGGTAATAGGTCATCATATCCTGCAAAAAATATTTCTTTCTCTCCTTCAGTTTGGCAATGATGGAGGGCATCGAATAAGCATGGATTTCCGCAGGCTGCAGCTTCAGCGAAGCTTCGATCAGGGAATCCGTCATCGTATTCAGCAACACCTCTACCGCTGCCCTCCAATCCTTCTCCGTCAGCTCGTTCATGTAATTGTGATCGAAATTCCGGGCATTGTAATTATAGGTTTCGATATTCCTGGCTTTCGGCCGGAAACCCTGCAACTGTGGCGCCGCCCAGGCCGATCCGGCGATCCAGGGTATCACCCCGCTATTGATAAAAAAAGGCTGGTCCCGATCCCGCGGCACAGGGGAAAAAGTCTTGCCCTTCCCGTTATCATCTGCCTCCCAGCGCCACTGATCCTCATGCCGGTCGAAATCCATGACGAACATATCCAGCAGCCGGGCCCTCAATACCGCCTGCTGGTCCACGGTATTATCATTGTCTTCAAATAACTTCTTATCCAGGTCCCCAAAATTGTAGGTCTTCTTTCCATTGCCCGGCTCCCGCTCTTCGAGCAGCGCAAACAGATTGCCATAATCACTCCTGAACCTCCCCAGCCTGGGATCGTCCGGCATATATACCAGCTCGGGACTCGCATGGGGTACATGCAGAGCAGTTGCCATCGGAGGGATGGACACGGCAGCATAGGGATAGGAAGCAGAGACTCCATCCGTCACCAGGTCCTTCACCAAAGGATCTCCCTGCAACGCCACCGGCAACGCATCGTTCGTCACATATTTCTCCACTCCCCGGAGAACGAATTCACGACCATCTGCATTTCTCATCCGCAGAGACCTTGTCTGGGTCCCCCCCCCGCGCTGAAAAGGCGTCCAGCCGGTCATATCGAAGACTTTCACCCGGATGGGTACCCCCCACTCCTTACGGTAGTTACTACCGAGCAGCCAGCGCTTGAATCCACCCGCCAGGAAACCGGGATACCCGATGGCTGTTACCGAGTCGGGAAAAGATCTTACAATAGTAGCGGTATCGACCCGTGGCAACAGGGGAGGCACCACGGCCGTATAGACCGGCTGCTGCAGGTCCTGCGCGCCAGCCGTATAAAATTTAATCCCGGACTTCCCGCTCTCATGCAGCTCGATGACGGCAAAGCCAAGGTCCTCCCTGGCAAACAGGGAATTGCTGCCCATCTTCACCCGGGCGCTTTTAGAACCCGCCCCGCTGACGACATAATAAACACTATCATGCTGCAGGAGTTGTAAAGCATGGTCATGCCCCGCCACATGGATCACATTCGCGTGACCTTTTATCACGCCTTCCACCTGCTGCCGCAATTCCTTATACTTCGGATTGTTCACATCCTGCACATTGCCGAACACACCCCTGGTAAGGGGATAGATGGACCCGAGAAGCGGTAAAGGAATATAAAGCCCCGATTGCAGATCTGTCAGGGGGAAAAGATGCTCTTTAAAAGTATAATAACCTCCATGTCCGCCATGCGTATACAGGGGATGATGCATGGCCAGTACGATCAGCTTGTCAGGGTAATTGCTGATGATATCTTTCAAGGCATTGAGGATCATCTTCTCATCTTTGCAATCGCAGGTGGACTCCAGGCCCGGACGGTCATCCTGCTGCAACCACCACTGACTGTCCATGCAGACCAATACCATTTTTTCGCCCACTTGCACAGCTACCGGTCCCGGACAACCGCCCTTAGGCAGCATTTCCACATTGGACAGCGCCAGTGACTCCAAATAAGTATCCTCATTCTTCACCTGGCCCCATCCTCCGGGCCTCCCCTCCTTCCAATCGTGGTTACCGGGAATAAAATAGGCTTTAGCCTTTTTACCCGCCACCACGGATACCTGGTAATCCAGTATCTTCCGGGCGGAATCGGTATACCGGCTGCCCTCTGGCGGCACTCCCAGGGGATAGACATTATCGCCCAGGTATACCAGCACATTGCTGGTATCATTCCAGTCCACATGCTGCTTCAGCCAGTCGCAGACAGGATGATGGCCATCCTTCAGCTCCCCCGCATCTCCTACCAGGAACATCCTCTGTACCACCCGGTCGCTTTGCGCACGGACACCCGTCCCATAGATCAGGACCATCCACAGCAGGCTAATGATCCGTAAATTTGTTCTCATATCAGTTAGGTTAGTTATACTTGAATAACAGCACATTGGCATTGCCGTCTCCCCCCTCATTGGAAATATACATATTCCCTTTTTTATCAAAAGCCAGCCCCTCCGGCTGTTTGAATAACGAAGGCGCCAGGGGATAACCCGCTTTCACTTTCCAATGATCATCCAGGATCAGCAATATCTTATTAACGGAGGAAATGATATACCAGTCCCGGGTCAGCGGATGCCTGGCGATGCAGGACGGATGAAATTTCACTTTCCTTTTTATACTGGTCAGCTTCACCTGGGACACATTCACCTTGAAATGATCCGTGATCGTCAAAGGGCCTTTTTTACTCCGCTCCAGCACATAGCCCGACACCTCACTGCGCTGGTCGTCATCCGGGCAATTCTTGCAAAGAGCGATGAGCTTGCCATTATCGTCTCCGAACAATCCTTCATATTCACCTGCCGGAAGAATGTTCTCGTATTTCTCCACAGGGTCCGTATTCCCATCACTGACCAGGCTCAATGGAAATACAAACAGGGATCCATCACTCCGCAGTACCACGAACTCCTTGTTATCCAGGATGGTCACGTCTTCATAATCGCCTCTTTTCCCGAATTTCTTATACGGGAATTTTCCGTCGCCCGGATGAAAATAAAAGAGCTTTCCCTCCTCATCCTCGATTGCGTAGAGCGTATCGCCATTGCCCCGCAGCGTGACAAGGCCCGATATCTCACGTAAAGATTCGCTCATGACAAATTTTTGCGGAGTGTCCAGATGATATCCCGGTGGGGAGCTGACGGGCGCGGCATCATAGCACCCCATAAACCCGGAAAATATACAGACGCAAAAAAGGCAGACGATCCTCACCATATAATTCCTAAACGCATACATGGATCTTTAGTTTTTGGGTTCGCCCCTGAATATCAGTCTAATTTTACACCCACGCGAAAAGCTTTTAACCCGCTGACTCCCTGCAATTCCTCCAGTTCTACCTGCTCCAGGTCGTCGTTAAGGATGCCCTTTTCCTGTAGATATTTTACATAATCCAGGTATTCCTCCGCCTCTTTATCATTAAAATAGATCACGGCAATCTTACCGGGTTGGGTGAGTCGTTCATTACTATCCTTAATATGCACCTTATCGACCCTCTTCTTTACTACCTGGTACCGGATATTATATCCCCCTTCCACATCGAACCTCCGTTCATCTTTCCGGAAGCTGATATCGATGGAATTGGAATGAACGAAGATCAACTGGGTCGTCAGCAGCTTCCCGGGCATCTGCGGTAATAAGGCATGCGTCAGTTGCGCAATAGCCGCCATAGAACTCAGTTGCCACAAACGCAGATTCTTCAGATAGATCAGGTCGAATGGCTTGTCGGGCGCAATGGTCTGCCCGATATAAATATCGTATTCCACCCCGTCCGTCCTGAATTTTTCAAAATAGGAAGGATAGGTCTCTTGCACTTCTTTCTTCCCGGACTCCAGTTGACGATTGATGGTCTTATTGATCAGCTTTATGGAAGCTTCCAGTTCCCGCCGGTGTTTATAAGCAATCCCCTCCGCCTCATTGATCGCCTGAAGATAAGGCTGGATGATCTCCGCAGTATCCGGCCTCGTCTCCTTAAAATGGGTAAAGAACCCATCCACCTTTTCCTGCATAAAACTATTCAGGTCCATCTCCTCTGCCGTAGTCAGCGAACCGGATATCGCATCCAGCCATTTTCTGCATTGGAAGATCAGTTCATCCACCAGTTCCAGGTTGGTCACTTTCTGGAGGTTGTACAAAGTGCTCACCAGGATATCGAATTGAGCCTGCAAGTCCTTTCTCAGCGCCTCATTCCTTTCGATCGTGGAATTCCGTATATCGACAGCCCCATACAAGGGGTAAACATTCTTAAAGTAGATGGTCTCTATCACAGGCCGGTGATCCCCGCCCTCTTCTTCTCTCAAAAAATGCCAGGCCGCCTCATTGAATTTCCATTCCACGGAAGGCTGGATAGAAGTGAAATTTTCTTTAACGACCGCCTTGACCCTGGCTCCAAAATCATCGATATTCTGTTGGAGGAGTTGTGCCAGCAAGGGAAGGACAATGTCCAGCCGGGATAAAAGCCCCTGGTCCAGGACCCCCTCCCCGGTGGCAGAAACTTCCAAAGCCCCGACCAGCCGGTTATTGTAAAAGACGGGCACCATGGCATAGGCTTTCACGCCACTGCGCCGGAGTACGGTAAGAAAGGGAGCATCCTTCGTGTCCTCCGGGATATTATCGAAAAAGACCAGTTGGGGAGTCTGCATATATTTTTCGGCCATCTCGATATAGACCTTCTCTACCTCCCCGTTCTCCTTGGCCGCGGCGACCAGCAGGCTGTGCGAGCAACCATCATCCGGGAACACGGGCCGGTCATTGACCTTCAGGAAAGGCAACAGGCCATAATCCACGGAGCTATTCCCCGTCAGGCTCTTCAAAGAGTCGATGACATCCTTGTAATGGGAGTCATGCCCAAAACTCATCATCGGATTTAAAATAATATTCTTGATCGTCTCCACCACATGCTCCGTAGTAATATCCGTCACCGTAACGGCGGCAATCCCCTCGAACCGGAACTGGGTCAGAGGAAGCTGCCGCATTAAAAGATCTAGGATCCGGGGCCCGGGCAAATGAGATTGCAAAAGGGCAGGGTTCCATTCAGGAAGAGCCCCCTTGGGGAACACCTCCACAAAACGGGTATCGATATTCAGCCGGTAATAATTCAGAATCCCCGAATTCTCGTTCTTTAAAGAACTGATCAGGCTGCTGGAATGAAACAAATTATAGTTATACAGCTTCTTTAAGACAAGACTATAGACGAGGTCCAGGTTCATCTTTTTGCGCACCCTACTTTTTTCATCGATCATACAGACCCTCAGGTGTCCCGAATCCTGGTCCCGAAGCAGATCGTAAAAGGGATCGGTGCCATAGAATATAATAGGCTGCAGCGGCACGCTCAGGGACCACAGGTTCAGGCTTTCGTCTTCAATGGCCGGGAAGATAGTGCTGTACATCAGTTCCAGGAGATCCTGGTATTGGGCTGCCTGCTCTACCTCTATCCGGTAATTTCCCCGAAGCCGGTGCTCAAAATGATTGATCAGGAAATCCAGGTATTTGACCTTCATGGTCTTTTCATTCAGCTTCCTGTTCTTCAGGAAATCAATAAACCCTTTAAAGGACAGATGGGAGTCCACTAACTCGCCCCCCTCCATTTCTTTGGCTATATTGAGTATAGAATGTTGCATAAAATTAAGGTCATAGTCATTTCATCATTATTTATTCAGCGGTACGGGGAAAGCCAATGCTGCTATCAGAAAAGCCAGCACGGACAGGATCAACCCATACATGAACACATTGTAGGACAGCCGGAGCCAGCGATATTTCTTGCCCAGAGCCAGCCCCTGGAAATAGACATCCCGGATCAGGCTCCCATACAGGAAATCCCTGTCATCCATCATCTTCAACATGCCGTCGGCATAGTCGGGCAGGCTCATCTTGTAAAAATTCCCAAAGAACAACAGGTTCACCTTTTTTTCATCAAGATCAGCCTTGCTGAACGTGCCCGGAGGAATATGCGGCCGGGTAGCCAGGATAGAAAAAATGATCGTCGCCAGGTTGACCGTTAATAAAATGATAGCCGGGATGGCCAGGTTCGTATGATCCTCTATCTTCCGCAGCAACAAGCTCAGCAATACGGAAATAATAATGGAGTTCACCTGGATCAGGATCTGTGCCTTACTGTCCGCCTGAGTGCTCAGACGCTGGTTATTATTGGATGTGATCCGGAAGACCGTATCGATCCCCCTGCCCGCATCCTTCTTACTGTCATCTTTTTTCCCTTCTTCTTTTTTGCCTTTCTTATCCTTTTTCTCCGAAGCTTCGTTTTCCTGCTCTTCTTGCGCTTCTCCATGTTGATGCAAAAGGGCGACGACCGGATCGGAGGGGAGAACCTCCGGTTCCTTAGCTTTCATCTTGTCCAGGTTCTCCTGCTGTTTCTCATTCAGCAGCAACTGGCAATAATCCGTATGATAATGGTGCGATTCCAGGAACCGGATCGAATCTTTGCGCCACTGATCCTTACTTATTTTTCTATGTTGCAGGATCTCTATCTCTTTTCGCAGCAGCTTATTCCGATCGCCGAATTCATCCGTTCCCAGGTGAAAAAGATCCGCATCACACACAATCTCTTCCAGTAAATTAGCGGGCTTTTGCGGAAGCCGCGTAGCGAGGATACAGTTCCTGACAGCCTCGATCACAGTAGCATCCACACCGGTACCCGTCAGGAAAGATTCAGCCATCTCTGCCCCCTTTTCCTCATGGCCGGCTGCCCCTCCTTTATAATAACCGATATCGTGAAACCAGGCGGCTACATTCACGGTAAAAAAATCCTTTTCATCCAGTTGATAGTGCTGCCCGATCGCAATTGCAGCCTCCACCACTTTCTCCGTATGCGTCCGGTTATGATAAAGGATCCTTTCATCGACATGAGCGTCGAAAAAAGACCGGACATAGTGCTTTGCCTGCTCCTGTATATTATTATAATCCATGACTGGGAATAAAACACCCAATGTAGTAAATAAACCTTTTTAAAAAAAATACAGGAGCCATCCGGCATGAATTTCCTGATAGACAAAGGTTTCAACGCCCGGCCACTTGTACATATCATCGATATTCCTGTACAATTCGCGTATTTTATAATATAATGCTTCTGCGCCCCTCAGGTCCTTGCGGGCGTCCCGGGCTGGTGTGAGAGTTCCTCCCGGCGGGATCGGCCGGCAGTGGCCGAAGCCCTGTATTTAGCTAGGTTAATGAGTAACACGCTGATCAATATAATTGCCAATCCCAGCAATTGCATCGGGGACATTTTTTCATTTGCAAAAAACACGCCCAATAATACGGCAACTACCGGGTTCACATATGCGTGCGTACTTACCTGGGTGGCAGACCTCACCTGTAACAACCAGACAAAAGCGCTGTACCCAGCCAATGAACCCATCGTCACCAGGTAGAATATGGAAAGCCAGGAAGAAAGCGGCACATCCTGCCAATGGAAATGAGTCCATTCCCCGCTGATCAGGCTGGCAGGAATAAAAGCTACCCCCGCTGCCAACATTTGCCAGCCGGCATTGACCGAATTAGAATTGCCCGAAGATTTGTATTTGGCATAAAGAGATCCCGATGCCCAGGAGATCGAACCCAGCAATAACACCAGCAGTGCGATCACCTGCCAGTTAGTCCCGGCACCCGGAACGCCGCCCGCAGGGGAAAGAGAATGGATCAGCCTTTCCCCGAATAAGAGGATGACACCGGCAAATCCCACCAGCAACCCCAGGATCGTCTCCCTGCTCCGGAAATTCTCCTGCCATTTGCGCCGGTCCAGTACGACGAACCAGATCGGCCCGGAAGCCAGTAAAATAGCCGCCAGCGAACTGGGCAGATATTGCTCCGACCAGATCAACGCTCCATTCCCGAAGAAGAGCAATAACAGACCGCTCACGATCGCCGGCTTCATATCCTTCCAGACAAAAACCCGCTCACCCGTTACCCCGCACCAGAGCAGCATCAGGATTCCCGCGATCAGAAACCGCATACACCCCACCAGCATAGGAGGAATGTGCAGGACAGAAAGGCGGATAAAAAAATAAGTAGAACCCCAGACTATATATACAATAGCGAAGGCTATAATAACTCTTAAGGCAGAGACAGGTCTGTTAGAAGGAGAAGACATACAGAATTATTTATTAGGGACCACTAGTTTTTGCTCTTCTTTCACGGTTTCCAGGACGATCGTCGTTTTCGTAGAGTGGATCGTAGGGATCTTGGCAAACTCATTGCGCATCAGCGCCATCAAGGCAGCCGAATCGGCCGCACGCACTTTCACCAGGTAACAATCCTCCCCGGCGATATTATGCACTTCCTGCACTTCAGGTATCTTGGCCAGGGCAGGTCCCGTGACACTGCTTCCAAAACCATCGTTGGTCTTTATAAAAATAAACGCCAGTAATTTCTGACCCACCGCTGCCGGGCTAATGCTGGTGGTATAGTTGCGGATCACCTTTTTCTGCTCCAGTTTCTTCACCCGCTCCAGCACGGCCGAAGGAGCCATATCCAGCTTTTTGGCCATGTCAACATTGGAGATGCGGGCATTCTCCTGCATCAGCTGCAGGATCTGCAGGTCCGTATTATCCAAAATAACTTCCATTATTATTTTTGGTAAAGGTAGTAATAAACAGAATAAAATGCAGAAAATAATAAAAAAAGGGAATAAAATTCTTTCTAGAAGGACTATTCCCCGCCCTCCTCCTCCTTTTTCGACTGCTTCCGCAAAAAAAGCCCCCCCACCGGAGAGATCTTTCTGCGGGAAGTAAGATAATGGATCACGGTATGCTCCAGCCAGTGATGCAGCGGTAAAAGGATCGCTGCCAGGAACACCTTGATCAACAGCACCTTCCAGGGCTCCCCATGAGTGGCCTCATGGATCTGTTTATCAGCCAGCAGAATAATGAATTCGAAAAGAAAAATAAACGAAAAAAACCCCAGGGCCCGGATAGTACGGGGAGACACCACGAAAAAACCCATCATGACGAGCGCAACGAACAGCCCGGCCAGTCCCACCGTAAAGCCCATATACTGGACATTATGCCGGTGTTGCACATTTTCCTCCTCTTCTTTGGCAAGCCGATCCCTCCGCCGGTTGTCATTGTCCACTTCCAGTTTCAGCAGGTCCGTCTCTTTAGCCAGGGACTTGATGCTATCCGTACACTTATTATATTCCGTATTATAAAAATAAGCGGCCTTGTAATCGCCGGCCTGATTATACAGCGAATCCAGGATCCCGGTGCTCTTCTGTAAAATGCTCAGGTTCCGGGTCGCTTCCCCGATCTCCTTTGCCTTTAAATAATAATCAATGGCCTTCCCGTTCTCTCCTTTCTTCCGGTAATACCCCCCGAACTTCTCATAAAAATCGTCCTTCATAAAAGGGCTCCCCTTTTTCTCGACATCCGGCTCCGCTCGCTTAAAATAATAATAGGCGGAATCAAACTTTTTCATATTCGTATACGCAATACCGTACTCTTCATCGGTTAAAAACCGCAGCCCCGCTCTGTCCAGGAAATCCAGCAGTTCTTTATGCTCATTCAGATAACTGATGCCCTTTGCATACTGATCGCCCGAAAAATACATACTGAATATATTGATATAGGAATCAAGCTTAGCCAGGTCAAAATGCAGGGTATCCGCCTCGGCGATCGAGCTTTCATACATTTTCAAGGCCAGCTCGTATTGCTTTTTTGCCGTGAACAACCTGCCTAAATTGTTATAGTCATCCACCAGCCTGAACTTGTCATGATTCTTCCGGTCGATAGTAAAAACTCTCATCTCATAATCGATCGCCTTATCATTCTCTCCGATATGTGCATAGAACCCCCTCAGATCCCAGCAGACCCTTCGGATCAAATCCTCATTTTTCGATGACTCCGCTATATTCAAACCTTCCAGGTAATTCCGGAAAGCGAGTAGCTTTTCATTCATGGCCATATAGGTATCACCCATATAAGAATAAGCGGATACTTTTGCCGAATCATTATCCAGGCTGCCGGCTACGGAGAGGGCCAGGTTATTATAGCTAAGCGCCTTCTCATTCTCCCCCTTTGCAGTGAAGGCTTCTGACAGGCCGCAATAACTATCGACCAGCCCGGCATCCAGGCCATTCTCCCTGGCAAGCTTTTCCGCATGCTGAAAATTATCGATGGCAAGCAGGATACTACCAGCCAGTTCAGCCTGGCGCAGATAACGATGCCCGTTTTGAATATACGTATAGATCATCAGCCTCCTGTCCCGGCTCATCTCCGCCACTTCCATAGCCTGGCTGGCATACCGCTCCGACAAGGAATCTTCCTGGCTGGCATAATAACCTGCCAGGCGCAGCAACGTACTGATCTTTTCCCGGTCATTCTTAGCAAGGAAAACGCTTTTTTTCAAACTATCCGGATAATAATTGCTCTGCCCCATCCCCTTCCCGCAGGCAAAAAACAAACATAGGATAAGCCCCGAAAATCTTATGAACATAACAGTCCGTTTAAAGTAATTAAAGATAATACTAAAAGAAAGACCCGGGCAGGGGGTCGACACAAACAGCCATTTGGACTACAAAAACACCTCTCTTGCCGGAGGATGCTCTTTTGACAATCCATACATTGTAACTTTATGAAATGTTTTCCATACCAGTCAGGATAAGACCTGCCCTTCCCCATATAGCCATCTGGAGTATATTGCTGGTGCTGCCTGCCCTCATCAGGGTGCCTGCGCATAAAGAAACCGATTTCACCGCCCTGCCGGGCGGCTTTTTCATAGCCACCAACCTGATGAATATTGGCCTGTTCTACGGGAATGCCTTCTTTTTATATCCCCGGTACATGAACAGGCGAAAATGGTGGATCTACCTCCCTTCTGTACTGGCCGCCGTAATCGGCTTATTTTTCATAAAGATCCTGATCATTCAGAAAGGCTTCCCCACGATCCTGATTGACATGAATACGAAACGATTTGCCTTTTTCTCCAGCCTGGCTTTTGTGCTGCTGAGTATTATCTACAGGGTGCTGGTGGACAATACAAAACGTGAAAAAAAATTAAAAGAGATACAGGCCGCTCAATTCACGACGGAACTAAAATTCCTCCGTTCCCAGGTAAACCCACATTTCTTGTTTAACGTACTAACCAACCTGGTGTCCCTGGCCCGTACCGGCTCCCGTCAATTGGAGCCCTCCCTCATCATGCTGGCCGGCCTGATGCGTTATATGCTATATGACTCCGGAGAAAAAAAAGTCGCTATCGCCGACGAGCTGCAGTACCTAAAAAGCTATATCCAATTGCAACAATTACGATTTGGAGAAGATGTAACAATTGTTACTAACTTTGAAATAGATGAACGGCAACAATTGCTGACCATCGAACCTATGCTCCTGATCCCTTTTGTAGAGAATGCATTCAAACATGGGGTGGGATGGATCGATAAGCCTGCCATATCCATCGACCTCAGCGTGATCGATGGCCTATTGAAGCTTACCATACAGAATAAGTTCAATGAGCAAGAGTACAGTAAAGACCCCCATACAGGAATTGGCCTGCCGAACGTTCAAACCAGGCTCAAATTGCTGTATCCCCGTAAGCATACCCTTTCCCTGGATAAAGGGAATGATTCTTATTTTGTTCATCTAACGATCGACCTGCTATGATACACTGCGTGGCCATAGACGATGAAAAGCTGGTACTGGACCTCCTGGTGGATAATATCCGCCAGGTCCCTTTCCTGCACCTGGTGGCGGCCTGCCGGAATGCAATGGAAGCGACAGCCGCCCTGCAGGAAGAAAAGATCGACCTTATCTTCGTGGATATCCAGCTACCCAGGCTCAATGGGCTGCAATTCATCCGCACGCTGGTGCAGCCGCCGATGGTCATCCTGGTTACGGCTTATGAACAATACGCCCTGGAAAGCTATAATATTGACGTTGTAGATTACCTGTTGAAGCCGGTGGCCTTCGACCGCTTCCTGAAGGCCTGCAATAAAGCCAAAGACCTTTTTACCCTGAAGAACAACCAGAACCGCATGGAGCGACAGGACCAGGCAATTAACCAGGCGCAGGCAATCCCCCAGGCACAGCTCCCGGGAGAAGAGGCTTCCGGCTTCCTGTTCGTAAATGTCGAATACACCCTGGTGAAGGTTTCTTTTGCAGACATCCTGTTCGTGGAAGGGCTCAAAGACTATATCCGCATACACCTCGCATCCTCCTCCCGGCCGGTAATTACCAAGATGAGCCTCAAGGCGATGGAAGAAAAATTGCCGGCCTCCCTTTTTATCCGCGTTCATAAATCTTATATCATTGCCATCCGGCATATTACGGTTATCAAACGCGACCTCGTGTGCATCGGGCCACAGGAGATCCCCCTGAGCGAATTCTATAAGGACAACCTGCAACGGATCATTAAAGGTTAATACCCCACAACTCCGACAATGCTCCTTTGATCGCTACATCTTCCCCACTCGTCTACTTGTGAAATCAACGCTTCGCGAGAGGCTTAGCTTTGCCTTGACCATCATCAATCAGTATATGTCTTCCCGTTCATTACCTTATACGATATTCCTGCTTTTGCTCTCAGCAGCAGGCCTGCGCTCCCAGGAACAGACCACCATCAGTGGCTCCGTCAGGAGCAGGCAAGGCTCCTTCAGCGGCAGACAGGGTTCTCCCGGCGAGAAGCAGGCTTCCTTACCAGGCGCCAGCGTTTACCTGAAAGGCTCCCTCAGCGGAACGACAACAGACTCATCCGGGCATTATACGTTTACTACGGACGCCAGGGGATCACAGGTATTGGTCGTATCTTCCGTAGGTTTCAGGGAGCAGGAAAAACAGGTGAACATTAACGATAGTGTCATGGTTGCCGACATCATCCTGCAGCAGGATGACAAGGCCATGGAACCCGTAGTCATCTCCGCCGGAAGCTTTATAGCCAGTGACAGGGCCCGGGGAGCATCCCTGACTCCCGTCGATGTGGTGACCACGGCAGGCAACAACGGGGATATCGCCAACGCCCTGCGGGCCTTGCCCGGCACCCAGCAGATCGGTGAACAAGAGGGCCTTTTCGTCCGGGGAGGCACCAGCGATGAGACCAAACAGTTCATTGACGGTACCCTGCTGCGGAATCCCAATTTTTCTTCCGTGCCCGGTATCCTGCAGCCTGCCCGGGTCTCCCCCTTTCTTTTTAACGGCATCGTATTCAGCTCGGGGGGCTATTCCGCGCTTTACGGAGACGCCATGAGCGGGGCCCTGATCCTGGAGAGCGTAGACCTGCCGGACAAGTCTTCTGCGATCGTCGGCATATCCCCGATCGTCGGCGTCGCCGGTTTCCAGGAGTTGGACAAGTCACACCGGTATAGCTACGGAGCAGGTTCCCGGTATGTTAACTATAACCCCTATTCGAAGATCATCCGGCAACGACCCGACTATTTCCATGGGCCGGAATTTTTAAGCGGAGACGCTAATTTTCGTATCCGGACCGGCAATACGGGGATGCTCAAATTTTATGTCACAGGAGGTTACAACAACACCGGCCTGCGTCGGCCGGATATCGATAGCAGTCTGTTAAAGTCGGGCTTTCAGCTAAAAGGAGCGAATATCTATAATAACCTCAGCTACCGGGGGATCCTGGGCAGAGGCTGGAAAATAGACCTGGGCATGACTTATACGTATAATAAGGATCATATCTCCCGGTCATTGCTCGATGCGCAAAACCGGCAATTATTCCTGCCGGATGAGCCCTATTCCATCAAGAATATTCTCACCGTGGTCGAATCGAATTTTTCAGAAGGAAAAATAGTGCTGACCCGGTCGCTTGCCGGGGGAAATGTCTTGCGTATCGGCGGTGGACAAACCATTTCAAAGGATCATTATTCCTATAACGACACGATCTCCATCCTGAGAAATCCCCTCACCGCCGCTTTCGCGGAGGCTGATATCCGTTTCACCCGGCACCTGGCCGCCAGGGCCGGCCTCCGGTATGAATATTCCGGCTTATTACATCAGTCCACACTGGCCCCCCGTATCAGCATCGGCTACCGCATCCCGGGAATGGGGCAATTCAATGCCGCCTATGGTGTGTTCTACCAGGCACCCGAGAATCAGTATATCCATCAGAGCAGGGGAATGGATTTCTCTTATGCCGTTCACTATATGCTCAACTATCTGAAGTCAGCGAATAACAGGACTTTCCGGGTAGAAGCCTACTACAAACAATATAAAAAACTGCCCGGGCTTTCCGCCGACTCCCTGTACACCAATAAAGGAGATGGGTACGCACGCGGCATAGAAGTATTCTGGAGGGACAAAAAAACCTTTAAAGGCCTCGATTATTGGTTTACCTATACTTACATAGATACCAAAAGGGATTACCTGAATTTCCCCTACCGGCTCCACCCGGAATTCGCAACACCGCATACCGCTTCTCTCGTGGTCAAACGCTTCTTTGAAAAGATCAATACCAGCTTTAACGCCGCTTACACTTTTGCCACGGGAAGGCCCTATTATAACATCGTCAGTGATCACACGGGGAAGTCTGTACTGGAAGACCAGGGGACTACTATCGCATACAATAGCGTAAACCTAAGCATTTCCTATCTCTGCACGCTCTTCAAACACTGGAAGACCCGGGATTTTACCATTATCGCATTTGGCATGAATAACGTACTGGGGACAGACCAGGTTTTCGGCTACCAATATAGCAGCAATGGACTAAATAAGGTGCCCGTCACTTTGCCGGCTCCCCGATCCCTGTTCGGCGGCATTTTCGTGAATTTCGGAATCAACCGGCGAAATGAAAATCTCGATGACAATCTATGATCAGATTTAATTATTAACCATAAAAACAAAAAAAATGAAAACGCTGAAAATGATGCTCTTCCTTCCCTGCCTCCTGTTCATCCGGGATCCGCAGGCCGAGGCCCAATCTTCCGCTTTAGACAAAGTCATCACTCCTTATGTCAGCAGGCTGGACAACGCTGCTTCCGTCACCGATTACCAGGCCCTGGCAAACGATTTTACCCGGGTGACAAACGCATATCCCAACGAATGGCTGGGATATTATTACGCCGCTTATTGTTATACCAGGATCGCCTGGTCATACAAGGATAACGGAGACAAGATCGAACCTTTTGCCCGACAAGCCGAAACCCTGATCCGGAAGGCCGAAGCCCTGGCAGGATCGGACAACAAGGCGCTCTCGGAGATCTATTGCGTATGGAGTATGGTAGACAGGGCTTATGTCTTTATCAGCCCCATGTCCAATGGACGCACCTATGGCCCCCCTGCCAACCAGTACATAGAAAAAGCTAAAAAGGCCAACCCCGATAATGCCCGCGCCCTCTACCTGGACGGCTGGGCCAAATACAATACTCCTAAGTTATGGGGAGGGGACAAGGGCAAAGCGAAAGAATTATTCCAACAGGCCCTGGAAAAATTGAAAGTCAATCCCGGCTCTCCGGCCAACTCTCCCTCCCCGGTCGGCTCCGCTTCCCCTGCCTTTCCACACTGGGGCAAGCCCGATATAGAAGCCCTATTAGCGGAATACAAATAAAATAAAGAAGATATGAAAGCATCTGCAGAAAGAAAACTCTTCCGGTGGATCCATATTTTGTTCAGCATCCCCCTTATTGGCTACTTATACGGACCGGTTGCCGCGAAACCCTATGCGGCTTTTGCCACCCGATGGGTTTTCTTTCCCGCTGTGGTAGTCTCAGGATTATGGATGTGGAAGGGGCATATTATAAAAAAATGGTTCCGGACGAATAATTGCGGAAGCCTCTGAACTACCCCGATAAGACAAATTGTCCCTAGGAATACCTGGTAGGTATTAACAATTCCCGTATATCTACATCTAATGCCAGAGCAATCTCCCGGAGGAGTCTTAAAGTGGGCTGAAATTCGTTGTTACAGATCCTTGTAACGCTATTTGGAGCTATGCCGACCCTGGTCGCCAATTCTTTATGCGATATATCTTTTTCAGCTAAGACAGCTTTTATCCTATTAATTTTAATCTTTTTTTCCATTTCTCCGGCGGTTTGAGGGGCAAGCCAATTTAGGCTATTTCTTGTATAACTACTACGTCAAATTGAAGATAAACTTCTAGGAATCAATATCTTCTAAATTGGGCAAATACGTAGTAGATATTTTTTAATCAGTATAAGGTATCATAAAATAATTTTTACGTATCTTACGAGCATCCTAAAAAATTGGTTATGGCTTTGGTATTTAAATTTACGTAATATGTCAGGGGATGTGCCAAACAACGTCCCCTGATTTTTTATCCCCAACGTCTTTTAAGAGTATTTTTAAAAAAAGATCCCTTACTATTCCCTGCAACAAACCTGCGGGGAATGAAATAGCTCTGACTTATCCCCCCCCGGCTAATTTTGCCCCGTCGAACAAATCTAAGCAGAACACCTGTACAAAGGAGGCTAACCAATAGCTTCAAAAGGGAATATATAAAACCAAACAATCCCTTCGCCCTGCCTGGGCATGAAAATATTTTTTAAAAAATAAAAAAATAAATGTTATTTTGACAGGAATTGTTCGGATAAACCACGCCGGACGCAGCACTAAGATCAGTCTAACCAACAAAAGAGCGAAAAATTCTGGATGAATTAGCCATATGGAAAAAGATCAATTTGTACTAGGAGTAGACTACGGAACAGATTCCGTCCGGTCTATTATCGTCAACGCCGGCAATGGCCACGAAATCGCCTCATCCATTTTCTACTATCCCCGCTGGAAGGATGGCCTCTATTGCGACCCCGGTATAAATAAGTTCAGACAACATCCCCTGGATTATATAGAAGGGCTCGAACAGACCATCCGCAGCTGCCTGGCACAGGCAGGACCTTCCGTAGCAAAAAAGGTAAAAGCCATTTCCATCGACACCACCGGATCGACACCGGTTGCCGTGGATCAAACAGGCACCCCCCTGGGACTGCTTCCCGGTTTTGAGAACAATCCCAACGCCCTATTCGTATTGTGGAAGGACCATACCTCCGTAAAAGAAGCCGCCGCCATCAACGCCCATGCTGAAAAATTTGATACCAATTACCTTCAATTCGTAGGAGGTGTTTATTCCTCCGAATGGTTCTGGGCCAAATTACTTCATGTACTAAAAGAAGACGAACAGGTAAGAAAAGCCTGTTATTCCTGGGTGGAACATTGCGACTGGATCCCCTTCATACTGACAGGGGGCAAACACATCACCGATATGCGTAGAAGCGTCTGCGCAGCAGGTCATAAAGCCCTTTGGGCGGAAGAATTCAGGACAACTGCCGATATCGGCCCCGACGCAGACCCCGGCCGCTCCGGCGGCCTCCCCCCCGATGATTTCTTTTCCTCCCTCGACCCCTTACTGAAAGGCTTTACGGCAAGACTCTTCACCCGCACCTATACTGCCGACCAGGCAGCCGGCTTCCTATCGAAGGAATGGGCCGAACGCCTGGGATTGGAATCACCCAATGAGGTGGTCATAGGCATAGGCGCCTTCGATGCCCACATGGGCGCCGTTGGCGGTCAGATCGAAGCCTATCACCTGAGCAAAGTAATGGGCACTTCCACCTGCGATATGCTGGTCGCCCCGCTGAAAGAGGTGGAAGGCAAATTGGTCAAAGGTATCTGCGGACAGGTGCCAGGCTCTGTCATCCCGGGAATGATGGGACTCGAAGCCGGCCAGTCGGCCTTCGGCGATGCTTACGCCTGGTTTAAAAGCATACTGGCCTGGCCATTACAAAACATATTGGCGCAGACAGGCCCTTCCTTCATCGATGCCAACAGCACCCGGGCGCTCATAGCGGAGACCCTGGACAAGATAATTCCCGAACTCAGCAGGCAGGCCGCCGCGCTCCCCCTGGAACAACAAGGGGAACTAGCCCTGGACTGGTTTAACGGCCGCCGTACACCCGATGCCAACCAGACCCTGAAAGGCGCCCTTTCAGGCCTGAGCCTGGGAAGCGACGCCCCCAGGATATTCCGGGCCATCGTCGAATCCACCTGCTTCGGAGCCAGGGCAATCGTAGACCGCTTCCGCAAAGAAGGGATCCCTGTCAAAGGATTGATCGGCATGGGCGGAGTAGCCAGGAAATCCCCCTTTATCATGCAGATGATGTCCGACATCATGAACATGTCCATCCGCATCCACCGCTCCGAACAGACCTGCGCACTGGGCGCCGCCATGTTCGCCGCCACCGCCGCAGGCATCTACCCCAAGGTGGAAGATGCCATGGCAGCAATGGGACAAGGCTTCGACGCCGGATACCATCCCGATGCCGGAAGAGCGGCGGTCTATGCTGGCCGTTACAAACAATACCAGGACCTGGGACAATTCATAGAAAACAAAGTTTAAAAATGAGCAAATACAAACATATACAGGAGACCGCTTATCAGGCCAATATGCAGCTTCCTAAGCTGGGGCTCGTCCTGTTTACCTTCGGCAACGTCAGCGCAGCCGACCGTGACCAGGGTGTCTTCGCCATCAAACCCAGCGGCGTCCCTTACGATGAACTGTCCGCCGACAAGATGGTCATCGTCGACTTTGACGGCAAAACAGTAAAAGGCAAACTCCGCCCTTCCTCCGATACGCTCACCCACGCCGTACTCTACAAGCACTGGGAAAAGATCGGAGGCATCGTACACACCCATTCCACTTATGCGACCGCCTGGGCCCAGGCACAAAGGGATATCCCGATCTTCGGAACCACCCACGCCGATCACAACACCGTGGACATCCCTTGCGCGCCGCCCATGAACGACGAAATGATACAAGGCGATTACGAATACCAGACGGGCTTCCAGATTATGAATGCCCTGCAGGAAAAAGGACTCACCTACGAAGAAGTGGAAATGATCCTCGTAGGCAATCACGCCCCTTTCACCTGGGGCAAGACACCGGAAAAAGCCGTATACAACAGCGCCGTACTGGAAGCTGTAGCGAAGATGGCCTACCTGACCGAACAGATCAGAAAAGATAGCCCCAGGCTACAGGACTCCCTGATCAAAAAACATTTTGAGCGCAAACATGGGCCCAACTCTTATTACGGCCAATAACCAAATCGACCCAACAATATTTATCACCATCATAGCTAAACAACAGGAAAGAGGATATGCATACGAACTTAAAAAAATTCGAAGTGTGGTTTGTCACCGGCAGCCAGCATTTATATGGAGAAGAAACCCTCAAACAGGTAGCGGCTCATTCCCAGACCATTGCCCAATCATTGAATGACGCCCCGCAAATACCCGTCACCGTGATATTTAAACCCACTGTGAAAACACCCGAAGAAATTTACCACCTCTGCGTGGAAGCCAACTCGGCCTCCAATTGCATCGGCATCATCGCCTGGATGCACACCTTTTCGCCCGCCAAAATGTGGATCGGCGGATTAAAAGCCCTGCAAAAACCACTCGTACACCTGCATACCCAATTTAACAGGGATATCCCCTGGGGTGAGATCGATATGGACTTCATGAACCTCAACCAGAGCGCCCACGGCGACCGGGAGTTCGGATTCATCATGACCCGCATGAGATTGAACCGCAAGGTCATTACCGGCCACTGGCAGGATTCCGCCGTACTGGAAAGCCTCAATGCCTGGTCCCGCTCCGCAGCAGGCTGGCATGACTGGCAGGGCGCTAAATTCGTACGCTTCGGAGATAATATGCGTTACGTAGCCGTCACCGATGGAGACAAAGTAGAGGCGGAAATGAAATTCGGCTATTCCGTCAATACCTACGGGATCGGAGACCTGGTAAAAGTCATCGCCCAGGTAAGCGATGCCGCCATCGATAGCCTGGTAAAAGAATACGATGAGAAATACAAACTGGCCGACTCCCTACACAAAGGAAAAGAACAACACGGCTCCCTGCGGGAAGCCGCCAGGATCGAAATAGGCTTACGCGCCTTCCTGGAGAATGGCAACTTCAAAGGGTTTACGGACACTTTCGAAGACCTGCATGGAATGACGCAATTACCAGGTATTGCCGCCCAACGCCTGATGGGTAGCGGCTACGGATTTGCCGGAGAAGGCGACTGGAAGACCGCCGCCCTGGTACGGGCCATGAAAGTGATGGGCAGCGGACTGCCGGGAGGCAATTCCTTCATGGAAGACTATACCTATCATTTCAATCCGGAGAACAATCTCGTCCTGGGATCTCACATGCTGGAGATCTGCGAATCCATCGCAGAGGGCATGCCTTCCTGCGAGATACACCCCCTGGGCATCGGCGGCAAAGCCGACCCTGTCAGGCTCGTCTTCAATTCTGCAGCCGGTCCGGCCATCAACGCCTCGATCATCGATATGGGCAACCGCTTCCGCCTCCTGGTCAACGAGGTCGTCGCCGTAGCCCCGATCCAATCCCTGCCCAAATTGCCTGTCGCCCGCGTCCTATGGAAGCCCTATCCCGACATGAAAACAGGATGCACAGCCTGGATCCTGGCCGGCGGCGCCCACCATACCTGCTATAGCCAGAACCTGACAGCCGAACACCTGCAGGACTTCGCAGATATGGCAGGCATCGAACTGGCCCTGATAGGTAAAAAGACCGATCTCTACCAATTCCGTAATGAGCTGCGCTGGAATGAAGTATACTACCAGATCAACCGATAACCGGCCCCGCATCAAAAGGATAACACGTTTTTATTATTAAATACATCTAACGCCCCGCATTGCTTATGAATAAGAATCTCGTCTTTGCAGACTATATCGTCTTCGCCGTCTATTTCGTCCTGGTAGCTTCCTACGGTTACTGGATCTATCAGCGAAAAAAGAAAGCCGTTACTGACACAAAGGATTTCTTTCTGGCGGAAGGCTCGCTGACCTGGTGGGCCATCGGAGCCTCCCTGATCGCTTCGAATATTTCTGCAGAGCAGTTCATCGGCATGAGCGGAGAAGGTTTTTTTGCCGGCATCGCCGTGGCAGCCTACGAATGGATAGCAGCAATAGCCCTGATCATCATTGCCATATGGTTTATCCCTGTATACCTTAAAAATAAGATATACACCATGCCGCAGTTTCTAAAGACCCGCTACAACGGGACCGTAGCCCTGATCATGGCTATCTTCTGGCTCTTGTTATATGTATTCGTCAACCTCACTTCCATCCTGTACCTGGGCGCCGTGGCCATCAATGGATTGGTGGGGGGCAGCAATCTCCATATCATCATGATCGGCCTGGCTATCTTCGCCCTGCTGATCACCCTGGGAGGGATGAAAGTCATCGGCTTTACAGATGTCATACAGGTAGGGGTGCTGATCATTGGCGGACTGGCTACCAGCTATCTCGCCCTGACGGTCGTCGCAGAAAAATTCGGACTGGGCAGCAGCGCCCTGGCCGGTTTAAATGCCCTGATCAGGGACGCGCCGGAACACTTCCACATGATCTTCCACAAGCCCACCGCCGCTTCCTCCCAGCTTGAGGTAGATAAATACCTCGTGTTACCGGGAATAGCCATGTATTTTGCCGGTCAATGGATCGTAAACCTCAACTATTGGGGCTGTAACCAATACATTACACAAAGAGCCCTGGGAGCCAATCTCCAGACGGCCCGCACAGGGATCCTCTTCGCCGGCTTCCTGAAACTGCTGATGCCCGTGATCGTCATGCTCCCCGGTATCGCCGCCTTCGTCCTGTACAAGAACGGACACCTGCAGCTGGAAGACGGAAGAAAAGACTATGCCTACTCCGCCATCCTGGGATTCCTGCCTTCCGGTCTGAAAGGCCTGTCCATCGCAGCCCTGACCGCTGCCATCGTCTCCTCTCTCGCAGGAAAGGTCAATAGCATCTCCACCATCTTTACCCTGGATATCTATAAAAAATATATCAATAAAGAGGCCGATGAACAAAAGATGGTTTGGACAGGACGACTGGCCGTCGTTTCCTCCATGTTCATTGCCATCATCTTTACCTGGAAAGACATCCTGCAGATCGGCGGAAAAGGAGGATTCACCTTCATCCAGCAGTATACCGGTTTTATCAGCCCGGGCGTATTTGCTATGTTCATCCTGGGTATGTTCTGGAAAAGGACCACCGGCGCCGCCGCCATCGCGGGCCTGGTCACAGGCTTTGCACTCTCCGTATTCTTCAATGAATTCGCTCCCCAGGTTATGGGTCATGAGACCTTCCTTTATACTGCCTACCCGACCCAGGCGATCGTCAATGGCGTAGCAACGACCGTATGGCAGATCCCCTTCCTTATTTGCATGGGCCTGGCTTTCTTTTTTACCATGATCGTAATGGTAGGCATCAGCCTGGGTGGTCCCAAGATCAACCCCAAAGCCTTTGACCTGGACAGGGAAATGTTCCGCGTAAAACCTTCCACTCTGGTATTGATTGTCATTACCCTGGCAATTATAATGGCTATCTATGTCAAGTTCTGGTAGCTTGCACAAAATTCATTACATTCATGCGGTTTTTATTATGTAACTAACTTGAATAAAATGAGTCGTTATCCAGGAGAAACGCGTATTCTGGTAGCAGTGGATTGTATAATTTTTGGCTTCGACGGAAATGATATAAAATTATTGTTGGTTCAAAGAGGACTCAAACCCGAAAGAGGCAAATGGAGCCTCATGGGAGGATTCCTCCAACCAACGGAAAGCCTGGAACAAGCCGCTAACCGTATTCTAAAAAAGCTGACAGGCCTCGAAGGCGTGTATATGGAACAACTGCAGGCTTTCGGCGACCCCTCACGCGACCCGGTGGAAAGAACGCTCAGTGTCGCCTATTTTGCACTGATCGATATTCACCAATACGAGAAGCAACTGAGCCATGAATACAACGCCGAATGGTTTCTCCTGGAGAAAACGCCCGACCTGATCTTCGATCATAAGAAAATGATGGAAGACGCCAAACGGCAATTGCGCTACAAGGCCGCCCTCCATCCTATCCTCTTCGAATTATTGCCGGCTAAGTTTACCATCCCCCAATTGCAGATCTTGTACGAAGGGATCTATGACACTACTTTTGACAACCGTAACTTTAGCCGCAAAGTATTGTCGACCGAACTTTTAATCAAACAGAAAGAAAAGGACAAGGCCAATTCCAAAAAAGGCGCTTTTTATTACAAGCTGGACAAACGGAAATACAAAGCCAATTTCCAGGCCTTCCTCAATTTCATCCCGAATCCCGATAAACTTTTATTGTAACCGGCCTCTCCGGACGGCCCGAATAGGAATTATACGTGCCTAAAACGGGAAATAGTTCCCCCAAGAGGTTTGAATTTTCGGATTATAATGGTAAATTAGACAGTTATCTGTCAAAAAAGACGCAGAATTACTATTAATATTTTTAGTTTTGAATGGTCACAAAATCGTGACGCGAGGGCAATTTCTATTGCCCTCTCTTTTTGCCTCAGGAAGGACGCACATGATAAGCCTTCGGCTGTACAAAAGCCCGGATGCCCTGGTAAGAAAGGGTCATCCCCAATCCGGAATTCTTCCGGCCTGACCAGGGAAGACCGGCACTGACCCGGTCGCAGCAATTCCAGTAGACCGTGCCCGTATTCAATTGTTGCAGGACCTGCTCCGCCCGCTCATAACTCTTCGAGTATACCGCCGCCGTCAACCCGTATTCCGTATCCGCCATCAGCGCGACAGCTTCCGCATCGTCTTTTACTTTCTGGATCCCTACCACCGGCCCGAACGACTCCACCGTCATCAGCTTCATACCATGATGCACATCCACCAACACAGCCGGCTCTATAAAATAACCCTTTCGTGCCAATCGCTGTCCCCCATAGAGCAGCTTCGCGCCCTTTCCTACCGCATCCCCGATCTGCTCCGATAAGAACGCTATCTGCTCCTTCCTGCTCAAGGGACCGATCTCCGTAGCAGCCTCCAACGGGTCGCCAATGACCATTTTCTTCACCTGCTCCGTATAGGCCCGGACAAACTGGTCATAGACCGCCTCCTGTACATAGATCCGCTCCACCGCACAACAACTCTGCCCGTTATTATACACCACTCCTTCCAACGCAGCGGCAGCCACCTGATCGATATCTTCCACATCATCCATCACATACAGAGGGTCTTTCCCGCCCAGTTCCAACTGGCAGGGCACCAGCCGGGAAGCTACTCTTTCCGCGATATGCCGGCCCGTACGGTAACTGCCGGTGAAAAAATAACCATCCAGCGGCAATTGCAGGAGCAACTCCCCGATCGTTCCTTTCCCTACCACCACCTGGAAACAAGGTGCAGGCACACCGGCCTTATATAACATCCGCTGGATATGAAGCCCCGTAAGCGTAGCATATTCAGAAGGCTTGTAAAGAACGGCGTTACCCCCGATCAACGCAGGAATAAATACATTAATCCCCACCAGGTAAGGATAATTCCAGGCCGAAATATTGGCGATCACCCCTAAAGGCTCATACACGATCTTCTCCCGGGTAGCCCCCTCCGTAACCACCCACTCCTCCGACAAATACCGGACAGAATAGTCCAGGAAATAACGGATACGATTGCGGGCCCCGTTCAATTCATTATAGGATTGCTGCAACGGCTTACCCGTCTCACTGGTCAGTGTAGCCGCCAACTCCTTTTTCTCGGTATCCAGCAGATCATAAAACCGGGCGATACAGGCAATTCTTTCCTCCAACGGGACCTTCGCCCATACAGGCTGCCCGGTTTTCGACAATCCGAACTTCTCCTGCACCGATCCTTGCGTATCTTCAGCGATCTCCTTTATAATTTCTTCTGTAGCAGGATTAATGATCTGCATGATAGTAACTGTTATTTTTATTTTTTTTATTCGTTTCCCCCTTTCGCCGCCAGAGCCTTCCTTATTTCTTCGATATACCGGTCCCGGATATCCTTATATAAAAAAGTATGGGCAAACCGGTTGCTGTACATCCGCTCCGGATGCCATTGCACGGCAATCATAAAAGGCTTGCCGGCCGGATCCGCCCACTCTATTCCTTCAATGGTGCCATCCTCCGCCAGGCAATTTACCCGGAGTCCTTTCCCCAACCGGTCGATGGCCTGGTGATGGGCGCTATTGGCCTCGCCTTCCTGCTGCCCCGCAACCGCCGCCAGCAGCGTACCCTCCAGTATTTTTACCGGATGCTGTTTGTCCACACTTTTTACCCCCTCATGTACCTGGTCTCCTTGCTCACCCAGGTCCTGTACCAGCGTCCCCTGACAAATGACATTGATCAGTTGCAGCCCCCGGCAAACCCCCAGCACCGGTAAACCATGCTCCCAGGCAAATTGCAGGACCGAAGACTCGAATAAGTCCCGGTCTTTCTGCCAGCCTTTTGGCGCTTTCTCATATCCGAAGCTGCCGCCATACAGCGTTGGCTCGATATCCACGCCCCCGGATAACACTAACGCATCGCAACTTTTTATAGCGTCCGGGTCATCCGTTACGGATAGCCGGATTACTTCGATGGTATCATCCTGGTCTTTCAACCAACGCACATAATTCCCGTGCTTCTCGCCCTTACCCGTATAGGTCAGTCCTATCTTCATCTTTCTTTATTTTATAAAGCCTCCGTATATAACTTCTTAAAATCTTCCCGGCTGACAGGCTTAGGATTATTCGGATGACAAAAATCCGCAAAAGCCAGGTCGGATAAGGTCTCGATATGCTCCTCCCTTACCCCGGCATCCCGTAACCGGACAGGCAGGTTCAACTGCTTGTTCAGCGCGAACAGCCGCTCCACGACCGCTTCCCCCGTCTCCTCTTTTAATTCCATCGTACGGGCGATACGGCGGAACTTATCCTCGAAGCCCGCTATATTATACCGCATCCCATAAGGCAGGTTCACCGCATTGGCCAGCCCATGATGCGTATCCAGCAGGGAAGACATAGGATGCGCCAAAGAATGCACAACACCCAATCCTTTTTGAAAAGCCACGGCGCCCATCAGGGAGGCGATCATCATTTTACTCCGGGAAGCCAGATCCGGCGAATGCACGGCATCCGCAATGGATTGATGGATCAGGGAGACCCCCTCCAGCGCAATCCCCTCACACATCGGATGATAGTTTTTTGCCAGGTAGGCTTCCAGGTTATGCGTGAGCGCATCCATGCCCGTCGCGGCCGTGACGAAAGCAGGCAGCTCCATCGTCAGCAACGGATCGGCATAGACGATCTTTGCCAGCAATTTGGGCGAGAACAGGATCCTTTTCCGGTGCGTATCGTCTTCGGAAATAATGGCGCTGCGCCCTACCTCGCTGCCCGTTCCGCTCGTAGTGGGAATAGTAATGAAATAAGGCACCTCTTCCGTAACATACTGATCCCCGCCGATGAGATCATCATAATCGAAAAGATCCCTGTGATGGTGGATCCGAAGGGTAATAGCCCTCGCAACATCCATGGCCGCCCCCCCGCCGATGCCGATGATACAGTCCCTCCCGGAACTGCTGAAAGCAGCTCCCCCCTTTTCTACATCCGACTTCACCGGGTTCTTATGAATATCCGAAAAGACTTCCACCGAAAAATTCCGGCTGGTCAGGCTCTCCTTTATCTGATGAAAAAATTCCAGTTGCGCGACCATCGGGTCCGTAACGAGCAGCGGTCGGTGAAGACCCTGCGCCGCCAGATGGTCAGGTAACTCCTTTACAGCCCCTGCGCCAAAACGAATAATGGTAGGAAAATTATACTGCCAGATCCTATTAAAATCAGTCATAAAATAGCTATTAAATAATCTCAAAATAACGTTTCAACTCCCAATCCGTCACCACTTTGGAGAACTGCCTCCATTCCCACTCCCGGGTCCTTACGAAATGCCTGGTAAAAGTTTCCCCGAAAAGCTCCTCAGCCACCGTGGATTGCTTCATCGCCTCCGTCGCCTCCCATAAATTTTTAGGCAATACCCCCTTGCTTTTATCGGCATACCCGCTGCCCTTCGTGGCAGGAGTGGTCAGCTTTAATTGATGGCGGATCCCATACAGCCCCGAGGCAAGACAGCCCGCCATCGCCAGGTAGGGATTGGAGTCGGACCCTACTACCCTTGTTTCCAGCCGCGTCGACGTGGCGCCCCCCGGCAAAGCCCGCAGAGCCGTGGTCCGGTTGTCGATCGCCCAGGTCAGCGTAGTGGGTGCCCAGGCCCCCTCTACAAGACGCTTATAACTATTGACAGTCGGCGCATACATAGGCAGGATGTACGGGAGGCAATGCAATTGCCCGGCAATATAACTTTCCATCAGGCTGCTCATACCGGTAGCGGTTCCCTTATCGTAAAACAAATTGCGGCTGCCATCTGCCGACCAGAGACTCTGATGAACATGGCCGCTGCAACCAGGCAGACTCTCATTATACTTGGCCATAAAAGTGGGAACGATCCCATGCCGGTGCGCGATCTCCTTGACGCCTGCCTTAAACAGCACCGCCCTGTCCGCCGCCTCCAGGATTTCCCCATATAAAATGGCCGCCTCATATACACCAGGCCCCGTCTCCGTATGGATCCCCTCCAACGGCACACCGAACTTATTCAACGAGTCGAAAAGATCATGAAAATAGGCGCTCCCCTGCGAAGCCCGCAGGATCGAATAGCCAAACATGCCATTGCTGATAGGTGGCAGATGCCGCAATGACTCCCCCGTTAACTCATTTCCCTTCCCAATGAAATTAAACCATTCGAACTCCTGGGAGAAGATAGCCTGATACCCCTCCTCAAGGCACTGCTGCCTCAACCGCTTCAACAATCCCCGCGGACAGACCGGCAACCCATTTGATACCGCATCCCCCCCGGTCCCCGCCCCGCTCTCCCGGAAATCAGCCAGGAAAAAAGGGATCCCGTTTTCCCAGGGCACCTGCCGGAAAGTCTGCGGATCGACAACAGCCGCAGCATCCGGATAACCCGTATGCCAGCCGGTAAAAGTGGCATTGTCATAGGCCTGGTCGCCGGCATCCCATCCGAATACCACATCGCAGAAGCCAAAACCTTTCTCCGCCACTGACCTGAATTTCTCAAAACTGATCACCTTCCCCCTCAGCACCCCGTCGATGTCCGTGATGGCCAGCTTTACTTTCTCTGTCTGCTGCGCCGCAAGGTGCGTCAACAGCTCAGCCAAGGATTGTTTGTTCTGCATTACCCGTTCGTTTAACAAAAAAATGAAACCAAATATAGGCAAGGGCCAGTAAGGAAAAATAGATCAGGGATAATTTAATATTCAGGGTGATCATGGCCACCAGGGATACCACCGCAATCCCCAAGGCGACCAGGGGGAACAAAGGATAAAAAGGCACCCGGAAAGGACGTTCCAGCTCCGGCTCTTTTTTCCGTAGCGCCAACACGGTGATCATGGAAAGAATGTAAAGGGTCAGTGCCCCAAAGCAGGAAATGGTAATGATCTCCGAAGTCTTACCGGTCAACAGGGCGATAATGCCGATGCACATATTCACCAGCAAGGCATTCGCAGGAGTCTTGAATTTCGGGTGGATCGTCCCAAAAGCGGACGGGATATAACGCACCCGGCCGAACTCCAGCGTAGCCCGGCTGGCAGCCAGAATGATCCCATGAAAAGAAGCGACCAGCCCCATGAGCCCGATCGTGATCAATAAGTGATACAACCAACCCCCGGCTCCCGTGATCTTTGCCAGGGCCATCGGAAGAGGACTGTCGGAAGGAGGCGCCCCGGGCGAGGGATAAACGATAGCCTCCCATCCCGCTACCCCGACGGAAGACAGAAAGATCAGTACGCACAACAGGACCAGGGTGGCAAGGGCCGAGCCAAAGCCCAATAAGACATTCCGCTGGGGGCGGATCGTCTCTTCGGCGACATTGGCGACCCCCTCCAGGCCTAAAAAGAACCAGATGGCAAAAGGAATGGCCGCCCATACCCCCTTCCAGCCATTGGGAAAATCATTATGCTGCAGGTTCGCCCGAGAAAAATGCGGAAAAGTGACCCCGGCAAACAACAACAGCTCAAAGACGGCCAGGATCGTGATGACCAGCTCAAAACTGGCAGCCGCCTTCACCCCGACGATATTCAGGGCGGTAAAAAGCAGGTAAGCGGCGATCGCAATAGCCGTAACCGGCACCTGCGGTAAAAAGATATGGAAATAAGCGCCGATAGCCGCAGCAATGGCAGGAGGAGCAAAGAGGAATTCGATGAGCTGCGCCATACCGGCAATAAACCCCACCTCCTTATTCAGCCCCCGGGTGGCATAATCGAATACCCCACCCGCCTTCGGGATCGCACAAGACAATTCCGTATAAGAAAAAGTAAAAGTGACATAGAGCAGGATGATTCCCGAAGTAGCAATAGCCATCCCCTTGGTTCCCCCCTCCGCCAACCCCAGGTTCCAGCCGAAATACATACCGGAAATGACATATCCGACTCCCAGCCCCCATAACATCAAAGGACCTAAGGTACGGGACAGCTGCGGAGGGGTAGCAGATAGTTTTGGATTACTGATTGACATTCTTAAAGATAATAAAGTCCCCCCACTTTTCAGTTGATCGCCCTGTTCAGGTTGATCTTCAGGTCGATGATGAACTGATCCGTAGTGATCACTACCTTTAATTCATGGCTTTCAGGATAGAGCAGAAGAAGTCGTTTGCCGATATTTTGAAGAGAAAGACTGCCGCCATTCACCAGGGTAGAACTGTCAATAGGTTTGCTCCATCCCACTTTCAGATGAAAATTACCGCTTTCCACCCGGATCCCGATATCGATGAATTTATCCGGTAGCTCCAGACGCGATAATTGCCGGAATCCATTTTCCACCAGCGGAAGGATGATAAAAGGAGCAATCCGCTCGCCGGCCGTATGACCGATTATTTTTACAATAGCACGCAGGTTCTCCGCCATCCCCGTTTTTTCCAGCTCAATGTATTCTTCCAGTAAGACCAATTCCTTCTCAAGACTCACACTGGCCATATTATTTTCATAAATGACATACAGCATGAGATTTTTAATTTTCTTTACCATCCCGGGAATCAATGAAGGCTTTACAACGGATAATTGCTCCACCCGGTCCAATGCATCGAGGAGGAATACAGGCTGCATTTTCCCTTCCTGTAATTGGGGCTCTATCTTTTGCTTTTCTTTTTTTATCAGGTCAAGCTCCTGCTGCTTGATAAACCACATCTTCCCTAACTTAATGGCGGCAGCCAAGCCTCCTTCCATATTGATCTGGTAAAACAGGTTCAGGAACACCCAGGGCACATTCTTCGAAAAGACAGGGGGAGGCAGCCCGAAAGCCTTACGGATATAAGGCACCACCTCATGATTATAGGCCCTGAAAGCCAGTATGAACAATACACTGAACAATAGCCAGAGCAGGGTCATCTTAATATAGCGCCCCCTGTATAGATACCTGGGTAAAAGAAAATAAATGATCGAATAACAAAAGATCATGTCCATGGGAGTCGATAAGCTGACCTCCACGAGGGACGCAAAAAAAGTCTGCTCCAAAGGATATTGACGCTGCCAGTATATTACGCTGAAAACCGTATAATAGAGGATCCATAACAGCCAGAATAAAGAATGCCGGGCGATCCGGTACCGGCGGTTATTGGAAAATACGAGTGAATTGACGGTCATAAGAGAAAATATAAATACCTTCTTCAATTTACAAAACCCTTCGCTAAAAACCACCATCCGGGCCAGGCACTCATTAAGATTAATGCCCCGGAAAATTCCGGGGCATTAATCTTACATATAATGCGGGAAGAGCTTAATTATCCCAGAATATTTTTGGCGAATACAGCGTGACATTAGCAGGCACATTGGCCGCATTAAAATTAATTTCGGTCTGTGGATACAGTAACCTGCGGGGAATGTCGTTCCCGGGCGCCGTACTGGTCAGCGCCGGAGAACCCGTCCTCCGCCAGAGGGCCCATGCCTCAGGATTCAGGAACAGGGCAATATATTCCTGCGCCGCTACGGCGGCAATAGCCGCATCCGTAGTACCAGTCAGCGTGCCATTCGCTGCTACATAAGCAGTAATAGTGGCCTGGGGAACACCAAATTTAGTCAGGTTGGCAGTGATAGCCGCCTGGAAAAGCGTCTGAGCAGCGGGGATATTCCCCGAAACCCTTAAAGTGGCCTCCGCGCTCATGAACAACAGCTCATCATACGTAATCAATTCTGTCGGTGCATTGATCACATTAAAGTAACTGGTCCTATTACCTTTTGAGTCCGTACTATCCATATTATAGAAGGGATAACGCGGATCGCCGCTTGCCTTTAATTTAATGGCAAAGGGACTGCTCTTGAAATTCTCATCTCCGGGCCTGTCCCTGTAAAACTGGTACCAGGTATTCGCAGAAGTCTCCTGCGTGCCAAAAATATACTGCGCACCGTCACTGCCGCTGGTAAAGGATTGAGCGATCTCCGATAAAGCCGTACTTGCCATCGTGGCGCTACCCTTACTTTGGTGAAGCGCCAGGCGCGCCTTGATCGCATGCCCGAATTTTATCCACTTGGAAGCATCGCCCCCATAGATCACATCATCCGAGGAAGGAGTGATAGTTCCCTGATTGGCAGCACTCAGCAAAGCAGTGCCCGCATCTATCAGCTTGGAAGCCGAATCATACAGCGCTGCCGCCTTATCATAGGCAGGATGAAGAGAACCACCGGCAACGTTCCCCTGGAATGCCAGGGAATAGGGAAGGTCTCCCCACAAATCGACGCTTACCTGTAAAGCATAAGCCATGATGATCCTGGAGATCCCGCTATAGGCATTATACCCTCCTGCATCGGAAATTTTGATCAGGGTATAATTGTTTTCCAGCGTGGAGGTATAAAGATCAGGCCAGAGATTGTCAAAATTGCCCGGATTGAAGTTATATTGATAATACTGCTGCGACTGACTGTTGGCCCCATACATCTGCTGCATCAGCAGGGCGCTATACCTGGAAATATCACCTCCCTGCGTATAAGCCAGAGCAGCTTCCACCGTCGGCAAAAGCAGGTTGGGCGTTACACTCGTCAGAACATTGGGATTGACATTCACATCTGTAAAAAAACTCTTTTTACAGGAACTTGTTATTAAAAGCCCCGAAATCAATAATAGAAAGGCTATTTTATGAAGTAGTTTCATTGTGCTCATTTTATTGTTTACTAAAAGCCGACATTGAGGCGAAGGCCATAACTTTTGGTGGAAGGATTATTAAAATAGTCCAAGCCCTGCACATTGCTGGGGCCTCCCAAACTGGTCTCCGGATCAACTCCGTCGTACTTGGTCCAGATATGCAAATTATTGGCAAACACCGTCAGCGACAGCGCCGTAAAAGGTCCCTTGCCCAACAAGGCCTTAGGCAGCTCATAGCTAAGGCTCATTTGCCGGATCCTGGTGAAACCGCCATTTTCAATATCCACTTCCTGGCCGCCTCCAAAACTGTTTGCCGTACTTTGCCAGTAGTTTTGAGTAAAGGTCGAAGCCGTCGTATTCGCGGCGCCGGGTCCGGGTTTGTCCGCCCCATTTTCACTATGCACCACATTACCATTGACATCCAGGTGCCCTAACAGCCCTTTAAAGACGGTCGCCTGGTACCGGTTGGAGGTTTCTGCCGCCGTGCCCTTGTTAGCCAATGCTCCACGGGTGCCATTCCAGAGAGCACCGCCATGGCGGACATCTATCTGGAAGCCGAAAACGAACCCTTTGTAGGATAAATTACTGATGAAAGAGCCGATCCAATCCGGGTTTGGATTGCCAATGACCTGGTTAGGCCCTACACCACCCGAAAGAGGCTGGGCATAAGTAGTGGAAGACGTCCTGTCATCGATCAGAAGTGGGCTCTTCAGGTTATTCAGATCCGAGTGAGGAGTCGTCGAGCCATAGATCACCCCAAAAGGTTGACCCGGGACGGCAAAGATCCCCGCTTCCCCTGCACCAAAACCACCCATGAAAAAGCTGGTGATACCGGGATATAAAGCAACGACTTTACTTATATTCCGGGACCAGTTCACGATCACATTCCATCTCAATCCATAAGAGGTCTGCACAGGAGTACCATCCAGGGACAATTCAAGCCCTTTATTGGTAATCGTGGTGGCATTTAACAGCTCACCCGCAAACCCGGTACTGAACGGGATCGATACCGGAAGAATACCATCGGTGGACTTGCTATAATAGTAGGTCCCATTAAAGGTAAGCCTGTTATTCAAAAATCCCAGGTCCACCCCCCCTTCATAAGAATTGGTTCTTTCCGGTTTGAGAGTGGGGTTCCCAACAGTAGCGATCGCAGAGCTGATCTGGTAGCCGGAGCTTCCATTGGCGGGAAAAGTGATCCCGGAGGTAAATCCATCGGCGAAGACCGCGCTGGAGAAAGGAGTGGTAAGCGCATAGATCGGGGCATCCTTTCCCACCTGGGCAAAAGAACCCCTTATCTTACCAAATGATAAAACATGCTTATCTACTTTAAATCCGGGCAATTCCGTAAACACCCATCCTAAACCCACTGACGGGTAAAAGAAATTATTATTGGCAGCCGGCAGAGTAGAAGAAGTTTCATCCCTTGCTGTAATGCTCAAAAAAAGCATTTTCTTATAATTCAGTTCCGCATCCGCATAGAAAGCCATCGTCCTTTTTCTCACCTCTGCTTCCGAAGCCAGCACGGATTGGGCATTGGACAGATCATAGAATCCGCTTACGTTGAAGCCTTTCCCGCTGGTGAACACATTATTCTGGCTCAGTGTGAAGTAATTATGGCCTAAGGTCAACGATCCGCCAAAGTCCTCGGAGAAAGATTTGTGAAGATTAACGATGAAATCCGAATTGAACTGGCGATTGGTATAATTGATTAAGTAAATAGCTCCTGCAGGGGAAGCATTTGAATGGAGGTCATAAACCGTCTTGTCATTCTGTGAATAGACATCACCTCCCAAACGGTAAGTCAAGGTCATCCAGGAGTTCACCGTATAATCGGCCTGCCCGAATCCAATTACCCTATCCAGGTCGGAATGGGTCGGGTTATTATTAACGATCCAATAAGGATTGTCATAGCCGGGCCCGCCCCGGTAATCCCGCTGTGTCCCGTCCGGGAATTCATAGGCGTCTTTATGCTTGTAAGCATTAGTGCCATACCCGTTGGAGTTATCAAAAGTAACCGGAGTCCGGGTAAGACCCAGCATGGTGCCGGAAATATTCGACCCCTGCTGAACTTTATAATTGGTGGAATTGGTATAAGTAATGCCGGCTGAAGTACTTAACCTGTCCCCTATTTTCGTCTGCCCGCTTAAGCTAAGCGTCGTTTTCTCATATTTGGCCCTGGGAATAATTCCGGTTTGGGAAACATTGCCAAGGGACAACCGATACCCAGACTTATCATTGCCTCCTGATAAGGCAATATTATTATTGTAGGTCAGACCGGTCTTGAAAAAACTATAGCGGTCATACGGGGTCACCGGAGTCTTGGCGGAAGGATTCGACTTACCGACAATATGACCATGTTTATCGAACGCATAATCCGTAGCCCCATCCCAGGCTAAAGTGTCGATGGCAGCGCCCCAGGAAGTAGAACCACCGGCTTCAGGAGGAGAATAGAATCCATGGCTCCCTTGTGACCACTGGCTCTGCAGCTTGGGCAGCAAACCTACCTTATCCATCGTGATCGAAGAATTAAAACTGACGGCCGTTCTCTTCCCGATCCCCCCCTTCTTGGTAGTAATGATGATAGCCCCGCTGGAAGCCTGTATCCCGTACAAGGCAGTGGCAGCCGGGCCTTTCAACACGTTAATGGATTCGATATCATTGGGATTTAAATCGTTACCCCTGTTCGTAGGCTGCTGGCCACCGGTAAGGTTGCCATTGGCGCCAGAGGCGCTGTTGCCCGCCGGCGCCGTAGCATCAAAATTATTGATCGAGTTATCAATGGGCACCCCATCCACGACAATCAATGGCTGATTATTACCGGTTACTGAAGTCGACCCCCTCAATCTGATATAAGTACCACCCCCCGGATCGCCGGTGCTGTTGATCACCGTCAACCCCGCAGCCTTACCTTCCAGCTCGCCCAGCGGATTACCCGTTCCGGACTTATTTAACTGATCGGCGCTTATAGTCTGCTGAGAATTAGTAAGAGCCCTTTTTTCCCTTCTGATGCCCAGGGCCGTAACCACCACCTCACTCATAGCACTCGATCCTGAGCTTAGTTGAACGGTAACGGTGGTTACCCCCCTTACACTTACTTCGCGGGGGGTAAAACCAACCGCACTTATAATCAAAGTGGCATTCTCAGGAACGGTAAATCTGAATGTACCATCCGATCCGGCACTCGTTCCCCCCCGGCCCCCTCTAATATTAACAGATGCGCCCGATAACGGAGCCCCTGCGGAATCGGTGACCTTTCCCGTCACCACTTTGGTCTGCGCCTGCACGATCCCGGCAAACGACAGAAATAGGATGGTTACTAGCAAAAGCTTTCTCATTTTTTGTCTCGTTTTTGGTTATATAGGTGTGTTGACTCAATTAAAACGCCCGTCAGTCATTTCCGAAGGGCCTTTCAAACAGACAAAAAAATTAACTTTTCTGACGCATACCCTTAGCCGGATTCTACCTTAACTGGGATAAATGACGACCGAAGTGCGATAAATCGAAGCTGAAAAAGAATGAGAAAAAGGGAATTGTTAAAAGGAGCGGGTCACAGGTCCTGGACCAAAAAAGAGCAGGTGGTAGAAACCACCTGCGAGTCACATGAGAAAACTTCTATGGGCAACCTTTAAAAGTTCCGGGGAAGTTGCCCGTTAGAAAATCTTTATTTCCCCGGAATAAGTTCGTAATTATTTAATTCGAAATTGATATCTTACTTAGCGCTGAAGGTAATACACTATGCCTGGCCACTTGCTATAAACTTACCGAACCCCGCAAAAAACAGGATGAACACCTCATTTAACCTTCTCAAACCCTATCGTTCAATTTACTTATTTGCCGCTCATCCGTCTCTTATTTCCATTTTGCAATAAATTAACTTTTCTATTACAGCGCAATTGAAGTAATTGCCGTTCTTCTGCTACACTACACTTTTCCCAAAAATTTTAAAAAAAACTGACCAGGCACCCTATTATGCCTAAACCAAGCTGCTATGACTAATGAAAAAACACTGGATGACAGGACAATCAAATGGATAGGAATTCCCGCTTTGGGCCTGCTGGTCCCCAACCTGTCCGGCCTGATCACCAATCGTCTTTACAGCTATCCGGAACTGCTGGCCTGCTACGCTTATTTCACCTTTATTGCCCTACTGATCTGGCAGGGTAATGTATGGTTCATGTATTTTATACGCAAACGATACACCTGGTCCTACAAGCAATACCATAAAATAGCCATCTCCCTTTTTCTGATCAACATCGTTTATTCCGGCCTCCTGTCCACCCTCTTACTCAATCTCTGGAAAATGTTCGCCCGGGAAACTTACTCCCAGGGCGGCCAGTTGACCAACACCTCCCTCATCATCATCATTGCCGCCTGCTTCATTACCAACCTATATGAGATCCTGTTCCTCAACAAAGAAATGGAACACAGCCAGTCAAGGGTCGAACAATTGAATATTGCCAAAGCACAGGCGGAACTGGAAGCGCTGAAGAACCAGATAGACCCCCATTTCATCTTTAATTCATTGAATACCCTCTCCTTCCTCATCACAAGAGACCCGCAGAACGCCCGGCTCTATAATGACACCCTGGCCAAAGTATATCGATATATCCTGAGCAACAAGGAAAAAGACATGGTGCTCTTAAGAGAAGAAATAGAATTCATCAGCAACTATTTCTACCTGCTCAAAATACGCTTCGGCGACGCCATCAGCATGGTCATCGAGATCACGGACCTCTCTTCCGAAGACTTCCTCATCCCCCCGATCTCGATGCAGGCCCTGGTGGAGAATGCCATTAAACACAATGAATTCAATGACAAGACCCCCCTGACCATCAGCGTATCCATATCCTCCAACTACGTCATCGTTAAGAATATCATCAACCCCAAGAACTATCCCAACCCTACTTCGAAGATCGGCCTGGGTAACCTGGACCACCGGTACAAACTGATCACCAAACGCAATATTATCATAGAAAATAACTTCAAATCGTTCGCCGTGAAATTGCCCATCATAAAATTTTAAAAATCAATGCAACATTCATTTAAAATTGACCGTCATTCATTTAAGAATCAACGGTATTCGTTTAAAGACAGACATTTTATACATAAATGGTAACAAAACCCGCCACAATGCGTCCTATCTTTGAACTTCAAAACCGACTCACATGAAAGTGCTAATCGTGGAAGACGAGAGGCCCGCCTTCGAGAATATGGTCGAAGAGCTGCATGCCATAGATGAAACGATCAATGTAATGGCCGGCTGTAACAGCGTGGACGAATGCGTCCAATGGCTCAATGGACACCCCCAGCCAGACCTGATACTCATGGACATTCAATTGTCGGACGGACTCTCCTTTAATATCTTCAAAGCCTGTAAGATCACCTGCCCCGTTATCTTTACCACCGCCTATGACAAATACCTGACGCAGGCATTCGAATACAGCAGCATCGATTACTTGCTAAAACCTATTAGCCAGGATAAATTGAGGAATGCCATTAAGAAATATAAGGCCCTGCAGACCCATTTTGTGAACAATCATTCCCAGGCCCCTGAGTCCTTTGGCAACCACGACAAAAAAAGATCCAGGATCCTCGTCAAAAAAGGCATGGAATTCCAAACAATACGGGTAGAGGATACCGGCTATTTTTTCACCGAGCACAAACTGGTATTCCTGGTAGACAAGGAGAACCGGAAATACATGGCGGAAAAAAATAACCTGAGCGAACTGGAAGAAGAGCTGGACCGGAATTACTTTTACAGGGCCAACCGGAAATATATCATCAATGCCAACTATGTCAAACGCTTCAAACCCCTGGAAAGAAGCAAGATCAGCGTAGAACTGGTGTTACCGGTGAACGAAGAGATCATCATCAGCCAGGAGAATTCCGCTTCCTTTAAAAAATGGATCGGGGAAAGTTAATATTGTGTCGTGTGCTCTTTCAAAAATATAGCCACGCCACAATATCCTCTAATGATGGGCCTTCGGCCAGCGGACCCGTGGTCCGCTCTAAAAGTGTAACAGGAAGGCGCTGCCCTCCCCTTCGATAGACTGCACCTGTATATTTCCCTTATGCAGTAACATGATCTGTTTACAAAGGCTCAACCCGATCCCGCTCCCGTTCTTCTTCGTACTGAAGAAGGGAATAAAGATATTATCCACCACTTCCGGCGACATCCCCATCCCGTTATCCGCCACCCTGATCACCGCCCGGTTATTGGAGCCCATCAGCGCCGACAACGTGATACAAGGCTCCTTACTGTCCTTCACCGCCTCCACCGCATTCACCACCAGGTTGATCAATACCTGCTCGATCAGGTTGGTATCGGCCTCCAGGCTCAGATCGGGGTCTTTAAGAATGATCTCCATATCGATACTCTTCTGTTCCAAGGTAGGCTCCATCAGGTTATGAAGATTCTCGAACAGGTCCCTGGCATATACTTTGTTCAAATTCAACGTAGTGATCTTATTCAGGTTGCGATAGGTCTCCGCAAACTTTAACAGGCCCTCGCTGCGCCGCCGGATCGTGCTGATCCCTAATTTCAGATCGTCAAAAGCGCCGGGCTGCCCCTCCAGCAGATCGATAGAAGCCTGCAGCCGATGCCCCATCGTCTCCGCCAGAGAAGAAATAGGCGCTACCGAATTCATGATCTCATGCGTCATAACACTCAATAACCGCTGCCAGGCCTTCGCCTCTGTCTCATCCAGCGCCTCATTCACATCCTGGAAAGCAATCAGCTTATAGATCTTACCATCCGTCTGGAAAGCCGTGGCCGCCAGTAAGGTCTTGAATGTATTGCCCTCTTTCGTAATAGACACGATCTTGCTCTCGCCCGGACGCAGGTTCACGATCTCATGGTACAAAGCGCTATCCCTTCTTTCCAGGGAATGGATCGTCTTCAGATAAGGCACCCCCAGCATGTTCTTTAAAGACTCATTCATCCAGCTGATCTCCCCGCTCTTATGCTCAAAAGAAAGGATCCCCGTATTCACCAGCTCCAAGATCTTTTGCAAATACTGGTACTGGGTCTCCCTTTCCCGGCTGATCAGCTTGAAAGTAGAATTGATTTCGTTAAACCCCTGCCGCAGAGACTGCAGCTCCAGAGGCGCCTCCTTGACATCGAAATAGCGGGAGAAATCCCGGTAATGAATGGACTCAACGAACTGCTCCACTTCATGCTGCGCCTTCCGGTGAAAATTATAAAAATCCGCCAGCTGGAAAATAATCACCGGGATCAGGGCGGCCAAAAACTCATAACGCCCCTTCACCAACAGGAAAGACGCTCCCGACAAAGTGATGAACATGAATAAAACCCGTATAAGTATCCTTTCCTGGTATCGTTTAAATATCATAGCAAATCAATCTCCGGGGTTTAAATATCATACTTACTAAGCCTTCTGTACAAGGCAGTCCGGGTCAACCCCAACTCTTTGGCCGCTTTGGAAATATTCCCATTATGCTTCTCGATCACCTTGAGAATAGCATTCTTCTCGATCGTGCTTAACTTCAACTCCTGCGGCTCATCAGGCATCGCCCTTCCGGACTCTATCGGCGAAAAGATCAGATCCTTCGCCTGCAGCACATCACTGTCCGCCATGATCACGGCCCGCTCGATCGTATACTGCAACTCCCGCACATTGCCCGGATAATGATAACTTTTCAGCTTCTCGATCGCCTTGGCATCGAGATCCGAAGAAGGCTTCATGTACTTATTGGTATAAATACGGGCAAAATGCCGGGCCAGTAACACGATATCCTCTTCCCGCTTACGCAAAGGAGGCACCATGATCTCCACCGTATTGATCCGGTAGATCAGATCCTTACGAAAACGACTCTCATTGGCCAGCTCGCTCAAAGGCATATTCGTAGCGCAGATCAGCCTGATATCGATGGAAAAAGATTGATTGGAGCCCAGCCGGGTCACCTGCCGGTTCTGCAAGACCGATAGAAGTTTAGCCTGCTGATGCAGAGAGATATTCCCGATCTCATCCAGGAATAAGGTCCCTCCGTTACCCGATTCAAAACGCCCCATCCGATCCTCGCGGGCATCCGTAAAGGCCCCCTTCTTATGCCCGAATAATTCACTTTCGAACAAAGTCTCCGTCAAAGCCCCCACATCCACCTTTATATAAGGCTTGTCCGCCCGTAACGAATGCTGGTGAATGGCCTTGGCGATAAGATCTTTCCCTGTCCCATTTTCCCCGAGGATCAGGATATTGGCATCGGTCGGCGCAATCTTTTCCACTTTAAAAAAGATATCCTGCATCACCTCCGACTCGCCCAGCAGTTCCGAACCGATCACCGAATCAGCCGCAGCCGCATACCCCCCATTCCCCTTCTTCGTATCATTCTTCTTCAGCGCTTCCTTAATAGTAGTGATCAACCGCTCGTTATGCCAGGGCTTCACGACAAAATCGGCCGCCCCTTCCTTCAGCGAGCGGACAGCCAGGTCGATATCCCCGTAAGCCGTGATCATGATCACAGCCGCATCCGACCCGAACTCCCGTAATTTCCGCAGCCAGAACAACCCCTCATTGCCCGTATTAATGGAGCTATTGAAATTCATATCCAGTAAGATCAGGTCAAAAGGCCTTTTGGAAAGAAGAGAACGCATATTCTCCGGATTCTTTTCCGTTACGACCTCCGCCGCTTCTGTCTTAAGTAATAACCTGACCGCGGTAAGAACATCCGGATCGTCGTCGATTGCCAGTATAGAGGCATTTTTTAAATTCATATGCTAATAAAAAAATAATTAATTAGATGCAACAGAATGATACCACCGGCGTCTTTGCCTAAAAGCAATTATAAGCCATACAAAAATATAACTACAAGTATACCTTAAATATAATCGTATGGCAATTAATTTTTTATGTCAAATTCACCAAAAACAGGTGTGTATCAAAAGCGGACAGTTCTTGTATCAAAAATGAACTATCAACAGAAGGAGCACCGCCTAATAAACTGTAAATCATAGACATTGCATTCTGGCATGTGATTGATAGGAATAACGATAAGAATTTTCTCATGTGTAGTAGACCTCCTGGCATTTCTATGCCGGGTGGCTTTTTTAAAAAGAGATAACTTAAAAAAATTAAATTCTTTATCGTGGACAGAGTAATACCTAAAAAGACTTGGACAGCTAAACGCCTATTGACCATTGGCGGGATTTCGGCCTTAATTTTTTTGATCGCGGGAAGCTTCTATTTCACCTCGGGAAAATCAAGATTAAACGTTGATTTGGAACGTGTTACCATCAGTGAAGTTAAAAAAGACAGTTTTCAGGAATCTATCCCCCAGAATGGCACCGTATTACCAAAGACCACCATTTACCTCGTCACCACCGACGGAGGCCGGGTAGAAGAAAAATATGTAGAGGACGGAGCCATCCTGAAAAAAGGCCAGCCCATCCTGCGCCTGTCGAATACCGATCTGGAACTCAACCTCTCCACTCAAATGACCGGTGTTTCCAGTATGCTGGCCAATATGCAGCTATCAAAGGTCACCGCCGACCAGAATACCGTGAGCAAGCTGACCCAAATGGCGGATGTGGAAAGCCTGTATAAGGAAGCCGAAAGGGTGTATACCCTGGATAAAAAATTATTCGCTCAGAAAGTCATCGGCTCCCAGGAATTCAAATCCGCTGAGAACAATTATAATTATTACCTGCAAAAAAGAGACCTGGCCCAGCAGATCCTCAAACAGGACACCATATCGCGGCAGCAGCAGCAGGCTCAGGACAAGGAATCTTACGCGCGCGCCCAGAACACCCTGAATATCCTAAAAACCAAAGTCAGCGGCCTGATATTACGTGCCCCGGTCGACGGCCAGTTGACCGCCCTGGATGCCGAAGTGGGCCAGTCCAAGACCGCCGGTTATAACCTGGGACAGCTCGACGTACTGGACGGCTACAAAGTAAGATTGCCCGATGTGGACGAACATTATATAAATCGTATTATGACCGGCCTCAACGGGACCTTCTCCTTCAACGAAAAGACTTATAAGCTAAAGATCTCCAAAGTCTATACCCAGGTGACCAACGGCCGCTTCCAGGTAGATATGGCCTTTACAGGCGAGGTACCCAAAGGCATCCGGAAAGGACAGACCCTCCAGATCACCCTGGCGCTCAGCGACCAGATCACAGCGGTACTGGTCCCCAAAGGCGGATTCTACCAACAGACCGGCGGCAACTGGATCTTCAAACTCAGCGAAGACGGAAAAACAGCCTATAAAGTGGATATACAACTGGGACATCAGAATCCGGATTATTACGAAGTTCTCTCCGGGCTAAAACCGGGAGATAAAGTAGTAACTTCCAGTTATGAGACCTACGGCACTATGCAGGAACTGGTATTTAAAAAATAACAACGCGGGCTGCCTGGATCTGTAACATCCGGCAGCTTTACGGCGTCCATTAAAAAAACAAACTATGCGACTAAAATTCCTCTACACCCTGGTCCTCATCTTTTGCATGAGCGCGTTCGCCTCATCCAACGAATGCTCCCGGATCTGCCGGAACGGCCATCCCCGCATAGGGGCCGCCAAAGGAATCCAGGCCGTCTCCGCAGAAGGACAGCCGGGAAAAGAGGAATTGGAATATTCCCCCCTCCAGGTCATAAAGTTTCTATACATATAAACAGCCTTACACACTATCACTTTAAACAGCATCAACATGATCAAAATCAGCGAACTCCAAAAAGTTTACCGCACAGAAGAAGTGGAAACGATCGCTCTGAACAGGCTTACTTTCGACGTTAAAGAAGGAGAATTCGTCGCAGTAATGGGGCCCTCCGGTTGCGGAAAATCCACCCTACTAAATATATTGGGTCTGCTGGATGATCCCGATGGCGGCAGCTTTTTATTCAACGGTACGGAAGTAGCCCATTTCAATGAACGCAAAAGAGCCGACCTGCGCAAACGGAATATCGGTTTCGTATTCCAGAGCTTCAACCTGATCGACGAGCTGACGGTATTTGAAAATGTGGAGCTGCCCCTCATCTACCTGGGTGTAAAAGGACCGGAAAGAAAACAACGTGTAGAAGTAGTACTGGATAAAATGCAGATCATGCACCGCCGTAACCACTACCCCCAGCAACTATCCGGCGGTCAGCAACAACGTGTCGCCGTAGCAAGAGCCGTAGTGAATAATCCCAAACTGATCCTGGCTGATGAACCTACCGGTAACCTGGACTCCTCCAATGGTAACGAAGTAATGCAATTACTGACAGACCTCAACGAACAGGGTACCACCATCATCATGGTAACACACTCCGAACACGACTCCCGCTACAGCCATCGCATTATCCGCATGCTGGACGGACAGACCGTTACGGAAAACATATTGGTATAAGCACAGGATCGAAGGCGATCGCTGTCCGGGAATAGGTTTGCCGCTTGGAATGCTTTGGTCATAACAGGTCCCAACGGACCTAAATAAACCACTATGCCCTGACCGCCTTTCATGAACTATCCTTCGACCGGGAAGTACACCGCCCGGGAACCACGGAGAACAACACCAGCTGGCCAATCCCTTTCACTCCGACCCTTAAGACCGAACTCCCCGACCTGGTACATGCTACCAGGTTCGGCGATTTCAGAAGCATCAACTAAGAATAATACGCTAAAACATATAATATGCTAAGGAATTATTGGAAAATCGCCTTCCGCAACATGGCGAAATACAAATTCATTTCCTTTATCAACCTCTTTGGCCTGACCGTCGGCATGACCTGCTGCCTGCTCATACTTACCTATATCCTCCATGAAGTAAGCTATGATAGATACAACAGCAAAGCCAACCGCATCTACCGCGTCACCCGGAGCTTCAATAACAAAGAAGGCATCGTATCCCTCCACCTGGGAGCCGTTGCCCCGCCCTTCGGCCCCCTCCTGAAGAATGAATTCCCCGATATTCAGAAAGTCACCCGCGTACTACTGATGGGCACAGCCCCCATGCACTACAACGACAAGATCTTCAACGAAAAAGAGATCTTCTGCGCCGACAGTAACTTCATGAGCCTATTCGATGTCTCCCCCCTGAAAGGAGACCCCTCCACCGCCCTGAACGACCCTTACTGCGTCGTGCTCACGGAGAAAGTGGCGAAAAAATATTTCGGGGAGGAAGACCCGATGAATAAGATCATCCGACTGAACAACCAGATCAATTTCAGGGTAACGGGCATCTTCAAACCCTTCCCTTCCGCCGCCCATCTCCATCCCGAGATTATGCTCTCCTTCAATACCCTCAAGGACAGCACGATTTATGGGGAGAAGAACCTGCAGACCAACTGGGGCAATAATGCTTTTTATACCTACCTCTTATTCCCGAAGGACTACCCCGTCAAACATATAGAGGCGCAATTCCCCTACTTCCTGGATAAATATATGCGGGAGCCAGGAGAAGCAGCCGATTACAAACATTCCAAATACACGCAGCTCTTTTTACAGAAACTAACGGATATCCACCTCACCTCCCACCTGGATGAGGAAATCGAAGAGAATGGCGACCGCACCCGCGTCTATATCTTTGGCGCCATCGCCCTGTTCATCCTGCTGATAGCCTGCATCAACTATATGAACCTATCCACCGCCCGCTCGGCCTTACGCGCCAAAGAGATCGGCATCCGGAAAGTGGCGGGCGCCCAACGCGGGGAGATCATCACCCAATTCCTCAGCGAATCGGTCATGATCACCTATATGGCTATCATCCTGGCCGTCGGTCTGACTTACCTGACCCTGCCCTGGCTCAATGCCATCACCGGCCAGGCCCTCTCCATACATAGCATCATCAGATGGCAGGTGACCCTTCCCCTGCTGCTGACCCCTTTTGTAATAGGCATCCTCTCCGGCATCTACCCGGCCTTATTCATGTCCTCTTTCCAACCCGCCAAAGTGCTGAAAGGACTCTTCAAAGTGGGCAGCGGCAGTATCTCTTTCCGTAAAGTACTGGTCGTAACACAATTTTCCATCTCTATCATACTCATCATCAGTACCGCCATCGTATTCCAGCAACTGCATTATATGCAGCAAAAATCCCTGGGCTTTAACAAAGACCGTGTGGTCACCCTGCGGTATGACAACGGCCTGGACAAGACCTATGAAGCCTTCCGCAATGATCTGCGCCAGTACTCCGATATCAAAGACGCGACCCGCTCTTCCCGCATCCCCGGCGGCAGACTGCTGGACGAACAAGGCGCTTCGACAGAGAGCGGCGATTCCTTAAAACCCGTATCCTCGGATATTAAATACCTGGCCGCCGATCACGACTTCGTGACCACTTATGGCATCCCCATGGCAGCCGGCAGGAATTTCTCCCGGGAATATGCCACAGACACCAGCTCCTTCCTGCTGAATGTGGCCGCCACGCAGGCCCTCGGCATGCGCAGCCCGCAAGAGGCCATCGGAAAAAACTTTAAATATGGAGACGTGAAAGGCAAAGTGATCGGTGTCATCACCGACTTTCATTTCGAATCCCTCCATCAGAATATCGTACCCCTCGTCCTGGTCATGCCCCCAGCCAGCCAGGCCGGTAACTCCTATGGCAGGATCTCCGTCAAGATCGCCGGCAACGACCTGCCGGCAGCCATCGCCCACCTGGAAAAGACCTGGAAGAAATTCCTCCCGGAGACCCCTTTTGAATATACGTTTTTGGACGAACAATTCGATCAGCTTTACCGCTCGGAACAAAGACAAGGCACCCTCTTTACCACCTTTGCCTGCATCGCCATTTTCATTGCCTGCCTGGGCCTCTTAGGCCTGTCTGCCTTCGCGATCACCCAGCGCATCAAAGAGATCGGCATCCGGAAAGTACTGGGAGCCAGCGTTGGCGGCATCGTAGGACTACTATCCAAAGATTTCCTGAAACTGGTAGCCATTGCCGCCCTCATCGCCTTCCCTATTGCCTGGTATGTTATGCACAACTGGCTCCGGGACTTCGCCTACCGGATCTCCATCCAATGGTGGGTATTCCTCGTGGCAGGGATCCTGGCATCGGCAGTAGCCCTGATCACTATCGGCTTCCAGGCCATCAAAGCAGCTATAGCGAACCCCGTGAAAAGTCTTCGATCCGAATAAAAAAAAACATCCTTTTCTACACATGTTCAAAACGCATCTAAAACTGGCCCTGCGGAACCTCCGGAAATACCCCGTTTTTTCGCTCATCAACCTGGGCGGCCTCTCCGTGGGAATTGCCGCCTCCTTTATCCTGCTCATTTACTCCCAACGGGAACTGAGCTGCGATCAACATTTTCAGGACCCGGATAAGATTTATCGCATCGGCACCGACTTCTTTAACATGGGAGGATTCGCCAAAAGCCAGCTCATGCTCCGCGACCTTCTCCAGCTCTCCTGTAAAGACGTACAATACGCCACCTCCCTGGACCGTGCCTACGAAGACATACCCGTACGGACCAGCGAACAGGAACGGGCATTCACCGGCGTCTATCCTTATTATATAGACTCCGGCTTCTTTAAGGTCTTTTCCTACCAGGCGGTAGCCGGCGTCATCCCCCTGAAAGGCCTGTCTCCGAATGAGACGGTCCTCTCAGCCGCCTATGCCCGTAAACTATTTCCCGGTCAAGACCCTATCGGTAAAACCCTTTTAATTGGAAAAGGGAATACCCCCTTCACGGTGGTCGCCGTTCTAAAGGAAAGTTTTGAAAAGTCTCACCTGGACCCACAGGTACTCCTGCCCCTGCCCCCGGATAAAATGACTTCCACCCCCATCAGCTGGAACTCCGCCGCCCTTTATAATTATGTAAAATTAAAAGAAGGCGGATCACAGGCCGGGCTGGACCAATGGCTCAACCGGCTCCTGGAGAAAGTCGTCTACCCCGCCAACGGCAACGCCAGCGTAAAATTCACTACCCAGCCCCTGACCTCTATTTATTTCCATTCCGACCTTAAATTCGAGCTCTCCCCGGGAGGCAACCTCACCCAGGTAAAACTCCTGAGCGCCATCAGCATTTTTCTCATCCTGCTGGCCATCATCAACTATGTCAACCTGGTAACCGCCCGCTCTTCCATCCGCTCCAAAGAAATAGGAGTAAAGAAGACCTTCGGCGCCTCCCGTAGCCACCTCGTCGGACAGATCCTTTTGGAATCCTTATTATTCAGCACCCTGTCCATGCTCCTGGCCTGCGGACTCATACAGGTTATCCTCTTCTTTTATCAATCTGCCACCGGCGCCCCCCTGACAGGCCCCATCCCCCTCATCGCCAGCCATTATGCCGGACTGCTGCTCTTCTCCCTGGTCGTGGGAATAATAGCCGGCGCCTATCCCGCCTTTTACCTGACCGCCTTCAAACCTCTTTTGACCATCCGCCCCCTGACAGACTCTCCGGGAAAAAGCTACCCCCGGCTCCGCAATGCCCTCGTATTGGTGCAATTCGTAATAGCCGCCGCCCTCCTCTTCGTCTCCTTTGTCATTTACGGACAATTGCAATACATGAAGAACAAGGACAAAGGCTTCCGGGGAGAAGGAGTCCTGCTGATCGAAAATGCAGGCGATTTACAGCTTCAGGCTGCCGCTTTTCAACATAGCATAGAACAACAGTCCCAGGTGGTCAGCACCAGCTTCTGCAACCGGACACCCGCCGGAAAGAGCATCTGGATGTATACCTACCGCACCCCCTCCATGAAAGAGGATATGACCCTGCAGACATTCCCCGTCGACGATCAGTATATCTCCACCCTGGAAATGCAACTGACCAACGGAAGAAATTTCAACAGAGATCTCATAACGGACACCAACTCCCTGATATTAAACGAATCGGCCGTAGCAGCCCTGGGCCTATTCAACCCCATCGGAGCTACGATCAATGGCAATGAAAGGGTCATCGGCGTAGTAAAAGATTTCAATTACGCCTCCCTGCAGGAAAAGATCGGACCCGCCATATTAAGATATTCCCCACAGGGCTCCGCCCTCGCTATAAAGATCAGGGGCGGACATACGGCAGCTTTCCTGGATTGGCTGAGGGCGGAAGGAAAGAAATTCATGCCGGAGGAGCCGCTGACCATCAGCTTCCTCGACGATAATTTCAAACAGCTGGCGGCAAAAGAAGAACTGCTGGGCAACGCTATCACCTTCTTTACCGCCCTGGCCATCCTGCTGGCGACACTCGGCCTTATCGGATTGACCTTATTCACGGTAGAACGACGCACCAAAGAGATCGGGGTCCGCAAAGTATTAGGAGCCGGCCTCAGCGATATTCTCGGACTCATATCCAAAGACTTCATCCGGCTGACCGCCGTCGCCTCACTGATAGCTTTCCCGCTTAGCTGGTGGCTGGTACACCGCTGGCTGGACAACTTTGCTTATCGTATTTCCATTAATATCGGGATCTTCTTTATGACGGAATTCATTATCGTACTCATCGCATTTTCTGTGATCAGCCTGGTGACCCTTCGGGCCGCCCTCGTCAACCCGGTAAAAAGCCTGAGAACGGAATAAATCGCTATTTTAGGATGAGTCAATGTGTATCAAAACCGGACAGTCCTTGTATCGAAAGCGGACTATATGCTATGTAATTGATAGATAGTATCTTGCGTATCACTAAGTTACTACTCTGGCATGTGTTTGAAAGAGTAATAACCAACTGTAAAACTCTAATTAATAAGTATGATAGATCTCAAGCGCATCTCTAAATGGGTTACGGTCGGCGGTAAACCTAATTTCATTTTAAAAGATATCAACCTGGAAATCAAGGAAGGTGAATTCGTTTCCATCATGGGACCTTCCGGCTCCGGTAAATCCAGCCTGCTGAACATTATTGGAATGCTGGATGACGCCTCCGAAGGAGAATATTATTTCTTGGACAAGGGCGTACACACCTTGAAAGAAAAACAACGCTCGCAGTTGTACAAACAATATATCGGTTTCGTATTCCAGGCCTACCATCTCATCGATGAGCTGACCGTCTATGAAAATATCGAGACCCCCCTCATCTACCAGAATATCAAATCCAGCGAACGCCAGGCTATGGTAGCCGATATCCTCGACCGCTTCCAGATCGTAGGAAAAAAAGGCCTCTTCCCCACCCAGTTGTCAGGCGGCCAGCAACAACTGGTAGGCATCGCCCGCGCCCTGATCGGCAAACCCAAATTATTGCTGGCGGACGAACCCACCGGCAACCTCAACTCCCGCCAGGGCGAAGAGATCATGGACTTATTCAAGCAACTGAATAACGAAGGCGTCACCATCATACAGGTCACCCATTCGGAAAAGAATGCAGCTTATGGATCGAGGATCATCAACCTCCTGGACGGCAGAGTAGAATTAACTTAAAAAACACAAACAATTTACCAGCGCAGTTATAAATGCTAATCATCATGCAACGAGGAAAACTATTGTTAACGGGAGGGATATTACTTTTTCTTTTCCAGTATACGGCCACGGCACAAACAGTTACGGACTCGGGTACCGTCTATACCCTGCAACAATGTGTCGATAGCGCCCTTAAGAACAATCCAACCGTTCAACAGGCAGGATTCACCGTGGAAAGCGCCCGGCTGACTGCCCGCCAGGAACAGTCTACTATGCTGCCCACGGTTTCCGGATTTGCCCAATATGGCAGCAACAGCGGTAAAAGTATTAACAACTATACCAACACCTACGTTAACCAGAAATACGGCTCCGGTTACGGGCAGCTGCAAGGTGGCTGGGTGCTCTTCAACGGGCTCAGCATAGAAAACTTCGTCCGCCAGTACAGCCTCCTCTATGAGGCTAATAAGAAAGACTGGCAACAGGCCAAAGACCTGGTAACCGTCAATGTCATCCTCGCCTATCTCAACGTGCTCAACACGCAGGAACAACTGGGAATGGCCCACAGTCAGGCCGACGCCAGCCGCCACAGAGTAGAGCTGCTGACCAAACAGAACGACGAAGGAGCCATCGCCCCCTCCGATCTCACCGATATGAAAGGCCAACTGGCTTCCGATGAACTGACCGTCATGACCACCTTCAATGCCCTGGAAGCCGCTAAGCTCGCCCTGGCCCAGTACATGAACATTCCTTATACACCCACTCTGAAAATAGCGGGATTGGGTGAAGACCTTACCCCGGCCCCCTACAACGCTACGGTGGACCAGATCTACCAGGCCGCCCTCCAGAATCTGGCACAGGTACAAGCTGCCCGTCTTCACAGGGCCAGCACGGAAAAAGGAGTGAAAGCCACCCGGGGGACCTTGTTCCCTACCCTCTCCCTGGTAGGTCAGGTCAATACCAATTACTCTACGGTGCCTGCATCGCTCTATACGAATACCACTATCGAACAAACCCAAAGTTATGTGACGGTCAACGGTAGCCAGAACCCGGTATTCTCCCCTCAGGATCATTTTAAAAGCGAAAAGATAAGCTTCAACAACCAGTTCAATAACAACCTCTATACTTTCGTCGGGCTCAACCTCAACATTCCCATCTTCAACGGCCTCAGATTGAGGACCAACTACAAACAAGCGCAGGTGGCCCGCGAACAGGCCACCTTCACCGAAAAGACCACCCTGGTCCAGCTGAGACAATCCGTGGAATCCTATTACGTGACCATGATGTCCGACTACAGGATCTATAATACCCTGCAGGACCAGGTCAATAATTACGATGAATCTTACCGGATCGCGGGGATCAAATACGACGCCGGCGCCATGAAATCCGTGGATTTTATTATTTACAAGACGAATATAGACAGGGCTAAATTGAATTTTATACAGGCCAAATACAACTATATCCTCCAGACTAAAGTATTGGACTATTACCAGGGTAAACTGACCTGGTAAATCTCACGAAAATAGCCAGTCACGAAGGTGACTGGCTATTTTCGTGCCCTCCACCATAAAGCCATCATGCCCATAGGCCGAATCGATCTCGGTCAGCGTAGCGTCCGGCAGGTGCCGGGCGATAAAACGCTGTTCCTCCACCGGGCAAAGGATATCACTCCCGATCCCCATGATCAGCGTCTTTTGAGAGATCCCCTGCAGCAATTCTTCCAGTTTTCGCCCCCGCCCCCTGGCCAGTTGATGACTATCCATGGCCTTGGTTAACAGCCAGTAACAATAGGCGGAAAAGCGGGTTACCAGCTTATCGCCCTGGTAATTCATATAGGACGAAGCTTTGAAATGATCTAATTTTTCCGTATCGGGATCCGTCTGTTTCTTCACCATAATGGCATAATTCCGGTAAGTAAGGATCCCGATAGCCCTCGCTGCCTTCAGCCCCTTCCTGCCGGCTTCCGCAGAGGCATCCTGCCAACTGCTATCGGCCTCGATAGCCAATCGCTGAGCCGTATGGACGGCAATCCCCCAGGCGCTTTCCGAAGGGGAAGTGGCGATCAGGAACAGCTTTTCAATCCTTTCTTTTTCCATCACCACCCATTCCAAAGCCTGGTAGCCCCCCATGCTCCCCCCCATCAACAGGTGGATCTTTTCAATATCCAGGTGCTGCCGGAGCAAAATATGCGCCTTCACCATGTCCCGGATAGTGATCATGGGAAAATGGCTGTAATAAGGCTGCCCCGTCCTGGGATCGGTGCTCAGAGGCCCCGTACTGCCATAACAGGAGCCTAAAATATTAGCACATACAATGAAGTACTTCTCAGCATCGATCCCCTCCGGCGTCCCGATCACACCCGGCCACCAATGCGCGGCATCGGAATTCGCCGTAAGGGCATGACAGACCCACACCACATTACTACCGTCTTCATTCAGATGCCCATAAGTATGATAGGCAATCGTAATCCCAGGCAACGATTGCCCGCATTCCAGGTCAAAAGGCTGTTCATAATGAAAATACTTCATCCGCAAATATTTGTCTTCAATGGGTGTGCACCCAATTCTCTATTTCGATGCAAAATAAGGGCTTAGATGAATTACAATTCAAAAATCTTTATGAACTACCTTTGCAAAAATCTTTTTATGATACAAATTGAGGTTAATAGGGTCAATGGAGATTTTGGATTTGAAGCAAAGGACGCCGCCGGGCATATTGCCCGTATGGACACCAGCCCCGAAACCGGGGGACTCGATTTCGGCATCCGCCCGATGCAAATGCTGCTGATGGGCCTGGGTGGTTGCAGTGGCATCGATATCGTATCCATCCTGAAGAAACAAAGACAGCCCGTGGAAGGATTCCGCATGCTGATCGAGGGGGAAAGAGAGCCGGGTAAAGAGCCCTCCCTCTGGCAGACCGTTAACCTCGTTTTCGAGCTGAAAGGAGCCATTGACCCCGATAAAGCCCAAAAAGCCTGCGAACTTTCCATGGAAAAATACTGCTCCGTAGCAGCCACCCTGCGGGAAGCCCGTTGCAACATCACCTGGGAAATGCGACTGGTCCCTTAGCACCCGGCGCCGCTGCCCCATTCACCCATAACATCAACTTACAATATTCAGCTTCATATGTCACAACATCGTATTACAAAAGCCATCCGCATCCGTACCGACCTCACGAACGAGAAAGAACATTCCTCCCCCCTGTTCCTGACCAGCAGCTTCTGCTTTGACGACTCCGAACAGATGCGGGCCGCTTTCGCAGATGAGACCGACGATAATATCTATAGCCGCTTCAGCAATCCCTCTGTACAGGAATTCGTAGACCGCATGGTCGCCCTGGAAGGAGCCGAAGATGGTTTTGCCACCGCCTCCGGCATGAGCGCGATCGTCGCCTCCTTTCTGAGTTTCCTGAAGAAAGGGGACCACCTTATCTCCTGCAACGCCGTCTTTGGCAGCACCCATACCATCATCACCAAATACCTTCCGAAATTCGGGATCGAATATACCTATGTCAATGTAAGCAACCCCGGGGAATGGGAAGCCGCCATCCGGCCCAATACCAAAATGATCTACCTGGAAACCCCCACCAATCCGGGATTGGAGATCGTAGACCTGCAGGCAGCCGGCCAGCTGGCCCGCAAACACAACCTGATCTTAAACGTCGATAATTGCTTTGCAACCCCTATCGGTCAGACGCCCATCGAATACGGAGCCGACCTCGTAGTACATTCCGCTACCAAATGGCTCGACGGACAAGGACGCGTATTAGGCGGGGTCGTCGTAGGAAAGAAAGAGCTGATCCACGAGATCTATCTGTTCTGCCGCAGTACAGGCCCTTCCCTGTCCCCCTTCAATGCCTGGGTCCTGAGCCGCAGCCTGGAGACACTGGACGTACGCATGGAAAGACATTCCTCCAATGCCCTCTATATCGCCCGGGCCCTGGAGTCGCATCCCAAAATTTCCTGGCTGAGATACCCCTTTCTACCCAGCCACCCGCAACATGCCATCGCCCAACAGCAAATGAAAAATGGCGGCGGCATCATCTGCTTCGACTTGAAGGGCGGGCTGGATAGTGGAAGAAAATTCCTGGACAACCTGCAGATGCTTTCAAAAACGGCTAACCTGGGAGATACCCGTAGCATAGCCTCGCATCCTGCCAGCACTACCCACGCCAAACTGACCCCGGAAGAACGGGCCTCTGTCAACATTACCCCCGGGCTCATCCGAATCTCTGTAGGACTGGAACACCGGGACGATATCCTCCAGGACATCCTGCAAACTTTGGATAAATGCTGATACTATTTTACGCTGGTTCGCGTTAGTAGCTAACAATCAAGGCAATGAGCCTCCACAAACTAATACGGTCCATATCATATATCGGGGTAAAACCAACTTTTACTTTCGAGGAAACCAGGAAGATCAGGGCGCTAAACTTTGCCATCTCCCTGAGTCTGCCTCTACAGACGATCTTCTGCACCCTGAACATCCTGCAGGGCTACTATTTTCTCGGCCTGCTGAACAGCCTGATGGTACTGGGCAATTTCCTGACCGTTGCCCTTCAATACTACGGGTATTTTAAACCGGCCAGGACCTTCTACATCATCGGCATCATGGCGTTTTTCACCTTTACCCCGATCTATTTTCACAGCAGCTCGGAATATATACTGATCCTCAATATTGCAGCCATCCTGCTTTTGTTCGATCAGACGCTCACCTATTGGCTGTTGATCCTCCTGGATACTACCTGCTTCGTCTTTGTAAAAATAAGCATCGGCATCATTACGCCGATCGCAGAGCTCTCCGTCTATCGGAATATACTGAGCCTCGTCACCTTCTTTTTATGCCTGACGATGGTCCTGCTCTATCACCGGCGCCAGCAAATGAGCTACCAGCTTAAACTGGAAAAGATGAATGAGGAACTGAACAAAAGATCCGAAAGCCTGGAAAACCTGAACAAGTCCAAGGAAAAAATATTTTCCATCCTTTCGCACGACCTGAGACAACCGCTGATCTCCGTAAAGTCACTCCTGTACTTAATGAACAAGAACGCGGTATCCGCCTCCACCTTACTGGAGATGTCCGATAAGATCAATAGCAACCTGGACCACCTGATCCTGAGCCTGGACAATACCCTGAATTGGTCCATCAACCAGCTCAACGGCATCCGGACTAACCCCGAAAACCTCGACCTGTATGAAATAGTGGGCAATGTGCATGAACTCCTGCAGGAGAATATCGCGGGTAAGAGCCTGGTCTATATCGATAATATTCAGATCGCCGCCAAAGTCTTTGCAGACAAGGAACAGGTAACGATCATTCTGCGCAACCTGCTCTCCAATGCCATCAAATTCACCCATACCGGGGGCCTGATCCACCTGTTTGCGAAAGAACAACCCTCCTATTGGGAGATCAATATTGAAGATAATGGTATAGGCATGGACGAAGAAATGATCGGAAAACTATTCAACGCGGACGGGCATTTCACCCGTCGCGGCACGGAAAACGAAAAAGGCACCGGCCTGGGGCTGAGATTGATCAAGGAACTGATCCAAATGAATGAAGGAGATATTTCTGTGGCCAGTACCCCGGGCAAAGGGACCATCTTCTCCGTACTCCTGAAAAAAGCGGTGTAATCCTACCGGTCACCAGCGACCGGAATATCTGGGACGCCTCTTATTCTCCCCAGATCTCTTCCTTGCCATCCAACCATAATTTGACTAATTCGGTGGTGACGGATTTCGGCCTTTCCAGGGGGAAACCCAGCGCCCTGTCCCAGCAAAGGCTGGACAGCACACCCAGGGCCCGGCTTACGCCAAAGAGGACCGTATAGAATTCGTATTCCACCAGCCCGTAATGCACCAACAAAGCTCCGCTATGGGCGTCCACATTCGGCCACGGGTTTTTTATCTTGCCCAGGGATTTAAGAATAGGAGGAACCGTCTCATATATATTCCATACCGTCTGCACAATCGTATCATCCTTTATATGCTTCTTACCGAATTCCATTTGAGCGGTAAACCGGGGATCTGTCTTACGTAAGACAGCATGTCCGTACCCGGGCACCACCTTCCCCTCATTCAGGGTCTTGCGGACATAGGTATCGATCTGCTCTTTACTGGGTAGTTCAACGCCCAGCTCTTTACGCATATCCAGGATCCATTTGATCACTTCCTGGTTGGCCAGCCCATGCAGGGGGCCCGCCAGTCCGTTCATGCCGGCGGCAAAACTCAAATAAGGGTCACTCAGCGCCGATCCTACCAGGTGCGTAGTATGAGCGCTTACATTCCCTCCCTCATGATCGGCATGGATCGTCATATACAGACGCATCAGTTCCCGGAAGGTCTCGTCCTCATAACCCAGCATATGGGCAAAATTACCCGCCCAGTCCAGCAGGCCATTGGGGTGAATATGATCTTCGTCCTTATATTTTCTGCGATAGATATAGGCTGCAACACGGGGCAAACGCGCGATCAGGTCCATAGCATCGTCGAATACCGCTTCCCAATAATCCTTTTTATTCATCCCCTCCGCATACCTTTCGGCAAACTTGCTTTCCGTCTGCAGGGCCATAATGGCAATGACAAACTGCGTCATGGGATGGGTGGCCTTTGGCAAAGCCTCGATCGCTGCAAATACATGATTAGGGACATGACTGCGACGCTGCCAGTTGGCCGTGATCTCATGCACATCCTCTTCCGTCGGCAGTTCTCCCAATAACATCAGATGGAACAGCCCCTCCGGCAAAGGCTCTGTGCCTCCCTGGGCCTTAGGCAGTTTTTCCTGCAATTCCGGGATGGAATATCCCCGGAAACGGATCCCTTCCTGCGCGTCCAGTAAGGAAGTCTCACTCACCAGGCCAGTGATACCCCGCATGCCCTGGTAGATCTGCGAAAGGGTCACCTCCCCTATTTTCTTATTTCCATGCTCTTTTAATAACTCCCTTATCTCGGCTGCCACTATATCGGCCTTGGATTTGAACCTGTCTTTTATAATTGCCATGTCTAAGCTGTTTTAGAAATCCTTATTAAAAGTAGATCAACTGTTTATCCCGATAAAGTTAGTATACGAATGGTTGTAGAACAAATGATTTGGCATTAAAATAGCGTTAACGCTATTTAGGAGTCCTTTTGTACAAAACCACCGCTACACCGCTGAAAATAATATTGGGCAGCCAGGCAGCCAGGATCGGGGGAAAATCACCCTTGGTAGAAAAGGTAACAGAGAATTTATCCATTACCACAAATATGGCAGCCATCACAATCCCCACCGCCAATTGAAGGCCACTGCCTCCCCGTATCTTACGGGTGGCAATGATGGCCCCGATCAGGGTCATAATGATGACGGAAAAAGGAGTGGCATCCCGGTGATAACGTTCTACCTTAAAGGTGTTCAACCCCTCCGAACCCCTTATCTCCTCCATCCGGATAAACTGCTTCAATTCCGGCGTGGTAAGCTTGTCCTTCAGATAATCATCCCGCCTGAGTTCCTTGGGCACAACGTTCAGGTTCACATGCAGCGTATCGATCTTTTTCAACGTCTCCTTCAGCCCTTCTATCTTACGCTCGATAATATTATTCAGCTTCCAGTCTTTTTTATTGGCATCCCACCGGATCGTCTCCGCCCGCAGATTGTAATACACTTTATTATCCCGGATCTTCTGCATGAAGAAATTACTGGCCGTCTTATTGGTCGTATCATAATAACGGAAACCGACAAAAGTGGTCGGGTCTACCCGCAGATAGTAATTATTGGTCCGGTAAGGATCGGAGTTATAAGAGCTGTTGCCATCCACATATACCGCCTGGAAATCGGTACGGATCTCATTGGCCCTGGGCACCCAATACTGGCTGGCCAGCCAGAAAAGCAGGGCCAGGAATATGGAGCCGATCAGGTAAGGCCGCAACATCCGGTTGTAACGGACGCCTCCGGCCAGAATGGCAATGAATTCGGAACGGCCCGCCATCTTGGAGCTGAAATAAATGACGGCGATAAAGGTGATCAGGGGAAAGATCATCGACATGATAAAGGGAATGAACCCAATATAATAGTGAGTGATCAGATCCCAGGCGCCTAATTTGGATTTGACAAAATCGTCGGCCTTTTCACTGGTATCGATCACCACAGCGATCGTGGTAATCACGAGCAGGGTGAAAAAGAAGGTCCCGAGGAATTTTTTGAGTATATACTTGTCAAGTAATTTAAACATCCGGGGCAAAAATAAGCTGCCAGCCGCAAGCTACAAGCTACCAACCGGACTTAATTAATATGTTTTAACAATTCCTATAGGCAGCCCACACATACCTTCCTGTAATTCAATAACTTGCAGCTTCCTCCTCACAACCTTGTCTGTAAGATCGCCACCTGCTCATTTTTCCAGCTCACAAAGTCTCCCTGCAGAATATGCGCCCGGGCCTCTCTGACCAATTGAAGATAAAAAGCCAGGTTATGCACGCTGGCGATCGTCAGCCCCAAAACCTCCTTCGACTTCACCAAATGACGCAGATAAGCCTTACTGTAATAATGGCTCCAGACAGAATCGATGCCATCATCGATGGGCGAATAATCCTTCTCCCACTTCTTATTATCGATATTGATCACCCCTCTCGAAGTAAAAAGCATGGCATTCCGCCCATTGCGGGTGGGCATCACGCAATCGAACATATCCACCCCCCTTCCAATACATTCCAGGATATTCCAGGGAGTGCCAACCCCCATCAGGTACCGGGGCCTCTGCACAGGAAGGTCCGTACAGCAGGCTTCGCAGATATCGTATAACTGCTGCTCCGGCTCTCCCACGCTCAGTCCGCCGATTGCATTGCCTACGGCATCCTTTCCCGATGCATACGCACAGGAAGCTCTCCGCAGATCCGGGAAAACACTTCCCTGAACGATCGGGAACAGGTTCTGCGTATACCCATATTTGTCATCCGTATTATTAAAGTGCGTAAAACAACGATCCAGCCACCGATGCGTCAGGTGCATCGACTTCTCCGCATAAGCATACTCGCTGGGATAAGGCGGACATTCGTCGAACGCCATTATAATGTCAGCCCCGATGATCCGCTGAATATCCATTACTTTTTCAGGACTGAACAAATGCCTGGACCCGTCAATATGGGATTGGAATACCACCCCCTCTTCCTGGATCTTCCGGGTACCCGACAGGGAAAAGACCTGGTATCCCCCGCTATCCGTCAGGATAGGACGGTCCCAGCCCATAAACCGGTGCAATCCACCCGCCCCCTCCAATACCTCCAGGCCGGGACGCAGGTATAAATGATAGGTATTCCCCAAAATGATACGGGCCCCGACCTCCTCTTTTAGCTGTTGCTGAGGAACGGTTTTCACGCTGCCGACCGTGCCGACAGGCATAAAAATAGGGGTGAGGATCTCCCCGTGATCGGTTATCATTTTTCCGGCCCTCGCCGCCGAATGCGGACAGCCGGCCTCTAATTCAAATTGTAATGCAGCCATAATGAGGGCGCAATTTACGGATTTGCCGCCGCCGATCCCCAATAAAACCGGCAAATAGCTATGAAGTACTATTTTTAAAATGTATTTTTGGCCACTCTAAAATTGGCGAATGACGATAGTCTCTACAATCCTCTGGTACCTATACATTGCATTTCAGGTATTTCTGGCATCCTTCCTTATCCAGCCAATCGTATTACTAATACTATATGCGCTGGCAAAAACCTTTTCCCGGAAGAAAGACCAGGCGCCCATCCACAAAAACTACCAGTTCAGTATCATCATCACCAGCCACCAGGACATCACGTTTCTTCGCCCGATCGTCGATTCCTTACAGAAACAGAACTACCCCCATTTCAACGCCTACGTGGTAGCCGATGATTGCGATACCCGGGAACTCTCCTTTAATGACCCCCGGATCCACCTGCTCAAGCCTCCGGTTCCCCTTCATTCCAAAACAAAATCGATCCGGTACGCCCTGGAACATTTTAAGGACACCGATGAGGTACTGGTGATCTTCGACCCGGACAACCTGGTTCACCCCCGCTTCCTGGAGGTATTGAACTCCTGGTATAACAGAGGGTATAAGGCCGTACAGGGTAACCTGTCTTCGAAGAATACGGAAGGCACCTACGAACAAATGGATAGCATCGGAGCTCTCTTTAACACCTTCATCGACAGAGACAGCCGGACAGCATTGGGCCTATCCGTTAACATATGGGGCACCGGCGTATCCGTAGACAGAAAATTATATGAAAAGATCATTTACGATAGCAAAAGCCAGGTAGGCGGCTTCGACAAACGCATGCAGGCAGAGATCGCCAAGAACGTCCACCGCATTGGCTACGCTGCAGATGCCATCTTATACGATGAAAAAGTAGGCGACGCCGGTAACCTGGAAAAGCAGCGCAACCGCTGGATCCGGGCCTATTTTAAATTTTTGAACGAAGCATTCGACCTCTTCTTCCTCGGCCTCAAAAAATTTGATTTCAACCTGGCTTACTTCGGCTACAACCTCACAAGACCCCCTTACTTCCTGCAGATCATCACGGCCCTTTTCTTTATCGTCCTGAATTTTTTTATAAGTAAGACGCTCTGCATCGGCTGGATCGCTGCATTGGTCCTCTTTGTCCTGTCCTTCGTCATCATAGGCATGACCCAGTCGAAGGGATCTTCAAAAGGGGTCTGGTATATGCCTTTGTTCTTCTATCACCAGGTGAAGTCTTTCTTCAAACTGGGAAAAAGCAAGAACGCCTTTCTTCAGACGGGGCATTCCAAAGTTTTATACATTGACGATCTGTTAAAACATGACTCCGGTAATTAAACGCCTCGGCTTTGCAGGCCTCTCCGCGCTCAACCTTGAATGGCTGAAAAAGATTTCGCCGATCAATGTGATCAGCCCCTTTCACCATTTGGTAGCCGACGAGCCCGTTCCTCATATAGATAAATTGTACCCTTACAAAAACTCCCGTCAATTCGAATCAGATCTCGATTACTTCCTGAAAAATTTCCGCCCCCTCTCCCTGGAAGAAGTTATCCGGCAGGCAAAGACAGGGCGTCCTTTTGACAAGCCGGGTTTCCTCATCTGCTTTGACGACGGGCTCAGGCAGGTCTATGAGACAGCCGCTCCGATCCTGCTGCGCAAAGGCGTTCCCGCCGCCTTCTTCCTCAACTCCGCGTTTGTGGACAACAAGGATATCTTTTACAATTTCAAAAAAGGACTGATCCTCGATAAATTCGATCGTTCGCCCATCGATGAAAAAATAATAAAAGAAGCAGGCGCACTGCTGGAGAAAAAATTTACATCCAAGCAGGAGCTGCATGCTTCCATCCGGTCCATTAACTACCTTAACAGGCACCTGATGGAGGGACTGGGCCAATTATTCCAACTGGACTTTGAGACTTTCCGGAAAGAACAGCGGCCCTTTATGACGACCCCGGAAATAAAAGAGCTGATCGCGAAAGGCTTTGCTATTGGCTCCCACAGTATCGACCACCCGCTCTATGCCCTGCTTCCCCTGGAAGAGCAGGTACGGCAGACCCGCGAATCGACGGACTGGACTATCAGGACCTTCGGCCTGCCTTATAAAGCATTTGCCTTCCCCCATATAGATACGGGCGTGGGGAATGCTTTCTTTGAAGAATTCGTCGGCAGCCCCCCCTCCGAAACCGGCAGATCCTCCGAAACCGGCGACAGGCCCCAAATCAGCGGCTCGCCCGAAATGGACCTGCTCCTGGGCAACAGCACGGGAATGCTGGAAAAACATCCCCGCGTCCTCCACCGTTTTATCGGCGAAAACCCCGCCATTCCTATCGATACCATGGTAAAATCGGTCCTGGCCTACGGCGCCGTCCGAAGCAAAATAGGCAGGCAATTTGTCCGGAGAGACTAACCTGCCGCAAGCCGCCTCCTACCCACAATCCCTTACCTCCCCCCTGCAATCCCTTAGTTTTCCCATTTCAGCCCCCGCTCCCGGAAATTTTAGCCAGCAAAATCAACGCTTATATGTATTTTCGTAGATAGGTGTGGCAGGATATGCCCGGACCAATCGTAGAAAGCTTATGACTAGACTGATTTTGAGTTTACCCTGGCGTGAAATATTGTTTGTCGCTTTTTGTTTGATCACCCTGATACAATTATTCTATTACGGCTGGTTTTTCAGGCGTCTGGCATTCTTTTTACCCCCCGCCAAAGATCAGTCACAACAGCACCCCGTAAGCGTCATCATCTGCGCCCGGGATGAAGCATCCAAACTGGTCACGCATCTTCCAGGGGCCCTGGTACAAACCTATCCCAGCACACATGAAGTCATTGTAGTGAATCACAATAGCCAGGACGATACCCGCTTCCTCCTGGACGAACTCAAAAAAACTTTCAAAGGACTCCATATAGTCAACCTTGAGCAGGAAGCCATCGGTATCCCCGGAAAAAAATATCCGCTGAGCATGGGCATCAAGGAGGCCAAATACGAGATCGTACTGTTGACCGACGCAGACTGCGTGCCGGCCAGCGAGTTCTGGATGCAGAAGATGCAGGACGGATACTATAACGGGATCGAAGTAGTGCTGGGCTATAGCCCCTATAAGAAAAACCCCGGTTTCCTCAACAAGATCATCCGCTTCGATACCTTTCACACGGCTCTGCAATACTTCTCCTATGCCCTGGCAGGGATTCCTTACATGGGGGTCGGCAGAAACCTCTCCTATAAAAAAGACGTTTTTCTCCGGAACAAAGGATTCTCCGCCATCAACCATTTGCCCGGCGGGGACGACGACCTGTTCATCAATAAGGTGGCCAATAAGCTCAATACCGCCATCGTAGTGGATCCGGATACCTTCACCCTGTCGGAACCCAAAAAGACTTTCGGCGAATGGTTCAGACAGAAGACCCGTCATTACAGCACCGCGAAATATTACAAGCCCCTGCATAAATTCCTTCTGGGCGCTTATTCTTTCTCCCATAGCCTTTTCTATCCCCTGTTCATCGCCAGCCTCTTTTTCAACTGGCGCCTGGCCCTGCCCATATTCGGTATCCGTCTGCTGGTACAGGGCTATATCTATTATAAGGCGATGCAAAAATTACAGGAAGAAGATCTTTTTGCCTGGTGGTGGCTCCTGGATATCTGGATGTTCGTGTATTATCTCATCTTTGTACCCACATTATGGAAAAAGCCCCGCTCCACCTGGAATTAGTAACGCGCTACTTTACGGACTTTTCTCCGGTACAGCTGCAACAACTCTCCGCCCTGGAGGAATTGTACAAGGACTGGAATACAAAGATCAATGTCATTTCCCGCAAAGACATCGACGGCCTCTATGAGAAACATGTGCTGCACTCCCTCGCCATCGCCGCAGCCTTTGAATTCACTAAAGGCATGGAAGTGATCGATATCGGCACCGGCGGCGGTTTCCCAGGCATCCCCCTGGCGATCTTTTTCCCGGAAGTGCAATTCCACCTCGTAGACAGCATCGGCAAGAAACTCAAAGTGGTGGAAGCTGTCCGGGAAGCGACTGGCCTGCTGAATATCACCACCCAACATGGACGGGCAGAAGAAATAAAGAACAGGAAATTCGATACAGCCGTATCCCGGGCCGTAGCCCCCCTGAAGGACCTATGGACCTGGGCCAAACCCCTTCTGCGCAAACCGCCCAAACGAATTGGGGAAGGGGAACTCCCCGTCCCCAACGGCCTGATCTGTCTGAAAGGGGGTGAACTGGCCCCTGAGATCGCAGACAGCGGCTGCAGACCCCGGATCATGGAGATCCATGAGATCTTCCCCCAAGAATACTTCCTCCAAAAATACCTCCTTTACGTCCCTCTGCCCTGACAGGCTACTCTATATCCCCACAGGAGCACCCGCCGATCAAAAAACTACCACAAAATGGTATTTTTTTCTCGCCAAATGGGCTGAACTTTGCATCATGACTATTTCTGTTTGTATTGTCGATGATAATAAAGATATCCGCTCCGCACTGGAGCAGATCGTGCTGATGGCGGAGGGCTATACATTAGCAGGCAGTTTTTCCGATGCGGAAGAAGCCTTATTAAAAATACCACTGGTGAAACCCAATGTGGTACTTATGGATATTAATCTCGGGGATGGTGAGAGCGGGATCGACTGTGTACGACAGTTGAAGCCCCAGAACCCCGAGATCCTTTTTATGATGTGTACGATCTATGAAGAGGATGAAAAGATATTCGAGGCCCTGACAGCAGGCGCCAATGGGTATATCCTCAAAAAGACGGCCCCTGCCAAACTGCTGGATGCTCTCCGCGAACTCTACGAAGGAGGAGCGCCCATGAGCAGCCAGATCGCCCGTAAAGTAGTGAATGCCTTCCAGATCAGGGCCGCCGCCGCCGACCCCGTGGAGACCGGCTCCCAGGGAAAATCCATTAGTATTCTGTCCAATCGCGAAAACGAAATACTGGAATTACTGGCTAAAGGCATGCTTTACAAGGAGATAGCCGGCCGCCTGTTCATCAGCCAGGAGACCGTAAGAAAACATGTCTATCATATCTACGAGAAATTACATGTGAATAATCGCGTGGAAGCCATCAACAAATTTTACCGCCGCTAAACTTAAAATTATAAAACTACCACAAAGTGGTATTGTTTTACCCTCCAGGGGTGACTACATTTGCCCATAGGGCTGCTTCGGGATCAAGTATTCATTAGTCATTTTACCTTGTCTAACAAACCTATAATAGGAACAAAAAAAGAGCTTGGGCATAACCCAAGCTCTTTTTTTATATAATTATCTGATTACTTGAAATTCACATTCGACAGATCCAGCTTATTCTTCTTCCGGTCAATATCAGCCATCCGCTGAGAAGGATCGATCTCGATCGTCTTCACATCGACCAATCGGTGACTTAACTGAAAAATATACGTCGGATGCGTCCACTTCCAGGGCCCGAAGACCGTCCGGGGAATAGAAGGATCTTCCACCGGCTTCTCCCCGAACATAAGGTACTGGGGAATATAAGCCAGTTCCTTACTGCCATCCTTATACTGCACCAATACATCGAGCGGCATCGGCACCCTGCCCTCATTTTTAAGCCTTATACTGGCCTTGCCATTCTCCTCCCACAAACTATCAATACTATAATCGATGTTCTTCGTCGTATTCACCCAATATTCCTTATACCAGTCCAGCTGCAACCCGCTCACCTTTTCCGCGACCCTTACAAAATCAGCGGCATTAGGATGTTTGAACCGCCACTCCCGATAATATTCCAATAAGATCTTATCTCTGGTCTCAGCGCCAACGATATATCCCAATTGCTCCAGGAATATCTCCCCTTTCGAATAAGAGGCAATACTATAGGCGAAATTTGTACTGAAATGGTCCGCATGGGTCGTCAACGGCTCTTCCAGCCCGCTCCTGACCAGCGAATAATAGCCATTATACGCATCTGAATGATCCAGCGGCAATTGCTCCAGGCGCTTTTCCACCAAATCCTTCAACGCCGCATTGTTGGGCTCATGCTCCAGTCGTTTCTCATAATAAAAGCTTTGTACCCGCGCCGTGGCATAACTGGTAAATCCTTCATCCATCCACGCATATAAAGATTCATTGGTGCCCAGCATTCCCTGGTACCAGCTATGCATCCATTCATGAAAGGCAGTCCCCAAGCTCGGACCGTTGATCAGCGTACTCATAGGGTATTCCATCCCTCCATCTCCTCCATGAATAAAGGAATATTGCTTATAAGGATATTTGCCAAAATTCTTCTCGATATAAGGCAGGACCGTCACGGCCGCATCCGCCAGTATATTCCAGAGCGTATCCTGCCTGGGCTCGTTATTCTTATTCTTATAGATGACATGAATGACCGGACCATTCGGGACCACCCGCGTCAGATGTTTATACTCCGGATCGGCCGCCCACATGAAGTCGTGAACATTCGGCGCTACAAAATGCCAGAGCAGCTTCTCCCCGGCCGGAGCTACTACCTTTACCCCGTGACCTTCATACCCATGACCTACCTGGTCCGGATCCTGGAGATACCCCGTACTCCCTACCAGGTAATGCTTATCCAAAGAAATCTTCACATCATAATCCCCCCACACTCCATAAAACTCCCGGGCCACATACGGCGTAGGATGCCATCCCTCGTAGTCGTATTCACACATCTTGGGATACCATTGGCTCATAGAATACCGGACGCCGGTGTTGGGATTATCCCTGCCGCTGCGACGGACCTGTAAAGGCACCTGGGCCTCGAACGCCATATCGAAGACCACCGTGGATTTCGGCAGAATAGGCTTGCTTAGCTTCACTTCCAGGATCGTCTCGTCTACCTGGAAAGTCTGAGCCACCCCGTTCATTGTAAGCGACAATACTTTCTGATACCCTATCTCTTCCGGCTTCAGATTCAGGATACGATCCCTTACCCTCGAATCCCAGTCCAGTTGCTCCTGACCGCCCCGGCTGCCATAAGAGATCTTCCCCAATTCCCGGCTGCGGGCATCCATCATACTGTTCGGCTGAAAAGCATTCCAGTATAAATGATAAAATACTTTATACAAAGTGTCCGGTGAATTATTGGTATAGGCCAGCGTCTGCTTACCGGTGAACCGGTTAGTCGCTATATCCATATTAACATCCATCGTATATTTCACCCGCTGCTGCCATCGGTCGGGCTGGGCAGACAAAGACAGCCCTAACGTCAGGGCTGTTATCAGTATAGGAACAACTCTTTTAATAGTATGCATGAATGTGAACGGTTAATTTTTAAAACCAGAGTGTATAATTATCTTTTAGCAACTGTCCTTCGCTGCTGAAAAGGAGATTCTTTTTGTTCAGGCCTTTTTTATACACACCGATAGCATATTCCATCTTCCCATCAGGCAGGTAATGGGCAGTCACCGTCTTCACCTCCCAATCCGCATACTTACTCTTGGCTAAACCGTCTTTTACAGCCGAAGGCAGCTTGTCTTCCTGGATCTTTTTCTGAGAACCCAGCCACTCGGCCTTACTGGTGTATCTTGCCGAATAGGTCTCTCCATCTATGACAAAACTGGCCTGGAAAGCCGACACTTTATCCTCCCAGCTCACCGTCTGCGCACTGGGATATTTTACTTTAAAGGCATCCGTCACCGCACCCGGTATTTTCCGGAACTGCGCATTGGCGGCAACAGTCATAAAAAGAAACCCGCTAATCAGCATTAAATTAAGAAACTTCTTCATAAAAAATAATTTTTAAAATTAAACACGTCTCCCGGTTATTTCGTTCGCTCCCGCCACCGTAATGACGATCTCCCCCTTCACCCCCTTCTCCCGGAAATGATCACACACTTCCCGCAGACTGCCCCGCTGATTCTCCTCAAATAGTTTTGTCAGCTCCCGGCTGACACAACAAGGACGCCCTTCACCAAAATATATAATAAAATCTTCCAATGTCTTAACCAGCCGTACAGGCGATTCATAAAATACAAGCGTCCGCTCCTCCAACGCCAATTGCTTCAATAAGGTCTGCCGCCCCTTTTTCACGGGAAGGAACCCCTCGAAGCAAAACCGGTGCATCGGCATCCCGCTATTTACCAAAGCCGGCACAAAAGCAGTGGCGCCCGGCAGGCATTCCACCTTCACACCCGCCTTGATACACTCCCTCACCAACAAAAAAGCGGGATCGGAGACGCCCGGCGTACCGGCATCCGTGATCAATGCCATCGTCTTCCCTTGCAATAATTGATCCGTGAGATGATGCAGGATCTTATGCTCATTATGCTGATGATACGGCGTCAGCGGTTTGATGATCTGGTAATGATTTAACAACCTGGAAGAATTCCGGGTGTCTTCCGCAAGAATAAGATCCACCTTCTTCAGCACTTCCAGTGCCCTTAATGTGATATCCTGCAGATTACCAATGGGGGAGGGAACAATATAGAGCAATATCCGTATTAATTTACAGCGATCTCGAAGTACTCCATGACAGGATTGGCCAATAATTTCTTGCCGGCTTCTTCCGCAATTTTCCGGGCTTCTTCAGCCGTACCAGCCTCTACCTGGAGCGTAATGCTCTTGCCGATACGCACATCACTGACATTATTTAATCCCAGGCTCTGTAAGCCACTCATCACCGCCTTTCCCTGCGGATCCAATAATTCCTTCAGCGGCATCACTTTTACCTGAACAGAAAAGGTCATGTTGTTTTGTTTTTGAAGGCCAAAGATACAACAATGTAGAAAATGAACACCACGGGCACCGCCAACCATTTTAAAAAGATTGCGGCAATAACAGTCAATGCCAGTAAAATAAGCTTTGGCAGGTTGTTCTTAACGGAATAGTCCTTAAATTTTAAGGCCATTAAAGGCAAATCACTCACCATCAGCCAGGCCACCAGCAAAATAATCCCATACAGCGCCCATTTATTCATTAAAAAAGAGAGGACCGACCCATTATTGGAATACCAGTAGATCAGGGGTATAGAGGCGATCAGCAGGCCCGCCGCCGGGATAGGCACCCCGCGGAAACCGTATTGCTGGGAATCATCGATATTGAACCTGGCCAGCCTGTATGCCCCCGCACAGGGGATCAGAAAGGCAGGCAGGAACCACAAGACAGACACATCCAACCCATTCTCCTGCCGCATGAAGCTCATCCGCAGGAACTGGTAAAGGATCATGCCAGGCGCCACGCCGAAGCTTACCACATCCGCCAGTGAATCTAACTGTTTGCCCAGCGGCGACGTCGCCTTGAAAAGCCTCGCGACCAACCCGTCCAGGAAATCTACCAGCGCCGCAAGCCCGATAAAAAGACTGGCAGCCCCGATCCTTTCCGGTATACCGACGTATTGCACACCCTCCGCATTATACATAATTGCAATACCATTCTGTAAAATGAGGACCACAGCGATACAACCAAATATCAGGTTCAGCAAAGTAAACAGGTTCGGTATATTTTTCATGTCCGAAAATTAGGATTTTATTTTTGCATGCACGCTTCAATGTTTATCCCGAAAATATCCAACATTCCTACAATAAGAGCCTGATTATTACCGGAATCCCCGGCTATCTCCCAGAGCTTATTTCTTCATTAACACCTCGATCTCCTCCGTAGTTATAGGCACTTTTTCCATAAGATCCCTATTACCGGTAGCAGTGATCCAGACATCATTCTCAATACGGATGCCCATTTGCTCCTCTTCTATATAAATACCAGGTTCCACCGTCAGGACCATACCTTCCAGGATTGGCCCCTGTCGCGGTCCCAGGTCATGCACATCGATTCCCAGGTGATGCGATACCCCGTGATACATATACTTCGAGTAGGCAGGAACCTCCGGCGTTTGGTTTTTGACGTCAGCCTGCGTAAGCAATCCGATCTTTACAAAAGTCCCGTTAGCCGCAGCCCCCATCTCCTTATTATAGTCGGCAAAAGAAAGACCCGGCTTTAACAGGCTTTTAGCATACCGGTGCAAATACAAACAGGCATCATACACTTCCTTCTGTCGTTTGCTGAACCGGCCATTGACCGGCACCGTCCTCGTCAGGTCCGCACAATATCCGCCATATTCCGCCCCAAAATCCATCAGGACCAGTTCCCCATCCCTGCATTCCTGGTCATTGCTGATATAATGCAGGGTCCTCGCCCTGTCCCCGCTGGCGACAATACTGTTATAGGCCGGTCCGGACGAGCGCTGCGATAAGAAAGAATGATAGATCTCCGCCTCAATCTCATATTCCATCACCCCGGGTTTAATGAATCCGAGGAGGCGGGAAAAAGTAGTATGCGTAATATCCATCGCCCCCTGCAGGATCTCTATTTCCAGGGAAGTCTTAACCGCACGCAGATCCTTCAGGATCCTCGCTGAACGGTGATAGGCATGCAGGGGATAACGTAACTTCATCTCCTGGATAAACCGGTAATCCCCCGTCAGCACCGGACCACTCTTCCGGTCATTTTCATTCGAATTAAGATAGATATTATCCGCCAGATGCACCCACTGCTGCAACAGCGCATCAACCGCATCCCGCCACACGATGGTCCGGATGCCCGATATTCCCCTGGCCTCTTCCGCCCTCAGTCTTTTCCCGTCCCATTTTTCCTTTATTTCATTGGGGCGCACCAATACCAGGACCTCGCGGTACCGGGTTTCCGGATGGTCCGGGAAAAGGATCACCATACTGCCCTCCTGGCTAATGCCGGACAACCAGAACAGATCGCTGCTCTGCCGGAATGGATAATAAGCGTCCCCATTGGAAGGCATTTCATCATTACTCACAAAAATGGCGATCGAACCAGGCAGTAATGCCGCATTATAGCGCTCCCTATTCCTGGTAAAAAGCTCCGGATTTGGCGGAAAATACTTCATACTCGATATTATTTTGACCAGCTCAGCATTTATTTTGAGCTGACCCGGTAATCTGCTGGCCTGATTCTGCATTTATTAATTCAGCCCGGCAAATTTATTGAATGATTATCAATTGTGCCCATTCGCCGAATTCCCTCCAAACTAACAATCGTTAGTTAGCAGTATTTTAACCAACTAGCCCTATTATTTGATTTTTTCTAATTTCAGGACCATTTTCGGCCTTACATTAGATAAAATTAATTTTAAATTTACCGCCTAAACAAACGATTGCTGCCATGTCAGTGCCAACTATTACCATTCCGACAGACAAACTAGTTCAATTAGGTTTAAGGATCTCCGATTCCATCCATTACCAGAGCTCACCGGAAGAACTGGTCAGCGATAGCCTCCGGAGAAACGAAGGGGCGCTGAGTGATACCGGCGCCCTGGTGATCCGCACCGGTGAATTCACCGGCCGCAGCCCCAAAGACCGGTTTATCGTAAAAGACGAGATTACCGCCGCGACCATCCACTGGAACGAATTCAATCAGCCATTGGAAGAAAAATATTTCGACGTCCTTTTCTCCAGATTGACCGCCTACCTGAGCAAATTACCCGAGCTGTGGATCCGCGATTGTTATGTATGCGCCGACCCGCGCCACCGGCTCAATATCCGTGTCATCAACGAAAAGGCATCCATGAACCTGTTCGCCTATAATATGTTTTTGCGCCCCACGGAGGAAGAACTGGAAAACTTCCGCCCCGACTGGCAAATCCTCTCCGCCCCGGGATTGAAATTAGACCCAACCCAATGCGGTACCCGCCAGCAGAATGCGGTCGTCCTCTCCTTCCGGCATAAAATGGTCCTGCTGGCCGGCACCGGCTACACCGGGGAGATCAAGAAAGCAGTATTCACTATTTTGAACTACCTGCTCCCCCTGGACAAAAATATATTGAGCATGCACTGCTCGGCCAATATGGGGACGAAAGGAGATACGGCTATCTTCTTCGGACTGAGCGGCACCGGTAAGACCACTCTGAGCGCAGATCCCGCGCGGGAGCTCATCGGAGATGACGAGCATGGCTGGACAGCCGACAATATCTTCAATTTCGAAGGAGGCTGTTACGCGAAATGCATCAACCTGAAAGAAGAAAAAGAACCGGAGATCTTCCATGCCATCCGCCCGGGCGCCCTGGTGGAGAATGTCACTTTCTACCCCGGCACCCACCAGATCAATTTTGAAGATGGATCCATTACGGAGAATACAAGGGTCTCCTACCCGCTAAGCTATATCAGCAACGCCCTGGAACCCTCCCTCGGCAATATCCCTCAAAATATTTTCTTTCTCACCTGTGATGCCTATGGCGTATTGCCTCCGGTGTCCAGACTCACCCCCGGGCAGGCTATGTACCAGTTTATTTCCGGCTATACTGCCAAAGTAGCCGGCACCGAGACCGGTATCACAGAACCTAAATCCACCTTCAGCGCCTGCTTTGGTGCACCCTTCCTGCCCCTGCACCCCGGCCGGTATGCCGATATCCTGGGTAAGAAAATGAAAGAACAGGGAGTGAAAGTCTGGATGATCAATACAGGCTGGTCCGGCGGCCCCTATCTGAAAGGCAGCAGGATCTCCCTGTCGTATACGAGAGCGATGATCACCGCCGCGCTGGAAGGCCAACTGGATAACGTGGAATACGAGTCCCACCCGATATTTGGGATGGCGATGCCCAAAACCTGTCCCGGCGTGCCTTCCGCTATCCTCCAACCCCGGGATACCTGGGCGGATAGCAGCGCTTATGATGAAATGGCTGCCCGGCTGGCAGACTGGTTTATCAGCAACTTTGAAAAATACGCCCAGGGGGTATCAGAAGAGATTTTAGCCGCCTCACCAAAAAAATAAAAAAAAATGTTAAAAAAACTTTGTAATTAGAAAAAAAAGCAGAACTTGGCGGATCAAATTCAACTTAGCAATCTGATCTACGATTGTTTGCCAAAACTAACTCCATCAATTCCCTTGGTGGGGTTTTTGTTTTATAGCCCTTCCTCATTTAAAAAAGGCCATACAGTTGCGAGTCGATCCGTGTAATGATCTCCCCAAGATGCTCTTCATTTTCCGGGAACTTATTCTTGTCGATATCGACGATCAGTAAAGGGCCTTCTTTGTAGCCGTCGATCCATTTATTGTAGAAATCATTCAGACGCTTCAGATAATCCAGCCGAATATTCTCTTCATATTCCCGTCCCCGCTTTTGTATCTGCGCTACCAGCGTTGGCACAGAAGCCTGGAGATAGATCAGAAGATCGGGAGGTTGTACCATCCTCTTTAAGGTCTGGAAGAACTGGAAATAGTTGTTGTAATCTCTTTTGCTCATCAACCCCATCTCATGCAGGTTGGGCGCGAAGATATGCGCATCTTCATAGATGGTCCGGTCCTGGATCACCGTTTCCGTACCCGTATGGATCTCCAGTAACTGGTTCAGCCGGCTGTTCAAAAAGAAGATCTGCAGGTTGAAGCTCCATCGGGGCATATCCTCATAAAAATCGTTCAGGTAGGGATTATGATCTACATCTTCGAATTGGGGGATCCAACGATAGTGTTTGCTCAGCATTTCTGTCAAAGTGGTCTTACCCGCACCGATATTTCCAGCTATTGCTATATGTTTGGGCTTCTTGTTTTTTGCCATGATTTTATATTCTGCGTTCCGGATCCCTAAAAGGTTTTAAGGTATTAATTCTTTTTTTGATTTTGGATTTTAGCCGCTCATTTATTTTCCCGACGCCCTGTCCCGCTTAAAAATAGTTGAGCCCGATCGCCTCTTTGGCCAATCGTACCGTAATCTCCGCGCTTGCCCTAGCCTTGGCGGCGCCCCGCTCCATCACCTGGCGGAGATAGGATTCGTCATTACGGATGGTTTCCGCCTTTTCACGGATCGGAGCGATGAATTTCACCATCCCTTCTCCCAGTTCTTTTTTCATATCACCATAACGAATAGTGCCTGCCTGATAATCCGATTTAAATTTTGCTACCGTATCTTCCGTGCTGACCAGTTGTAATAGCAGGAATAAATTAGCGACCGACTCCGGCATGGGGGCATTCGGATCGACATGGCTGTCTGTCTTGGCTTTTTTTATCTTATTGCGAATCGTTTCGTCATCATCGGCCAGGTAGAGGGTAGCCATTTGATTTTCGCTCTTGCTCATTTTTCCTGCCCCGTCCAGGCTGGGCACTTTCACCAGCTCCTCTCCGAAATTAAAAGCATAAGGCTCCGGAAAGACGTCTCCCCCATAACGTTGGTTAAACCGGTTCACATAATTGCGGGCAATTTCCAGATGCTGCTCCTGATCCTTACCCACCGGTACATAGGTAGCCCGGTGTAACAGGATATCGGCCGCCTGCAGAACGGGATAGGTCAACAGTCCCGCATTTACATTCTGGGGCTGAAGCCGCACTTTCTCCTTGAACGTGGGGGTTTTCTCCAATTCTCCCACATAGGCCAGCATATTCAGAAAAAGGTATAACTCCTCCGTCTCCGGTACATGGCTCTGGCAATAGAGGGCTACTTTGTCCGGATCCAGCCCGCAGGCAATATTTTCAGCCAATACCCGGCGAACATGCCCTTTCAGTTCTTTTGTATCTTTCAGCGTGGTCAGGGCATGCAGATCTGCCACCATAAAATAGCAGGTATGGGTCTCCTGCATCCGGACATAATTCCGTACGGCTCCGAAATAGTTTCCCAGGTGTAAAAAACCCGTGGGCCGGATGCCGCTCATGACGATTTCTCTCTTTTTTTCCATAAGAAGGGCGAAGATAGCAAAAGTCCCCCGTTTCGGGTTTCTGCCTTCTGTCCCGGGGCCTAACCGTCTTTCCCGATCCCGGCTTCCCGCCTTCAAAATAAACCGCTATTTTTGTTCCAAAGCATTTGCATGGAAGTGAACGACGCCCTGATAGACAACTTATCCAACCTGGCTCGCCTGGAATTCAACGCGGAAGAAAAAGAGGAGATCAAAAAAGACCTCCGCCGGATGATCGATTTTGTGGAGAAACTGGGGGAGCTGGACACCGCTGGAGTCGAACCCCTATTGCATATGAGCCCTGTTATAAATGTATTACGGGAGGATGTAGTCCGGGGCTCCATAAGCCAGGAGCAGGCCCTTGCCAATGCGCCCGCAACGGATGGCACTTATTTCACAGTCCCCAAAGTCATCCGCAACCCTTCCAAAACCTGACCAGCGCCCTCTAAAACCTCACCATGAATACACCGATCATACATCTGAAAGATATCCGCAAAAGCTATTTCATGGGCAAGCAGGCTTTGCCCGTACTCAAAGGCATTTCGCTGGATATCTCCAAAAATGAATATGTCGCTTTAATGGGACCCTCCGGTTCGGGTAAAAGCACCCTGATGAATATCCTGGGCTGCCTCGACTCTCCGACTGCCGGTAATTATATTCTGAATGGAAAGGATGTCAGCACCATGCCGGACGACGACCTGGCGGATGTCCGGAATATAGAGATCGGCTTCGTATTCCAGCAATTCAATCTCCTACCCCGCCTGACAGCCCTGGAAAATGTGGCCCTTCCCCTGGTCTATGCGGGCATTCCCAAGAAAGTGAGGCTGGAAAGGGCCATGGGCGTCCTGGAAAAAGTAAGCCTCACAGACAGAAGCCACCATAAACCCAACGAATTATCCGGCGGACAGTGCCAGCGCGTCGCTATCGCCCGGGCCCTGATCAATAATCCCTCCCTGATCCTGGCCGATGAGCCGACGGGTAACCTCGACTCCCGGACATCCGAAGAGATCATGGAGATCTTTTCCCATATCCAGTCCGGCGGTAATACAGTGGTACTCGTCACCCATGAAGAAGACATTGCGAACTATGCTCACCGGGTGGTGCGTTTACGCGACGGAGTGGTAGAAACGGATCGCAGGCAGGCCCCTGTAGCCATGACGCATTAGGCCCCACACCAAAAATCAGCCCAATGGCTTTTAAAATATACACCAGGACCGGTGATAAAGGAAAGACGGCCCTTATCGGGGGAACCAAGGTTCCTAAAAGTAATATTCGTATCGAATCCTATGGGACGATCGATGAGCTGAATTCATTCATCGGCCTGCTGAACGACCAGTTGACCGCTGTGCTCACCCCCGATCTTCCGGCAGCCCCCCTCACGCCCGGTGTCCCCCTATCCGCCGCCACCGTCTCCGCGCTCCTCCGGGAGATACAGGACCGCCTTTTCACGATCGGCGCTTCCCTGGCCTGTGACCCGGACAAAGAATCCCGCCTGAAGATCCCCGACCTGAAAGAAGAAGATATCGACCTGCTGGAAAAAGAGATCGACCGGATGAATGAGGTCCTGCCCGAAATGAAATCCTTTATTCTTCCCGGGGGACATGTGGTCGTTTCGACAGCCCATATCGCCCGCTGTGTCTGCCGCCGCGCGGAGAGGATCTGCGTGCATATGCAAGAGAATCAGCTATTTATCGAACCTATTGTGCTGAAATACCTGAATAGACTGAGCGATTATCTCTTTGTCCTGGCCCGATGGGCGGGACATATGCTCAACGCTCCCGAGATTCCCTGGAAACCGAGGATCACCAGCGGTTCCTGATACCCAATTAATTATTGATGAGCCCGTCTGTCATATGCAGGACCCGGTCGCTCATTCGAGCCAGGTCTTCGTTGTGGGTGACAATAAGGAAGGTCTGTTTGAACCGGTCTCTGAGATCGAAGAATAGTTGATGTAATTCCTTGGCATTGGCGGAATCCAGGTTGCCGGTAGGCTCATCAGCGAAGACAATATCCGGGTTGTTGATCAGAGCCCGGGCTACCGCTACCCGCTGCTGTTCCCCCCCGGACAGGGCGCCGGGTTTATTCTCGATCCGGTGGCCGACTCCCAGGGTATTCAGGAGGGTAATGGCCTGCTCTTCCACCTCTTTTTTCCGGCGGCCGGCAATCCAGCCGGGGATGCACACGTTTTCCAAAGCGCTGAATTCAGGCAGTAAATGATGGAACTGGAATACAAAACCGATATGCCGGTTACGAAAAGCAGCCAGCTGACGGCCCTTTAATTGATTGATTGGCGTGTCCTGTAAAAAGATCTCCCCTTTCGCAGGCTCGTCCAGGGTGCCCAAAATATGCAGTAAAGTGCTTTTTCCCGAACCGGAAGGCCCCACAATGCTGACAATCTCTCCTTTCCGGATATTTACCTCCACGCCTTTCAAAACCCACAGTTTTCCGTAATATTTGTGTATTCCCTTGGCAGTTAACATACTATTAAATTAATTCGATCGTTCGGGACTTTATTCCCGGTAGGATAGGTCTCCAGGCCGAAAACCGGCATAATATAGTACAAACGTACAGGTTAGGGCCCATATAACGGGGAGGTGGGGGTAGAATTTTAGAAAAAAACAGTAAATGATTACCCTGGTAAAAGGGTTAAATTTTAGTTGGTATTTGGTGGTTTCGTTTTAAAAATTACTTTTGCGGAAAATTAAGGAGTCGGTAAACGACGGAAAATATACAATTTTAGAAAATTAAAACAAGGAAACGATGTTTTGGACACTTGAATTAGCCAGCTATTTGGAAGACGCTCCCTGGCCGGCTACCAAAGATGAATTGATCGATTACGCCATTCGTTCCGGTGCTCCTATAGAGGTGGTAGAGAATTTGCAGGAATTGGAAGATGAAGGAGAGATCTACGAGGGAATTGATGATATCTGGCCCGACTATCCAAGCCAGGAAGATTTCTTTTTCAATGAGGACGAGTACTGATCACCGTTAGTTATAAAACTGAATAAGGGGTGCCTTTTTCCTGGGCACCCCTTGCTTTTTTTATTTTTCCATTTGCATGATCACTGGCTCCGTCACCCCCGTAAAAGAGAACCCTCCGTCGTGGAATAGATTCTGCATCGTCACCATTTTCGTCAGATCACTGAACAGGGTCGTACAATAACCGGCACATTCATCGGCGGTAGCATTGCCCAAAGGGCTCATCTTTTCAGCATAGGTGATAAAGCCGTCAAATCCCTTTACACCACTGCCCGCCGTCGTCCGGGTAGGAGACTGGGAAACCGTATTTACCCTTACTTTCTTTTTGATACCATAGTAGTAGCCAAAGCTGCGGGTGATACTTTCCAGCAAAGCCTTGGCATCCGCCATCTCATTATAATCCGGGAAAACCCGTTGTGCGGCAATATACGTGAGCGCTACCACGCTGGCGCCTTCATTGAGAGCATCCAGATCCCAGGCAGTACGAAGCACCCGGTGAAGGGACATAGCGGAGATATCCATTGTCTTCTGGCTCCAGGTATAATCCAGTTCCGTATAGTGTTTACCCTTACGCACATTCAGGCTCATCCCGACTGAATGCAGGATAAAATCGATCCCTCCGCCAAAATGTTTCATAGACTCTTCGAATAATTTCTTCAGGTCGTCCATATTGGTCACATCGGCGCCGATCACCGGAGCATTGACAGCTTCCGACAACTTGTTAATCTCGCCCATACGCAAGGCCACCGGGGCATTCGTCAGCACCAGCTGAGCGCCTTCCTCATGACAACGTAAAGCCGTTTTCCAGGCAAGGGACTTCTCATCCAATGCGCCGAATATGATTCCTTTCTTACCTTTTAGCAGGTTGTATGCCATAGATTGATTTTTTTTACCGGAATTTGATGCCAAATATAGGAGATTAAAAATTTCCAGTAATTTTTTATCCCCTCTAATGTAATGGAAATACCCTGATGATCATTCCTACCAGGAATACGATATAAACGATGGCAAAGACTAAATTGGCCAGCAGGAACAGGAACAATCTCCCCGCAGATTCGCGCGGCCGCAGAATACGTTGCAAATACCTGGAAAAATAATACGCCGGCACCATCGAAAGCAACAGGACCAGTAATATAATCTGAGCGCGCAATTTCATTCCGGACTTTCCATTTTAATTCATCACCATTTCCCGCGCATTTTCCAGCGCAGCAGCCGTGGGCTTTTCCCCGCTTAGCATTTGGGCAATCGCCGTAATGCGTTCATTCTGTGTCAGCAGACGTATGCCCGTCTTGATATGCTCTCCTTTGGTTTCCTTATACACGAAATAATGCGCATCCGCCTTCCCGGCGATCTGCGGCTGATGAGTAATGCAGATGATCTGGCGTTTCTTCGACAGATCCTTTAAAATGATCCCTACCTGCTTGGCAGCCTCTCCCGAAATACCGGTGTCGATCTCATCAAAGATCAGGGTTGCCAGGTCCATGGATTCGGCTACCAGCGATTTGATACATAACATCAGCCGGCTCAACTCCCCGCCGGAAGCCACTTTCCGGATAGGTTCAAAACGATTGCTTTTGTTGGCATCGAAAAGGAACTCTATCGCATCCATACCCACGGCGCCCAGAGCTGTCGGTTGCAACTGCACTTTAAGCCTTGCATTGGGCATTCCCACCTGCCGGAGAAGCTTATTCACCTTCTCTTCCAATGGCCCGGCCTGTGTATGCCGGTTTTTCGAAAGTACGGCCGCTTTCTTTTTTGCCTCCTGCAGAAGCCCGGCTACTTCCTTTTCTTTGGCAGCTATCTGCTCATCCATATTCAGGGAAGCCAATAATTTATTTTCTAACTCCTTGCGGATGGCCAGCAATTCCGCCGTCGTCTGCACGCCATGCTTCTTCAGTAATTTATATCCTGCGGAAATACGCTCGTTGATCTCTTCGATCCGCTGAGGGTCATAGCTCACCTGACCATTGATCCGCTCTACTTCTCCGGCAATATCCTGCAATTCGATCTGAAGGGATTGCATACGCCCGGACAAGCCGGGCAGGTCCTGGTGAAAAGAAGAGAAAGACTGCAAGGAATGGTACAAGGTTTTCAACTGCTGCACCAGAGGTTGCTCTCCCTCTTCCAGTTCATTATATACTTTTGACAGGGCGGTCTTAATGCCTTCCGCATTGGTCAGCAATTTCAACTCCTGGTCCGACTCTTCCAATTCATTCTCCTTGAGACCAACATCATTCAGCTCATCGAAGAGAAATTGATTATAATCCAGTTCTTTATTGAATTGGGCTTTCTTCTCCTGCATCGCAGCCAGTTCCTTGCCGGCAATCAGCCAGGACCGGTAACAGGTCTGGTATCCTTCCAGGGAGGCAGCCTGTCCGGCCAGGGCATCCAGGACTTCCCGTTGAAAATCCGACTCTCCTAATTCCAGGGTATCGAACTGACGGTGAAGATCCACCAATAAGGAACTCAGTTTTCTCAACTGCTCCAGGTTCACCGGTGTATCATTCACAAAAGCCCTTGATTTCCCATTGGGCGCGATCTCTCTCCGGATCACCACTTCTCCGTCATCCTCCTCATCCAGCCCATTGGCTTTGAAGAAAGCCGCCGCCTCTTTTTTATTCCCCAGGGCAAATACGCCCTCTACATAACATTTTTTGTCGCGCTCGAGTAATACCGCCGTATCCGCCCGATCGCCCAGGATCAGGGACAACGCGCCCATCAGGATAGATTTACCTGCTCCCGTCTCCCCCGTGATCACATTCATCCGCCCGGAAAAATCGATGCTGAGGGAGTCGATGATCGCATAATTCTGTATATGAAGCCTTTGTATCATAAATAGTGCTGCAAGCTAATAGCCGGTTTAAGAAGGGGCAAATTAAGTAATTTGCGGTGATTCATCACTCCCTTTTGCACCGGGCAATCCCGGCCTTTGCCTTTTGATCCAGGGAATTCTTATAATCATGATCTTTCAGCGACAGGCATTTCTGAAAATAGGCGATCGCAGTGGTCCGGTCCCCCCGCTGTTCATAAATATAACCCGTCTGCAACGCTGCCCTGGCCGCAAAGTATTCTTTTAAGGACTCTCCGGTTTTCAGCGTGGTCAGGTAGGCCGCAATAGCCTCGTCCCCCCTTCCCAGCCCATCGTAGATTCGTCCCAGCCGGTACGCAAACTCGCATTTTTCCTCCGGAAGCCGGAAATTCGCAGAACTCACCCCCTGCAGGGATTGCAGCGCTTCCCCATAATACCCTCCATCACTCAGCAACCTGGCCTTTAATAATATTTTATCCGGCCACCTTCCGCTTCGGGCCTCTTTCATCGCTTGCTTGTCCGCATCTGACTCCAGTCCTCCTTTTAGAAGGGTCTGCTCCCGGAAAAAAGCAGCCTTCTGCTCATCCCCCTGCAGGTAGTAATGCCAGCTCAGTTTCTGTAAAACATCTTTCACATAAAATTGTCCCTTGAAATTCCGGAGGAAACGCTCCAGGTAAACAGCAGCGTCCGGCTCCAGGTGATTCAGGCTCGCATACCCCATTTCCAGATCCCATACCGGCATATTGAGATAACCGGGCCCATTGTTCTTCTGCCGGATGACCTGCCGGGCATTGGCCGATTGCTGGTCATTAATGCTCAGGTTGGCAGCCAGGTAGGCATAGAGATAGTTATTTTTTACGTCCAGCTTGTTTTGCCGGATAAAAGCAAATACATCCGCCCTTTTGTTTTCAATATAGAATTTCAGGTAGAGATAATAAAAAATAGCTTCATCATGGTAGAGCGTGGCCCATTGATCGTCAGCCGCCAGAAAATGCTCCAGCTGCTGCATACCCGCCGTGATATTCCCTTTAATACCCAACAGGCTGCTCAGCCATTTATAGCCGTCAGGAATAGTGCCCGCCACGACCTGCATAGTCCCGCTCAACATGACGGCAGGCTGGAAGCCGGGAAATTTCTTCTGATTCTCCTTACTCTGCAGGAAGGAACGCCTGAACTCCCAGCCGGCATCCCAGTTATTCCCAAACTTTATTTTTATAGCCGCCCACTGGAAATGGATCACAGACTTCGTAAACAGATAAAAGGGAGAGGATTCCGGACCCTCACTCATCCATTTTATTCTCTTATCCAGCATGTTCTGCCGGGATTGATATTCCGTAGGATCCTCATTAAAAAAGAGAGTGAAAAAGTCAATATAATTCTCCAGGAAGGCGGGGATCAGGTTACCCGGGTCCCTTTTTTTCTCCCCATCCAGTATTCGCCGACCTGCCTCAAGTTTCAGTTGGATGATCTCCCGGTAAGCCTGTTGACAGTTATTATTGAAATCAAAATGCTTCTGCCCGAAACCCCGGCAGGGAGAAAGAAATAATAGCAGCGAAAAAAGAAACCGCCCCATACAGAATAAATTCCGGGGCGGTTTTATTTTTATAAACGTCACGTTGTGTGCGTGTATTATTTTACTTCTATCGCGTCGTTCAGTTCATTGTCCACCAGGATACGGCCGCAGTTCTCACATACGATGATCTTCTTACGCTGGCGGATCTCGCTCTGTCTTTGCGGAGGGATGGCATTGAAGCAACCCCCGCAGGCATCACGTACTACCGGTACCACTGCCAGTCCATTCCGGTAATTACCACGGATGCGATCGTAGGAATGCAACAGACGGGGCTCTACTTTCTCCCTGGCTTCCACAGATAATTTATTGAAATGCTTTTCCTCTTTTTCCGTGGTGGCGATGATCTTATCCAGTTCATCTTTCTTATTCTTCAGGACACCCTCTTTGGTTGCGATGTTCTTCTTTGCCTTCTCGAGTAACTGCACTTTCTCGGCGATCTCTTCATTCGCATCTTTGATATGCTTCTCAGCCAGCTTTACTTCCAGCTGCTGCATTTCGATTTCTTTATTGATCGCCTCGAACTCGCGGCTATTCTTTACATTCTGACTTTGCTTGTCATATTTCTTTATCAGCGCATCCGCTTCTTTAATGATTTCCTTCTTCTGGTTGATAAACTCCTGAATGCCATTGATCTCTTCCTCCACACGGGTCTGACGGGCATGCAATCCCTGAATTTCATCTTCCAGGTCGCTTACTTCCATCGGCAACTCGCCTTTCAGGATTTTATACTCGTCCAACTTTGATTCAACTTTTTGGAGGGTCACTAAAGATGTGAGCTTTTCCTCAACAGAGAATTCTTTTACGTTTGACATATATAATAATTAACCGGATTGGTTTTTGTATCCGATTTAAGGACCGCAAAATTAAGGAATTTTTCCCGCAAAACCTCAAAAAGCAGATCTATCGTGAATTGCTCACTTTCAAAGTGGCCAATATCCGCTATCACCAGGCCGCCATTGGCATCAAAAAACTCATGATACTTAACGTCGGCCGTAATATAAAAATCGGCTCCCGCAGCTAAAGCCTTGGAAATGAGAAAACTACCGGCGCCGCCGCAAAGAGCGCATTTTTTGACGGGCCTACCCGTCAGCCGGGTATGCCGGATGACCGGCACCCGGAAAGCCTGGCGGATTTTCTCCAGGAACAGTGCTTCCTCCAGGGGTTCCCGTAATTCTCCGATCAGACCCGATCCGACACCCGGATGGGTATTAGCCAGGTTCACCAGGTCATAGGCCACCTCCTCATAAGGATGCGCCGCCACCATCGCCTCCACTACGCGGCGGCTAAGATAGGCAGGCAGGATGGCCTCCACCCGGGTCTCCTTCTCTTCATGCCGGATGCCCGGCTGGCCGACAAAAGGCTGTGAAAGGACGCCCCCTTTAAAAGTACCGGTGCCTTCTGAAGAAAAACTGCATTCGGTATACCCCCCGATATGCCCCGCCCCGGCAGCCAAAATAGCATTACGTACCAAATCCAGGTGGGTCGTAGGCACAAAACAGAACAATTTCTGGAGCGTACCTTCCTTTGGAAGTAAAGGCCGCCCATTGATTAGCCCCAGTTGCGCAGCCATTCGCCCGTTCACCCCCTCCGCCATGACATTATCCAGGTTGGTATGAATGGCATAGAGGGCAATATCATGCTTGATAGCAGCGATCACCGCCTTTTCAATATAGTTCTTACCGTTGATCTTTTTGAGTCCGCTGAAAATAATGGGATGATGTGCAACGACCAGGTTACATCCTCTGGCAATAGCCTCCAGCACCACTTCTTCCGTAGCATCCAGGGTCGTCAGGACCCCCGAACACTCCCAACTCCCACTGCCTGTTAACAGGCCTGCATTGTCATAACTTTCCTGGTAGACCGGCGGGGCGATCGACTCGAGATAAGAAAGGATGGTAGCGATTTGCATGGCAGTATTTACGGTTGAATGATCTTTTCCACATGGCTCAGCTTGCCGTCTTCATTGATGCCCTCGAGAACGATCCGGATCTTTTTGGTGATATCACTATTGTAGAACACGATATTGACTTTTTTATTATCCTTATCGGTAAGCACAAAGGGCTTCCAGTACAAAGTGGTTCGAAGGTCTTCCTGTTCATTTTGAGCCGAGCTTTCCGAATAGTTCGGTACATAGAACTCCTTCATGGAGGAATATCCCGTCAACAGGACGCGATCCAACCCTTTAAAATTAGCATCCGATCTCTTTTCATCTCCCCCTTTCTTCGTATACACGGCGATCACCCCTCCGGCGCCTCCGCCAAATCCAACGCCCGAGCCCGGCCGGAATACTTTCACCATCGCCACATCCGACACAGAAGTCGATTGGAGCTGCGAGGCATCCACCTGCATTTCGTTCAGGTACAAAGAAGGCGTAGAGCCTCTCCAGGAGAGCGAAGGAGCGCCCCCCGGACCATTGCCGGTGACGATCTGCAGCCCGGCCACCTTTCCCTGCAGGTATTGAAAGATATCCATCATAGATACGGCATAAGGGTCATTGATAAGATCGAAAGTATAGGCATCCCCCCCGCTGAACATACCCGAAGCATATTTCTCATCCAGTTTTTCCGCGTCCGTCTTTACCCGGCCTTTCACAGTCACGGATTCCAAAGTCTTTACCTTTTGATCCGTAATAGGTTTTACACGGGCGATCTCTTCCGTGATAAACCGGTTTCTCCGCAGATACAGGGAATCCTCAGCCGTCCATCCTTCAAAGGATTGCGTCAGCGGCTTAGCCATTTTGGCTCCTTTTAAAAGACCGGTATTGAAAGTCACAGCCGCCTCATTGGATAGCTTACGATTCACATTGAACTGGTAAAAAGCCCGGGCCGTGTCATAAAAGACCAGACCGGTGATCCCGAATTTCAATCCCGATAAATGGGGGACCGAGAGCATCTGTGTACTGGAATCCTTCCTGCTGAGGATGACGTTCAGAGACTCTTCCTTGCTTATCTTGTAAGGGTCCACTCCCAATACTTCTACTTTAAGGGAAAGATAATTCTGCTCCGGAGTCTTGATGACGGGCAGCTTTCCTTTCGTCAGCTGATCCCATTTGAACCGGCGCCAGCCATGGGTCATCATCACCAGGTCCAGGTGGCTCACCGTACTATCGGACTTGTTGGAAAAATAATAGTACGGATTATGCACGTCCCCTTTCAGTTCTCCCGTCAGCAGGAGCCGGGAGATAATATTGTCGTCATGGGGGAATTCCCCGTCAGCGGTTGCATCCGTAATAGCCAGGGAAAAATTTGTACGCAGCGTATCCGGCACCTCGATCTGAAGATTGTTCTTTCCTCTTTTATTGACGCTCTTTTCCAGGATAGCCATCTCCGGCTCGAATTCATATTCATGATTGTTGATGAATACCACCCGCTCGGATACCGGGATATCCAGCTCATTGAAGACCGTGATCTGCAGTACACCCGTCGGCAGCTGGTTGGTAGGGATCGTTCCCCCGCTCATAAAATTTTCTTCCAGGTTGATCTTCGCCTTATAGACCAGGTGCTGATGCATATGGGCAATGATCGTAAGATGCTTGTACTCAGCCCCCCCTTCCGCAGACCGGGCAGCGGAGAATAAAACCTTCTGGTTACCACTGATAGCCCGTAATACCACGCCCGTCGTTTTTATTCCGGGCAGGGGGGTCCGGTGCTCTACTCCCACCTCATCTTTCCAGACGGCCACCAGGGAATCATCCTTTTCCGGCGTCAGCAGGAATTTGCCCATCCCGTCATGCTCGGAATTAAAAATGAGCAGCTCTTTCCCCTTCCCATCCACCACGGTCCCTTTCACGGCAACAGGCAATCCAGACTGGTCGTTCGCCTTAAAAGCCACCAGGCTTTCCAGCCCTGTTACCAGGTCGCCTCCCTCCGGAAAGAACTGGATCCGCGCCTGCCGGGGAATAGCCAGTATCCCGGAATCAGTCTTTTTATCGTAAATACGGATATCCTTCTCATAAAAAAAAGTCGTATCGAAATTCGTCATCCAGGTCGTATAGGCCCTGAAATGGAGGTGCCTGCTTTTTATCGTTTTGGGCAGATCATAACTACCCGCCGTGGTAGACTCCATGATTGGAGATACTTTGCGCTCCAGGATCTTACCGTCGCCATCCGAAAGCTCCGTGTAAAAATTTCTGCTGAACAGAGAAGGATCGGCTCCTGTAAATATGTACGCCTTGAACCAGAGGGTCTCGCCCGGGTTATAGATATTCTTATCGAAGTGTATATGCACTTTTTCCTGCGGGTAACTATTCGCATAGACATTCATCATAGAATCCAGCTTCTGGGCATAAGACAAACAGGGGAACAGAAAGAGCAGGGCAATGAGTTTAACGCAGCGATACTTGTTCATACAGATAAAATTACAACTATAAATCTCCGGCATACAGGGAAACTAATTAAAATGCGCATAATTTCGGGAATGTTTTAGAATTTTCAAGAAGAAAAAAATGTTAAAATGATTTTAACAAAATCCTCCCAGGATCTTTATACAGAATATGTAGCTCGTATGCAAAAAATTGCCGATGTAAAATATGCGGCAGCCCTCTTGCAATGGGATCAGGAAACCTATTTGCCTGTTAAAGGAGCGGCCTTCCGTGGCCAGCAACTGGCCACCTTATCGGAAATAGCTCACGAATGGCTTACAGCCGGCTCTCTCGGCGACCTTCTCGGGGAGTTGAATGCCCGGGGCGATCTTTCCGACGATCAGCAACGGAATGTAGCGTTGAGCCTGGAAGACTATACCAAACAAAAGAAATTCAGCCCGGCCTTCGTCCGTTTGCTGAGTGAGACAACGTCCCGTAGCTTTCATGCATGGATCAAAGCCCGGTCAGCCAACTCATTCGCCCTGTTTAAAGAAGACCTGAAGAAACTCGTGGAGTTGAAAAGACAGGAAGCGGAACTGGCCGGATATGAACAGCATCCTTATAATGCCCTGCTAGATCAGTTTGAAAAAGGTTGTACGGTAGCGCTCCTGGATAAGGTATTCGGCCAGGTACGCCCTCCGCTGCAAGACCTGCTGGACCATATCCGGGGCCAAAAGCAGGTCGATGATTCCTTTCTGCATCAATTCTATCCCAAACAGCAACAATGGGATTTCGGTATGCAGGTGATCCGGCAAATGGGATTTGATTTCGAAGCCGGCAGGCAGGACCTCTCCGAACACCCCTTCACTACCAACTTTAATAACAAGGATGTCCGGATCACCACCCGGATCGATGAAAGGGACTTCAGCCACATGACCTGGAGTTGTATCCATGAAGCAGGCCATGCCTTATATGAGCAGGGACTGCCGTCAGCATATTATGGTCTGCCGCTGGGAGAATACGCCTCGCTGAGTATCCATGAATCCCAATCCCGTCTGTGGGAGAACAATGTCGGAAGAAGCTTCGCCTGGTGGCAACAGGAGTATCCGCTCCTTCAGCAAGCCTTTCCCACCCAATTAAAAGACGTATCTCCCGAACAGTTTTACAAAGGCATCAATAAAGCCGGGGCCTCCCTGATCCGCACGGAAGCCGATGAAGTGTCCTATCACTTCCATGTAATGATCCGGTATGAACTGGAAAAGACCCTGATCGAAGGCAGCCTCTCCGTAGAGGATATTCCGGCCTATTGGAATCAACAATATGCCAGTTACCTGGGGGTGACCGTGCCGGATGATAAAAGAGGCTGTTTGCAGGACGTACACTGGAGCCATGGCAGTTTTGGCTATTTTCCTACCTACAGCCTGGGCAGTTTCTATGCCGCCCAATTATTCGCAGCCGCTGAAAATCAAGACAATACGATCCAAAAAGGCATTGAGAAAGGGGATACCACCCCTCTCCTGACCTGGTTGCGCCACCATATCCATCGTCACGGACGCCGTTACACCAGCGAGGAATTATGCCGGCAGGCCACAGGGCAAACCCTGGATATTCAACATTTTTTACATTACTTACTTGACAAATACAATAATATTTACAACTTTTGAGGGTAAATCCTTACTATGAAACGATTATACCCTATTGTTTTACTGCTTTTTGCCTCTTCCTTTTTGTCCTGTAAGAAATTTATCCAACAGCAGGAAGAGAAGGCCGCACTATCGATTATGACCAACGGGGCCTGGTATGTCCAGCTGTATCGGCAAAATGATAGTGATATCACTGCTTCTTTTTCCGGTTATCTCTTTAAATTTGACGCGAATGGAATAGTCACGGGTACAAAAGACAGTGTCTCCGTAAAAGGAACATGGTCTACCAATATAGCCGCGAGGGCCATTATAAGCGATTTCCCTGCCGCGGCAGCTCCGGTTAAATACCTGAATGAGACCTGGAAGATCACAGATAGTTATACGGACAGTGTGGTTGCCAGTTCAAAAGATAGCGCCAATAATACTTCCAATATCCTGCATCTTCGTAAGCAATAGCTTATTTTTATTGATTAAAAGCCCCCCTTGTTCCTTCTGTAGCAGGTCGACTCCGGTTGACTGACCAAGTATTTTTTTGTACCAAAATTTCATTTCGTTGATCCGAATACGATTTGTTTTATTCTGCTGCCTCTATGGGATTGGGCCCTTTAGCGCCCACGCGCAAGTGCCTGTTGCGGATTTTTCCGCATCCACCGTTTCCGGTTGCGGTCCTCTGGGTGTCACCTTCCAGGACCTTTCAACCAATAAGCCCCTTTCCTGGACCTGGGATTTCGGTAACGGGCAGATTTCCAACCAGCAAAACCCTCCCGTAATCTATAGCGCTCCGGGTTCCTATACGGTCACCCTGATCGCAAAAAATGCCAGTGGCGCCGGTTCCATCCGGAAGACGGGCTATATCACAGTCTATCCATATCCCAACCCTTCTTTCACCGCCGACTTGACGGTGGGATGTGCGCCCGCCAGTATCCAATTCACAGATAAGTCTACAGCGGGTCAGGGAGTGATCACCAATTGGACCTGGAACTTCGGAGATGGCAATACCAGCAACCAGCAAAACCCATCGCATATATTTACCCAGACAGGGTACTACGATATAGCGCTTACCGCCGTCAACTCGGGAGGATGCCGTTACACGGGAATCGTGGGAAGGTATATCCGTGTCATACCCGGAGTACAGGCCGCTTTTTCCTGGTCACAGAGCTCTCCTGGCTGTTCCGCCCCTTTTAATATTAACTTTATTAATCAGACCTCAGGCCCCGGTACTCTTTCTTACAACTGGGACCTTGGCAACAGTACCACTTCAGCACAGGCCAATCCTCCGGCAACGTATCCTTCCAATAATCCTTATACCGTCACACTAATAGCAAATAGCACACTGGGCTGTGGCGACACCGTCGTAAAAACGATCAGCTTCCAGGGAAGCACGCCGGTCATTACCGCACCTGACCAGGCCTGTGTCAATACCCCCGTTAATTTCCAGAACGGTTCTTCGCCCGCCCCGCCCTCCTCCTCCTGGGATTTTGGCGACGGCACCACCGCTGCCGTGGCCAACCCGACAAAGAGCTATACCGCCACGGGTACCTACACCGTTACGCTGACCAATACGTATTCATCCTGCACCGCCCCTGTGACCAAGACCATTCAGATCGTAAATACACCGGTAGCCAGTTTCTCAGCCGATAAGACAACTTCCTGCAAAGCTCCGCTCACCGTCAATTTCACGGATCTGACACCCGGCTCTATGGGCTCGCAATGGGATTTTGGGGATGGCAGTACAGGAACGGGTCAAACTGCGCAACATACCTATATGTCGATGGGTAATTTCACGGTTACCCTCACTTCCACCACGGGTACCGGCTGTACGGCTGTGTCCACACAAACAAATTTCATCCGGATGGCAGCGCCTGCCATCGGGCTGGGAGAGATACAAGGTTGCATTGCTCCGGCCCTGGTCTATCCCAAAGCCAATATTTTCGCCCCGGACGGCGTTGCCACGTATCTATGGTCTTCGCCGGATGCCGCCACCTCTGCCAATACCAATACCGCCAATCCTTCCTTTAGCTATGCTTCGGAAGGCTATCACGACATTTCTTTGTCCATCACTACCGGAGACGGATGCTCGATCAGCAAGACCTTCACGAACGGGGTCCTCGTCGGCCAGCCGGTGACCCCTGCTTTCACGGCAGATAATACCAGCCCCTGCGTGCATCAGCCGGTGACCTTCACCCCCACTACCAGTCCCGTCGGCGTGTCCGTGGATCTATTTGTCTGGCAATTCGGGGATAGCGCCACCCTCAAGACGACCTCCCCCGCTCCCGTATCGCATACCTATGGTACGCTCGGCTACCAGGACGTCAGTCTTTCCGTTTATCGAAAGGGTTGTCAACAAACCAGAACCGTTCCGAAATATATTTATGTCAA
>WNFI01084994.1_pt1 | contig 195083 bp, 184 predicted proteins | sample 5400471 | NCBI WGS metagenome assembly WNFI01 (sample SAMN13153348, study PRJNA577476) | soil metagenome | isolation source: 100 cm saprolite on Douglas fir-dominated hillslope | place: USA:California | collected 2013-09-17
CCATCAAGCCGCATCTTGCGCCGGATGCGTTGGTGCTGTCGTTGCAAAACGGCGTCGAGAACGCGGACCGACTGCGCGCGCTGCTGCCACAGGAAGTGGCCGCAGCCGTCGTGTATATCGGGACCGAAATGGCCGGCCCGGGGCATGTCAGGCATCATGGCCGCGGCGAACTGGTCATCGAGCCGTCGAAGACCAGCGATGACGTCGCGCGCGCGTTGATCGCAGCCGGCGTGCCGACCGATATTTCCGACAACGTGCGCGGCGCGTTATGGGCGAAGCTGATCCTGAATTGCGCGTACAACGCGCTATCGGCGATTACGCAATTGCCGTACGGCCGGCTCGTGAAAGGCGAGGGCATGACCGCTGTCATGCGCGACCTCGTCGATGAATGCGTGGCCGTTGCGAAGGCGGATGGCGTGACGATTCCGGGCGACGTCGATGCGGCCGTGCGCAAAATTGCCGAGACGGTGGCCGGCCAGTACTCATCGACCGCGCAGGATCTGGCGCGCGGCAAGCGCAGCGAGATCGATCATCTGAACGGCTTGATCGTACGGCGTGGCGAAGCGCTAGGCATCGCGACGCCCGCCAACCGGCTGCTGCACGCGGTCGTCAAGCTGATCGAGAGCAAGTAGCGGATTCATCGCTCCCGCTCGAACCATCGCCTAAAGCTGGAGTTGAATCATGAATCAGTTGAGCGAGCGCTACCTAGAAGATTTTGCAGTGGGGCAGACGTTCGGTTCAGGGCGGCTGCGCATCGACGGGGAACGGGCCCTCGCGTTCGCCGCCGAGTTCGATCCGCAGCCCTTCCACCTCGACGAGGCGGCGGCGCGCCGCTCTATTTTCGGGGGACTGACCGCCAGCGGTTGGCACACTGCTGCCGTGACGATGCGGCTGCTGGTTGAGACCGAACTCAAGCCGGCTGGCGGCATCGTCGGCGCTAGCCTCGACGAGTGCCGCTGGCCCCGGCCAGTGCGCCCCGGTGACGAGTTGCGCGTCGAGTGCGAGGTGATCGAGGTGCGACCGTCGAAGTCGCGTCCGGAGCAGGGCCTGATCAAGCTCCGAACGACCACCCTGAACCAGGACGACGAGCCCGTGCTGGTGCATGTCGTGAACCTGGTCGTGCTGCGCCGGAAGGACATTCGGAAGGAGTAACTATCCCCGTGCCTTGGTGGCGCTGAAGGCCAGCCGCTGGCTCTTTCCGCACTTCGCCAAGGAGGATGGTACGCTCCTCGCGTCCGTCCAGGCGCTGCTAGTGGAGGCGCCGGGGCTGAGGCTTGTGGTCGACACCTGCATCGGCAACGACAAGCCGCGGAATTTCACGGGCGGAAACCCGCTGGCGACGCCGTTCCTGCAACATCTGGCGGATGCGGGCTGGAGCCGCGACAGTGTCGACGCTGTGCTCTGCACCCACCTGCACGTCGACCATGTGGGCTGGAATACCATGTTGGTGGACGGCAAGTGGGTTCCGACCTTCCCCAAGGCCCGTTACCTGGTCGGCAAGCGCGAATTCGAGCATTGGAGCAACGAGGGCGACGAGGAGCAGCAGGCGATCATGGGAGACAGCGTGCGGCCGATCTTCGACGCCGGCCTGGTCGACCTGGTGGAGATGGATCACCGCATTTCGCCTGAAGTGCGCCTGAGGCCAACTCCCGGCCACACGCCGGGCCATGTCAGCGTGATGATCGAATCGGAAGGGCAGAGCGCGGTGATCACCATCCCTGCCAAATGGCGCACCCCGAGTGGGCGACGAGCTTCGACAGCGACACCCAAGCCGCGACGGCCACCCGCGCGAAGCTGTTCGCCGAATGGGCCGACCAGCCGATCCTGGTCATCGGCACCCACTATGCCGCGCCGACAGCCGGACACGTGAAGCGCGACGGGGCGGCGTTCCGGTTCGAGGTATAGCCGCCAAAACCCTTGCTCTGGGGGCGGCTGGAACCGACGAGGTCGCCCGGAAGGACGAGAACCTCATCTCAAGATCCTCTCGAAGGTTCGAAGAAATGGTCGGGACACACGCCTCACACTTCGAAGACCCGGATCTGTTCGTTGTGTCCGACAATCCGGAAGACCGTCCAGAAAGGTGGAGTTGCGGGCCATCGCCGCCCAGTTCGAGTACGCCTTTGGCGCGGAACGATCTGCTCGTCCTAGCGGACCAGTGGGACGAGATGGCTGAGCGGGAAGAAATCCGCCAGGGGATAAAGCGCATCAACTCTGGCTAGGTGAGAGCGGTGCCTAACGGCCAAGTACGCAGGAGCCGAAAGCGCAGTAAGGCTTTAGATCTCAGGACTAAACGATGGATGGCCTTCTCTGATCGCGGCGAGCAACGCACGGACCGACCTCTGCGCGTGTGCGCCGACCGCGGGCCGAGAAGTGAACATGCCGCGTACTCGCAGGTGGCAACGCTGAGTGTGTCGCGGCTACATGCGGGCCGGTTTGATTGCGGCACAAGCACGGCACAACGTCGCCGTAAGCACCTGGCAATGCTGTATTTGGTTTGGTAATCATAATCCCTTGGTCGGGGGTTCAAATCCCTCCGCAGCCACCACTAAAAACCCCAATTTTATTGGTGTTCGCAGAGTTTCTTCGTCACGAAGAAAACGAGAACGCGAAAACCTGGGTCCAATGCGGCTCCACTCTCGGGTTGCGCCCTGTCCATGACTGTTTGGGTCCGCTCAGTTAGGTTTAGCGTTCGTGTAGTTTCTTGAGCCGAAGTATGGCGCCGCGTTGCATAGTGCTCTTAGGCACGAGCCATAAGGGTTGCACGCTGCCTCAATCGTCTCCGCCGGCGAGCGCCTTCCGAACCTGCTTCGGTATGCGATCGATCACAGTCAGCAAGGTGCGCGCCGTCCGTTCAGGTTGCCGACGGCCGCTCTCCCATTCGCGGAGCGCGTCGTAGGCAAAGCCGAATTGCGCTGCGAATTCCTGCTGCGTCAGGCCCAGCTTCGTGCGCACCCGTTTTACATCGACGGTCTCTGGGACATGCACCTTGTAAGTTGCGCGCGCTTCGCCGCGCAGCTGAGCACGCATCTCGCGAACGCTCGCAATCAGTTCCTTCCCCATCTTCGACATTGCGACCTCCTAGCTGCCGAACAAAACCGTCAAACTGCTCTGATCCGCTTTTTCATCCCCGCCCGATAATCGGCCGCCATCCCAACCAGTTCCCGGCGCAAATCGTTCCGCTCTGCCCTGCTCAAATTGGCCTTGGTGCCCTTGCTGAACAGGCCGAGAAGAAACACCGGGATATCGTCACCGCCGTAGTAGCTCACGATCCGATAGCCGCCGCTCTTGCCCCGGCCCGGCCTTGCAAAGCGAAATTTCCGCGCACCACCGGTGCCGACCATCGGTTCCCCTTTGCTGGGGTTTTGCGCTAGCTCATCGATGATCGCAGCCCGCTCCTGTTCGGTGGCGCCTTCCGTCTCCGCATTACGGAGATATCCGGGGGTTTCGACGACGGCCTGCACGGGCTTCTATATATGCGGCATTGCCGCAGTGGTCAAGCGGAATATGCGGCATTGCCGCACTGGCGATGAGCCTTGTTGTCCGCGTTGATATCTCATCGTTGCGTCCGGAGATGCTCCATGGCCTCACGGAATTGGAAAATTGGCCGGCGGGAGCGGTAGCCGCCGTCCGGCTGTGCTAGAACGACGCCACGGCAGTTCCTACGTTAACGCCACGGAGTACGCGAAGTGGGGCTGGGTCGCACGCTGAAGGTCCTGAACGGCATGGTCGCCGACGACGTCATCCGGAGGTACGCCGTCGCGGGCGCAATCGCCGCGACCCGCTATCTAGAGCCGATGTCGACGGACGACGTGGACATCCTGGTGAGTTTCAATTCCGACTCGCCGTTGGTCACCCTGAAGCCCATTGTCGAGTACCTCGCCGCCAAGGGCTACACCGAGTGGCGGAAGGAGGGCCTCCTCGTCGAAGGATGGCCCGTGCAGTTCCTGCCAGTCGCCGACAGCCTCGATCAGGAGGCGCTCGACCAGGCGGAGAAGGTCGACGAGGACTTCCGAGAGGAAGGAGTCGTGCCGGTCTGGTTCATGCGGCCGGAGCACCTGGTCGCAACCGCCGTCAGGACCAAACGCCACAAGGACTATTTGCGCGTCAACGCGTTCCTGGAGGAGGGCGCCGTGGACCTGGACAAGCTGCGCGACGTTGTCACGCGGCACCGTTTGGAGGCAGACTGGGCCTTGTTCTGCCAGAAATCGGGACGGCGGGACCCGCTCGACAAGAAGTGCGACCCATGAAGGACCCGAAGAACTTCACCCGCCAGGATATCGTCCTCCGCAAGTCCGCTGCGCGGCAGGAGAGGGCGACGATGCCGTTCGCGGAGAAGGTAACCGTCATCGAGCGGATGCAGCGCGACCTACGGCCGATCCGCGAGAACCGCTCGCCCGAGGCCAAACCGACTCCCGCGCTGCCCAAACCCAAATAAGCGGCCGCGCAACACTCCTACGAGCTGCCGCTTAGATCTCGGTTGCGTCAGCGGTTCGTCGGCGCGTAACGGCGGCTACTCGAAGTCGTCCTCGATGAGGGCGGCGTGACTGGCTCTTCGTCGCCGCTCGCTGCATCTGTGGAAATGAGGCAATCGTCAGGATCATCCCCGTCGGAATTGCGCCACCAGCGACGATGGGACTGCTGCAATCCATAATCGAGGATGATCTCGGCCGCTTCTGATGGGACGCCGAGCTTCTCAGCTAGCTCGTGATAAGAGCGGCCGTTGAACGCGAACTCTTCCCGCTTACACCCCGACATCTACATGAACGAGCTTTTGTGTGGGATGCGAGCGATCCACCAAGTCTTGCCGGCAATCATGAAGAAGCTCGGCATCGACGAAGAGTTCAAGCTGGATACATCCAAGTTTCACATTGGATGACCCCGGCGAAGCTGCGGTGGGCAATATACGACGAGCGGACCGCTTCAGTGCGGCCCGGCTCAGGCCAGTCGCGAAAAATAGGAGCAAACGGTGATCTGGAAGTCGTGGCCATGGAAGCGCGACCTTCGGCATCATGGCGAAGCCCCAAGTATCGTCGGGCGCAGCCGGCACACCTTCGCCCTATGGTTCGCTCACCTTTGTTCGTAAAAAGCCGATTGCATCTCTTACGATAAAGACAACGTTGCGCAGCGGCGCAACCTGCCCCGTTTCGTTCATCGCTTCCCGATCAAAAGCGCCATAGATGGCGTGTGGTGGAGCAGAGCGGTTAACCGGGTCTTACGTGGTGCTCGCCCGATAGACTGTGACCACCGTCGCGCTCGGGTGGCGCTACTGCCGGGCTCCCTTGGCTACACCTGGAACGCGGATCGCGTGGCCGTGATTTCATCGGCAAGCTTTTCGTACTCTGTGGCGACGGCCAAGACCTCTCGCCGGATCCCGGCGTCTAACCCGAGGCGCGCCCTCGCTCGATAGTCGCGGGCTAGATCGCGCAACTCTTCTGGACTAAGCCGATCTATGATCATGGGTGCCTCCCCTAATAACAACGAGTGCAAGAGCATCGTGCAGCCCGCATTGCCTTTGCGGTGCCGCTTATCTCTCAGCCGCCAGCGTCATGCAGCTGGCTAGCATCGACAGTAACAATCAATCAGTAGGTGGCAACAACTTCCGGCGCCATGCAATCGATTGCCCAGTTACAACCTGCGTATATTTATGCGTACTTGCCAGAGACCTTGATAAGGCCAGGCGATTAGTTGAACTAGCGCTTACTGCCGTGCTGGTCAGCTAGTTCACTCGGCAGCAGCGACGCCCGTGAGGCAGGCAGCGGTGTCGCCCACGTATTCGATTGAGGCTTATTGCCTGCGTGATATCTCATCATTGCTTCCCGAGATGCTCCATGGCCTCGCGGAATTGAAAAATTGGCCGGCGGGAGCGATAGCCGCCGTCCGGCTGATCGGCGCGGGGTGCGTTCGCGATGATCGGCGGCGGTGGTTGCGGAGCCGGCAGGGCAGCCGCCACGGCCGGACGTGGCGCTGACCGAGGCGCAATGTCTGACGGCGCCGGCTCCGGCGATTGATGTTGTTCCTCGAACATGGCTGCGACGTGCGCCGGCTCGGGCAGCATGTCCGGATCGGCGCCCGGCTGGCGCACCACCACGAGCCGGCTCGGAAAGCCGTTCCCGTGGCCGAAATCGGCGATATAGCCGAGCGATTTCGCGGTCGCGACGCGGCGGCTGGCCGCCGCTTTGTCGATGCCGAGCCGCAGGGCTATATCGTGGAGCTTCGCGCCGCACGCGTGGGTGCGATCGGCCGAGGAAAAGACGTGGCCGTTGGCCTCCGCCAGCACGGCGTGTACCGTTTCGCGGACGCTCGGCGGGATCGCGGCCCCGGTCGTCTCACTGAGGGCCTTGTGCAGAAAGCGCCGTGCGTTCGCATAGTCCTCGATCGTGGCGATCACATGGCCCGCGTCGCAGCCGCGCCGCGTCCGATGCATCAGCGCTGAAACGGCAACGGCGGTCAGCAGCTGCTCGAAATCGCGTTTGGACCGGTTGGCATCGCCCTTGAAGGCCTGGGCCAGGACGTCGCTGAACGGCAGCACGACCTCGCACGGCTCGGCGGTCAGCCACCGCTGATACGCATGCCAGGGTCTCAGATCGATGTTGTCCGCCGCGCGCGCGCCGGAATAATGGCCGGCGATGGTGCGGAGCACCTGGCGCGTGTGCCGTGGCGTGTCGTCGAGCAGGATCGAAAGCGCCCGCGTCTCGTCCTCGAAATGCAGGGTGTCATGGGTCGTCGTCATGACAAAGGCGATCGGCCCCGGCCGCTCGATCACCCGGGACGCAAAGCCGTCGCGTTGCCGGCCCGCCACCTCCCAGCGGATGCAGCCTTCGGAGATCAGCGTCCGCACCAGCATGTTGCCCTCGCGGCCGTTGAGGCCGGACGATTCCTGGACCACCAGGATCTTGTGGCGCAAATCCGACCGCCCGTAGGCGATGGCCTTTGGCGAGAAGCCACTCTTCACTCCGTAGCTCTCCTCGGGAAACATCTCGAGCGTGCGGTTGAGCAGCCAGCTCTTGCCGGACGAGGAGGGCGCCTTGATGAAGGCGCACATCGGCCGGTGCAGGAGACGCGAGGCGAAGACCGCGTACAGCAGCTCCAGCTGTCGTGGATCTCCGACGAAACCTCGCCCAGCCATGATCTCGACCACGGCGTCGAACACGTTCGGGCGCTCGATGATCGGCTTCGCGAGTTCGAATGTCTGGGCGCGGGCGGGCTGGTCCATCGTGACCATGTCCATGGCTCTCTCCGGGGTTGATGAGGGGAAGCGTCAACTGTCAACGGCCACGTCAACGGTTTGACGCGGGAATTGTCGGGCGCCTTCAAGCGGTTCTCAGAACCGTTGATCCGTTGATGCGATTTAGGGGGTGATATGAAGAAACAGGCCGACGCTTCGTCGGGCCTTAGATCACGGCTGCGACCGCAGCCGCGCGCCCTAATGGGCGCGGAGCCAAGCGGCACGGCAGGCACAATCGCGCAGCGCGATTTGCCGGTGCCGCGCCCGGCGTTTGAGGGACTAAGGAATGGGGGTGATATGAAGAAACAGCCCGACGCTTCGTCGGGCCTTAGATCACGGCTGCGACTGCAGCCGCGCGCCCTAATGGGCGCGGAGCCAAGGACCGCGGATGCGGTCCGCCCGGCGTTTGAGGGACTAAGGAATGAGGGACAACAAAAAAAACCGGCGGAGGTGGACACACCTCGCCAGCTTCAATTTCTACCGTGTACTGGGATTCGCCGGCTCTTTCAACCGCGCGAAACGACAAGCGCCGCACCTGGACAGGATTGCAGAATTGCATTCGCTAAAAAGACCCTGTGCAATTCTTTTGTCGCCGATCGCTGAAGCTTTTCAACGGCTTGGAAAACAATTGCAGTATTGCACCGGATTCAGGGGGGCGGGCGGCTCTGGCGACGGCCAACCCGCCCTTGGGGTTCAATCCCTCCCGCGGGATAGTCGCGCTTCGTATCGCCGCGTTGTGTCGTCGTCGGGGGCAGCAGCTTTGGCGGCGGGCTTTATGTCGTCGTCCGCTTGCTCATCGTCCCGGCCGCGTTCACCATGCTGCTGTCCCGGTGGCTGCCTCGACCTGCACCGATGGCGCCCAAGTCGGTAAACAAAGTTCACGCTGGAGACACTAGATGACGACCTACAAGATCGCCGCGATCCCGGGAGACGGCATCGGGACCGAGGTCGTCTCGGCCGGAATCGAGGTCCTGCATGCGCTCGCCAAGCGCCACCGCGGCTTCGAGTTCCATGTCGATCATTTCGACTGGGGCGGGGAGTACTACAAGAAGCACGGCCGGATGATGCCGGAGAACGGCCGCAGCCTGATCCGGAACCACGATGCGATCCTGTTCGGGTCGGCCGGCCATCCCGACATTCCGGACCACATCACGCTGTGGGGCCTGCGGCTCGCCATCTGCCAGCCCTTCGATCAGTACGCCAACGTGCGCCCCACGCGCGTCCTGCCCGGCATCACGTCGCCGCTCCGAAACGTGAAAGACAAGGAGCTCGACTGGGTGATCGTCCGCGAGAATTCGGAAGGCGAGTACGCGGGCGTCGGCGGGCGGGTCCACCAAGGGTCGCCCCTGGAGGCGGCGACGGACGTGGCCATGTTCACCCGCGCTGGCGTCGCGCGGATCATGCGCTTCGCGTTCAAGCTGGCGCAGTTCCGCCCTCGGCGGCTTCTCACCGTGGTCACGAAGTCGAACGCCCAACGCCACGCCATGGTGATGTGGGATGAGATCGCCGCTGAAGTCGCGGCCGAATTCCCGGATGTGAGCTGGGACAAGATGCTGGTCGACGCCATGACCATGCGTATGGTGATGCGGCCCGTGACGCTCGATACGATCGTGGCGACCAACCTGCATGCGGACATCCTGTCCGATCTGGCGGCCGCCTTGGCGGGCTCGCTCGGCATCGCGCCGACCGCAAACCTCAATCCGGAGCGGAAATTTCCGTCGATGTTTGAGCCGATTCACGGCTCGGCGTTCGACATCATGGGCAAAGGCATTGCAAATCCGATCGGCACGTTCTGGTCAGCCGTTATGATGCTCCAGCATCTCGGCGAGGCCCCGGCCGCGAACCGCCTCATGGCGGCGATAGAGCGGGTGACGGCCGACACGCGCTTTCATACGCCAGACCTGGGCGGTCGCGCGCGGACCGCCGAGGTGACCGCCGCGGTCATCGACGCCATCCACGGCGCCAACGACTAGCGCAGATTCCGGTTTGGTCGAACCACCCCATATTTCGTCATGCCCGCGCCGGTGTCGCGTTCCGCGAGCACCTGAGCGGGCGTCCAGAAACCCTAAACACACCACGGAGGCACGGAGAGCACGGAGCCCGAGACGATTGGTCTCATCTTCCTCCGTGACCTCCGTGTCTCCGTGGTTGAACCTGGATTCCCGCTGGAGCCTGCCCCTGCGAAGGCGGGGGCGGGAATGACGCGGGAGGAACTGCGATTCCGTCCGCTCGGGAACCGCTCTAAGCGCGCGGAATACCGCGCTCTTCCGCGCCGCGGCTCTCGCGCGATTTCAACGGCAGCGGACCAAACGCCGGCGGCGGGATTCGGCGCCTCGAGGCCGCTTCGTAGGCCGACGCGACCTTGACCAGCACGTCCTCTTTGCCCGGCTCCGCCCGGAAGACCAGTGAAAACGGCAGGCCCGGCTCCGGGAGGGTCGTCGGCGTGGTAGAGGCGGCCGACACGTAACGCGTACCGTCCTTGCTCAGCGCGTAGACCGGGTCGTAAGCAGTCGTGACGTAACCGGCCGGGACCAGCATTTCGGTCAACCCCGCATTCGGGCCATAGAACGTCTCCGGGCGCAGATTGCTCGGGATGTCGTACTGGTAGGCGTGGCCGATCAGCCCCGGCGGCCACGGCGTATGCAGGCGGACCAGCGCGTCCAGATGGTTCTCCAGGATCACCATCATATCCACCCGGCGCAGCAATTCGCGCAGCATGATCCGCTCATTGACGCCCTGACGTCCGTCGAGGGGATTGCGCGGGTCGGTGACCTCCTCCCAATTCTTGAAGGCCGCGCGCTGATCGTCGCCCCAGAATTTCGAGCGCGCATTGAGCGTGGGAAAGTCCACCAGGCTCTCGCCGAAGCCCAGCACCTTCCAATCCGCGGCGCGACGGGTCAGATATTGCGGGATATGGAACCGGAACGTTGTCGCGAGCTCCTGATTCTGGATGGTGGCGATGTCGAGATTCTTTGGTGGTTCGATCCGGCCCTCGGCCATCTCGACGAAATAGTCGATCGGCTGCATCTTGCCGGAACCGAAGATCTTGCCCGGCATGAACTCGGTCGGGACGATGGCCGCCGCGAAGTCCTTGAACACGGGCTGTCCGTCCCGGCCGAGCCGGAACAGCAGCTCGGGCATGAACACGGGGACGAGGCGGGCCAAAGCCCGCCGGAAGTCGGTCTTCATCACCTCGAGGTCGGGATCGCGCCTCCACAGCGGATCGGTCGATTCGACGAGCGTGGCACCCAGCTTTTCGCCGAGCACCGCTTTGATTTCCTTCGTCGCCGCCGTGACGATGGGCTCCTCGGTCTTCGACCCGGGTGGAATCGTCATCGATTCACGGATGACCCCGAGGCGCAGGCCCTTCAGCGCGCCGGGAGCACCCGAGGCCGTGACATGGCTTGCATACGGCGTGCTGAGGACGGAGGAGCGGGGCACGGTCGTGTAGGGATCGCGCGGGTCGTAATAGCCTTCGACGGGATCCTTGAGCGCGTCGAGAACCTTGGCGCAGTCGCCGATGGTGCGGCAATGGATGCCGGTGCGATCGCAGTATATGTCGGCCCCGATCGCGCCGCCGTCGAAGCCGATCATCGACTTGTGCGGAAGGATCAGCGCGACCGCGTTGTGGTTCGACGGGCCGCGGCAGGACGCGCGGGTTTCCTCGCCGAGACTGGCCATCACCATGTTGGTGCTGACCGACAGCGCCGATCCCGAGCTCGAGCCGAGCGAGGCCGAGCGCGTGGTATCGTAGGGATTGGACGGGTTGCCGCCCCAGGTGCTGCGTTGGTAGCCGAGCGTGGACGGCAGCACCTTCTCCGGCTTGTGGCGGCCGCCGGGATCGCCGGCGCGGCCGTTGTATTCGGTGTTCACCGCTTTGGCGAAGATGATGGCGCCTTTCTTGCGAAGCTGCTCGACGAGGACGTGATCGCGGGCCGGAAAATCGATGTCGTAGCGCGCGTCGCCGCCGCCCGTGGATCGCATATCCTTGGTGTCGAAGGGATCCTTGAACGAAAATACGACACCGTACATCGGCATTTTCTCGAGATCGGGATTGCGGCCATAGGCGTCGTCAAGCGCGGCCGCCTGCTCGAGCGCATCCGGGAGGTGGCGAAAGAGCTCGCAGGCCGGCGGCGCACCCGCCGGCAGCGGGCCCTTGGACGGATGACGGTCGAACTCGCCCTTGCAGGTCACGGACCGCTCGCCCCGAATATTGAGGGTCGCCAGGGCGTTCACCTGCCCGGCGCTTGGAATGCCGACGATCATGCCGAACTGCTGCTGCGCGCCGGGGTCCGAGGCCGTCGGCTCCATGCGGCCATACTCGAGCGGCGGCCCCTTGTACTTATCGAGGTCGGGCAGGATCCCGGACGCCCTCACGGTCTTTGTCGGGAAGCGAAGCGGTGCCATCGCACGCACCGTGCCGGTCGCCTCGGCCACGGGTCCGCCGTCCTCCGTGACCAGCATGCTGGCCACGCCGTTATAGGCGCGGGCGCGGTCTATGTAGTGTTGAACCACCGCAACGCAGGTGGTCTGTCCCGTCCTGATGGCATGGTGCAACTCGTCGATGGTCGCCTCTTCGAGACGAAACGGCTTTTCTCGCGCACCGAACTTCTCGGTCATATGATCCCCCTGTAGTCGGCTCGGTGTGCCTGCCCGAAGAACAGCTGCACGGTCCGGACCATCGACGATCGCAATTCTGATAATGGCAAGTCAAAGCCAGCGTTTGCAATGGGTGTGCCAAGCACCTCCGGAGCGCATCCTGGCTTGGGGAGCGGATCGGCGCGTTCGCGATGGTCATAAGCTCGTGCAAGCTGCACGATGACGGTGCACGCCGCCCGGCCCGGCAGGAAACCTATTCCTTGACCGTTCCGCTCTTATCGCTCTCTAGCGCCGCGGTGATGCATCTGATCAGCGTTTCGTCGTCGAATGGCTTTGTCAGGTAACCAATCGCTCCAGCCTCCGTCGCACGGGCCCGGAGTCTCTCTTCCGGATAGGCTGTGATGAAAATCGTCGGAAGGCGTTGACCGTTGGCGATCAAATGGCGTTGCAACTCGATTCCGCTCATGCCTGGCATCTGAACGTCGGTGATCAGACACGACGTATCGTTCAAGCGGGGCGATTGAAGAAAATCTTCGGCCGAGGAAAAGGTATAGACGGCCAGACCCAGTGACCGCAGGAGGCTGGTCATTGCGGCGCGGACGGAGTGATCATCGTCTATGACTGTAACGATCGGAGCTTTCGCCAACTCACTGGTCCTTCCGTTCAGAGGAATGGACGTCTTGCTGTCCGGCCGGCAATGACGTGGGGCCGTGTCACGAGGCGGTCTCGTCATCCTGAGGCAGGTTGAATTGGAAGATGGCACCTTTTGGCGTGTTTGCACTCGCCCATACCTGTCCGCCATGGGCTTCGATAATAGACCGGCAGATCGACAGGCCCATTCCCATGCCGCCTGCCTTTGTCGTGTAGAACGCTTCGAACAGGCGGCCCAGGCTCTGCGGCGCCAGTCCCGGCCCCGAATCCCGAACCGTGACAAGCACCATGTTCGCCGCGTCCCTCCGCGTGACGACCTGGATCTCGCGGGGCCCATCGCTCATCCCGTGCATCGCGTCGATGGCATTGATCATCAGGTTGAGGATCACCTGCTGCAGTTGAATTCGATCGCCTCGGATGAGGGGCAAGTCAGTCGCGAGGTGGCTCTGCAGCGACACGCTATTCCGGATCATCTCGCTCCGGGTCAGCGCGACGACCTCGAGAATGGTTTCATTGACGTTCACCAAGGCGCTCCGTCGGGGCACCTTCTTGATCAGGGCGCGTATCTGGCCGATGACGTCGCTGGCTCGATTGCTGTCCTTGACGATACGGCCGAGGGCCTCGCGGACTTCATGCAGCTCCGGCGGCTGGGCGCTCAGCCAGCGCAGGGCGGCCTGGGCGTTGGTCACCACGGCGGCGACCGGCTGGTTGACCTCGTGGGCAATCGATGCCGTGAGCTGCCCCATGGTCGTGACGCGATTGACGTGCGCGAGTTCCGTCTGCGCTTCGCGCAAGGCCTCTGACGCGAGGACATGCTCGGTAAGGTCGCGGATGATCACGAGTGCGGCCTCCACCCGTTCCGAGTTGGGCCGCAGAGGCGAGTGGCTCACGGCCAGATAGCACCGGCCAGGAGCCAGAGGGAACCACTCCGCGTAACTGACGTCCTCTCCCGCGAAGCACCGGTCGAGATACGCCTTGGCCGTCTGCTCAAAGGTCTCCGTTCCCAGGAGGTCGGCGACGTGCATGCCGACGATCTTCTCCGCCGATATGCCCCATGTCCGCTGGAAGGACGGGTTCACCCGTTGGTACCGGTAATCTCGTCCGATGATGGATACGCGATCGGGTGAGCTCTCGAACACCTGCCTTGTCAGATATTCCGCATGCTTGCGCTCGCTGATGTCCTCACACACGATCAGGACGACCGGACGGTTCTGCATCAGCATGGCTCTGGCGGTTTCGCGGACCCAGATGATTGTGCCGTCCTTGCGGAGCTTGCGTAATTCCCAGCTGATCGATCGGCCGAGCTGCTCGAAGCACAGCGCCGTATTTCCTTTCACGGCGTCTCGATCCGCTTCAAAGAAGATATTCAGAACCGGCTGGCCGACAAGCTCGGCGACGGTATAGCCGAGTTGCTCGGCACCGAATGGATTCACGGACACGATGCTGCGGGCAGCATCGATCACGAAGTACATGGTCGGGTTGTTTTCGAAGACTGCTCGCCACTTCTCCTCGCTCTCCCGCAGCGCCGATTCGGCGTGCTTGCGCTCGGTGATGTCCAATACCGTGCCAAAATACTCGATGATGTTGCCGGACTGGTCGAGGACAGGATGACCGACGGCTTGGACGTCTCTGATCTCGCCGCCCGGATGGATAATTCGGTATGTCTGGTCGTAGTCCCGTTTTTCAGAAAGGGCTTTATCGACCCGCGCCTGAAAGGCGGCCCGGTCCTCCGGATGGATCCGCTCGAGAAACCTTGCGAAACTCGGGATCGGTCCAGCCGGATCGAAGCCCAGGACTCGGTAACACTCCTCGGACCAGTACCTGATCTCGCCCGTGGCGGGGACCCGGGTCCAGTTCCCCATGTGGCTCAGCCTCTGGGCTTCGGCCAGATACGCTTCGCTCTGCCGCAGCTTGTCTTCTGCCAGCTTTCGTTGGATGGCGACGCCCGCGAGATGCGTTATCTGCCCGATGATGTCCCGGTCCCACTGACTGGGACCGCGGGGTTCCCGGTAATACATGGCAAACGTCCCGATCACTTTGCCGTCCGAGGAAAAGATGGGCGTGGACCAGCAGGCGCGGAGCGAATACTGCAGAGCCAGGTGGCGATAATCCGCCCACAACGGATCGTTTGCGATGTCGGAGACGATCACCTGCTCGCCACGGTAGGCCGCGGTCCCGCATGAGCCGGCGTAGGGCCCGATGGCGAGTCCATCAATGGCGTCCGTGTATGGCTTGGGGAGGCTCGGCGCTCCGCCGTGCTTCACGTGCGTGCCGTTTGCATCCAATAACAGGATCGATGTCAGGACATCGCGTGATTCCGCTTCGACGAGGCGACAGACGGCATCAAGTGTTCCGGCAAGGGAATCACCTCTCGCGACCATCTCGAGAATGCGCTTCTCTCCGGCCAGAAAGCCCTCAGCGCGCTTGCGATCCTCGATGTCGGTTGCCGTTCCGTACCATTTGACGATGTTCCCCGCCTCGTCACGCAGCGGCACGCCGCGGATCAGGAACCAGCGATATTCCCCGTCGGCGGCCCGTCGCAGCCGCGCTTCATTGTCGAACGGCTCCCCCGTCTCCAGGGAGGCGCGCCATTTCTGCATATGCTGGCGGATGTCTTCGGGATGAAATTCGGCCTGCCAAGCCACATCCGCCGAGGCCCGAGACGGCCGACCCGTGTAGTCCACCCAACGCTGGTTCCCGAAGTCGTTGGAACCGTGGGGCAGAGCGGTCCACACCATGGTCGGAATGGTTTCGATCACGTCGCGGAGATGCCGCTCGCTTCGTCGCGCCGCCTCCTCCGCCCGCTTGCGGTCCGTCAGGTCGAGGACGAAGGCGACTCCCTGGTTATATCGCCCGCGGGTTGCCGCCGCGCCAACCAGGACGGGCACGCGGCTGCCGTCCTTGCGGTAGTACTCTTTCTCATAGGGCTGGACGGTTCCGCTGGCCTTCATATCGACCGCGGCGCGACGATCGGCGTCGCGCCAATCGGGAGGCGTTAGCTCGGTTGAGCGGACGCGACCCGACACGAGATCATCGCGGTCATATCGCACCAACCGGAGAAAGGCTTCATTGGCTTCAATGATCCGGCCCGTAACGTCCCATGTGAAGATGCCAATGACGTTGGCGTCGACCAGGCGCCGTATCCTCGCCTCGTGCTCCTGGAGATCGTAGGTATGCTCCAGGAGGGTGCGCCGCATCTCGAGCCGCGACATCACCTGATCGGCCAGGATGCGCAACGCAATGGTTTGCTCTTCCGTAAGCGCGCGCCGCTGGACATCGAGCACGCAGAGCATTCCAAGCACGTGGCCCGCCGGGGTCTTCAGCGGTGCACCGGCATAGAAGCGCAGATGCGGATCGTCCCGCACCAAGGGATTGCGGGCGAACCGCGGGTCGTCGAGCATATCAGGGACGACAAAGAGATCCTTCTCGAGGATCGCATGGGCGCAGATCGCCTCGTCCCGGGGAAGCTCGCGGACGCCCAGGCCCAGCTCCGCCTTGAACCACTGGCGCTCGGCATCTATGAAGCTGAGCTGCGCCATCGGCGCGCGGCAGAGCTTCGCGACAAGGGTGACGATGTCGTCGAAGTCGCGCTCGGGCAGCGTGTCGAGGATGTCGTACTCGCGCAACGCCGCGAGGCGCTCCGGCTCGTCGGCCGCTTTGGGCGGCGTCCATGGCTCCGGCACGGATCGCGGCTCCGAGGGTGACCGCACGCCCGGTGATCGTGAGGCGGGGATGTTCATCTGGGGGACGCCGCTTCGGGCCAATGGACCGATGCCGGTTCGCTGCGGGGCTCGAGCGGCATGTCGGCCATCCCCTTCAGGAGCAGTGCGAGCGCCCTCATTGCGGTCGCACTTACACCAGAAGGTATAACGGCCCCCCCTGGGCGGCGATGAGCCGAATGGATGAGCGAACTATACCTTGGTTTAAGTGCCGGCAGCCGGTCTTCACCGCACAGAGGCATCCAGCGCCCGACATCGAGCCCTAGCCCGGCGGCAACCCCGGGAAAATCGAATGCATCGTGCACAAGGCGCTCAGGCCGCTGCTATTGCCGCGCGCACTTTGGCGGGGATGAAGGGCACGGAGCGCAGTCGCACGCCGACCGCGTCGAACACCGCATTCGAGACCGCGGATGGAATGACCGCTGATGAGGGTTCGCCGGCACCCCAAGGCGTCTCTTGGCGGCGGTCGATGAGCTCGATTGTGACCTCCGGCAGGTCGGGAAACGTGAGGATCGGGTAGCTCGCCCAGTCAAGGCTGGTGACATGTGAGCGGTCGAATGTCACCTCTTCTTTCAGTGTACGGCTAAGTGTCTGTACGACGTTGCCTTCGATCTGGTTGCGGACCCCGTCGGGGTTGATGATCTGGCCGCAATCCTGGACGACGCTGACCCGCGTGACACGGATATCGCCGGTCTTGCGGTTGACCTCGACCTCGGCAACGGCGCCGACATAGGTGCGCACCAGTTCGTATTTGACGTAGGCGAGGCCGCGCCCCTTGACGACGTCACCGCTTTGGCGCTGCGGCGACGGCCGGCTTTTCCAACTTGCGGCCTGAGCCAATCGCTGCAACAGCTCGATGCCGCGTTGATCGCCGAGATGTCGAAGGCGGAATTCAAGCGGATCGGCACTGGCCGCATGGGCCAGTTCGTCCATGAAGCACTCGTTGGCAAAGGTATTCTGCAAGCGGCCCGGGCTGCGGATCCAGGCTGGACGGAGCGGTGTCTCGGCGAGCCGGTGCGCGACTGTCCTGACGTTTTGAAAATGATACGGAATGGCCGAATTGTTGAGGATGTTGCCGGGTTCGAGGCCTGCGTCATGCGGCAGCCCCGCCAGCGAGGCAGCGATCAGCTCGACGTTGCCGGCAGCCCCTTCGGGAATGAAGAACTGCGACGACCAAACGAGGACGCCGCCGGCGCCGTCGAGGCCCGCCTCGAGATCGATGAGCGTCGGCGCGCCTTTCGGATCCCAGCCATGTTCATCCTCGCGCATCCACTGTACCCGCACCGGAGCGCCGACCGCCCGCGCCAGGAGCGCGGCATCGCCGGCGGCATCTTCATGGCCGTTGCGGCCGTAGCAGCCAGAGCCCTCGATGTAGACACAGCGAACGTCGCCGTCTGGCATGTCGAGCATTGCTGCGAGCTGCTTGCGCAGGTTATGCGTGGCCTGCGAGGGCGTCCAGCAGGTGAGTCTGCCGTCCTTGATCTCGGCCACGGCGCAGGAGGGCCCTATCGAGCCATGGGTATGGATGGCGAAATCGTAACTGGCCTTGACACGCTTCGGGGCTTGCGCGAGCGTCGCCGTGACGTCGCCGACATTGCTCGTGACGTCATCCTTCGCGATCCGGGTGCGGCGCACGTGGTCCCAGAGCTTGTCTTGCTGCGGCAGCTCTGCCCACGATGACCAACTGGCTTTTAGTTGCCGCATCGCCTTGATCGCCGCCCATTCATGCTCGGCGACGACCGCAAGGAAATTGCCCTGCCGCACGACCCGAACGCCGGGAATGCCTTTGAGCGAGGCCTCATCAACACTCTGCAGGGTGGCGCCAATGGCGGGCGGGCGAATGACGCGCCCATGCAGCATGCCCGGCCGATGGAAGTCCTGCAGATATGTGAACCGTCCGGTGACCTTGTCTGGAATATCGAGGCGCGGCACCGACGTGCCGACGAGTTTGTAGCGGGCGGGATCCTTAAGGGGCGCGTCCTTGTCGAGCTTGAGCGAGAAGACCCGGCCGCCCATGAGCTCGGTGTAGGAAATGCTCTTGCCGCTCGATGTTTCTCTGACCGAGCCATCGTCCATGACGAGGTTGTCGGGGCTCGTGTCGAGGCGGCTTGCGGCCCGCCGCAGGAGGGCCCGGCGGGCCGTTGCGGCCGACGATCTGCGTCAGCGCCGTGCGCACCCCGGTTCCGAGGTCAACCTTGCCAGAATAAGCGGTCACCATCCCGTTGCCAGCGATCGCCAGAAAACCGTCGACCTCATCAGGGGCCACGGTCTTGCCGGGCGCCACGCCCGCGGCGGCGGCGCGGGCGATTTGGCTGGCGAGCGAGAAGGTGACCACGAGGGCGCCGCTGCTCTGGAGGAAGCCGCGGCGGGTGGTGGAGCTCTGCGCCATTCGTCTATCCGTGTCTCAGAGACTGGAGGCACGCTTCACCGCGCGCAAAATCCGCAGGTGGGTGCCGCAGCGGCAGAGATTGTTGGCCAGAGCCTCTTTTATCTGGTCATCGCTCGGGTGCTTATTTTGTGCGAGGAGGGCGGCCGACTGCATGATCATGCCGTTGATGCAGTAACCGCACTGCACGGCTTGCTCGTCGATGAATGCCTGCTGCAGCGGGTGCGGCGTATTGGACGTGCCGAGCCCCTCCAATGTCACGACGCTGCTGTTGCCGACGCTTGAGATCGGCGTGATGCACGAGCGCACGGCCTCGCCATCGATATGCACTGTGCAGGCGCCGCACTGGCCGAGCCCGCAGCCGAACCGTGGCCCCCTCAGCCCCAAATCATTGCGCAGGGCATAGAGCAGCGGCATGTCGGGGTCGTCTGTCGTCACCGACACGTGGTGGCCGTTGACGGTCAGTGCCACGGATTGCGCCATGCTGATGTTACCGTCTCGTCTCGTATCGCGGTCGATGCAGCCGGTCCGCGCGGCGTTGCCCACCCGCGCGTCCCGGCTGCGCCCGCACGACAGCCCAACTCCGGTCAGTGCTTTCCGTAATCCAAGGCGACGCCCCGCCGCTGGGCAATGATATAGGCCTCGATCGCCTTCAGTTTCGGGTCGTCGTCGGCAAGGGGTTTGCCGCGGACCGGGTTCTCGATGCACCAGTTGACCATGTCGCGCAACATAGCGACGCGCCCCAGCTGAACCTGGTATTTCGGATAGCTTTCTGGATGCGTGTTGGCGGCGTTCGGGTGGCACATGTCGCACGAAATGCCGTCGGTGCTCCCGAGCGCCTTGGCGTCGTGGAAAATGCGGTCGCCTTCCGCCACGAGCTGCTCCGTCGACGCCCGCCAGATCTCGCGGTCCCGGTCGGTGAACGCGCCATATGTCTGGACCTGCCCGGGCTGCTGGACGGCCGGCTTCGGCGGCGCGACCGGCCTCGACGTCGGGGCCTGGGCGTTCTGCGCCTGCGGCCTGGGCGGCGGCGCGTGCTGCGGTTCGTTTTCTGCCGTGATCCACTCCGCGTCGTGGTGCTTGCGGCGCCACTCGCTCATCAACGCATCCGCGACCTGCTGGGCCTGGTCGCGGCTCAGCGTATCGCCCGGCTTCTTGCCGGGGACCTCGATCGAGGTCTCGCCGTCGCAAAGCGCGACCACCATGTTTCCGGCCGGGGAGGGTGGCACGCGATGGTGCGGCAGCTCTTCGCCGGCAAAGCCGGCTTCGACCGGGGCGACACACAAAGCGACGGCAGCGAGATAGAGCATACGCATTCGTGGTTCTTTCCCTAATAGCTGGGGAGCGTCGCCGCAGGCGGCCGGGCCTTGCTCCCGTGCGAGCTCAGATAGCTGGCCCGAATGCTGACGGGATCGCGGTTCCAGAGATTGTGCAGCAGGTCCACCATGCCCGAGGTTTGCATGTTGAACTGGCCGTCGCCGCACGCGTCGAAGGCGTTGAACGGGTCCGCTCGATTCATCTGGACGGTGAGCCGGGGCAATCCTTCCGGCGCATAGGGCCAGGGCCAGGCCGTCGACAACATCCCGTAGAAATTGATGTTGCCGATGCGGTTCTCTAGCATCTGATGGGTGTGGCCGTGGATGACGGTGACGTTGTCGAACTTGGCCAGGACGGCCTGCACCGGCTCAGCGTCTTCCGTCCAGAAGTTCCAATTGCGGTAGTACTTGTAGAGCGGCGAGTGCGAGAAGATGACGACCGGCGTATGCGGATTGACCTTGGCCAGGTCGTCCCGGAGCCAGGAACGCCCTTCTGGGCCGACTTCGAAGCGGCCCTGAACCGCATTGTCGAGCCCGGCAACGGTCGCCATGCGCTGCTCGGGCGTCATGCCGCGCGCCGTCCAGAAGTCCGGCTCGTTGACGCTCATGAGGGTGACGAAATGCACTCCCTTGTGGTCGAAGGAATAGGTCGGGCTGCCAAACAGCGACCGCCAGTGCTCGCCCATGTCGAGAAACCAGTCATGCTCGCCGACTTGCATCTTCACCGGCGCCTTGAGCCCCTTCAGGATCTGAGCGCCCTGATCGAGCTCCGCCCGGGTCCCTGTTTGGGCCAGGTCGCCGCCGAAGATGACGAAGTCCGGCTGCGGGTCGAGCGCGTTGACGTCGTCAACCGCCTTCAGGGTCGAGCGCACGAAGCGGTCGTTCAGCTCCTTGACGTACATGTGGGTGTCGGAGATGTAGGCAAAGGTGAATCCCGGCGTGACGGTGCCCTGGGCTTGTGCGACGCTGATGAGCTGAAAGCTGTGCGGCGTGACCAGTCCCTTGGCCGCCGCGATCCCGGCGGAGATGCCGGCCAATTTGAGAAAGCCGCGCCGCGACTGCGATCCAAGGCGGGCAAGCTGCCGGAAGAAGGAGTCGCGCTCCTCGTAATGCTTGGTCTCGATGCTCTTATGCCGTGGCGACATGCCTCGAACCTCCTAGAAAATGCCGAACGCGCCGATCGTCGCGGGATTTCTCAGGTCCGGGTTGGGCCCGACATCGCCGAGATCGCCCTGCTTGCCCTCGACCACCGCGATGTCACGCTGGGTCCGGGTCGTCTTGAGCGCGGTCTGGCGCGCCATCTCCTGTTTGTTGAGGTCCGTCCACCGATCGTCGGTGAGCGCGAACAGGAATGCGACCAGGTCGTCGATTTCGTTTTCGGTCAGTCCCAGCCGCTGCATGCCGCCGTCGAGATAGGGATTGGGCACGCCGCCTTTGTTGTAGTGGTCCATCACGTCCCACAGCGTCGTCAGCGACCCGTCGTGCATATAGGGACCAGTGATCCCGATATTGCGGAGCGTCTCGGTCTTGAAGGCGCCGACGTCGGTTTCGTTCTTGGTGATCAGGAACCGACCGAGCTCGGAATAGCCGGTCTGCAAGGCGAGGTCGTCGACCTGCTGCGCGGAAAGAGTATTGATCACCCCGAGTGCCTTGTGCGCCAGCTCGGCGAAGTTCTGCTTATGCGCGGCGATGCCGATGTTGTGGAATTTCTGGTCGGAGAACAACGGATTCACGGCGTTGAACTGGTGACAACTGGCGCAGCGCCCCTTGCCGTTGAACAGCGCCCAGCCACGCTGGGCGGAGTCGTCGATGGCATGCGCGTCGCCGGCGAGAAAGCGGTCGAAGGGAGAATTGCCGGAGTAGAGCGTGCGCTCGAAGGCGGCGATCGCCGAGGCCAGGTCATCATAGGTGGCGTCCCGGCCGTAGATCGCTTTGAAGGCCTGCGCATATTCCGGAATGGCCCGCACGGCAGCGACGACATCCCCGGGACTCTTTTGGCCCATTTCGACCGGGTTGAGGATCGGGAGCTTCGCCTGGTCCTCGAGCGTGGCCGCACGGCCGTCCCAGAACTGCGAGGCGTGGAACATGGAGTTCAACACCGTCGGCGTGTTGCGTGACCCGTGCTGGTCGCCGACGCCGGCAGAGGTGGCGTTGTCGGCTCGATGATCCGTGAAGCCCGCCTTGGTGTCGTGGCAGGTATCGCAGGAGACCGTGCCGTCCGACGAGAGCCGTTTGTCGCTGAACAGTTTCTCGCCGAGGGCAATCGCTTCGGGGGACGGCACCCGGTCAGGCGGCACGCTGATGGCATAGAGGTCCCGGGAAACGCCGATCGGCAGATTGCCGGGGATGGAGTGCGCCCCGTCTTCCGCCGATTGTGTCGTCGGTGCTTCGAGCACGAGCGCCGAGGCGAACATGGCGCCGGCAGCGATCCATAGCCGCGAGCTTGGCATGAGTACTCCTAATCGCGATCGTCAGCAGGCCAAGTGCTAACTGGAATCACCGCGCTGTGTGAGTTAAGTCGGGTAAATCTCGGTAAATCGTGGTGAAGCGCGCAAGTGCCGAGTGCCCGCCGCGGCCGGCTTCAACCGGGCGCGGTCACCCGCTGCCGGGCTGACCACGATTGCCGGGATTAGCCCAACTTAGCTCGGTGCTTGCGTGAGCCTGCGGCTCGGGGATGGGCCGCGGTGACCGGCGGCTTGGACGAGTCAGGCCGCGGCTTCCAATAAGGCCGCTGCCTCCAATACGTCACGATGATATGCCGCAGACCGGCGGTACGCCGTGGAGCGCTGCCAAATCGTGGCACCTTCGCCGCTCTCGGCGAGCTTTTTCAGGACATAGGCGCGGGTGGTCTCGAACAGGCGGAAGCGCGGCTCGGGGCCTCCTCCTTCCGCCGTGATCAGGGACTTCGCCACGAGCTTGGTCACCCGGTCGACGACGTCGAATTCGGAATTGTCGATATCCGCGGCAACCGCGGCGGCGGCCCTGAACGTGAACGCGCCCGGGAAAATCGCGAGACGTCGCAGGAAGGTCTGTTCGCCCGTGGTCAGGAGGCCATAGCTCCAGTCGAGCGCGGCGCTCATGCTCTGGTGGCGGGCCGGTCCCGCGCGGTGGCCGCTCGTCCGCAGCCACGACCGATTGTCCAGATGCGATGTAAGCCCGCGGATCCCCAGTGCACTCACTCGGGCGGCGGCCAACTCGATTGCCAAGGGGAGACCGTCCAGCTTGCGACAGATCTCGGCCACGAGCGGCGCCTCTCCGTCGCTGAGCGCGATTTCGCCCGTGCTCGTCGCGCGCTCGACGAACAGCCGGACGGCGGGGAACCTCAGCACCTCGGCCGGGCTCATCCGCTGCCAGGGAGGAGGGCTTGCCAGCGGCGCCAGGCGCTGGACGCGCTCGCCTTCGGCGCCCAGGGGTTCGCGGCTGGTCGCCAGGACCTGCGCGCCCGGTGCCGCCTTCAGCACGGACACGGCGAGGGCCGCGGCGGCCTCTATGACGTGTTCGCAATTGTCGAGGACCAGCAATATCTGCTTTTCGCTGATCGACGCGATCAACTCGGGGAGGGGCGTCTTGGGCTCCATTCCGAGCGCGCTGGCGAGGGCGACCGGCACCAGGGCAGGGTCAGCGAGATGTCCCAGCTCGATCAGCCAGCCGCCGTGCTCATAATTCGCCATCAGCTTCTCGGCGACGGCGAGCGCCACCGACGTCTTGCCGATCCCGCCCGTGCCGACGATTGTGACAAAGCGCTGCCGCGGCAACAGACCGGCGAGCTTGCTCACCGCGTCGGCGCGGCCGATCAACCGGGACAGCCGCGCCGGCAGATTGTGCCGGCGCCGGGGGAGGGCCACGGGTTCATCTGTAAACACGACCGGGGCGACAAACCGGTATCCCCGCCCGGGGACCGTCGCGAGATATCTGTGGCCAGACTGGCCGTCCGCCAGGGCTCGGCGGAGTGAGGCAATATGGACCTTGATGTTGCATTCCTCGACCACGGTGTCGGGCCACACGCGGGCCATGAGCTCCTTTTTGCTGACGAGCTCGCCGGCGCGCTCGACCAGCGCGATCAGCAGGTCCAAGGCACGACTGCCTAGCCGGAGGGGCTGCTCTCCTTGCAGCAGGAGCCGCTGCTTCAACAGCAGGCGGAACGGGCCGAACGACACCGCGGGCTCCGGTGAAACCGTAAAGCGATCGATGATCACTGGGTCTCCTTCGACAACCCACTCTTAGACTTAGGGATCGAGCACACGCAATAACAAGCCCGATTCAGCCGCACTATACGGTCGTATGAGAGTTATCCTACCGATCCCTCGCCAATAACGTCTTCGTTACCCCCTCGCGCGGCCGTCGGGAGGGGCGCCGGCCGCACTTCACCATAATTTACCGCAATTTACCCGGCTTCACTCGCGACGGCGTGCACGGCGGGTAAGGATTGTCCTGCCTCTGACACAAGGAGTTGAGACTGTGACACGAGCGACGTCTGACGGGGGGCTCGTTGGATATCTGCAGACGATGCACAAGCTCCCTGTGTTGACCGCAGAGGAAGAATACGCGCTCGCCAAGCGCTGGCGAGAGCGTGGCGACGTCGATGCGATGCAGCGCCTGGTTGCCTGCCATCTCCGGTTCGTTGTCAAAATCGCCCTGAGGTATCGCGGCTACGGTCATCCGATGGCCGACCTGGTCTCCGAGGGCAGCGTCGGCATGCTCCACGCCGTCAAACGCTTCGACCCCGATCGTGGGTTCCGCCTGACGACCTATGCGATCTGGTGGATCCGCTTCGTCATCACGGAATACATCCTGGGCTCCCGCTCGCTGGTGAAGATGGGGACAACCGCGGCCCAGAAAAAACTGTTCTTCAATCTGCGCAGGCTCAAGGGGCGGCTGCAGCCGATGACCGAAGGCGATCTCTCGCCGGAGATCATCATGACAATCGCGGCCGAGCTGGGCGTTTCCGAAGCCGATGTCGTCAGCATGAATCAGCGGCTTGCCGCGCCGGATTATTCGCTCAACGCTCCAATGAAGGGCAGAGACGGCGAAGACAAGGGCGAATGGCTCGGTATGTTGCCCGACGACGCGCCGGATCAGGAGACGGTCGTGGGCGAGCGTTCTGAACGGCGGTGGCGGCGCCACCTCGTCCGTGGGGCTCTGAAGCATCTCGATGCCCGGGAGCGCGACATCATCCGGGAGCGTCGCTTCCGGGACAAGCCGGCGACCTTATGCGAGCTCGGGTCCCGGTATGACGTGTCGCCCGAGCATGTCCGCCAGGTCGAGGCACGGGCGCTCAAGAAGGTGCGGCGGCGGGTTTACCTCGACATCATCGCCGCGTCCCCTGAGCCTGGCCCGCTGGCCAGGCGACACGCCGCGCAGCCCAGCCGCGGCCATACCGAAAAGGCCTTATAAGAGCCGCCGGCAGCGGCTCAGGGCGTGTGCTTCTCGAGGATCTTCCGCAGCTCGGGGACCTCACGCTCGACGAGCGCGCCGTCGGCCTCGTGCTTGTGGGCTTCCTCCAGGTGGTGGAGCGCCAGCGTGTGATAGAACTGAAACGCCGCGTAGTCTTCCGCTGCGTTCGACAAAGTGACGTAGTGATCCGCCATCATCACGTGGTGTTTGAGGGTACTCATGGCACGGCCGTCTGTCGCGGTGGTTGACGCCACCCAGAGATGGGACGCGTCGCCCCCGCATTAACATGAGAAATGCGCAAACGAGCCATGTGCCGAGCGGCCCGGTGTGACGGCGATCACAATCGCCGGATCAGTGCCGCCAATAGACGAGCCCGCGCTCGCCAGCCGAGGTCGCGCGGAACACGGCGAGCGCAATGGCGACCGCGGTCAGCACCGCCGCCCACAGCAGCTCGATCTCGCGCAGCTCGGCGGCATTCAGGATCAGATAGCCGAGGCCCTTCGATCCGGTGATCCATTCCGAGAGCATCGCGCCGAGGAGCGCGTTCGCGGCGGCGACGCGCAGGCCGGTGAACAGGAACGGCAGGGCGAAGGGAATTCGCAGCAGGCGAAGCTGCTGCGTGCGCGACGCGCCGTAGACCCGCAGCAGCTCAACCGTGTTGCGGTCGATCGCGGCGAGGCCGCGCATCAGGTTCACCAGCAGCGGAAAGAACGAGATGATGACCACGACCACGACGCTGGTCCCGATGCCGCGGCCCACGAGCAGCATCACGATCGGCGCTATGGCAACGACCGGCGCCGAGCGGAAGGCAATCACCAGCGGCATCGTCGCCTGCATCGCCAGGCGGTTGGCCACGAACGCCATCGACAGCAGAGCCGCCAGAACCAAGCTGACCGACAGACCGAGAGCGGCGGCACCGAGCGTGACCCCACCTTGCCGCAGCAGTATCGGGTAATTCTCGGCGGCCGCGACGACCACGCTCCAAGGGGTCGGCACGATGAACGACGGCAGCGCGAACGCGACGATGGCCGCCTGCCACAGCAGGCCGAGGACGACGACGGCGATGACGACCGTCGCCAAACCGCGAACCGCCCGGTGGGCGAACGAGGCCTGTTTAGCGCCGGCCTCCATGGTCAGCGCTCTAGCTCGCTGGCCTTGTCCCAAAACACCACGATCCGCTCGGCGAGCGCGCCCAGCGCGTAGCCGCCGCCGGCGAGCGCCGCGACCGCCAGGACCGACAGCCACACCTTGCTGATGTCGTACGAGAACAGCGCGTAGAGCATCATGGCGCCGATGCCGCGGTCCGCGCCGGCCCATTCGGCGGTGATGGCGCCCAGCACCGACGAGGGTGCGGCGATCTTGAAGCCGGCGAACAGGTGCGGCAGGGCTGCGGGCAGGATCAGGTAGCGGAATGTCTGGCGCGGCGACGCCGAGAGCACGTGCAGGAGCTCGCGATGGCGATCCTCGGCCGCGCGGAAACCCTGCATCGCGCCGACCAGCATGGGAAACTGGCTCGACAGGGCCGCGATGATGACCTGTGTCTCCGCCCCGGTGCCGAGTGCGGTCGCCAGGAGCGGGGCGGTGGCGATCAGCGGTACGCTCTGGATGCCCACGCCTAGATTGTAGATCGGGGCATAAAGCGCGCTGATCAGCGACGCGATCCCGGCGGCCGCGAGCGCCACGGCTGCAGCGATCGCGTAGCCGGTCAGGGCCTTGCTCAAGGTTGGTCCCAGATTGCCGATGAGGAGGCCCGGGTTTCGCTGCACCTCGGCCCAGATGTCGGACGGGGCTGGAATGAACACGGGGAGCGCGCCGGTCCGTCGCAGGCACTCCATGAGCAGGAGCGCCGCTGTGACCACGACCACCGGTAGGACGATCGCCAACACTTGGCGCTGTACGGCCGGCGCCGTCGTCACCTAATAGACCTCAAGCAGCGCCGGGGATTCGGGCTCGGGCGCCACCTCGTGGCCGAACAGACCGTCGCGCACACGGTTGACGCAGTCGACGAATTCGCGACTGCGCATCATCGCGAACGTCCGCGGACGCGGCAGCGGCACCTCGAGCGTCGAGACGATGCGTCCGGGGCGCGGCGACATGACATAGACGAAATCGGACATGAAGACGGCCTCGGCAATCGAATGGGTGACGAGGAGGGCCGTGGTCCGCGATTCCGCCCAGATGCGCAGCAACTCGAGATTCATCTTCTGCCGTGTGATCTCATCGAGCGCTCCGAACGGCTCGTCCAGCAGCAGGACCTGCGGTTCTAGCAGGATCGCGCGCGCGATGGCGACGCGCTGCTGCATGCCGCCGGAGAGCTCCGACGGCAGCGCGTTCTCAAACCCCTGCAGGCCGACAAGCTCGATCAGCTCCGCCGCCGAGCGCTTCACCCGCCGCGCGCCGGAGGCGCCGACGATGTTGAGAGGCAACTCGATGTTCTTTCGGACCGTCCGCCACGGCAGCAGGGTGGGCGCCTGGAACACGAAACCGATCGAATGCTCGAGCCGCGCGTCGCGGGGCGGGGCGCCGCCGATCGAGATCGACCCGGCAAAGGGCTGCATCACGTCGGCGACCAGGCGCAGCAGCGTCGACTTGCCGCAGCCGCTGGGGCCGATGATGGCGCCGAACCGCCCGGCGGGCAGATCGAGATCGACCTTCTCGAGCGCGATCACGGGCTCGCCGCGGCCCTGGAACACCATCGAGATTTGGTGGAGCGAGATGGCTTTCGACATGGGTCACCCGCGGCGGGCGTTGTCCCGGGCGGTCATGAGCTGGTCTTGAGCGCTTCCGTGATGAAAGACGTATCGCAGAGGCTCTGCCCCGTCATGTCGGACTTGATCATGCCGACATCGCGGTAGAGCGCGATGATCTTGTCGTAGAGCGCCGGGTCGATCGACAGCAGGCCCGTTTTCTCGGCGGCCCCGCTGGTGATGAACGGCTTGCTCACCTGGATCTCGGTGAATTGTGCCTGATAGTCGAGCCCGGGCACGCCATATTTGTCGACCATCAAGCGCGCGGTCTCGGCCGGGTGGTCCAGCGCCCAGGTCCACGACGCGACGGCAGCGCGGAGGAATTTCACGACCAGGTCGCGGTTCGCGGCGAGAAAGGCTTCCGTCGCATAGATCGTGCCGGAGGTTTCCGGCATGCCGAGGTCTTGAACGTAAAGCGTGTAGATGTCGATGCCGCGGGTTTTCAGCATGACGCCCTGGTTGGTCGCGTAGCCGCAATACGCATCGATCGTGCCGGCGACCAGGGCTGCGGGATCAGGGGAGGAGGGAACGAGGTTCACCGACGCCGGATCAAGCCCGGCATCGCGGAGGAGATGCGCCATCAGCGGCTGGCTGGACGAACTGACCGCAACGGTCTTGCCGGCAAGCTCCTTGACCGTTTTGATCGGCTTGTTGGCGAGGGTCATGATCGCGAACGGGTTGGTCTGGAATACGGTCGCGATCACCTTGATCGGCATGCCCTTCTCGCGGCCGAGCAGGATCGGTCCGATCGGGCGGTCGCCCATCTGCGAGCGTCCCGCCGCGACGTTGGCAACGCCGTCGATATTGGGCCCGCCGGAGCTGAAGGTCGGGTCGATCCCCTCGCGGTGGAAAAAGCCCTGGTCGAGCCCGGCGAAATAGCCGCCGTATTGGATGCTCTTCACCCAGGAGAGCTGGAAGCTCAATGGCCGTAACGCCTGCGCCTGCCCGCGACCGATTCCGAGGCCAAGCCCGGCGAGTGCGGCGCCGGCACCGGCGGTCCCGACGAAGCGGCGCCGGCTCAGCGTGGACCGGGCCGGACGTTGATCAACCGGACGCATGATCGTTCTCCTTGCAGCTGTGCATCACTTGAAAAGGCTTAGGCCAGGGCGCGCGCGAACAGAGCGCCGTCTTCCCGCTTGACCTCGAAGATCTTGAGCCGCATTCCCGGGCAGTTCACGCCCTTCCCGTCGCTGAGCTTGAACGTGTAGTTGTGCTGGGTACAGCGCAGCATCGCGCCGTTCGCCAGCACTTGCGCGTCCATCAAGGTCGCATTGAGATGTGGGCACGCCCGCTGCACGCCGCGGAAGCCGGGGCCGGCCTGAAAGATGAGAATGCCCTCGCCGTCGAATTTGGCGCGCACCGGAAATTTTGCCGCCTCCGCGTCGATCCCGTCGAGTTTCTGCCACGCGGCGGCATTCATCACGTCGTTGGAATCCATGCCGTGCGAAGTCCTAGGCCGCGAGCGAGCGGCGGCCGGTCACGTCGTTCAGGCGCTGCAGCGCGAATCCGCGGTCGAGGCGCATCAGGAACAAGCCGATCTGCATGGTGAACCGGTTGTCGAGGAAGCTGTCGTAGACCGCCGTCAGCGCCTCGCGCAGCGGCAGGGCGTGAAGCTGGCGCACCTCGTGGAACGCCGCCTGGAGCTCCCTGGCCTTCCACAAATCGAGCTGCGTCGACGTTACCTTCCACTCGAACGCCGTCAGCTTTGCCGAGAGGGACGCGAGGAAGTCGATCTGGGCAGGGGACAAACGCTCGGCGCTGGCTGGCAGATGGTCTTCCGCCACCTGCATGAACCAGTTCCGCTCGTCCAGGCAGCGGTTGAAGTCGCAGTCGTAGCGGACGCCGTCCTTGAACGCCATGGTAGGGGCGAACCGCGCGTTGGCCTTGCGCGGCTGGCGGAACGCGTCGGTCAGCTCGAATTCGCCTTCTTCGAGACGGAACACCGTCACGTCGGCGGGCAGGCCCGGGCGGAGGCTGCCCGCGCGGTCGGTGAGCGAGAGGGCTTTCGCCGGCCGCGCCGTCACGCGATCGATGACCTCGGACAGGCTGAGGCCCAGCCGCATGCACACGCTCATCACGTTGGCCAGCGAGTACACGGGCCCGGTGACGTTGAACTGTTGGAGATCGGAGCTGATGACATCGGGCAGCACGCCGTCGGCCACCGCCTTCTCGGCGATGTCCCAGGCAAAATTGTAGCCGCCGAAGCCGATATCGAAGATCACGCCGCGACGCGCCGCGTCCTTCACCACGGGCAGGACCTTCCCGTCGTCGCCGATGATGTGGCCGAGATTCTTGTGATAGATGTGCGTGATCATGTCGCCGGCCTGGGCGATGCGGAAGGCGTCGTCGGCGAGCGGGTGCTCGGGCGTCGTGTTTTGGAACTCGCCGATATGGAAATAGAGCGGCAGGCCGACGATCTCGCCGAGGCCCTTGCCGATCCGGATGAGCCCCGCCGATCCGTAGCCGTGCGCGTTGATTTTCAGATAGCGGAGGAGACCGGGGTGTTTCTGGACGAAATCGAGCCATTTCGCGATCGACAGATCCCCCAGATCCCGCGCGTCGCCTTCCTGGTAATTGAACCCGACCAGGCCGAACGGCGTCAGCAGCGGGCCGAGGTAGAAGCGCGTGTCGGTCTGGTTCTCGAACAGCGCGCAGCATTCATCCAGCGTATCGATCCCGGGGCCGCCGGCGTCGACGAAGCTCGTGACCCCCTGGCGGATTCCGATGCTGTCGGCGTCGACGAACCCCAACGCGCCGTAAACATGGACGTGGAGATCGATCCACCCGGGCGTCAGGTATTGCCCGGAAAGGTCGAGCATCTCGGCGCCCGGCGCGGGCGCCGCGTCGCCGATCGACCGGATGCGGCCGTTGGCGATCGTGACGTCGGTGACGCGGTCGATGCCCTGGTCCGGATCGATGACATGCGCGCCCTTGAGGATAAGAAGTTTTTCAGTCTCGGCCATCGTCGTCTCCGCCGCAGGATGATGACAAAACGTGCAATATCCGTACCAGGACCGCTAAGTCCCGGGACCGCAAAGCCCCAGGATTAGGGCTGGCGCCCGTTACGCGCCGCGCCGGGCGATCAAGGCGACCGGCCCGCCGCCGTCCGGTCCCTGGTGCTCGGCTCCTCCGGAGACGTAGATCTCCGCGTGGCCGACCAGCGAGGCGAGCGCCCCGCACACGAAGCCGCGCGCGTGGCGCGTCGTCGAGATATCGGAATCGTCGAGCATGGTGTGGCGGTAGCCGCGGAGTCGGCCGTCGTGGCTTGCTTCGGCCTTCGACAGGAGTGCAATCAGCCGCGACCGGTCCGGCTTGGCAAGCTGCCCGGCGAGCTGGAAGCCGAGGCGATGGAATGCGCCCCGCACCGGCTCGATATCGAGCCCATCTTCCATCACCGCGTGGTCGATGGTGAGTGGGCCGGACCACGCCGACGACATCCCGAGAACGACGATCTCGTGATTCAGCAGCTCGATTCCGGCCGAGCAGCTGGCCGTGCCCGACCACAGCGAAAAATCGGTCCCGATCACGCTGTCGTCGAGCTTTGCCAGTGGAATTTCACCGAGCGCGACCGCAACGCCGAGGGCGCTCGCCGCGCGCGACAGACCCATCGATTTCAAGGTGTCGCGCACCGCGACCCGGGCCCCGCGCGCGTCGGCCTCACCGATTCGCTGCGCGTTCAGCAGCGGGCATTTGATCTGGACGAAATGCACGTCGGCCGGATCTTCGATGGCAGCCTCGCGCATCGCCTGGCGCACCCCGGCCGCGACCTGCTCGACCTGGGCGAGGCGGCCCAAATGCTCGGCCGGCAACGCCGCCGTATGCGCGCGACCGAGAGCCAGCGCCGGCCGTGGCCCGGCGTCCGCTCGCTCGTCGCGCTCGAACACCACCCAGTGCGGCGCCATGCCGCCCTCCGTGCCGCCGGACATGACGAGGCAGACCTGCCGCGCCTGTTCCGGGGACACATGGCGCTCCAGGAACAGCGTCAGCGACTGGGTTGCAAAGCCGCGGGTGAAATCGTTCACACAGCCGTTGCCTTCGGTCTTGCCGAAGATGGCGATGATTCTGCGCGGGTCGATGTGACCCTCTTTCACGGCCGCTTCGAGGCCGGCGATGTCGTCGGGCGAGGCGGCGGAGAGGCGGTGGACCTTGGCGGTGGGCATGGGAGTTCGCCTAGGATCCGCTCAGCGCCTTGATCTGGGCCACGTCGAGCAGACGGTCGGAGTAGAAGTCGCCGCCTTTCGCGTCGCTACCAAGAAGATTGGCCTCGCGCATGGTGTGGACAGCGAGGTCCCAGTCTTTCGCCGCCATCACGCCTACCGGTAGGTCCTTGGACGCTTCCGACGTGAGATAGGGTTTGAACGCGTCGATTTGCTCGCGCAGGATTCTGGGGTCGGGCCGGCGTTCCGGCCGTGCCGCGATGATCGCGTCGACAGCCTCCTCTTCGTGGCCGTTCACGATGTACTGCCAGGCGGCGGACACGATGGTGGCAAACTTCCCGATCGCCGCGCCGCGCGTCTTGATCTTCTCGTCCGTGCTGATCAGCCCGAAGCCGGGGAACTGCATCCCGTAATCGGCGAACAGAATGCCGCGCGACGGACGGTCGGACGTATAGGGCAGGGCGTAGGGAACCGAGGTGAATTCGCCGTCCGCACCGCCTTTCACATACAGCGTGTTCTTCGACGAGGACTCGACGTTCACCAGCTCCACCTGGTCGCGCGTGAGGCCGCCCGCGGCCAGGAACTTGTCGAGAAACGGCGCTTCGAGCGATCCGGCGGTGTAGAGGAACTTGTGGCCGGCGAGGTCCTTCGGCGAATTGAACTTGCTGTCCTTCGGGACCAGCAGGCCGACGTCGTTCTTGCGGACGAAGCTCGCGATGGCGCGCACAGACAGGCCCTTGGCGCGACCTTGCATCATGGCGGCGAGGTTGACATGGCCGACGTCGAAATTTCCACCGTTGACCAGCTGGATGGTGGTGATCGAACCGTTGCCTTCTTCGATCGACACGTCCAGGCCGGCGTCTTTGTACCAGCCTTTTTTGATCGGGAGATAGAACGGCGACTGGCCGCCCCAGGTCACCCAGTCGAGCCGGACGGTTACTTTCTCCATCGTTTGTGCCGACGCCGGAAACGCCCGGTTCATCAGCACCGGCCCCGCGACGAGGCCGAGCCCCAACTGCTTCAGGACGTTGCGCCGTTTCATGGAAGCTCTCCCCGTTGTTATGTTTGTGGATCGGTCCTCAGCTGCATTGCGGATCGGCGTCGCTCGCGACCGGAGCGTTCAGTACCCGCTCGAACACCGCGCGGGCGGCGGCCTGGAGCTCCTCGGCGGATGAGCCGTCCGCTGGTCGCGGCGCGTTCAGCACGGTCTCGTTCGCATAAGTCGGAATGCGTCCGTTGTGGCCGCGCAACAGGCCCTTCGGGTCCTCGCCGCGCCGGACGGCGTCGATCCCCTTGCGCAGCTCGCGGCGGAACATGGTGACGCCACGATCGGACGCCGTCAGATGCTCGAGGCCATGGCGCGCGATCGCGCGCTGGCTCACCTGCGCGTCGTAATCGCCTGGCGTGCGCTGCCGCTCCTCGTAGCCGCGGCCGCCGTAATTCGTCCGGTACGCCGGCACCTTGTTGTCGACATATGGGTTGACCTGCCCAGCGCGCATGCGGACGAACGCGAATTCCGCCGTGTTCTCGTCGTCGACCGGGACGCGCCAGCGCGTCAGCAGCGGCACGTAGCGAAGCTCGCGCTCGCCGGCCTTGAACTCCGGCGGAAACACCGGTGCGCGGGCGACCTGCGCGATATTCGGCAGGATGCATTCGATCGAGCGCACCCAGATGGCGTTCCCGACACGGCGCGTCTCCTGGGCAAGCAGGCCGATCGGCGTCTCCTCGAACGCCAGCTCGCCGACATCCGCCATCTCGTCGATCGGCTTTCCGTTCCTATCGAAGAACTGGTTGCCGCTGATCGTGGTGTGGAGAAACGGCTCGTGCACCGGATCGACCACGTTGTCCATGATCTGCAGCCAATTGCACGGCTTGACGTTGGGCACGTCGAGCGGCTCGGCCAGTTCGAGGTGATAGCCGTCGACCTCGAACGTGTCGAAGATCGGGAACGGCGGCCGCCGGTCCGGCGGGCCCATATAGGCGAAGACCAGCCCTTTATACTCGTGCACCGGATAGGCGCCCTGGAACAGGCGGTCCTTGAGGCTGTTCTTCGCCGGCTCGCTCGGCATGTCGAGGATCCGGCCGTCCACGTCGAACTGCCAGCCGTGATAACAGCAGCGGATGCCGCGCTCCTCGATCTTTCCGAACTCGAGTGAGGTGCCGCGATGGCAGCAATGCTTCTGCAGCAGGCCGATGCGGCCGCCGCGGTCGCGGAACAGCACGAGGTCCTCGTGCATCACCTTGACGGGCAGGGGGAGGTCTCGGAGCGAGGCTGTGTGCGCGATCGGATGCCAGAACCGCCGCAGGTACTCGCCGCACGGCGTGTCCGGACCGGTGTGCGTCAGCAGCTCGTCCTCTTTCGGGACCGTGCGGTGGTAATAGGCACCGAACGGCTGGTCGAGAAATGGAGCGCGGTCCGACATTACTGGCCTTCCCCTGTCCGTCATCCGATGTTGCCGTCGACCGATGCTGCCGCGATTTGTCGTGGTGGTCAGCAAAAAACGGGCCAGCGGCCACGCGGTTGACTCCCGCCCGTATTGTATACAGTATGCTTTTATCACGCGAACGGAGGCCGGTCATGGCGAAAAGCGAATTCCGCACGCAGATCGAAGACACCATCCAGCAGCGCCACTCCAAGGTCCATCCGTGGAGCGAAGCCTGGGGGGCAGGCCGGCTGAACCGCCGGCTGCTCGGCGAGTGGACGAAACAGCACTATCACTTCGTCGACCCGACCGTGCGCATGTACGGCCAGATACTGACGAACTGCGACGATGACGAAGCGCGGGCGCTGATCATGGAGAGCCTCAACGAGGAGGAGGGCCTGATCGGCACCGGCGATTTCGAGCCGGCGCGGCATGCCGACCTGCTGCTCGATTTCGGCGAGCATTGCGGCCTGAAGCGCGACGACATCAGGAACGCCGACGTGAACGGCGACATCCTGCCCGAAACGCTGGGCTTGCAGAGCTGGGCATTCCGTCAGGCAAGTCGTCCGTGGCTCTATGCGCTGGCGACGATCTTCGTCGGCCTCGAATCGCAGGTGCCGCAGATCTACGCCAAGACCACGCCGCCGCTGATCGAGAAATACGGCTTCACCGAGGACGAGGTCCTGTTCTTCCGCCTGCATATCGTGGCCGACACCGAACACGGCGAGCGCGGCTACGAGATCCTGGAGAAGCACGCGAACACGCCGGAAAAGAAGGCGACCTGCCTGCACCTGGTGCGCCAGGCGACGATGATGCGCCGGCTCTATCTCGACGGCCTCTACCGCAAATATCTCGCCCAGCCGCAGGCTCAGGCCGCGGAATAGGGGCGGCCATGATCACCTATAAGTCGCTGAGCCTCGCCGAGGCGCAGCTCATCCTCGATGCGGCGCAGAAGAAGTGCGAGGAGATGGGCGCGACCGAGGTGCTGTGCGTCGCCGACCCGGCGGGCTATCCCATCGCGCTCCGGCGCCTGGATGGCGGCAAGATCACCAGCGTTCAGATCGCGATGAACAAGGCGTTCACCGCGGCGGGGCACCGCAAGCCGACCCATGTCTACAAGAACGCCCAGCCCGGCGGCGATGCGTTCGGCATTTTCACCCAGCACGAGGGCCGGTTCACAGTGTTCGTCGGTGGGTTCCCGATCGTGGTCGACGGCCAGGTGGTCGGCGGCATCGGCGCCTCGGGCGGCAATGCCGAGGAGGACACCGCTGTTTGCGAGGCCGGCATCAACGCCTTCCTGAAGCACATCGGCAAGGCCTAGGCCAACCTTCTCTACTCGTCATGCCCGCGAAAGCGGGCATCCAGCGCGACGCTGCACCATGGATTCCCGCCAGGTGCTCGCGAAACGCGACACCGGCGCGGGAATGACGCAAGAGGGATGAGGAGCGCTATTGCTTCCGCCGCTGGCGCTTCACGCGCGGCCGCTTGGCGGCCAGATAGTCTGACCCGACATTGTGGATGTGCTGGGCGGCGAGCTTCGCGGACTGTTCTTCGTTGCCGCTGATCACCGCCTTCAGGATGGCGGCGTGGTCCTTCCAGGTTTTGTCCGCGGCCCGTGTCGTCATCGGCGCGAAGGCGGGTGCCGTCCGGTCGCGCAGCGAGCGCATCAGGTCCGCCAGCACGCGGTTGCTGCCGGCTTCCGCCAGCGCATCGTGGAACTCGGCGTTCAGCGCTGACAGTTGCGCCGTCTGCCGGGACGCCACGGCCGCCATCCCGCGCTTCAGGATCGCCTTGAGGCGGGTGATGATCTGCGGATCGTGCCGCTGCGCCGCCAGCCGGGCCGTGATGCCTTCGAGGGCGGCGCGGACTTCGATCAGCTCGCGCGCATGGCCGGGCGTCAGGGCGGGGACCATCGCCCCCTGGCGCGCCGTGACCTCGACCAGCCCTTCCGAGGCCAGCGCCCGGATGGCTTCGCGCACGGGATTGCGCGAAACGCCGAAGTCCTCGGCGAGCCGGTCTTCGACCAGGCGCTCGCCCGGCTTGTAGCGGCCGGCCAGGATCGCCCTGCGGAGCTCGTTGGCAACGACCACGTGCAGCGGCAGGTGACGCTCGCCCACGCGCACGGCGTCGCTAGGGCGATGCTGTCTCGGCGCGCCGGCGCTCGGGGATGAGTCTTCGCGGTCGGCGGCGCGCATCTCGGGCTTCAGAGGACTTCGAAGATCCGATAGATCGGGCCTTGCGGTTCGCGATGCCCGAGGCCGACGGCGACGATGCGGTTCAGCCAGCCGTATTTGTCGGATGCGGTCTCGAAAAACGGCACGATGCGGAAATAATACGACGCCGGATCGACCCGCTCGCCGCGATTGACGCGCGCCATCACCTCGGGGTCGCCGTGCCGGATTCCGCGATAGGTCATGCCGATCAGCTGACCGTCGTCTGTCTTCAGCGCGAGGCGGACGTCGAGCTGGGTGGCGCCGTCGGGGCGGACCAGCAGCCAGTCCGAGCCGCCGGCTTCCATCACCGAGCCGCGCAGCCTTGGTCCTTCGAAGCTGCCGCCCGCGATCGCGGCGAGACGCCGCTCGCCGAACGGCGTCTTTCCGACGGTTTCTATGGAGCCGACCTTGAGGGTCAGCGTGAGTAACGGAGTGGTCCGGACATCGGTCATGGCGAGTCACCCGCGCCTTGCGTTGAAAAGCATACTGTATACCGAAGCGCCGCCGAAGTCGCGGGCGCGCGGTATGTCTGCGGACAATGCCCGGCCCTAGGCCCGGCCGGGCAGGGATCCGTCGAGGTCGTAGCCGGCGAGCAGGTGGTCCACCATGCCGGTGGCGCCGTTCCAATCATAGGTCCGGAAGCTGTGCCCGCAGGTGACGAACTGGGCGCCGGCGTAGAACATCTCGTATTGCGTATGGCGCGAGCCGAATTCCGATCCGATCGCGTCCCACGCCGCCTTCAGGAACTTCACCCGGTCGACCGGGGCGGCGACGTTGGAGCGCTGCGTCTTCTTGATGATCGGCACCAGCTCCGGATTGGCGAAATCCGCGGCCGACGACGGCAGCATGATCAAAGCCCCGCCGGCCAGCTCGCGGATCTTGTTGATGAGCTGCGGGTAGAGCTCCTGCGTCAGCACCTGGGCGGAGTACATGAAGTGCTTGTGCGGCACGTACCATTGGTCCTTCTTGTGGCCGGCCGCTTCCATGCCGTGCATCATCGCATCGACCATGGATGCCTGGGCGGCCAGCCGCCCGAGCTGTTCGCGGATCTGCGGCATGCCCGACGTTCCGATCATGTCGGCCAGCCGGCGCGCCAGCCCGACCAGGAACTTGATCTTCACCGCCAGGCGGATCTGCGACTGGTAGTTCTGCATCGTGTGGCCGAGCGTGTCGTGGAACTGCGCGCGGCACACGTCCGTGTCGCGATGGACGAACACGCGCTCCCACGGCACCTTCACGTCGTCGAAATACATCAGCGCGTCGTTCTCGTCGAAGCACGACGAGATCGGGTTGTCGAACCGCGACACCGCCGATGCCTCGAATGACTTGCGCGACAGCACGCGCAGGCCCTTGGTGTTCATCGGGATTGCGAACGAGGTTGCCAAATTCTCTTCGCCCGGCTTCAGCGGCTGCAGGTTGGCGACGAAGATCTCGTTGGCCATGATCGAGCTGGTGCCGAGCATCTTGGCGCCGCGCACCGTGATTCCGCTCGAATCCTCGTCGACGATGCCGGCCACCAGGTCGGTCTCCTGGTCGCCCCAGTCCTTGGAGCGGTCCGCCTGCGGGTTGATGATGACGTAGGTGAGGAAGAGGTCGTTCTCGGTCGCATAGCGCAGATAGTCGGTGAGCGCCTTGGCGCGCGCCTCGCCGTGCTTCTTGAACACCTCGATGCCCATGGCCTGACCAATCAGGCTCGACGCCACGTGATCCGGCGAACGCCCCATGAAACCGTAGGTCTCGGTCGCCCACGCCGTCAGCGCCTGGCGGCGCGCGACCAGCTCGTCATATGTCGTCGGCATCTGCCAGCAGCGGTTTACCCGGCGCTTGCTGCCGTCGGGTGAGAAGGTCATCAGCTCGAGATTTTCCGGACGCGCCTGGAAGTCGTAGAGCGCCGCCGCCGAACGGACGGAGTTCCGGAAGGCCGGATGCTCCGTGACGTCGTCGACTTTCTTCCCGTCGATATAGACGGTCCGCCCGTCGCGCAGGGACTTGAGATGCTCCGCACCGGTCTTGACGCTCATGGATGATCCTCCCCGGCCGGTCGATCCCGGCGGCTTCATATTACCTAACAAACAAAGCTTTTCAATGCGGCGGGCCCGCAGCTATACTTTCTAAGGGAGCGCGCAGGGAACGAACGTCAGGGCGCACCGAAGAGGAGGGGAGAATGCTTCACGGTCACGTTGTGCGGACTTGGCGGCTTCCAGGGATCGTCGGCGCTGCCGGTTTTTTAGGCGCTGCCGCCGTCGCTGGCCTGGCGCTCGCGGCCGACGCGCCGCAGCTCACCCAGGCCGGGCGGCTCGCCGGGCAGGAGATCCGTATCGGGGCGATCGTGCCGAGCAGCGGCCCCTTCGCCGAATGGGGCAAGACCAACACCATCACCCTCAAGATGCTGGAAGACGAGGTGAATAAGGCCGGCGGCGTCGACGGCGCCAAGCTGAAGATCACGATTTACGACGACGCGGCGCGTCCGGCCCAGGCGGCCAACTTGATGCGCAAGCTCGCCGACGACGACCAGGTGCTGGCGGTCGCCGGCCCGCTCACCAGCAGTGCCGTGGAGGTGGCGTTCCCAGTGGCCAACCAGGCGAAGCTGCCGGCCACGTCCCAGGCGTCGTCCAAGCCGGGGGTCGCGGCGTTGAACCGGCCGTGGGGCTTCCGCAACACCATCGACGAGGGCGTGCTCGCCCGGGCGACAGTGCCGTATCTGAAGTCGGCCTATAAGGTCGCCTCGGTGGCGATCGTCTACGATGCCAAGGACGCGGTCTCGACGTCGATCGCCAAGGGCGTGATGCCGGCGGTGATGAAGGCCGAGGGCATCAAGATCCTGAACGAGGACAGCCCGGTGAGCTTCAACACCGGCGACATCGACGTGAGCGCGCAGATCACGGCGATCAAGGCCCTGAACCCGGACGCGCTCGTCATTGGCGCCGATTACAGCCAGGCGATCACGATCATTCGCGAGATGAAGCGGCAAGGCTTCGTGAAGCCGGTGATCGGCGGCACGCCGCTGATCTCCTCGGCCATCCTCAAGGCCGCGGCCGATCTGCCGATTGTGGCACCGGCGACGTTTTACGCCGGGATGAAAGGCGACAGCGTCGCCAAGTTCTCGGCCAGCCTGACGCCGCCTTTGCGCAAGGGCGCCGGGCTGCCAGCGGAGATCGAGCCCAGCATGTACGACGCGAACATCTACGAGATCGTCAACATGTACCTCGACGCCGTCCGCAAGGCCGGCGTTACGGGCAAGCCTGCCGATCTCGCGGCCGACCGCGAGAAGATCATGAAGGACCTGACCGACCTCAAGGGCTTCCGGGGCTTCAGCGGGCCGATCTCGTTCAACAAGGACGGCGACGCCATCAAGCCGTTCTTTGTCGTCCTCGGCAAGGACGGGCGGTGGACCGAGATGGTCCGCGGCTGCAGCGCACCGGACGGGAAGAGCTGCTGAGCGACGCCGGAGGCTGGCCGCGCCCGCGGCCGGGTGAGGGGAAAATCCGGCCGTAGCATGCTGCTCCAGCAGGTCATCAACGGGCTGACGCTCGGCGCCGTCTACACGCTGATCGCGCTGTCGTTCTCGCTGGTGATGGGCATTCTCGGCGTGCTCAATCTCGCGATCGCCGATCTGTTCATGCTCGGCGGCTATTTCGGGCTGACAGTTGTGATCGGCGGCCACTCGGTCTGGCTGGCGATCGCCTGCGCCATGGTCGGCGCGGCGATCCTGGCCTTCGTCGTCGAGCGCGTGGCCTATCGTCCGTTGCGCGACGCGCCCGTCATCATGCCCCTGCTCAGCACGATCGGCTTTTCGATCATCTTCCAGAACGTGGCGCTGAACCTATGGGGCTCGGATCCGCTGCAGTTGCCGGATGAGCTGTTCGACGAGCGCATCGCGATCGGCCCGGCAAGCGTCGGCGTCATGCAGGTCGTGGTTCTGGCCGTCGCGATCATCCTCGTCGCCGCGCTTGCGGCGATCGTGCAGAAGACGTGGCTTGGCCGGGGCTTGCGGGCGGTGGCGGAGAACTGGGACGTGGCGCGCCTTCTGGGCGTTCCGGCCTCGCGCGTGGTCAGCGCCGCGTTCATCCTGTCCGGGCTGCTCTCCGGAGCGGCTGGCGTCCTGATCGGCCTGCATTATTCGGCGATCACGCCGTTCACCGGCGTCGACACGGGGCTGAAGGCGATCGCCGTGATGGTGGTCGGCGGTGTCAACCGCATCTGGGGCGTGCTGATCGCCGGGCCGCTGATCGGCATCATCGAGGTGATGAGCATTGTCTATGGCGGCTCGGCCGCCCGTGACATGGTCGTGTACGGCCTGATGATCCTGGTGCTGCTCGTCCGGCCGCAAGGCCTCCTGGGCGGCACCCGGACCGAAGGGCAGCGCGTCTAGTGTCGACCTACGTCGCCGGACTGCTCGCCGATGTCGGCATCGGGCTCCTCGGCGGGCTCAGCGTCTACATCATCCTGGCGACCGGCCAGCTGTCGCTCGGCAACGCGGCGTTCATGGCCGTCGGGGCCTACCTGTGCGCGGCGCTCACGGTGCTGTTAAATCTGCCGCTCACGGCAGCACTGGTGATCGCCGCCGCGGCGACCGGTGTGATGGGCATCGTCGTCGGATTTCCCGCCTTGCGCCTCCGCGGCATCTATCTCGCCATGGCGACCTTGGGCTTCGGCGAGATGACGCGCAGCTTTTTCCTAAATTTCGGATTCACCGGCGGCGCCAACGGGTTCCACGGCATGCAGCCCGTGTCGACGCTCTATATCTGGGCGTGGGCCGCGGGCGTCCTCGTGCTGGTGACGGTCCTTGAACGATCGCGGCTATGGCTGGAGTTGCGCGCCGTGAACGACGATGAGGTCGCCTCAGGCCTGGTCGGGCTGAACGCGACCGCGATCAAGGTCGGCGCCTTCGGCTTCGGGGCCGCGGTCGCGGGACTGGGCGGCGGCCTGTTCGCCCATCATCGCCTTTATATCGAGCCGGCGGATTTCGGCTTCGAGAAGTCGGTCGAGATGGTGCTGATGGTGATCCTCGGCGGCTCGACAGTCGCACCCGGCGCGCTGATCGGATCCGCGTTGCTGACCATCCTACCCGAGGCCCTGCGCGTGCTGGTCGACTGGCGGTTCACCGGGTTCGGTGCGTTGCTGATCCTCGTCCTGCTGTTCCGGCGGCAAGGCATCCTCGACCGCCATCTCTGGCGCCGGCTGGCCGGCCGGCGCGGGGCGGCGCCATGAGTAGCGTCGGGCCGCTCCTGACCTTTGCTGGAGTCACGAAGCGCTTTGGCGGCATCGTGGCGCTGAACGAGTTGAGCTTCGCCGTGCGGCCCGGCCAGATCGTCGGCCTCATCGGCCCGAACGGTGCCGGCAAGACGACCGTGTTCAACCTCGCCACCGGCGCATATCCGGTGAACGCCGGGGACATTCTCTTTGAAGGCCGGTCGATCACCGACGCCCCGCCGCACCGGATCGTGCGCAGCGGCATGGCCCGGACGTTCCAGAACATCCGGCTCTTCCGCAGCATGACGGTGTGGGAGCATGTGATGGTCGCGCAGCCGACTAAGGGAAGCGGCCTTCGGCACGTGCTGCCGTCGTCCTGGGGCGATCCTGCGGCGCGCGAGCGGGCCGAGCGCGCGTTGAGCGTCCTCGATCTCGGCGGCGTGCGCGACCGCATCGCCGCCACCCTGCCTTACGGTCTGCAGCGGAAGGTGGAGATTGCCCGCGCACTCTCCGCCGAGCCGCGCCTTCTGCTTCTCGACGAGCCGGTGGCCGGCATGACACATGGCGAAGCCACGGACCTGCGCGACACCTTGCTGCGCCTGTGCGCGGGCGGCCTGACCATCTTCATGATCGAGCACGACATGCCGTTCGTTATGAAGCTGTGCGATTACCTGTACGTGCTTGATTTCGGCTCCCTGATTGCCGAGGGCACGCCGGACGCCGTACGGCGAAATCCGGTCGTGCTCGAGGTCTATCTTGGCAAGGAAGCCCATGCTTGACGTCCGCAACCTGTCGGTGCGCTACGGACCGATTCATGCCGTGAAGGGCATCAGCTTGCGCGTCGCGGTCGGCGAGATCGTCGCCGTCATCGGCGCCAACGGCGCCGGGAAGACGACGGCGCTGAAGGCGATCGCCGGGCTGCTGCCCTATGCGGGCGAGATCGCCTACGACGGCGACGTCATGGCACCGCTGCAGGCCGAAAAACTGGTCGGGCGCGGCCTGGCGCTGGTGCCGGAGGGACGGGGGATTCTCGCCCGCATGACCATCGAGGAGAACCTGCTGATGGGCGCCTACGCGCGCCGTGACCGGCGCGCGCTCGCCGCCGAGATCGAGCAGACGATGGACCGCTTCCCGGTGCTGCGCGAGCGCCGCCGCTTGCCGGCCAATCTTCTCAGCGGCGGCGAGCAGCAGATGCTCGCCATCGGCCGCGCCCTGATGGGCCGGCCGAAGCTGCTGATCCTCGACGAGCCATCGCTCGGCCTGGCGCCGCTGATCGTCGAGCGGGTGTTCGCGATCATCGAACAGCTGCGCCGGTCCGGGCTGACCATCCTCCTGGTCGAGCAGAAGGCCCGCCAGGCGCTCGCCATCGCCGATCGCGCCTATGTCCTGGAGACGGGCCGCATCATCGCTGACGGGCCGGCGGCGGACCTCGCGCGCGGGTCGGTCATCGCCGATGCGTTCCTCGGCGGCGACACCGCCCCGCTGGCGCCGGGCTAGGCCGATGTCGAAGGCCCGCCAAAGAACCGTCGAAGCGATTCGGATCGGGCGCAGCCGCCGCCTGCTGCCGCTCACGACGTCGCGGCCGGAGCTGCTGGCCGAGGGATCGGACCGCGACTTCCGCCGGCTGGTCCACGACCTGTTCGGGTTCTTCGCGCGCCACGAGGCGATCCGCAGCGGCCACGCCGCCTATATCGGCCTGAACGGCATGGAATACACGATCCTGATCTCGATCGCGCACCTGTCGACCGACGCCGACGTGAGCGTGAAGGTAGTCGCCGACCACCTGCACCTGAGCGGCGCGTTCATTACCACGATCGTGGGCTCGCTCGTCCGCAAGCGGCTCGTCCACAAGGGCATCGATCCGCACGACCGCCGGCGCGTGCGCCTTACCGTGTCGGAAAAGGGCTACGGCCTGCTGGCGCGGCTAGGGCCAGTGCAGCGCCAGGTCAACAACGCCGAGTTCGAATGCCTATCGGCGCCCGAATTCCGGCAGCTTCTGGACCTGATGCAGCGGCTGATCGCCGGCAGCGACCGCGCCATTGCACTGCAACAGCGGCTGACGGCGAAGCGGGCGGATGCCGAGGCCGCACAATCCGTGCCGCTGCGGCGCGCCCTCGTTGGCTCCCGATCGTGAGGTTAGAATGATGGCCATCCCTTCAGGCGATGCAAGGAGTGCCGGTCGTGGCTAGCCACCGGCGATGCCGCGATGGCGGTGCTGAAGCGGTCGGTGGAAGACCGCCGACAGTCCCCGCGGTCCAGTGGCCATTGACCCTGATACGTGCGACGTCGTCCAGAACATCTACATCAACAAGACCGAGAAGCTGAGCGGCCGGCTGGCCAACGTGCAGATCGGGGTCCTCGAGAACGTCAAGGACCCGTGGAAGAGCCTCAATCCGCAATAGCGCCGCCGGCCATCGTCCGCATTTCTTATAACCGCACGCTTATGAACTAGGCGCCGGCGCGGGCATTTCGCGCCGCCGGCATGAAGTCGCACGACGGTCACGAAACCATCAGACGCCCGAGTCGTTGTTCTAGACATCCCGAGTCGCGAGTGATCATCGCGAGTCTGGCGTGAGGTTGGCATTAAGCATGCAAGGCCATTCCTTACACAGTTGGCGCGCCGGTTGCGCGCCCATGACGCCGCCGCTGGCGATGTCTTCTCCTGTCGCTGCGCGGCATTGGAGGTCGAATGACACGTGTTGTCACCCTTGCGGTTTTTGTCGTTGTTATGCTGCTCGGCTCGCTCGAAGTCTCGAGCGCGCCGCCGGAGAATGCCGATCCGCGGCTGGCGCCGTGGTTTAACAGCCTGCGTCAGCCCGGGACCGGCGTGTCGTGCTGCTCGATTTCCGACTGCCGGCCGGTGGATTATCGGCTCAGCGCCAGCGGGTACGAGGTGTGGATTTCGGAACAGTGGCGCGCCGTGCCCGCGGACAAGGTTCTGCAGGGCTACGACAACCCGGTCGGCCGCGCGGTCGTATGCTGGACGCCGGCCCTCGGCATCATGTGCTTCGTCCGTGGGACCGAGACCTGAAGCATCTTCCGCGGTGGGTCCGGGTTTTTCGGAGTGAACTCGGCCTGCGTGATCCTGTAAGCTTCGCCGGCGTTCCGGCAGCTTCGGGAGAGCCGCGTGGGCCAGCACATCGTCTGCCTGACCTTCGATTTCGACGCCATTTCCGGCTGGATCGCCCGCGGGATGGTGTCGCCGACCCCGATCTCGCGTGGCGAGTTCGGCATCGTGGGCGCGGCGCGGATCCTGGCGCTGCTGGCAAAGCACCGGATCTCCGCGTCGTGGTTCATTCCCGGCCATACGCTGGAGACCTACCCCGACGCGTGCCGCCGCATCGCCGATGCCGGGCACGAGATCGGCCATCATGGCTGGACGCACGTGCCGCCGGCCAATATGACGCGCGAGCAGGAGGAGGAGGGGCTCGTGCGCGCGAACGAGGCGATCCGCAAGCTCACCGGCCGGGCCGCGCGCGGCTACCGCTCGCCGTCGTGGGACTTGAGCCCACATTCCGTGGAGCTGCTGCTGAAGCATGGCTTCTTTTATGAGAGCAGCATGATGGGCGACGATTACACGCCCTATCGGGTGCGGCAGAGCGACGTGATCACGTTCGACAAGCCGGCGATGTTCGGCAAACCGACGCGGCTCATTGAGATGCCGATCAGCTGGACCCTCGACGATTATCCGCATTTCGAGTTCGTGCGCACGCCGACCGCGATCCTACCCGGCCTGATGAATGCCGAAAGTGTGCTCGGCAACTGGATCGCGGATTTCCGCTACATGAAGCAGACCCTGGACTGGGGCGTGCTCACCTACACCTTCCATCCGTTCGTGATCGGCCGCGGCCACCGCATGTTGGTGCTGGAGCGACTGATCAAGACGCTGGCCGAGGAAGGGGCGCAGTTCATGCGCATGGAGGAGGCGGCGGCGCTGTTCGATCGCCGGGTGCCATTCCCCGGCTGATCAGTCGACGCGGATGGTCGTGCCGGTTTGCGCCGACTTGATGATCGCTTCGAACACCGCGACGGCGTGAACGTCCTCGCCGCCCGCAGCGGCGAGCGGGCGCTTGGCCACGATTGCGTCGGCGAAGTGCTCGAGCTCGGCGCGCTCGGTGCTGGTCGGCGGGAACGTGACGATCTCGGGCGTCTTGTGATGATGCAGGTTCGAGCGGTCGATGGTGCACAGCCGGAGCTGCCACGTGGTCAGGTGCTCGACGTCGCCGACCTCCGCCCAGCCTTCGGAGCCGAAGACCTGCAGCCGCCAGGTCTCGGCGGTCGCGATCACAGTGCCGATATAGCCGCTGACACCCGACTTGAAGCCCAGCAGCATCGACGTCGTGTCGTCGAGGCCGAAGTCCTGTGCCCGCCGGCTGCTCTGGGCGTGCACGGTCTCGACCGGGCCGGTCAGATACAACATGGCATCGACGAGATGCACGCCGCGGCCGGTCATGCCACCCGCCGGGCCCTCGGCGCGGTTCTGCCGCCAATGCTCACCGCCGAAGCGGTAGGCGCTCGGCCCGCAAAAATTGCCTTCCATGTGCAGCAGCTTGCCGAGCCGCCCATCCTGCAGCATGGCCTTGATCTCGCGCAGCGCCGGCTGGAACCGCCAGTTGTAGCCAACCGCCAGGGTGACGCGGGCGTTAGCGCAGGCCCGCACCGCCGCCTCGGCACTGCCGCGCGTCAAGGTGAACGGCTTTTCGGTGAACACGTGCTTGCGGGCTTGTGCCGCGGCCGGGATCAGCTCGGCATGCTGGGTGTGCGGCGTCGCCAGCACGACAGCGTCGATGTCTGGCGCCGCCAGGATCTGGCCGTAGTCGGGATAGAGCTTCAGGCGGTGCTGAGCGGCGAAGTCCCGCGACTTCTCCGGCGTTGCTGCCGTGCCCGCGACGAAGCCGATCTTGTCGCTTTTGCCCTGGACGCTGGTGACGAGGTTCCGTCCCCATCGTCCGAGACCGACAATTGCCGCCCTGATCATTCGGCCCTCAGAATGATCGCACTCTACGACGTTACGCCGGCGTCGAACTTGAAGCCGATCCGGCCGAGCGCCTCGACCGTGTCGCGGCCGAAGGTCTTCGCAATGTCGGCACCGACACCGGGCGTATGGTGGACGCGGTCCGCCTGCTCCTCGCCGACGATCTGGATGATGACGAGGAGCCTGGCGGTCTCGTCCGATATGTTCTTGAAGCTGCGGCAGACGCGCGGCGGGATCGAGACGAAGTCCAGCGGCTCCAGGATGACCTTGTCCCGGCCATCATCGCCCCAGGCGATCTCGAACCGGCCGTTCAGGCAGAAGAAGTTCTCGATGTTCTGCTCGTGGGCGTGCAGGCCAGCGCCATCGCCGGGCGGGCATTCGGCGATGGTGATCACGAGCCCGGGTCCGCCCTTGACCGGCGCCATGGCCGCGCGGCCGGCATAGCTCTCGGGCACCATGACCGGCAGGATGCGCTGGGCCGCGATTTGGGCGAAGGCGGCGGCCGGAATGCCCGTCGCGCGTTCCTGTTGCTGCTGATAGGAGTCGAGCCTGGCAAAGCGCGCCGTCCGACGCGCCATCTCCGCCGGGCTGACCGTGATCGTCTTCATGCGTCCCTCCCGCCGATTGGACGAGCCTTGATTGTCCGCTACATTGCGGAACTTTGAAAGGGGAGGGAATGGCGGACACTGCGCAAGCTCGGCCGGTTGCCCTCGTGACCGGCGCCTCGGAGGGCATCGGCGCCGCGATCGCGCTGGCGCTCGCCCAGGGCGGCTTCGACCTCGCGGTCTCGGATCTGCGCACCGCCGATCTAAGCCGGACTCTGGCGGCGATCGAGACGGCCGGTGCGCGAAGCGTTGCCGTGGCGCTCGAGCTCCGCGACCAGTCCAGCATCGAAGCCGCGTTTGCGCGGGTCGTCGAGGCGTATGGCCGGGTCGACGCGCTGGTCAACAACGCCGGCGTCACGTTGCGGAAGTCAGCCGTCGACGTGACACCGGCCGAATGGAACACGGTCATCCAGACCAATCTCACCGGCGCGTTTTTCCTGACCCAGCAGATGGGCCGCCATCTGATCGCGGGCCAGCGCCCGGGCTGCGTGATTACCATCGCATCGGCACATGGCGTGGTCGGCTTTCCCGGCCGATCGGCGTACGGCATCTCGAAGGCGGCGCTCATCCAGATGACCCGCATGCTCGCCATCGAATGGGCGGAGCACGGGATCCGCGTGAACGCGATCGCGCCGGGCACCGTCGACACCCCGTCGCGCGCTCGCTTCCTGGCCGACCCGCAGGCGCGCCGCACGATGCTGGCGCGCATTCCGCTCGGCCGTTTTGGCACAGTCGACGACGTCGCCGCGGCGGTCGCCTATCTCGCAAGCCCGGCCGCGTCCTATATCACCGGCCAGGTCCTGCTGCTGGACGGGGGCCTTACCGCGCAATGACGACTGCGGCTACACGGACGCGCGGTCTGGGGCGCGGCGCACAAGCGATGTTCCTGGGGGCTGCCGTCGCGGTCGGCCTTCTGCTGGTGGCGGGGCCAGTTCTCACGACCATCGGCCGCAGCTTCGTCGCCGGGGATACCGGGCCGCTCCAACTGACGCTCCAGAACTTCACCAAGCTTGTCGGCGATCCGGCGGTCCGGCAGGCGGCGCTCAACACACTGATCGCCGGTGGCGGCACCACGCTGTTCAGCACCGTTCTAGGGACGACGTTCGCCTGGATCGTGACGCGGACCGACATCCCCGGCCGCCGCGGACTCGCCGTGTTCAACCTCGTGCCGTTCTTCCTGTCGCCTTACGTCGGCGCGATGAGTTGGCTCTACCTCGCGGCGCCGCACGCCGGCATCCTGCAGAAGCTGGCACTGCAATATTTCGGCGGCGGACTGGAGTGGCTCAATCTGTACAGCGTCGGCGGCGTCGTCTGGGTGCTGTCGCTGTTCTACACGCCCTACATCTACCTGCTGGTGATCGGGCCGCTGCGCAGCATGGATGGCGCGCTCGAGGATGCCGCGCGGGTCCATGGCGCCAGCTTCTGGGTGGCGTTGCGGCGGATCACGTTGCCGCTGCTCCTGCCGGCGCTGCTGTCCGGCGCCCTCATCGTGTTCGTGACCAGTGCCGGATTGTTCGACGTACCGCTCGCCTTGGCGTCGCCCCGCGGAATCCATATGCTGCCGACGGAGATTTATGCGGCGGTGCAGTATCCGTCGGATTTCGGCCGCGCCTCGGCGCTGGGCGCCCTGATGATGGCGGTGACCATCCTGTTTGCGGTGCTCCAGCAGCGCTATATCGGCGCTCGCCGCTTCGACACCGTATCGGGCCGGGGCTATCGGCCGCGGTCGGTGCGGCTCGGCCCGGTGGGCCGCGCCGCCGCGCTCGGCTTCGAGATCGTCTATCTCGGCGCCAGTGTCGTCCTCCCGATCGCCGCACTGCTCCTGGTCGCGTTGTCGCGGCTGTGGACGGGCATCCCGCGCTTCGACCAGATGACGATCGGCAATTTCCGCTACGTGCTGTTCAACTACGGCCTGACCCAGTCGGCGCTGTCAAACAGCCTGTTCCTCGCCGTGATCGGCGCCACGCTGGGTGTGGCGCTTGGCTGCCTGCAGGCCTATTACCTACAGCGGCGGCCCGGCCGGATCGCGCGCCTGGTGGCACCGGTATTGTCGCTGCCGCTCGGCATCCCCGGGATCATCGTCGGGCTCGGGTTTCTGGTGCTGCTGATCGGCACCCCTCTGTACAGCACCATCTGGATCCTGCTGATAGCCTACGTGGCGCATTTCTTTCCATTCGCGCTGCGCGGCATCTCGGCGATGCTGCTGTCGCTCAATCCCGAGCTCGAGCAGAGTGCGCGCGCGCACGGCGCCAGCTGGGCGCAGACGATGCGCTACGTGATGCTGCCGCTGCTGAAGCCGGCGCTGGTCGCCACCTGGCTGATGCTGTTCGTGATCTTCATCCGCGAGCTCGGCGCCACCATCCTTCTCTATGCACAGGGGACGGAGACGATCAGCGTGGCGCTGGTCGTGCTCAGCGACCGCAATTTCGGCTACGTCGCGGCCCTGGCGATCGCCCAGGTCGTGCTGCTGCTCGGCGCGTTCTTCCTGTTCGGCCGCACCGGCGCCGACGTGCTGGAGCGCTGAGCATGGAGGCGTCGGGCCGACCGCCGGCAGGCGGACCGGATGGTGGGGACCGCGGCTATGTCCGCACCGAAGGAGTCACCAAGGCGTATGGCGGGCTGGTCGCGGTCGCCGGCGTGTCGTTCTCCGTACCCGCGGGCCAGACCTTGGCCCTGCTGGGTCCCAGCGGTTGCGGCAAGACGACACTTCTGCGGTGCATCGCCGGGCTCGAGGCGCCCGAGGCGGGTGCGATCGAGATCGGCGGCAAGATTGTGTTCGACGCGGCGCGGCGCATCAACCTCATGCCAGAGCAGCGCGAGCTCGGTGTCGTGTTCCAATCCTATGCGGTATGGCCGCATATGAGTGTGGCCGAGAACGTGGGCTTTCCGCTCAAGGTGCGCGGCGTGCCCATGGCCCGCATCGCGGCCGAGGTCGACGCCATCCTGGCGATGGTGGGCCTGGCCGACTGGCGCGACAAATCGGCCATGGCGCTCAGCGGCGGCCAGCAGCAGCGCGTGGCGCTGGCGCGCGCCCTGGTGCATCGCCCGCGGCTGGTGCTGTTCGACGAGCCGATGTCGAACCTGGACTCGCAGCTTCGCGAGCAGATGCGGCTCGAGTTGAAGCTCCTGCAACAGAAGCTCGCCTTCACCAGCGTCTATGTGACCCACGATCAGGCCGAGGCATTCGCGTTGGCGCAGACCGTGGCCGTGGTCAACCGCGGCCGGATCGAGATGATGGGTGCGCCGCGCGAGGTGTTCCGCCGTCCGGCGACGCGGTTCGTGGCGCAATTCTTCGGCTACAACGTGCTGGACGGCAAGGCGGTCGCGGTCTCGGCGGATTCGGTTCAGGTCGAGATTGCCGGCGGCGTGCGGCTGTGGGGCACGGCCCCCGGCCGGGTCAAGCCGAGCGACCGCGTGGCGCTGTGCGTCCGCAAGGAGCGGGTGGGGCTGGCAGACCCGTCGCGGCCGGTTCCGCCGGCGCGTCAGTCCATCGCCGGCGTGCTGTGCGCCGCCGCGTTCCAAGGGTCGCACGAGGATTACGCGGTAGCGGTCGGCGGCGTCGAGCTTCGGGTCAGTGGAGCCGCGGGCGACCTGGCGCCGGGTCCGGTGGTGGTCCTTCTGAACGCGAGCGATTGCATCGTGCTCCCAGCCGGGTAAGTTAGGCAAAACCCCGGGGGAGGACGTGATGCGTTGTTCGGGCAAGCTGTTCAGTCTCGCCGTCGCGATGGTCGGCCTGGCGCTGGCCGGCGGTGCGGCCGCCCAGGAGCCGCCCGTCGTCGCCAAGGCGTCAGCCGCGGAGAAGACCCGCCTGCAGGCGCTGATCCGGGACGCCGCCCAGGAAGGGGCGCTCAGCTATTGGGACGCCGTGATCCAGCCGGAGACGAACGACGATCTCTCCGCCGCCTTCCGCAAGGAGTACGGCTTGCCGGCCTCGTTCAAGGTCAACTACACGCTGTCGACGACGGTCGGCCTGGTCACGCGGGTCGACCAGGAATTGCAGGCCAACCGCGTCACCATCGACATTGCCGCCATTGCGTCGCTGCCCTGGGTGTTCGAGCACGTCCGCCACAACGACGTGATGGAGTACGACTCGCCGCAATACGACGCCTACAGCAAGATCTTCGGCCTCGGCATGGGGAAGAAAGGGTACTTCGCATTCAACGGCAGCTACATGTTCATCCCGATGTGGAATGCCGAGACGACGAAATTTTCAGGCACGTCATGGAAGGACGTGGTGGGCGCGGTGCCGGCGCAGCGGCTGAGCGTCGGCGACGTGTCGAAATCCGAGGCCTATGCGGCCACCCAGATCGGGCTGCGCAAGGTGCTGGGCCCGGACTACTTCGAGGCGATTGCCAAGATGTCGCCGACCTATCTCATCCGCTCCGAGCAGATCGCCTCGCGGCTGGTCTCCGGCGAGGACCTGATGGCATTCTCGGGCATGCCGACCCGCGCCTTCCAGTTCAACCTGCGCGGTGGCCAGCTCAAGTTCCTGATGCCGAAGGAGGGGGTCGTCCTGTTGCCGCAGGCGATGTTCATCCTCAAGGCAGCGCCCCATCCGGCCACGGCCCGGCTGTGGATCGACTTTATCCTCTCCGAGGAGGGGCAGAAGATCCTGGTCAGCCACGAGGCATTGATCTCGGGGCGCGACGGTTTCAAGAGTCCGATGCCGGACTACGCGCCCGCCATCGACAGCCTGAATGTCATCCCGATCGACTGGCCCTCGGTGTCCACCGACGATGTGAAGAAGATCCGCGAGGAGTGGAGCGCGACCTTCAACCGGTAGCAGCTTAACCCTCTCCCGCCCTTTAGGGCAGAGAGGGTGGCGAGCGCAGCGAGCCGGGTGAGGTGGGTCTTGACGGAGCCAGAAGACACCTCACCCTCCCAACGCTTTGCGTTGGGCCCCTCCCTCTCCCCGCTTCGCGCGGCGAGGGGCTTAAATCTCAGTTCGCCACCGCGGCCTTCGGCCGCGCTGACCCGATCGCCGCGTTGACGCGCGGCATCACCTCGGTCGCCATCAGTTCCATCGAGCGCTTGGCGAGCCCGGCATCGACCCAATCCATGCCGGCATAAACCATCTCGCCGAACTCGCCGACCTGCTCGCGCAGGCGCAGGATCTCGTCGACCACCTTGTTGACGGTGCCGCAGATCACGAGGTCGTCGATGACCCGATCGAGCGTCACCGCCGCGTCGTCCTCGTCCTTGTGCTTCTTGAAGATGACCTGCCGGTTGCCGAGGAACATCTTCGTCCGCAGCTGGCTCCAGTAGAACCGGTACGGGCTGGTACCGAGCTCGCGGCCGTAGCGCACCGCCGTCTTGTCGTCGTCGGCGACGAAGATCGTGCGCGCGATGCGCCAATCCGCGGGATCGGGCGTCTGGCCGGCGCGGCGCTTGCCTTCGGTGTAATTCGTCCAGTGGCTGGGGATCCATTGCGGCAGAAGGAAGTTCGCCGTCAGCGGGTGGAAATCGCGCTCGCCCATCGCGATCACGCCTTTGGAGAACGGCGCCACCACCGTGCCGACGATCTCCGGCCGGGGCTTCTGATACGGCTTGTACATGACGCCCTTGCCGATGTCGGCGACCAGCGTCTTCTGCGTCGTGACCTTGTAGCGGTTATTCGGCAGATCGATGTCGTAGGGCGGATCGCGATCCCAGATGGCCAGGATGACGTCGATGGCCTCGGCGAACATCTTGTTGCGGTCCTCGCCGAGCTGGCCGAGCGCCTCGGCATCCGAGCTGAGCGCGCCCGGGCTGATGCCGAAGATGAAGCGGCCCTTGGTCATGTGGTCGAACATCGCCGCGTGCGCCGCGACCACGGTCGGATGCGATTGCGACAGGTTCGACGTGCCGGTGGCGAGCTTGATCGTCTTGGTGTCGCTGATCAGCGACGCCAGGAAGATGAAGCTGTTGGTGACGTTCTCGGCCTTGTCGGTCAGGTGCTCGCCGACGAACGCATCGTAGAAGCCCAGTCGGTCGGCGAGGATGATGGCCTCGCGGTCCTCCTGCAGGGTGACAGCGGGCTCGCGATGGAGCGGGTGGACCGGCATTGTGAAGTAGCCAAGGCGCATCGGGCTGTTCCTCCAGGACTTGCCCTAATTTATCGCCGGATCAGCGCCGGCGCCATCGCTTATCGCTTGCCGGCCAATGCGGCTTGCGCCTCCTGCCACGTGCCCGTCTTGACCGATTGCGGCGAGATCTCCGGCCCGTCGAGCCTGAGCCGCCAGGCGCCGCGCAGCCACTGGCCGCGCACCGGCCGAAGCCGCCACAGCCGCTCGGCACCCTGGAACGCCCGCACCTCCGGGCCGTCCCATACGATCTCCGCGGTGCCGGTGATCTGCAATAGATCGCCGCGGTCGAAGTCGACGAACAGCAATCCGGCACGCGGGTTGCTGGTCATGTTGCCGAGCGTGTTGAAGTAGCGGTTGCCCAGATAGTCGGGGACGACGATGGACCCGTCGGCGGCGAGCCCGGCGAAGCCGGGGCGGCCGCCGCGATGCGAGACGTCCACGCCATGACGCGCATCCGGCACTTGTCGCGCGGCACTCGCCACGAACAACGTGTCGGTCCGCTCGATGAGCGCCCGCGCGTCGCGGTCAAGGGTGGTGAACGGCTCGAGATGCGCCGGCCGCGGCGACCCCAGAGCCACATAGTCGCGCCGCTGGATGTACTGCGGACAATTGCCGAAGCTCTGGTCCACGGCCATCGAGAATCCGCCGGCACGCGTCGCCGTCACCCGGCCGTTCAGCCGGTTGCGGCGTCGCGTCGGAAGCTCGATGCCGAGCAGCCCCAGCGCCGCGCCGACCCGCAGCGCGTCGGCCAGCGGATCGCCCGCGACCGGCTGCGCTGCGATGTCGAGCGTGCGCGAGTCCGGACTTGCCGCGAAACCCGGCGCGCCGGTCAGAACCGACGCCCACGGCCAGCCCGCCGCATCCACAGATCCGACGATCAGGAACGGCAGCTGCGCCATGAACAGCCGGTGCTGGTCCGGCATGAACGGCCGGATGTTGCGCGGCCCGATGACGGCCATGCGCCCGGCGACGCCGGCGCGGGACTGCGCGGCCAGTTCGCCGTCGTGCCAGGGAGTGTCCGCTGCGGGCTGGGTCGCGCTCATGGGAGACCTCGTGACGTTGTCGTCTGCCCCGTGATTTAGAGAGGGAACGCGCTTGATTTAATCACCTGGAAATGCCGAATACTATTTCATAAAGTGAAATAATGGACCGAATCGACGAATTGGCGATTTTCGTCGCGGTCGCCGACCACGGCAGCTTCGTGGCTGCGGCGCGGCGGCTCCGCCGCTCCCCGGCGGCCGTCACCCGCGCGGTGGCCGCACTCGAGGATCGCCTCGCGACGCGGCTGTTCAACCGCACCACCCGAGCCGTGGCCCTGACCGACGCGGGGTCGCGCTATCTCGACCAGTGCCGGCGGGCGCTGGCCGAGTTCGAGGAGATCGAGCTATCGGCGGCGAGCGAGCGGCTCGAGCCGCGTGGTCTCCTCACCGTCACCGCACCCGAGATGTTCGGCCGGATGCACGTGCTGCCGATCGCGCAGGAGTTCATGCAGGCCTATCCGGCGGTCCGGGTCTCCATGCTGCTGCTCGACCGCCTTGTCTCGTTCGTCGACGAAGGCATCGATGTCGGCGTGCGCATCGCCCAGCTTGCCGATTCGTCGATGCGGGCGATCCATGTCGGTCATGTCCGCCGCGTCCTCTGCGCGAGCCCGGCCTATCTCGCAGCGCACGGCGTGCCCCGGGCGCCGCGGGACCTCGCCAACCACGACACGATCATCACCGCGGGCAGCTCGGTGCCGGCCGACCAGTGGTCGTTCGCGAGCGACGGCAAGGCCGCGACCACGTCCATCACGTCGCGCCTGGTTGTCAACACGGTGCTGGCCGGCCTGGAAGCCGCGATGCGTGGCGGTGGGATTGCGCGCGCATTGTCGTACCAAGTCGAGCCGTTCCAGGCCGAGGGCAAGCTGAAGACCATCCTGGCCGACCATGAGCCGCCGCCGATCCCGATCCATATCGTCCATCCGGCGGGCCGATACCTGGCGCCCAAGGTGCGGCTGTTCATCGACGCCGCGGTGGAACGCCTGCGCCGCAAATTTGCCGGCAGCACCCCAGCGAGGCGGACGCTTCGATGACGGCCGAACTGTCGGCGGCCGCAGCCTCCCGCGGACCGGCTATACTTTGCGGATCTATGGCGCCGCCTTCGCGGCCATTGCGGCGTGCCTCGGGTTGGGACTGGCGGTCTACAGGATGGGAAAACGCGGCAGGGCGGTGCCGGGGAATCTCGTCGACGCTCGCCGCCAAACCGACTAGGTTGCGATCCGCTGGGCGGCACGAGACGGGGATTTTTGGCGGCGCGCCTTTCGGCAGGCTGTCGGGATCGGACGGAACCCCGAACATGGACTGGCGCGCGCTCGCACTTTCATCTCTGGCGATTTTTCTCATCGCGGCGGCGCCGCAGAGCCCGTCGACGCGCGACGATAGCGGGACTCTCTGTGAGAGCGACAACTGGCAGGCGCGCATCGCCGGCTGCACCGCCCTGATCGGTTCGGGACGCGAATCGCCGCCGGCCCTTGCGGTCGATTTCAACAATCGTGGCATTGCCTACCGCAACACGGGCGATTATGACCGCGCAATCGCCGATTTCGACCGCGCGGTCGAGCTCCTGCCTGGTTTTGCGGCGGCCTTCAGCAATCGCGGCAACGCGTATCGCGGCAAGGGCGAGTACGACCGGGCGATCGCGGATTTCGACGCCGCCCTCAAGCACGATCCGGGATTTCCGGCGGCCTACAACAATCGTGGCCAGGTCTACCGCTTGAAGGGGAATGTCGCGCGCGCCATCCAGGATTTCGACCACGCCATTGAGATCGACCCCGGGTATGCCGGGGCGTGGAATTCGCGGTGCTATGCCCGCGCCACGGCGGGCCAGCTCACGCAAGCGCTTGCAGACTGCGACGAGGCGCTTCGCCTGCGTCCGGACGATCCGAACCTTCTCGACAGCCGCGGCTTCGTCTATCTGAAGCTCCGGCACTATGACCGGGCCATCGAGGATTACGACGCTGCGGTGAAGGCATCGCCCACCGCCGCCAGCGCGCTATTCGGCCGCGGGCTGGCGAAGAAGGCGACGGGCGACGCCGCGGGGGCGGCTGCGGACATGGCGACGGCCAGGCGGCTGGACGCCAATGTCGCGACGGAGTTCGAGCGCTCCGGCCTGCGCTGAACGGCGCCGCGACAGCGTCACGAACGGCTGCTAGACATGTCGGCAGGACGATCCAGCCGATGCCCCGCTACGCCTTGTATTACGCCCCGCGGCCCGACGAAGCGCTCGCCCGCTTCGCCGCGTCCTGGCTCGGCCGCGATCCTGAGCGGGATGGGGCCGTGGTCCAGCCCTTGGTCGGCGGTCTGGCCTCGGCGCGCCTGGCGGAGATCACCGCGGAACCGCGCCGCTATGGGTTTCATGGCACGCTGAAACCACCGTTCGATCTCGCGCCGTCCGCGACACTGGAGCGGCTGCTGGCCGACGCCGCCGCGTTTGCGAGTCAGCGGCGGCCGATCGAGCTACCCCGGCTCACGCTGAAGGCTATCGGCGGCTTCCTGGCGCTGGTCCCGGACCACCACCCAGCCCTCGACGCGCTGGCCGCGGATTGCGTGAGCGACTTCGACGCGTTCCGCGCGCCGCCCGATCCGGCCGATGTGGCGCGGCGCCGCCAGGCGGGGCTCAGCGCACGCCAGGATGAGCTCCTGGCGCGCTGGGGCTATCCTTATGTGATGGACGAGTTCCGATTTCACCTGACCCTGACCGGTTCGCTCGAGGCGCCCGAGCGGGCGGTCGTGGAGCGCGTTCTGGAGCCCCTGGTGGCGCCGTTCAGCGCGGCACCTCTGCCCGTGCGCGACCTGGTCCTGTTCGTCCAGGACAGCCGCGACCGGCCGTTCCGCATCCTGGCGCGCTTCCCGTTTCAGGTCTGAGCGGACGCCGCAAGCCGGCCCAGCAGTTCGACGAGGCGTCTACCGGCTTGGTCCAACGGGCCCGAATTGTCGATCACGGTCACCGCCGGGTCGTCGATGGCGTGGGCTTCCGCGCGGCCCAGCCGCTCGGCGACCGAGCTCTCGCTGTCGCGTCCGCGGTCCATCAGCCGCTGCCGGAGGATCGAAGCTGGCGCTGTGATCAGCACCGGCACGATGCCGAGCGCCGTGGGGTCCAGCGTGCGGAAATGCTCGCGCGATCCGCTGACGACCACGACCAAACCAGCCTTCCGCCACGCCTCGATCTCGACGCCGATGCCGTAGCTGATGCCGTGCGCCTGCCAGTCGAAGGCGAACAGGCCTGCGGCGCGCCGGGTGCCGAACTCCGCCGGGCTGAGGGCCACGTGATTTTCGCCGCCCGGATCGGTCGGCCGCGTGATGTAACGGTGCGCGAAGGCGACCCGATGGTCGGGGCCGATCGCCTCGCGGGCGAAGTGAAGCACCGCGTCCTTGCCGGCCCCCGAAGGCCCCATCGCGTAGACGAGGGGCGGTGCGGGTCGCTGAGGCTCAAGCACTCAGGCTGCGCAGCAGCGCTGCGTAGTCGCGCAAGCTCTTGGTCCGCGTTCCCGGGGCTTTGGCCTGGTCGTCCCAGCGCCGCAGCCACACCGCGTCCGCGGCGAACGGGTTTTGCCGGAACTGCTCGGCTTCCGGGGCGGTGAACCGGCCGCCCTGCAGTTCGAGGCTGCGCACTGAAGCCGGCGACAGGATCGAGAAATAATCGGGCTCGACCGCGCACAGATAGCGCTTCGCCGGCACATGCAGCCGCACCGGCTCGGCGACCGCTTCGCCAAATAGCGATTTCAGAAATCCCCAGCCGATGTCTTCATGCCGGTCGTCTTCGTTCGCACCCGGGTTGCGCTTGGCCAGCAGGTGGCCGACGTCGTGCAGCAGGGCGGCGGCGACCAGGGCGGGTGTGCATGCTTCCGCTTCGGCCAGTGCTGCCGATTGCAGGGCGTGCTCGGTCTGCGAGACCGCCTCGCGCCCGTATTGAGCCTTGCCCTTGGTCTCGTAGAGCTCGAGCAGCGTCTCGACCGGGTCCATGTCCGCCTCCCTTGTCAAACGATACGCTCGCCGCCGCGCCACACCGTTCGGACGATTGGCAGGCCGTCCACGACATGGACGCGGATGAGGTCGGCGCGCTTGCCCGATGCGATCTCGCCGCGATCGTCGAGCCCCACGGCCCGCGCCGGGTTTTGCGAGACGAGCCGGACCGCCGCCGGCCGGCCAAGCCCGGCGTTGCCGTCACCGAGAACGAACGCCGCCTGGATCAGGCTCATCGGCACGTAGTCGGAAGACACGATGTCGAGGAGGCCGGTGCCGGCCAGTTCATGCGCCGCGATGTTGCCGGAATGCGAGCCGCCGAGCACCACGTTCGGCGCCCCCATCAGGACCGCGAGGCCGCGCTCGTGCGACGCCCGGGCCGCTTCGATAGTGGTCGGAAACTCGGCAATGGTCATCCCGTCCTGCGCCGATTCGGCCACGTGCTCGACCGTCGCGTCGTCGTGGCTGGCCAGGATGTGTTGTCGTTCGCGGGCCCGGGCGAGGATCTCGCGCCGGTGCGTCACGCTGTATTTCGCCTGATCGTCGCGGCGGCGGGCGAGGAACGCCTCGAACTCCGCGTCCGACATCCCGTACTTCTTCATGTAGTAGAAGCGGTACTTTTCGACATTGACGAACTGCCGCTGCCCGGGTGTGTGATCCATGATCGAGACCAGGCGGACCAGCGGGTCGTCCATCAGCCGCTCGTACAGCGTCAGCACCTGGGCAAAGCTGAGCTCGCACCGGAGGTGCAGATGATGGTCGGCCTTCACCGCCCGGGTTGCTCGCATCCTGGCGATCCCCTGCCGCATCTCCTCGAGGCCCTCGACGCGGGCGCTGCCGTAGAACACGTCGCCCAGCGCCACCGCGTCGAACACCGTGGTGATGCCGGCGGCGACGATCTGCGCGTCGTGGGCCACGACCGCGGCGCGGCTCGGCCATTTAACCCCTGGACGCGGTGCGAAATGCTTCTCGAGGTTGTCAGTGTGCAGCTCGACTAGGCCCGGCAGCAGGAAGTCGCCCTCGCAGTCGATGGCGTCTCGGGCGGAGCTGCGGCTGTCCTCGACGGCGGCAATCGTGCCGTCGCGGACCACGACCGTACCGGGGAATTCGCGATCTGCGGTGACCACCCGCGCGTTGGTGAAGACGGTTTCGGTCATGTCAGGCCACGCGCGCCAGGGCTGCGACGTCGAATCGCCGCGTACCCACCGCCGCGGCGAAATCCTGGTCGTGGAAAATGCCGATGACCGCGGCGCCACGGCGCTTCGCCTCGTCGATCACGGCGGCGATCCGGGACCGGTTCTCGGCGTCCAGCGCCGAGGTGGGCTCGTCCAGCAGGAGCACCGGCGCCTCGACAGCCAGGCCGCGCGCGATGTTGACCCGCTGCTGCTCGCCGCCGGAGAAGGTCTGCGGGGCCAGCTGCCACAGCCGCTCCGGAATCGCCAACCGGTCGAGGAGGTCGCCCGCGCGCGCGCGCGCCGTCTCGGCCGGGACGCCGGTCCGGCGCAGCGGTTCGGCGACGACGTCGAGCGTCGGCACGCGCGGCACGACGCGCAGGAACTGGCTGACATAGCCGATGGTGCGCCGGCGCAGCTCGGCGACCAGCCGGTGATGCGCGGTGACCACGTCGACCATGCGCCCGTCGTGCCGCACGCGCACGACACCGGCCTGCGGTTTGTAATTGCCGTAGATGCAGCGGAGCACGGTCGATTTGCCGACGCCCGATGGGCCCGACAGCACCACGCATTCGCCGGCGTTCACGGCGAGATCGAGACCGCGCAGGACCGGGATGGTGATGCCGCCCTGATTGTGCAGGCAGAAGCTCTTGACCAGCCCGCGAATGTCGACGATCGGGGTCATGTCAGATCTGCAGCACCGAGGACACGAGAAGCTGGGTGTACGGCTCTTGCGGATCGTCCAGCACCTGGTCGGTGAGGCCGAGCTCGACCACGTCGCCGCCACGCATGACCATCAGCCGGTCAGCGAGCAGCCGCGCCACGGCGAGGTCGTGGGTAACGATCACCGCGGCCAGATGCAATTCGGTCACCAGCGAGCGCAGCAGGTCGAGCAGGCGCGCCTGCACGGACACGTCCAGCCCGCCGGTCGGCTCGTCCATGAATACCAGCCGCGGATGGGTGATCAGGTTGCGCGCGATCTGGACCCGCTGCTGCATGCCGCCGGACAGGGTCGCCGGCAGATCGTCGACACGGCCGGTATCGACTTCCAGCCGGTCCAGCCACTGGATCGCCTCGCCGCGGATCGAGGCATAGTTGCGGGCCCCGATCGCCATCAGGCGCTCGCCGACATTGCCGCCGGTGCTGACATTGAAGCGCAGCCCGTCGCGCGGATTCTGATGGATGATGCCCCAGTCGGTGCGCATCAGCCGCCGCCGCTCCGGCTCCGGGATGCGATAGAGATCGGCGGTCGACCCGTCGCGGCGGGTGAACAGGATTTCGCCGGCGCTGGGCTCGATCTGCCCGGACACGCAATTGAGCAGGGTCGTCTTGCCGGCGCCCGACTCACCGACCACGGCCATGACCTCCCCCGGCCACAAGTCGAACGTGACGTCGCGGCAGGCGATCCGGCTGCTATAGCGCTTGGTGAGTCCGCGGACCGAGAGCAGCGGCGCATCGAGCGGCCGCCCGGCCGGCTCGACGAGGTCTGCGTCGGGGGCGCTCATTCCGCGGCCGCCTCTGTGTTGCGGCGGCCCGCGCAATAATCCGTATCCGAGCAGACGAACATCCGCCCGCCCCGGTCGTCGGTGATGACCTCGTCGAGGAAGCTGTCGCCGGAGCCGCACAGCGCGCAGCGCGTGGTCCAGGTCTCGATGCGGAACGGATGATCCTCGAAGTCGAGGCTCTTCACCGACGTATAGGGTGGTACGGCGTAGATGCGCTTCTCGCGGCCGGCGCCGAACAGCATCAGCGCCGGGGAGAAATCGAGCTTCGGATTGTCGAATTTCGGGATCGGCGACGGCCGCATCAGGTAGCGGCCATTGACCACCACCGGATAATCGTACGCCGTGGCGATATGCCCGTAGCGCGCGACGTCTTCGTACAGGCGCACGTGCATGACGGCATAGTCGGCATAAGCATGCATGCGCCGGGTCTCGGTCTCGCGCGGCTCGAGCCAGCGCAGCGGCTCGGGGATCGGCACCTGGAAGACGATGATCTGGTCGTCGCCCAACTTCGTCTCGGGGATGCGGTGGCGCGTCTGGATGATGGTGGCATCGATGGTCCGCTCGGTCGTGCGGACACCGGTCGTGCGGGCGAAGAAGCGGCGGATCGACACCGCGTTCGTGGTGTCGTCGGCGCCCTGGTCGATCACCTTCAGGGTGTCCGCCGCCCCGATGATGCTGGCGGTGACCTGGATGCCGCCGGTGCCCCAGCCGTAGGGCAGGGGCATCTCGCGGCTGCCGAAGGGCACTTGATAGCCGGGGATCGCCACCGCCTTGAGCAGGGCGCGACGGATCATGCGCTTCGTCTGTTCGTCGAGATAGGCGAAGTTGTAGCCGCCGCTCATCCGGCGTTCTCCTCTTCCGCCTCGACCGTGGCCGGCGGCTCGACCGGCCCCCCCGCGCGGATGCGGCGCAGCACGTTGAGCTCGGCCTGGAAGTCGACATAGTGCGGCAGCTTCAGGTGCTGCACAAAGCCCGAGGCTTCGACGCTGTCGGAATGGTAGAGGACGAACTCCTCGTCCTGGGCCGGCGCATTGATCTCTTCGCCGAGCTCCTTGGCGCGCAGTGCCCGGTCGACCAGGGCCATCGCCATGGCCTTGCGCTCGGCCTCGCCGAAGACGAGGCCGTAGCCGCGCGTGAAGCGCGCCGGCTCGGTCGCCGAGCCGCCGAACTGGTTCACCATCTCGCACTCGGTGACCGTGATCTCGCCGATGACGATCGGAAACCCGAGCTCCTCGGGGACGATTTCGACCGCCACCTGGCCGGTGCGGATCTCGCCCGCGAACGGGTGGTTGCGCCCGTACCCGCGTTGGGTCGAATAACCAAGGCTGAGCAGAAACCCTTCGTCGCCGCGTGCCAGGTTCTGCAGGCGCAAGGCCCGCGCGGTCGGAAATTCGAGCGGCTCGCGGGTCAGATCCGGCGGTGGCGCGTCGTCCGGCACCTCGCGCTCGATCAGATCCTCGGCGTTGAGGATCTCCAGCACCCGGGGCGGCGGCTGCGACGCTTCGGGTGCGGACACGGACTCAGCGGACGGAGACTGCGGCGCCGGCTCTGCCAGCCCAAAGTCGAGCAGGCGATGCGTGTAGTCGAACGTGCCGCCGAGCACCTGGCCGCCGGGCAGGTCCTTGAACGTCGCCGAGATGCGCCGGCGCAAGGCGGCGTTCGCGGTGTCGATCGGCAGGGATTCGGCGAGCCGCGGCAGGGTCGTCCGATAGGCGCGCAGCAGGAAGATCGCTTCGACGAGATCGCCGCGGGCCTGCTTGATGGCGAGGGCGGCCAGCTCGCGGTCGTGGATCGAGCCTTCGGTCATCACCCGGTCGACCGCCAGCGACAGCTGCTGCTCGATCTGTGCCAGCGTGAGCTCCGGTACCGACGGATCGCCGCGGCGGTTCTTGGCGAGCAGCCGATGGGCCGCGTCGATGGCCGCTTCGCCGCCTTTGACCGCGACGTACATGGTCAGAATCCTTCCACGGTGGTGGTGCGCGGGATCGCCGCAAGGCGGCGCCCGCAGGCCAGCACGAGGTCGACCCCAAGCGGAAACAGAGCCGCGAGATCAGCGCGCTCCTTCCAGAACGCAGCCGTGAGCCCACCGACCTGTAGGCCGGCGCGATCCTTGATGCCGGGCCCGCGCAGCGTCAGACCGGCGCGCCCCTCGAGCATCGGGACGGCGAGAACCAGCGTCGTCGACCGGTCGGGGAAATCGATGCTGCCGAGGTCGAAGTCCTGCAGCGCCGGCAGGGCGGGAAGCTCCTCCGCAAAGCCGAAGCGGCTGGCCTTGGAGTCGAAGACGATCGGTGCGCCGCAGTGGAACCGCAGATAGTCGGCGGCACGTGCGAATCCGCGGTCGAGCCAGGCCGGGGTCTCGAAATCCAGGAGCGTCAGGGCGACCGCTGCCGCGGCGTCGGGCAGACCGGACTCGTTGGCCGGCAGGACGGCGGCAGGAAGTTCGACGATGCGTCCCGGATGCGCCATCGCGTCCAAGACGAGCCGGAAGACATTTTGCGCGTCGGCCACCGGCTCGGCGAATCCCGGGCCGATCTCGCCCAGGTCGAGAGGGGGGCTGCCGCTCATCAACTCTGCTCCCGCACCAGCGTGAAAAAGTCGACCCGGGTCGCGGCGACCTCGCCCGCCGCCGCACGCCGCTCGCGTTCCAGCCGGGCTTCGATCGGCTGGATGACCGCCGAGTCGAGGGCCTCTGTCTGCCGGGGGATCTGGAGCAGCGCGTCGAAGAGCGCCGCCAACTCCGCGTGCCGGTCGTCGCGTCCGGCGACGAACGCGAGGCCGGTGGCCCGCGCCCCGCCGGCCTTGTCGTCGAGACGGACCGCGCAGCGCGTCATCGTCATTTCACCAAGATTGAAGGCGGCGCCGGTGCCGCCGGCGCGGCCGCGGACGAGCACCAGGCCGGTCTCCGGTTTGCGCAGAAACGCATAGGCGGGCGGCGCCGACAGGGCCTCCCATGCCGCTTCGAGCTCTGCGGTGCGGGCGCGCGCCAGGACTCCCATCCAGCGGCGGCGCTGGTCGGGGTCGGCGGGACGGCTGGCGCTGGCGTCGGGCATGGCGTTGGCCGAAAAAGAGCCGAAAGTTATCTAGACAACTAGATCAATTTCGGTCACTCTAGTCGCGTCCACCGGCCGAGTAAAGATCATATGAGTGATAGTTTTTTGACCGCGCCGGACGGGTCTTCGGCGCTGGCGCGGCTTCGCGACAGCGGCCGCGCGATGTGGCGCCAGATCGAGGAGACGCTGGTGGCCGAGATCGGCCGCGGCGTTTACCCGCCTGATTCCCAGCTGCCCACCGAAAAAGAGCTGGCCGAGCGATTCAAGGTGAACCGCCACACCGTCCGCCACGCGCTGGCGGCCCTGGCGCAACGCGGGTTGCTCCTGGTTGAACAGGGCCGCGGCACCTTTCTGGTGCGCGATGCGATCGAGTACGCGCTCGGGCCGGGGACGCGGTTCAGCACGAATCTGCTGCGGCAGGGCAAGGAGCCCGCAACCGAGTTGCTGCGCGCCGGCGAAGAGCCGGCCACCGAGATCGTGGCGCGGCGGCTGAAGATCCGCGTCGGCGCGCGGGTGATCCGGCTCGACACGCTCGGCCGCGCGAGCGGCCGGCCCCTCAGTCTCGGCGCGCATTATTTCCCGGCCAAGCGGGTGCCGGATCTGGTCGCACAGTTCGAGCGCTGGCGGTCCATCACCAAGGCGCTGAAGCAGAGCGGGGTTGCCGACTACAGCCGCGCGTCCACCCGCATCACCGCCCGCTTGCCGAGTCCGGCCGAGGCGCATCTGCTGCGGCTGGCCACAAGCACCCCGCTGCTGGTCACCGAGAGCGTGAACATCGAGACCGGCGGGCGGCCGATCGAATACGGCGAGGCCCTGTTCGCTTCGGACCGCATCCAGCTGCTGGTCGAGCGCTAGGCTGATCAGAGCGCCTTTTCGCCAAGCACTCCCCTGCTATACTTGATAAAATCCACGAGGGACGCTCTTATTCGGACGCCCATTCAGGAGATGCAGGCCTTGGACGACGATAAACAGCAGAAGCCACCCCCCCCTAATGTCGCGGACCGGCTCGATTTGGCGGCCAAACGCGCCATGCAGGATGCCGAGTACCGCAAGCAGCGCGCCGGCAGCTCCGGTGCCGCCAGTGACGTGCGCCGGATCGATCCCAAGGACTACGTGCCAGCGCCGACCTCGAAGCCGGGAAAATCGAAACCAAAGTCGTACCGATAGTTAGCGTTTCAGGTGCGGCGGAGCTCCCTGCCTCCTGGGCGTGGCTTCGACATCGAGGTCCGAGCGCGCCGGCGCGCACGCTAGCGGCGGCCGCGATCGGGCAATTCTCGCCGGTCATGGGCGTGACGTTTTTTATCCACAGTCCGGATCATGGCGGGTTCATGATTGTGTCATCGGACTGTCATTAACCGCGACTAGGGTCCGGGACGTCGGCTCCAGACTCCCGCGAGGCCCGCATGACTTTGTCCCCGGCGATAGCGATCGACGGCCTGTCCAAGACGTTCGGCGATGCACGGGCGCTCGACGGCATCTCGCTCCAGGTGGGTCGCGGGGAGATGGTGGCCCTCATCGGTGCGTCGGGCTCGGGCAAGTCGACCTTGTTGCGCCATATCAGCGGCTTGGTCGTTTCCGACCGCGGCAGCGGGTCGGTCCGGGTGAGCGGTACGACCGTGCAGGTCGGCGGCCGGCTCGCCGGCGCCGTGCGGCAGCTTCGCCGCGACGTCGGCGTCGTCTTCCAGCAATTCAATCTCGTCGGCCGGCTCACTGTGCTGACCAATGTCCTGGCCGGACGCCTGGGCGCCATCCCCGCTTGGCGCGGCGTGCTCGGCCTCTTCTCGACGGCCGAACGCCGGGACGCGCTCAGGGCCTTGGCCCGTGTCGGTATCGCCGAGCGGGCGCATCAACGCGCCTCCACCCTGTCCGGCGGCCAGCAGCAACGCGCCGCGATCGCGCGCGCACTCGTACAAAAAGCCAAGATCATCCTCGCCGACGAGCCGATCGCGTCACTCGATCCTGAATCGGCGCGGCGGGTGATGGAGATCCTGTCGGAGATCAACCGAGAGGACGGCATCACCGTCGTCGTTTCGCTCCATCAGGTCGGCTTTGCGCTTCGCTATTGCCGCCGGGTGGTCGCTCTGGATCGGGGACGCGTCGTGTATGACGGCGCGGCCACGCAGCTGTCGGTCGAACGGCTGCGCGCCATCTACGGCAGCGACGCCGAGCTCGATTTCAGCGATGCCGAAGCGGTCCTGGACCGCCCCGCCGCGCGCGGTGCGGTCCGCGAGCCGGTGCTCAATGCTTCGTTCGCAGGCGCTGCCGCGGGCTGACCCCGCATCCACGACGGGTCTGGGGGATTTTCATGCACCGACGGTTGGGGGGCGCCGCGATCGCTTTATGGCTGATCCTGGCTGCCGCGCCATTGGCGGCACAGGTTCCGGGCGAGCTCAATTTCGGCATCCTCTCGACGGAATCGCAGCAGAACCTCAAGTCGCGCTACGGCCAGTTCCTCGCCGACATGGAGCGGGGGATCGGCCTCAAGGTGAATGCGTTCTTTGCCAGCGACTATGCCGGTGTCGTGGAGGCCATGCGCTTCGGCAAGGTGCAGGTCGCGGTGTATGGAAACGCCGCGGCGATCGCCGCGGTCGATCGGGCCGGCGGCGAGGTGTTCGGGAAGACGCTGGAGGCCGACGGTAGCGACGGTTATTACTCGGTGATCGTCGTCCACAAGGACTCCCCGATCCGCGACTTCGAGGATCTGCGCCAATCGCCCGGCAAGTACACGTTCTCGAACGGTGATCCGAACTCGACCTCGGGTTTCCTCGTCCCCAGCTATTACGCCTGGGCGCTGAACAACATCGATATCCGGCGCCAGTTCACCCGCGTCGTCTCGGCCAACCATGAGGCGAACGCGCTCGCCGTCGCCAACCGGCAGGTCGACCTCGCGACGTGCAACACCGAGGCCCTGCGGCGCCTGGCAAGCAACAATCCAGCGAAATACGCCGAGCTGCGCGTCATATGGACGTCGCCGCTGATCCCGCTGAACCCGGTCGTGTGGCGGACGGATGTTCCGGCCGAGCTCAAAAGTAAGCTGCAGGCGTTTCTGTTCGACTATGGCATCGCACGGCCGGACAAACCCGAAACGCGGCTCGCCCATGAGCAGGCCACGCTCGCCCAGATGGCAAGCGGCGGCTTCCGGCCGTCGACGAACAAGCAGTTGATCCCGTTGCGCGAGATCGGGCTGTTCCGCGACCGCATGGCGGTGGAGGGCGAGAACATCTCGGCGGAGGCGAAGGCGGCGAAGCTGCGCGACATCGACGCCAAGCTGAAGCAGCTGCAGCGCGACGCCAATATCGGTTCGTAACGACAACCAAAGATACGGAGAGAGAGATGATTGCTAGACGCCAAGCTCTGCTTGCCTCGGCCGCGGCCGCGGTGGCCCTCGGCGCCGGGATTCCGGCGTTTGCCGCCGACATCAAGGAGATCAACTTTGGGATCCTGTCGACCGAATCGCAGGCAACGGCGCGGCCAAATTGGACGCCGTTCCTTGCCGATATGGAGAAATTCACCGGCCTTAAGGTGAACGCGTTCTTTGCCAACGATTATGCCGGCGTGATCGAAGGCATGCGCTTCAACAAGGTGCAGGTCGCGTGGTACGGCAATGCGTCGGCGATGCAGGCGGCGGACCGCGCCAATGCCGAGATCTTCGTCCAGTCGACCTACAAGACCGGCGGCGACGGCTACTACTCCGTCCTGATCGTGAACAAGGACAGCCCGCTCCATTCGCTCGAGGACGTGGTTCACAGCCCGGGCAAGCTCACTTTCGGCAACGGCGATCCGAACTCGACGTCCGGGTTCCTGATCCCGAGCTATTACGCCTGGGCCAAGAACAACATCGACATCAAGAAGCATTTCACGCGCGTCATCGGCGGCAACCACGAGTCGAATATGCTCGCCGTCTCGGCCAAGCAGGTCGATGTCGCCACCGGCAACACGGAAGACCTGGAGCGCTTCGAGAAGAATCAGCCGGAGCGCTTCAAGGAGGTGCGCGTGATCTGGAAGTCGCCGCTGATCCCGTCCGACCCCATCGCTTGGCGCGCCGATCTGCCGCAGCCGGAGAAGGACAAGCTCAAGGCCTTCTTCATCGACTATGGCCGTCCGGCGCCGGGCAAGGACGCCGCCGAGATGGAGCGCCAGGTCCAGGTTCTGAAGAACCTGCAATGGGGCCTGTTCAAGGCGTCGAGCAACAAGCAGCTCATCCCGATCCGCGAGGTGGCGCTGTTCCGCGACCGGCTCAAGATCGAGAACGACGACTCGATGCCGGCGGCCGAGAAGCAGGCCAAGCTGCGTGAGATCGACGACAAGCTCGCCGAGCTCAAGAAGCAGGCCGGCGTCTGAGCAGGCCAGCGCGCTCCCTTCGTCCGGTTGGACGAGGGGAACGCCGCTCCCCATGACGCAGCCGGCAAACGCGGTTTCCCTGGCGGACCTCGAGCATCCGCCGCGCTCGTCGCGGGCGTCCCTGGTCCGTGTCTTCGGTTTTGCGCTGATCATCGCCATCCTGGCCTGGGCCTGGCAGGGTGCGGAGATGCGGCCGCTCGACCTCATCCGCGACGCGGGCAACATGGCGACCTTCGCCCGCGACTTTCTGTCGCCCAACTTTCAGGAGTGGCACTATTACCTGACCGAGCTCATCGTCACCTTTCAGATCGCAATCTGGGGCACGGTGCTGGCCGTGCTCGGCGCGATCCCGTTCGGCCTGCTTGCGGCATCCAACATTTCGCCGTGGTGGGTCCACCAGCCAGTGCGCCGGCTGATGGACGCCTTCCGCGCCATCAACGAGATGGTGTTCGCAATGCTGTTCGTGGTCGCGGTCGGACTGGGGCCGTTCGCGGGCGTGATGGCGCTGTTCGTCCACACCACCGGCATCCTGGCCAAGCTGTTCTCGGAAGCAGTCGAGGCGATCGATCCGCAGCCGGTGGAAGGGATCCGGGCGACCGGCGCCGGCGCGCTCGCCGAGATCCTCTACGGTGTAATCCCGCAGGTGATGCCGCTCTGGGTCTCGTACACGCTCTACCGCTTCGAATCGAACGTCCGCTCGGCGACCGTCGTCGGCATGGTGGGAGCCGGCGGGATCGGCGTGGCGCTGTGGGACGTGATCCGCGCCTTCCAGTTCGACCGCACCGCCGCGGTGCTGATCATGATCGTGATCACGGTGTCGCTGGTCGACGTCCTCTCGGCGCGCATCCGACGGGCTTTTATCTAGATCAGGCCACCAGACGCCGCTCGTCGCCGTCGAACACCGCGCTTTCGAGGAACACCGGCCGGCCGGCGACGATCGTGGCCGCCACGCGCGCGAGGCCGGCATGGGCGTCGTCGACCAGGATCACGTCGGCCCGCTTGCCGACGGCCAGAGTCCCGCGGTCGTGCAGTCCGGTCGCGCGTGCCGGGTTCTCGGCGATCAGACGCCACGCGGCCGGCAGATCGCAGATCCCGTCGCGCGCGAGCCGAAACGCCGCATTCACCAGCGCCGGATAGTAGTAGTCGGACGACAGGATGGTGCACAGGCCGCGCGCGATCATGTCGGCGGCCGAGATCAGCGACAGATGGCTCCCGCCGCGCACCACGTTGGGGGCGCCCATGACGATGTCGCAGCCGGCGTCGTGGGCTGTACGCGCCGTTGGCTCGTTCTGCGGAAATTCGGAAATCCCGCAGCCCAGGGAATGATACCAGCGCCGGATATCAGGTGAATCGTCGTCGTGCGAGGCCATCGGCACGCCGGCCGCGCGCGCCGCGGCCGCGAGCCGCTCGATGGCGCCAGGGACGGCACTCGTCCGCGCCGCGATTTTGTCCACGATCTTGCGGAACTCGGCGAGGCTGAGGCCGGAGCGCTCGGCATAGGGTGTGAGCGTCTTGTCCTCATTCGACCGCCGCAGAATCGCCGGAGTGTGGTCGTTGAAGGCCAGCAAGGCGATCGTTCCGGCGGCAAGCCAGTCCGCGACCTCCGCCTCGACATCGAGATTATAGGTCTCCCAGCGCAGGTGCAGCCGCGTGTCGCAGGAGAGAAGGGCGGAGGTGGCCTTCAGGGCGGCAACCATCGCGCGTCCGGCGTCCAGGCCCCGGAGGCCCGGCTCCCACGAATAGGTGACGGCGTGAAACGCGGTGGTGATCCCGTTGCAGATGAGCTGCCGGTCCGTCTCGACCAGGGCCAGGCGTGTGTCGAAGTGCACGCCCGGGCGCGGCATCAACTGCCGCTCGAAGGCGTCGCCGTGGACATCGACAATGCCAGGCAGCACCAGCAGGCCGCGTGCGTCCAGGCATCTAGCACCCGCGGCGGGCCCGCCGATCGCGGTGATCCGGCCATCCTCCACGGTCAGCGTCGTGTCGGTCTGGAGGCCGTCTGCGGTCAGGACTCGGCCGCCGATGATGCAAATTCGCAATGACAGGGGAGACTCGCTCGACGAAGATATCGTTATGTACCGGGACCATGTGACAGTCATGTGACGTTTTGCCGGACAATTCACAGGCGAGTCCCGGCAGCGTAATCTGACTGTCACAGATCGATCCTACGCTCGGCCCGGGTTTCGGGCCAGCCAAGGGGGTCTGTGATGCGCAAAAAAATCTTCCGCCGCCAGGGTTTGAGCCGTCGTCGTGTGCTCCTGACAGGGACCGCGTTCGGCGGCCTCGTGGCGGGTCTGCCGGGGATCGCGCGCGGACAAGCCCCCGGTTATGTCACCTCGGACCGGATGCGCCCGCAGGCGCTGCAGGGGCTCATGTCCGGCGATGTCACGGCCTCGCAGGCGGTGATCTGGAGCCGGGCGGACCGCCCGGCGCGCATGTTCGTCGACTATGCGACCTCGGAGAAATTCACCGATGCGCGGCAGGCCCGCGGTTCCCAGGCCACAGAGGCGACGGATTTCACCACGCGTGTCGTTCTCACGGACCTGCCGGCGGGCCAGGAGATCTTCTATCGCGTCACGTATCTCGACCTCGGCGATCTGAAGACGACCAGCCAGCCGCTCACCGGCCGGCTGCGCACCGCGCCGGCAGGACGGCGCGACGTCAAGTTTCAGTGGTCGGGCGACACCGCCGGGCAGGGCTGGGGCATCAACCCCGATTGGGGTGGCATGAAGATCTACGAGACGATGCGCCGCGCGCAGCCCGACTTCTTCATCCACAACGGCGACAACATCTACGCCGACGGACCGATCGTGGCCGAGGTCAAGCTCGCCGATGGCTCGCTGTGGAAGAACGTCACGACACCGGAGAAGAGCAAGGTCGCCGAGACGCTCGACGAGTTCCGCGGCGCCTACCGCTATAACCTGATGGACGCGAATCTGCGGCGCTTCAACTCGGAGGTGCCGCAGATCTGGCAATGGGACGACCACGAGGTCATGAACAACTGGTCGTCGAGCAAGGACGTCTCCCAGGACGCGCGCTACACCGAGAAGCGCGTCCCGATCATGGTGTCGCGGGCCACGCGCGCCTTCCTCGATTACGCTCCCATGCGGCCGTCCAGCGACGAGATGGAGCGCGTCTACCGATATATCCCCTACGGCCCGTCACTCGACGTCTTCGTCATCGACATGCGCAGCTATCGCGGGCCCAACGGCTGGAACCGCCAACCCACCGCCGGTGACGAGACGGCGTATCTCGGGCGCGAGCAGATCCGGTGGCTCAAGCAGGCGCTGCTCGCCTCGAACGCGACCTGGAAGGTCATCGCTTCCGACATGCCGCTCGGCCTGATGGTCGAGGACGGCAAGGATGCCGAAGGCCGGACGAAGTTCGAGAACTCGGCCAACGGCGACGGGCCGGTGCTCGGCCGCGAGTTCGACATCGCCGAACTCCTGAGCTCCATCAAGCACAACCGCGTCAAGAACGTGGTCTGGCTCACCGCCGACGTGCACTACACCGCCGCGCATTTCTACGATCCGGCGAAGGCGCAGTTCACCGATTTCGATCCGTTCTGGGAATTCGTCTCCGGTCCGCTCCACGCGGGGACCTTCGGGCCCAATAAGCTCGACAACACGTTCGGGCCGCAGGTGATGTTCCAGAAGGCGCCCGCCAACGGCCAGGAGAACCTGCCGCCATCGGCCGGGATGCAGTTCTACGGCGAGATCAAGATCGACGGCCGCAGCGAAGGCATGAACGTGGCGCTGAAGGATCTCACCGGCGCCACGCTGTGGCAGACCACGCTGGAGCCGCAGCGCTCCTAACCGAAGGCGCCGCCCGCCGCCTTTGGCGGAGGGCGGGCTTGAGTACGCCCCTCTCTTTGCTATGCTGCCGTCAATCGGCCGCATAACGCAGGGGAGGAGAGCATATGAAGGAAGTGATGGGCGCCACCGCGGCGCGTGAGCACGGCACATCGCGCCGTAGCTTTCTGGCATCGGTCGGGGCGGTCGGGGCCGTGTCCATGCTGCCGTCCGGTCCTGTTCTGGCGCAAGGTGGCGCCAAGCCGACGGTGATCGACACTCACCATCACTTCTATGCGCCGGCCTATCAGAAAGCGTGGCTCGACTGGGAAGACCAGCGCAAGATTCCGCACTTCACCAGCCAGGTCGACTGGTCGCCGGCGAAATCGCTGGAGGAGATGGACAAGAACGGCGTGCGCAGCTCCGTCCTGTCGCTGGCCTCGACGCCGGGCGTGTGGTTCGACCAAGGGGCCGAAGCCGCCAACAAGATGGCGAGACTGTGCAACGACTACGGGGCCGGCATGGTGCGCGATCACCCTGGCCGCTTCGGCCTCTTCGCGACGTTGCCGATGGTCGACATCGACGCCACGCTCAAGGAGATCGAGTACGTTTTCGACACCCTCAAGGCCGACGGCGTCGGCCTGCAGACCAATTACGGCGATAAATGGCCGGGCGATCCGGCCTACAAGCCGGTGTTCGAGGAGCTCAACCGGCGCAAGGCGGTGGTTTATTTCCACCCGCTCGCGGCGAGCTGTTGCGGCAATCTCAGCGTCGGGACGTTCCCGGCCGTCATCGAAGTGCCGCACGACACCACGCGCGCCGTGACCAGCCTGCTGCTGAGCGGCACTTTCGCGCGCTATCGCGACATCAAATGGCTGTTCTCGCACGCTGGCGGCACGGTCCCGATGCTCGCCGGCCGGATCGAGTTCTTCTCGAATTTCCGCAAGGACCGGGAGCAGTTCGCCCCGGACGGCATTGAGGCGGAGTTCAAGCGCCTCCATTACGACACGGCGAACGCGACAGCGCCCGCCTCGATGGCGGCTCTCTTGAAGCTCGTGCCCGTGTCGCAGGTCGTCTTCGGCACCGACTATCCGTACGTGCCGACGGCACCGCAGGAAGCCGGCTTGAAGAAAATCGGACTCAGCGCCGGCGACCAGCAGGCGATCGAGACCAGTAACGCGATCCGCCTGGTGCCGCGGCTGAAAGGGTAGCCGCGACACCGTCATTGCGAGGAGCGCAGCGACGAAGAAATCCAGAGCAGCAGCGGACAATCTGGATCGCTTCGCTTTCGCTCGCGATGACGAAAAATTTCGGTGAGCGTTACCGCGGCAGTCGCGGCAGAAGCCTGAGCGCGTTGTCGCGCTCGATGGCCTTGAGGTCGGCCGGGCTCAAGCCCATTTCGCCCAGGGTCGACACCGTGACCTCGGGCTCCCAGAACGGGTAGTCGCTGCCGAAAAGCAGCTGCGGGATCCCGGCCATTTTCGTCACCGCGCCGAACGCGATCGGGTTGGCCGTGCCGACGACGTCGTAATAGAGCTTCTTCAGCTCCGGCAGCACGCCATTCGGCAGCTTGTCGGCAAGGTCCTTGCGCCGCCGCATCAAGCCGTTCAGGCGGTGGGTCAGGAGGGGCAAGGTCCCGCCCCCGTGGGAGAAGATCCACTTGATGTCTCGACAGCGCATGATCGTGCCGTTGAACAGCAGCGAGGTGATGGCGCGCGTCGTGTCGTGCGGGAACTCGATGGTCGGCGGCGGCACGCCGGGCAGGAGGTTGGCGCAGCTGCACGCGGTCGGGTGGAAATAGACGGCCGCCTTGCGGCGATCGAGCTCGTCGAAGACCGGTGCAAAGGCGGCATCGCCCGGATATTTGTCCTCGTAATTCGTCATCAGGCCGAAGCCGTCGACCTTCAGCGTCTCGGTCGCGTATTCGATCTCCTTCAGGCAGCCCTCGACGTCGGGCAGCGGCAGCGCGGCGAACACGCCGAAGCGGCCTTTATGATCGCGCGCCATCTGCGCCGCGTAGTCGTTGCACTCGCGCGTGATCTCGCGCGACTTCTTGTTTTCGCCGAACCACACGCCGGGGGCCGAGATCGACGTCACCGCGGTGGCGATCCCGTTCTTGTCCATGACCTCGATGGCCCGCGCCGGCGTCCATTGGATGAGCTGGTCGGCCAGCGCATGGGCGACGCCGAGCACCTTCTCGCGCTCCTTGGCGAGATAGGTCGGCGGGATGATGTGGTGATGGGTGTCAACCCGATGCGGTGTCGCCATCGTCGTCTCCTGGTGCGAGTGTCACGGCCATCAGAGCGGCGCGCCCCCGGGCTTGCTCAACCATTTCCAGCTCTTGCTGGACGTGTCGTACGTCACCACGGTGGCACTCTCCGGCCCGAGCCCGCGGTCTGGGTGCGCCTTGAAATCATAGATGCCGTCGACGCCGGCGAAATCCGAGAGACTGCGGATGTGGTCGCGCATCTGGGCGGCGCTCGCCGCCGGCCCGAGCTTCTTCAACCCCTCCGCGACCAGCAGGCCGGTGTCCCAGGCGACGGTCGTCGAGATGTCCGGGTTCACATTGCGCTGCTTCAGGGCCGCGCGCATCTCGCCCTGCTGCATCTCGATGCGCGGATCGAGCTGGACGCGTCCGTCGTGCTCGGGGAACAGGCCGGAGCCGATCAGGAGCTGCTTGGGCAGGAAGCTCGCGTACTGTTCCATCTGCGCGAAGGTCTGATTTCCGCTGCTGGTGCCGATCGGGATGTTAAGGTCGGCCTGGATCATGGCCTTGAACACGGTCGCCACCTGTGCCCCGGTCGTCCACGCGATCAAGCCTTGGGCGCCGGCCCCCTTGATGCGCTCCATCTGCGCGGTCACGCTGACGTCGGTCGGGTTGAAATGCTGATGCTCGACCAGCTGCATGGGCTTGTTCTCGTCCAGCCCCAGAGCGCGCTGGATGGCCTTGTCCGCGTTCTGGCCGGTCGTGTCGATGCTGTTCAACACGCCGAGCTCGGTCCAACCCTTCACCCGGAAGTATCGGATGAGGACGGCGACTTGGTCCTCGGTGGAGGGACCAGCGGAGAAGGTGTAGCCGCCGGGAGCCGCCTGAAACGACGGCGACAGGCAGTACAGCACCGGCCCATTGGCGGCGAGCGGCGCCATTGCGTTGCACAGGCCGACGATTGCAGAGCCGAGCACGACCGCCGGCTTGGCGGCGAACACCGTGTTGGCGATCTGCACGTCGCGTTGCGGGCTGGTCTGGTCGTCGTCGAAGACGAATTTCAGCGGCCGCCCGGCAATGAAGCCAGCTTTGTTCACGACCGATTCGACGGCCTCGTAATTCGCCTTGATCCCGGCGCCGATGAACGCACCGCCGCCGGTCAGCGGCAGGATGACATGGATCTCGTAAGGGTCGGCGGCGCGCGCCGCCGGCATGGTCGCGATCAGCCCGGCGGCGATCGTGGCCGCGAGGGCTGCGGCTCTCCGCAATCTCTCTTTCATGGTCCCCTCCGTACCGCGGACATGCTTATTGTTTTTCGGGCAATCGACCGTACACTGCCCATCTGGACGCGGCAACAAGTGCCGGCCCGGCCTTCGCGGCCGAAAAAAAGGAGGGAGGAGGACGCTTGGTGACCAACAAACGTTTCGATCTGACCGGCCGCAGCGTGATCGTCACCGGCGGCGGCAAGGGCATCGGCAAGGTCTACGCCCAGGAGTTCGCGCGGGCGGGGGCGCGGGTGCTCGCGGCCGACATCGACGGGCCGGCGGCTGAGGCGGTCGCGCGCGGCATTGTCGCCGAGGGCGGGGACGCGGTCGGCATCCTCACGGATGTGGCAGATGCCAAGTCCGCCGAGGCGATGGCGCGGATCGCGCTGGACCGGTTCGGCGCCATCGATGTCCTGATCAACAATGCATCGCTGATGAGCGTCTTGCCGAGGCGGTCGTGGCTGGAGATCCCGGCCGAGGAGTGGGATCGCGTGATGGCGGTCAATCTGCGCGGCGTCTTCTTCTGCTGCCGCGCCGTGTTCCCGGCCATGCAGATGCAGAAGCGCGGCAAGATCGTCAACATCTCGTCCAGCCGCGTGTGGGAAGGAACCGCGCACCGGCTGCACTACACGACGTCGAAGGCCGGCATCGTCGGCTTCACCCGGGCGCTGGCGCGCGAGGTCGGGGAGTTCGGCATCACCGTCAATGCCGTCTCGCCGGGGCTGACCCTCAGCGATTCGCAGGTGCAGTCGACCTCGAACGAGCATCTCATCAAGCGAGGCGTCGGACGCGCCATCGACCGGCCGCAATATCCCGACGACCTCGTGGGCGCCGTGATGTTTCTGTCCTCGGCGGGGAGCGATTTCATGACCGGACAGACAATCAACGTCGACGGCGGCAAGACGATGCACTGAGCCGCTGAAAGTTGGGTTTAGGGAGGACGCGACGATGTACAGCCCGATGCGGTGGGCATTGGCGGTTCTGGCCGGCCTGGCGGCAGGGCCGGCCGGCGCGGCGGAGCTGACGAAATTCAATGTCGGGCTCTCGGCCCAGGTCATCACCGTCTTTCCGGTGTGGATGGGCGAGGCCGGAGGCTTCTATGAGAAGCAGGGCCTGAAAGTCGACATCGTCAGCATGGAGGGCGGCAGCCGGGGCATCCAGGTTCTGCTGTCCGGCGATATCCAGGTCATGCATGTCGGGCTGGCGCCGGTCATCCCGGCGAACAAACACGGCGGGGATCTCCGGCTGATCGCGTCGTCGACCAACACGATTCCGTTCACCATCTTCTCGCCGCCCGGGATCAAGTCCGGCGCCGATCTCAAGGGCGGGATCGTCGGCGTCAGCAGCTTCGCATCGGAAAGCGACGTCGCGATGACCTTGGCCCTGAAGCAGCTCGGCCTCACGCGCGACGACGTGACCGTCATCAAGCTCGGTGGCACCTCGCAGCGTTTTGCCGCCCTGATGTCGGGGCAGGTCAAGGCGGTGCCGCTGATCGAGCCGACGATCACGACCGCCCGCGAGCAGGGTTTCTATCCGCTGGTCGACCTCGCGGCGGCCAAAGTGCCGTGGATTTTCGACGCGATCGTGGTGACCCGGGGCTATCTCGCGAACAACCGCGGCGTCCTGACCCGGTTCCTCAAGGCCTATGTCGAGGGCGCTTATCTGGCGCTCGCCGACGAGCAGCGCGGCAAGGCCGAGATCGCCAGATGGTTCAAGGCCGGCGATCCCAAGGTGATCGACGCGACGTACACGGATTTCAAGCGCCTGATGCCGCTCGATGCCGAACCATCGCACGTCGGGGCGCAGAACGTGCTCGCACAGCTTCAGGCGGTGGGCACCGAGATCGGCAGCACCAAAGTCGACGATTATCTCGACACCGGAATCATCGAAGCCTTGAAGAAAGAAGGATTCTTCAGCGCGCTCAAGGAGAAATACCACCTGTGATCCGGAGGCCAGCGCTTTGAACGCCATCGACCTCGAAGTCATCTACCAGTCGACGTTGCAGATCGCGCGCGAGCTGACGCTCAACATGCTGCGCACCGGCTTCTCGACCATCATCAAGGAGAGCCAGGACTTCACGTTCGCGATCTTCGACGGTCGCGGCCGCATGGTGGCCCAGGGCATCCCGCAGCCCCTGCATATCGGCCCGCTCGCCTCGCAGATCAAGGAAATCCGGCACGTCTTTCGCGGCAGGATCGAGCCGCGCGACGTCTTCGTCGTCAACCATCCCTATCGCGCCTGCCAGAACCATGCGACCGACGTAACGGTGATTTCGCCGGTGTTCGTCGGCGACCGGGTGGTCGCCTTCATCGGCAACATCGCGCATAAACCCGATCTCGGCGGCAAGGTCCCGGGCACCAACAGCGGCGACGCCACCGACCTGTTCCAGGAAGGTCTGCTCATCCCGCCGTTGAAGCTGATGCGCCGGGGCGAGCTCAACCAGGACCTGAAGGAGCTGATCGAGGCGAATACGCGCACCCCCGAAGTGACCTGGGGCGACATCAACGCCCAGATGAACACGAACATCTACGGCTTGCAGAAATTCGCCGAGCTGTTCGGCAAGCACGGCGTCGACAAGGTGCTGTCGTGCTGGGAGCGCTGGATGGAGATCTGCGAGACCGAGCTGCGCCGGGAGATCGCCAAGGTGCCCGACGGCGTGTACGGCCCGGAGACCGACTATCTCGACGACGACGGCGTCGAGCTGAACAAGCCGCACCGGATCTCGGTGACGCTCGAGGTGAAGGGCGACACCTTGCATTTCATTCTCGACAGCGACGCCCAGGCGCGCGGGCCGATCAACCTCAGGCCCTGTGTCTCGCGGAACTTCATCGAATGCTGTGTGAAGATGGTGTTCGGGACGCAGCTGCCGGTGAATGATGGGCTGTCGCGGCCGGTGCGCATCTCCTATCCGCCCGAGGGCTCGCTGCTCAATCCGCGCTACCCCGCACCGGTGAACATGTATGTCCGGCCGAGCCAGGTCACCACGTCGTGCATCGTGCGCGCCCTGGCGCGCGCCGTCCCGGGCCGGGTGCCGGCGCCCGGAAGTGCGGCCGGCGGATCGCTGAGCACGGCCGGGCTGCATCCGAAGACCGGGCGCTGGTATTCGCAATATGAGATCGCCTCTGGCGGCACCGGGGCGCGGCCGGACGGCGACGGCATCAGTGCCATGGACGAGCTGGTGGTCAACGTGATGAACACGCCGGTCGAGGCCGTCGAAAGCGAGTTCCCGGTGCGGATCGAGCGCTACGAGCTCGCTGTCGATTCCGCGGGACCCGGAAAATTCCGCGGCGGTCTTGGCATCCGGCGGCAGTGGCGGATCCTGGTCGAGGAATCGGCGATCAATCTGCGCAGCGACCGCTTCAAGTACGCCTCGCCAGGCGTGTTCGGGGCGAAGCCGGCGCGCCCCTCGCGCGCCGTGCTCAACCCCGGGACCCCGCAAGAGCGGCCGTTGACGTCCAAGATCTCCGGCCTGCGCTTGCAGCGGGGCGATCTGTTGTCGTGGGAGCTGGCCGGCGGCGGCGGGTGGGGCGACCCGTTCGAGCGCGATCCCGACCGCGTGCGGCAGGACGTCGTCCGCGGCTACGTCTCCATCGAGGCGGCACGCCGGGATTATGGGGTCGTCCTGGCCGCCGACCTGACGATCGACGCCGCCGCCACCGCGAGGCTCCGCGAAAGCTCGCGCGCATGAGCCTGCGTATCGGGATCGACGTCGGCGGTACCTTCACCGACGTCACCGGCTTTGACGAGGGACGCGGCGAGATCGTCGTCCGCAAATACCTGTCCGATCCGGCACGGCCGATGGCCACCATGGACATCATTGTGCGCGAACTCGCGGCGGAGTTCGGAAAGGACGCCGTATCACTGATCCTCCACGGCTCAACGGCGGCCCTCAATACCTTGCTCGAAGGCAAGGGGGCCCGGGTCGGACTTCTCACGACGTCAGGGTTTCGTGACGTCTACGAGATCGGGCGGCAGTGGCGGGGCGAGGAGGTGTTCAACTTCTTCGCGCCCGCCCCCAAGATGCTGCTCACCCGCGACCGCATCCACGAGGTTTGCGAGCGGCTGGACGCGCAGGGCCGGGTCGTGCAGCCGCTGTCCGAAGCGGATGTCGCCGCGGCGGCGCGGAAGCTCGCGGCCGACGGCGTGGAGGCGATCGCCGTCGCCTTCCTGTTCGCCTATGCCAACCCGGTCCACGAGCGCGAGGCGGCGCGGATCATCCGCGACGTGGCCCCGGGCCTCTACGTGTCGCTGTCCAGCGACGTGAACCCGGAGTGGCGGGAATACGAGCGCACCGCGTCGACGGTGGCAAATGCCTATATAGGCCCGCCGACGGCGCGTTACCTGCGCGACCTCGAAGCGCTGTCGGTCGCCCAGTTCCCGCGGGCGCGCGTGCTGATGATGAAATCCGACGGCGGTGCGGCCAGTGCGGCCATGCTGTCGCCGATGCCGGTACAGACCATCATGTCGGGCCCGGTCGCCGGCGTCATCGGCAGCCGCCACCTCTGCGACGTGAAGCGGATCGATAACCTGATCTCCTTTGACACCGGCGGCACCAGCTCCGACATGGCGGTGATTCCAGGCGCGCCGCTGTTCAAATCCGAGGTCTCGGTCGGCCGGCATCCTGTCCGCACCCATACGATCGACATCGAGACCATCGGTGCGGGCGGCGGCAGCATCGCCTCGCTCAAGCTCGGCGGCGTGCTCAAGGTCGGTCCGGAAAGCGCCGGGGCCAGCCCGGGCCCGGCCTGTTACGGCCGTGGTGGTACCGACGCGACCTTGACCGACGCGCTCGTCGTCCTGGGGCATCTCAATCCGCAGGCGCTGCTCGACGGCGCCATGCCGATCTCCCGGGAGCGTGCGCAGGATGCGGTCGCACGTCTTGCGCGCGACCTCAACATGACCGACGTCGCAGCCGCGTGGGGCATCATCACCGTGCTGTCCGCCAACGTCATGGCGGCGATGCGCACCATCACGATCGAGCGCGGCTACGATCCGCGCGAGTTCACCCTCGTGCCGTTCGGCGGCATGGGGCCGACCATCGCCGGGAAGTTTGCACCGGAGCTCGGCATCCGCCGCCTGCTGGTGCCGCGCGATCCCGGCACGTTTAGCGCCTACGGCATGCTGGTGACCGACGTGCGGCAGGAGCAGAGCGTCACCAAGATCACCGCTCTCGATCGGACGAGCCCCGCCGACCTTGCCGCCGTCTATGCCGGCCTGGAGCGGGCGGTGATGAGCACGCTGGCCCGGCCCGACACGCCGCCCGAGCGCCTACAGGCGCTGCGCTCCGCCGGCATGCGCTATTCCGGCCAGTCTTATGAGGTCACCGTGCCCGTGGGTGAGCTCTCCTCGGCGGACGATATCGCCGGCCTCGCCCGCCGGTTTCACGAGGCGCATCGGCGGCGCTATGGCCATATGGCCGAGAACCAGCCGATCGAGATCGTCAACTTCAAGGTGACCGGCGTCGAGATCATCCCGAAGCCAGTCATGACGCCGGCGAAAGCCGGTAGCGGCAGGCTGCCGCCCCCTGACGAAACCCGCGCCGCCTATTTCGATGCCGAGCACCCATTGCAGGTGCCCGTGTTCCGTCGCGCCCGGCTCGAACCGGGTGCAGTACTCGAGGGACCCGCGATCATCGAAGAGAAGACCTCGACGTCGGTGATCTATCCGGGCCAGCGGCTGCGCGTCGACGAGTATCTCAACTTCGAGATCGATCTGCCGGCATCTGCTTAGCGAGACTCGTACTCGTCCGTCATTGCGAGCGAAGCGAGGCAATCCAGTGCCTCGATGAGCTGGATCGCTTCGTCGCGGAGCCTGTCCTCGGGCCGGCCGGAGCCTGCCCTCGGGTCCGCCTTCGGCGGAACCCGTGGGGCCGGACCCGTGGGCTCCTCGCGATGACGATGGCGCTGCTGCATTACGCCTTCCGCGCCTCCTGAAGCGCCCGCCATACCTTCGGTGGCGTCGCCGGCATCTGCAGGTAGGGCGCGCCGATTTGAGCCATCGCGTCGTTGATGGCGTTCATGACCGCGGCGAGCGCGCCGACGGTCCCGGACTCGCCGGCGCCCTTGACGCCCAGCGGGTTGGTCTTGGTCGGCACCTCGTTCTCGCCGGCCTCGAACCGGCAGAAATCCGCGGCGCGCGGCATCGCGTAGTCCATGAACGAGCCGGACAGGATCTGGCCGGACTCGGGATCGTAGGCGATGTTCTCCATCAGCGCCTGGCCGACGCCCTGGGCGATGCCGCCATGAAGCTGGCCCTCGACGAGCAGCGGGTTGATCATGTGGCCGACGTCGTCGACCGCGCAGTAGCGGACAAGCTCGACCTTGCCACTCTCCGGATCGATCTCGAGCTCGCAGATGTGGCAGCCGTTCGGAAAGGTCATGGCGCCGCCGTCATAGGTGCCGGTCTCGTACAGGCCCGGCTCCAGGCCTCTCGGCAGCCGCGCCGGGAGGAATGCCGCCTGCGCCACCTCAAGGAGACCGACCCCGCGGTCGGTTCCGGCGACGGTGAATTTCCCATCCTTGAACGAGATGTCTTGCTCCGCCGTTTCCAGGAGATGAGCGGCGATGCGTGATCCCTTGTCGACGATCTTCTTGGTCGCGGCGACAAGCGCGGTGCCGCCCGCCACCATGGAGCGCGAGCCGAACGTGCCGGTGCCGATCATGATCTGGTCGGTGTCGCCGAACTTGAAGCGGACGCGCGACGGATCGAGGCCGAGCTTGTCGGCCAGAATCTGGCGGAACGTCGTGGCGTGACCCTGGCCATGATCGTGCGTGCCCATCGACAGCGTCACCGTGCCTGTCGGGTCGAAGCGGATCTCGGCGTGCTCGATCATGCCGGAATTCGATGCTTCGACCGTGTTCGAGATGCCGATGCCGCGCAGCTTGCCGCGCTTGCGCGCCTCGTCGCGCCGCGCCGGAAAGCCGCGATAGTCGGCGAGCGCCAGGCTGTCCTCGAGGTTCTTCCCGAAGTCGCCGCAGTCATAGGTGTAGACGAGGCAGGTCTTGAACGGCATGGACGCGGCGGGAACGGTGTTGCGCCGGCGCAGCTCCGCGGGATCGAGCTTCAACTCGCGCGCCGCCAGGTCGACCAGGGTCTCGGTCACATAGGCGGCTTCCGGCCGGCCGGCGCCGCGATAATGGCCGGTCAGCATCGTGTTGGTCAGCATCCCGCTCACCTCGACATGGCCGGCCGGTGTCGTGTAGGTGCCCGCCAGCACGCCCAGGTTATTGGTCGGCGGGCCGGGAGTGCGGTCGGAGTTGTAGTAGGCGCCGATATTGGCGAGCGTGCGCACACGCAGGCCCAGGAACTTCCCGTCCTTGCTGAGCGCCAGCTCGGCCTCGGTCACGTTGTCGCGGTTGTGCTCGTCGGACAGGATGCTCTCGCTGCGCTCGCCGATCCACTTCACCGGCCGGCCGATCAGCTTCGCCGCCAACGCGGTGAGCGGATATTCCGGGTACACCGCACCCTTCATGCCGAAGCCGCCGCCGACATTCTCCGAGATGACCCGGATCTTCGTCTCCGGCACTTTGAATATCTGCGTCGCCAGGGTGCGACGCACCTGATGCGGGCCCTGGACCGTGCAGCGCAGGGTAAACCGGTCCTCGCGGTCGTCGTACTCGGCGAGACAGCCGCGCGGCTCCATCGAATTCGTGGTCAGGCGGTTGATCACCATCTTGTGGCGCACCACGTGATCGGCCTTGGCGAAGGCGGCGTCGGTCGCCGCCTTGTTGCCGATCTCGTGGAAGAAGGCCTGATTGTCCAAGCATTCGTCCCACACGGCCGGCGCACCGCGCTGGGCCGCGACCTCGGCGGACGTCACCGCCGGCAGCGGCTCGTAGTCGACCTCGATCAGCTCGGCCGCGTCCTTCGCCTGGTCCAATGTTTCGGCAACCACCAGGGCGACGTAGTCGCCGATATAGCGCACGCGGTCGCGGGCGAGCAGCAGCTGCGGGCAGACGAAGGCCGGCGAGCCGTCGCGGCGCTTGCGCGGCAGTCGCGGGCTTTGGGTGCCGAGCGCCAGCACCTCGGGGCTTTTGCCGGTCAGGACGAGGAGCACGCCCGGTGCCGTCTCAGCCCGCTTCGTATCGATGGCGCGGATTCGCGCATGCGCATGCGGCGAGCGCAGCACATAGGCGCGGGTCAGCCCGGCGGCTTTGACGTCGTCCACGTACCGGCCGGAGCCACGCAGGAGATAAGGGTCTTCCTCGCGCGGGACCGGCTGACCAACTCCGAAATTGCCCATATCGCACCCGATAAGTCGCACCTGATAATGTGAGCCCGGAACGTGCCGCATCGGGCGCGAAGACGCTAGTATAGATTTCGAAGGCGCTTTGGGAGGGAAGGATGGTCCGGGCCTGCTCAGTCGCGGCGGCACTGGTCCTGGCGATGTTCGCCGGGTCGCCGGGCGTGCAGGCCGAGACCGAGGCGCGCTACGCCGCCAAACCGGTTCACATCCTGGTCGGGTTCTCGCCCGGCGGTGCGATCGACATCGTGGCCCGCGTCGTCGGCCAGAAGCTGTCGGAAAGCCTCGGCCAGCCGGTGGTGATCGACAACAAGCTCGGCGCCAGCGGGTCGATTGCGGCCGAATATGTCGCGCGCGCCGCTCCCGACGGCTACACGTTGCTGGCCGGAACCAGCGCGTCGATGGTGATCAACCCGGTCGTGTATCCCAATCTTTCGTATTCCGCGGTGCGCGATTTTGCCGCCGTCTCCATGCTGGCGTCGTGGCCGTTCATCCTCGCAGCCGATAAGACGGTTCCCATAACCTCCGTGAGCGAGCTGATCGCCTATGTCCGGGCCCACCCCGAGAAGGCGAATATCGCCGGCGCGTCGGCATCCTTCCAGCTGGCGTTCGAGCTGCTCAAGGCGAAGACGGGGGCGAAGCTGCAATACGTCACCTACAAGGGCAGCATCGACGCCATCCGCGCCGTCGTCGCCGGCGAGGTGCTGGCGACCTTGGTCGACGCCGGCACGATCGCCCCGCAGCTGAAGAGCGGCGAAGTTCGCGGGCTTGCCGTGCTGTCGCCCGCGCGCGCACCCCGGTTTCCGGACCTGCCCAGCCTGCGCGAAAGCGGCGTCGACGGGGTCGAGGTGTCCGGCTGGGGCGGCCTGTTCGCGCCGGCGGCCACGCCACCGCCGGTGGTCACGCGGCTGCAGGACGAGGTCATCCGGATCATGCGGCTGCCGGAGGTGACGGCGCGCCTGGATGGCTTGTCCATCGACCCGGTCGGGAACGACGCTGCGACATTCGCGGCGATGGTCGCCGGAGACCTCAAGCGCTGGGAAACCGTGGCGCGCGACGCCGACATCCGTCTAGCCCCATGACGATCAAAGCCGACTACGACGTCGCCATCGTCGGGTATGGGCCAGTCGGCGCCGTGCTCGCCGCGCTGCTCGCCAAGCGCGGCCGGCGCGTCGCCGTGATCGAAACCCAGAGCGAGATCTTCGACAAGCCGCGGGCCATCGCTGCCGACCACGAGGCGCTGCGCATTTTTCAATGGTGCGGCCTCGGCGACGTTCTCCCCGGAATGATCGGCCGCCATCCGGGAACCGACTTCCTGGGCGTCGACGGCAAGATCATCCGCAAATACGATCCCCAGCCGCCGCCGTTCCCGCTCGACTGGCTGCCGACCGGGACGTTCGTCCAGCCCGAGCTCGAGGCGAAGCTGCGCGCGGCGGTCGAACGCTCGCCCCAGGTGCGCGTGTTCAAGCCATGCGAAGCCGTCGGGATCGACCAGGATGGCGAAGCGGTGACATTGTCTCTGCGTGGCACAGACGGGCGGCCGGCTACGGTCACGGCGCGCTATCTCGCCGGCTGCGATGGGGCCGGCAGCTTCGTGCGCAAGCAGCTGGCGTTGCCCCTGGAGGATCTGGCATTCGACGAGTGGTGGATTGTCGTCGACACGCTGCTCCATCGCGACGTGACGCTGCCCGAGCGCTGCGTCCAGTATTGCTGGCCGTCCCGGCCGGCGACATTCATCATCGGTCCGCGCAACGTCAGGCGCTGGGAGATCAAGCTCCTGCCCGGCGAGCGGCCGGAAGACTTCGGCGATCCGAAGAGCATTCTCGAGTGCCTGGCGCGGTTCGTCGACGTGAGCGCGCTCGAGATCTGGCGTGCCGCGGTCTACCGCTTCCATGCGCTGGTGGCGGCGCGTTGGCGGCAGGGACGCGCGTTCATCGTCGGCGATGCGGCGCACCAGATGCCGCCGTTCCTGGGGCAAGGACTGTGCTCGGGCCTTCGCGATGCGGCGAATCTCGCCTGGAAGCTCGATCTGGCGCTGCGCCACGACGGCGCCGATCGGGTGCTCGACAGCTATGAGCTGGAGCGCAAGCCCCATATCCGGGAGCTGGTCGAGGTCACGAAGTCATTCGGCCTAGTGATCGGCGAGCTCGACGCCGATAAGGCCCGCCGCCGCGATGCCGAGCTGCGCGAGCAGCTCGAGCGTGGCACCGCGATCACGGTCCGGCAGCGCTATATTCCGCCGCTGAAGGCAGGGCTGATCGACACGGACGTGGAGGGCCGGCCGACCCGGGGCGCGGGCACGTTGTTCGTTCAGCCACGGCTCCGCATGCCAGGGGGTGAGACCGCGCGGCTCGATGACGTCGTCGGCGATGAGTTCCTCCTCGCGACACACACGGATGCCGCCCAATCCTGGCTGGACGAAGAGGCCGCGGCCCTTCTGCGCCGGATCGGCGCGGCGCGGGTGGTGATTGCGTCCAACGGCGCCGTCCCGACCACGCCGGCGCCGGACGGCGTCGTCCGGTTGGTCGAGGCCCACGGCCTGTTCGCGGCCTGGGCCGGCGAGCAGGCGTGCGAGGCGGTGTTGGTGCGGCCGGACCGCTACGTCTGCGGCGTCGCGAGCGACGCCACAGGCTTGAACCGGCTGATCAAATCTTTGGGGCGGCAGCTGTTCCGATAGGAGGGCCTGGTGAGGATCATCGCCATCGAGGAGCATTTTGAGACGCCGATGCACCGCGCGCGCTTTCCGTACACGCCGCGGCGGATCCGGAATTTCGCCGACCGCAAGCAGCAGCTCGGCCACGACCTGGCCGATGAGCTGCTGGATATCGGCGACACGCGGCTGGCGGCGATGGATGCGGCGGGCATCTCGCTGCAGGTGCTGTCGCTGTCGATCCCCGGCTGTCAGGCCCTCGATGCCGCCGAGGCGGTGCCGATGGCCCGCGATGCCAACGACAGGATGTCCGACACCATCAAAGTGCATCCGGGGCGTTTCGCCGGGTTCGCCGCTCTGCCAACCGCCGATCCCGCGGCGTCGGCCGCCGAGCTCGAGCGCGCCGTGCGGCGCCTCGGCTTCAAGGGCGCGATGATCAACGGCCATACCCAGGGCAGTTTTCTCGACGACCGCAAATACTGGCCGATCTTCGAAGCCGCCCAGGCGCTCGACGTCCCGGTCTACCTGCATCCGCGCGATCCGCACCCGGCCGTGCTGAAGGCCTATTTCGAGGGCTACGAGGAGCTGGCTTTCGCCGGCTGGGGGTTCGCCATGGACACGTGCTCGCATTTCCTGCGTCTCGTGTTCTCGGGCGTCTTCGACGCATACCCGCGGCTCAGGATGATCCTCGGCCATCTCGGCGAAGGGCTGCCGTTCTGGCTGCATCGTCTGGAAGACCACACGCGGGGGGCGGCCAAGCGGCGCGGGCTCAAGCGCACGCCGGCGCAATACCTGACGGAGAACCTGGTCGTCACCTGCAGCGGCCAGTTTTCGGTGCCGGCATTTCTGTGCACCATCATGGCGCTGGGAGTCGACAACGTGCTGTTTTCCGTCGACTGGCCCTATGAATCCAACCGGGTCGCCGTCAAGTTCCTGAATGCCCTGCCGGTCAGCGACGTCGATCGCGAAAAGATCGCCCACGGCAACGCCGAGCGCGTGCTGCGCCTCTAAGCCTCTTCTCGTCATTCCCGCGAACGCGGGAATCCATGGTTCAGCGGCGCGATGGATGCCCGCTTTCGCGGGCATGACGAAATAGAGGCGACCGGAGCGAAGGTGTCCGCCCGCTCAATCGACCTTGGCGCCGGTCAACTTTACGATGTGGGCCCGCTTCTCCCGCTCACCGTCGATGAACTCCCGGATCTTGTCTGGCGATGTGATCCGCGGCGGCTCCAGCGCGTTCTTGCGCAACCGCTGCTCGATGAATTCGGGGTCGGTGGCGATTCTCACCACCTCCTTGTTCATTCGCGCGATGATCTCGGGCGGGGTGCCCGCGGGTGCAAACACCCCCATCCAGTCCGAGGCGTCGTAGTCGTGGAGGCCGGCCTCCTCCGCGGTCGGCACATCGGGGAACAGCGCTGACCGCTCGGGCGCACCGATGGCCAGCGCCTTGAGGTCCCCGGTCTCGATATGGCTTCTGACCACGCCCAACATCACCACCATCATCGAGATATGGCCGGCTACGAGATCGGTGATGGCGGGCGATGAGCCCTTATAGGGGACATGCCGCACGTCGATGCCGGTCTGCTCCTTCAACGCTTCCATGTTGAGGTGCCCGCTCGAGCCGCTGCCCATCGAGCCATAGGTCAGCTGGCCGGGCTCGGTGCGCGCCAGCGCCACCAGCTCCTTGACCGAGCCGACGTGCAGGCTCGCATTGACCACGATCGCCTGGGCCATGCTGCAGCACAGCGCCACCGGCACGAAATCGTGGATCGGGTCATAGGGCAGCTTGTCGTAGAGCAGGGGCACCACGACGACCGTGTGCGAGCTCGTGTAGAGGAAGGTCGAGCCATCCGGCGCCGCCTTGGCGACGAATTCCGCGCCAATGATCGAATTGCCGCCGGGCCGGTTATCGACGATCACCGGCTGATGCAGGTTTTCCGTGAGCTTTTGCGCCAGCGCCCGCGCCGAATAGTCGACGGCACCGCCCGGGGCGATCGGCACGACGAACCGGATCGGCCTCGACGGATAGGTTTGTGCCGCGGCCGGCGCGGCCGCGAGCAGCAGCCCGATCGTTGCCGTGATGAGCGCCGATGCGCGCGGCATGCTATGGCAGCGGCACGCCGCCGGGTTTGCTCAGCCACACCCAGCGCTTCTCGGCTGCATCGAAGCGCACGATCACCGCACTCTCCGACCCCAGCCCGCGCTGCGGATGGGCCTTGAAGTTGTAGACGCCGTTGATCCCCGGGAAGTCGGTGAGAGTCGCGATGTACTGGCGGATCTGCTCGGCATTGGCGCCGGGCCCCAGCTTGCGCAGCGCCTCGATGATCACCAGCGCCACGTCCCACGACGTGCCGGTCATGTTGTCCGACTTGAGATCGGCCTGTTTCAGGATCCCGTACATCTCGTGCTGGACCTTCTCGACGCGCGGATCGAGGGTGAGCACGCCGTCGTGATCGGGAAACAGCGACGATGGCATGAACAGCTGTTTCGGCATGAAGGCGGCATACTGCTCCATCTGGGCGAAGGTCTGGTTGCCGTTGGTGGTGCCGATCGGAACATCGAGCCCGGCCTGGATGGCGGCGCGGAAGATCGTGGCGATCGCGGCGCCGGTGGTCCAGGCGATCAGCGCCTGCGGCTGCGCCGCCTTGATCCGCTCCATCTGGGCGGCCACGCTGACGTCGGTCGGCGTGAAGTGCTCGTGCTCGACTTTCTGCAGCGCGCCGTTCTCGGGCATCCCGAAGACCTGGTCGATGCCGCGGTCGATGTCCTGGCCGGTCGCGTCGGAGCTGGAGATCACCGCGATCCGGGTCCAGCCCTTGAGCCGGTAATAGCGGACCAGCGTCTCGACGAGATCGTAGGTGGACGCCGAGCCCGAGAACACGTAGCCGCCGTCGGCCGGGTGGATTCCCGGCGACATGCAGTACATCACCGGTCCTTTGGCCATCAGCGGCGCCATCGCGTTGCACATCGCGACGATGCTCGAGCCCATGATCACCGGCGGCTTGGTCGTCAGGACCTCGTTGGTCAGCTGCACCGCCACCTGAGGCTTGGTCTGGTCGTCGTGATAGATGAGATGGAGCGGTCGGCCCTGGATGCCGCCGGTCTTGTTCAGGTGCGCTTCCAGCGCCTGCAGGTTGGCCTGCTCGCCTTTGCCGACAAACGAGGCGCCGCCGGTCAGCGGCAGGATGACGTGCAGATCGTACGGATCGGCGGCTTTCGCCGGTGGTGCCGCGCCCGCGCCGAGTGCCACGACAACCGCAAACGAGATCGCCCGACTCCGGACCTGCATCGGCATCCTCCCCATCTCGGCCGCGAGCCCGGCCGTTTGATTTGCTATACTTCTCTCACGGCCTGCTTAGGATGGCCAGACGTCAGGGCGAACGCCCGACGGACGAAACAATGGGTTGGGGAGGATGAAAATGTTCCTGAACATCGGACGGGCTTCGCTGCGCGCGGCATTCTTGATCGCAGCGGTCCTTGCGGCAACGGCGGCGCAGGCGGCCGACCCGATCCGCATTGGGCTCAGCGTGTCGCTCACCGGCGGCGTCGCCGCGAACGGCAAGCAGGTCCTGCTCGCGATGCAAATCTGGAAGGACGACATCAACGCCAAGGGCGGCTTGCTCGGCCGGCCGGTCGAGCTCGTCTTCTACGATGACCAGAGCAGCCCGGCGAACGTGCCGCCGATCTATACGAAGCTTCTCGACGTCGACAAGGTGGACCTCACCGTCGGGCCGTATGCGACCAACATGGTGGTGCCGGCGCTGCCGGTCCTGATGCAGCACAACCGGGTCACCGTCGGCATTCTCGCCGTCGGCGCCAATCGCGAATTCAAATACCCGAAATATTTCGCGATGATCTCGGCGGGGCCCAACCCGCGGCTGGCGTTCTCGGAAGGCTTCTTCGCGGTGGCGATGGAGCAGAACCCGAAGCCCAAGACGGTGGCCATCACCGGCGCCGACGCCGAGTTTGCGCAAGTGTCCATGGACGGTGCGCGCGAGAACGCGAAGAAGGTCGGCCTGCAGATCGTCTATGACAAGGCCTATCCGCCGACCACGACCGACTTCGCGTCCGTAATCCGGGCCGTTCAGGCGGCCAATCCCGACATCGTCTACAACGCCGGCTATCCGCCGGACACCATCGGCATGGTGCGCGCGGCCAACGAGGTCGGCCTCAAGACGAAGATGTTCGGCGGCAACATGATCGGGCTCTTGGCCACCACGTTCCGCATGCAGCTGGGGCCGCTCTTGAACGGCATCATCAGCACGGCGGACGTGTTCGTGCCGGCACCGAGCTTCAACTTCCCGGGCTCACAGGAGCTGCTGGCGAAATACCAGGCGCGCGCCGCCGGCGAGGGAATCGATCCGTTCGGGTTCAACTTCGCGCCGTTCGGCTACGGCGCCTTGCAGGTGCTGGCCGAAGCGGTCGAGGGGACGAAGAGCCTGGATCAGGACAAGATCGCGGATTACCTCCACACCAAGACGCTGCACACCGTGGTCGGTGAGATCAATTACGGGCCGGAAGGTGAATGGACGAAATCGCGGGTCCTGGTCAGCCAGTTCCAGCATGTCACCGGAAACGACGCCGATCAGTGGAAGCAGCTCGGCAAGCAGGTGATCCTGTGGCCGCCGGAATACAAATCCGGCAACCTGATCTATCCCTACACCGACGCAAAGAAGTAGCTACGCGGCGCGCACCGGGCCGAGGATCCGGCGCAGCTCCTTGTCGTTGTCGCGCAGGCGCGACAGCCAGGCGCTGCCGATCTGGCGGAGCCAGAGGAGTGCCGCGGCGTCGGCGGGATTGACCGCGAATTTGCGCTCGATCTCTTCGAGGGCCCGGCTGTCCGTCTCGACATAGGGTGCGAATCCCGCGTTGCGGCGATGAGCGTCGAGCAGGGCCCGGAATTTCGCGCACGGCTCGCACCTGGGCGCTGTCGTCGCTTCGAAGGGCGACAGGGCTTGTCCGGCCAGCGGCGGGCGCGATGTCGGGCTGGGCGGCGTCCGGCGCGTCGTCGGCAGGCGGCGTCGAGAAGTCCGGAAGGCTGGTCGCTTGATCCATCAGCGCCCGGATCGTGCCCTCGAGGGCTGCGATCTCGTCAAGGGTGGCCTTGTCGGCGGATGCGGCAAAGCGCGGTGCCAGCAAGGCGGTCCGCATGGCCTCCAAAGCTCGCAGCTCAGTACTGAGGATGTCGCGGCAGCCGAGCGGCAGCACGCCGTCCTTGGACATGCGGGCGAAGAACGCGCCGAGCGCCTTGAGCGTGGGCCGAAAGATCATCTGCCACAGGCTGTAGAAGCGTTCCTCGAGCTCCTCGCGGCGCTCGCTCACGACTTCTTTCAGGTATCCCTCGATGATGCTGCAGAAGGATTCAAACTCGCCGACCTTGCGGCGGAATGCGTTGTAGTTCCCGAAGCTGCGGAAGTTCTCGTCGCGCTCGGCATTGAGCGCCTGCAGCATGATCTCGCGCGCCTGACTCCCCAGCCGAGCCAGCATCTCGATCTCGGCATCGCCGCCGCGCAAACGGCGCTTGTCGCCGGCGATATGCGGGCGCTTCGAGAGCGGTTGTCGGGTTGTCATAGGAGCCGGCGCTTGCCTCTGTCCACGGACGAGCCGCGGATCCGTCGAGGCGTCACGATGCGCCCGATAGATTGAGATTGCGTAAAAAGCGGACCGAAACCGCACCCTCTGATATGTTGAAATGCGTAAGCGCAGTCAGCGGACGGGCTTCGAGTGCGGCCGTGGGGCCCCGCCGAGGCTTGATCTGAGACGTTAAACACTGGGGGAGACATGTCCGAAGCGAAACGACAGGGGCCGATGATCCGGCGCATCGTCACCGGCCACGACGCAGCTGGCAAGGCGGTGGTCTGGATGGATGGCCCGGCCGGCAATCATAAATTCCCGAACGATAAAGCGACCTCGACCCTGATGTGGGTGACGGACGAGACGCCCTGCGACTTCACGACCGAAATCGATGCGGGCCAGCGCGTGCTGGGCACGCCGCCGCCGGCGGGCGGCACCCGGTTCGCGATCATGGAACTGCAACCCGGCGCTCCGCCGCGGATACACCGCACGGATACGATCGACTACGTGATCTGCCTGTCCGGCGAGGTCGAGATGGACCTGGACGATTCGACCGTGAAGATGAAGTCCGGCGACGTGATGATCCAGCGCGGCACCAATCACGGCTGGGCGAATCGCAGCAACGCGCCGGCGCGCCTGGCGTTCGTTCTGATCGACGGCCAGCCGAAGCGCCCAGGATCTCTGACGTAAGGAGCTCGCTGACTAAGCGGGGCACAGGGGAGGAAAACATGGAGAATGCCGACACCTCGTCGAAACTCTTGGTCCCGGCACTGCGGCCGTTCTACGACGTCGTCGTGCCGTTGGCTTGGCCGCTCATCCGCCTGGCGGTCGGCTGGAACCTGATCGTCCACGGCTGGGGCAAGATCATGCGCGGGCCGGTCGCCTTCGCGCCGGCGTTCTCGCAGATGGGATTCGAACCGGCGGCGCTGTTCTATTGGCTGGCGCTGGCCATCGAGTTCGTCGGCGGGATCTGTGTCGCGATCGGGCTGTTCACGCGCTTCTGGGCGGCTGCCGTCGCCGTCGAGATGGGCATCATCACGCTCGCCTACTGGCCGACCGGATTCTCATGGCTGAGCCGCGGATACGAATATTCGCTGCTGTGGGGTCTGGTGGCGCTGGCCATCGCGCTGCATGGCGGCGGCGCGTATTCGGTCGATCGGAAGCTCCCGAAGGAGCTGTGATCCGGGTCCGCGGCGGTCTGATCGGCGGCAGGTGATCGACGTTCAACGCGGCCGCGGCGCGGAACGAGGTTGGGCCGGCGCGCTGTACACCCACCCCCGAAAACACGCGCAATTCTGCAATTCTTTCGCAAACCGCTGGAACGCCTCGCGAATAAGCGCAAAAGGAATTGCGAGCCTGGTTTGTCGCGACCGCAATTCTGCAATTCTTTTCGTCATAGGATGACGTCCGATGGTCACCCCGGGAACCGGGTCAACGCCTCAACGGTTCCGGGAAGCCTCTGACCCAGCGCGAAAATTCGGCGTCGGACCGTTGACCTGACCGTTGACCGTTGATTTGCAACCCAGCGATACGCAGGCGCCGCCTAGGACGGCGCGGTCTCGATATGCGCGCGGACCGTCTCGTCCTTGACCCAGCCGAAGCGGCGCACGGATTCGACCATCCGGTCGAAGGAGGCGGCCCAATCCGGCGCCGGGCTCGGGCCGCGCAAGCGCTTGACCGCGTCGCGCCCTACCCACGCCGTCTTGCCGTCCGTGTCGACGGTCGCGATCCCGTTCAACGCCATCTGCAGGGCGCCTGACGACAAATCGCCGGCCGCGACGATCTTGAAGCTCTTGAAGTCGTCGGGCGCCTGAAGCTCGACGCCGTGGGCCGTCACCGCGATGATCATGTGCACCTGCTCCCTCGCTCCAGCGGGTTCGCCCATGGTAGGGTCGGCCATGTCCGAAAAGCGAGGGCGATTTTTCCGATCGCGGCCGCCGGTGGAACGGGTGGTGAGGCTCGGCGCGCGTATATTGCGCCACCGCGACCTCTACCATTGGTTCCTAACGTTGCCGCTGCCGGCTGTCGCCGCCGTCTGCGTCACTGCCTATCTCTGCTTCAACGTCCTTTTTGCGGTCATTTATCTGCTGGAGCCTGGAGGTATCGAGAACGCGCGTACGGGCAGCTTCGCCGACGCATTCTTCTTCAGCGTCCAGACCTTCGCCACCATCGGCTATGGCAACATGTATCCGAAGGGGGTCCTCACCAACCTCGTCGTCACAGTCGAAGCCGTCAGCGGGCTGTTCTATTTTGCGCTGATCGCCGGCCTGCTGTTCGCCCGGTTTTCGCAGCCGACCGCGCGGGTCCTGTTCAGCCGCGTCGCGGTGGTGACGATGTATGACGGCGTACCGACCCTGATGTTCCGGATGGCGAACGAGCGCCGCAGCCAGCTTCTCCAGGCGCGGCTGACCGTGACACTGTTGCGCTACGAGCGCAGCCCCGAAGGCATCCCCATGTGGCGTCAGCGCGACCTCGATCTTGTCCGCTCGCGAAGCTCGTTTTTCAGTCTGTCGTGGACCGTGTTTCACAAGATCGACGAGCGGAGCCCCCTCCATGGCCGCACCGCCGAGGACCTTCTGGCCGAAGAGGCGGAGGTCGTCGTCCTTCTCGCCGGCGTCGAGGAAGTTCTCAGCCAGACGGTGTATGCCCGCCACGCCTATGACTGCCGGGATCTTCGCTGGGGCTACCGGTTCGTCGACATCCTGAAGTCGGAGACGGGCGACCAATTGCTGATCGACATGACCCGCTTTCACGACGTCGAGCCGGCACCGCTGGCGGCGGTGCCGGCGGTCAGGCGAGCCGCGGAAAGAGCCTGAGCGCGTTGCCGCGGTCGATCGCGGCGCGCTGCGCATCGCTGTGCAGGTTCGGCGCCGTGTGCACCTTGATCTCCTCGGTGACGACGCGCGCATTGGCGAACGGCCAATCGCTGCCGAACAGGATTTTGTCCGGTGCTGCCACGGTCATCAGGGCGCCCATGGTCGTCGGGCCGCAGGACAGCGCGTTGTCGTACCAGTAGCGCCGCAGCCCGGCGAAGATCTGCTCGCGTGACAGCTGCGGCAGACGCGGGTCGATCATCGGCGAGACCGACAGCCGCCAGGCGAAATAGGGCAGGGTGCCGCCGGCATGCGCCAGGATGAAGCGGATGCGCGGGAACCGGTCCAGTGTCCCGGACATCAGCAGGTTGACCGCGGCGCGCGTGGTGTCGAACAGATACTCCATCATGAAGCCGGGCCAGCGCAGATCGAGCCCCTTGCTCGACGGATGATAGGTCGGGTGGATGAACACCACCGCGTCGCGCTGATTGAGGGCGTCGAGCACCGGGTCAAACAACGGGTCGCCAAGGAACTTCTCGCCGTAGCTCGCGAACAGGCACACGCCCTGGAATTTCAGGGTGTCGAATCCGTATTCGATCTCAGCGACGCCGTCCTTGATATCTCGCAACGGCACCAGCGTGAACGCGCCGAAGCGCTTGGGCCATTTCGCCATCAGCTCGGCCGCGTACTCGTTGCAGCGGCGCGCCAGTGCTCGCGCTTTCGGCACGTCGGTGAACTGGACGCCAGGCTGCGCCACCGAGGTGATCGCGTAGTCGATGTCGTTCGCGTCCATCAGCTCCAGCGCCAGCTCCGGCGTCCAGTCCGGGTAGCGGCCCACGGCGGGACCGGTTCCCGCCTCGTAGACCGCATCCTTGTAGAATGGCGGGATGACGTGGAGATGGACATCGATTCGACGCGCAGACGGCATGGCTATTCCGATCAAGGCTCGAGGGTGATGTTCGCGGTCTTGGCGACCCGGGTCCAGCGGTCGATATCGCCGGCAATGATGCGGCGGAACTCGTCGGACGTGCTGCCGACCGGATCGAGCTCCAGGGCGCCGAGGCGCGCGCGGATGTCCGGTAGCTTCACGACCCGCATGATCTCGTCCTGGAGTTTCGCCACGATCGGTGCCGGCGTTCCGGCCGGCGCGAAAATCCCGCTCCAGCTCAGCACCACCATGTCCCCGACGCCAGCCTCCGCCATGGTCGGCAAATCCGGGAACGACGCCATGCGGGTGGGCGCCGTCACCGCCAGGCCGCGCACCTGATCGGATTTGAGCTGCGCGGCGACCGGGCCCGCGTCGACGATCGCCATCAAGGTTTCGCCGGCGATCACCGACGCGACCGAATCGTTGCTGCCCTTGTAGGGGATGTATTCGATCGGAGCGCCGGTCCGCTGCTTGAACAGCTCGGTTGCGAGCTGGAACGTCGCCGACGACCCGCCGGCATTGACCTTGCTGGGGTTGGCCTTCGCATAGGCGGCCAGGTCGCGGACGGTCCGGATCGGTGCTCCCTTGTTGATCGCCAGGATCAACGGATATGAGGCGACCAGCGACACCGGCACGAAATCGCGCTGCGGCGAATACGAGAGCTTCGCGTACACCGCCGGGTTGACCGCCATCGACGCCATCGGCCCGGCCAGCAGGGTGTAGCCGTTGGGGGTGGCGCGCGCGACATATTCGGTGCCGAGGATCGTCTGGGCGCCCGGCTTGTTGTCGACCACCACCGGCTGGCCGAACGTCTCGGCCATCTTCTGGCCGACCAGCCGCGCCAGGACGTCGTTCGCGCCGCCGGCGCTGGCCGGCACCACGATATGGATCGGACGGCTGGGATAGCCGCGCACGTCGTCGCTTTGGGCGTCGGCTGTCGCGGCACTGGCGATGAGCGCGACCGCCCACAGGATCAGGCGTTGCGGTGCGTGCAATGGTCCTCCCCGGCGGCGATGAGATCGGTCCGATGGGCCCGTCCTTCGAGACGCCCCGCGCCCTCATCCTGAGGAACGAAGTGTCTCGAAGGATGACGAAGGCGCGTGGCTCCTCAGGACGAGGGGCGCCGCTCTGGACAGTTTTGCAGCTTGGCCCGACAATTCCTAGCCTGGAGGAGCCACGATGAACCCACAGCTGGAACAGGCGATCCGCGACGTCGTCGTCGCCAATCGGATTCTCGCCAACGAAGACGTCATCGACGCCTATGGTCATGTCAGCATCCGCCATCCGCTGAATCCCGAGCGCTACCTACTCGCGTGGTCGCGCAGTCCGGAATTCGTCGGGCCGATGGACATCGTCGAATACACGTTGGACGGCAAGCCCGCGACCGACGATCGGCGGCCGCCGTACCGCGAGCGGTTCATTCACGGGGCGATTTACGAGGCGAGGCCGGATATCCAGTCGGTGGTGCACGCCCATGCCGAGGACGTTCTGCCGTTTGGCATCACGCCGGTCCCGTTGCGTCCGGTGATCCACTCCGGCAGCTTCATCGGCGCCAACGTCCCGGTGTGGGACATTGCCGACCAGTTCGGCGACCAGACCAACCTTCTCGTCTCCAACATGGCGCAAGGCCGCGATCTTGCGAAATGCCTGGGCGGCAACGCGGTCGCGCTGATGCGCGGCCATGGGTTTGCAGCGGCCGGCCGGTCGCTGATCGACGTCGTCCGGGTGTCGGTCTATCTGCCGCGCAACGCGCGCGTCCAGATGGCGGCGATGAAAATGGGCGAGGTCAAGTATTTGGCGCAGGGCGAAATCGACGCCCGCTCCGCCGCCGGCGGCTACTACATGCCCAACACGCCCGAAACCATGCGGGCGTGGGAATACTGGGCGCGCCGCGCCGGCTGCGGCGACATGCTGCCCGAGCGCAACTATTCGGACAAAGACATCGCCGACAAGGGGTGACTGACGACGCCGTCCTAGATTGGGCAGCGCAACGCCGCTAGCCTTTCAGTCCGCCATAGACAGCACCCGGGAAGGCATCGACCTGGATCACCGCGTCCCGGGCCCGCGCCGCCAGATCGATGCGCTGTCGCTCATCCGGGCTGATAATCCCGCCCGCGACCGCGCGCTCGGCCAACGTTGCCGCAGGTTCCGCCTCGAGCGTGCCGCCGCGAGCCGCATCGCGGATCTTTTTCTGGGCGTCGCGGGCGGCGACGACGAGAGCGAGGGCCGCTTCGAGCCGGCCCAGGCCATCTTCCGCGACGTCTGGAATGAAGATGTCGCGGGTTATCCGCTGCCGCATGTCATCGCCATCCAAGAGGCCGTGCGCGACCTGCGCGCCCAGCTCGTCCCGCGGCGGCCGCAGCCGCGCGCCCAGCGGAAAAATCAGCCCGCGGACGATCGCGGCCGCCGGCCGGTTGGGCAGGTTGTCGAGGACGCCGACGAGCGCCTCTTGAATCTTCCACAGCGCGAGGTCGCACGACCATTTCAGGAGTGCCACGTCACCCGCGGGGGACCCGTCGTCATGGAACCGCTTGAGGGAGGCCGATGCCAGGTACATCCACGCCAGCGCATCGGCGAGCCGGCCGCTGATCTTCTCGCGCCGTTTGAGCGCGCCGCCGAGCGTCGCCAGTGCCGCGTCCGTAACCAGGGCGAACGCGGCGCTGAACCGTGTCAGAAGCTGAAAATAGCGCGAGGAGGGCGCGCTGCCGGGTCCTGCCGCCAGTTGTCCGGCGGTGAGCGCCAGGAGCAGCGACCGCAACGCAGTGCAGCACACAAAGCCGATATGTTTGAACAGCGCTTTGTCGAACAGCACCAGGTCGTTCTTCTCGACGGCGCGCATTTCGTCGCGAACGAACGGATGGGAGCGGATCGATCCCTGACCGAAGATGATCAGCGAGCGCGACAGAATATTGGCGCCTTCGACGGTGATGGCGATCGGTGCTGCGACATAAATCCGCGACAGCATGTTGCGCGGGCCGCGGCAGATGCCGGCGCCGGCGACGACGTCCATCGCGTCGGTGACGCACGCGCGCATGCCGTCGGTGAGATAGGCCTTGACCACGGCGGACAGCACGGCGGGCTTTGCGCCGGCGTCGACGGCGCCGCAGGTCAGCACCCGCGCGGCGTTCATCAGATAGGCATGACCGGCGATGCGGGCCAGCACCTCCTCGACACCTTCCAGCCGGCCGATCGGCAGATTGAACTGCTGACGTACCGAGGCGTAGGCGCCGGTAATGCGGGCCGCCGTCTCGACCGCCGCGACCGACAGGGCGGGCAGCGATATCGAACGTCCCGCGGCGAGACATTCCATCAGCATGCGCCAGCCGTGGCCGATTCCGCCGCGGCCGCCGATGATGAACTCCAGTGGCACGAACACGTCCGTGCCGGTGATCGGTCCGTTCTGGAAGGGCACGCCCATCGGATCGTGGCGGTCGCCGATGCGGATGCCCGGCGTGCCGCGGGGAAGCAGCGCGCAGGTGATCCCGAGATCCACGGCATCGCCCAGCAGACGGTCGGGGTCGTGCATCCGGAAGGCCAGGCCGATCACGGTGGCGACCGGGGCGAGCGTGATATAGCGCTTGTTCCAGTCGAGACGGATGCCGACGATCTCTTTGCCGTCGAAGGTCCCGCGGCACACGATGCCCGTACTGCGGATCGAGGCTGCGTCGCTGCCGGCGTGCGGCTCGGTCAGCGCGAAACACGGGATCTCCTCGCCCACGGCGAGACGGGGCAGAAAATAGTTCCGTTGCACCTCGGTCCCGTAGTGAAGAAGCAGCTCCGCCGGTCCGAGGGAGTTCGGTACCATCAGGGTGCAGGCGGTCGTGATGCTGCGGCTGGAGACCTTGACGACGACCGCCGAGTGCGCAGCCGCCGAAAACCCAAGCCCGCCGTATTTCTCGGGAATGATCATTCCGAAGAAGCGCTCGCGTTTCAGGTAATCCCAGACCTGCTCCGGCAGATCGCGGATCTGAGTGATCTGCCAGTCGTCGACCATTCGGCACAATTGCTCGACCGGTCCATCGAGGAACGCGCGCTCGCGCTCCGACAGCGGTTGCGACTGGAACTTGAGAAGCTTTCGCCAGTTGGGGCGTCCGGAGAACAGCTCGCCGTCCCACCATACGGTGCCGGCCTCGAGCGCCACGCGCTCCGTATCGCCCATCTGCGGCAGATGCGCGCGCACGAGCCGCATCGCCGCGGCTGAGAGCAGCGATCGGCGGAGAGGCGGGATGCCGAACAGCGCGGCGGCGGCGAGAGCCGCCACCACGGCGACCGAGAACGCGACCGGCATCTGCACGCCCGACACCGTCCACGCCGCCAGTGCCAGGCCGGCGGCCATAGTCCAGGCCCAGTACCCGCGGCCGCGGTACAGCAGCACGAGGAAAACCGCGACCGCGGCGACCGAGAGGATGACGGGTGAGGTCGGCGTCGCCATCGTTCTAATTCCGCAGCGGCTTACCGGTTTTCAGCGTGTGCGCGACGCGCGCCAGGCTCGCCGGCTGACGGGCAAGCGCGATCAGGCCGTCTCGCTCGAGTGCCAGCAGGTCGTCCTCGCTCACCGTGGCCGTGATGTCGGTGTCGCCGCCGCTGAGGACCGTCGCCAGCTGCTTGCCGACGACGACGTCATGCGGCGTCGCCTTTCCGGTCCGGCGCAGCCCGTCGACGGCCAGAGACAGCGCGGCGAATGCCGTCTTGCCGGGCATGGCGACCGTCGGTTTCTCGGGAGGCGCATAGGTCTGCGCCAGGGCGAGCGCCTTGGCCTTGGCGTCCGCCAGCAGCCGGTCGCGGTTCATGGTGACACCGTCGCCGGCACGCAGGAACATCAGGTCTTTCGCCTCAGCGGCCGATTTGGCGACCGTGGCCATGCCGATGGTCTCGAACGCCTTGATGATGGGCGGCATGGGGCCGCCCGGACGCGCCTTGGCGCCGAACCAGCGCAGGAGCAACTCCTTGCATCCGCCCCATCCCGGGATGATGCCGACGCCGGTCTCGACCAGCCCGACATAGGTTTCGGCGTGCGCCTGCACGGCGTCGCAGTGAAGAAGGATTTCGCAGCCGCCGCCCAACGCCAATCCGGACGGCGCGCCGACCACCGGGAACGGCGCATATTTGAGCTGCTTGTAGATGTCCTGGCCCTGGCGCAGCAGGGCGCGGATCGCAAACCAGGCGCGGAGCCGCGCCGCGATCAGCAGCAGGCCGATATTCGCGCCGACCGAGAAGTTGTCGCCCTCGTTGTAGATGACCAGAGCCCGGTAGCGATCGGCCACCAGCCGCACCGCTTTACCGACCATCAGCAGGGATAGCGGATTGAGTGAGTTCATCTTGCTGTGAAATTCGAGGCACAGGACGCCGTCTTCGATGTCCCACAGGCTCGCCGAGTGGTTGCGGGCCACGGGCCGCTTGCGGCGCTTGATGTCGGCGAGCAGCAGGACGCCGTCCGGCCGGACGACGTCGCGATAGACGCCGTCGACGGTGAAGTGCTGGAGCTGCCCGGACACGGTCCGATAAAATTTTCGCCCGTTCACGTTCCGCAGAAGATCGGGCACCGGCAGGCCGGCGTCGCGGAGGCGAGCCGCGAACCAATCGGTGCCGAGCCGGTCGATCAGCTCGAACGGGCCGCCGCAGGCCGCGTTTGCGCGCCTGAGCCACGCTGGCCAGCGCCGCCTTGCGCGTCGCGCGGTAGGCGCCGCTGGTCAAGTCGATCGCTTCTCTGGCCTTGCCGGGATCGTCCGGCTTCAGGCGATAGAAGCCGCCCTTGCCCTTCCGGCCGGTATAGCCCTCGGCGATCATTTTCTTGATCAGGGCGGGTTCGCGGAACACCGCATGGAAGGGATCCTCCTTCGGCAGAGAGGCGGCCATGCTGCCGAGCACGTGCGGCATCAGGTCGAGGCCCACCATGTCGAGCAGTCCGAACACGCCGGTCTTGGGCACGCCCATTGGCCGGCCCAGGACCGCATCTGCCTCTTCGACGGTGAGACCCGCCTCCATGGCGTGGAGGACGCTGCATTGCAGCCAGTAGATGCCGATGCGGTTGCCGATGAACCCGGGCGTGTCCTTGCAGCGAACCACCGTCTTCCCGAGGCGCAGGTCGGCGAAGCGGCTGATCGTCTCGACCGCGTCTTTCCGGGTGCGCGCGCCGGCGGTCACCTCCAGAAGCCGCAGATAGCGCGGCGGGTTGAAGAAATGCGTGATGAGGAAATCCGCCGCGAAGCTGTCCGGCATGGTCTCGACGAGGGTCGCCAGCGGAATCGTCGAGGTGTTGGACGAAACGACCGAGCCGGGACGGCGGGCGCGCTCGATCTTCTCGTAAAGCGTCCGCTTCAGGTCGACGCGCTCGACGATCGCCTCGATGATCCAGTCGCAGTCGGCGATGCCGGCGATGTCGTCATCGATGTTCCCGGGCGTGATCAGCTCCGCGTTGCGGCGGTGCATGAGCGGTGCCGGCTGCATCTTGAGCAGCCGATCCACGGCGGCGATGGCGATCGTGCTGCGGCTGGGCCCGTCGGTTTTGGCGATATCGAGCAGGCGGACCTTGATCCCGGCATTGGCGACGTGGGCCGCAATGCTGGCACCCATCACCCCGGCGCCGAAGACGGCAACGTTGCGGATCTCGGTCACCCGACGGCCTCGAGCACGGTGGCAATCCCCTGGCCGCCGCCGATGCATTGGGTGGCGAGGGCGAAGGTGCCGCCCTCGCGGCCGAGCAACGCCGCCGCCTTGCCGGTGATGCGGGCGCCGCTGGCGCCCAGCGGATGGCCGAGCGCGATCGCGCCGCCATCGAGGTTGACCTTGGCGGCGTCGAGGCCGAGATCGCGCAAGACCGCGAGGCTCTGCGAGGCAAAAGCTTCGTTGACCTCGCTGACATCCATGTCCGCGACCGAAAGCCCGGCCCGCTGCAGCGCCTTTTGCGACGCCGGCACCGGCCCGATGCCCATGATCTCGGGCGCGCAGCCGGCCACGGCGATGCTCCGGATGCGCGCCAACATCTTCAAGCCGTGCGCCTTCGCGTAGTCCTCGCTGCAAACGAGCGTCGCCGCCGCCCCGTCGGTCAACGGCGACGACGTGCCGGCGGTGACCGTGCCATGCTCGTCGAAGGACGGCTTTAAGGCGGCAAGGCCCGCGGGCGAGGTGTCGGACCGGATGCAGCCATCGGTGCCGACCGTGGCGCCGTTGACGGCGATCGGGATGATCTCCTCGGAGAATTTTCCATCCTTCTGCGCCTTCGCGGCGCGGGCATGGGATTCGACCGCGAAAGCCTCCTGCTGGCGCCGCGTGATCTGATATTTCGTGGCCACGTTCTCGGCCGTCTCGCCCATCGAGATATAGGCTTGGGGATACGAGGCGTAGAGGCCGGGGTGCGGCATCGGATTGAACCCCATGATCGGAACGCGGGTCATGGATTCGACGCCGGCGCATATGAATGCCTCGCCGGCGTTCATCCGGATCGCGCCGGCGGCCATGTGGATCGCGTACATGGACGAGCCGCAGAAGCGGTTGACGGTGGCACCGGCGACCGACTGCGGCAGACCGGCGAGGAAGCCGATCATCCGCGCCACGTTCAGGCCCTGCTCGCCCTCCGGGAATGCGCATCCGACGATCAGATCCTCGATGGTGCCGGCGTCGACGCCCGTTTTTTTCAGCAGGCCCTTGACGACCTGCGCCGCCAGCTCGTCCGGACGCACCTTCTTCAGCTCCCCGCGTCCGGCGGGCGTGAAGGGTGACCGGACGTAGCCGGCGATCACGACGCTCTTCATCTTCACACCGTCTTATGTCGGGGCAGGATCCGGTTCGGACTTTATGGAAGCTGCTTCGGCGATGAGGTCTTTTTTCGATATCTTGCCGATCAGCGTCTTCGGCAGCGTATCACGGAACTCGATCTGCCGCGGCATCTCGAACGGCGCCAGCTTGTCCTTGAGGAAATCCCGCAGCTCCGCGTCGGTGAGCGATGCGCCGACGCGCCGCTTGACGAATGCCTTCACGATCTCTCCGCGATGCTGGTCCGGCACGCCGCACACGGCCGTCTCCTCCACGGCGGGGTGAAGGTGGATCGCCTCCTCGACAAGGCGCGGGTAGACGTTGAATCCGCCGCTCTTGATCAGGTCCTTGATCCGGTCGACGACGAACAGATAGCCATCCTCGTCCAGGTAGCCGACATCGCCGGTGTGGAAGCGTCCGCCACGGAGCGCATTGAGGTTGTCCTTCGGCCGGTTGGCGTAGCCGGCCATCACCTGCGGCCCGGTGACGCAGATCTCGCCCCGCTCGCCGGTCCCCAGGAGGCGGTCGGGATCGTCGAGCGAGACGATCTCGATCACGGTTCCGGGCAACGGCAGGCCGACCGAGCCCGGCTTGCCGCCGCCGGTCAGCGGATTGACCGCGCAGACCGGGCTCGTCTCGCTCAGGCCATAGCCCTCGACGAGCCGGCATCCCGACAGCGCCTCGAACCGGCGCTGGATCTCGCCCGGAAGGCCGGCGCCGCCAGAGATGCAGAACTTGAGGCTGGCGAGGTCGTATTTGCCGAGGTCGGGTGCCGCCAGCAGGGCCGAATACATTGTCGGCACGCCCATGAAGATGGTCGGCTTCTCCCGATCGATGGTTTCCAGGACTTCCGCAGTCTGGAACTTCGCCAGCAGGATGAGCTCGGCGCCGATCTGCAGGCTGAGGTTCATCACTCCGGTCATCCCGAAGGCGTGGAACAGCGGCAACACGGCAAGCGATTTCTCCTGGCCGCGCTTGACGCCCACCGCCCACATCGCGATCTGGGCCGCGTTGGCCGACAGGTTGGCATGCGTCAATTGTGCGGCCTTCGGGAACCCGGAGGTACCGCCGGTATATTGCAGGACGGCGACGTCCGTCGCGGGGTCGATCGCGACCGGGGCGAATGCGCCGTCGTTGTCGATCAGGCGTTCGAACAGAACGTGACGGTCGTCGTCGGGGATGCTGGCGACCTCGTGTCCCTTGAACAGACCGAACAGGAGCTTTTCGGTGAACCGGAGCGCGCCGCTGATGCGGCAGACGACAATCTTGTCGACAAGGCCGCCGTCTCCGACCCGCGCCGCGACTTTATCGTAGAGACCCTTCACGTCCAGCGTGACGAGGAGACGGAGGCTGGAATCGGCGATCTGCTTCTCGATCTCGCTCTCGCTGTAGAGGGGATTGATGTTGACCACCATGCCGCCGGCCTTGAGCACGGCGTAGAAGCAGATCACGGCATAGGGGCAGTTGGGCAGCATCAGGCCGACCCTGGTTCCCCGCACCACGCCGAGCGCTTGAAAACCCTTCGCGGCGTGGTCGATCAAGTCGCCGATCTCACGGTAGCGGTAATGCTTGCCGCGGAAGGTCACGCAGGTCTTTTCGGCGTAGGCCTTGACCGCGTCATCGAGCAAGGCGGTGAGGGGCTTGGGCGCGATCGCGGCATTCCAGTCGACACCCTTGGGATAGGACTTCTCCCACGGGTGAGGCCGCACGGCATCGAAAACGGCCGCCGGCGGTGCGGCCAGACTCGCGGCAACCCAGGAGCGCAGCCGGTGCCACAGCCTGGCGACGACTCCACCGCCCGAAGACCGCGGCGAGGTTGCGGGCAGTGCGTCATCCGCCACGGGCGCGGGGAGGACGGCCTTCCCGCTGACCTTGACCGCGACCTGAGCCGGTGCCGGTGCCAGCGAATCCAGGAACGACAGAATCAGATCCTGTGTTTCGCCGACGTTCTCATACAGAATCCCGTGCCGCGGCGACGCGATCATATGCCGCGATTTCTGCGCCGATCCGAGTTTCGCCAGGATCAGGGCTGCGCTTTCCGGATCGACGACGTGGTCGTCGGTGCTCTGAAGGATCGTGACCGGACAGGTGACTTGGGGCAGACGGCGCTCCAATTCGTCGGCGACCCGGCGAAGCTCGAACAAGCCGCGGATCGGCATGTTCAGATAATTGATCTGTGGATGCTCCGATTGGTTAGCCCGGAACGGCATGAGTCCTTCGAGCGAGGAGATCCACTTGGTCAGCGTGTTCAGGCCATGGATGAAGGGGACGAAGACCAGGTTGCGGTTGCGGAACTTGACCGGGCTCGAGATCGCCGCCACGCCGGCGAGGCCGGGCGGCTTCTCGGCCGCAAGGTGCAGGGCCAGCGAGCCGCCGGTGGAAAATCCGATCAGGCAGACCCGGGGCGCCAGCAGGGACATGATTTCGTACCCGCGCCGCACCGAGCCGAGCCAATCCTGCCAGGACCGATCGCGCAGGTCCCAGGGCGACGTGCCGTGGCCCTTCAGCCGGACCCCGACCACCCGATAGCCGAGGCTGGCCAGCCGCTCGCCGAACGTTTTCACCTCCGCCGGCGAGGCGAGGAACCCGTGGACGAGGACGATGCCGAGGTCCTTTGCCTTGTCCGGAACCAGCAAGAAGGGGCGGCCGCTCTCCGTCGCTGTTTCCTTGTCGTTGATGGCCGCATAGCGCGGGCCGGAATAGCGCTCCGCGGACCATGTGTAGGCGCGGACCTCGTCATCGTAGAGCGATCGCGCCAGCCACGATGCATCGAGCGCGACCGGCGCCGCCGCGAGCCCGGCTTGGATCGCTTGGTCGACGGCGCGGCATGCCGGTCCCACCGGCGCGATCTCATTGGCGTAGACCAGGACGACGTTTTCAAGCCGCGGGTCGCGGGTGCGGCCGTTCTGCCGAAGCTTGGGGAGGAACCGGTAGCGATCCGGCTCCGCGTCCTCGATCAATCCGGACGCGCTTGCCGTGGCGACGAATTCCTTGATCAGATTGGAGGTGCCGTCGTGAATGCCGTCGTAGACCTCGGGATCGAGCAGGCTTCGATGCAGATGAACCGTCGTTTCCTGCTGCACGTTCTTGAACGCCGCGTAGAGCAGCCGGTGGAAGCGGCCGCGTTCGATTTCCGTCATGCCCTGATCGAGCAGCTTGAGGATCAGTCGCGACGCGAGGTGATTGAGGTTGACGGTGACGTGGTCGTACATCTCCCGCATGCCGACGTCGCGCAGGCGCTGGGTTTCGCGCCGCATTGCGGTCGCGAGCATCCGGTCGACCCAGCGCGCGTCCGTCGTTTTCATGGCGAACAGCTCGGGCAGGCTGTCGATCTGTTCGAACATCCGCTTGAGCATCACCCGCTCGAGCAGGGTCCACGGGATGTCGGGATGGATCGGATTGCCGAAGCGGATGTCCATGTCCGTGCGCTTGAGCAGCAGATTGCCCTCGACCAGCAGCTCTTCCTGGGCGCGCTCCCCGAGGTCGTGGCCGAAGATCTCCGCACCTTTGCGCAGGATGTTGTCGCCGGCGTGGATCGGGAAGAAAGTGATGTTCGCGGGTACGATCAACGTCGGCTGCCGCGCCGCCGCGATGAGCGCATCGATCCCATCCAATCCCAGGGCATCGACCCACCGCCGAAGCCGGGCCGTATCGCCCGCCGCATGCACCGAAAGGATACGCTTCTTGAACAATTCGAGGGTGAGAGCGGTCGCGGCGGGACCTTGATGGTGCTTGCGGCCTATCAGCGCTGACGGTGAGAAGATGTTGAACTGCCCGTTGTCGTCGACCACCTGCCGATCCTTGATCATCCCGCCTTCGGGAAAGAAGATGATCTTGCGGCCACGCAGGATTTCGGCGGCCAGGAACGGCAGCAGGCCGGGGTGGGTGTTCGGCACCGCGCCGACGCTCCACAGGAATTTCGCAAAGCCTTCGTTGGCGTCGAAGAGCTCGTGCGTTGCGACGCAGCGGCAGAAAGCGCTGGTCGCCTGGTAGATGAAGTATTGCGGGATGACGGTTTCGAAGCGCGCGAAGTGATTGAAAAGAAAGATCTGGCCGGATTCGATCTGGCTGTTGTGGCCGTGAACCTTGATGTTGATTCCAAGACGATGGCGCACGAGCGAGAAGGCCCGCACGCACCATTGGTAGCGGGCTTCATTGATCGCGAGTTCCGGACTACCGCTCATGCCGACCGTCCGCGCTGTTAGTCCGCCCCGAGTCGTCATCCGCATGAGTAGGTTACCGTGTTTGTGTTAAAAATATTTCACGGATGTCTCGGCGTTCGCGGCGGCTGAAGCAGCCGATCTCGCATCTGCGAGCGAATGCTGCATTGCGGTGAAAGGGGTCTCGCATGGCACCACGATTGCCGATCGCCAGTCTCGGCAGCCACGATGTGACGAATCAGCCGCCGCCGTTGCCTGCACACAACTTGTTTGACGGCGATCTTATTCTCAGGACGGCGCTCGATCGCGAAGGGGCGGCGTGGGCCGCGGACCGGGTCCGGGCGTTCGGGGCGGCGCTGGGGGGCGACAGGGTGGCCGAGCTCGCGGATGCGGCGAACCGCTATCCGCCCGAGCTCCGCGCGTTTGACCGGTTCGGCCATCGCATCGACGAGGTCGCCTACCATCCGGCCTACCACGAGCTTATGGCCTTGGCCAAAAGCCACGAAGTCCATTCCATCGCCTGGACGGCGGAGAAGAGCGGTGGGCATGTAGCGCATATGGCGCTGGAGTACCTGTTAGTCCAGGCGGAGGCCGGAATCTGCTGCCCGATCACCATGACCTACGCGGCGCTGCCGACACTCCGCAAGCAGCCGGATATCGCCGCGGAGTGGCAGGCGCGGGTCACGGCCGCCGCCTACGACCCGCGCTCCATTCCCGCCGCCGAAAAGACAGGCGTGACCGTCGGCATGGCGATGACAGAAAAGCAGGGCGGCTCGGACGTACGCGCCAACACCACGCGCGCCGTTCGGCTGAGTGCCGCGGGGGAATTCGAGCTGACCGGGCACAAATGGTTCTGCTCGGCGCCGATGTCGGATGCCTTCATCACGCTGGCTCGGACCGAGGCCGGGCTCACCTGCTTCTTCGTGCCGCGCTGGAAACCGGACGGCACGCGCAACCGGTTTTTCATCCAGCGCCTCAAGGACAAGCTGGGCGATCGCTCGAATGCGTCGTCCGAAATCGAGTATCATCAGACCTGGGCCCGCCTGATCGGCGAGGAGGGACAGGGCGTGCGCACCATCATCGAGATGGTGCACCATACGCGCCTCGACACGGCGCTGGCCGCCGCCGGGATGATGCGGCAGGCCGTCGTGCAGGCGGTTCATCACACCTCGCATCGGTCGGCGTTTCAGAAGCTGCTGGTGCAGCAGCCGCTGATGCGCAACGTACTGGCGGACATGGTTGTCGAATGGGTGGCCGCGACGATCATGGCGGCGCGGGTTGCGCGGAGCTACGACGAAACGCCGGCGGATCCGGCGGCTGCCCGCTTCTCCCGCATTGCCGTGGCCGTCGCCAAGTATTGGATCAATAAGCGGCTGCCCAACCTCGTGTACGAGGCGATGGAATGCCACGGCGGCTCGGGATACGTCGAAGAGTCGGTTATGCCGCGGCTCTATCGCGAAGCGCCGGTCAACAGCATCTGGGAGGGCTCGGGCAACGTCATCTGCCTTGATGTGCTGCGCACCATGGAGCGCGAGCCCGCGGCGACCGAGGCGCTCCTCGCCGAGATCGAAGCGGCGCGCGGCGGCGACCGGCGGCTCGATCGGGCTATCGACCGGCTGAAGGCGGAAATCGCCGACAAAACGAACCGTGACATGCGCGCACGCCGGCTCACCGAATTGATGGCGGTCGCGGTGCAGGCCGCACTTCTGGTGCGGCATGGCCCGGTGGCGGTTGCCGATGCGTTCTGCGCCTCGCGGCTGGACGACGATTGGGGATGGACCTACGGAACATTGCCGGCCGGCGTCGCGTTCGACGACATCATCCGGCTCGGGCGGGTCGGTGACTGATCGGCCACCACCAAGGCGTCGCGTAACTTGGGTGGGGGCCGGGCTCCGCTGCCCGAGCGCAGCTATTCGGACAAAGACCTCGCGGATAAGGGGTGAGCGGGTAGTCCGGGTCTGCGAGCCGCCGACGACTACAGGAACGAACGAATACTTTGCACGCTGTAAGTCTTGTGCTCGCTCGTCAGTTGCCGCGCCCGGACGAGGGCCGCCGCGTCGTCACGTGCCCAGACGAGCGATGTCATGGGCGCGCTCTCCCACGGCTCCGGAGGAAATTCGGAGTCGCGGACAAAGTCGACGATCCACGCCTTGTCCTTGCGCGACGGCGGAAATTCCGACGTCACCTGGATCTCGGGAGAAGGCGGTGGCGGCGACTTGGCCAGCAGCTGGTGCCGACCCTTCTGTCCGCGCATTGCTGCCTCTGCATTGTCCTCGACGCGTTTGATCTCATCGTCGAGCTTTTGAATGGTCTCGATACCGCTCAACAGCTTTTGTCCGGCAGCAGCCAGAGTCAGCCGAACTTCGCTCGTTCGCCGCTGGCTGATCTCCCAGTCGCCCTGTAGACGCGCCAAAGCGGAGAGCAACCAGACGGTAAGTCCGGCGTACAGCATGACGAGGAGGATCGTGTTCAAGCCGCGGCCTCCTGGAGAGCGGTGGGCGCCTGTGTCTCGACGGCAACCAATTCACCCACATCGTAGCCCTGCTCAAATTGAAATTGCTTCGCCACGGTTCGCCGGGCCTCTTCGCTGTCATACGCCCAGACGTCGATAAAATTTTTACAGGTCCAGATTATCCGCTGTGATGCGTCGGGCGCGGCTGGCAATTGTTTCGAGACAGGAGCACGGAAGTGGACGCCAATGTCCGTTTCGCCGACCATGTGTATCAACGTCGGGAAGACCTTGCGCGAACTCTCGAAGGCCTTATCGGCTTCCCGGAGGTCCGAGAGCTGCTGCTCGGCGTCGTCAATTGCGGCGATCAGGCCAGCGCGTCGCGCGGCGATGCGCTTTTTCGATTCCTGCAGGTCGGCATAGGTCTGCCGGAGCGTGGCTTCAAGCGCCACGCGACGGCGGGTGTTCAGCACATAGTCTTTCCCGATGAACAGGAAGACCTCTAGGGCGACGCTGACCACGAACAAGGCGCTAAGGATCATGGGCTATGCGCACCCCTATAGTTCCCCTGCGCCTGCCTGGCTCTTACAGGCGAGATCGGTCCGAGAGCCAGCGGCCATGCATCTACCGACCAGCACGGCGATCGAGAACGACGCGATGAGCCAAGTGACGAGCCCAACAACTATCAAATGCCACGGCATCGAACGTACCGAACCTCAAGGATAGCGCAGAACAGAAGTTAATAGGGTGAGGCGAATCAATTAAAACGCCGTTAACCGAGACGCATTTAAAGTGAATATTGCGTTTAACTTTAGACTATGACTTGGGTCAATAAGCGCATGCGCATTTTGCACTCGACAACGCGGTCGCTCGCTTTAGCATCCGCATACGTTGCGACGTCCCGTCGCGCGGCGGGTCCTAACCTTCGTTTCAATTGCAGGCCCGAGCTCGTCAGTAAAATCGGCAATTTCAGTTTTTGGTTAAGTGCCTGCAAGAACCTGCGACGAAGAGTAACGCGGCTACGGAGAACCCCATGACCGTATTCCTCGCGTCGGTGCCGTTGTTGAGCGAGCCATAAGCGTCGTTATGTCAGACGAGGCGCATCGCATGTTGAGCCAAGCGAGGCACCGCGCGGTTATGTCCTGCTATGAATATTGGCTCCGAGCACGCGACCGGTCTGGCCGACACCTTCCTGGCCGACAGCACCTCGATCCGGTCGAAATGGCGAGCTTTCTGCCGCACGTCGCGCTGCACGATATCGTGCGGGACGGGGGCCATCAGCGCTTTCGCAACCGGCTGATCGGCACCCGCGTTGCGGAGATTCTCGGCCGTGATGTCACTGGCATGTACATCGAGCACACCGGATGGCTAGAGAATTTCGATGAGCTCTATCGGCGCTTCTCGATCGTCACTGATGAGAAGGTGCTTGCGTACGGGGTCTCTCCCTCGCCTGCGAAGGAACTGGAGTTTATGGACTATGAGCACCTCACCCTGCCGCTCGCGGCGGACGGCGAGACGGTCGATATGCTGTTTGGGGTCAGGTGCAGTTTGCCAAAGTCGGAAATGGCGATGACGCACGGGTACTCGACGGCCCCGCTCATTGAGCCGCCGGGGATTTTCGCCGCTTAGAACATCAAAATAGCGACCGAGGCTAGCTCACCAGTTGCGCTACCGTGCCATCGGACGCGCGGCCCTGCGCCCGGTACTGGCCGATCTTTTCCATCAGCGGCGCGTCTGAAACGGCGTAGAGGACGGCATCGCCGCGGCCGGTGTTGATGTGCCGGCGCCACAGGAAGTTGGGCACGACGAAGATATCGTTGGTCGTCCAGTCGAAGCGCTGGCCGCCAATCTCGGTCGCCCCCTGTCCGTCGAGCACGACGTACAGCGTGCTGGCGGTCTCGCGCTTGAACCGCGTCTCTTCGCCGGGTCGCAGCAGCTGGGCCGAATAGCCGAGGGTCGGGAAGACGGCGCCGCCGGTCACCGGATTGACGAAATGCAGCGAGATCGCCTCGTAGGGGTCGCCGGCCTCGCCGCGCAGTCCGTCCAGCGTCTTGCGGATCTCCTCGCCGCGGAAATGGATCATCGGGGTGGTCTCGCGGCCGATGCCGCGCTGGTGCGACACGAACGAGGGAACGAGGCCGCCGCGTCCGTAGAGGCGGCCCGAATAGCCGTTGTCGTGCTTCGCGGCCTGGGCGCGCGAGTTGCTCTGGCACTCGCCGTGGAAGTCGTCGTCCAGCCAGATGCAGTCGAGGAACTCCATCAGCGGATAGTCGAGGATGTCCATCCAGACCACCGGCGACGGGTCGTCGTTGCCATGGTCGTGCCAGGTGCCATGCGGCGTCAGGATCAGATCGCCGCGCGCGGCGGCGCAGCGCTCGCCCTCGACGGTCGTGTAGCCGCCCTTCTCGGACAGGATCGTCCGGCTGGCGTTCGGCGTGTGGATGTGCACCGGCGCCACGTCGGCGGGGTTATAGATCGACACGGCGCAGCGGATGGTGCTGGACACCTGCAGGCGGCCGCCGAGGCCGGGATTGGTCAGCAGGAACTGTTGGCGCTCGGCGAACTCGATGGGCGACACCTCTGAGGTGCGGGCGATGTCGGCGATGCGGTCGAGATAGGGCGAGATCTCGGCCCACCGCCAGCGGTGCGGCACCGCCTTCATCTGCCCGGCGCCGGCGCGGCCGCCGGAGAGACGGCCGCTCGCGTCTAGCGCGGTGTCGCGGAACCACGGGCGCTGGGCCGGTGCGTTCGCCTGGGTGCGCAGCCAGATGTTCAGCCGCCCGGCCTCGGCATTCAGCGTCTCCATGGCCTCGCGGGCACCGGCCGGCAACGCGCCGCGGCTTCCCTCGCGCACCTTGCTTTCGAGCGTGGCCATGTTGTCCTCCGCGTTGTCCACCTGGTGGACCATTTTATGGCGTAATTCTCCCGACGGCTATGCCTTAGCGCTTGTTGCCTCGAGACTCGCGGCCATGGCATTCTCGGCCGGGGAGGATTTCGATGAAGTTCGACGGTGAGATCACCGTACCGGGACGGCGCGAGGCCGTCTTCGACAAAGTGCAGGACGCGCGGACCTTCGCCTGGTGCGTCGACGGTGTCGGCGATCTCACCGAGGTCGACGGGGCCCATTACACGGCGACGCTCGAGACCAAGATCGCGTATCTGCGCTTCAGGTTCAAAGTCGCCGTCGAGGTCCTGCGGGTGGAGAGGCCGAACCTGATCGAAGCCAGGATCGAAGGCACGCCGATCGGCGTCGTCGGCCGCCTGAGTGCCACGTCGACGACCACGCTTGAGGATCTCGGCGGTGAGACCCGCATCCGCTATGCGGTCGAGGTAGCGCTGACCGGCAAGCTCGGCTCCATGGGCCAGCCGGTTCTCCGCTCCAAGGCCAAGGACATGGAAAAGAGTTTTGCGGCGAATCTGCGCCGGGTGCTGACGGCGCCGGCGATCGAGGCGGCCCCCACCGAGGCTACGACGTGACCCCTTTCGAGTTGGTCGAGCCGCACTCGCTGCGCGAAGCGGTCGGCGCGCTGAGCGCCGACGATCCATCGGTGCGCGTCGTCGCCGGCGGCACGGCGCTCATGCTGATGATGAAGGCGGGCGTCTTCAAGCCGACCCGGCTGGTCAGCCTGCGCGCGGTCGAAGCCAAGTTCAGGCGCATCGAAATCGATAGCGACGGGGCGTTGCGCATCGGCGCGCTGACGCCGCTGTCCATGCTCGAGCGCTCGCCCGAGGTGAAGAGCCACGCGCCGGCGGTCGTCCACACCCTGAAGACGCTGTCGAACGTGCGGGTCCGCAATGTCGCCACGGTCGGCGGCCATCTGGCGCATGCCGATCCTCACATGGACCTGCCGCCGCTCTTGATCGCGCTCGGGGCCCGCGTCGGCATCATCGGCCCGAGCGGCGAACGCACCGCCGCCGTGGAAGAGCTTTTCGCCGGCTACTACGAGACGTCGCTGGCGCGCGACGAGCTGATCTCGGAGCTTGTCGTGCCGTCGCAAAAGGGACGGCGCGCCGCCTACCTCAAATGCACCACCCGGTCGGCGGATGACTGGCCGGCGCTGGGTGTCGCGGTGGCCCTGAATGATGAAGGTCCGGCGATCGGCAAAGCGGATATCGTGATCAGCGCCGCCACGGAGAAGCCGACGCGCCTGGTCGACGCCGAACGCGTCTTGCAGGGAAAGCGCCTCGACGAGGCGACGCTGCGCCGGGCGGCGGACGCGGCGGCGGCCGAGGCCGTGACCGTCGCCGACGTGCGCGGGTCGGCGGCCTATAAGCGCGAGCTGGTCCGGGTCTATGTCGCGCGCGCGATCCGCCGTGCGTTCGAGCAGGGAGTCGCCCGCGCATGACCATGGACGCTCTTTATCGCGGCAAGCAGGTCGGGCGCTCGGTTCCCCGCATCGAGGGGCGGGCGAAAGTCACCGGCCGTGCCGAGTACATCCACAATCTCCGCCTCCCCGGCATGCTGACCGGAAAGATCTTCCGGAGCACGGTCGCGCATGGGCGGATCAAGCGCATCGACGTCAGCGCCGCCCAGGCGGTCGAGGGTGTGCATCGCGTCGTCACCGGCGAGGACATCCGCACCGTCATTCCCCACCCGTATTATGGCCCCGCCTTTCACGATCAGCCGATCCTGGCCCTCGACAAGGTGCGCTATGTGGGCGAACCGGTCGCGGTCGTGCTGGCCCGCGACCCGCACGTCGCCGAAGCGGCGGCCCAGCTGATCGAGGCGGAGTACGACGAGCTGCCGGCGGTGTTCGACGAAGTCGCGGCGATGACGTCGGCCGCGATCGTGCACGACGTGCTGAAGCCGGCCGGCACGTTCGCCGACTTGAAGCACCTCCAGAACCGGCGGAACACCAATGTGGCACTCGACTATCACCTCCGCCGCGGCGACGTGGACAAGGCCTTTGCCGCCGCCGACCGCGTCTTCGAGCACACGTTCCGCACCCAGCAGGTGCTCCACCTGCCGCTGGAGCCGTTCGTATCGGCGGCCGAGACCAGCGGCTCGACCGTGACCATCCATACCGCCTCGCAGGGACCGTCCTTCGTGCGCATCGAGATCGCGCGCCTGCTCGGCTGGCCGGAGAACCGCGTGCGGGTCAGGACGGCGTATCTCGGCGGCGGGTTCGGCGGGAAGCTCTATATCAAGCTGGAGGCGCTGGTGGTGGCGCTGACCCTGCTCGTCCGGCGGCCGGTCAAGGTGTCGCTGACCATGGAGGAGCAGTTCTATCAGATCACCAAGCACGCGAGCACGTTCCGCATCAAGACCGGTGTCACGGACGGGCGCATCACGGCGCGCCAATGCGAGGTGTGGTGGAACGGCGGCGCCTATGCCGACATCGGCCCGCGCGTGACCCAGAAATCGGGCTTCACCGCCGCCGGGCCGTACGACATCGACAACGTGCGCATCGACTCCTACGCCGTGTACACCAACCGTCCCTCGGCCGGCGCCTTGCGCGGCTTCGGCATCCCGCAGCTCGTGTGGGCGTATGAGAGCCACACCGACATGATCGCCCGCGAGCTCGGCATCGATGCGGTTGAGTTCCGCCGCAAGAACCTGCTGCGCAACGGACGGCCGCAGGCCACCGGCACGATGATGCGCGATGCGGAGGTCGAGGCGGTGCTGGAGCGCATCGCCGCGCGGATGGAGTGGCGCAAGCCCTTCGACCGCGGCAGCGGGACGATCCGCCGCGGCCGCGGCATGGCGATCGGCTTCAAGGCCGTGGTCTCGCCGACCACCTCGGTCGCGATCGTCAATCTTTATGCCGACGGAAGCTGTGCGGTCTATTGCGGCACCGTCGACATGGGGCAGGGCTCCGACACCGCCATCACCCAGATCGTCGCCGAGATGCTGAACCTGCCGCTGGAGGCGGTGACGGTCGTGCATCCGGACACCGACGTGACGCCCTACGACATGGGCACGCTCGGCTCGCGCGGGCTGTACCATATGGGGAACGCCGTCCGCCTCGCGGCGGAAGAGGTCAAGGCCAAGATCCAGGCGCTGGCGGCCGAGCTCGGCCTGCCGCCGGGGACCAACGTGCCGGTGACGGAGCTGTTCAAGAAGAAGTACGGCATGCAGGCCGGCAACATCGTCGGCACCGGCAGCTTCGTCCCGAAATATACCTCGCCCGACCACGAGACCGGGCTGACGCCGGACGCCACCCCGTATTGGATGACGGCCGGCACGGGCGTCGAGATCGAGGTCGATATCGAGACCGGCCAGGTGCGGATCCTGAAGCTGATCAACGTCGCCGACGTCGGCAAGCCGGTCAACCCGAAGATCGTGGAGGCCCAGCTCTCCGGGGCGGCGATCATGCAGCTCGGCTTCACCATGTTCGAGGAGATGCATCTCGACGGCGGTCAGGTGACCAACGCCTCGCTGGCCGACTACAAGATCCCGGGCCTGCGCGACCTGCCCCCGATGGAGAACGAGGCTGTGCCCGCCGAGCAGCACGACGGCCCGTTCGGCGCCAAGGGTGTGGGCGAGTCCGGCACGTTCGGCGTGTCGCCGGCGATCGCCAACGCGATCGAAGATGCCGTCGGCGTGCGCCTGACCGAGCTGCCGCTGACCGCGGAGGCGGTCTACCGGGCGATCCGGCGGAAGCAGAACAAGCCGCTCGAGGTGGATTGAGATGGCCCCCGCCAAGCGCACGGTCCGGTTCACGCTGAACGGCCGGAAAGTCGCGGCCGAGGTGGCGGCGCACCAGACTCTCATCGAGCTGCTGCAGGACGAGTTTGCGCTGTTCGGGGCGCGCGAGAGCTGCGGCCAGGGCTTGTGCGGCTGCTGCACCGTGCTGGTCAACGGCAGCGCCGTGTCGGGCTGCCTCTACCTCGCCGCCTTCGTCGATGGCGCCGAGGTCAGTACCATCGAGAGCCTGGCCTCGGGCGACCGGCTGCATCCGGTGCAGGAAGCGTTCATCGAGACCAACGCGTTTCAATGCGGGTTCTGCACGCCGGGATTCATCCTGATGACGGCCCAGCTGCTCGCGGCGCATCCGGACCCCGACGACGATCAGATCCGGCATTACCTCTCGGGAAATCTCTGCCGCTGCGCCGCCTATCCGGAGATCATCCAGGCGGTCAAGCTGGCGGCGCGCAAGCAGCGCGAAGCGTCCGCCTGAGCTGACTGCAATCATCCGAAAATCCTGCGGCCGGCTGCTCCGCAAAAAGCTCCAAAACGCTCAGATAGCGCGCGCCGCAGCCCACTTGAGTGCGCACCGGCTTATTCGCTCTGGCGGATCGCATGTGACCGGTTTTGCCATGTCTTCCACACGTCACAAGGCGCGTATGATGGGGTTGTGACACGTAACGGGGTGCGGCCGTGGACTCAACCGTCAGTCCCGCCGCTAACCGAACGGCCACGATCTCCATGATGCGGCGCAGTCCTCCTCGCTCGGCGGCCGACTTGATTCCTCCGCATGTCGGGCTTGATGAGCTTCGGGCGCGCGCCGCGAAATGCACGGCGTGCCCCCTCTATGCCAACGCGACGCAGACCGTGTTCGGCGAAGGCCCGGCGACCGCCGAGATGATGCTGGTCGGGGAAACACCGGGCGATCAGGAGGACCTCACCGGCCGACCGTTCGTGGGACCGGCCGGCCGCCTCCTCGACCGATGCCTGGCGGAGGCCGGCATCGAGCGCCAGAAGATCTACGTCACCAACGTGGTGAAGCACTTCAAGTGGACGCCGCGCGGCAAGCGCCGCATGCATGTCAAGCCGAACGCCATGGAAATCCGCGCCTGCCGGCCGTGGATGGACGCCGAGATCGCCGTGGTGAAGCCGCAGGTCCTGGTCTGCCTGGGGGCCACGGCGGCGCGCGCCCTGCTGGGCGCGACCTTCCGGGTCACCCAACGCCGCGGTCAGCTCGTGCGCTCCAACCTCGCCCCGCATGTGATGGCCACCGTCCATCCGTCGTCGATCTTGCGCGCCGCCGACGACGTCCGGGAGGTCGAGATCACGCGCTTGATCGCCGACCTCAGGAAAGCAGCCAAGCTGCTTGGGTAGGCATGTCGCAAAAGTGGCGGGCTGAGCACGGGGCCGGCGTCGCCGCTTTTTGGGCTGTCCTGCGGAACCGCCATCGCCGGTCAATGTTGATTTCTACGGCGGTAGCGAGAAGGCGAGGGCAGGACCATGCGGCGGTTTTTCAAATGGACGGGCATCGTCGTCGGCTCGCTCGCGGCACTGCTCGTCGTATTTGCCGGCGCGCTTTACTTCTTCAACTGGAACCTGCTGCGCGGAACGATCAACGCGCGCGGCAGCCAGACCATCGGCCGCGCCTTCGCCATCGACGGCGATCTCAAGGTCGATCTCGACAGCTGGAGCCCGCGCGTCCACGCCGAGGGCATCCGGCTGGACAATCCGGACTGGGCCAAAGAGCGGCACATGGTCGAGATCAAGACACTCGACTTCCGGATCGATCTGCGTCAGCTCCTGATCGGCCGGATCGTCCTACCCGAACTTACGCTTGATGAGCCGAAGATCGATCTGGAGAAGCCCGACAAGGATCGCAAGAACTGGGATCTGTCGTCGGCGTCGCCGGGCGGGGCCGTGGTCAACACCACTGTCCCGAAGAAGCGCACGCAGATTCCGGTCATTGGCGAGCTCGTGGTCAATCGAGGCGTCATCAAATACGAAGACGCGCCCTCGAAACTGTCGGTGACGAGCGAGATCACGACGGCGGTCGGCACCGGTGGCGACGATCGCCGGAAGATGATCCGCTTTCAAAGCAAGGGCACGGTCGAGAACCAGCCGTTCACGATCGACGCCGCCGGCGGCTCCTTGCTGATCCTCCGCGATCCCAGCACGAAATATCCTCTCGATTTCGAGCTGCGCGCCGGCGCGACGGTGTTCTCCGCCAAGGGTACCATGACCGACCCGGTCCAGATGGCCGGGATCGACATGCAGCTCGACGTCAAGGGCGATAACCTGGCGCATATCTTCCCGTTCACCGCCATCCCGCTGCCGCCGACGCCGGACTACGAAATCAGCGGCCGGCTGAAGAAAGAAGGCGACGTCTGGGCGTTCGAGCAGTTCAAGGGGGCCGTCGGGCACAGCGACCTCAACGGTGACATGCAGTACGATTCGCGCCGCGAGCGGCCGGACATCAAGGCCGACCTGACGTCGAAGCTGCTCGATTTCAAGGATCTCGCGGGCTTCATCGGCGCCGGTCCGGCGAAACAGGATCACCCCGAGGCGGACCAGTCCGAGCGCGTCGTCCCGCGGGTCCCGATCGATATCGAGCGCCTGCGCGCCGCCGATCTCGACGTGCGCTTTCGCGCCCATCAGATCAACGCGCCCGGCGCGCCGCTCGACGACATGGACACGCGCTTCCTCCTGAAAGACGGCCTCCTGACCGTCGATCCGCTGAAGTTCGGCGTCGCCGACGGCACGATCGACGGCAAGCTGGGCCTGGACGGCCGCAAGGACGTTCCGCAGGTCACCACCGACCTGGCGATCCGGCAGCTGAGCCTCAAGCGGTTTCTTGAGAACACGCGGTTCGAGTCGCTGTCGTCGGGGCGGTTCGGCGGGCGCTTCCAGGTCGCGGGGTCGGGGAAATCCCTGGGCGACGTCCTGGGGGCAGGCGACGGCCGCGTCACCGTCAGCATGTCCGGCGGCCAGATCAGCGCTTTGATGATCCACGCCGCGGGCCTCGACGTGGCGAAGGCGCTGGTGCGGGCGCTGGGCACCGACAAGGCCACAGCACTGCGCTGCGCCGCGGCCGATTTCAGGCTCGAGCGCGGCCTGATGACGTCCGATATCTTCGACATCGACACCGAGCTGTCGAACATCTACGGCACCGCCAACATCGACTTCGCCACCGAGGGCCTCGATGTCCGCATCGAAGGCCATCCGAAGAAGCCGAGCCCGTTCGTGGCGCGCACGCCGATCACCGTCACCGGCACGCTGAAGCACCCGAAGGTCGGGCTCGCGGCCGGCGAGATCGGTGTGCGGGGAGCCGCGGCCGCGGCCCTTGCCGCCGCCCTGCCGCCGCTCGCCATCATCCCGTTCATCGAGCTGGGTGTCGGCAAGGACAGCGACTGCGCGGAGTTGATCCGCCAGGCGCAGGCGCACAGCGCCCAGGAAGCGCAATCCCCCGAACAGAAGCAGCTGGATGAACAGCAGGCGGAGGCGCCGCGGCAACAGACACCGCCGGCGAAACCGCCTGAGCCCGACCGCGACCGCCCGCGGTGATCGGCGCGACTCAGCCCGCCCGGCGCGCCAGCGGCAGCGCGAACCACGCCGCCAGCATCAGGGCGGCACTGACTGCGGCGGCGGCGGCCGCGGTGCCGGGATTCTCCAGAACCTTGTCGAGGACGATGTAAAAATCCGCGGCCAGGCTGAAGGCCAGCGGCACCATCGACGCGAGCAGCGCGTAATGCGCGAACTGGAGGACGTCGCTCGTGGCCTCGCCGCCCGTCACCAGCCGGTGGTAGGCGGCGGGCGCCATCAGCAGGATCACCGACAGGCCCACCGCCGCCAGGCCCGCGACGTGGACCAGTTTGTCGGACTCCGGGAGACGCTCGAAGGCATCGGTCAGCACCGCCGCGAACTGGAACCCAAGCAGGGCCTGCACGCCCGGCAGGATGATGCGCGTCTCGCTCATCACGCGTTCGATGCGCTCCCTGAGCGGGGTCGGCTCGGATTTCGGCTGCTGTCGTTCCATGGCGGACATCCATTGTTCGGGTTTGCGCTTGGCCAAGCCGGCGGCATACCAGACGCCCAGCGCCAGCAGCGTGAAGGCTCCGCCGAGCGCCGTGGCTGCGGCATCGCCGGCGGCGCGGCCGATGACGACATACATGCTCAGGCCGATCGCGAGCGCGAAGGGGAGCAACGCCGCCGCCGCCATCCGGTTGGCGAAGATATAGACATGAGCATCGTCGTAGCCCGCATAGGCCAGCCGGTGAAACATGGTCGGCGCCAGGAGCAGCGTCAGCACCAGGATCAGCAGCGCCAGCCCGATCAGGAGCAGCGCCCTCTGCGTTTCGGTTAGCTTGTCGAAGGCCGGATAGAAGAAGGCCTGATACGCGAAGCCGAGCAACACCTGCGTGCCGAGCACGAGGATGCGGGTCTCTTGCAGCGCCAGCTTGACCTTCTGCGGCGTGCCGACGGCTTCGGCTTCGGACGTCTCGCCCGCCTTCACGGCATGCAATGTCTTGAGCACGGCGGACATGGCCGGATGCGGGCCCGCCGTCACGCCGCCCGGCTCAGCGCGCCCGCCGTCGCCGCCGGCGCGCCGGGTAGGCCTGCTCTTCGCCTTGGTCGGTGAGGGTGGGAAATTTGCCCTGGTTCTCGACGGCTTCGATCGGCTCGACCGGCTGGGTACCGGTGACAGCGCGGTCGCGGTCTGCGGTGGCGGGGTTGGACTTCGTCGCGCGGCCCTGATTGTCCTCGATCGCGACCAGTTCACGCGCCATGTCCCAGTGGGCGCTCGCGCGCCCCGCGGGACGGCCCTCGGATACCCAGATGCGGTAGGCGTGGTCGCGAATGCGCTGTTCGAGGTCTTGATCGGTCACCGGTGCCTCCGTTTCTGTCAAAAAACGGAAACAACGGCCGCGTGGTTCCGTCACCCGCCGCCGGATTCGATCATCTTGAGCAGACGCAGCATGTCTTCGGGGATCGGTTCCGAGAGCTCCGCCTCGTACAGGCGTCGCAGCTTCTGATCGAGCCAGGAATTGAAGCGCTCGTCGGGACGGCGCGGCCGTGCGGCGGCCGGATGAGTCCGCCGCGTCGGTCGCCGTCCATATCGATCCCATGAGCGCACGAGCGCCATCTCATTCAATCCATAAATCCCGTTCACGTTCTCAACCAACGAACCCTGCAGTCGGCCCCGCCGTCTGGTCGACGTCCCGCGGAACCGTGTCGAGCCGCACCGCGTTTATTCCCTGACCCTCCCTACAAGTGGAGACCCCCATGCTGAATTGGGCCCTCGTGTTCCTGGTGGTGGCGTTGATCGCCGCCGCATTGGGCTACGGCGGCGTTGCCGCGACCGCAGCCAGCATCGCGCAGACCCTGTTCTTCCTGTTCTTGATCCTGTTCCTGGTGACGCTCGTCATCGGGCTGGTCCGGCGCAATCGTCTTTAGCGCATCATCGCGGCTGGGCTAGCGCCACGACCGCTCCGGCGATCAGGGCCGCTAGCCCGCCCGCGATGTAGACGATCGTTTCATGGGTGTATTTGCCGGTCAGAATCTCCGACAGGCGTTCGATCGGCGCGTCCGTGGCGTTCAGGCCGACAGCCAGAAATACCACTCCCGCGACCGCGATTCCCAAGCCGAGCAGGCGCATCGGATTCATTTTCAAACCGGCCTCCTTCAGCGTCGTCTGACGCCAATTGCGGCGTGCAAAACTCTATGAGTCCAACGAGTTTGGCGGCACAACGGTTCCGCTTCGTGAGCTTCTTATGAAGCTCTGCCCCTTAAGCGCCGTGGCGGCCCGAATCCTTCGGGCGCGCCGCCTCTTCGTCGTGCGGCAACGCACCCTCGCGCGGTATCCCTTCGCGGCGGCTGTTCTTAGGCAAGGGCGGCGTCGCGCCGGCAGGGTCGCGGTCGCGCCGCTCGCTCGCCTTGCTCTTCCGTTTGGCGGTCCTGGTGTTGTCAGCGGTCATGTGCGCTGAGCGCCTCCTCCGAAACGAACACGAAATAGGGCACGGAGTTCCGGACGAGGCATTCGGCGGTACGTAAGTGTCGCGGGAGGAACCTTCGGTCCCTGCGTCCATTTACTCGGGAATGGCCATCCCCAAGCGGTTGCTCGCACCCCGGCGCGTGCGCTCCACCGATGCGCGCGCCCGCGGCGCGGCAGGGCGCCGCGCCGGCGTCCGGTACGGCGGAGCGCGCCTGCGCGCTCGGGCACCGGCCGAGGCCAACATCGAACCCCTGCGCCGGCGATCCCGCTCCGCAAAACGCACGCCGCTGCCGGAGTTCATTCCGCCGCAACTGGCCATCTCGGTGGACCAGCCACCGGTCGGCTCCGGCTGGGCGCATGAGGTGAAGTTCGACGGCTACCGGCTGCAGCTCCATCACCATGACGGCCGCGTCACCGTCATGAGCCGCTCTGGCCTCGATTGGACGGCGCGCTTCCCGGAGATCGCCGCGGCGATGGAGCCGTTTGAGGACACGATCATCGATGGCGAAGCGGTGGCGTTCGCCCATGGCAACGTGCCGGACTTCTCGGCGCTGCAGGTCGCTCTACGGGATGGCCGGACCGAGCGCATCGTCTTTTATGCGTTCGATGTGCTGTTCGTTGACGGCGTCGATCTGCGGCCGCGCGCGCTCGTCGAGCGCAAGGCTGAATTGCACCGCCTGCTCGCTGCGGCGTCCGGGCCGATTTCCTATGTCGAGCACTTCACCACGCCGGGCGACGCGGTGCTTCGGTCGGCCTGCAAGATGGCCCTCGAGGGCGTGGTATCGAAGCTTCTGGATGCGCCGTACCGGTCCGGCCGCAGCCCGGCCTGGCAGAAGACCAAATGCCGCGGCCGCCAGGAATTCGTCGTCGGCGGGTTCGCGCCGGGCAAGCACAAGCACGGCCTGGGGGCTCTGCTCGTCGGCACCATTCACGACGGCAAGCTGGAATATTCCGGGAAAGTGGGGACCGGCTATAACGAGGCGACCGCCTCGGATCTGCTGCCGAAGCTTCAGCGCTCCAGGATCGCGGCGAGCCCGTTCATCGGCCGGCAGCCGGAGAAGGTCAAGGACGTCCAATGGGTCGAGCCGAAGCTGATCGCCGAAGTGGCGTTCGCCGGTTGGACGCATGACGGTCTTCTGCGCCAGGCGTCGTTCAAGGGACTGCGTGACGACAAAACTCCCGCGGAGGTGACCGTGCGACAGGACCCGATTGCGCGCCGCCCGTCCAGTGCCGCCGCCGCTCCCTCCGGTCCTGTCCAGGTGCTCGGCGTCACCATCTCCAACCCCAATAAGGTGCTGTGGCCCCGCGACGGGATCACCAAGCTGCAGCTGGCCGAGTACTTGGCGACGGTGAGCGACCGCATGGTGCGGTTCCTCAAGCAGCGCCCGGTGACCATCATCCGCGCGCCGGACGGCATCAGCACGGCGGGCGACAAGCGCGAGACATTCTATCAGCGGCATGCCGGCCCCGGGACATCGGCGCTGATCCATCGCATCAAGCTGCCCGGCGAGCCGAAGCCCTTTATCTCGATCGATGATCCCCCGGGGCTGATCGCCGCGGCGCAGATGGGGGCGGTCGAGTTCCATCCCTGGGGCTGCACGGCGCGGGACTTGATGCATCCGGACCAGCTCACCTTCGATCTGGATCCGGCCCCCGATGTCGAGTTTGGGCGCGTGATCGAGGCGGCCAAGGAGCTGCGCGGGCGGCTCGAGGCGCTCGGCTTCGCAACCTATCTGAAGACCACCGGCGGCAAAGGCGTGCATGTCGTCGTCCCGCTCAAGCCGAGGGCGGATTGGACGGAGGCGAAGGCGTTCGCCAAGGCGGTCTGCCAGGCCATGGCCGCCGACTCACCGGACCGTTACCTGCTCAACATGGCGAAGAAGCTGCGCCACGGCCGCATCTTCCTCGATTATCTGCGCAACGACCTCACCGCCTCGGCGGTCTCGGCGTGGTCGCCGCGGGCGCGCGACGGCGCTCCAATCGCGGTGCCGCTGGCGTGGGGGGCGATGACGCGGGCATTGGATCCGACGGCATTCGCGATCAAGACGGTGAAGGCGGCGCTGAAGCGCGTCGATCCGTGGGCGGATTTCGACAAGACCCGCGTGCCGATCTCGTCGGCGTTGATGAAAAAAGTCGCGGCCTGATCCTACTCCCTCTCCGCCCTCGGGGGCGGAGAGGCGCGTAGGGCGCCCGCGAAAGCTCCAAAAGCTCCAGTGGAGCTTTCGCAGCCCACGCGGGGTGAGGGTGGGGGGAGCCATCGGCATGCAGGTGGCGTAGGACTTTTGCGCCGCTCACCTCTGATGGGCGTATTTCTTGGCGCGGGCGGGACGGCGCCGGGAGCGGCCGCCCCGGGCGTCGATGAAGCGGCGCGCCCGCGACTCCTGTCCCGCGTCCGCACCCTTGAGGCTCTTGCGCAACGCATCCATGAGATCGACCACGCGCGTGTCCTCGGGCGGCGGCGGTGCGGTGACCGGCTTGTGCCCCTTGCGCTTCTCCTCGATCAGCTGACGCAAAGCGTCCTCGTAGCGGTCGCGGAACAGGCTCGGATCGAACTTGCCCTCCAGCTGCTCGATGATCTTGGTGGCGATCTCGATCATCTTCTTGTCGGGCTTGATGTCGGGGATGTCGCGGAAGAGCGCCGTCCCCTCGCGGATCTCGTCCTGGGTTCTGAGCGTGGTCAGGAGGAAGCCCTTGTGCCGCGGCTCGAGCGCCACGATGCGCTCATGCCAATGCAGCACCAGTCGGCCGAGGGCGATCTTGCCGACGCTCCGCATGGCCTCGCGGATCACCACATAGGCGTCGAGGCCGGCTTTGCCGCTCGGTGTCACGTAGTACGGCGTGTCCCAGTAAATCCGGTCGATCTCCTTCAGATCGACGAACCGCTCGATATCGATCATGCGGGTCGATTCGAGCTTGACCGCATTGATCTCGTCGTTCGAGACCACGACGTACTTGTCCTTGTCGATCTCGAAACCGCGGACGAGATCCTTGCGCTCGACCGGTCCCCGCTCGGGGTCATGGGGGACCATCCGGATGCGGTTGTGCGTGTCCTTGTGCAGCATGTGGAAATGGACGTCGCGTGCCGTCGTCGTGGCGCTGTACAGCGCCACCGGGCAGGTGACCAGGGAGAGGCGCAGATGCCCCTCCCAGATCGGACGCTGAGCCATGCGAGTCCTCCGCCGCTACGGCGCCTTCGCCGCGGCTTCCATCCGGTCCGCCTAGCGCGGTGAGCCGGCCGGCGCCGTCGGAGCGGGCTCGATGCCCATCTGCCCCGGCGCCGGCTGGGTCGGCGACATCGGCTGCCCCGGGGTCAGCGGCTGACCGAGTTGGCCCGGCACCTGGGCCTCGCTGGGGCTGCCGTCGGGCCGCGCGACGTGCCCGGGTCCTGCATTGTCAGGCTCCACCTTCTCAGGCGGCATCTGGGTTGGCGGCACGGTCTGGGCCGGACTGGGCTGCGACGGCGGCATCTGCGCGAACGCGGGTACGGCCGCCAGCAACGCCACGGCAGTGAGCTTCAAACGCATGGAATCCTCCCGTGTGTTTGCTCTCGTCAGTCCAACGGTGCGCGAGAGCGAATTGTTCCGTTCGGCGCGGTGCCATGCGGCGTTGCCAGTTAATGTCCCGTCGCGGGCTCAGCCTGTCGGGCGTGATGCACGCGCACCTCTTCGGCCCCATGCTTCACGAGGATGTCGCGGGCGATCTGCTCCTGGTCGGGACGGCGCAGCATGACAAACAGGAGAATGCCGCCGCGCTTGACCTGTTCGTGCAGGAAATCGTCGCGACTGTGCCCCGCCCACTGGCCGAGCGCCTCGACGGCGGCGGCAGCCCCGCCACCGGCTGCGGCTGCACCGATGATCGCGGCGAGTGCCGAGCCGCCGGTGAGGATCGTCGCTCCGGAGGCGATGAACGCCGCGATCACGCCGGCAAGACTGGTGGCGAGCGTCCGACCTTGGCGCACGTCGGTGCCCGATACCACGGGGGCCCGTTGGGTGTTCGGATCGTCCGCGGCGCGCTCGGCGTCGCCCATCGGCGGATTGGCGTCGAAGGCGCTCTTCTGCGCCAAGAGGCTGAGCTCGGACCGGTCCCACCCGGCGCTGGTCAAGGCGCTGATCGCGGCCTCCACCGCGTCGGCGGAACGGAACAGGCCAACGACTTCGTCCGCCTGCTCGGTTCTTGCGTCCTGTCGGGGAGATGCCATGGTGCGCCCCTTCTCAAAACATGTGTAGGCACAACGCCCTGTGTTGCGGCGAGTTCCTGGCCGCCATCACCGCGATGTCGTACCCCGCGATGGAACCGTATCGGTTCCCTGCTGTTGTTAAATGCGAGCCGGGTCCCCCCGGACCCTTGGCATGCGTTCACAGCGCAACGAGGAGATCGAACAATGGCGAGGAGAAGTGGCCGCAACGGCCTCGGCGCGGTCCAGCAGGATCTCGCGCGGCTGCGGTCGGATGTGAATCAGCTGGTGAGCACGGTCGGCCGCATGACATTCCGCGGCAATCCCGGACGCGCCGTGGGGCAGATGCGCACCTCGGCGACGCGGACCTATGGCCAGCTGTCGCGACAGGCGCAGCGCTATGGCCGCACGGCCAGCCGCACCATTGCCGCACACCCGGTCGAGAGTGCAGCGCTTGCGGCCATGGCCGGTGCCGTGATCATCGGCGCCATGGTCGGCCGGATGATCAACCGGAACGATTAGGGGCTTGCGATTGTTGCCCCTCGCGGACCGTTGACGTCCGCGAGGAGCCGTGTGCCATGACCATCGAGACCTTGCCGCCCCAGCACCAGGATCACCAGCAGGGCCGCGAAGCGGAGATGAGTCCGCCGCCCGAGGACAAGGCGCGCAATTATCGGGGTGCCGGCAAGCTTCAGGGCAGATCGGCGATCGTGACCGGCGGCGACAGCGGCATCGGCCGCGCCGTGGCTGTCTGCTTTGCCAAAGAGGGTGCGAAGGTCGCCATCGCCTATCTCGAAGAGGACGACGACGCGGCGGAGACCGAGCGGCTCGTGCGCGCGGAGAAGACGGATTTCCTGGCGCTCCGCGGCGACCTCACCGTCGACCGGGTCCGCCGCCAGCTCGTCGACCGGGTGGTCGAGCGGTTCGGCCGCCTCGACATCCTGGTCAACAACGCGGGCGAGCAGCACCCGGAAAGCGATTTCCTCAAGATCACGCCCGAGCAGGTCGAGCGGACGTTCCAGACCAATTTCTTCTCGATGTTCTATCTGACCCGGCTCGCCGTACCGCACATGAAGAAGAAGGACGGCGGCGCCATCGTTAACAGCGCCTCGGTGACGGCCTATCGCGGCAACCCGCATCTCATCGACTACGCCTCGTCCAAGGGCGCCATCGTCTCGTTCACGCGCTCGCTCGCGCTGGCCCTCGTCGACCAGGGCATCCGGGTCAATGCCGTGGCCCCCGGCCCGATCTGGACGCCGCTCATTCCCTCGACCTTCAGCCCCGAGCACGTGGCGAAGTTCGGCAAGAACACCCCGATGAAGCGGCCCGGGCAGCCGGACGAAGTGGCACCCAGCTATGTGTTCCTGGCAAGTGCCGATTCCTCCTACATGACCGGCCAGGTCCTGCATCCCAACGGCGGCGAGCCCGTCGAGAGCTGAGGCCGCGGCCCGCCAAGACCGCAGAGGAGTACTGCGCCGGCCTGTCCCTGGAACTAGGCGGCGTCCTCGCTTGTTGTCTTCAAGGTCCGTCAAGCGGGATGCTGAGCATGCTGCCGAAATTCATGCGGCGCGGATTCATTGGAACGACGGCGAGCGCTGGCAGCGTGTCGGCCGTTGCGGGAGTTCTCGAAATGGTGGGATTGAAGCGACGCGGCGCGGTGGCCGCCGGCGGGACTGCGCCCCTCCGGGCCGAGGAGAAGCTGCGCTACACGCTGCACGTCAACGGTCGTGACTATCCGCTCACGACAGAAGCGCGGGTGACGCTGCTCGACGCCTTGCGCGAGCAGCTGGGGCTCATTGGCACGAAGAAGGGCTGCGATCACGGCCAGTGCGGCGCCTGCACCGTCCTGGTCGATGGCCGGCGCGTCCTGTCGTGCCTGAGCCTCGCCGCCATGCATCAGCACGCCGACATCACCACCATCGAGGGTCTCGCCCAACGAGGAGGCGGGCTTCATCCGGTGCAAGCGGCGTTCATCGCGCATGACGGCTTCCAGTGCGGCTATTGCACGCCCGGTCAGATCGTGTCGGCTGTCGGCCTGTTGAACGAGGAGCGGCCGGCGACCGACGAGGCGATCCGCGAAGGCATGGCCGGCAACATTTGCCGCTGCGGCGCCTATCCCGGGATCGTCGCCGCGATCCGCGAAGCCCGCGACCAGATGCCGAAGAAAGAGAGCTCGCGATGAACCCGTTCGCCTACGCCCGGGCAGGCGACATGGCCCAGGCCATCGCAACGGTGGCCGGCGACCCGGAGGCCGCGTTCCTCGCCGGCGGGACGACGCTGGTCGACCTGATGAAGGAAGGCGTCGAAACGCACCACATGGTGGTCGACATCAACGCCCTGCCGCTGGGCGAGGTCACCGCTGATCGCGACGGCGTCCATGTCGGCGCCATGGTGCGCAACTCGGATCTCGGCCGCCACCCCTTGATCCGCGACCGCTATCCGATGCTGGCCGAGGCCATGCTCGCTGGCGCCTCCGGCCAGTTGCGCAACATGGCGACCGTGGGGGGCAATCTCATGCAGCGCACGCGCTGTCCGTATTTCCGCGACCTGGCCACGCCGTGCAACAAGCGCGTGCCGAACTCCGGCTGCAGCGCCATGGAGGGGTATAACCGGGGTCACGCCGTGCTCGGCACCAGCGACGCCTGCATCGCCACGCATCCGTCCGATATGGCGGTGGCGCTCGTGGCACTCGACGCGGTGGTGCGCATGTCGGGCCCGCAGGGCGAGCGGCGCGTTCCAATCGGCGACTTTCACCGCCTGCCCGGCAAGTCGCCGCATCTCGAAACAGCGCTCGAGCATGGCGAACTGATCACCGGCATCGACCTGCCGGATGTCCCTGTGGCCGCGCATTCGCGCTACCTCAAGGTCCGCGACCGCGCCTCCTACGAATTTGCCCTGGCGTCGGCGGCGGTGGCGCTGCGCGTCGAAGACGGCAGGGTCAAGGAGGCGCGGATCGCCTTGGGCGGCATCGCCACCAAGCCTTGGCGGGCCGCCGCCGCCGAGCAGAATCTGATCGGACAGCCGCCGGACGAAGACAGCTTCCGGCGCGTGGCCCACGTCGCCTTGGCGGGGGCGCAGCCGCGCCAGTACAACGCGTTCAAAGTCGGTTTGGCGAAGCGGACGATCGTGAGCGCTCTCACCCAGGTTGTGAGGCTCGGATGAGCTTCATCTCCATAGGACAGGGTGTCGATCGCAAGGATGCGCTGAAAAAAGTCACGGGGACGGCGACCTATGCGGCCGAGCATCAGATTCCCGGCCTCGTCCATGCGGTCGCGGTGCAAAGCACAATCGCCAAGGGCCGCGTCACCGCCATCGATAGCCGGGCCGCGTTGCAGCAGCCGGGCGTGCTCGCGGTGATCACGCACGAGACGGCGCCGCGCTTGCGCAAGCCCGAGGGCGGCATGATCGGCGAGGACCGGCTGCCGCTGCAGGACGACCGGATCCATTACGACGGCCAGCATATCGCGATCGCGATGGCCGACACGTTCGAGCATGCCGTCGATGCCGCGATGCTGGTGAAGGCGACCTATCACGCCGAGCCGCCGAACGTGGAGCTAGAGAACAGCCTCGGCGAGGCGTTTGAGCCCGAGGCGTACATCAACGGGCACGAGTTGCAGATCAAGCGCGGCGATGTGGACGCGGGCCTCGGCCAGGCCGCGGTCAAGGTTGTCCAGACCTACAGCACGCCGGTCGAGCACCACAATCCGCTGGAGCCGCACGCCACCATCGCGACGTGGCGGGGCGACGAGCTGACGCTCTACGAGACGACGCAGGGCGTGATGAACATGCGCGGCGTGGTCGCCAGCGCGTTCGGGCTTCCGGCGGAAAAGGTGCGTGTGATCTCGCCGTTCGTCGGCGGCGGCTTCGGTTGCAAGGGGTTCGTGTGGCCACACACCTTGATGGCGGCGATGGCGGCGCGGCATATCGGCCGTCCGGTCAAGCTGGTCATGTCGCGCCAGCAGATGTTCTCGTCGGTCGGCCACCGTGGGCGCACCGTGCAGCACATGGCGCTGGGCGCAGCCGCGGACGGGCGGCTGGTGGCGCTTCGCCATGCCACGGACACCGAGACCTCCGAGGTCAGCAAGTTCATGGAGCCGGCCGGCATCGCGTCGTCGATGCTTTACGCCTGTCCCAACGCCGACATCACGCACAAGGTCGCGCGGATCAACGCCGGCTCGCCGACGCCGACCCGCGCCCCCGGCGAAGCCACCGGGCCGTTCGCGCTGGAATCCGCCATGGACGAGCTCGCCTACGAGCTGAAGATCGATCCCATCGAGCTCAGGATCCGCAACCACGCTGACGCGGACCCCGAGACGCGGAAGGCGTGGTCGAGCAAGAACCTGCTGGAGTGCTATCGCCGCGGCGCCGAGGCCTTCGATTGGGCGCGCCGCCGGCCGGAGCCCGGCTCGATGCGCGACGGCCGCTACCTGACCGGGCTCGGCATGGCGACCGCGACCTATCCGGCCAACCGGCGTCCGGACACCTCGGCGGACATCAAGCTGTTCAGCGACGGCCGGGTGCTCGTGCGCAGCGCCACCCAGGATATCGGCACCGGCACCTATACGATCCTGTCGCAGATTGCCGCCGACGGGCTGGGCGTTCCGGTCGGCCGGGTTCAGTGCGAGATCGGCGATTCGTCGTTTCCGAAAGCCGGCGTCTCCGGCGGCTCGAGCACGGCGGCGAGCGTGGGCTCGGCGGTGTATGCCGCGGCCGAGACGCTGCGCTCGAAGCTCATCGAGCTGGCGATCCGCGACGCGGCGTCGCCTCTGCAGGGGATGACCGAGAGCGATCTTGGTTTCGCCGACAGCCGGATTTTCCGCAAGAGCGATCGGCGGCTGGGCGAGGGCTACACCGACATCCTCCGCCGCGCGGGGCAGCCGTTCGTCGACGCCCAGGTTACGCTGGATCTGACGGGCATGGACGCGGCGAAGCCGCACGGCGCGGTGGCTCCGGGCAACGACGGCAAGCCCGAGGAGCCGTTTTCCTGGCACTCGTTCGGCGCGCAGTTCGCCGAGGTTCGCGTTGATCCGTTGACCGGCGAGGTGCGGGTTACGCGGTTCGTCAGCGTTCAGGACACCGGGCGCGTGCTGAATGCGAAGACGGCCCGCAGTCAGATCCAGGGCGGCGTGGTGTGGGGTCTCGGCATGGCGCTGATGGAGCACACCGTATTTGACAAGCGCAACGGCCGCATCGTCACGCGCAATCTCGCCGATTACCTGGTGCCGGTGAATCCCGACGTGCCGGATATCGAGGTGATCTTCATCGACAAGCCCGACCCGCATTTCAACGCGCTCGGTGCCCGCGGCATGGGCGAGATCGGGATCACCGGAGTCGCAGCCGCCGTCGCCAATGCGGTATTCCACGCCACCGGGCGGCGCATCCGCGACCTGCCGATCACGCCGGACCTGCTCGTCTAATTACCGCCTCGGCGTGGGCAGCCCCGCATGTTGTCGCTGGCGATCCCGCAAGCCACCATAGGGCTTGTGGCGACGCTGTGAAGCGCCCCACGATTTTGACATTTGGGGTCCGAGGCCCGTCGCGCGTTTAATCGACAGTATCACAGCACGTGAGGCCGAAGCGCTTCCGCAATCCGCGGGACTGCCGCCGCCAGCACTCGAGTAACGGAGACGAACTATGCAGACGCTTTCCGAGAGAATCGTTCGATATCTGCCGAATCTCCGCTGCTACGCGCATGGGCTGTCGGGATCGCAACAGCGGGGTGACGTCCGGCTGAAGCTGTTTTTGGAGGTGCTCCTCCAGCACCGCGACGAGATGTCATCGTCGGCGGATATCCGCAAGGATCTGTATAGGCTCTTTCATACGGTGCTGCACCGGCTCGATCTCGATTTGGAGGGGGGCGTCGAAACGGGGGCCGATCAGCGGCTGCGCTACGCCGTGGCATCGCTGCCGCCGCGCGCCCGCGAGGTCCTGTTGCTGACGTCGATGGCGAACTTCACCATGGCCGAGGTGTCGGACATCCTCGGCATTCGGCGCGCCGGGGTCGAGCATCAGCTCGCCGAAGCCCAGGGCTTGATCAAGCAGCGCATGAGCGCGCGCATCCTCATCATCGAGGACGAGGACCACAAGGGCGCGCAGATCGAACGGGCGCTGGAGAAGATGGGCCATACCGTCGTCGGCATCGCGCACTCGGACGAAAAGGCGGTCGAGCTGGCCCGCGACACACGTCCGGAGCTGGTGCTCGCCGACGTGCACGGCCTGGCCGGTGCCGAAACCGCGCGGCATATTCAATCCTCGACCGACACGCCGGTCGTCTTCCTCGGGCCGCCGCATAGCCGGCGCTTGCATGCCCGCGCCCCCGGCAGTCGAAAGGTCGCCGGCCCCAAGCAGGCCGCGCGGCGGGTCAGCACCCAGGACATCCGCAGCGCCGTCGACCAGGTGCTGCCGCGTCCGCAGCTCGTCGCGGCGAACGCGCTGCGCTGACGTTAGGCGGTGCTCGAAACTCGGGCCGGGACGGCTGTTCGCCGTTCCGGCCCGAATTCGTTTGCGCCGGGTGATAGGGCCTGAATGGCGATGGCGGTTACGCTCACCGCGGATGTCGAAGCCGCCCCCGCGGGGGTACGCCGAAAAAGCCGCCGCGGGCGCGGTGCGGATCGGTATTTCCGGCTGGCGATACAAGGGCTGGCGCGGCGTCTTCTATCCGAAGGGGCTGCCGCAGCGCGCCGAGCTCGCCTACGCTGCCGGCATTTTCAACAGCATCGAGATCAACGGGACGTTCTACCGGCTGCAGAAGCCGGAGTTCTTCCGGCAGTGGGCGGACGCGACGCCCAAGGACTTCGTGTTCGCGGTGAAGGGCAGCCGTTTCATCACCCATATGCTGAAGCTGAAGGACGCCCGGCCGGCGCTGGCGCGATATTTCGCGCAAGGCGTGCTGGAGCCGGGGCCGAAGCTCGGCCCGATCCTCTGGCAGTTCCCCGAGCAGTTCCGGTTCAATGCCGAGCGCCTGGAGGCGTTCTTCAAACTGCTGCCGCGTGACACGATCGCCGCGGCGGAGCTCGCCCGCACTGCCACCGTCCGCAAAACGGGCCGTCGCGTCGGGCGCAAAACTCCCGCGGGCGTGGTCGACCGGCCGTTGCGGCATGCCATCGAGATCCGCCATAAGAGTTTTCGCGACCCGGCGTTCATCGAGCTGCTCCGCGCGCACAACGTGGCGCTGGTCGTCGCCGACACGGTCGAGTGGCCGCTGCTCATGGACGTGACGTCGGACTTCGTCTATTGCCGCCTGCACGGCTCGGAAGTCCTCTACGCCAGCGGCTACGGCGAAGACGCGTTGCAGACCTGGGCGACGCGGATCGCGGCGTGGGCGCGGGGCGGCGAGCCCGACGACGCCATTCGCGCCAGTCCGCGGCCGGCTCCCAGGGCGCCGTCGCGCGACGTCTATGTCTATTTCGACAACGATGCGAAGGTCCGCGCTCCGTTCGACGCGCAGCGGCTGAAGGCGATCGTCGATGAGAAGCTCGGCTAAGCGCGCCCCCTGGTTCGACGCCGAAGCGGAGCCGTGGGCGACGCTTCTGGTGTTCTCGGACGCGGCCCTTCGCTGGGTGAACGACGGCGCAATGACCTCGGCGGCGGCGATCGCGTTCTACACGATTTCGTCGCTGGGGCCGATGCTGGTGATCGCCCTCGCGGTGGCCGGCGCCATCTTCGGCGAGAAGGCCGCCGACGATGCGGTCTACGGCCAGATCGCGGGCCTGGTGGGGCAGACCGGGGCGCGGGCGATCCACACCTTGATCCAGAGCGCCTGGGCGCGCCACGAGGGCTGGATCGCCAGCATCGTGGCACCCGTCGTCATCTTCATCAGCGCCACCGGCATCTTCGGCGAGATCCAGGGCGCGCTCAACCGCATCTGGCGCTACAGGGCGTCGGCCAGCGTTTTGACGCTGGTGAGCGTGCGGCTGAAGAGCTTCGCCATCATCATGGCGTCGGGGTTCGTGCTCGTGGTCTCGCTGGTGGTCAATGCGGCCATTTCCGGCTTCGGCGACCTGATTTTCGGAGATCGGCAGGTCGCGTGGTTGATGTGGACGGCGCACATGGCGCTGTCGCTGGTCATCACGACCCTGATCTTCGCCGCGATCTTCAAGATCCTCCCCGATGCGCGCATCGAGTGGCGGGATGCGCTGGTCGGCGCCGCCACCGCGGCGGTGCTGTTCGGCTTCGGCAAGTTCGGGATCGGGTTTTATCTCGCCACGACCAACGTCGCCACCAGCTATGGTGCTGCGGGCACGTTCATCCTGATCCTGATGTGGGTCTACTATTCGAGCCTGATCTTCCTCTACGGCGCCGAGGTGAGCTGGCTGTGGCGCGCCCACCGCACCGGCCAGAAGCGGGGAAGCGTCGACTAGAGTCGAATGAGCACGGTTTGATCACAGAGCAGGCAGCACGCCGCGTGATAGGGATGGCGGCCATGCCGAACCTCGAAGGCTACACCGTCAGCTACGTGCACGCGCTCGTGTTTCGCTGGGTGGCGATCGGGCTGATCGTCGCGGCACTCATTTTCGCGGCGAAATCGGTTCTCGGCTAAACCCTTGAAACGAACCCCCGGCGCTGACCGCCCTCGGAGAGGAGGGTGGCGGCGACCAGTGCGCCCAACATTTTGCAACCAGCCGGCGAGGCAGTCGTTGTCAGGGTGTGCAATCACGCTTGGTTATGGGAAATGCGGCCCGTGCGAAATTGGGTCAGACCGAGATCGTTCTGCGATCGGGGCCGTACGAACGATTCCACGCATACATCTGACCGCTTAACGTGGTGATGGCCTAAGCACGCTCTATTCTGTCTTTGAACCAAGCGGTGATTGCAGCAACCCTCATTCCACCGGTCGCCACCGCTAGAATCATTTCTTCTAGCGCCCGATCAGTTTCAGGTTTTGGGTCTGAACGCAGCTTGTATCCGCTTCTTTGAAGTAATGTGTTTAGTAAAATGAGGGCCGTTCGCTTATTGCCGTCGACAAAGCCGTGATTATTGATGACGGACTCAACAAGAGCGGCGGCCTTGTGGTGGATGCGCAGATAATGCCCGTTATATGGACGGGCAACGGCAGACCGGATCCCATTTTCGTTTAGGATTCCGCCGCGCCCGCCAAATTGAAGTGCAAACCTGTGCGCTTCATATGCGTCATCCACCGTGACGCGATAATGAGACTTATTTCTTGGCAAGCCGCTTTAGTACATCACTGTACAGCGTAGAGGTGCCGGTCATAGTGATGTTGGATGAAGTGGTCGTGTAAATCGTTACGACTTCTTGCTTTAGGCGGTAACTGAGCCCAGCTTCTGGCGTAGGCGGAAATACCCTGTCTTTGTCGAGGGCAATAGTCTTCGCCTCGACGGCGGGGGAACCATGCGCCGGTACAATTTCATATATTCCAGAGGTGGGGACTCTCTCGCCAGGCTTGTACATAGCACCACATTATAATGAGCTAACTTCCGGCTGGCTTGTTCCTTTTTTGCACGCTTCTTCCGCATTAACGGCCGTAGCGCTTAACGACGTCTTCGCTCGCGAGTAATAGGCGAGTAATAGGGGTCAGAGTGAGGTTTATGCAAGACCTGGCTCAATCGCATCCAACTCTGAGCCCAATTCTTGATGGCCCGGCCGAGCCGCTTATCCAGCGTTATGAGCTCGCCGCGATGTTGTGTTGCCAGCCAGAGGTAGCTCGCATCGTACGCCGTGAGGCCGGCATCGCTCGCCAAGCGGATTGTTTCCTCGTGGTCGACCTCGACCGTTTCGATGGCCATACGGCCAAACATTGCGAACGCTTCCAGCAGAGCGTCGTGGCGATCGGAGTGGCTCGCCATTTTTTTCAGGCAGATATTCGCCACCTCAAACCCGAGCTGGGCTGGCGCGATGAGGTCTCCGTCGCCCAATTGTTCCGCCACCGTCGTGCCGTCGGGTTCGCCGAAAAGTAGCGCGCCCAACGCCGAGGCGTCGACGACCTTAACGGGCATCGCGATCGCGACGGATCATGGCGGCGCTTTCGGCGGGCGTCCGGAGTTTCAGCCGCTCGACCTCGGCCCGCACGTCCTTGGGGGTGAGGGTGCGCGGACCGCGGATCGCGTCCTCGATGATGGCCAGCAGCTCGCCCTGCAGGGAGCGGTGGTTGCGCTTGGCCCGCTCTTTGAGGCGGCGTACGACCTCATCGGGCGCATTCTTGATCGACAGGTTCAGCGGCATGTGTGCTCCAAAATGGCTTCATTTTGGAGCAGCTTAGACCATGGCGGCGGGGTCGACAACCGGGCCGGCCCGAACTGCGGCTAACCCGGCATCACGTTCGGATTGCTCGCAAAACCCTATATTTTGCAACCGGCCGGCGAGCCAGTCGTTGTCAGCGTGCGCAATCACGCCTGGTGAGAAGGGAAATGCCGGCCCGTCGAGTTGTTGCAGAAGCGCCAGCTGACGCCCAAAGAATTGCAGGCGCGAAAAAGCGGCCTGCAATTGTTGTCGGCCGAATCCCCGGTGACTTTCAACGGCTTGGAAAACAATTGCAGTATTGCACCGGATTCAGGGGGGCGGGCGGGCCCCTACGCCCGGGCGTAGAACGCCTCGATATTGTCGCAGAAGATGCCCTTCTTGGCGGCGTCCGACAGGTCGTCGCGGTCGAGCAGCTCCTCCATCTCGTGCATCGCGTGCTCGAGATTGGCCTCATGCGGGAAGTCCGACGCGAACAAGAGGCCCTTGTGGCCGATGCGGTCGACGAGGTTGCGCAGGCTGGGCTCGCCGCCTTCGCAGCTGAAATACATCCGGCCCGACGCGAAATGCTGGCTGGGCTTGGTCTGCAGGTATTCCGAGAACTCCTGTTTGCCGTTGCGCCTGAACACCTCGTAGGAGCGGTCCAGCCGGTCCATCATGTAGGGCACCCAGCCGGTGCCGGCTTCGAGGAAGCCGACGCGCAGCTTCTTGAAGCGGTCGAACACGCCCTCCATGACGAAGCTGGTGATCTGGATCATCTGCGCGATCGGATGCTCCAGCGCGATGGTCATGCCGAACTTGGTGAAGGCGTTGATGCCGAGATTCATCGATGGTGCCCCGTGCGTGGCGACCGGCACGTTGAGCTTCTCCGCCTCTTCATAGATCGGCCAGAAGTCGCGGTGGCCGAGCCCCTTGCGCACGCCGATATCGGCGTCGTTCGCCGGCAGCACCGCACCCATCATGCCGAGCTCGGTGACGGCGCGGCGCAGTTCCTTCACCGCCTCCGGCACGTCCTGGAGCGGGATCAGCGCCATGCCGCGCAGCCGCTTGTTGAACCGGTAATAGCGGTCGGTGAACCAGTCGTTGTAGGCGCGCGCCAGCGCCACCGCCCAGACCGGGTCCTGGATCATGGTGAAGGCGAGGCCGGCGGTCGGATACAGTACCGTCGATTCGAGCCCCGCCTTGTCGAGCGTGTCGACCCACAGCTTGGGCGTGATCTCGTAAGACTGGTGGATGCCCATCCGCGCCATCACGGCGCCGCGGTTGTAGCCGTCCAAGGTCGGAAAGAACGGATAGCCCAGCAAGGTCGTGTTGCCCTTGTAGGGCGGCTCCAGGTATTCGAACAGCTCCGCATCACGCTCGATGATGTGGCCGTCGCCGTCCAGGACGCGATTGAGTTTCATGAGGCACCTTTCGTTTTAGGCTCTCGTCTTGAGCCAGCTTGCGAGTTCCTTGACCGCCTCGACAATTCCGTACGCCGGCGTGAAGCCGAGGATCTGTTTCGCCGCCGTCTGGTCGGACGCGCGGAGCATGTCGGCGGGCGGGATCGCCGCCGAGCTTCCTTCGGGAGTCTGCAGACGCACTTTAGCGCCGGGGACGACGGCCTTGATCGCGGCCGCAAGCTCGTCGGCGCTGACGATCTTGCCCATGGTGATGTTGAAGATGCGGCGCGCCGGGTTCTTCACTTGCAGCGCCCTCACCGTCCCCTGGCCGGCGTCCTTCGAATACACCCATTCGAGCCCGCCGGACGGCAGCACTGCCTCCTCGCCTTTGAGCGCCCGCTGGATCGCCTCGCGCAGGATGTTGCTGGGGCCGCCGCCGCCGGCACCGCTCCACGGCCCGCAGACCGCGCCGTAGCGGACCGCCACGAAGTCGACGGCGGCCCACTGCGCATAGTTGAGGCCGAGATTCTCGATCGCAAGCTTGGTCGAGGCATAAAAGGTGAGGGGGCGCGGGAAGGCATCCTCCTTGGTGTGGTCGCCGCGATCGCTGCCGCCACTCAGGAAATGGTTGAGCACGTTCGAGCTCGAGACCACGACGCGGCGCAGCTTGTGGACGCGCGCCGCCTCGAGCACGTTCACCGTGCCCATGATGTTGAGCTGGATGGCGGCGAAGGGATCGCGCTGGGCGCCCAACGTCAGCATCGGGTTGGCGACCGTGTGCACGACCTCGGTGATCGCGTTCTCCTGGATCACCTGGGTGAGGCGGAACGGCCGCATCACGTCGCCGTCGACGATTCTGACCCGCGACAGGTCGACGATCTCCGCCAGCGCCTTCGGCTGCGGTGCGAAATCCATCACTACCGGCCGCTCGCCCTGCTCCACCAATATTCGCGCGATCTGCGATCCGACCAGGCCTGCACCAATGATCAGGACAGCCACGGCGTTACTCCTCCCATTATCGTTGGGAAGAGCGTAGGCCGCGCGTTTTCATGCCGTCAAGCCGGCCTTACGGCCAGATGGTACCCGCCGCCTCGACGATCCGGGCGAGCTTCGCGCGCTCGTCGGCTTCGCTCACCGGGTTGCCGGCGACCGTGCTGGCAAATCCGCATTGCGGGCCGATCGCGAGCTGGTCGAGGCTGATATGCTTCGTCGCCTCCTCGGTACGTCGCCGCAGCGTGTCGATGCTTTCGAGCTCGGGGGTTTTGGTGCTGACCAGGCCGAGCACCACGCCCTTGGTCTTGGGAACGAAGCGCAGCGGCTTGAAATCGCCAGCCCTCGAGGTGTCGTATTCGAGCAGGAAGTGATTGACGTGGGTGTTGGCGAAGAAGCGCTCGGCCACGGATTCGTAGCTGCCCTCGGCGAGATAGCGGCCGCGGAAATTGCCGCGGCACATGTGGACCCCGACGACCATGTCGGCCGGGCGGCCGGCCACGGCCTGGTTGATCGCCTCGATATAGAGATCGACGAGCTTGTCGGGGTCGCGTCCGTCAGCCGCGACCTTGTCGCGGATCGTCGGATCGCAGAGGAGCGCGATGGCGACCTCGTCGAGCTGCACGTAACGGCAGCCGGCCTTCGCAAGCTCGGCGATCTCCTCGCGGAACAGGCGCGCCAGATCGGCGAAGAACGGCGCGTCGTCGGGATAGGCCGCCGGATCGGCATAAATCCGGCCGCCATAGAAATGCATGGTCGACGGCGCCGGCAGGGTGATCTTCGGCGTCGCGCGGGTCGCCCTGCGGAGAAAAGCGAACTCGTCCAGGGCCAGCGGCTGCGTGCGCCGCAGTTTCTTCATCGCATACGGAGCGGTGAAGTCGACTTCGTGCCCGTGATCGTCGCGGAATTTATAGGCGGCGGCGCGGATCGCGAACCCATCGGTCCGCTCCACGAAGCGGCCCCAGTAGGACGCGCGCCGGAACTCGCCGTCGGTCACCACCTTGAGGCCGACCTCTTCCTGCAGGCGCACCGCGTCGCGGATGCTCTCGTCGACGATGCGCGCGAACGCGTCGTCGTCGATCTGTTTCGCATTGTGCTGCTTGAACGCCTGGCGCAGCGTCGCGGGGCGGAGCAGGCTGCCGACATGGTCGGCGCGGAACGGCGGCTGGCCGGCACGGGTCTGCATGGGCGTCTCCCCGGGTTTCGGTTGCGAGGCACCGAAAAATTCTATAGGTTTATAGACAAAGAACAGCGAGAAGAGAAGGGGAGGATGAAGGCCGCCACAGTCCGATCGCGCCCCAACCCGCGCCGTCGCAGCGCCGAGATCCTCGCGGCCGCCGCCCAGGTGTTCGCCGAGCGCGGCTTTCACGGCGCCTCGACCCAGGACATCGCCGACGTGCTCGGCATCCGCCAGGCCAGCCTCTACTACTATTTCGACTCCAAGGAGGCGGCGCTCGAGGAGGTCTGCGCGCGCGGCGCCGAAGGCTATGCGGAGGCCGCGGCGGCGGTCGCCGCCTCAACAGGCACGGCGGCCGACAAGGTCTACCGGCTGATCGACGCCCATCTGTCGCCGATGCTCGACCGCGCCGCGTTCGTCATGGTGTTTCAGCGCGAGCGCCGGTACCTGCCCAAGGACAGCCGCCGCCGGGTCGGGCGTTTTTCGCGCAACTATGAGCGCATCGTCGAGAGCGTGCTGAAGGCGGGCGTTGCCGCGGGCGAATTCCGCCGCGATCTCGACTGCCGTCTGTGTGCGCTGGCTTTGCTCGGCATGGGCAATGCCGCGACGCACTGGTTCAACAAGGAGCCCGGGGTCACCGTCGAACGGCTGGCCACGGAATTCACGCGGCTGCTGGTCGACGGCATGACGAAGGCGCCGCGGCCGCCGCTCCGGCGCGTCGCGGCGTAGAGAAAAGGACGATTGCATGACGCCTTCCGCAAACCCACCGTTCCGGGCCGAGCATATCGGCAGCTTCGTGCGGCCGGACAAGCTGCTCAATGCCGTGCGCGGCCTGAAGGCCGGCAAGACCACCGAGGCGGAGCTCAAGGCGGTGGTCGACCAGTCGGTCGCCGATATCGTGCGCTTTCAGGAAAGCATCGGGATGCCGTCGATCACCGATGGCGAGTTCCGGCGGCGCAGCTGGTCAGCCGGGTTCATCGATGCGGTGGACGGCTTCGGGTTGCGCGACGGCACCCTGGGCTTCCGCAACGAGAGCCAGGTGATCGGCGTCGCCGCGTCGCCCTATGCCCGGGCGCCGCTCAAGCGCAAACGCCGGATCGTCGCCGACGATTTCAAGTTCCTGAAGTCGGCGGTGAAACAGGGTGTGCCCAAGGTCACCATCGCCTCGCCGCCGGTGATGCACTTCTTCCTTGGGCCGAAAGCCTACGACACCATCGTCTACCGCGACCGCGAGGAATATCTGGCCGCCCTCATCGCGATGTATCGCGATGAGATCGCGGAGCTCGCGACAGAGGGCTGCACCTATCTGCAGCTCGATGATACGGCGCTGCCGTGCAATTGCGATGCGCACGCTCGTGCCGACGTGGCGGCGCGCGGCGAAGACGCCGACGAGCTGACGGAGCGTTATGCACGGCTGATCAACGAGGCGATCGCGCACAAGCCCGGCAACATGACCGTCGCCATTCACCTGTGCCGTGGCAACCTCAAGGGCGCCTGGATGGCCGAGGGCGGTTACGACCCGATCGCGGATGTGTTGTTCAACCGGGTCAACGTCGACGTCTATTGCCTGGAATACGACACCGCCCGCGCCGGCGATTTCTCGCCGCTTAGATTCGTACCGAAAGGCAAGCGGGTGATCCTGGGCCTGGTCAGTACCAAGACGCCGGTCCTGGAATCGAAGGACACGCTCAAGCGGCGGATCGATGAGGCGGCGCGCCACGTCCCGCTCGACCAGCTTGGCCTCAGCCCCCAATGCGGCTTCTCGAGCGGCGGCGGGGGCGGTCAGACGGTGACCGCGGACGATACGCGCCGCAAGCTGGAGCTGGTGGCCGAGGTCGCGCGCGAAACCTGGGGCAGCATGTAGCCGCCGATGGACGACGTGCCGGCCATATTCGAGGTGCTGCGCCGCAAGACGGCGCCGCTCCTGTTGGTCGAGCATGCGCGGGCGAAGCCGGACGCGGTGGCGTTCCGCTCCAAGCATCTGGGACTCTACCGCGAGCGGACCTGGCGCGACTATGCCATGCTGGTCGGGCGCTGCGCCCAGGGGCTGCGGGCTCTCGGCGTTCAGCGCGGCGAGCGCGTCGCGATCATGGGCGACGCCTGCGAGGAATGGATGATCTGCGACCTTGCCGCTCAGGCGCTCGGTGCCATCACCTACGGCGTCTATCCGACGGCGTCGATGGCGGAGGTCGAATATCAGCTTACCGACGGCGGCGCGTCGCTTTTCATCGCCGAGGACCAGGAATATGTCGACCGCCTCCTGCCGATCGTCGATCGGCTGCCGGGGTTGCGCTGGATCGTGGTGATCGATGCGTCGGCCATGTTCGGCTACGACCATCCGAAGCTGAAGCCGCTGGCCGAGCTCCTCGATGCCGGCGGAGACGACGGCGAGGCGAGCCTCGCGGCACTCGAAGACATGGCGCGGGCCATCGGTCCGGCCGATCCCGCTTTCATCGTCTACACGTCGGGAACGACCGGTCATCCCAAGGGGGCGTTGATCACGCACGGCAAGCATCTCGCCGGCACCTACACGATCGTGGATCTGTATCCGACCCTGGCCGACAAGGATCACCGCGCCGTCGTCTTTCTGCCGCTGTGCCATGTGTTCGGCCGCGACGTCGCGATCACGCTGCCGCTGATCTCGCGTCTGGTGCCGCATTTCGGCGAGGACATCGAGGACCTGCCGCAGACGTTATTCGAGGTCGCCCCGACCGTCCTCTTCACCGTCCCGCGCTACATGCAGAAATTCGCATCGCAGGTCCTGGTCGGGCTCGGCAGCACATCGTGGATCAAGCGCGCGGCGTACGACCTCGCGATGCGGCTCGGGCGGATCTGCGCACGGCGGCGCTGGGCGGGTCGCCACGGGATGACCGAGGCGCTGCTGAACGCCGCGGCTCGGGCGATCGCGTTCGGTCCCATGCTCAACAAGCTCGGCCTCGATCGCGTGGAGCTGGCGATCTCGGGTGGGGCACCCCTGCCGCCCGACACCGCAGCGCTCTGGCAGATCTGGGGCGTCAATCTCGTCAACGCGTACGGCCAGACCGAAACCGGCGGCGCATTCATCAGCGGCCAGACCGAGCGCTTCGCCAAGCCCGGGAATGTCGGCACGGTTCCGCGCGGGTGGGAGGTGACATTGGCCGCTAACGGCGAGGTCCTCGTGCGTGGCCCGGATTATTTCGAAGGGTACTGGCGTCAGCCTGACGCAACGCGCGAGGTGATCGACGAGCAGGGCTGGCAGCACACCGGCGATGTCGGCGAATGGGACAATGGCTGCCTGCGCCTGGTCGACCGGGTCCGCGATTTCATGGTCACCGCCGGCGGCAAGACCATCTCGCCGTCGTTCATCGAGAACATCCTGCGCGCCAGCCCCTACGTCGCCGAAGTGATCGTCTTCGGCCACGGCCGCAAATATCTCACCGCCCTGGTCGAGATCGATTACGACACCGTCGCCGAGTGGGCGCGCAGCCAGGACATCGCCTATACCGGCTTCACGTCCCTGGCCGCAAGCCCGCCCGTGACGGGGCTGATCCAGGCGGAGATCGACAGGGCCAACCGCCAGCTGGCGCGCGTGGAGCAGATCAAGGCGTTCCGAATCCTGCCGAAGCAGCTCGATCCGGAAGAGGAGGGCGAGCCGGTGACGCCGACTCGCAAGGTAAAACGCAACCTGATGTATGATCGGTTTGAAGCCCTCGTGGAATCCATGTACGACGCCGCCGAAGAGCGTCTGGTGGCGTCCGCGGCCGGCGATGTGCTGCAGGTGCCGGCGTCATGACGTACGGGCAGCGTCTGAGTCTCTAAAATGAATCATCAAGGGAGGATCGCGATGTTTGCACGTAGTCTGGGCGGCGCGCTCGCCGCGGCCGTCCTTGCTTCGCCGGCGGTGGCGCAGGACTCTTATGTGGTGGGCCTGACCGGCGCGATGACCGGGCCCTCGGCCAGCACGCTCGGGCCGGCGGTGGACGGCCTGCGGCTTTACGTTGAGAAGCTGAATGCATCCGGCGGCATCAACGGCAAGAAGGTTCAGCTGATCCTGCAGGACGATGCGTCGGAGCCGTCGAAGGCGGCGACCAACGTGAAGAAGCTGCTGACCCAGGACAACGTCATCCTGCTGGTCAACGCCAGCCTGTCCTCGACCTACGCGCCGATGCTGAACGAGACGAAGCGGGCGCAGGTGCCGGTCCTGTTCATGGGCGCCGTGTGCCCGAAGGAGACGCTGCCGCCGGCGGCCGATGCGCTGCAATTCTGCTCGACGGGGTTCTCGCAGGGCTTCGACACGCGCGCGTCGCTCAATTACGTCAAGGAGACGGCCAAAGAGCCGGTGCGGATCGGCTTCGCCGCGATGGCGATCCCGATCTCGCGCACCGAGATGGAGTATGGCGCGGAGTATGCCAAGACGCTCGGCATGACGCCGCTCAACATCGAGGTCATCCCGCCGCCGACGCCGGACTACACGCCCTATGCGACCAAGCTCAAGGAGAGCAATCCGAACTGGGTGATGTCGTGGGCGCCATGGGTGACCGAGGTGCGGACCGTCGAAGCGCTGCGCAAGCTCGGCTGGGACGGCATGTACATCACCAACGCCCATCTCGAGGCCGAGGGCGAGCTGCCGCGCCTCAAGGACCCGAAATTCCTGGTGATGGGTGCGAACTCGTTATTCGAAGAAAAGCTCCCGGTCCACCGGCAGATCCAGGACGCGGCCAAGAGCGGTAACGCGAAGTACCCTGTCAATCAGCTCACCGAAGGCTGGCTCGGCGGTCTCGTCATCGAAGCGGCGCTGCGCAAAGCCGGCTGGCCGGCCGACTCCGGCAAGGTGACGGCCGCACTGACGACGCTCAAGGTCGACACCAAGGGCCTGCGGGGCGGCGAGATGGAGTGGACCAAGGACAACCACTACCGGACCCACCAGTACTACCGCGTCTATCGTTGGGACACCGACAAGGGCGCGATCGCGCGGGTGAAGGACTGGGTGACCTACGACGTGAAGTGAAGAAGTACGTCGGATCGCACAACACTAAACTAGATGATGACGCCGCCCTCCGATTCCTCTCCGCCCTCGGGGGCGGAGAGGTTAGGTGAGGTGGGGGATTCCAGTTTCGAACAATGACCCACCTCACCCGGCTCGATGCCGCTCGCCACCCTCTCCGCCCTAAAGGGCAGAGAGGGTTCTGCTCCAGCATTGACCATTAACCCGTGCAGCTCGCCGTCAACATCGTCGTCCTGGCCTCGATCTACGCGCTGATCGCCTGCGGCTATGTGCTGATCTATCGTGTCAGCCGGGTGCTGAACCTTGCCCATGGCGAGCTGATGATGCTGGGCGCCTATCTGCTGCTGGCGACGGCGTCGCTGTTCAACGGCAATCCGTTCCTAGCGGTCGCGGCCGCGGTGCTGCTGAGCCTCGCGGTCGGTGTGCTGGTCTATCTGTTCCTGATGCACAAGATGACCGGCGAGATGGTGCTGGCGGCGGTGCTGACGACCATCTCGTTGGGCATCCTGGTCCGCGGCCTGGTGGTGCTCGTCTTCAGCGCCCAGCAGCAATATCCGCTGCAGGCGCTCGGGGGCAGAACCCGCTGCTCGCGGCCCAGCGCGGCATCAACCTGCACGCGATCTACGCGCTGGCCTGGGGCCTGTCGACGCTCACCGGCGGGGTCTGCGGCATGCTGCTCGCCCTCGACACGGCCGTCGACGGCACCACCATGGTGATCATCGGGCTGAAGGCGTTTCCAGCGGCCTTGGTCGGTGGGCTCGACAGCCTCGCTGGGGCCGCGATGGGGGCCCTGATCGTGGCGACCTGCGAGGTGCTGCTCATTCATTACGTCGATCCGCTGCTCTCCGACGTCGTGCCGTTCCTGGTCCTGATCGCGATGCTGGCGGTGCGACCCTGGGGATTGCTCGGTACCCGCGAGGAACTCGACCGTGTCTAGCCGCAAGCCGCGCGCAAGCGGCTATTTCCGCACCGGCTACGCGCAGGACCTGGCGCTGACGCAGACCCGGCTCGAGCGCGCGATGCTCGCGGTGTTCGCGGCGGGGCTGATCGCGTTTCCGTTCCTGGGCTCGGCCTATTATCTCGATCTCGCCTGCCAGGTGTTTTTGGCCGTGGTCGGTGCGCTGTCGCTGATGCTGCTGACCGGCTATGCCGGTCAGATCTCGCTCGGCCATGCCGGGCTGCTCGCCGCCGGCGCGTTTACGGCCGGCATCCTGTTCCGCGAGTGGAATGCGCCGTTCTACGTCACGCTGCCGGCGGCCGCGGGCGTCGGCGCGGCTCTCGGCGTGATCTTCGGCCTCCCCAGCCTCCGCCTGCGCGGGCTTTATCTCGCCGTCTCGACCCTGGCTCTCCACTTCGTGGTGATTTATCTCGGCGGCGAGTATGAGACCCGGCGCGGCTACTCGACCGGCATCACCATCGATCCGCCGAGCCTCGGCGGTTACGAGGTGTACAGCCCGCGGGCCTGGTATTTCGTCCTGCTCGGTGCCGCGGTCCTGGCATTGCTCATCTGCATCAACCTGATGCGCAGCCGCACCGGCCGCGCGTGGCGGGCGATCCGTGCGCACGAGACTGTCGCCGAAGCGCTCGGCATCGGCATCGCCGGCTATAAGCTGCTTGCGTTCGTGATCTCGTCGGCGCTGGCGGCGGTGGCCGGCGCCTTGTTCGCTTATTACCGCGGCTTCGTGTCGGTCGAGGCGTTCTCGCTGTTCCTCACCATTCAATACGTGGCGATGATCATCATCGGCGGCCTGGGCTCGCTGGTCGGCGCCTTGCTCGGCGCCGTGTTCGTCACGATTTTTCCGTATCTCATCGAGGCCGGATTGATGGCGCTGCCCGGCGCTCAGAGCTATGCCAGCGACCTGTTCGCGGTGAATTTCGCCGCGTTCGGCATGGTCATGATCGGCTTCCTCATTTTCGAGCCGCTGGGCCTGGTCGGGATCTGGCGCCGCCTGCAGACGTTCTTTCTGCTGTGGCCGTTCAAGCACCGGCCGGTTGCGGGTGGGCGCAAATGACTGCCCTGCTGATGCTCGAGAACGTCGAGGTCGTGTACCACCGCGCCGTCACGGCGGTGCAGGGGATCAACCTCACCGTCGGCAACGGCCAAATCGTGGCGGTGCTCGGCACCAATGGGGCGGGGAAGACCACCACCTTGCGCGCGGTGTCCGGCTTTCTCGGCCTTGATGATGCGCGGGTGACCGAGGGCAGCGTCACATTCAAGGGGCGCCGCATCGAGAACCGCGCGCCCAGCGAAATCACCCGGCTCGGCATCGTGCTGGTGCCCGAGCGCGACAAGGTCTTTCCCAACCTGACCGTGGCCGAGAACCTGATCGCGCCGTTCGCCCCGGCGCTGTCGCGGGGCGAGCGGCGGGCGCGCGAGGACCTCGTCTATCAGTTCTTTCCGCGCCTGGCCGAGCTGCGGAGCCGGACCGGCGGCCTGCTGTCGGGCGGCGAGCGCCAGATGCTGGCGATCGCCGGCGCCTTGATGTGCGGGCCGCAGCTCCTGCTGGTCGATGAATTGTCGCTCGGTCTGGCGCCGGTCGTCATCGAGGACCTGATCCGCCGGCTGGTCGAGATCCGCCGCGAGCTTGGGATTGCCGTGCTGCTGGTCGAGCAGAGCGCGCCGGTGGCGCTTCAGATCGCCGATTACGGCTACGTGCTGGAGAACGGCCGCGTCGTGCTCGACGGCGACCGCGCCCGGCTTAGCAGCCACCAGGACATCCAGGAATTCTATCTCGGCCAGACGAGCGGCGAGCGCCGCAGCTATCGCGAGGTCAAGCAATATCGCCGCAGCCGGAGATGGTATGGCTGAGCTCGAAATCGAAGCCCTGAGCCTCAGGTTCGGCGGGCTGACCGTGCTCGACGGCATCTCATCGCGCGGCTCGGCCTCGCCCGCACCTTTCAGCACGGCGAGCTCTTCCCGCAGATGAGCGTGCTCGACAACCTCCTGGTCGGCCGCCATGCCCGGATCCGAACCAACGCGCTGGCCGAGATGTTGTTCCTGCCGGGCGTCCGGCGCGAAGAGGTCCGCCACCGTGCGGCGGTGGAGAAGATCCTGGACTTCGTCGAGCTGCAGCGCCATCGCCACACGGCCGTCGCCGAGCTGCCCTTCGGCACCCAGAAGCTGGTCGGCTTTGCGCGCGCGTTGGCACTCGAGCCCCGTCTGTTGCTGCTGGATGAGCCGTCGGCGGGCCTTAATCGCGATGAGCGGGAGGATCTGGCCCGCTTCATCCTGCGCATCAAGCATGAGCTGGCCATCGCCATGGTGTGGATCGAGCACGACATGCAGATGGTGGCCGATCTTGCCGACCGCATCCATGTGCTCGATTATGGACGCAGCTTGACCGAAGGGCGGCCGGGCGACGTGCTGAAGGACCCGCGCGTGATCGCCGCCTATCTCGGCGGCGCGGTTGCATAGACTTGGGGAGGAGATGATGCGTTCGGTGAAGGTAGTGGTTGCGGCGGTAATCTTAGGTGCGCTGGCATCCGCGATGGTGGTGTCGCAAAGTGCGGCGCAGACACCGGTGAAGATCCGTGTCGCCTGGGTCGTCGCGGTGTCGAACTGGGCCTCCATCCTGCTGGAGAAGCCCGAGCTCATGCCGCATAACGGCAAGAGCTACGTGATGGAGCCGGTGCGTTTTCAGGGCACGCCGCCCATGATCTCGGCGATGGCGACGAACGAGCTCGAGGTTGGCAATCTCGCCTATTCGTCGCTGGCCCTGGCGGTGCAGAACGCTGGGCTCACCGACCTTAGGGTCATCGCCGACGAGTTCCAGGACGGTGTCGCCGGCTATTACACCAACGAGTTCTTCGTGGCGAAGGACAGCCCGATCAAGACGGTCGAGGACCTCAAGGGCAAGGTGCTGGCGACCAACTCGGTCGGCAGCGCGGTCGACATCGCGATGCGCGCCATGCTGCGCAAGCACAAGCTCGAGGACAAGCGCGACCTCACCATCGTCGAGGCGGCGTTTCCCAACATGCGGGCGATGCTGGCCGACCGGAAGATCGATCTGTTCCCCGGCGTGCTGCCGTTCTCGGTCGATCCGTCGCTGCGCCAGATCGTCCGCCCGCTGTTCACCCAGAAGGAGGCGATCAGCACGACACAGATGATCGTCTGGGCGGCGCGCGAGGGGTTCATCCGCAAAAACCGCGCCGCGATGGTCGATTTCATCGAGGATTCTCTGCGCGCCGAGCGCTGGTTCCTTGATCCGGCCAATCACAACGCGGCGGTGGAGATCGCGGTCAAGGTGAGCAAGCAGCCGGCCGACCGCTTCGACAGCTGGCTGTTCACCAAGAGCGACTATTATCGCGACCCGAACGGCAAACCGAACCTTAGCGCGCTGCAGTCGAATATCGACATGCAGAAGGAGCTCGGCTTCATCAAGGCAAGCTTCGATGCGAAAGCCTATGCCGATCTCAGCCTGGTCGAGGAGGCGGCAAAGCGCCTGAAGTAAGCCACCAGGCTCGCCATCCATCAGCCGAAGCGAGGTGTCGAAGACAACAGGGAGGCGACCATGCGCAAACGAAAGGTGTTGTTGGCGACGGCGTTGGCCGGCCTGCTCGCGGGCCTCGGCGGCCGCGTCGGCGCGGCTCAGACGCCGGTGAAGCTCCGGCTCGCCTATGTCGTGCCGGTGAGCGACTGGGCGCCGATCCTGTTCGAGAAGTCCGGCCTGGCTCGGCATCAGGGCCGGTCCTACGCCATGGAGCCCGTGCGCTTCCAAGGCACGCCGCCGATGATCACGGCGATGGCGACCGGCGAGCTCGAGATCGGCAACCTCGCCTATTCGTCGTTCGCGCTCGCGGTCGAGAATGCCGGGCTCGGCGACTTGCGGATCATCGCTGATGAATTCCAAGATGGTGTCGCCGGCTATTACAGCAACGAGTACTTCGTGCTGAAGGACGGGCCGGTGAAGACGGTCACGGACCTCAAGGGCCGGGTGCTGGCCAGCAACGCCGCCGGCAGTGCGGTCGACATCGCGATGCGTGCCATGCTGCGGAAAACCGGCCTGGACGAGAAGCGCGACGTCACCATCGTCGAGGCTGCGTTCCCGAACATGCGGGCGATGCTGGCCGATCGCAAGATCGACCTGTTCACCGGCGTGCTCCCGTTCTCGCTCGATCCGGCGCTGCTGCAGATCGCCCGGCCGCTGTTCACCCAGAAGGACGCGGTCGGCCCGACCCAGATGATCGTGTGGGCGGTGCGCGAGGAGTTCCTGCGCCAGCACCGCGCAGCGCTGGTCGATTTCCTCGAAGACGCGCTCCGCGCCGAACACTGGTTCCTCGATCCCGCGAACCGCGGTGAGACGCTGGATATCGCCGCGCGCGTCAGCGGACGCCCGGCCGGCAGCTTCGCGGACTGGCTGTTCACCAAAAAGGACTACTATCGCGATCCGGCGGGGAGGCCCGATCTGGCTGCCCTGCAGGCGAACATCGATCTGCAGAGGGAGCTCGGCTTCCTCAAAGCCGGCTTCGACGTCAAAAAACACACCGACCTCGGCCTGGTCGAGGAGGCCGCAAAACGGTTGAAATGACGAACAGGGTTCATCCTGTTCGTCGTGCCGGCGAAAGCGGGCATCCCCAAGTCTTCTCCGCGCCCGCCGGCGCTTCGCGGCGGCGCAGCGCAAGGCCACGCTGAACCATGGGTTCTCGCCAGGTGCTCGCGAAGCGCGACACCGGAGCGGGAATGACGAACGAGAGGGGCGTTCACCGGCTGGACACGTCTATCAGGCGCTCCTAATCTACGCCCATGAACGTCCTGAAGCCCGCTGATGTCGATGCGGCCGAGCGCCAGGTGCGGATCGACCTTGCCGCCTGTTATCGGCTGGTGGCGCATTTCGGCATGGACGATCTCGTCTATACGCACATCACGGCGCGGGTGCCGGGGACGCGCGACCAGTTCCTGATCAATCCGTTCGGCACCATGTTCGGCGAGGTGACGGCGTCGTCCCTGGTCAAGATCGACCTCGCCGGCAACGTGATCAGTCCGCGCGGCGCCAACATCAACCCCGCCGGCTTCGTGGTGCACAGCGCCATCCATATGCATCGGCACGACGCCGGCTGCATCCTGCACACCCACACCCAGGCCGGCATGGCGGTCGCGGCGATGAAAGAGGGGCTGCTGCCGCTGAACCAGAAGTCGATGATGTTCTACAACCGCGTCGGCTATCACGACTACGAGGGGCTCGCGTTCTCGACCGACGAGCGCGAGCGGCTTTATCGCGACCTCGGCAATCACAAGGCGCTGATTTTGCGCCATCACGGGCTGCTCGTCGTCGGCGACGACTGCGCCGACGGGTTCAGCCTCATGTATTCGCTCGAGGTCGCGTGCCGTCTCCAGGTCGCCGCCCTGTCGCTGAACCGGCCCATCGAGCTGCCGGATCCCAAGGTGAGCGAGCACACGGCCCAGCAATTCGAGAGCTATCCCGATCCGGCGCGCACGCGCGAATGGCCGGGCCTGCTCCGGATGCTCGACCGGCTCGATCCCAGCTACGCCCAGTAGGCGCCGATGGTGAGATCGGCAGCACCTCTGCCGCCGGTCTATCCGACCGTCGTGCACATGCTGGCGGCGGCCGCGGCCGACGCTCCGGAGGCCGAAGCGCTCGCGTTCGACAGCCGGCGGATGACCTATCGCGATTACGCGGCGTGCATCACCGGATTCGCCGCCGAGCTCCAGAAACTCGGCGGCGGCCGGGACATGCGCGTCGCGACGATCCTGTCCAATTCGATCGACGCCTGCATCGCCGCGTTCGCGATTTATGCGTCCGGCGCCCAGTCGGTGCCGCTCAACCCGCTCTACACGTCGCGCGAGCTGGACTACATCCTGAAGGATGCGGCACCGGTGGTCCTGCTCGTTGACGCTGGCCTCGCCGCTTCCCTGCGGCCACTCGCTGAAGCAGCCGGCATCCGCCACGTGATCGCGGTCGGCGACGGTGCCACCCGACTGGACAGCTGGTGCGGGCAGGACCTGGCCCTTCCGCTGCCCGATCCGGATTCGCTGGGGCTGCTCCAGTACACCGGCGGGACGACCGGCCGACCCAAAGGCGTGAACCTCACCCATGGCGCGATCTCGACCAATGTGGCGCAACGCGAGGGGCTCCTGCCGACCGGCCGGCCCGATGCGCAGGGGCGGGGCGAACGCATCCTGTGCATGATGCCGCTGTTCCATTCCTACGCGATGGCCATGGGCTTGTTCCTCGCGGCCTATTGCCGCGGCTGTCTGGTGATCCGCCCGCGCTACAAGCCGGACGATGCGCTGCGCACGGTCGCCGCGGAGCGCATCACGATTTTCCCCGGCAGCCCGACCATCTTCATCGGCCTCATGGCGCATCCCGACTTCGCCGGCACTGACTGGTCGAGCGTGCACACCTGCTACTCGGGATCGGCGCCCTTGTCCGAGGAAACGCTGCGGCGCTGGCAGGATGCGGTGGGGGCGCCGGTCTTCGAGGGCTACGGCCAGACCGAAGCCGGGCCGGTGCTCACCTACATCCCGGCCAAAGGGGTCGCGAAGCTGGGCTCGGTCGGGATTCCGCTGGCTGAGACCGAGGTCGAGATCGTCGAGGTCGAGACCGGCACCACGGTGCTGGGGATCGGCGAACGTGGCGAGGTCCGCGCGCGCGGGCCCCAGATCATGCAGGGCTATCGCAATCTTGCCGCCGAAACCGGCGAGGCGCTTCGCGACGGCTGGCTATATACCGGCGATATCGGCGAGCTCGACGCCGATGGCTATCTCTATATCCGCGACCGCAAGAAGGACATGGCGATCGTCGGCGGGTACAACGTCTATCCACGGGAGATTGACGAAGTGCTGTTCCTGCACCCGGATGTCGCCGATGCCGCGGCGGTCGGAACCCCCGATGCCTATCGCGGCGAAGTGGTGCGGGCCTATGTCGTGCTGCGGCCCGGTGCACGCACGACCGCCGAGGATCTCCTTGCGCATTGTTGCACCAACCTGGCGAAATACAAAGTGCCGGCCTCGATCGACATCCTCGACGCGCTGCCCAAGACGACGGTCAATAAGACCGACAAGAAGGCGCTGCGGGACCGCGCGCGTGCGGCGTCATCGGCAGCCTAGAAACCCATGGCGAAGTCTCCCCGCTTTCTCGACCGCCTGATCCACGACAGCGCCGCGGGGGAGATCCGCGACGGCGACATTCGCTATCTGATGTTCCGCACCGACGCCGTCATGGGCCTGTTCAAGCGCCTGCCCGAGGCGGCGCGCCGCGAGGCCCTTGCGGCGCTCGCGGACTCCATCGCCGAGCACGGCGGCCGCTCCGCGGCGGCGTACCGCGCCAGCGGCGCCGCCGGTTCGGCGCTGCTGGACGTCATCGTCGAGACAGCACCGCAACTCGGCTGGGGAACGTGGACGTTTGCCGAGCGCGGCCCAGAGCAGCTGGTGCTGGAGGTTCGCAACTCGCCGTTCGTGCACGGCTTCGGTGCGTCGCCGACGCCGGTCTGCGCCCCGATCACCGGCATGCTGCGCGCGGTCTCGGCGATGGTGCTCGACGCCCCGACGACGGTCGAGGAGACCATGTGCGCCGCGCAAGGCCCTGCGCTCTGCCGGTTCCTGGCGCGCCGCGGCGGATGAAGATCCTTCTACCCGACACCGTCTTCGCCGACGATCACGCGCTCGAGCGCGAGGCCGCCGAAGGGCTCGAGCTGGAGATCCGGCACGCCGCCAGCACGGCCGAGCTCGACCTTGCCGCACTCGCGTCCGCCGATGCGATCGTCGGCCAGCATCGGGTCATCTATGACGCGGCGGTGGCCGCCCAGGCGACGTCCTGCCGCGTTCTCGTGCGCGCCGGCGCCGGGGTCGACAATGTCGACCTCGCCGCGTGGTCGGCGCGTGGAATTCCGGTATGCAACGTGCCGGATTACGGGATCTCGGAAGTGGCCGATCATGCGCTCGGCCTGCTGCTCACCCTGGCGCGCGGCCTCCAGGTCTATCATCGCCGGGTCGAGACGGCGGCGAGCGCACCCTGGCTGCCATTTCCGCTGCCGCCGACGGTGCGACGCCTGCGCGGCGCGCAGCTCCTGCTGGTTGGCCTCGGTGCCGTCGGTCGCGCCGTGGCTAAGCGGGCGATCGGTCTCGAGATGCGGGTCGCCTATTTCGACCCGCAGGTCGCGGACGCGCCGGCCGGGGTGGTTCGCGCGACCGACCTCGACGCGACCCTGCCCGAGGCGGACGTCGTCAGCCTGCACGCGCCCCTCACCGCGGCGACCCGGCACCTGATCGACGCCCGGCGGATCGCGCTCCTCAAGCCCGGCGCGCTCCTCATCAACACCGCGCGGGGCGGCGTCCTCGATCGGAAGGCGCTCTACGACGGGTTACGGTCCGGACGCGTCGGCGGTGCCGGGCTCGATGTGTGGGAGGCCGAGCCGCCGGCGGCGGACGATCCGTTGTTCCAGGCATTGGCGGCGGACGAGGACTGGCTGCGCGGCCGGTTGGTGGTGACGCCGCATGTCGCCAGCATCAGCGCCGCGTCGATCCGCGATATGCGCGTGAAGGCCGTGGAGACGGCTCGGGATTACCTCGCCACCGGCGCGTTGCGCCACTGCGTCAACCGCGCTGCGCTCGCGCGGCGATGATGGCCGGCCGCGGCGCAGGTTAACAATCGATCTCCTGCCCTGGCCTGCCTCTTGCATCTTGCGGGGGTCAAGCAGGCGTGATCTGGGGTGGCGCAGGTCCGCGTGCTATCGTCGCGGCAACCAGTCTTCGACCGATCCGCCGGTTCTGCGGCCCTCTTAAACAGGTGGGGAAACCATGATCGCTCGTCGTCTTCTGCTGGCTTCGGCAGTCGCCGGATCTTTCCTCTGCGCATCTTCGGCGGAGGCGGCCGACCCGCTGCGCATCGCGATGACCGCGTCCGACATCCCGACCACGACCGGGATGCCGAACAACGGCTTCGAGGGGATGCGCTTCCTCGGGTATCCCATCTTCGAAGGACTGGTGCTGTGGGATCTGTCCAGCCGGGACAAGCTTGCCGGCCTGCGTCCCGGCCTTGCCGAAAAATACGAGCAGGCGGGGGACGACAAGTCGACCTGGATCTTCCATCTGCGGCACGGCGTGAAATTCCATGACGGCACCGATTTCAACGCCGATGCCGTGGTGTGGAACCTCGAGCGTTACTTCAACAAGGACAGCCCGCAATTCGAGCCGCCGGCCGCCGGCATGACGCGCGCCCGCGTGCCGCTGATGGCCGGCTACAAGAAGGTCGACGATTACACGGTGGCCATCACCACGACGAAGCCGGCTTCGTATTTCCCCTATATGGCCGTCTACATCCTTTTCACGTCGCCCGCGTCGTTTCAGAAGGCGGGCGATTGGGCGAAGGTGGCGATGCTGCCTGCGGCCGGCACCGGCCCGTTCCGGATCACCAAGGTGACGCCGCGCGAGGCGGTGGAGCTCGTGCGCTGGGATGGCTATTGGGATCCCACGCATAAGGCGAAGGTCGAAGCCGTGCGGCTGATGCCGATCCCGGAAGCGACGTCGCGCATGTCGGCGTTGATGTCCGGGCAAGTGGACTGGATCGAGGTGCCGCCGCCGGACGGCATTCCGGCGCTGAAGAACGCCGGCTTCAACATCGTCACCGGCTCGTACCCGCATGTCTGGCCGTGGCTGTTCAACATGGGGGCCTCCAACAGCGCGGTCAAAGACGTCCGGGTGCGCCAGGCGCTGAACTACTGCATCGACCGCGCCGGGATCGTGTCGCTGCTCAACAGCACCGCCGAGCCGGCGGTGGGTTGGCTGAAGCCCGGCGATCCGCATTTCGGCAATCCCAGGAACCGCTACGGCTTCGATCCGGCGAAGGGCAAGGCGCTCCTGGCCGAAGCGGGCTATACGGCGCAGAAGCCGCTCTCGTTCAAGGTCATGATCTCGACCTCCGGCTCCGGCCAGATGTTGCCGCTGCCGATGAACGAATACCTGCAGGAAAACCTGAAGGACGCCTGCGGCGTGAACGTGCAGTTCGAGGTCGTCGAATGGCAGGTGCTGCTCACCGCGGCCCGTATGACACCCGATGACGCGGGCCTGCGCGGCTCGATGGCGATCAACGTCAGCTCGCCGTCATCCGACGTCGGGATCATGGCGCGCTATTTCTCGTCGGCGAATTTCTCGCCCAACGGCTTCAACTTCGAGCAGTGGAAGGACGACGTCTTCGACGACGCGCTGGCCAAGCTGTCCGAGGCCACGGACCAGGCGACCATCGACGGTGCGTTCCGCACGGCGCACGAGCAGCTGGTCGACAATCCGCCGTGGCTCTTCATCGTCCACGATCTCAACCCCCGGGCGATGAGCAAGAAGGTCCGGGGGTTCGTCTCGGCCCAGTCCTGGTTCACCGATATGACCTTGGTGAGCATGCAGTAGGCCGCTGCTTGACTCTGCCCGCCCCAAGTCCGGGGCGCGGCCGTTCTACCGGCCGCATCAAAGGGGCCGGCGGGTCAAAACACGCTTTTGGCCACAGAAGGATCACACGACGACGCCCGGTTTTGCTCATACAACCTGCCCGCGAGTAAGCAAGCGTAAGCAAGCGAGCGTTTCGTCCGGTTGAGCACGGCAGCTCGGTCCCGGCCCCTTGAAGCAAGTCGGCCGCACGCGCGATCTGCTGGCTGTCACGCGGAGACGCGTAGGGGTTGGATATGCGGGCAGGATCGGGCCGGTCGGGCGCGACCGGTTTTGTCGATGGGATATTGTCGCTGCGGGGCCTGATGGCCCTCTTGGTCGCAACCAGTCACACCCTGGCGTTCACCGTGCCAGCCGACTACGCCGGGTCGGTCTTCGACCAGGCGGGCTTCGTGGCCGTCATCGCCAAGATCGTCAGCGACGGCGTCAACGTGCCGATGCTGTTCTTTGTGATCAGCGGTCTGGCGATCGCCCGTTCGCTCGACCGCAAGGAGGAGCTCGGCCAGGGCCTCCGCACCTACGTCATCTTCATGGCACGGCGGGTCCTGCGGTTGTACCCGGCGCATACGGCATCGATGATCGGAGTCATGGCACTGGGGTGGCTGTTCTTCATGGGCCGCGCCCCGATCGATCTTTCGACGCTGTCATGGACCGGCTTCGAGTTCCTTGGTGATTGGCTGAACGGGACGATATTCAATCCGCTGAAGCCGCGGTCGGTGATCGGGAATTTTGCGATCGCGACCTGGTCGATGAACCTGGTCGTGTGGTCGCTGTACGTCGAAGTGTGCGCGATTCCGATCCTGCCCCTGATGCACCGGGTCGTGCGGGAACGCAACCTCGCGACCGATCTGACGATGCTGAGCGGGCTGCTCTGCCTGTCCGTGCTGATGTGGAGTCATGTGGGCGTTCGGTACTGGTTTGCCTTCCACCTCGGCATGCTGGTCCAGATCCGCGGACGCGATGTCGCGCGGTTCCTCAGGCGTCATGCCGGCGGCGTGGGCGGCGCCTCGCTCGCTGCCTGGCTGGTCATGCTCACTCCGCTCGTGCAGCCGTTGGATTGGGCGCCGGGGACGTTCATCCAGGGCGCCAGCGCGTTTGCAATCGTCAGCCTAGTCGTGTGGGGCGAGGGTCGCCGGACGTCCCGACTGCTGGACCACTCGGTGCTGCGCTGGAACGGCCGGATGTCGTACTCGTTCTATCTCTGGCACTATTTCATCCTGACGGTGGCGGTCCACGAGCTCTATGTCGTCTTCACGCCGGGGACCATGGCGCACTACGATCTGCTGACGTTCGCCGGCACGGAAGTCTTCACCGTGGCTATCGCGCTGGCGATTGCGCAGCTGTCTTATTCCTGGATCGAGGAACCGTGCATCCAGCTCGGGACGCGCCTGGAAGCCTGGCTCCGCCAGCCGTGGAGCGTGCCGGTCGCCGCGGAAGCCGGGGACTGACACTGCGGCTTGCGCGCGGCCGGCCCGCCGGGTGAAGCTCCGGCATGGCCGGGGCCCTGCCGACTCGCGACGACTGCGCCGCGCTGGACCGCGCCGACAACCTGGCGCGGCATCGCGCGGCGTTCGCGCTGCCCGAAGAGGTCATCTATCTTGACGGCAACTCGCTGGGGGCCCGGCCGCGAGCGGTGCTGGCCCGCGTTGCCGAGGTGGTCGAAGCCGAATGGGGGCAGGATCTCATCACCAGCTGGAACCGGCATGGCTGGATCGATCTGCCGCTGAAGGTTGGCGACAAGATCGCGCGGCTGATCGGTGCTGAACCCGGCGAGGTGGCTGTCGCGGATTCGACCTCGATCAACCTGTTCAAGGCTCTGGCGGCGGCTCTGCGGATGCGCTCCGGGCGCACGGTGGTCCTCTCGGAGCGCGATAATTTCCCGACCGACCTCTACACCGCCGAAGGCGTGATCGAGCTTCTCGGCGGCCGTCATCGCCTGCATCTTGCCGACGCGGCCGGGCTCATCGACGCGATCGACGGCGAGACCGCCTGCGTCCTGCTCACTCACGTCAATTACCGGACCGGCGCCATGCACGACATGGCGGCGATCACGCGGGCGGCGCGGGAACGTGGGGCGTTCATGCTATGGGACTTGGCGCACAGCGCCGGTGCGGTGCCGGTGGACCTGAATGCCGCCGGCGCCGACTTCGCCATCGGGTGCGGCTACAAGTACCTGAACGGCGGGCCGGGAGCGCCCGCCTTCATCTTCGTGCCGCGCCGCCACCAGACAGAGTTCGCGCAGCCGCTGACCGGATGGCTCGGCCACGCGGAGCCGTTTGCCTTCGGGCCGACATTCCGCCCGGCCGCCGGCATCGCGCGCGCGTTGTGCGGCACGCCGCCGGTCCTGTCGCTCGCGGCTCTTGAGGTCGGGGTCGACACGGTTCTCGCCGCTGACCTTGCAGCCCTCCGTGCCAAGTCCATGGCGCTTGGCGATCTGTTCATCCGGCTCGTCGAGGAGCAGGGCGGCGCCGGCTTCGGCCTCCGCCTGGCCAGCCCGCGCGATGCGGCGCATCGCGGCAGCCAAGTCTCCTTCCATCACGCCCACGGCTATCCCGTGATGCAGGCGCTGATCGCCCGCAAGGTCATCGGCGATTTTCGCGCACCCGACCTCCTGCGCTTCGGCTTTGCGCCGCTTTATCTGCGCTATGTGGATATCTGGGACGCCGCGGCCGCCCTGATCGAGATCCTGCAGACCGGCGGCTGGGACCGGCCGGAGTTCAAGCGCCGCGCGACCGTCACCTAAGGAGACGAGGATGGCAGACACGCCGCATCCGCCCGAGGGGGTGCATACCGATTTCACCGGCGAGATGAGCTACGGGGACTATCTCGGGCTTGATCAGCTGCTGGCGGTGCAGCACCCGCGCTCGGACAATCACAACGAGATGCTGTTCATCATCCAGCACCAGACGACCGAGCTATGGATGAAGCTGATGCTGCACGAGCTGCGCGCCGCCCGCGCGCGCATCCGCGCCGATGACCTTCAGCCGGCGTTCAAGATGGCCGCCCGGGTCAGCCGAATCATGGCGCAGCTCATCCAGGCGTGGGACGTGCTCTCGACCTTGACGCCGAGCGAATATCTCGACTTCCGCAATTCGCTGGGGCGCGCCTCGGGCTTCCAGTCTCATCAGTATCGACTGATCGAGTTCGTGCTGGGCAATAAAAATGCGACGACGATTGCGCCGCACCGCCACCGCGCCGACATCGCGGCCGAGCTCGAGGCCGAGCTTGCCGCCCCCAGCCTGTACGACGAGGCGGTCCGCCTGCTCGCCCGGCGCGGGTTTGCGGTGACGGCGGAGCGCGACTTTCGGCAGCTGCACGTCGTCGATCCAGCCCTCGAGGCGGCGTGGATCGCGGTCTATCGCGACCCGGCGCATCATTGGGAGCTCTACGAGCTCGCCGAGGAGCTGGTCGATCTCGAGGATTACTTCCGCCAATGGCGGTTCCGGCATGTGACCACGGTCGAGCGGATCATTGGCGGCCGGCGCGGTACCGGAGGCACGGCAGGCGTGCCTTATCTGCGCGGCCTGCTGGAGATCCGCCTGTTCCCCGAGCTGTGGGACTTGCGGACGCGGCTTTAAATTCATATCAGGCTGGGTGATTGCCGTGAGTCACCCGAACGCGCGCCCATTCGATTAACTCAGGGGCGCGTTCGCCGGCGAGCGGGTAGGGCCGGGGTCCCAGGGGGCTTCGCCCCCTGGCAATATCCGGCCGGTGTGGCGGCTACCCGCGAGCCGGCCAAGAAAAGGACAGTCGAATGGACGAGCTCAATATCCACGCCGGCGGGATCGAAGTCGCGGCGCCGGCGGATTTCCGCTGGCCGGGCGGCAAGCGGATCGCGGTGTTCTTCCGCGTCGCGTTCGAATGGTGGTCCGACGGCAAATGGCCGGGGATCGGCCCGATGGGCAATCCGCTGAAGCCGGGCGTGGTCGACCTCAACGCGATCGGCTGGGCCGAATACGGCCACCGCCGCGGCATTTTCCGCGCCATGAACGCGCTGGCGCATCACGGCATCAAGGCGACGGTGATGGTGAGCGGCATCATGGCCGAACGGCACGGGGACATCGTGAGGTCGATCGCCGACGCCGGTCATGACGTGGTTGCGCATTCCTACGCGATGGATGTGATTCCGATCTATCTCAGCGAGGAGGAGGAGCGGGCGAATATCCGCCGCACCGCCGACCTGATCGAGCGCGCCACCGGCAAGCGGCCGCGGGGATGGGTCAGTCCGCGCGGCACGCCGAGCCCGCGCACGGCACGCCTGCTCGCCGACGAGGGATTCACCTGGCACGGCGACACGTTGAACGACGACCTGCCGTACCTGGTGCGCTTCGGCCAGCACGCGATCGTGGCGATGCCCAGCAACATGGAGGTCAACGACCTGCCGCTCGCCATGCGCTACGGCAATTCGCCGCGCATGATGGTGGAGATGTTCGAGGACTGGCTGTTCTATGTGCGCACCCGCGAAACCGGGGCTGCGCGCGTCGACCCCACCATCCACTCGCATGTGTTCGGACGCATTCCCGGCATCCTGGCGTTCGAGCGGATCATGCAGCAGGCCAAGGCCGCGGATGATATCTGGATCGGCACGCGCTCCGAAGCGGCGGCGCATTTTCTGTCGTTGATGGATCAGACGTTAATATGAAAATCACCGTCACCCCGGCCGAACATCGTGAGAGCCGGGGTCCATCGTTCCAGCGGCGCCATGGATCCCGGATCGCGCGGCTTCGCCGCTTGTCCGGGATGACGAGCTAATATGTGGAGAGATCCATGTTTCGTTTTGCTTTACTGATCGCCGCCGCCGTTTGCTTCACCAGCGCCGTGGCCGCCCAGGACTATCCGCGCAAGCCCGTGCACATGATCGTGCCCTTTTCGGCCGGCGGGAACGTCGACGTGACGGCGCGAATCATTGCCGAGCAGCTCGCGCAATCGCTGCATCAGCCCTTCGTGGTCGAGAACAAACCGGGGGCGGGCGGAATGGTCGCCGGCGATTACGTGGCCCGTGCCGCGGCCGACGGCTACACCTTGCTGGTCGGCTCCAACAGCGGGCTGGTTCTGGCGCCGCTGATCTATGCCAAGCCCCTCTACGATCCCGAAGCCGCGTTCGCGCCGATCAGCACCTTCAGCTTCACGCCTACTCTTCTGATCGCCGGGCCGTCGCTCAAGGTCCGGGACCTCAAAGCGTTCTTCGACACCGCGCGGCAGCGCCCCGGCGGGCTTACCGTGACGGTGGATGCCGTCGGCACCATCAACCATGTCGCGAGCGAGCTCCTGCAGACGGTGGCCGGCGTGACGTGGCGCAATGTTCACTACCGCGGCAACATCGAGGGTGTCACCGACATGCTGGCTGGCAACGTCGACGCGGCGGTCACCCAGATCACCGCCGTCTCGCAGTACATCGACGAGGGCAAGCTGCGGCCGTTGGCGATCCTGGCGAAGCAGCGGTTGCGCAAGCTGCCGAACGTTCCGACCATGGCCGATGCCGGCTATCAACCGGTCGAGGCGAGCGCCTTCAATGGCCTGGTGGCGCCGGCGAAGACGCCGAACCCGATCGTGCGGCTCTTGAGCAATGGCGTGCGGCAGGCCATGGCCAAGCCCGACGTGCAGGCGAAGTTCGAGAACCTCGGCATCGAGGCCCGCGGCTCGACCCCGGAGGAGTTCGCGGCCTTCCTGCACGACCAATCGGCGGTCCTGACGCCGGTGGTCCGGAACGCGCATATCACGGCGGAGTAGGGCATATCACGGTGGAGTAAAGGAGCGCCCGGAGGCCACGGTATTGACCGGGTACTGTGGACTGTATACGCTATACGTGACTTTCAGCCGGACCAATTATGTCCAGCGATTTTAAGCCCTTAATCCGTTCCACCGCTCTGCGCGACCAAGTCTACGAGCGCATGCGCGAGTCTATCCGGACCGGCCGCGTCCGTCCTGGCGACCGGCTGCAGGAGATCGCCCTCGCCGAGGCGTTGGGCGTGTCGCGGACACCGGTGCGCGAGGCGCTGGCGCTGCTCGCCCGCGACGGGCTTGCCGAGATGCAGGGCCGCGGCTTTGTCGTCACCGGCCTGTCGCCGCAGGACATCGGCCATATTTTCGAGCTGCGTCGCCTGCTCGAGCCGCCGGCCGTGCGCGATGCCGCGACGGCCGCGACCGACGCGGGCGTGGCCGCGCTGCGGGACGCGGTCGAGCAGAGCCGCAAGGCCCACGAGGTCGGCGACATCGAGCGCTTCATGCTGGCGAACGCCGAGTTCCGCGCCGGCTGGCTGGCGATGGTTCCCAATCAGCGGCTGGTCCGCGCGGTCCAGCTTTACGACGATCATGTCGAGAGCCTGCGCGTGATGACCTTGTCCGAGGCCCGCACGCGCAACATCGCGCTGGCTGGCCTTGTCGCGCTCGCCGATGCGTTCGCGGCACGGGACGGTGTCAAGGCCGAGGCGGCGATGACGGTCCATTTGAGCCGGGCCGAGGCGGCGTTGCGCGCGGCTGCCTCTGTTTCGCAGCACGAGGTGGCGTCATGAGCCTGCGCGCCGGCGTTGATGTGGGGGGAACGTTTACCGACGTCGTCCTCCTCGACGAGGCGACGGGCGCGCTGACGTCGGCCAAGGTGCCGACCGACTACGACGACCCGATCAACCCGATCGTCAACGGCCTCGTCCTGGTCGCGGGGGCTGGGAACGCGGTGGCCGCTCTCCATCACGCGACGACCTTGGCGACCAACGCGATCATCGAAGGCAAGCTGCCGCGCGGCCTCCTGCTCACCACGCGCGGCTTCCGCGACGTGCTGGACATCGGCCGCATCCAGCGCCCGGCCGAGGGCATCTACGATTTCAACATCGACAATCCCCTGCCGCTGGTGCCGCGCGAGCGCCGCATCGAGGTGAACGAGCGGATCGGTGCCCGCGGCGAAGTGGTCGAGACGCTCGACGAGGACGATCTCCGCCGCAAGCTGCGCCCGTTCAAAGGCAAGGACGTTCGCGCCGTGGCCGTGTGCGGCCTGTTCTCGTTCGTCAACCCGGCCCACGAGCGGCGGATCGGCGAGATCGTGGCCGAGGAGCTCCCGGGGGTCCATGTCTCGCTGTCCTGCGATGTGTCGCCCGAGATCCGCGAGTTCGAGCGCTCCTCGACCGTGGTCCTCGACGCACTGCTGAAGCCGATCCAGACGCCCTACCTGAAGCGGCTGTCGCAGCGCCTCGGCGGCGAAGGTGTCGATGCGACGCGCATCATGATGGCCTCGGGCGGGCTTGCGATTCCCGATCTCGCCGCCGACAAGCCGGTAACCATGATCAACTCCGGCCCCGCGGCCGGGGTGATCGCCTCGGCCAATCTCGGCCGGCAGATCGACGCTCCGGATCTCGTCACCATCGACATGGGCGGCACCTCGCTCGACATCGGGATCGTCGAGGGCGGGCGGCCCGTCCACAAGTTCGAGGGCAGCATCGCCGGCTATCCGGTGCGCACACCGATGATTGACGTCGCCGCGGTTGCCGCGGGCGGTGGCTCGCTGGCGCTGGTCGATCACGTCGGCTACATCCAGGTCGACCGTGAATCCGCAGGCTCGGTGCCCGGGCCGGCCTGCTATGGCCGCGGTGGCCAGCGCCCGACCATCACCGACGCCGACGTGGTGCTGGGCCGGCTCGGTACCGAACTCGGCGGGCGGGGCGGATTCACGTTGAAGCCCGAGCTCGCCCAGGCCGCGTTCGCCGACACGATCGGCGAGCTGCTCGCCGTCGACGTACCGACGGCCGCTGCCTCGAGCCTCGACATCATCCAGGCGCGCATGGTGAAGGCGATCGCCGCCAACACGCTGGAGAAAGGTCTCGATCTGCGCGCCCTGCCGCTGCTCATCTACGGCGGCGCCGGCCCGACCCACGGCATCGAGCTCGCCGAGGCGCTCGGCATGCGGCGTGCGATCGTGCCCTATCTCGCCGGCAACTTCTCGGCGGTCGGCCTCCTGCTGTGTCCGCTGCGCTGGGACGAGTCGCAGATGGTCTTGCGGCCGGCCGCGGCGCTGGATGCCGCCGTCCTCGCCCGCTATGTCAGCGCGCTGGACGACGCGGCGCGGGGCAAGCTGCACGCCGCCGGCGCGCGCACCGAGGGCCTCACCACGCGCTGGCTCGCCCATATGCGCTATGCCGGCCAGTCCTACGACCTGGCGATTGATCTCGGCGAGGCGTTCACCGGCCGCCTGCCCGCGGACGCGGTCGAGCGGCTGGTCCGCGCCTTCCACGACCAGCATGAGCGGCGCTATGCCTATCGCAGCGAGAGCGAAGTCGTGGAGATCGTCCAGGTCCGGGTATCGGTCGAAGGCGAGGAGCTGCCGTATCCAAAGCCGACGGCGCCCAAGGGCCCGGCGCGGCACGCCGGTCGCCGGCCGGTGTACTTCACCCGCGACCGCAAGACGGTCGACACCGCGGTGTGGGACCGCGCGACCCTGCCGGTCGGTGCGGTGATCGACGGGCCGGCGGTTATAGAAGGCGAGGGATCGAGCGCCTTGATTCCGTCGGGCTGGCGCGCCACCGTCGATGAGTGGTTGAATCTGGATGTGCGGAAGAACTGACCCCTCACCCCGCCGCTTCGCGCCCCTTCGGGAGTCCCCACTCCCGTAATCTCGGACATCCGTCCGAGATTACGGCCTCTCCCACAAGGGGAGAGGGAGTAGTCGCACGCGGATTCACCTCTCCCCTTGAGGGAGAGGTCGCGAGCGCCAGCGAGCGGGTGAGGGGTAAGTTTAGCGAGCGGGTGAGGGGTAAGTTTAAGGAGAGATCCGATGATCACGAGTGCTTCGACTGCAAGTAACCTCCGCGATCGCGTGCAGGCGCAGGTGATCCGCTATGCGCTGGAGCTGGTCGCCGAGGACATGGCGAACACCCTGATGCGCACCGCGCGCTCGACGGTGATCAAGGAGGTGCAGGACCTGTCCTGCGCACTGTTCGACCGCGATGGCCGCGTCATCGTGCAGTCGAAGCACGCGCCGATGCTGCTCGCGGGCTCGACCTTGACCATGCAGGAGGCGCTGAAGGCGCTGGGCGGCCGGCGTCTGGCCAAGGGCGACGTCATCATCGCCAACGATCCGTTCCGCGGCGGCCAGCACATCATGGACGTGATGATGATCGGTCCCGTTTATCGGCCAGTCGGTCCCGGAGATGGGGAGCTGGTCGGCTATGTCGGGTCGGTCGCGCATCACTCCGATCTCGGCGGCGCCTCGCCGGGTGGCGTGGCCGGCGGGCTCACCGAGATCTACGCCGAGGGGCTGTGCTTCCCGTTCGTGCGCCTCTACATCGGGGGCCGCGAGAACGAAGACCTGTTCGCACTTATCGCCAACAACATCCGCGTCCCGCACAAGACCTTGGGCGACTTGCGCGCCCAGGCGAGCGCCTGCCTCACCGGCATGCGGCGGTTTCTCGAGGCGATCGACCGCTTCGGGCTGGACGCGATCGCGGCGGCGACCGATCTGCTGATCGCCGAGACCGAGGCGCGGCTGCTTGCCGGGCTCGACCAGCTGCCGGATGGCACGTTCGTCGGCGAGGACATCGTCGACGATGACGGCGTCACCGAGGAGTCGATCCCGATCCGGGTCAAGATCGTCAAGCAGGGCCGCAAGGTGACCGTCGACCTGACCGGCTGCGGCAATCAGGTCGCCGGCAACATCAACTGTCCGCTCGCCACGACCCTGGCCGCCGTGCAGTACGGCTTCACCATCGCCCTCGACAAGGACGTGACGCCCAATCACGGCTGCTTCACGATCCTCGACATCAAGACGCGCAAGGGCTCGATCGTCGATCCCCTGCGTCCCGCCGCGACCGCCGCGCGCACCAACGTCTCGCTGAAGGTGCAGGAGGCGACATTGATAGCGCTCGGCAAGATGCTGCCCGGCCGGATGATGGCGCCGAGCCATGCCCAGATCAGCCACGTCGCGTTCGTCGGCCACGATCCGGCGGCCGGCCGGCCGTTCGTCTACAACGACATTTTCGGCGGCGGGTCCGGCGCCCGCCCGGCCAAGGACGGCCGCGACGGCCAGGACACCCATCTGGCGCGCTTCAAGAACACGCCGACCGAGATGATCGAGCACGAATACCCGGTGCGGGTCCACGCCTACAATCTGGTGCCGGACAGCGGCGGTGCCGGCCAATATCGCGGGGCACTGGGCGTGGCGCGCGACGTCGAGGTTCTGGTCGACGGCGCCGTGTTCTCGCGCTATGGCGACCGCCAGAAGCATCCGGTCCAGGGGGCCGAAGGCGGCGGGACCGGGACATCCGGTTATTTCGTCCTCAACCCGGGCAAGGACGACAAGCGCCTGCGCTCGAAGGCCGTCGACAAGTTGAAGAAGGGCGATATCGTCCGCATCGTCACACCGGGCGGCGGCGGGTTCGGCGATCCACGACAGCGCGATCCCGCCGCCCTGGCCGACGACCTTGTTGGCGGGAAAGTCACCGAAGATTTCGCGCGTCGTCACTATGGCGACGAGCTGACGGAGACGGCGCTCCGCCTCGCGGCTTCGCCGCGCTCGTCGGCCGCGGAGTGATCCGCCGCGCCGGGCGGGCAAACGCGATCAGGCGCGGTTGCGGACGATCGCGGCGACGATGCCGCCGCCGGGCGGCGCCTGGTGGATCGGATCGCCGGAATTGAAGAACCGGCTGTGGCCGAGGATGGCGCCGAGCATCCCCGATGACGCGGCGCGGATATGCGATTCCGGCGGCATGGCGCTGCTGTAGACCATCGTGCGATGGCCGCGCACGCGGCCGTCCGGCGCGACACCGGTCTTCATCAACACGGCCGCCACGTCATCAGGATCTTCAACCGTGCCCCAGCGGGTGAGGGCCACACCGCTCTCATGGAGCATGCGGCTGACCGCGGCACCGTCGAGGATGTCGGCCATCAGCGTTGCGGTGATGATGAGATCGCCGCCGGCGTCCGCATTGTTGCCGAGCGCAATCGCCTCGACGCGGTCTGACTCGGGTGCGGCGACGGTCATGACACGCCGTGCGTAGAGATCGGCGGCTCCGTCAATCCCGATGACGGCTTCAGTCACGCGGTGGGGCTCGATGTCGCCGAGGGCGATGCCGGCGCCCAGGGCGGCCAGGCTGCGACCTCGTCGCATCGAGGTCTGCTCGGCGGTCGCCCCTGGGACGCCGGGATGGACCACGGGGATCTTAACGAGCAGCAGAGTGGCACGCGCGGGTGTCAGGCCGGCGTCACCGAGGGCTGCGCCGACGGTCGCTGACACGACCGGCAGGAGCCCGGCGCGGCCGCGCTCCGCGACCGGCACCGGAGCGCTGGCGCCGAAGCCCAAGGCAAGGCGTGGCCCAGGCGTCGGCGCCGACGGTTCCTCGATATCGGCCAGCAGGGTGGCGAACGGGGTGGCGATCCCCTCGCAGCCGATCGCAATAACACTGATCGCGCGTTCGGCCAGTCCGGCGGCTGCGAAGCTCTCATGCAGGGTCCGCCGCGTCAATTCGCACGAGTAATCGTTGGGCGCGGAGTTGCCCTCGACCTTGATCAGCACCGCGAGACGGCGCACGCGATGCGGCCCGAACTCCGCGACGGCCGCGGCGATGCCGGTGACGTCTTCCGGCGATGCCATGTCGATGGGCAGCACGCGAACGGTCATGACCTGAATCTGTGCAAGAACCGTTCCCGCCGTCGTCCAAGCGGTCCAATGGCATGTTTCTTGCTGAATTCATCGGTGACGCAAGCGGGCGGGCGAGCCTGCATCCAGCGCGACCGGTAAACATCCTTCGGCGGGGGAGTGACAGCCATGACGCGCGCCATCATTGTGTTCGTTCTGATCACCATCATCGGATTGCCTTCGGCACGGGCTGGAAGCCTGGCCGAGATCAGTCCGGCCGAGGTCGCCAAGTATCAGGGCGACGGCGGCAAGCTGCGGCTGATGACGAACCCGCTCGGGACCGATTCATTCGCGCGCTATACGATGCAGAAGTATCAGCTCGACAAAAAATACGGTTTCGAGTTGCAGTTCGTGCCGTTCACCAGCACGCCGGCGCAAATCACCGTGCTGCAGGCCGGCGGCGGTGATGTGGGCACGATGAACTGGGTCGACGTCTCGCGATTGCGCAACGCCGGCGTCAAGATTTCCGGCATCGGACCGATGGTGAAATGGTGCGATCATTTCGTGGTCCCGATCGACTCGCCAATCCGCAGCGCCGGCGATCTCAAGGGCAGGAAGCTCGGCATCGTCAATCGCACGAACCTCAACTGGCTCGTGCTGAAGACGCTGGCGCTCAAGGAATACAAGATGGACCTCGAAAAGGAGGCCACGCTCGTCGAAGGCGGTCCCACCCTGATGCGCGGCCTCCTGGAACAGGGGCAGCTGGATGCGGCCGTCAGCTTCAACATCTTCACGCCGGGGCTGGTGCTCACCGGAAAATTCCGCGTCCTCGCCCAGACGCGGGAGCTGACCATGCAGCTCGGCCTGCCGGATGTTGCGTTCGTGTTTTACACGGTCAACGCCGATTACGCGGCCGCCCATCCGGCCAATGTCCGCGCCTTTCTCGCGGCGCTTCGCGAGGCCGTGGCCATATTGCGGACGGATGATGCGATGTGGGTCGAACAAGGCCACGAGATGAAGATGGAGGACGCGGCGATTCCGCCCTTGCGCGATGAGATGCGGGCCGACATGTTGTCCAGCTTCGACGCGACCACCGAGGCCACAATCCGCAAGACATTCGACCTTCTCCTCGCAACCGCCGGCCCGGAGGTGATGGGCTTCACCCGGATGCCGGACGGCTTCATGACGCTCGAATATCAGTAAGCGCTGTCCTCCCTGGGGCGCCGGCGTTGCGGCTGCCAGAGCCGATGTCTATTCTTTCAGGACATCGACCGTCCGCGAGGGGAGGCTGAAATGTCCAAACTCAAAACCGCCGTTCTGACGGCTGCAGCATTGATATTCGCGGCACCGGCGTTCGGCCATATGTCGGACGACGTGATCCGCATCGGCGTGCTCAACGACATGAGCAGCGTCTACGCCGCGTCGGGCGGCATGGGCTCGGTCGAGGCGGCGAAGCTGGCGGCCGAGGAGTTCGGCAACAAGATCGGCGATACCCCGATCGAGGTCATCTATGCCGATCACCAGAACAAGCCGGACGTCGGCGCCGGAATCGCCCGCGAGTGGTTCGACCAGAACAAGGTCGACGCCATCGTCGATCTGCCGAATTCGGGCGTCGCCCTGGCCGTCATCGAGGTCGCCCGGCAGCGCAACCGGGTCGCGATTGTATCGGGCGGCGGCTCGTCCGACATCACCGGCAAGGCCTGCTCGCCGACCAGCGCGCACTGGACCTACGACACCTATGCGACGGCGGCCGGCTCGGCGAAGGCGATGCTCGACCGCGGCGGCAACACCTGGTTCTTCATCACCGCCGATTACGCGTTCGGCCACGCGCTGGAGCGCGATGTCTCGGCGCAGGTGACGAAGCTCGGCGGCAAGGTGCTGGGCGGCGTGAAGGCGCCGCTCAACACGGCGGACTACGGCTCATTCCTGCTGCAGGCCCAGGCCGCGAAGCCGAAAGTGCTGGCGCTGGCGACCGGCGGGAACGACACCGGCAATGCGATCAAGCAGGCCTACGAGTTCGGGCTGCCGCAATCCGGGATCCAGATGATCGGCCTGCAGTCGGTGATCACCGACGTCCACGCGGTCGGTCTGCCGCTCACCAAGGGATTGCTCGAGACGACGGCCTTTTACTGGGACCGCACGCCGGAGAGCCGCGCGTGGTCGAAGCGCTATTTCGCGCGCACCAAGGCCATGCCGACCATGATGCAGGCCGGCGTCTACTCCGCGACCCGGCATTACCTGCAGGCGATCAAGGACGCCGGCCACGACGATGGCCTGACCGCGATGCAGAAGATGAAGGCGACGCCCGTCCGCGACATGTTCGCCGACAACGGCACGTTGCGCGAGGACGGCCGCATGGTCCACGACATGTATCTCCTGCAGGTCAAGGCGCCCGATGAGTCCAAGGAGCCCTGGGACTATTACAAGGTCGTCGCAACACTGCCCGGCGACGGCGTCTTCCGCCCGCTGTCCGACAGCGAGTGCCCGCTGATCAAGAAGTGACGGCTGCTTGCAGCCGTCACCCCCGCGACGGCGGGGGTCCAGCGAAGACTGGATGCCCGCTTTCGCGGGCATGACGCAGAGGGGTTACGCGCGCGCCGGCCACGCCGCGTCCGGATCGTCCGGCGGCACGGAAGCGAGCAGTTCCTTCGTGTAGGCGTGCTTCGGCGCGGCGAACACGGCGTCGACGGCCCCCGCTTCGACGATCTCGCCGCGGTACATGACCAGCACGCGGTCGCAGAGATAGCGCACCACCGACAGGTCGTGCGAGATGAACAACAGTGCGATGCCGTGCTCCTCGCGCAGGCGCAGCAGCAGGTTCAGGACCTGAGCCTGGACCGATACGTCCAGGCCCGACACGATCTCATCGGCGATCAGCAGGCGCGGGGTCAGGCACAGCGCGCGCGCGATGTTCACGCGCTGGCGCTGGCCGCCGGAGAGCTGCGGCGGAAAGCGTGGCGCCAGCTCCGCCGCGAGACCGACGTCGCCCAACAGCTCGAGTGCCCGCGCCTGCCGCTCGCGGCGGCCGGCAGCGCGGGATTTCGCCTCCATTGCCTGGCTGGCGAGGCTGGCGACCCGCCGCCGTGGGTTGAGCGCCGACAGCGGGTCCTGGAACACCATCTGGACGGTCTCGATGCGCTGACCCCAGGCACTCTCCGGCACCGTCGCATCCTGGCCGTCGAGCCAGATCTTTCCCGCACTCGGGCGTTCGAGCCCGATGGCCAGCCGGCCGAGCGTGGTCTTGCCGCTGCCGCTCTCGCCGACGACACCGACGAACTCGCCTGGCATAACGGCGAGGCTGGCGTTGCGCACCGCGTCGACCGGCGGCGACCGTCGCAGCAGGCGGTGCCGGCCGCGAAATGATTTGCTGACACTCTCCAGCCGCAGCACCGGCGTTCCGTCCAAGCGAGGTGCAGCGGTGCCGGCTGCGGCCTCAGGGCTCGCCCGGTGCTCCACCTCGCAACGCGGGGTACAGCGCACCCAGTGTCCGGTGCCGACCTCGCGCAAGGCCGGGACGCTGGCCGCGCAAGCCGGATCGGCGGTCGGACAGCGCGACGCGAAGCGGCAGCCCGGGAAGCCGGTCAGGCTGCTCAATCCCGGCATGGTGTCGGGGAGGACCGCGAGGCGCTGCCGCGGTCCCGACAGCGGCGGGTTGGCGCGCTTCAGTGCCCGCGTATAGGGGTGGCGCGGGGCCGCGAAGACGCTCCGCGCCGGCCCGCGCTCGACGACGTCGCCGGCATAGAGCACCAGCACCTCGTCGCAGAGATGAGCGGCGAGACGCAAATCGTGGGTGATGAACAGCAGGCCGGTGCCGCGCGCCGCCTGCAGCCGCCGGATCAGCATCACGATGTGCGCCTGCGTAGTGACGTCGAGGGCTGTCGTCGGCTCGTCGGCGACGATCAGGGCCGGGTTGCTGGCGAACGCCATGGCGATCAGGACGCGCTGGCACATCCCGCCGGATAGCTGAAACGGATAGCAGTCGAGGATGGCCTCGGGATCGCGCAACCGGACTTCGGCCAAGTCTGCTGCAATCTTCGCCCGCCGCAGACGCGCCGGCACGCCGAGACGTGCCAGATGCTCGCCGAATTGCTGGGCGATGGTCAGCACCGGGTTCAGGGCCGACAACGGCTCCTGCGGAATGAACGCGATGCGGTCGCCGAGCAGCGAGCGATGCTCGGCGGGCGAGGCGGCCAGCAGGTCGTGATCGGCAAAACGCATCCAGCCTTCCGCGACGCGGAATGACGGCGGCAGCAGCCGGGCCACGATCCGCCCGATCATCGACTTGCCGGCCCCGGATTCCCCGACCAGGCCGAGGATCCGCCCACGGTCCAGCGCGAAGCTGACGTCGCGCAGCACCGCGACGTCGCCGTTACCGAGCCGGGCTGAAACCGTGAGCGACTCCGCTTCGAGCAGCATCAGCGGACTGCGACGAGGCGCTGCGACAGCCGCGGATCGAGACTGCGCCGCAGCCCGTCGCCCAGCACATTGGCGGCGAGCACGGTGATGAAGATGCCGAGCACCGGCATGATCAGGCCCCACTCGGCCTGATACATGTATTGCCGCGCGTCGGCGATCATGACGCCCCAGGCCGCGACGTTGGTTTCGACGGACAGGCCGACGAAGGACAGGATCGCCTCGACGATCACGGCAATCCCCATCTCGATGCTGACCAACGTGAGCAGCAGCGGTGTGGTCGCCGGCAGCACCTCGCGCAGGATCACCTGGAGATGGGTGAAGCCGACCAGCCGCGCCGCCGGGATGTAGTCGCGCTTCATCACCGCCAGCACTTCGCTGCGCACCACCCGGCAGAACCGCGTCCAGTCGACGATCACGATGGCGAGGATGACATTGCGCAAGCCGGTGCCGAAGCCGACCATCAGGATCAGGGACAGGATCACCGGCGGGAACGACATCCATACGTCGACGGCCCGGCTGATCAGCCAATCGATCAGGCCGCCGAAATATCCGGCGACCAGTGCCAGCGCGCTGCCGAGAACCGCAGCACCCAGGGCGGCAACGACCGCGACCGTCATCGCCACCCGCGCGCCGTAGATCAGCCGCGACAGGATACAGCGGCCGAGGCTGTCGGTGCCAAGCGGAAAGGCCGGATCGCCCCCGACCTGCCACACCGGCGGTAGCAGTGTCCGCAGCAGGTCCTGATCGCCCGGATCGTGCGGCGCCAGCCAAGGCGCCAGCACCGCCACCGCGAGCACCGCCAGCATCAGCGCCCCGCCGATGATCACCCGCGGCTCGCGGAGCGCCCGAGACAGGAGGTCACGCATCGCTTGTGGTCGTGGCCAGTGCCATTGGCTTGTTCGTCACCCCCGCGCCCCTCTCTTAGCGCCTGTCGGCGGCCTGAAGGCCGGCGACGCAGCGCAGCGTGGGCGTCCATCTCGCCACCATGGATGCCCGCCTTCGCGGGCATGACGAGAAGAGTGACATCACTGCCGCCGCAGCTTCGGGTTCAGCCCGAGATACGCGATGTCGACGACGGTGTTGATGATCAGGACGATCACACAGTAGACGAGCGTGATCCCCTGGATCAGCGGCAGGTCATGGTTGCGCACCGCCTCGACCATCAGATTGCCGATGCCGGGGAAGGTGTAGATCACCTCGACCAGCAAGGTGCCGCCGAACATGAAGCCGGCCTGGACGCCGATCAGGCTGACCGTCGGCAGCGCCGCGTTCTTCAGCGCATGCCGCAGCAGGATCCGCTGCTCGGAGAGCCCGCGCAGACGCGCCAGCGTGATGTAGTCCTCGACATAGGTGTCGACGAGGCTCGAGCGCAGCACGCGCATGATCAGCGGCGCCAGGGCCAACGCCAGCGCCGTGGCCGGCAGCAGGAGATGCGTCAGCACGCTGCCGAACGCCGCCGGAGTGCCTACCAAGAGCGAATCCAGGAGCAGGAATCCGGTGACGTGCGGGACCGTCATCTGCGGGTCGATCCGGCCGATGAAGGGCAGGAGCCGGAGGCCCACGCCCACGCCCAGGATCAGGAAGATGGCCCACAGGAATTCCGGGATCGACATGACCACGATGCTGCCGAGATCGGTCACCTGTTCGGTGAGCCGGCCGCGGCCCGCGAACATCGCCAATCCGCCGACCAGGCCGAGGGTGATCCCGAGCAGGAGCCCGGCCGCTACCAGCTCCAAGGTCGTCGGCAGTGCGGCAAAGATCAGGCCGGTCACGCGCTGGCGAAAATGGCTGGAGATCCCGAAATCGCCGCGGACGATGTGGCCGAGCCAGATCGCGTATTGCTCCGGGATCGGGCGGTCGAGACCCATCTCGTGGCGCATCGTCTCGACGTCGGCCTCGGTCGCGTTCGGCGGCAGCGACATGCCGAGCGGATCGGCCGGGATGAGCCGCAGCACCACGAACACCAGCGCCGAAACCACCAGCAGGATCGGGATCGCCGCCGCGAGCCGGCGGAGGAGGATGCTGAACGCCGTTTCGCTCATGACGGGTCACCCCTCACCCCGCCGCTATCGCGGCGTCCCTCACCCACAAGGGGAGAGGGAAAAGGGCGGCTGGCAATCACCCTCTCCCCTCGCGGGAGAGGGTGCCGAGCGCTAGCGAGGCGGGTGAGGGGGCTGAGAACTATCACCCCTTCAACGCGTAGCCCTGCGGCAGCGTCCAGCCATTCGCATACGGCGTGAACTCGAGCCTGTTCTGGTAGGCGACCGTTTTGATCCCCTGGAACAGCGGGATGCTGTAGCCCTTCTGCACCGCGTAGGCATGCAGATCGCGGTAACCCGCCTCGCGCTTCGCCTGGTCGGTCTCGACCAGCAGCTTGCTCACGCGCTCGCCGAGGTCGGCGCTCTTGTAGGACGAGAAGATCGACTTCGGGTCGAGCAGGTAGCCGCCATACATCTCGGGATCGCCGGTGGCGTTGCCCCATTGATACATGGTCGCTTCCGGCAGCTTTCCGGCGCGCAGCAGCTCCTGGTACTTGGTCATCTCCATGACTTCGAGGTTGGCCTCGATGCCGACCTTCTTCCACATCTGGGCGATCGCCTGGGCGACCTCGAAGTCATTCGGAAACACGCCCTTGCTCGTGTAGAAGCCGATCTTCGCCGGTTTCGCGGCGCTGAAGCCGGCTGTGCTCAGCAGCGACCTGGCCAAGGCTTCGTCATGCGGAAAGTCAAAATTCTTCGGATAGCCGGGCGTGCCGTGTGCCGCCGGGACGGCGATGGGAATCGCCTTTCCACCGTAGAACGCCTTCGAGATCGCCTGCTTGTCGATCGCGTGATGGGCGGCGAGCCGCACCTCCTCGCGCTGGAATTCGCCGGTGTTGTTGACCTCGATGATCAGGATATCGGCGATCGGGTCGATGCGGCCGACAATCCCGGGGAGGCGGGAGAGCCGCGCGATCTCGCGGATCGGCAGGTCGATCGCGAGGTCGACGCGGCGCGCATCGACGGCGGCCACCCTGGCCGACGCGTCCTGCACGATCTCGACAGTGACGCGTTTGAGCTTCGGCGATCCGCCCCAGTATCTGTCGAACGCCTCGAGCACCATGCGCGCCCCCTGCTGGTACTCGACCAGGCGATAGGGGCCCGAGCCGATGGGCTTTGCCGAGAACCCGGCGACGCCAACCCGTTCGACATAGGTCTTGGGCACCACGAAGCTGGCGAGGAAATAGAGCCAGGTCACCGCCGAGGGCATGACCTCGGTGAAATGCATCACGGCGCGCGTCGGCGACAGCACCTCGACGCTGCGCACCTTGCGCCAGATGAAGCCGGTGTCGAGCTTGCGCGCACCCTCGGGCACCGGCGCCTTCGGGCGCTCATCGAAGGTGAAGCGGAAATCCTCGGCCGTGACTTTGTCGCCGTTATGGAACACCGCATCGTCGCGCAACTCGACTTCGAGCTCGAGCGAAGCGGCGTCGCGGTAGCGCCACGCCTTCACGAGATGCGGGCGCGCCGACAGATCCGGCGCCTGGGTGAGCGGCGAATCGAACACCGCCTTGTACAGCGACTGCACGCCGACCAGCACGCGCGCGTTGGGATCCCAGGTCGGCACGTCGGTGGGAAAGGCGATCGTGATCGCGTCGCGGGACTGGGCCCACGCCGGAACGCCGAGGCCGGCGAGCGCCGCTTGCGCGCCGGCCAACTGCAGCATGGAGCGCCGCGTCAGACGCATGAGGACCCCCAGTTCTTTCAGCAGCGGTTGTTTTTAACGCCGGTTCTTGAGATATTTTAAACCTAAAATTTCTGCCGGTGAAGCGCGCTGCGCTGCCGGCGCAACCCGCGAAAATAGGGGAAGGCCATGCGATTGACGCGCCGCGATGTCCTGGTCATGTCCGCCGTGGCACCGGTGTTCGCGAGCCGGCTGGCGCAAGCACAGGCAAATGCCGATTCGCTGGTCATCGCCTATCCCTTCGACGTGCCGAGCTGGGACCCGATCGCCTATACGGCACCCTTGGGCATGCCCATTTTCGCCAGCATCTTCGATCAGCCGCTGATGTACACGGCCGATCTCAAGCTGTCGCCCAGCGTGGTCAAGGCGTGGCGCTGGATCGGCAGTGACGGGCTCGCCATTGAGCTCGATTTTCGCGACGACGTGACCTTCCACAATGGCGACAAGCTGACCGCCGCGGACTTCCGCTTCAGCTTCCTCGAGCGCCAGAAGGCGGATCCGAAGCTCGCCACAGCCGCGGTCTGGCGCAACATCCAGGACATCGAGATCGCCTCGCCGACGAAGGCGATCGTCCGCCTGTCGGCGCCGAAGCCGACGGCGCCCGAATGGTGGGCCTATCTCGGCAGCTTCATCATGCCGAAAGCGTACTTTGAGAAAGTCGGCAAGGACGCGTTCCTGCAGCACCCGATCGGCTCGGGCCCGTACACCCTTGCCGACTACCAGCAGGGGGCCCGCATCGTTCTGGAGGCGAACGAGAGATACTGGGGCGGTGCGCCCAGGCTGAAGCGCGTCACCATCCAGATCGTGAAAGACCCGACGGCGCGTGTCGCCGCCGTGCAGTCCGGTCAGGCCGACATCACCACCCAGACGCCGGTGCGCGAGACCGAGCGCCTCGCCCAGACGCCGGGCTTGGCCGGCCGCGTGACCCCGATCACCGAGATCTTCATCCTGCAGGTCGGCAACACCGGAGCCTTCACCGACGCGAACGTGCGGCTCGCCGCACATCACGCCATTGACAAGGAGGCGCTCTCGAAGGCGTTCTTCGGCGGTGTCGCGGTGCCGATCTCGGTCCTCGCCCCGCCCAACACGCCGGGCTTCGTCGACGGGTTCAACTTCCCGCACGACCCTAAGAAAGCGGGGGAATATCTGGCGGGATCGGGCTTCAGGCCGAACAAGCCGGTAAAGATCCGCTTCAACACCACCAACGGTGTGTTTCCCAACGATTTCGAGATGGCGCGCGCCATCGCCCAGATGTGGAAGAAGGTTGGCATCGAGGCCGATCTGCAGGTGATTGAGCTCGCGCAATATTACGAGCTCAACCATTCCGGCAAGATGCCGGAAGCGACGCTGTACCGCTGGGGCAACGACACCGGTGATCCCGAGATCTACACCGGCTATATCCTCAATCCAAAGCTGCCGTTCTCGACCTGGAAGAGCGACGACGTCGGCGAGCTCGTCGGCAAGCTGTTCAACGAGACGAACTACGACCGGCGCATCGAGGGCTATCGCGACCTCAACAAGTTCGTGGTCGAGAAGGGCTATGCGATGCCGCTGCTGCAGGGCGTCTCGACGGTCGTCTATCGCGAGACGGTCGACTACAAGCCGTACGCCAACGGCTGGATCTATCCGCCGGCGCTGGGGAAGAAGTAGTCCACGTGGATCTACCCCCCACCCTAACCCTCCCCCGCAAGGGGGGAGGGGAGATCGGACGGCCCGCACATTCTTCTCCCTCCCCCTGGACGGGGGAGCGCTGGGGTGGGGGTGACGGCCGCACATGAAAGCCATTTACATTGAAGACTACGGCGGCCCGGAGGTGATGCGGTTCGGCGACCGGCCGACGCCGATCCCGGGTCCGCATGAGATCGCCGTCGCCGTGCACGCGGCGAGCATCAACCCGATCGATTGGAAGACGCGGGCGGGTCTGGTCCGGCAGCATTTTCCGCTGACGTTTCCCGCGATCCTCGGCCGCGACTTCTCGGGCGTGGTGGCGGCGCTCGGCAGTGACGTGACCGACCTGCCGCTCGGCACGGCGGTCATGGGCATGGCCGACCCGAAGCGCGGGGGCAGCCACGCCGAGCTCATCGCGGTCGACCGCAACCTGGTCGCGCGCAAGCCGCAGGGTCTCGATCATGTCCAGGCCGCGTCGCTGCCGTTGGCCGGCCTCACGGCCCTGGTGGCGCTCGAGGAGGAGGCCGGCCTCGCGGCCGGGCAGCGCGTGTTGATCCACGCGGCGGCCGGCGGCGTCGGCGGCTTTGCTGTGCAGCTGGCCAAGCATCGCGGGGCGTGGGTGGCCGGCACGTGCAGCGGCGTGAATGTAGCCTATGTCCGGGACCTCGGCGCCGACCAGGTCATCGACTACGGCCGCGAGGATTTCACCGCCGCCGTCGGTGAGATCGACATCGCGTTCGACACCATCGGTGGCGAGATCAACCGTCGCTCGGCGGCCGTGCTGCGTCCCGGCGGCACGCTGGTTCAGATTGCCGCGGCGCCGGTTTTGGACAAGCCAGCGCGCAGCGACATCGTGGTCAAGGCGGCCACGGTCCGCCCGCGCCGCGAGCTTCTCGAGCGGCTGACCGAACTCGTGCAATCCGGTGCGGTGCGTCCGCAGGTCGGCACGGTTCTGCCACTCGCCGAAGCCAGGCGCGGCTACGAGCAGAGCCGCACCGGCCATCAGCGCGGCAAGATCGTTCTCCGCGTCCACTAGGCCGCGTCTTTGCCCCAGCCGGTCATTGCGAGCGAAGCGAAGTATTCCAGAACTTAACGCTGGATCGCTTTGTCGCTGCGCTCCTCGCGATGACGTTGTGCTACTAACACCCGATGCTTCCCGATCACCGCCGTCTCGCCGTCGCCCTCGCCGGTGTCTGCGCGTTCCTCGATCTCTATGCTCCGCAAGCGCTGCTGCCGATGCTGGCGCGGGAGTTCGGCGCCGGGGCCGCGGACGTCAGCGCCCTGATCAGCGCCACCAGCCTCGGGGTCGCCGTGGTGGCGCCGTTCACCGGCACGGTCGCCGACGTGCTGGGGCGCAAGCGGGTGATTGCGACGGCGATGTTCGTCCTGGCCATCCCGCTGGCGCTGATCGGCCTCGCGGACAGTCTCCCGGCGATGGTGGCGTGGCGGTTCGCGCAGGGGCTGATGCTGCCGCCGATCTTCGCGGTGACGGTCGCCTATATCAGCGAGGAATGGTCGCCGCCGGAATCGACCGCGGTCAACGGCATCTTCATCACCGCCTGCAGCTTCGGCGGTTTCCTCAGCCGTTTTCTCACCGGCGTGCTGGCCGATCATTTCGGGTGGCGCGTCGCCTTTTTCCTGCTTGCCGCGGCGACGCTCGCCTGCGCCGCTGGCGTGGCGGCCCTGCTGCCCCGCGAACGCGGTTTCGTGCGGGCCGAGAGCCTCGGCAGTTCCTTTCGCCAGATGCTCCGCCATTTGCGCAATCCGCGGCTCATCGCCACCTACGCCGTGGGCTTCAGCGTCCTGTTCTCGTTCGTCGCGATTTTCACCTATGTGAATTTCGTTCTCGCAGCATCGCCGTTCAGCCTGTCGACCACCGCACTGGGCTCGATCTTCATCGTCTATCTCCTGGGCGTGGCGGTGACGCCGCTCACCGGGCGATGGGTGACGCGGCTCGGCCGCCGGCGGCTCGCCTTCGCGGTGATCGCGTGCTGGATCGCGGGCCTCATGCTCACCTTGGCGCCGTCGCTGCCGCTCATCGTTGCCGGCCTCGCGGTGGCCGCGGCCTGCGGCTTTCTGTGCCAGTCGATCTCGACGAGCTTCGTCGCGCAGACGGCCGGCGAGGGCCGCTCGGCCGCCGTCGGCCTCTACGTCTCGTGCTTCTATCTCGGCGGAAGCGTCGGCGGCATTTTGCCCGGCCTCGTGTGGCCGCTCGCTGGCTGGCCCGGTGCGGTGGCGATGGTGATCGCAATCCTATGCGTCGTGGCAGTGATCGTCGGCCGCTTCTGGCCAAAAACCGCGTGAGAGCGGATCCCGGCCCACGCTGGTCGAAGCCCGCATCCCAAGGCCGCACGCCGCGGCGCTTGATCTGGTTGTTGGCGCGCGTGCTGCTTCTGCTCATCCTGGTGACCGCGGCACCGGTGGCGATCTATCGCGTGATCGACCCGCCGCTGACGCCGTTGATGCTGATCCGTGAATCGGTCGACGGCGAGCCCATCCACAAGGCGTGGATGCCGCTCCAGCGCATCTCGCCGGCGTTGGTTCGCGCCGTGGTGGCATCGGAGGACGAGCGGTTCTGCCGTCACCATGGCTTCGACTGGGTCGAAATGGGCAATGCCTGGCGCAGCTTTCTCGCCGGCCATCGACTGCGTGGTGCCAGCACGATCAGCATGCAGACGGCGAAGAACGCGTTTCTGTGGCCGGGGCGCAGCGCCGTGCGCAAGGGGCTGGAGGCCTACTTGACCCTGCTTGTCGAGGTGATTTGGCCGAAGCAGCGGATCATGGAGGTGTATCTCAACGTGATCGAATGGGGCGACGGCATCTACGGCGCCGAAGCCGCGGCGCGCAGCTATTTCCGGAAGCCGGCCGCGGCGCTGACGCCTCACGAGGCGGCCCTGCTCGCCGCCGTGTTGCCCAATCCGCGCCGGCTCTCCGTCGCCCAGCCCAGCGCCTTTGTCGAAGAGCGTGCCGCGACCATCCGCGACCGCATGTCCAATGTTGCGGTTCCCAACCCTCGCAGCTGTCCGTGAGCTGCGCTAGGGTGGCCAAGGAGAAACCGGCTTGAGCTACGACATCGTCATCAGGGGCGGAACTGTTTTCGACGGCAGCGGGGCCGCGGGCGAGCGTGGCGACGTGGCGGTCGAGGACGGCAAGATCGCGGCGATCGGAACGATCGCCCATGCCGGCGCCCGGACGATCGACGCCGCCGGCCTGGCCGTGGCACCGGGCTTCATCGACATCAAGACGCATTCGGATTTTACGCTGCCGATCAACCCCAAGGCCGAGAGCAAGGTGCGGCAGGGCGTGACCACCGAGATCATCGGCCATTGCGGGTTCTCGGTGGCGCCGTGCCTGCCGGGGAAGCTCGAGCTGCTCAAGGACTATCTGAGCCCGAGTGCCCCGTGGCTGCCGTTTCGCGAGATGAGTTTTCCCGAGTATCTCGATGGTTTTCCGGCGACCGCGGTCAACGCCGGCATGCTGGTCGGACACAACACGCTGCGGCTCATGGTCATGGGTATGGACCAGCGCAAGCCCACGGCCGCGGAGCTCGAGCAGATGGGCCGGCTTCTCGAAGAGGGCTTGCGGGCGGGTGCGCTCGGGATGTCGAGCGGCCTGTTCACCGCTCCCGGCTCCTATGCCGAACGCGACGAGATGATCGCGCTGGCATGGATACTGAAGCGCCACAACGCCGGCTACTTCACCCATCTGCGCGATGAATCCAATCGCGTGCTGGAGGCCGTCGAGGAGGCGATCGACGTCGGCGCCACCTGCGGCGTGCATGTCGAGATCGTGCATTTCAAATGCTCGGGCGTCGACAATTGGGGCAAGGTGTCGCGGGCGCTGGCTATGATCGACGCGGCCCGCGGTCGCGGCGTCGACGTCGATTGTGACGCCTATCCGTACACGGCGGGCAGCAACCCGCTGAAGAACATCCTGCCGCAATGGGTCCAGGCGGGCGGGGTCGAGGCGATGCTGGCGCGGCTGCGGCTTCCGGAGACGCGCGCGCGGCTCGGCGCCGACATCGCGGCGCATGGCCTGAACAACTGGGGCCGGATCGAGTCCTGGGCCTGCGTCCAGATCTCGATCACACCCAACCTGCCGCAATACGCGGGTCGGACGATTGCCGATCTGGCGGCCGAGCGCGGGCAGGACCCGATCGACACCCTCTGCGATTACCTGATCGAGGACAAAGGGGCGACGCGGGTCCTGGTGACCTCGATCTCGGAAGACGACGTACGCGACCTGATCCGCTCGCCCATGGCACTCGTCGGCTCGGACGGCAATTGTGTCGCGACCTACGGCATCGTCAGCCAGGGCATGCCGCATCCGCGCTTTTACGGAACATTCCCGCGCGTGCTCGGCCGCTACGTTCACGAGCAGGGTCTGGTTCCCCTGGAGCAGGCGATCCACAAGATGACCGGCGCCACGGCCAAGGCGCTGAAGCTCGCCGACCGCGGCTTGCTCCGCGAGAACTATCGTGCCGATTTAACCATCTTCGATCCGGCCGACTTCACGGATCGGGCGACCTACGACGAGCCGCATCAGTACCCGACCGGCGGGCGGACCCACGTCCTCGTCAATGGCGCCGTGGTGGTCGAGGCCGCGACCCACACCGGCGCCCTGCCCGGGAAGGTGCTGCGGCGCGGGGCCGACGGCTGCGTAACGTAGATTTAGACTGAACGGCGCAACCAGGCTAAGGCGCCAGCCAGACGCTTTCCAGGTCCTGGCCGATGAGATGGCTCGGGCTCATGTGCCAGCCGCGCACGCGCGTGCTCATCACCACGATCCGGTCCCACCACAGGAACGGGACGATATACGCCTGGGTCAGCAGCCGCTGCTCGAACTCGCGCAAGGTCGCGGCGCGCGCCGCCGGATCGGCGGCATCGCGCTGCTTGTCGAACAGCGCGTCGATGTTGCGGTCGGTGTAGCGCGCCCGGTTGGCGGATAGCTCCACGGACAGGTAGCGTGCGAGCTGGTAATCGGGCTCGTCGATCGAATCGCCCTGGAAGTCGAGGGCCACATCGAAGCTGCCGTCGTTCATGGTGGAATTGTAGATCGCGTCGTTGACCAGCTGGTGCTCGGTCTCGACGCCGATCTGGCGCCACTGGTCGATGATGAACACGCCGGCGTTGAGGAACGGATCGGTCGGCGCCGCGCGGTTGAGCAGCTTCAGCTTCAGGCTGCCGACGCCGGCTTCGCGCAGAAGCCGGCGCGCTTCGGCGCGCGAGGCGCCGATGTCCTTCGAATAGCCGGGCATTGTCGTGAGCTCGTCAGGGCGTGCGGCCAGCGCGGAGCCCGGGCGTAGAAAGCCGCCCACGTAATGCAGGATGCTCACCTTCTGAAGCGCCTCGGCGGCCGACCAGCGGTCCAGGGCGAGCGACAGCGCGCGGCGGACGCGCGGGTCGTCGAACGGCTTCTTCTGGGTGTTGAACGTCACCAGGAGCGTGTTGAGCCACGGCATCTCCTGGACGCTCACCTTATCGCCCTGTGAGTCCACCACGCGATCGCGCTCGCTCGGCGACAGGCCGCGGAAGTCTGCGAGCACCTGTCCGCTTTGCATGCGAGTGACCAAGGTCGGTCCGGGCAGGAACAGCGCCTGGTAGCCGTCGAGATACGGCAGGCCCCGCTTGAAATAGTCCGGGAAGCGTTCCCCCTTCCAATACGAGCCGTTGACGTGCTCGACGAAGCGGAACGGGCCGGTCCCCATCACCCGGTGGGCCGGGTAGTCCGGGTCGGACTTGAGCTTTGTCGCGCTATAGACGCAGTTGAACGGGTTGGCGAACGCATAGAGCATGGCGCGGTTCGGCTGCTTCAGCCGGAACACCGCGGTGAGCGTGTCCGGCGTGTCGATGCGGTCGATATCGGCGACCAGGCCTTGGCGCACCGACGTGACGCCGGGCGGCGGATTGCGGATACGGTCATAGGTCGCCTTGATGTCGTCCGCGGTCAGCGGCGAGCCGTCGTGAAACCGGACGTTCGGCTGGAGACGGAACGTGTAGGTCTTGGCATCGTCCGAGACCGTCCAGCGTTCGGCCAGGTCGCCGATCACGTCCGGATAATGCGCCGTGTCGATCTTCAGCAGATTCGAATAATGCGGGCTGAGCAGGTGGATGATCGAGAACACCGGCGAACTGTGGCAGTCATAGGTCGGCGGGTCGCCGGCATGGATCCCGAAGGTCAGCGTGCCGCCGCGCACCGGGTCGTCCGCCAGCGCCGGTGGCAAGTACAGCGCCCCAATCGCCAGGCTGAGCGCGGCACACCATACGCCCCGAACACGCATGTCCGTCCTCCCCCCATGTTGGCCGGCCCGATCTTGGCCGCCGGCCTTATTCCGGCCACTATGCCAGATGACACCCGGCCGCATCCATGCCGGCGCGGTCGTCATATTGCGTACACATATCCGGCCTGATACTGGATGAGCCACAACGGGAGGGAGCCGAATGTTCGTTTTTCAGCCGCCGATACGGGTCAAGACCGAGGTTCATTTCCGCCTTCCCGAAAAGTTCCGCAAGAAGCAGCGCACCGAATGGTCGGATCCCAACCGCCTTGGCCAGGAGGTCGACTGTTTCCTCGAAGGGCCGTCCTTCGATCGCGAAGGCAATCTCTATTTTGTCGACATCCCGTTCGGGCGCATCTTCCGTCTGTCGCCGCAGGGGGTCTGCGAGCTTGTGGTCCAGTACGATGGCTGGCCGAACGGGCTCAAGATCCACAAGGACGGGCGTATCTTCATCGCCGATTACAAGCGCGGCCTGCTCGTGCTCGACCCGAGGCGCGGCAAGGTCGAACCGCTGCTGGCGACCCGCAACAGCGAGAGCTTCAAGGGGCTGAACGACCTTGTCTTCGCCGCGAACGGCGACTGCTACTTCACCGACCAGGGCCAGACCGGCATGCATGACCCGACCGGGCGCGTCTTCCGCCTGGGCGCGTCCGGCCGGCTCGACTGTCTGATCGACAACATTCCGAGCCCCAACGGCATCGTGCTCAATAATGCGGAAAACCGGCTCTTCGTCGCGGTCACGCGGCAGAACGCGGTGTGGCGGGCACCTTTGATGCCGGATGGCTCGGTGGCCAAGGTCGGCACCTATCTCCAGCTGTCAGGCGGGCACGCGGGCCCGGACGGAATGGCGATTGACGGCGAGGATGGCCTCTATGTCTGCCATCTGGGCACCGGAGTTTGGCGCTTCGACGGCCACGGGATGCCGTCGCACGTGATCGAGGCCTGCGTGGGCGGTCACATGACCAATATCGCGTTCGGCGGCCCCGATCGTCGGCACGTCTACATCACCGAATCCGACACCGGATCGATCCTGCGCGCCGAGGTGCCGGTCTCCGGCAAGCCGCTTTATTCTCACGCCTGACCGGTGCCCACTGGCTTGGTGCTACGTCGCCAGCAAAGGCGGCGTGCCGAGCCGTTCCGACGCGCGGCCGAGGACGCGTTCCGCTGCCCAGGCGGCGGCCAGCAGGCGCTCGTCCTGGCCGCCGCGGGCGGTGAGTTGCAGGCCGACCGGCATGCCGGCGCGGTCGCGGCCGACCGGCAGGGTGATCGAGCATAGCCCCAGATAATTTCCCGGGACCGTGTTGCGCACGAGCTTGCGGTTCGCCGCCCAGTGGCTTTCGCTATCGCTGATCTCTTCGATCACCGGCGGTGTTATGACCAGCGTCGGACACGCGATCACGTCGACGTCTTCGAGCTGTGCAGCGGCGGACTTGGCGAGCTTCGCCAGCCGGTAATGACGCTGAAGGTAAACCGACGTTGGCAAGGTCGCCGTCGCCTTGATGATGGCAGCATTGATTTTGTCGACCAGCGGAATCCACTCCGGCAGATCGAGATCGAGAAATGCCCGCAGGTCTGCGCCGGAGACGCCGCCTTCGGTGAACACGGCGACGGCCTCCTTGATCTCGGGCACCGCTTTCGTCTTCACCGCGGCACCGGCGCGCCCAAGGGCGTCGAGAGCCTGTTTCGCCGCCTCAGCGATACCCGGCGCGCAGTTCTCCCACATCGACGGATCGCCCAAGCCGATGCGGACCATGCCGATGTCACAGGCCCCCGCCCGGCGCTCGAATGCCCGGGCGTCGGTCCACGCCGGATCGAGCGCTCCGAACGCATACACCGCGTCCGCCACGCTGCGCACCAGGATGCCCGGCGTGTCGAACACGCGGCTCAGCGGCACGACGCCGTCCGTCGACCAGCGTCCGGCCGTGACCTTCAGGCCGACATTGCCGGTGGCGGATGCCGGGATGCGCACCGAACCGGCGGTGTCCGAGCCGAAGGCGAGGAGGGCCGATCCCTCGCAGAGACTGACGCCGGCGCCGCTGCTGGAGCCGCCGGGCGAGCGGGCGACCGCCGCATCCCATGGATTGCGCGGGCAGCCGTAGTGGTTGTTGACGCCGGTGCCGCCGAACGCGAACTCGACCATGTGGGTCTTGCCCATCATGACGCCGAGCTGTCGCCGCACCGTCGCGATCACCGGGCCCTCCTGTTCCCAGGCCGGCGGCAGACGGCGCGGCGTTCCGGCGAAGGTCGGCCAGCCGGCGACGGCGAAGAGATCCTTGACCGAGATCGGGATGCCTTGCAGCGGGCCGGCGCGCGTACCCGCGGCGAACGCGGCGTCGGCGGCCTGTGCCGTGGCGCGCGCCGCATCGGGGGCCCACAACGAATACGCTTTGAGCTGACCGCCCCACTTGTCGTGCCGCTGGATCGCGGCCTCGATCAGGTCGCGCGCGGTGAGCCGCCTCTCATCGAGGGCGGTGGCAATCTCGGAGATGGTCTTGAACAGCGCGTCGGTCACGGTGGCCCCTCCCGCCTGGAGGCGCCAACACTAGCGCACAGCGCCGGCTTTTAGAATGCGCGACGCGACTCAGGAATGGGCGGCGCGGATTTCGCTCTCGCTGATGTCGCGCAAGCGGGTGGGATTCAGGAGAACGATCTGATTGGCGCTGCGCAGGTCGATGATGCCGCGGCTCCGCAGCTGGGTGAGGAAGCGGCTGACGGTCTCGACGGTGAGCCCGAGATAGTCGGCAATATCGGTGCGGTTCATCGGCAGCTCGACGGCGTGCTGGGCTGAGACCCCGGCCGAGTCATGCTCCGCCATCGCGAGCAGGAAGGTGGACAGCCGTTCGAGCGCGCTCTTGCGGCCGAGCAGCACCAGCCGGTCCTGCGCGGCCGACAGCTTGCCGCACATCATGTCGAAAAAGTGCCGGACGGCGCGCGGATTGCGGTCGAGCAGGGCCTCGAACGCGGCGCGGGAATAGCGCACGAGCCGCACATCGCCAAGCGTCTCGATCGTGTGCGCCGCATGGTCGCCGTCCAAGAAGCCGAAAAAATCTCCAGGAAGCAGGAAATTCGTCACGCAGCGGCGTCCATCGGCCAGCAGGCGCACCGAGCGCAACGCGCCGCTCACAACCTTGAAGATATGATCGACCCGGTCGCTCTCTTGGACCACGGTCTTGTCGCGCGGATACGTGATGAGCGATCCGATGTCGTCCAGCTCCGCCGCGATCGTCGCGGCGTCGCAGCTCGGCGGAACCGGCCGAAGATAGGCTGGGCGGTCGCGGCTCGCGGGTGCGCGAGCATTGTGCTGAGCCTGCCGTGTCGCAAGTGCCGTCATGTCCGTCGCCCCTATGGCTCGATGTCTCCGCTGCGAGGCAGGGTACGGGGATCGGCGGCGCCGGAAAATTTCGGAATTGTACTTAGGGGATATTACGTAGGCCGTGGCGGTGGATCGCTAGGCGGCCAAAGCCCTGGTAATGGCGGCGAACAAGGCCGGATGCGAGATCGGCTTGTCGAGGAGCGCCACGGCCCCAAGCGCGTCGGCCTGGGCCTGGGACGTCGACTCGCGTCGGCCGGTGATCAGGATCGCCGGGATGCGATCGCCCTTACCACGAAGCTTGGCCAACAGGTCGAGGCCCGTCATTTCGGGCATATGAATGTCGAGGATGAGGCAGCCGGGCCTCGTGCCATCGCGCCGCGCGAGGAAGTCCTGGCACGACGGGAAGTCGACCGTCGCGAAGTTGCGGGCCTCGAGCAGCGCCTTCAGAGAATCGCGAACCACTTCATCATCGTCGATGATGAAAATCGTCCCAGTCGGTGGCGCGCTCATGGGTGCAATCTAGGTCCGGCCTCCGGCCGGGCAAACTAGGGAAAACTACGTAGTCACCGCGACTTGCCGCCGATGCCGGCCGCCAGCGCCATGCGGATCAGGTGGGACAGGCTGTCCGCCTGCATTTTCTTCATCAGGTTGGCGCGATGGATCTCGACCGTACGGGGGCTGATCTTCAGCTCGTGCGCGATGATCTTGTTGGGGTTGCCGACGACGAGTTGGGCCAGCACGTCGCGTTCCCGCGCGGTGAGGCCGGCAATCCGGGCCGCCACTTCCGCCGGCGCCGCCTCGCCGCCGCCGTACTGCACGGATGCAAAAGCCCGGCCCAGCACATCGAGAATGGCGTCGTTCGAATAGGGCTTTTCGATGAAGTCGACCGCTCCGGCTTTCATCGCCCGGACGGCCAGCGGGATATCGCCGTGCCCGGTGACGACGATGATCGGGATGGCCAACCCCGTGTCCTTGACCTTGGCGAGCAGGGCCATGCCATCCATGCCCGGCATCTGGACGTCCACGATGGCGCAGCACACCGGCCCCGGCTTGTAGGACTTGAGGAAGGCCGCGGCGGAGGCGCAGGACGCGACTTGATATCCCTTGGATTCAAGAAGCGCCTGGAGCGAGTCGCGCACCGCGTCGTCGTCGTCCACGACGTAGATCAGGCGATGGGATGTCATCTGCTATACCGGGTATAGCCGCGCCGCCTACCCGTCAAGCTTGGCGGCGCCGCTCGCGATCAGCCAGCGCGGGTCGAGAATTCTCCGCACCACGACCCGGCGCCGAGATAGCGGTCGTGGCGCAGACAGATCCCGTCGTCGGCCCGCACCGATGCATAGGCCGAGCTCAGGCTCGCGAGCCCTTTGAAGACCGCCTCCAGGTATTCGGGATCGTTTCGAAAATGCCGGCAGTCGCGGCATTGGGGCATATGCTGTTCGGTGTCCATGGCTCAGCGCGTGAGGGCCTCCCAGTGGGTGGCGAACACGATGGTCGAGAGGATGAACCCGAGCACGACGTTCACGACCACGCCCGATGTGAATGCGACGAAGGGCTTGCGGCCGGCATTGGCGAGGTCGCCAAGGCGCGTCGTCAGGCCGATGCTGAGAAAGCAGAAGATGAACGCCCAGGTCCGCATGTTCTTCACTGGTGCCACCAGCGCCGGGGTCACGATCTTGTCGAAATCCGTCATGCTGTAGCCGCTGGCCACGACCGTGATGAAGATCGATGCGACGAGGAACCCGATCACGAATTTCGGGAACCGCCACCAGATCTGGCCGGCGTCGGCCGGTCGTCCGGCCTCGGTGGCCTCCCAGCGGGTGATCGAAATGATCGCCAGCACGAAGGCCCAGATGCCGATCCAGACGTCGCGGCCGACCACCTTCATGAGGGTGAACGCCCAAATGGTTTGATCGCCGGTGCCGCTGATGCCCGGGACCTTCCCCACGAGATCGGCGTAAGCTTGGGCCGCGGCGAAGCCTGCGGCGTCCGCGAATTCGGACGTGCCGATCCAGGCCCCGGCGACGCCGGCGGGGAGACCAAGCGCGCGCGACACCAGCGGCAGGACGAAGATCATGACGATCGCCCACAGGATCACGAGCGTGATGGCGATCGGCGCATCCTCTTTCTTGGCCCCGACCGCGCCGGCAATCGCGATCGCCGCGGACACGCCGCACACCGCACCGCCGGCGCCCAAGGTCGCGCACAGCCGGCGATCGAGGCCGAGTGTGCGTCCGGTGAAGAAGATCACCAGAAAGGTCACAATCGAGACGATCGACGCCTGGAGGATCGCGATCGGCCCGGCCCACACGATCAGTGTGAACGGCAGGGTGGCGCCGAGGAGCACGATCCCGGTCTTGACGTAGAACTCGACGCGGAAGCCGGCGTCGAACCAGCGTGGCAGCCCGATGACGTTCGAGATCAGGAGGCCCAGCGCCAGCGCCACCAGCGGCGGCTCGAGATTGTACGTGCTGGCCCGGTCCCACTGGCCGACCGCGAAGATCGCGACCGACGCGACATAAAGAAAGGTGAAGGACGGAACGAACTCGGCCGGCTTGCGGCCGAGGATCGCCGTCGCGGCGGTGAACGCGGCGAGCCAGACGATGAACTGGGCCAGGTAGCGGTCAAAATTCGCCGCGAAGTGCCCGCCCAGCTGCGCGAGATTGGACCACTTCGCCGGGGTCACGGCGAGCCAGGAGAGGCTGCCGCCGTTCGCAAACAATATATAGGCGATGCAGATGATCCCGATACCCAGCCAGATCGCCCACCAATCCTCTTTGAGCCACAACTCATCCCAACCGCTCGCGGCGGGTTTGACCCAATTGTCTGCGTGGGTCTTGCTCATCTCCGCGCTCCTCCGGATCGTCCGCCGTCAGGGTGGAAGTCACGGTGTCGCAAGGCAAAGTATATCTTTTAAACAGAGCATTTAGTTTTCTTGGCCTGGGACCGGCACGATGGTCGCTTCTGCGGCACGGCTGGTCTAACATGGTGCTGGGAAAGCACGACATCGGCGGGGGGAATCAATGCGGCCGGGCGCGGGGATAGGGTGGTGTTGCGCCGTTGGCACACTCGTCGGGCTGTGGCTCACGGCATCGTCTTCGGCGTCGGGCCAAGTCTATCCCAACCGGCCGGTCAAGATCGTCGTCCCGCACGCCCCGGGGGGTGCGGTCGACGCCGTCGGGCGGCTGATGGCGCAGAAGCTCAGCGAGGAGCTCGGGCAGCGCTTCGTGGTCGAAAACCGGGCCGGCGCTTCGGGCAACATCGGCAGCGAGTTCGTCGCGCACGCGACGCCGGACGGCTACACGCTGCTCGTCAACGCGTCTATTCTGGTCCTCAATCCTTTTGTCTTTCGCGAGCTTCCGTTCGACCCGGTACGCGACTTGGCGCCGATCAGCCTCATCGCGTCGGGTCCGCTGTTGTTCGTCACCCGCCCTGATTTTCCGGCCGACAGCGTCAAGGAGTTCATCGCTAAGGCGAAGTCCAAGCAGGGCGAAGTCACGTTCGCCACGTCCGGCCTGGGCTCCGCCGGCCATTTCGCGGAGGAGATGTTCAAACTGATGGCCGGGGTCGACATGCTCACGGTCGTCTACAAGGGCAGCGGACCGGCCCTGCTCGACGTGATGAACGGACAGGTCAACGCGATGATGGATCCCATCCTGTCCACGCTGCCGCTGGTGCGCGATGGCCGGCTGAAAGCGCTCGGCGTGACCAGCGCCAGCCGCAGCGTCGTCGTCCCAGATATCCCGACCGTCGCGGAAAGTGGCCTCGCCAATTTCGAGTTCTTCTCCTGGTATGGGATTTGGGCGCCGGCGCGCACGTCGCCCGATGTCGTCAACAAGCTCGAAGCGCAGGTCGCCAAGATCGTCCAGATGCCGGATGTGGGCCAGCGTCTCACCATCCAGGGCTTCGAGCCGGTCGGCTCCTCGGCCGAGGAGTTCTCGGTCTATATAAAGGACGAGATGGCCAAGTACGCCAAGCTGGTCCAGGACGCCGGCCTGAAGTTCGAGTAGCTCCAGCCCGCGCAAGGCGGGCGAGGCGTGGCCGGCCTTTAGCCCGGCCGCGCCGCCATGTATCCTGCGTGTGATCCGGCACGACGAGGACATCATGGCCCCACAGGACACCCGCCCGCGGCTGAAGGCGCCCCCTGGCGCTTGCGATACGCATATGCACTTCTACGACGATCGGTTCCCGATGGCGCCGACGGCGCTGCTGAAGCCGCCGCCCGCCACTGTGCCGGAGTATCGCCGGCTCCAGCAGCGCCTCGGCCTGTCACGCACGGTGATCGTGCAGCCATCGACCTACGGCACCGACAATAGCTGCACGCTCGAGGCGATGGCGGCGCTGGGCGCCAACGCCCGCGGCGTCGCCGTCGTCGATACCTCGGTCACCAACGCCGAGATGGAGCGTCTGACCAAGGCTGGGATGCGCGGCATCCGCTTTCACATGCTGAAAGGCGGCGCCTTGCCGTGGGACATCCTGGAGACCATGGCCGCGCGTGCCCACGAATTCGGCTGGCACATCCAGCTGCAGCTCGACGGCCGCGAGCTGCCAGAGCGGGAAGCGACGCTGAAGCGGTTGCCAGGCACGCTGGTCATCGACCATGTCGGCAAATTCCTCGAGCCGGTACCCGTCGATCATCCCGGCTTTCGCGTTCTGGCGCGGCTGGTGGAAGGCGGCCGCACCTGGGTGAAGCTGTCGGCACCATACGAGGTCTCGAAAAAGGGCCCGCCCTACTACGACGACGTGGGCGCTTTGGCCAAGGCGCTGATCAAGCTGGCGCCCGATCGCATGGTATGGGCCAGCAACTGGCCGCATCCCTCGGTGCCGAAGGACAAGGCGCCCGATGACGCGGTGCTGCTCGACACGCTGCTCGACTGGGCGCCGGACGATAAATCGCGTAACCGCATCCTCGCCGACAATCCGGCCAAGCTCTACGGCTTCGGACCGGCCTGACGCCGGGTGCCATGGTCTTCGACGAGCCGCTTCCGAAACCTGATGCCGGACGGCAGCGGATCCGTGACGCGTTCGTGGCCGATGAAGGGGAGACCGTGCGGACCGCGGCGGCAGCGGCGGCGCTTGGTGCAGCGGATCGGGCGCAGATCACGGCCGCCGCGACGCGGCTGGTGACCGAGGTGCGGGCCCGGCCGGCACCCGGGCTCGGCATCGAGACGCTGCTTCAAGAATACCAGCTCAACACCGCCGAGGGCATCGCGCTCATGTGCCTGGCCGAGGCGCTCCTGCGGATCCCCGACGCCGAGACCGCCAACCGTCTGATCCGCGACAAGCTCGGGGCCGGCGATTGGGAGAAGCACGTCGGCGGCAGCTCGTCGGTCCTGGTCAATGCCGCCACCTGGGGCTTGGCGCTCACTGGACGGCTGCTTCGTGAAGAAGATATCTCGCAAGCCGGCCTCGCCGCCGCGTTGCGCCATATCGTGAGCCGCCAGAGCGAGCCGGTGATGCGGCAGGCAATGGCCGGCGCGATGCGCATCCTGGGCCGGCAGTTCGTCATGGGCCGCACGATCGAGGAGGCGCTCGACCGCGCCGCTCAGCAGCGGCAGGAGGGATGGCGCCACTCTTTCGACATGCTCGGCGAAGCCGCGCGCACGGCGGAAGATGCGGCGCGCTACACCGACGCTTATCTGCGGGCGATCGCCGCGATCGGGCAAAGCGCGGGTGGGCGCGGGCCGGTCGAGGGGCCCGGCATTTCGATCAAGCTGTCGGCGCTGCATCCGCGCTTTGAGTTCGCGCAGCGCGGCCGTGTGATGAGCGAGCTAGTCCCGCAGCTGCAGGAGCTTGCCGAGGCCGCCCGGCACTGGAATATCGGCCTCACGATCGATGCCGAGGAGGCCGATCGCCTCGACCTGTCGCTCGATGTGATCGAGGCCGTCGCCCTACAACCGTCGTTGGCGGACTGGGATGGCTTCGGCCTCGCGGTCCAGGCGTATCAGAAGCGCGCTCTGCCGCTGATCGACTGGCTCGTGGCGCTGGCCCGGCGGCGCAACCGGCGCCTGATGGTGCGGCTGGTCAAGGGCGCTTATTGGGATGCCGAGATCAAGCGGGCGCAGGAACGCGGCCTCGCCGGCTATCCGGTCTTCACACGCAAGAGCTGGACCGACCTGTCGTATATCGCCGCCGCTCGGCGGCTGCTGGCTGCCGGCGATCTGATCTATCCGCAATTCGCCACCCACAACGCCCATACGCTTGCGGCGGTGCATCACATGGCAGGCCCGGAGCGCGCCTTCGAATTTCAGCGCCTGCACGGCATGGGCGAGGCGCTGCACGGCGTCGCGGCGGATCTGCTGGCGCCTCGCCACGCCTGCCGTATCTATTGCCCGGTCGGCAGCCACGAGGATCTGCTGCCGTACCTCGTGCGCCGGCTGCTCGAGAACGGCGCGAACACGTCGTTTGTCCACAAGGTGTCCGATCCGGCGACCCCGCTGGCCAAGGTCGTCGAAGATCCGTTCGAGGCGCTGGCGACGCGCGGCGCCACGCCGCATCCCAGGATTTCCCTGCCGTCGCAGCTCTTCGGCGAGGCCCGGCGCAACAGCGCCGGTCTCGATTTCAGCGACGTGAACGCGTTGACGGCACTTGCGGCCGAACTGGAGCAGGCCCGGGCCGAGCCGTGGCGGGCGGCACCGGTC